>Ga0209800_10000087_pt1 | contig 203547 bp, 136 predicted proteins | sample Higcelweek8metaG_FD_187174 | JGI IMG/M metagenome (GOLD analysis project Ga0209800, IMG submission 187174) | Freshwater pond sediment microbial communities from the University of Edinburgh, under environmental carbon perturbations - High... | ecosystem: Environmental > Aquatic > Freshwater >... | reverse complement strand
CAGGGCCGTTGTTCGGTCATGATCGACGGACAGAGGCTCCAGGGCGAGTTTTCCGACATGCCACTGCCGTCCGCGCTGGGGTCCCACGATGGAACCACCGTCAGCCACCTTAAGGTCCTGCGGCTTGGCGATGGCCCCCTGAAGGTGCGCGCGACCAGGATCGAAAAGGCCGTCGGTCCGGAAGTGACCATTTCGGGCTACCGGATGGCCGCGTCGCCGCTGATCTTCATTTTCATGCTTGGCGCGGTGCTGCTGTGGTCCGTTTTCGTCGATTCCTGGTTCCAGAACCAGACATGGCGCTGGCGCCTCGCCCCGTGGGTCGGCGTTTCAATCGTTTATATCGCCTTCTTCTACCGCACATGGGAACCGGTCCGCATGCCGTCGATTTCGGTCTGGGCCGCCGTGATTGGCGGTCTTGGGGGATTCCTGCTCGGCTGGCTGCTTTCACTGATTGTGCGCAGGGTCATCGGCAGGCTGCGAACTAAGTTCTGACGCGCACCCCGTGCTAACATCCACCCGGAGGCTCAATGAGAATCGCGCAACTATCCGACCTGCACATATATTCGCCCGACTCGCTCAAGGCGTCGGTGTTTTTCACACATCGCCTTCCGAACCGCCGCTTCCTGGGGGCCGCGAATTTCATCCTGGGTCGGGCGTCCGTTCATTCGGTCGACGTACTCCGGGCGGCCGTGGCCGGGGTTTCGCAGGCCCGCGCCGACCACTGCGTCATTACCGGTGACCTGTCGAACCTCGCGATCGACGCCGAATTCGCCTTTGTGCGGAACATCATCGCCCCGCTGGGCGGTCCAGACCGGCTTTCGGTCATCCCCGGGAACCACGACTGTTACACGCCCGAATCGATTCGCGCCGCCAGGTTCGAAAAGCATTACGGCGACCTGGTCTTCGTCGACGGTCGATCCGGGTTTCCCGCATACAAGGACTTTGACGGTTGTCGCCTGATCCTGGCCAGGACCCCCGCGGTGACGCCGCCCGGTTTTTCATGGGGACGCCTGGGGGAAGAACAGATGGCCGAAATCGTCAGTCTGGCGCGGGAAGCGGACGGGCAGGGCAGGTTTGTCGTTCTTGCGCAGCACCATCATCTGCACGACCGTGGCGACATTCACGAGTGGACCGGTCCGTTCAAGGACCGCGCCAGTGAACTCGCGATGCTGGCGGACGCGCCGATCGGCGTGGTCCTGCACGGGCACGATCATGTCCACCGGGACTGGGAAATCCCTTCCGCGCACAAGTCCGGCCGCACCCGCATAATCTGCTGCGGGTCGTCCACATACAACAATCCGGGGCGCGACAGGTTTGGCCGGATGACGGTCCTCGACATCAGGGACGGCGTCCTGCTGGTGGAAAAATGGAAGTATCAGCCGGAAGAGGGACGATTCGTCCTGTCAGCCTGAAGGCGAAGGTCGCCGGGCGGTCGTCCGGCCGCAGGCCGCCGTCCGCAGTGAAGGGCCGCAGGCGCCGCGGCCGATCGGGGCGTTCCGGCTGGCTTGGTGGATACATCGAAGCAACGCGCAGCGTCTGGATATCACTGGTCCTGACGCTCCCCCTTCTTGTCATTTACAACATTGGCGGGCTCTTCCCCTCAAGCCGCATGTCGAACGGCCTGGATCTGCTGACAAGACTGGTCGGCACGAACTGGGGCATGTACGGCCTGCTGGTCATGAACCTGGTCATCGGCGTCGCGTCGATCGTGCTTGCCGGGGTACTGCTGAAGAAGGGCAGCATCAGGCTTTCGCACTGGCCGATGCTGGTCATCGAGGGCGTCTTCTGGGCCTTCGTGCTGGCCTTTGCCGGCAACTACCTGGCCGACGCCCTCAACCGGTCGCTTCTTCCGACTGCTCTTCCGGACTGGTTCACGCCACGATCTTCACACACTATCGGCCAGATCCTTACTGCTTCCGCGGGCGCCGGGTACTGGGAAGAGCTTTTTTTCCGGCTGCTGCTGGTCGGTGTCCCGATGTGGGCGGCAATGCGTTTCGCGGAAAAACAGAAGGGTGGCCTGGCGGTCAAGATCCTGTTCGCGGTCGCCATCATGGGCTTTTCGGCGGTCATGTTCAGCCTGGCCCATTTCCTGGGCGGCACCGAACAGCCCGACAACTGGTCCTTCCTGTACCGCATGGTGGCCGGGTTGCTGTTTGGGCTTCTGTTCCTTTTCAGGGGCTTGTCAACGGCCGCTTACACGCATTTCGTCTACGACGTCATAGTGTTCTGGTTTGCGGCAAAGTGACGGGCGCGGGGTCACTGGATGTGGCCGTTTTTTTCCAGCCAGTCCATGTAGAACAATGATTCCCTGCCTTCCGGGATCGTCTCGCTGTCGATGGCGTCCAGCACGATGTCGCGCAGACGGCCGATGGCCGGGCCGGCCGGGATGCCGAACCGTTTCATCATTTCGTTGCCGAGTCCCTTGGGCAGCGGGTTGACGCGCGTGTCCTTCTGGCGGATTTCCATGATGCGGATCTGCAGTTCGGTCAGCAGGGAACGCACCATTTCAACGCGATCCGTCCGTTTCGACGTCAGGTCCGCGCGCGAGAAGGCCACCAGGTTGTCCAGGTATTCGCCCACGTCCCGCATCAGCCGGCGCACCGCGGCGTCGGTCCATTCTTCGCGGTAGAGGTTGATGCGCGAGTGGTTCTTGATGATGTAGTTGATTGAATCCGCTTCGTCCGCCGGGAACTGGAAGCGCGCCGCGATGCCCTCGAAGAGCATGGCGCTGACGTCCTCGTGCCGGAAGAAGTGGATCTTTCCGTCGCGGAAGGTCTGCCTGGTCCACACCTTGCCGATGTCGTGGCAAAGCGCGGCCCACCGCACAATCGGTGTCGCTTCGGCGTTCTGGACGACCTGCCTGGTATGTGCCCAGACGTCCTTGTGGCGGCCTTCGTCGTCGGAAAATTCAGCCATCGCCGCCACTTCCGGCAGCATGAAGTTCATCACGCGGCACTCGGCCAGGAAAGTCAGGCCTTTCGCGGCGACCGGGCCGCACAGCACCTTGTTCATTTCCTTGAGCCAGATGTCGCGCGGCACGTCCAGGATGTTGGACGCGTCGCGTTCAGCCGCCGACCTGACCTCGCGGGCCGGCTCGAAGCCATAGCGCGCCACGTAGCGGGCGACCTTCAGCAGCCAGCTCGCGCTTTCACGGAAGATCGTGTCGACCGGGAAGACCGGCCGGACCAGCTTGTCACGATAGTCCAGCGTGCCGCCGAACGGGTCGATCAGGGTGCCGTCGGGCTGGTACCCGAACGCCTGTATCGTCACTTCCCGCGTGGCCAGGTCCAGGATGATTCCGGACAGGTTCTGGCCGCGCAGCGACCGCAGCGGGGGAAGGTAACTGCGTAACGGGCCGACGTTGAAAGATATGGTCGCGCGGCCGGGCCTGGCTTCCTCGCCAAGCGGAATCTTGAACGTCATCAGACGCAGCTTGTCGTCGCGTCCTTCCGAACACTCGATCCCGAATGTCTGGCGGAAAATGTCTTCAATCGAGGACATCGACGCGTTGACCGTCAGGTCGAACGACGTCGATTCCAGTATTGATTCGCCGCCGGCAAGATCCCTCGCACGCGGGCCGATCAGGTAAACGTGATCGATGCCGCGGCTGGTGAAGCCGTCGAAGGCCTTTTTGAGGATGTCTGGAAACTGTACTTCGTTGTCGTTCATTCGCCCGAATCACCTTGTCGTCAGTGGTACCAAATCGGCGGTCACGGCACCGCCCGGTCGGGCGGGGCCGAAGCATAGTTGAACTGGCACCGCCGCGTCAATCAGCCGGCGTGCGGTTCGTCCAGATCACTTCGACCCGGTGCGGAAATCGACGCGCGTCACATGGAATGGTTCCGCCCCGTAAAGGTATGAATATGCCGCCCATGACTCGAAGACCTTGCGGGCGTATTCCCGGGCTTCCGAAGCCGGTATCGATTCGACGAATTCATCGATCTGCGTCGTTCCCGACGCGTCCAGCCACCTTGCAATGGCGCCACCGCCCGCGTTGTATCCGGGGATTGCCAGGATCGGGTTGTCGAAACGATCCAGCAGCTTGCGCAGGTAGGTCGCGCCAAGCCTGACGTTGACGCCCGGATCGGTCAGCGATGTCTTTGTAATCGTGATTCCGCGTGCCTTCGCCATCGATTCGGCTGTCGGCATGATCAACTGCATCAGTCCCGTCGCGTTCGCCCAGGATTCGACCCCGGAAACGAACGCGCTTTCTTCGCGCATGACGGCCCAGATCAGCAGCGGGTCGACCGAAGACTCGGCAGCCGCGGCCCCGACTTCCGCCCCGAAAGGACGCGGGTAAGCCAGGCGGTAATATCCGGCCGAAGATTCATCCGGCCAGAACGGCGTCAGCGCCAGGCGGTCCTTTGCCATCCTGTGCGACGGCGTGAAGTCCCCCCGCATGTTCAAAAAAAGCGATTTCAACCATGCCGCGGCGTTGTCGTCCGCCGGGGCCGCCCTGACTTCCCGCATGGCCGGCCCGGGCAGCCCGACGCGATAAAACCACAGGGCCCGCGCGGCAGGTCCCGATTCCGGCAGCTTCCCGTCACCAAGCCGGAGGAACGGCTGCCCGGTAAGGGCCCGCCGGTCGCCCGTGGCCGCCACCAGATCCGCCAGTACCTTGTCCGGCGTCGTGTCGCCGGCTTCCGCCAGCCTGTTCAGCGAAAGAATTGCGTAGAAGGTCATTGGCCACGACAGCGCGCAGTGTTCCCAGGCCGACTTCGCGTCGGACTGCTTTCCCGCCTTCTGAAGGACCCTGCCGTTCCAGTAAGCGAACATCGACGCGTAACGGGCGTTGCCGGCCGCCATGCGTTCGGCTTCTTCAAGGCGCCGCGCCGCCTGCTGGTACTTTTTGTCGGTGATTGACGACCACGCCAGCAGCCACCGGGACTCGTTCGCCATGTCGCCGTCGGGCCAGCGCCGCACCGATTCTTCCAGGATCTTCATGGCGTCGTCGTGGCGCTTGTCATCGATGGCCATCCTGGCCCTGATGACCGCGATATCGTCGTTGAACGACGCGTCCGGGTACTCGGTGGCCAGCTTCACCGTCCACAGGTCGCCTGTCTTCCCGTCGCCACTGCGGTAAGCGCTGCGGATCCCCAGGAAGAGGATCGCCGGCATGTCGCGGAACTGCGCGCAGTCGGCGACGAGCGTCTTGAAGTGACGGAACGCCTCCGGGTGCTCGCGAAGCTTGGTGTTCGCGCGCGCGGCGATTTCGGTGGCCTCGCACCTCGTGGCCAGGTTCCCGCCGGCCAGCCTTGGTCCCACGGCCTTCAGCGCCCGCTTGTTGTCGTGCGCGTTAAGGTACGCCCACGCCTGCTCCAGTTCGCCGCGTTCCCCGGTTTCGGTCGTGATGCCCAGCCGCGACAGCAGACCGCGCAGGCCGGACCTGGAACCCTCGCGGTACGCCTTGCGCAGTTCTGATATCGCCTGATCCCGTTTGCCTGATGAAAGAAGCGCCTCGGCGATTTCGCCGATGATGTCGGCATCGACGGCGCCGTCATCCAGGTAGCCGGCAAGCAGTTGGGCCGCTTCCGCGTCGCGCCCCGTGTCGATCAGCGCCCTGGCCTTGATCGCGATCGAATCGAAAAACACGGTCGACCCGGCCGGGATAAGGGCAAGCAGTTCCAGCGCCTGGTCGGAAAGCCCGGTCTGGGCCAGTGCCGTCGCGCGCATCAGGATGACGTGGTCCGCGACGACCGGAATCTCGGAGGCCAGCCCGTCGGTGATGGACTGCACGCAAAGCCAGTCCCCGCCGTTGTGGCAGGCCCAGGCAAGCAGGAAGCGGGATTCGGTCCTGTGGTCGGCCGCGACGGTATCCGCGTTTTGAAGCAGGACGTCGCGCGCCTGGAGGAAGTTCCCGTCATTAATCAGTTTTACAGCTTTTTGCGCGGGTTCCGACTTGAATATGATCGCGAAGTCGGATTCAGCGACGATGCCGGCGTCCACGGGCGCATCGGCCGCCGCGGTCCAGGGCGTCGTCGGCGGTGGCGGCGGCGCCGGTGGCGTGGCGGGGGTCTTACGCGTCGAGGTCTTCGTTTTTGTGGCGGATTTCTTAGTCGACGCCTTTGAAGTCTTCTTCTTCGAAGTCGCCTTCTTCGTCGCCTTCGCGGTGGTGGATTTTTTCGAATTCTTCTTTTTCGGGGTCGCCCGGCCCGGCGCGGTCTTCCCGGTCTTTTTCGACGTCTTCGCCCCTGTCCCGGTCGTTGTGCGGGACTTCGGTGTGGTCTGCGCGGGCGCCGAAATCGGCAGGCACAGCCCGACGGCGACAAGGACAACCAGGATCAGTCTGAAAAAACGGGACATGTCTGGAAACCAGCAATAACGACCGTCAGACTATTTCTTCGCAGCCCGGCCCCGGGTGATCGCGAAGTAGTAATCGGCCAGCGAAATAATCATGATCGCGCCGACGACCCACGACACCACCATCGCGACAGTGTCCAGAACGGACGCGGCTTTCGCCGTGCTGTCCGCCGGCACGTAGTGCGCGATGAGCAGTACCAGGAACAGGATGTTGGCGCCCACGGCCAGGCTCAGCGACTTCATCTTGCCGGACAGGCGCGCCGCCACGACGACGCCCTCCGATGCGGCGATGACGCGCAGGGTGCTGACCGCCGATTCGCGGATATACATGATGAAGAGCAGCCAGAACGGGATCAGCCCCACCCACATCAGGCAGAGGTAGGCGCCGAAATTCGCGATCGTGTCGGCCAGCGGGTCGACCAGTTTGCCCAGGTCGGTAACTTCCTTGTGCTTGCGGGCCAGGTATCCGTCGACCATGTCGCTTGCCTGCTGAAGCAGCAGCAGCGCGAAGGCCGCCAGCAGAAGCCCGGGTTTCAGCGTCACGACGAGGTCGGCGGTGGTCTTTCCGTATCCCGAGCCATGCAACGAAAGCCAGAACAGCAGGATCAGCACCGGTGAAGCAAAAAGTCGGGCGGCCGTTATCTTCAGTGGCAGGTTGTTGAACTTGATTTTCATGCCGGTATCTTAAGCCATATTGGCAAGGTTGCACACCAAAAGGATGGCTTCAGTGGCGGTTCCGGGGATCATTTACCCCCGTGTCCCGTGAATTCGTCCATGGAGGAATTGACGCCCAGCAGGGTGACCGCCTTGTCGAATCCGGAAATGGGCAGCGCGCGCAGGACGCCGATAGTCCCGAGTATCCCGGGCATCAGCAGGCGCGGGCGGTCGTGCAGGATGGCATGGACGATCTTCGCCGCCGCTTCGCGTTCCTTCAGGATCGGCAGCAGCAACTGCGATCTGGTCTTCACGCCCTGGAACATGCCGGTGTCGATGTAGAACGGGCAGACGACGGTCGTCTTGACCTTGGAACCGCGTTTCTTCAGCTCGTTGCGCAGCGACTCGTCGAAACCGACCGCCGCGAACTTGCTGGCGCAGTAATCGCCCAGCCCGGCCACGCCGACCAGTCCGGCCGCCGAGGCCACCGTCACGACGTGCCCGCTGTCGCGCGCCATCATGTCGGGCAGGAACGCCTTGCACGTCCAGAACATCGCCAGCGAATTGACCTTCATCGTCAGTTCGATGCGTTCGTCCGGGACTTCCAGGAACATCTTCCCGCTGACGACGCCGGCGTTGTTGATCAGGACGTCCACCTGGCCGCATTCGGCCTTGACCCTGTCCGCTGCCGCGTATACCGCCAGCCGGTCCGTGACGTCGACGATGTGACCCCAGCCGGCGTCGGGCGTGATTTCACGCAGTTCGGCGACCACCTTTTCCAGGTTAGCCTTGTTGATGTCCCAGATCACCAGCCTGGCGCCAAGTTTTGCCATGTCCAGTGACATCAGGCGACCGATTCCCGCCGCGCCGCCGGTAACCAGTACAGTTTTACCTTTGAGGTCCTTCATGATGAAGCTCCTGAAAATTCAACGAGTAGTATGTTTGCGATGATACCGCGAATCTGCGGTTACGGGGCCACGGAGATCATTTCCCAGTTGTCGATTGTGACTGTGGCGGTGTTGCCGGCGGCAACCCAGCCCGCGTCGTCGTACATGCGGAACGTGCCGGTGACGAACGCGGCATTGTCCGGGGCCACGAAATCGAAGCCCAGCGTCTGCCAGTTAACGGAATCGACGGTGTAGTCAGCCATCCAGTGGCTGGAAATGAATGTCTCGGTCGAATCGAAGAACGCCAGTCCAAGGCGGGTCTTGCCGGCAGCGTCGTTGTCCAGCACGTCCAGCGAGAACATGACCGTGTCACCGGCCGCGGTCGGGAACATGTAACCCTGGACCAGGTCCTGGTTGTCGGTCGATGTCCAGGTCACGGTGATGCCGGCGGAACCGTCGGCGCCGCCCGTCGCGGTTCTGGCGCAGGTGAAGGTGTTGCCGGTACCCTTCTTGAAGCCTTCCGGCGGGTCGACTTCGACGTCGACCTTTTCGAAGTCCCAGTTGCCCATGTTGTATTCAGGTTCGGTTTCGCAATTGTCCAGGTTCGCGTTGATAAGGTCCGTGTCGTCCGTGACCTTGATCTGGAAGGCAGAGTTGTACTGAACAACGACGCCGTTGACGATGTCGGCCGTGAGGCCGACGCAGGGGATGTTCGCGTAATCGACGAAAACCAGCACGTTGGTCGCGGTGCCGTAATCAATCGTCCCGGCCTTGCCGTTGGCGGATGTGACCTTCACGGCGTCGACTTTCACGACGCGGCTTTCGATCGATTCGTCGGGCAGCGTGCCGTTGGAAAGGTCGATTGTGTACTGGTCGGCGTCGCCGGAACCGATGACCGTGACGGTGTCCTTGCCGGTGATCTGCTGCGAATTCTGGAAGCTGCCGTATGTGGTGACGTGCATCGTGATGTAATCGCCGACCGCAACTTCGTATCCCCAGTCCGGGTTCGTTCCTTCATAAATGTACATGCCGTGTTCGGTGCTGTCGTCGGCGATGTACCAGCCCTTGTCGGTGACCTTGGTGACCATGGCGCCGCAGAGCGTCATGTCAACGGTGCCTTCCGTCAGGGTGATCAGGTCGGCGATCGACTGTCCGACCGGGCATTCCGGAACGGAAACGTCTTCCGGAACATTGGTGTCGGTGCCGTTGGTGTCTTCGGGCACGTTCGTGTCTTCAGGCACATTGGTATCGGTACCGTTGGTGTCGGTTCCGTTGGTGTCTTCCGGAATCGTCGTGTCTTCCGGGACGTTGGTATCGGTGCCGTTGGTGTCTTCCGGAATCGTCGTGTCTTCCGGGATGTTGGTGTCCGTACCGTTGGTGTCTTCCGGCACGTTCGTGTCGATGCCGCCTTCGTCGGTCACGACGGTGTCCTGCGGGTTGCCTTCATCCGTTTCGATGTTGCTGCCGCCGCAGCCCATTGCGCCAGCCAGCGCCACCACGGAAATAATCGCGAAAAACTTCAGCTTGAGGTCAGACATTCGAGTCCTCCATAGTCAACCAAAAGAGACCCGCGGATTATACGACCGTCCGGAGCGTTTGACCACCCATAAAACCCGCCAGTTCCGTTCAATAGTGCTAATAATCCTGTGTTCAAAAATCCCGCGCATGGATATCCTCGACTGGCGAGCATGCCCGGGCGGAATCGACGACGATGACCTTGAAGGCGCTTTACCAAACGCTTGTCGGCAGTCCTGCCGAATTCGAGGCAAGACACCGTATTGTGAACGGGCTCGCCCTGGTTGGCGCTTTCGTGACGGTAGTGTGGGCGATCACCGACGTCGCGCTCAGCAATCACGTGGCGGTCGTCGTCGCCGCGCTGGCCATGGCCGCCAGCGTCGCCCTTTTCATCCATTCACGCGTGTTTCGCCGGAAGGGGCGGCTTGCAACGTCCCTGGCCCTGGCGACATATCTGGTCATATACGCCACATCATGGTTTGACGAAGGCGGTGTCAAAGGGTCATCGGCGTTTCTGATCATGCTGCTGCTGCCGGCGACAATCCTCATTTTTCACGGTTGGTACCGCTGGTTCGCTTTTGCGGCGGTGACGACGATTTTCGCTGTCCTGACGGGTATTGAGGCGTTTGACCCCGGCGTCAGGCTGTATCTTTCGGAAAGCGAAGCCCATGGCGCGGAGTCCATCGTCGCCTTTCTTGCCGGGGCTGTCGCCACCTCCGCATTATTTTCCGTTGCGGTGCGCAGCCTCCGCACCGAGGTACGGCGCTCCCATGAATACACGGACCGGATTGAGGCGCTCGCCAGGCATGATCAACTGACGGGACTCCTGAACCATACCGCTGCCTGGAAACTGCTGGATGATGAAGTCGTGCGGTGTTCCCGGATGGGACGGCCGTGTTCGATAATCATGGTTGACCTGGACGATTTCAAGTCGGTAAACGATGTGCACGGCCACAGGTTTGGCGACGAAATCCTGCGACAGGTCGGTGCCGTGCTGGCTTCCAACGTCCGTTCCATCGATCGTGCCGGCCGTTACGGGGGCGAGGAATTCCTGGTGGTCCTGCCCGACACCGAAGTCGATGACGCATTGAAGGTCGCCTGCAGGCTGCTGCTGAAATTGTCCGAAATCCGTGTTGACGACGAACGCAGCGTGATGGCCAGCGCCGGGCTTGTCGGGTTCGCCGGCCGGGACGTGACCGTGATGGTGGACGAGGCGGACCGGCTGCTGTACACGGCCAAGCGACTTGGTGGTGCCCGGATCGTTGTGCAGGGTGGAAGAATTGTCTCTTTCGGGGACTGTGCCAATTGGCAGTGAACGAAGCCACGGCAATCGGGGTAAGCCGGCTTGACATTCCCGCAATCCGCGCGGGACTGGTGGGTTTCTGCCTGCTGTTTCTGTGTATGTCGGCTTTCTGCATGACGATTGGCCGGATGCCGGCGGCCGGGCTCTATCTGGTTGCCGTCCTGGTCCTTGGCGCGTTCCTGGTCGGTGTCATACGTACCGGGAAGTATTCATTCGGCTTCTGGCAACTGGAAACCGCGTTCTTCCTGGTCTGGATTGTCGCACTGCGAACGGTTGGCGGTGGATTCCATCACGGGCTGGACGCCAGCGCCGTGGTTGTCGCCGTTATCGCGGTTACCATGGGCCGCGGTTTCGCGCGTCGCATCACCCTTTTCGTCGTGATGGCCGTCCCTGTGGTCGTCAAGCTGGTTGAAGCCGCATGGCCCTCCGCCTTCTATTTTCCAACGCCCGCGCGGACGGCGAAGCTGGGTTCGGGGATCGAACTCCTGGCCGTTGCCGCGATTCTGACGGTGCTGCTTGACCGCATCCTGGCCGCGTATTTTCTTGAAAGGCGTCGCGCGGAAGAAAAGGCGGAGGCCCTTTCCAAGCTGGTCGTGACCGATGGCATGACCGGCCTGGCGAACCTGACCGGCATACTTGAACGGCTGGACGGTGAAATCGAACGCGCGGGCCGCTACGGACATCCCCTGTCGGTACTCATGATTGACGTCGACGGCTTGAAGGCCTTGAACGACGGCCGCGGCCATCTGGCCGGCGATGAAGCTCTTCGTGCCATCGCGTCCGTGATGAAGGCAACGCTGGCGGCGCCCCAGTTGGCCGGTCGTCGCGGCGGCGACGAGTTTCTGGCGGTGCTCCCCGAAGTCACATATGCGCAGGCCATGGAAATCGGCGAACGGATAAGGGCAGGGGTTGAGGGGCTCGACCTGGTATGCGGCGCTGGCAGGATAACGGTCAGCATCGGCGTGGCCCAGTTCGGCGAAGGCGGGTCCACGGAACTGCTGGACGTCGCCGACTCGCGCCTGTACGTCGCCAAACACGCAGGAAGAAACACGGTGGTCGGATCCGACTGACGCCGGTTCGGGCTTGTCAGGACTGCAGCGGCGCGATGTCCAGCGCCGATTCGCCCAGAGCCTTCACGCCACGCAGCGCGGCGATGCAGCCTTCGATGGTGGTGATGCAGGCGACGCCGGTTCCGCTGGCCGCGACGCGTATGGCGGCCGCGTCCGTTCGTCCACGGTGACCTGCCGGGGTGTTCAGCACCAGCGAAATCCCCGCTTCGCGCAGCATCGTGACCGCGTCGGTGCCGCCTTCGCCCAGCTTGCCGACGACATGAGCGTTCACGCCGTGCAGGCCAAGGAACCTGGCGGTGCCTTCCGTCGCGTAGATTTCACTGCCGATTTCCTTGAGCATGGCGACCAGTTCCAGCGTCCGCGGCCTGTCCTTGTCGCGCCTGTTCAGGCTGACGAAGATCGCGCCCGACTTGTGAAGCACGCATCCCGCCGCCCGCAGTGCCTTCACCAGTGCATGCCCAAGCCGGGGGCCCGAGCCCATGACTTCGCCTGTCGATCGCATTTCTGGCCCGAGCACCGGGTCGATGCCGAACCTGGCGAATGGGAACACCGGCGCCTTGACCCACACCCGTCCGCGGGGGTCGGGCTGGGGAAGGTCCAGGTCCTTCAGCTTCCGGCCGGCCATGACCCTGGCCGCGAACCTGGCCCAGGGCGCGCCGGACGCCTTGTGCAGGAATGGAATGGTCCGGCTGGCACGCGGGTTGACTTCCAGCAGGTACAGCCGGCCGTCGCAACGGGCGAACTGCATGTTCATCAGGCCGACGGCGCCCAGTTCGACGGCCAGTTTCGCCCCGATCGCCAGCATTTCGGCCTGTTCCGCGTCGCTGATTGTCTGCGGCGGGTAAACCTGGATGGAATCGCCGCTGTGTATGCCGGCCGGTTCGATGTGCTCCAGGAAGCCGCAGGGATGCACGTCCTGTCCATCCGAAATCAGGTCCAGGTCGATTTCCGTCGCGTCTTCCAGGAAACGGTCCAGCAGCAGCGGGTTCTTTTCAGTGACCCTGATCGCCGAATCCAGCCTGGAACGCAGTTCGTCCTGATTCCAGACGATGGCCATGCCTTCGCCGCCAAGTACGAACGACGGCCGCAGCATAAGCGGGAAACCCAGTTCCGACGCGGCAGTCAGGGCTTCTTCCACGTTCAGCGCGGTCCGGCTTTCCGGGATCAGCACGCCGTGCCGCCTGCAAAGATCCGCGAATGCCTCGCGGTCTTCGGCCAGGGCAATGCCGGCAGGCTGCGTCCCGAGGATTGTGACGCCTTCCGCGGCCAGTCGCGCGGCCACTTTCAGGGGCGTCTGTCCGCCCAGGCCGACCATCACGCCACGCGGACGCTCGCGCCGGCATACCGCCAGGACGTCTTCTTCGGTGACCGGTTCAAAGTAAAGTCGATCCGCCGTGTCGAAGTCGGTGGAAACGGTTTCGGGGTTGCAGTTGTAAAGGATCGGGTTCAGTCCTTCGTCGCGCAGGCCGGAAACCGCCGAAACGCAGCACGTGTCGAATTCAAGACCCTGGCCGATGCGGTTCGGACCGCTTCCAAGGATGATGACGGCGCGGTCGCCCAGCCCGGTGCCTTCGCCCTTCGTTCCGTGGGCGCTGTAGAAGTACGGGGTGGCTGCCTCGAATTCGCCCGCGCACGTGTCGACGCCGCGATATCCCGGATCGTTCCGGACGGGGCAGGGGGCGTTTAGTGGAGCGCCGATAGCGGCCGCGATTTCCGCGTCGCCCAGGCCGTGCGACTTGGCCAGTGAATACATCGATTCAGGCAGCGTGCTGCCGTTGAAGCTTGCCACGCGCGTCATCGTCCCGACCATCAGGCGGATCTGCGACAGGAACCACGGGTCCCACCCGGTGATGCGTGACAGGGCGGTTCGCGGCCAACCCCGTCGCAGTGCCTCGGCGATGTGCAGGAGCCGGTCCTGCGACGTGGATTTCAGCCGGTTCACCAGCTCTTCGTCGGAAAGGTTCGCGAACTGGCCAAGCAGGCGGGGCTGGCCCTTTTCAATGCTTCGCAGAGCCTTGCCCAGGGCTTCCGTGAACGTCCGCCCCAGCGCCATGGCTTCCCCGATCGACTGCATGCGGGTCGTCAGGCGAGGGTCCAGGCCGGGAAATTTTTCAAACGCCCACCGCGGGATTTTCACGCAGACATAGTCCAGCGAAGGTTCAAACGCGGCGACTGTCGTGCGTGTGATGCGGTTGGGCAGTTCGTCCAGCGTGTAACCGATGGCCAGCATGGTCGCGACGCGCGCGATGGGGTAACCGGTGGCCTTGGACGCCAGCGCGGACGAGCGGCTTACGCGCGGGTTCATTTCAACGACGATCAGGCGGCCGGTTTCGGGATGCAGCGCGAACTGCACGTTGGAACCGCCGCAGTCCACGCCAATCCTGCGCAGGATTTTCAGGGACCAGTCACGAAGCGTCTGCAGCTCCTTGTCGGTCAGGGTCTGCGCCGGGGCCACGGTCAGCGAATCGCCCGTGTGGACGCCCATCGGGTCCACGTTTTCGATCGAACAGATCATGATGCCGTTGTCGGCCTTGTCCCTGATGACTTCGAGCTCGAATTCCTTCCAGCCGATCAGCGATTCCTCGATCTGGATCGACCCGACGGGGCTTGCCCGCAGGCCCAGTTCGATGATGGCGCGCGCCTCTTCTTCGGTTTCCGCGATGCCGCCGCCTTCCCCGCCAAGGGTGAACGACGGTCGCAGGATCACGGGCAGGCCGATTTCGCGCACGGCCTTGATCCCGTCTTCCATCGACTTCACCAGGCAGCCACGCGAACATGGCAGCCCGATGGACTCCATGGCCTGGCGGAATTCCTCGCGGTCTTCCGCCATGCGGATCGATTCGATGCCGGCGCCAAGCAGGCGGACGTTGAATTCTGTCCAGATGCCGCGTTCGTGGCATTCCATCGCCAGGTTCAGCGCGGTCTGGCCGCCCAGCGTGGTCAGCACGCCGTCAACCTGTTCGCGTTCAAGTATGCGGCGCACGACCCACGGGCGAAGTGGTTCGATGTATGTGGCGTCGGCCGTGTCCGCTTCCGTCATCACGGTGGCGGGGTTCGGGTTCAGCAGGACGACGCGCAGGCCTTCTTCCTTAAGCGCGCGCACGGCCTGGACGCCTGAATAGTCGAATTCGCAGGCCTGGCCGATCACGATCGGTCCCGAGCCAAGCACAAGAACGGTCTTCAGCGAAGGATCGCGTGGCATTATGAATTACCTCCGGCCGTGATCTTCGCCCTGGCTTGGGCCCTCCGGGACTCCATCAGTTCGATGAACCGGTCGAAAAGCACCAGCGAATCGCGGGGACCGGGGCTCGCTTCGGGATGGAACTGGACCGAAAACACCGGACGCCCCTTGAGCCGCATCCCCTCGATGGTCCTGTCGTGCAGTGAAATATGAGTGACTTCAAGGTCTTCCGGCATCCCTTCCGGATTGACCGCGAAGCCGTGGTTCTGGCTTGTAATCCACACCCGGCCACTGTGGACGTCCTGTACCGGGTGGTTTGTGCCGCGATGCCCGAACGGCAGCTTCATGGTGTGCGCGCCCAGCGCCAGGGCCAGTATCTGGTGGCCCAGGCAGATGCCGAATATCGGCAGTTCAGGTTCGCGCAGCAGCCTGGCCACTGTGGCGATTCCCGCGGACACCATCGCCGGGTTGCCGGGCCCGTTTGAAAGGAACACGCCGTCCGGCGCGAATTCAACGATGTCGCGCGCGTCAGCCCCCGACGGGAACATGGTCACGTGGCACCCGCGCCAGGCCAGGTTGCGGACGATGTTGCGCTTCATCCCGAAGTCGATCGCCGCCACGCGCATCGGCCGCGCGCAGCGCCTGACCGGCATCGGCGGAACCTCGCCTTCGTTCAGCTCGAACGGTTCGGGGTGTTCGACAGTGACCTGTTTCGTCAGATCCAGGTCGTCGATCCCCTTGTAAACCGCCAGCCGCGCCGCGATCGTTTCCGGAGCGGTCCCGTCGGTCACCACGGCAGCCTTCATGGCGCCGCGCGTCCGCAGGTGCAGCACCAGCGCCCTGGTGTCGACGCCTTCAAGCCCCGGCACGCCGTTTGCCCGCAGCATGTCCTGCAGCGTTCCACGGGCGCGCCAGTTGCTATGCAGCCGGCTGTAGTTGGTCACCACAAACCCGGCCAGGTGCAGCTTCCGGCTTTCGACGTCTTCGGGATTGACCCCGTAATTGCCCACGTGCGGCACCGTCAGGGTCAGAATCTGGCCACAGTACGACGGGTCCGACAGGGCTTCCTGGTAACCGGCCATTCCGGTGGAAAACACCGCCTCGCCGAAACGGACGCCGCGCCAGCCGAAAGGCAGGCCCGGAAACAATGTTCCGTCTTCAAGCAACAGGTATCCGGTGCTGTTCCAGGGGAGGGGCGAAGAAAAGAGGCTTTTTTCCAAATCCGGTCCCTTTGAAAATGGTTGAGCCAAGGGCCGCAGTTGTGCGGAATTGTGGGGGAAATCCGGCGATTGTCAACGACGCATTTTGTTAATTGAACAGGTTATTGCAGTGTGCGGCTGCAGGCCGGGAACCACTTGGAATCATTCGGCAGTCGCCGAACACGTGACCGGTGCCTGGATTTCGCAGAGTTCTTCTTCCGGGATGGGAATACCGGCCAGGCGGTCGCGGATCCACTGGAACTGTTCGGGCAGCGACCAGAGCGCGGCACGCGCATGGGACGCGTTGGCGCATTCCAGATAGTCCAGCTTGTAGCCCGCCTCGCAGAGCTTCTGGAAATCGGGGCGCTGCGTGGCCGTCACGACCATGTCGTCGATTTCGCCGTACACCATCAGGGTAGGTGTGTGGCGTGGCGGAACCACCGACGTCGATGACAGCGTGTTTTCCACGAAGAAGCAGTTCCACGGGGCCAGCGCGGGCCAGTCTTCGGTCGCGATCGCGTCCAGGAGGGTTGGCTGGAAAAGCGCTTCAATCGTCAGGTCTTCAATGTCCACGCCCTCCCCGACGGATATTTCGCATTCCTCGGTCGGGAACAGGTATTTCGGTCCTTCCGTGGCCAGGAAGTATGGCTCCTCGTTTGTCAACATCTGGTCCAGGTCGGCTTGTTCGCCGTACCACAGGTTCATGGCGACTATGGCGACCGCCAGCATGCCCGTCGAATCGCTCTTCGAGGTCAGCGCCGTTTTCAGCAGTGCAAGCAGGTCGGTCGGCGGGACCAACGCGACAACCGCCTTGACGTCGAATTCGGGGGCATACCAGCCGCCCCAGAGTTCAGTGAACAGTGATGCGTGCGAGCCCTGCGAAATGCCCCACAGCACGACATCGTTTGAAACCGGAGGATGTCCTTCAATGGATTCGAACAGTTCCAGGCCACCGCGAACGGCGTCCCAGGCGCCAATCGCGGCCTGCTCGCCGACGAGGTAGCTGTGCTTGACCGTCGACGGGGCGCCCCATCCGTTCATGCCGATGTAATCGGGGGCGATGACGACAAAGCCCAGGGACGCGACCGCCGGTCCAAGTGCCCCGTCTTCAAACCAGTACGCTTCGTTGCTTGGGGCGCAGGGATCCGAAAATCCGGAAGTGCCGTGCTGGTACACAAGGATTGGCAGCGGTTCGGTGATCGGTTCCGTCGACGCGGGGAATGCCATCAGGCCGGTCGCTTCGATCTGCTGGCCACGGTCCTGGGTGGTGTAGCGGAAGCGGTAGGTGACCGTGCCGTATGGAACAGGGCTCATTGCGGAAAAGTCGAAATTCGACAGCAGTGTGTTGATGGTTTCAGCGTCCAGCGTCAGCATGGAAATGTTTTCGGATTCGACCAGGGTACCCAGTTCGCCCGGCGGAACGAAGTCGTACGCCGGCATGCCGCAGTTGGCGTGCGGGGGCTCCGGAACCACTGGAATTTCCGCGCCTTCATCGGTTGCGATCACGTCCGACGCATCGGCCTGCGCGGTGTCGTCACCGGCATCCGCCAGGACGTCTTCGCCCGGGTTGTCGCGGCCGGTGTCTTCCGGTGCCACCGCGTCATCGCCAGCGTCGCCGATCACGTCGCCGGCAACGTCTGGAGTGGTCGTGTCGTTGTTAGTGTCGGGGGTGCCGCCGTTGCCGCCGCATCCGGCGAAAGCCATCACAAGAATTAAAAGTCCCGCAGTAACGAATGCTTTCATCAGCTTATCCCCTGGGTCCGGGTCAAAATGGCGAACCTTAATAACCCATCATCTTATGAGGTTCAAATGAAAATTTTCCATTACAATCGGTCGCCCGCCACCAGAGGTGCGCCTTGTGAGGACGGTTCCGGCAGCATTGATGATCGTGATTTTCGCGGGTTGCGGCGAAGTCGCGGCCCCGGTTGACGATGTTTGCGTTCCCGCGCCGGAATGCGTGCCGTCGTGTCCGGCAGGGTGGTGTGGCGACGACGGCTGCGGCTGTCCATGTCCCGCGTGCGACGATGGCTATAAATGCCGGGAAGACCAGTGCGTTTGCGCGGTCTGCGGCGGGGAATGCGGCGCTTGTCCTGAACTGGATTACGTGCCCGTTGCCGCTGGTACCTTCACGATGGGATGCGTGGCGGACGCCGCGAACGTCGACAAGCTTTGCAGCAACGACGAACTGCCGCCCCACGCCGTGACGATTCCGGATTTCGAGGCCGGCGAGTTTGAAGTTACCGTGTCGCAATACGCCGAATGCGTGGCGGCCGGGGCCTGTCTTCCCGCGGGTGTCGACAGCGGGTGCAACGGTTCGAAAACGAACATCCCGGACAATCCCATCAACTGCGTCACCTGGGACGACGCGGTCGATTACTGCATGTGGGCCGGCGCCCGCCTTGGCTCCGAATCCGAGTGGGAATACGCCGCGCGCGGCACCGACGGCAGGAAGTATCCATGGGGTGCCCAGGGCCCGACATGCACGGTCGCCTGGACCGCGGTCGACAACTGCGCGCAGCCCTACACCAGGGACGTCGGTTCGTTCCCGGCCGGTCAGTCGCCGTTCGGCTGCATGGACATGGCCGGCAATGTGTCTGAATGGGTGATGGACCCGTGGCATGCGTCGTATTCCGGCGCGCCGGCCGACGGTTCCGTCTGGGACATGGATGATCCCGGCAGCGCCCGCGTCCACCGGGGCGGGGGCTACAACGCCCGTATCGAAGAATCCCGCGTTTACAACAGGATGTCCGCGACGCGCGGCTCCAGGTCGAAATACCTCGGTTTCCGCTGCTTCCGGTGATCGTTCGGATAGTTGCGCACACGCGCGTGTCGGCCTAGAATCCCGTCAGTTTATCCGTTCACAATAGTCGGGGGTCGACGCTGTGCCGCTTATACCGGCATCCGGGGGACGAGCATGAAGTCTGGATCTGCATTTATTTTCCTGTTTTCGGTTACATGCGTGTTTTTGACGGTCGCCTGCGGTGGCGGGGAAACCCCGCAGGACGTGGTTGATGACGAAGGCGTCGTCGGTCTGGATGTTGTTTATGACCAGGGGCAGGGGGACGTCACGCAGGACGTCGTTCCCGACGAGGGGCGTCCCGACAACGGTCAGGTCGATGAAGGATGGATCGACGGCGGAGTGGACGTTGTCCCGGACGTGGGGCTCGATATAAACGCGGACTCAATTGTGACCGTGGACGCCAGCGATGAAGGCAGTCCGGACGTGTCAGCGGACGAGGGCGGTACCGATCTGCCGACCCTGGACGTAATTGAAGACGCGGGTGCCGATTATGGCATTGACGCCGCCGGTCCCGTGCTCGGGCTGGACCCCGACGTCGTCGAACTTGTTTTTGGTCAGGCGCTTCCGGGCTGTCCGGCGGCCCCGATTTCCCTGCGCCTTGTTAACCTCGGTGGCTCCCCGCTGGAAGTCACTGATATCTGGTTCGAGGTTCAGGTGGCCGCGATTACGATGACAGGTGTCCCGGCCGATCTGCCCCGATCGATCGCCCCCGGCGGTGAAGATTTCATCGAGCTGCAGTTCCAGTTCGCGCCGGCGACAGCGGGTGAATACACCGCGGCTGTTTGCGTTTCAACGGGTCCGGGCCTGGATGACATGCCAGTCTGCGTCGATCTCCACGGGGTGTCGGCCGACTGCGTGTCAGGTACGCACAAATGCGGATGCCAGTGCGCGGACGACAGCGCCGTCGCGACATGCGGCGCCAGGTGCAACCCATGCACGACGTCCGTGTCCGGGGCCGTCCCGGTCTGCAACGCGTCCGGCGACACGTACGTCTGCGCCAGCGAATGCGCCGACGGTTTCCACCAGTGCGCTTCTTCCTGCAAGACCGACACCGACCCGAACGCATGCGGCCCCGCGTGCACGCTCTGCTACAGCCAGGCGAATTCGACGCGTGCCTGTGCCGACGACGCGTGCGCCCTGAACTGCAACCCCGGCTGGGGCAACTGCGACGGGATTTACACCACCGGCTGCGAAGAAAGCCTTTCGACCACGACGCATTGTGGCGAGTGTTTCAATGACTGCACGACGGCGCCCGCCCATGGTGTCGCCACGTGTGAAAACAACATGTGCTCCTTCGACTGTCAGTCCGGGTATCACGAAGACGGCACGAAGTGTTCCATCAACAACCAGGACTGGTGCTGCGGCGACGACGGCCCGGGTGGGTCATGCGTGAACTGCGCCAGCATGCTTAACCCGATGCCGCCGCAAACGACCGGCACCTGCGTCGGCCTGATCGATTTCACGTGCGAACTGGTCTGCGAAGACGGCTGGATGAGCACGTCCGGGGGCGTTAACGACGGCTGCGAATGCCACTTCGTTTCCGGATTCGATCCTCCCGGCAACGGGGTCGATGAAGACTGCGACGGCAGCGACGGGCGGCCCGACCTGGGGTGGTACGTTTCGACCACGGGCTCGGATGGGGCCGACGGGTCCGCGGGCGCGCCGTTCAGGACGATTCAGAAGGCGGTCGATTCGGCCGAAGGCGCTTTCATTAAAAAGAGGGTCTTCATCGCGGCCGGCACCTACAATGAAAACGTCGTCATCGACGGTTCTGTTTCCCTTTACGGCGGGATGTCCACCGACGGCAACTGGACCCATTCCCCTTCGAATGTCACCACCATCAGGTCCCTGGCCAACATCGGCGCCCGCACGATCGGCATTGACGGGGCCAACATGACGGCCCCGACGTGGATCGGCGACCTGACGATTATCGCCGGCCCGGAAACGCAGGCCGGCGACGGCGCCGACGTCATCGGGATCAAGTGTTCGAAATGTTCCGGCCTGGGCATCCTCAGGGTCAACATAACGGCGGGGCCCGGCGGCAACGTGACGGCCGCACCGGTCGGTGCGACCGGACAGAAGGGCGGGAACGGCGGTTTTGGCTCGTATTACATAACCGGCGGTCCGGGCGGCGTGTCCACATGTGGAATGACGGGTGGAGCCGGCGGCGAGGGCGGATTCAGTGGTTCGGGTCTTGACGGGTTGGCCGGGATCGTCGTGGGCGCGGGCGGCGGTATCGGTGGCGAGGGCGGATTCTACGGGTCGGCCGGAACGGGCGGAACCGGTGCATCATGTCCGACGCCCGGCGGCGACCGGGGCGGCGCCCAGACGATTGGCGCGGCTTCCGGCGGACACTGGCTGGGAACGGCGGGTACCAGCGGTGAAGATGGTTGCAGCGGGCATGGCGGCGGTGGTGGCGGCGGCGGGTCGGGCGACTGGGATATGGACTATACATATTACGGTGCCGGCGGCGGCGGTGGCGGTGGCGGCGGGTGTGGCGGCCAGGGCGGTCCGGGCGGCAAGGCCGGCGGCGCGTCCATCGGGATATTCCTGGACCAGTCGACGGGCGCGACGATTTCCCAGTGCGTGATTTCGGCGGCTGACGCAGGTGACGGCGGTGCAGGCGGCACGGGCGGCGCCGGCGGCTCTGGCGGCGCGGGCGGGCCAAGGACATATGGCGAAAGCGGTTATTATTCCGGCACCGGCGGCGTGGGCGGCAGCGGGTCGGCGGGTGGTCTGGGCGGTGGCGGCGCGGGCGGCGTTTCTTTCGCCGTTTACCTTTCCGACACCACGATGACGCTTCCGGACTCTAACGTTCTGTCCCACGGCGAGCCCGGCATCGGCGGCTCCACGTCCGGCATCAAAAACGCCGTCGACGGCATCTCCGGCGACGTTTATCCGTGAAGTACGTTTTCGCCCGAAATCAAACAATAAATTGAATTTGGGGTGTTGCCACGCCCGCGCGGGCAAGGTTAGTATGCCGGGGCCGGAATTTGTCCACGGTGGCCGGTGCCGGCATGTCCGCCCATGTTCGGACACATCAATTCTCTATTTGTTCGAGGTCTTTATGCCTAACGGAAACGTCCAGATCCCCAGGCCCAGGAATGAAGTGGTTCGCGACTATGCCCCCGGCTCCGCCCACAAGGCGCCGCTGAAGGCGAAATTGAACGAACTGCTGGCCGAACAGATTGAAATCCCGCTGATCATCGGCGGGAAGGAAGTCCGTACCGGCAAGCTGGCCAAGGCCGTCTGCCCGCACGACCACAAGCATGTGCTGGCGACGTACCACATGGCCGGACCGAACGAAGTCGACATGGCTGTGAAGGCTGCCGACGCGGCCTGGAAGGACTGGTCGGAGACACCGTGGGAAGACCGCGCGGCCTGCATGCTGAAGGCCGCCGAACTGCTGGCCGGTCCGTGGCGCGACCAGATGAACGCCGCCTGCATGCTGAACCAGTCCAAGACGGTTTACCAGGCGGAAATCGACGCTGCGTGCGAACTGATCGACTTCTGGCGCTTCAATCCGCATTACATGAAGTTCATTTACGACCAGCAGCCGGAAAGCAGCCCGGGTGTCTGGAATTTCGTTGAATATCGCGCGCTTGAGGGCTTCGTCTTCGCGGTTACGCCGTTCAACTTCGCGTCGATCGCGGGCAACCTGCCGACCGCCCCGGCGCTGATGGGCAACACGGTCCTGTGGAAGCCGGCTTCGTCCGCTGTCTTCACCGCGTACAACATCATGAAGCTGCTGAAGGCTGCGGGTTTCCCGGACGGCGTCATCAACTTCATCCCCGGCTCGGGCAGCCAGGTCGGAAACCCGGTCATGGGTTCTTCCGCGCTGACCGGCGTGCATTTCACCGGTTCGACGTCGGTGTTCAACAACATGTGGGCGCAGATCGCGGCCAACCTGCCGAACGCCCGCACTTACCCGCGCATCGTCGGTGAAACCGGCGGCAAGGACTTCGTGTTCGCGCATCCGTCCGCCGACGGCGACGCACTGGCCGCCGCGCTTGTCCGTGGCGCGTTCGAGTACCAGGGCCAGAAGTGCAGCGCCGCTTCCCGCGCCTACGTCCCGCGCTCGCTGTGGCCGAAGGTCCGTGACCGCGTGGTCGACATGGTCGGGCAGATAAAGATGGGCGCGCCGACCGACTTCCGCAATTTCATGTGCGCGGTCATCGACCAGGGCGCCTTCAACGACCACAAGGGCTACATCGATTACGCCAAGGCTTCGCCCGAAGCTGAAATCGTGTGCGGCGGCCATTACGACGATTCGGTCGGCTACTTTGTCGAACCGACCGTGGTCCTGACCACCAACCCGCGTTTCAAGCTGATGGAAGAAGAAATCTTCGGGCCGGTCCTGACGATTTTCGTGTACGAAGACGCCGCGCTGGACGAAACGCTGACGCTTTGCGATACCACGTCGCCGTATGCCCTGACCGGCGCCGTGTTTGCCGACGACCGTTATGCGGCGATCAAGTGCGCGAAGGCTCTGCGTCACGCGGCAGGCAACTTCTACCTGAACGACAAGCCGACCGGCGCGGTCGTGGGCCAGCAGCCGTTCGGCGGCGCCCGCGGATCCGGCACGAACGACAAGGCCGGCTCCTTCCTGAACCTGATCCGCTGGGCCAGCCAGCGCACCATCAAGGAAACGTTCGTCCCCGCGAAGGACTTCCGTTATCCGTTCATGGGCGAAGAATAATCGCCGGCAGCCAGCCGAACCTCCACGGTCCGCCGTCAGTTACCGTCATCGCACGTCATGGTTTTGTCGAGGTGTTCGATGCAGATGGTGCCGCCTTCGGTCGGGGAATATGTATCCATGTTGAACAGGTAAATGACCGCGATATCGGCGGCTTCCAGCTCGGCCAGCGTGCCGGCGTCAACGCCCGGATCCAGGCGCGGTTCGAACGCGTAATCTTCGCTGAAGTTGTGGTGTCCCGGTCGTTGCGACCGCGACCAGTCGTTTGTCAGCGTAATCGGCGTCGTCGTGAATCCGGTCAGGACCGTTTCTTCCCACTGGACCAGCGGGGCCGTGTATCCGGCCGTTATCCCGGTCGGCATCGGGGGCCACCAGAAATCGACCGAGTAGATGTTGCCCTGCGGATCGGTGTAATCCCTTTCGACGAAGATGTGTTCCGGCCCGATGGGCAGGTCGGCTTCGCACGTCTGCAGCCCGCAGGTTTCGGTGTTCCGCACGGTCAGGATGCCTTCCCAGTCCAGCACCGGCAGGTCGTCCGGCGTGCTCATTTCCAGGCCGGCCCACGCGGAAATGTCGTTAATCGACAGGAAAGGTCCGGCCCCGGCGGTGCGCTCCAGCGGCATGTACACCGACAGGCGCCACACCACGAAATCGGCATCCGCGCCCGTGTGGAACTCGACGGTCAAGTACTCCGCGCTGCGCGACCACGTCACGTTCTGCATCGACGACAAGGGCCCTTCGACCACCTTCGTTTCGCCGTGACGCCGGTACTCGATGCGAATCCAGTCAAACCAGCCGCCCGCGTCCAATTCAGACACGAAACCGGTCTTCACGTTGATGCCGACGCGGGCCTTGACCCTGTGGACCCCGTAAATGTCGCTGGTTTCCCCCTGGAAAGTGCACCATTCGGCCGTCCCGCCCAGCAGGAACGTATCAACCGTCCCGGTCGCCGCGGGTGGCACTTCCCGCACCTGCTTCACCTGCAGGGTCCCGTCGTCCGGCGCGTCGGCCCGCATCTTCTTGTATTCGAAGTCCAGCGTCCGTCCAGCGCGCCCGGTCACCGTCGCCCACATTTTCTCGACCGCCTTCATCTGGTTGAACAGTTCGACGTAGTCGTCCGGGAACGTCATCACGTGCCCGCCAATCGGCACCAGGCTTGATTCCGTCACGGTCGACACGGACACTTCGCCGCCTTCCTGCCACAGATAACCGGTTACCTTTTCCGGCGTTGCCCCGCCTTCCGGGTTCGCGACCGACACCGCCCCGGCCTGGCTGACCATCGTCGCGTCGCTGCTGTAATCGTTCTTCCTGAAGGTCGCCACGCCGTTGGCCAGTTCGTCCGCGTCCGGGTACGAATAATGGACCAGCAGCGCCATCCCGACCTTTGTTTCATCCACGCCGCGCCGCCGCCGTTCGAGGTACGCGTTGCGGTTGTAGAAGCTGGCGTAAACCTTCTTAATCGCGCGGAAAACGCCGCGTTCGGCCGGTTCCGACGGGTCGCAGGCGGACGGCCCATCGTCGTCTTCGTCCAGATCGTCCGCCAGGCATCCGCTGTAGCTGTCGTAAAGACCGGCGCCCGTGAAGTCGGCCGCGTCCTCGACGTTGGTGGAACTGCGGAACCTGATCTTTTTTGTCGTGTCAGGGAACATCCCCGCGCCCAGGGCCGTCAGGATGCTGCCGCCGCTTTCAGGGAACGGCGACGCCTTGATCATTTCACGCACCAGGTGCAGGTCGGCGTCCAGGGCCGCCATGTCCGGCGGCCATGTCACGTGGGGTTCCAGTTTTGCCGTAATCGCCGCGCCCAGCGTGACTGTGTCGAAAGGCTGGTCCATGAAGTCGTCCCAGGCCAGAAACGAAATCGCCATGGCCGGCTGGGCGTAATTCGGTATCGCGTCGCGCAGCAGCCCGTAGTTGGCGGCCTTTCCCCCGTAATACACGATGTCGGCCGGCCCGATGTCGTCCGTGTCCGCTGTGTATGCGGCGGTCGCCTGTTTCGGCTGGAAGTCCAGCGTCGGCGGCTGTTTCGTCCCCAGCAGCGCGGTCACATCGGCATCGCTCATCGCGGTCGCGTCCACCAGGTTGACGTCGCAAACCGTGTTTTCCATGTTGAATCCGCCGGTCCACAACGCGACGCGTTTCCCGGCCAGGGCCCGCGCGGCCGTCACGTCGGCGGCGTCGGCCAGCCATACGAACGGGATTCCCAGCGAGGCCGACAGGATCGCCACGTGCGAATTCGGCGTGGATGCAGTCGTTGAAATTATCCCCGCCACGAAGGGTACCTCGGCGGGCACCGCGTCGGTCAGCAGTATGTCGGTCGGCAGAAGCTGTCCCGTCAAATATGCGTGGTCAATCTGGTCCCCGGCAATTTCAACCAGCCGCCCGACGGCCCAACCGGTCGCATAGCACTGGTCACCGTCGGCCCAGCGTTCCACCGACGAAATTTCAATGCCGTTCTTCGTGTACCAGTCCCGGTAATGCATGGCTGACGGGTACTGCTCGAACGTCGGAAAGTAAAAGAATTTCAGGGGTTCCGATACCGTTTTCGCCACCGGCCCCTGCGTCACCGCCGCGGTGACGGTGTCCCAGACCCGCTTGACCATTTCCGGGTGGTACGCGTCCTGCCTGACAAGCAGGACCCCGACTTCGGCCGGATTGCCCCCGGGGGCATAAAGCACGGCGCCCAGGATCAGTTGCTGGTCCTTTTCATACAGGGTCGCCAGGTCGAATTCGGCCGCCGTCATGTCTTCGAACGGCGCGACCCAGTTACGCGCGAATTCATAATGGAACACGTACTTCTGGCTGTCCTGGAAGTAAACCTTGTCCGGGTCCTTCATCATGACCGCGAACTTGATCCACCGCGGAACCGGCGTGATGTACCCCGTGTATCCAGTGCCGCCCAGGAACGGGTCGTCAGGGAAAACCACCGCGTTCTTCCAGTCGGCGGACGGGGCCAGCACCACGTCTTCGGTCGGCACCGGCCACTCGAACGGCGGCGGCTCGGTCGAGTCCCACGACGCGTCTTCGCCAGCGTCCGGCGTCCCTTCGTCAAACGGGATGTTGATGTCCAGTCCCGTGATGTCCAGGCAGTTGCATTCGCTGGCGCACCCGGCTGCCCCCGGAAGCATGGCCATGGCAGCGAGCAGGGCGAAAAGACGCATGTATGCCTTCATGATATTTCTCCAAGCGTACAGTGTCAGGGAGCGTTTTTGCCGGTTCAGTATAACGAAGTTTGCGGGTGCGTGCGCGCGCGACGGCCTACTTCCCCAGTTCCCTGGCCAGGCGGTCGGCGCCGTAGATGTTCTTCAGGGCTTCGACGATGGCGGCGGAGGACACGGCGACGGCGCGGTTGACCGATTCGTCGAACCAGAAGGCGCCGCCCAGCGACTGGATGTTGCCGTCGAAAATCAGGCCGACCAGTTCCAGCTTTTTGTTGAATACCGGGCTGCCGGAATTACCACCGATGATGTCGTTGTTCGTCGCGATGTTGAACTGCGTGTTCAGGTTGATGCGGGACTTGCCGTCGATCCAGGACTTCGGCAACGCGAACGGATCCTTGCCGGTGTGTCTTTCAAACGCCCCGCCAAACGTTGTTTCGGGCCGCACTTCGGCGCCCCTTTCCGTGTAGCCCTTCACAGACCCGTACGACAGGCGCAGCGTGAATGTCGCGTCCGGGTATGTCCTGCCGTCAGCCGCCGCGAAATGCGCGCGCGCGATGATTTCGCTGTTTGCGCGCACCGGGGATTCGACCCGGTCCTCGTACTGTTTGCGCACGGCGCGGGCGTCTTCGTCAACGATCATCGCCATCATGATCATCGGGTCCATCGACGATTCGACCGCCGCGCGGCCGCCTTCCCACAAAGCCTTGCGCACGGCCGGGTCGCCCAGCGTCGAGCCCTCAATCAGCATGGCGGCCAGGCTTTCCGGCGACTCGCTGCCCAGGACCTTCTTCACCATCGGGTGGTCGGCGCCCAGGATTTCGCGCATCTTGGTCAGCCCGAACGTCAACCAGGCCTTGTCGACTTCCGGGTAATACGGGGCGGGGCTGAAAATCAGTTGCGTCAGTGTCGGCAGGCTGGCGTCGGTGTATTCGCGCAGGCGCTCTTCATCGGGCTTCTGAAGTTCGGCGGTGCCGCGAACCAGGGCGCGGGCGTACCCGAACAGGTCGGACGAAAACGCCTGGCCGCGCTCGAACTGCATGTACAGGTCGAAGATTTCGCGGTAATCCTTCTGGGCCTGCTCGACCGCCGCATACGCCGCTTCAAGGGCGGGATCGGCCGCGTTCACGCGCATGTTGAATTCCGCATCCACCTTCTTCTGGAATTCCGCGGCGTCCAGCAGCGACTTCCATTCGCCCATGATCGCCTTGTACGCGTTTTCCACGCCGAACAGGCTTTCCTGGCTGGTCCGCTTCGCTTCGGCGTTCTTTTTCCCGAATTCGGTCAGCCAGCCGCGTGCCTCGGACAGCCGCATCAGGCGCGCCGGAAAGCCTACGTCGCGCAGGAACGCGAGCTGGGCCGTGGTCAGCAGGCGCTGCGTCGAGCCCGGGTGGCCGGACACGAACGTCAGTTCACCATCGGCAGCGCCGGTCGCGCTGACCTTGAAAAAGTCCGGCGTCTTCGCGGGCTTGCCGTTTTCGTAAACGCGCAGCAGCGACATGTCCAGGTCGTACCTGGGGAACATGAAGTTGTCCGGGTCGCCGCCGAAGAACGCCGCCGCGAATTCCGGCGCGAACGCCAGCCGCACGTCCTGGAAGCGCTTGTACCTGTAAAGGTGATATGCGCCGCCGTGATAAAGGGTGACCACGTCGCAGCGCCACTTGTCGCCCTGGGTGCACGCCTTTTCGATGCGGGTCATTTCGGCTTTCTGGGCCTTGCCGAAGTCCGCGCCCGTCTTGCCTTCCGTCGCCTTGCTGACGCGGTCGGTGACGTCCTTGATTTCCACAAGCTGGTTGATTTCGATTTCAGGGCACTTCCGTTCGTCGCCCGTCTTACCGGCGACAAATCCGTTGGCCATCAGGTCGTTTTCGGCGGTCGAAAGCTGCTGGATGCACCCGCTGGCGCAGTGGTGGTTGGTCAGGACAAGGCCGTCCTTCGACACGAACGAACCGCTGCATCCGCCAGCCAGACGCACCGACGCCATCTGCGCCTTCTTCAGCCACTTCGCGTCCGGCTTGAAGCCATAAGTCTTTTCGACGTCTTCCGACGGGAAGTCGCTGTACAGCCACATGCCTTCCTCAGCCACGGCCGACGAGCCGCCGAAGAGCACCGTGCCCACGAATATCACGGCCGCCACATACACGTTAATACGCTTCATAAGATGTCCCCGGTTAACAAGACGGCAAAGGATAACCGCGCGCGCGGGCCCGGACAAGGGGATCACATCCAGTCGGTCTGCAGTTCCACCAGGGTGAAGCCGGGGCTGTCTTCCCAGAAAAGGATCTTCTGGTCAGGATGCAGCTTGATGCGCAGGATCAGTGGCGTGCCGCCGATCAGTTCGCCGCCCAGCGTGGCCTTCAGCACCGCGCATCCATCGTAAACGCCGGCGGGCACGGTCACTTCGGCGTCGAAGGTTTCCCATTCGATTTCGTAGGTTACGTCCATCTTGTCCGTGAACCCGTTGTATTCGCCGTTGATTTCGGTGGTGAGCGTGGTCTTTTCGCCGACGTCCTTGTTCAACGGGATGTCCAGTGTGTCGTCGAACCATTCGGTCATCATCGGACCGTCCGGGACGTCGGCGCTGAACACCTCGATACCCTTGGCCTTTATGACCCATGGGGTGGATTTGTCGAAGTATATCGCCGTGCCGTCCTTGCCGGGTTCCAGGTCGCCCACGACGATTTTGGACCAGTTGCCGCCCTTGAACGCGGCGTCTTCAACCACGCGGGCCATCAGCGTCTTCTGCGTCTGGCTGAACGTGGTCACCTGGTATGTCGCGGTTTCGCCCGCGGCCGGGAAGAACGTGTCCCAGTCGGCGCCGGCCCAGTAATCGTGCGGGTTTCCGGCCGTCGCCGTGTCAACGCCGCCTTCGTCGGTGCCGCCGTTGTCCGGCGTGCCTTCACCCCCGCCGCACGCGACCGCGCCCATGGCGGCGAAAGCGATGGCGACAAACAGGACGCGCCTGGAAATGAAAATACCGGTGTTCATGCAGTGTCCCCCCTGAAATGAATCAACGATTCCAGATATATAAGCGCAGTCAGCCCCTGTTGCAATGGAAAACGTTTCATTCAACCGCCTGGGCTTGATTCCTTCCCCCGCGGCGGTTTCGCGGCTAAGATTCCGGTCGACGACCGGTTATCAAGGGGACCTGATGAACAGGACATTCGCGACGATTTGCATCTGCACGTTTGCCATCATGAACATTGCCGGCCTGGCCGGTTGCGCGCACTCCGGGCCCCGCCCGGGTCGCTGGACGGTCGAGGCTGACTGGAACGCCCCGCCCGACCCCGACTGCGAAACACAGATCCGGGTCATTGCCGGGTCCTGGACCGCCTCGACGTGGGTTCCGGTGATGGTCGCCGGGGGCGGCGGGATCGTGTTCGACGGCGGCATGTTCGGCGGCAACGGCCCGCTGGCCGGCGACACATGGCTGTTCGACCCCGCGACGAACCAGGTGAGGCAGATCGCCCGGGCGTGCGGCCTGCCGTTCGCAATGGTCGGGAACGATCTGGTCCTGAACTGCGAGAGGCAGCTTGCGACGTTGTCCCTCGAAGACGGCGTGCTGGCCCCCTTCAAGAATGCCCACGCTTATGTGATGGCGGCGTCCGGTGACCGTGTCGCGTGGGTGACGGCGTACGAAGTGAAAAACTTTGAAAAGTGCGTCGGGAACGGCCGTCACGAATTTTCGCTGGTCGTCTGCAACGTCCGTGGCCAGGAGTGTCGGACGCTGGCGGCACTTCCCGAACAGCCTAACGCGATTGCTTTCGGCGACAACACCATCGCCATGAGCTTCGGCGGTTCAGTCGGCGGGATCTGGGTGGTCGGACTGGACGATCCGGGCGATGGCGCGGGGCTGCCGCCGATAGGGATTCACAGGGACTGGGCCACCAGCACGGGCCTCGTCACCGCGGCCGGCGACGACTGGGTCTGGTTTGACAGGTCCACGAATCGCCTGATCCGGCACAACAAGCAGTTCAACAAGAACGCGGCCGTCATCGTGGACCCCGTGTGCAACCCACGCGACCGCAAGTCCAACCTGTGCGGGATGATCGGCATCGCGGCCACGCCAACCCACGTTTATTACCTCACCAACCAGTCCGACCTGATTCGCGTCGAATCCGACGGCCGCAACCCGACGACCCTGTGGTCCGGCGGGCCCTGCGCCAGGGGGTGCGGCCGGCCGCTGATCGCCGGTGACGAGTTGTTCTTCATCCATGACTGGAACATGGTTCGCGTGAAGCTCGATGGCAGTGCCACGCAATCCATACCGCTGACAACGCCGGAAGGGGGAAAATGATGGAACAGAAGCTGATGTGGTGTCCGAAGTGCCGGACGATGGTCCAGTCGAACCCGAAACTGACGCCCAATGCATTCGTCGGTCTGGCGGTGATCGCGGGCGGCCTCATGAACATCCCGCTTTTCCTGCTTTTCGTCCCCATGAAGCCTGAGACCATGGGCATCCTGGGCTTCCTTGTAGTCGCCGATCTTATCGCAGGCGCCTTCTTCATCAGGAAAGGCGGCTTGTACCGCTGCAGCGTTTGCCAGACCCCGACCCCGTCCGCCCAGCCCCCGTCCGGCCCGACCGATTTCACACGGATGAACGGCCAGGTGTGATTTCGGGTCCGATGCGGCAGCACGTCACGATCGTCCTGCAAGCGTTCCAATGGCTTCTTCGCACATATCGACGACGGTTCGGAACGCGAATTCGCGGAATTCGGGATTTTCAACGGTCTCTGCGGCGCGTTCAACTGGCAGGAAACGCTTCAATTCCGAAGCGAATTCCATTCCCGTGTTATCCATGGCCAGGGTGCCAAGGCGGGATCTGGTCAGATCGATGAAATTTCCCGGGGTCGAGCCGTGATCCTCCAGCTTGCGGGGCAGCAGATCCAACGCCGGCCGGACGCCGGCGCGATTCAGCCAGACGATGTCCCAGATGTCGCGGTGCTTCACACGGTTGGGACGCATCGCAAACGCCACCAGCTTGTCCACAAGGATTTCCTCACGGTCCTCGGCGCGGATCATCAGGGAGCCGGTCCCCATTTCGATGTTGTAGCGATTCATCAGCAACATTGGTCGCGCCCGGTAGCTCGGGATTGAACATACGTCGATGTTGATGCGCTGGGCCGGAATGTCGCGGCTTTCCGGCCGGGTCACGATCCTGATTTTCCATGTGTCGACGTTACCGGTTTCCCTGACAGGTTCCGATACGTCGACCTTGAACCCGTAACGTTCGAAAAGGCCATCCACGATTGCGGTTCGCAGCAGTGACAGTTTCGCGCTTTCGAAATCGGAACCGCCCGTGAAATCCAGGTCTTCACTGAGTCTTTCAGAGCCCCAGCACTCACGCAGACAGGTTCCCCCCATGAACGACAGGCTCGCGAGCAGCCCGGCCCGAGACATCGTGCGTAGAATGTCGTGGTGCAGCAGTTCCTTTTCAACAACCGTGCGCAGCGACGTGAGGTGGGGATGGCCGGCAAGTGCCTCGTCCACGAGCTTGTCAAACAGGTTCATCAATCATGCTCCAGTCAATGAGGTCAAGGTTTCTGTGCGTTGCCTTCATGTCTCGGATTGCGAGGCCAACTGTTGCACGCCACATGCCGCACCTGCGGTCGAACGAAAGCTGGTTGACCAGTTCCGACGCTTTCTGCCGGGTATGAATGAATTCAATGGAGCCGTGCCGGCCGCAATTGATTGTGCTGGTGCGGCCTGATGACATGACGGTAATCCAGTTCATCGGGATCTGGGAAATCACGCCGGCGTCGCTCAATGTCGTTTCCAGGCTGATGTAATTGAACCTGTCGGCGCGCAGGCGCGCCGCGACGCGGAAAAGCAGCAGGCCGTCCAGGGGCAGGGCGGGTTCGAAGACGTATATTCCGCGGCAAATCCGTTGAAGCGGACCGTTGGTGGATGCACGACTCAGCAGGACCCTGAATGCCGCATCGCTGAGCCCGGGCACCAGTGCCCGCAGGTCTTCCGGGGCGAAGATGCAGTGATTTCCGTTTGCCATGATGTACAGGCTGTTAATCAGTTGTCTGACAGGTTGCATGGTGTTTAGTCAACACAAAGTTACGCTAAGTGTAATTTAATGTTGAGTCTCTTTGCAACATCGATCCGAGATGCCTCCGGATTGACTTCCCCCACACGCGTACCAATGGTCTGTTGGTGTTCGAGGAGGCGCATCATGGCGAAAAGAAAGATTGATCTGCCGGTTGTGGGAATGTCGTGCGCGCACTGCGCGGCGACGGTTGAAAAGACTTTGCGGGGGGTGCCGGGCGTTGACGGGGCGACAGTGAACCTGGCGCTCGAGCGCGTCACGGTCCAGTATGACGACGCGGTCGCGACGACGGGTCAGATGGCGGCGGCAGTGGACCGGGCCGGTTTCCAGCTTGTGGTGCCATCGGACGACACGGAAGAAGAGGGCGACGACGACATCAAGCCTTCCGCCGTTTCGGCATGTGGTTCGTCGGGTACCTGCAATATAACGGCGACCAGCATGGAAGACGCGGAAACGCTGGCCCGCGACGCCGCGCAACGCAAGGTGCGCCGGGCGCTTGTCGTGGGTGTGGTGTTCGGCCTGCCGCTGTTTCTGCTGTCGATGGCCGTCGATTTCGGTCTGGTTCCGGACGCCGTGGCGGACGCGACCTGGCTGGGCTGGCTGTACCTGGCCCTGGCGACCCCGGTCCAGTTTTACACCGGCGCCCAGTATTATCGCGGGGCGTGGGCCGCAATCCGCAACTGGTCGGGCACGATGGATGTCCTGGTCGCGACCGGCAGCACTGTCGCGTATGTGTACTCGGTTTTTATGCTTGTGTCGCCCGGCGGCCACCATCTGTACTTCGAAACCTCGGCCATGATTATCGTGTTGATCAAGGTCGGCAAGTACCTGGAGGCGATGTCGAAGACGCGTGCCGCGCGGGCGATCCGCTCGTTGATGGATCTGGCCCCGGCGACCGCGAACCGCCTGGGCGCCGATGGCGTCGAACAGGTTGTTCCGGTGTCCGCCCTTGTCCCAGGCGACATCGTCCTGGTCCGGCCCGGCGATCGGCTTCCAGCCGATGGAGTCGTGGTGACGGGCGTGTCGTCCGTGGATGAAAGCATGGTCACCGGGGAATCGCTGCCGGTCGACAAGTCCGCGGGTGACAAGGTGTTCGGGGCCACGGTGAACGCTGACGGCCTGCTTACAGTGCGCGTGACCGCGGCTGGCCAGGACAGCATGCTTGCGCAGATTGCCACGCTGGTGGCCCGCGCCCAGGGAAGCCGTGCGCCCATTCAGCGTTTCGCGGATCGTGTCGCGGCCGTGTTCGTGCCGGTCGTGCTGCTGGTGGCCGCGGGGACTTTTGCGTTCTGGATGCTGTGGGACGGGGGCGACCTGACGACGGCGCTGATGCGCGCGGTCGCCGTGCTGGTGATCGCCTGCCCGTGCGCCATGGGCCTGGCAACGCCGATGGCCATCATGGTCGGCATGGGACGCGGCGCGCGCGGTGGCATCCTGTTCCGCGACAGCGCCGCGCTGGAAAACGCGGCCCGGCTGGACGCCGTCTGCTTTGACAAGACAGGTACGCTTACATTCGGCAGGCCGGAGGTCGTCGAATTCGTGAGGCAGGGAACGGGCGGTTCGCCGGGCTCCGAACCCCTGCCGACGACCGTGCTGGTGTCCCTGGCCGCGTCGGCCGAATCCGGGTCGCGGCATCCGCTGGCCCAGGCGGTTGTGCGCTATTCTGATCACCTTGGCCTGCCCGGATATCCTGTACAGGACTTCGTTTCGACGCCGGGCGTCGGCGTTCAGGCAACCGTTGACGGACATCGCGTCCACGTCGGCAACCCGTCGCGCCTGCTCGATGAACCCACGCTGGCGGCCGCGCGTCAGACTGTACTTGGAGCCCTTGAAGCCAGTGGACACTCGGTCCTGGTCGTGTTCGTCGATGACATTCCGGCGGCATTCATCGGGCTGGCCGACACAATCCGTCCCACGTCCGCGGCCGCTGTCCGGGCCATGCGCGATCTGGGCATCAAGCCGGCCATGCTGACCGGCGACCACATGATCGCCGCCCGCCACATCGCCGACGCGGTTGGCATCGAAACCGTGCACGCCGGCATCCTGCCCGCGGACAAGGAACGCATCGTCGCCGAAATGCAGCAAACCGGACTGCGCGTCGCGATGGTCGGCGACGGCATCAACGACACCCCGGCCCTTGCCCGCGCCGATGTCGGCATCGCCCTGGGCGCCGGCGCCGACGCGGCCATCGAAACGTCCGACATAACCCTCGTCGGCAACGACCTGGCCCTGGTCCCGCGCGTCCTGTCGCTTTCGCGCGCCACGGTTCGCACGATCCGCCAGAACCTGTTCTGGGCGCTCTTCTTCAACCTGATCTGCATTCCGGTCGCGGCCGGCGCCCTGCATGACGCCGCCTGGGCCCCCCACTTCCTGCGCGACTTGAACCCCATGCTTGCCGCCGCCGCCATGGCCTTTTCCAGCCTGTTCGTCGTTGGCAACAGCATCCGCCTGAACCGGATGAAGCTGTAGCCGCTCCGCACACGGTCCCAATTCATTGATCTGTACACGCACGCCGCCCCGGACGTATATTTGCGCACGGTTCATATTCAGCCTGGACGGGGGGATGACATGTCGATTCGGGAAGCTTGGAAGCGGATTTGTGTCGTTCTGGCCTGCGCGGTCATGACCGCTGCCGCCGGTTGCGGAGGGCAGGGCGGAAATGACGCGGGAAATGACGCGGTCGCTGATGTGGGTGAAGACGCCGTAATCGGACAGGACACCGTCGCCGACGCCCCTGACGGTCTGTTTGCCGACGCGCGCGACGCGGCTTCGAACGACACGACGTCGGTTGACGTTGTCACCCCTGACGCCCCGGACGTAACCACTGACACCGCTGTCGACACCGCTAACCCGGACGCCAATCCCGACGTTGACCAGGATGTCATAAGCGACGCCGACGACCCCGACGCCGACGACCCCGACGTCCCCTGCGTTCAGGACTGCACCGGTCTGTCCTGCGGCCTGGACCCGGTCTGTGGCCAGTCTTGCGGCGAATGCAAGGGCGACGGCGAAAACTGCGAAGACGGCCAGTGTGTCGTCAATGGCTGTTACATGGAGGCCCTGGGCGTCTGCATGGACCAGGTGGTGGCCGCGCCCGGTTCGACCGTGGACTGGGACTTCCTGAGACAGATGTGCGAAGGCGAGGGCGGCCTGTGGCAAGCCTGTCCGACGGTCAACCGCCTCGTCAGCGCCAGATTCGTTTCTCCCAGCGGCTCAAGTTACGTGGACCACTACTATCTGGGGCTTTACTGCAGCGCCGCGGAAGCCCGCGGGTACGTGACGAAAGTCGTGGCCCTGAATTACGAAGAATCGACGATTACCTTCCCGTTCAGCGACGACGAACTGACCTGCACCGGACCGAACGTCGCGGATACCATTGCCTGCGACATGCCTTATCCCGGCGGCGGCGAGTGCGTCCAGCTTGGTGGTGGCATTGAACCCGAACGCTTCGACGCGTTTTCCAGGATGTGTACCGAATTCCGCGATGGCATCGCCGCCACGTCGTGCCCGCGCCGGGAAGGGGCCACCTGCGAGCAGCCCCCTTACGGGCAGGAACTTCCTTACGAAGGGCCGGGCACGTTCACGCTGACCCGCTATTACGGCAACCACGCCATGAACGTCCTGGAATCGCAGTGCGTCGCGAAGGGCGGCAAATGGCTCGCGACCCAGTACGCCAGCCAGGATATCCCTTACGGCGAATGCACGGTGACGGTGAACGGGGCAGCTTATCCGGCCGGGGACTTCCAGCCGGAAGAATACGACATGCTGCTTACGGGGCCTTCCGTTGAGGGCCAGCCGGGCGCGACCGGCTACGCGTGCTGTTACGCCGCCCCCGACGAAGCCTTCGGCCCCGCCTGGGACGCCCTTATCGCCGTCGACGACATGAAAAGATGCGAGCCCTGCGTCCCCGACTGCAGCAGCGTGGTCTGCGGCGTGGACCCGGTGTGCGGCCAGACCTGCGGCACCTGCACAGTCCCCGGCGCGGCCTGCGTCAGCAACGACTGCGTGGTCCAGGGCTGCAATTACCTGTCCCAGGGATACTGCGTGGACCGGTATGTCGATGAGGATGGTTCGGTCCCGTGGGCCGCGATGCAATCAGACTGCGAAAACAGCGGCGGCGAGTGGGGTGAGTGCCCCATTTTCGACATGATGGCGACCATCCGCCTGGTACCGTTTGTCGGCTTTACGATCGACCAGCACTTCTACCGGGGCCTCTTCTGCGCCATGGGCAACGTCCAGGAGTACGTCGCGGCCAATTACGAAGACCCCGCCGACTACACGGTCATCGGGGAAGACTACACCCTGACGTGCGGCATGCCGAGCCAGGGCACGATCGCCTGTTACAAAGCCTCCGATGACACGTGCGAGGAACTGTCCGGCACACTCGCCCCCGAGCGCACCGCCTGGTTCACCGACGTGTGCGAAAACGTCCGCGGCGGCGAAATCCGCGCCGAATGCCCCCAGTCCGAACTGGCCATCTGCGAATACACGCAGTCCTGGATGCCCGGCGTTGACCGCATCTTCCACTTCTACGCGGCCGACACCATCGACGCCGGCCACGCCGAATGCAACGGCGTCAACGGTACCTGGCTGGAAACCGATTGCACCACCGGGCCCATGCCATACGGCACGTGCATGTTTGACTACAAAAACTGCCGCCACCCGGCCGGCTCGACCCAGGCCCAGTTCTATGAAGTGTGGTTGACCGAAACCTCCGTCCCCGTCACCGTGTATGCCTGCTGTCATCCCACCGAAAGCGACGCGGCTAACGCGGCCCTGACGAATCTCCTGAACCAGCTCCCCCTTGGTACGTGCAGCTAGTGACCCCGATGCGCCGCGCCGATCTGAGCAGGTGCCGGATTCAGGGGGCAAGATCAAACTAACCGAAGATATCCCATTTCGAACTGTCCCTTTTCAGGGGATCGGGTCAGCCTCGTGGACTCTTGGCCGGTGTGCAAGGGCAGTTCTAATCTACCCCCCCCCGAAAACTGACTCTTCTGAGTGGTTCAGGTCATCAGTAGACGAGCATGAAGCCTGCGTTGGAAATACTCTGAAATCTGGAAGTAACATCACTTGACACTTACTGATGTACTTGCTGAAATGGAGCAAAATTGAGGTTTGGCGATGTCGGCAAGTATAGATCCGAGAAGAACAGCTCTGATTGTTGTTGATATGCAGAATGGGTTCGTGTTGCCAAGCGGGCCGATTTCTGTCCCGAACGCTGAGTCGTTGATCCCGAAGATTTCTCGCATGGTAGATTTTTGCAGAACCGTTGAAATACCAGTCGTATGGACGAGAGTGAATCTGGACGGCTTTGGAGATACCGCCTATCCCGAACTGTGGCCCGGCCATTTTCCGTCGGGCGGTGGCAATGTTCTTAGCAAGGGCGCATATTGGCATCAGATCGTTGGGAATCTTGTTTCCAATACTCGTGAAGGCGACCTCATGATCGACAAGGACCGATACGACGCATTCTTTCAGACCAATCTGGAGTTACGGTTGCGTCAGGCGAAGGTCCGTGATTTGTTGGTTTGCGGCGTAAGCACAAATGTTTGCGTCGAGGGAACGATTCGTGGGGCATTCGATCGTGGGTTCCGGCCTTTTTTGCTGTCGGACTGCACCGCGACTTTTTCTAATGAGCTGCAAGAGCTTGCGCAGACGGTTATATCGTTGGTTTGCGGATTTGTCGTTACAAGTGATGAAGCCGTTGATCTCATCGAAGCCGGGATAAAGAGGTGATTCCTATGACTCGTCGATTTGTTGGATTGCTGGTGGCTGTTTTGATCGGATCGGTATCCTTGTTTGCTTGTCAAGAAGAACAGAAGTCGATCACGGTTAAGTTGAGTTTCGCTCCTCTTGCTGAAAATGCCTTTTTGTTTCTCGCAATCGATCGCGGATATTTCGAGCCCTATCACGTGAATGTAGAGCCAAGCAATGGTTCTTCCGAGGTTGTTCAAGCGTTGGGCGCTGGAAAAGTTGATTTTGGTTTTATTAGCGGTGACGTTCTGGTCAAAGCTCGACTCCAGGGAACGCCAATTAGGGCTATAGCCACTTTGTATCATGATTCACCCGTGTCTTTGTACTCTCTTAAGGAAGCAAATATTCAGCAAGTCAGCGATCTGAAGGGAAAGAAGGTCGGGGTTTTGAAGGCGAGTGCCACCTATCTTCAGTACCGCATGATGCTTGATGACGCGGGTGTTGATCCTAAGTCAATAGTTGAGGTTCCTAGCGCAGACCCCGACAGCGTACTCACCAAAGTCGTTGACGTTGCAATGCACTACACGATGTACGCTCCTGTTGACTTGGAAATTAAGAGGGGCATTCAAGTCAACGAAATTCTGGCGAAGGATAATGGCGTGAACGTGGTTAGCTCCTCTTTAGCAACTAGTGAAAAGCTCCTCGGGGGTGACCCGAAGCTGGTGAGGTTGTTCCTGTCCGCTTCGTTGAGAGGATTGATGGATGCTCGAAACGACCCTGACGCTGCCGTCGAGAGCTACTGCAAGCGTGTCAAGATGCAAGACCCCAAGGCTGTTAGGGCTAGTTTGGACAGAGTGAACGAGTTCATCTTTGATTCTGAAGCGCAGATTCGTGGTCCTGGCTACATTGACTTGGAAGAATGGCGGCAAACCCAGTCGTCTCTGTACAAATACAAGGATTCCATCCCGAGTTTGGGACTCAAAAGTGAAATTGACCCTCGTCATTTTGTGGACGGGAGTTTTATTGAGGAAGTCTGGGCCGAGCTAACCGGAAGGAATTGATGACTTTCAGAGATGGGATCGTTGTCGGCATTGAATGTGTCCTCTTCGTGGCCGTCTGGTTGATTGTCGCGACTTATGGGGGTATTCCCGATTACCTTCTTCCACATCCGAGTTCCGTGTACCATTCCATCCTCTCTGAGTGGTCTGGCGCTCTTTGGCCAGCGATACTTGTCACCAGCAAAGAGGTTCTGCTGGGCCTCTGTTTCGCAGTGGTTATTGCTTTTCTCCTGGGCGTTGTTTCACGAGAATGGCGGATTGTAGCGACACTTGTTTACCCCTTTGCTGTTACCAGCCAGGTCGTTCCAAAGGTAGCGATCGTTCCCTTGCTACTAATTTGGTTCGGAAATGGCTTGATGCCCAAAGTGGTGGCGGTAGCGCTCATTGCATTTTTTCCGGTCTTGCAAGCAACAGTAGTTGGATTGAATGCGGTGTCTGGCGAATTGATTGACGTCATGAAGGCTGCGCAGGCATCTCGATTCAGTATTCTTGTGAAAGCAAGGATACCAAACGCTCTGTTTCAGTTGACTTCCGCGTTTAGGTTGGCTGCGATTTATGGTGTTGTCGGGGCCATCACGGCTGAATTTGTTGGATCAAATGACGGATTGGGATATCTGATTCTTCTGTCCAAGAGCGGACTGGAAACGTCTAAAATGATTGCGGTCATAATAATGACGGCATTGCTTGGGCTAATCGCCTGGATGTTCGCCGTCGTGGTGGAGCGGCTGGCGCAGCTGGTCGTGCTTCGAAGCAGGTACAATCTAAAATGGTGAAGATGTTTGTATCGGCATTTGATAACCTGAATTCTTGGTTCCGGTCTCGCCATCTTTCGGTGGGGCCTCTTGTTACCGTGGGCGTGTTTCTTTTTCCGTTCCAGGAATTGATTCAGCTTGCCTGGTGGAAATCGGCACGAATATTCCTAAGATCTCCGCAGGAGGGCGCAACGGACGTCATTTCATCAGTCCCACCATATCAGATTTTCAGAAGAGATCTTCAAGTGGAGATATCCAACCCGGAGCTCCTGAATTTTGTCGTCGGCTTTCTGGAGCTTGCGTTTCAGCTGTCGGCCATTTTGCTGGCCGTATACTGTTTCAAGTTGTCTTTGTCTCTAGCCGTGTTTGACGGAAACCGAGCGTATCATTCGTCGTACTTGAGACCGTTAAACGCACTCGAAAGAACCTTCGAGATTCTTCTTCGCGCGATTGCATACATAGCCCTTACTGCAATGATGCTGAATTATGATTGGGCGATTTCGTTGTTGCGCGGTCCGAAATGCGTTGAAGGCCTCGAACCCTTTCTGGCTCTCTGGGGCGGGGTCGGAATCGTTGTGTTGACATTCTTATTTTGGGATTTTGTTGTTCGGCCCCGTGAACCAAATCAAGCCAATCGAAGGGGGTTCTGGAAGGGGCATCTTGTTCTTTGCGCGGTGTCACTTATGAATGTTTTGCCTGTGGCAATTCCGAAGCTGCTTGGCACATATTACGTCATAGGCTTGATTCTGTTCGCGTTTTCGATTCTCCTGTTGTGCTGGGGCAGCTACAGATGCGTGATAAAGGGGCTACCTGCTTTGATGAAAGAGTTCGGTGGCCTTTGTGTTCAGACTGTGGACGAATGCCAGACTGTGGGGCGTCAATAGTTGGTTGGTGAAGGCTTGAAGCTTGAGATATCGGACATCCACAAGAGGTTCGGCGTTGGCGACCATGAGGTGATTGGCGGCGTCAGTTTTTCGGTTGGAAAGGAATGTGTAGCTATTTGTGGCCCATCAGGTTGTGGAAAGACAACCCTTCTTGAGATCGTGGCTGGTTTGGAGAAACCTTCGTCGGGTTTTGTTCGGTTCTCCGACAGGGAATCTGGCTGCGACAAGCTTGATATAGGCTTTGTTTTCCAAAAAGCGAATTTACTTCCTTGGCGAACAGCAACGAGAAATGTCGAACTTACCTTGGAGTTACGCCGTGGTAAGAAGAAGATGAAACGTGGCGATCGGTCACAACTTGCTAGGGATATGTTGGATAAATGCGGTATCGGGTCAGACGATCAAGAAAAGTTTCCGGCTTGGTTGTCAGGGGGGATGGCACAGAGAGTTGCCTTGGCGCGCGCCCTGGCAATTTCTCCAGATTTATTGCTGCTTGATGAGCCATTTTCTGCTCTTGATAAATTAAGTCAGGAGTCTATGCAGGAGCTGTTGATAAGACTCTGGGAACTAGATTCCACTCCCATGATTGTAGTGACGCACGATCCTGAAGAAGCTGTGTTCATGGCGGATCGGGTTATAATCCTGACCCGTAGCCCATCGTTCATTCAGGCAGATATCCCGATCCCGTTTGGACGAGGAAGAACCGCTGAATTTCGGAAAAACCCCCGCTACCTTGAGGCAGTGAACCGGGTAAGGGCAGCGATGCGAGCCGCTGGATACAGCACTCGTTGATCCGCTCTCGAAACCCGCAAGAGAGTAGGCCAAGCCGCTCACAACCCCCTCCGCCAGTCCGGCCGCAGCAGCGCATCATCACGGGTTTCCAGGACCTGGTCGACCAGGGCCAGCAGGCGCGGCTTGTCGGCGGGCAGGTTGCCTTTGAGGGGAAGGAAGTTCGAGGCGTGGTTGGCGGAAAAGCGGGCGTGGGTGACGGTCAGGCCGGACAGGATGGTGCGCAGCTCGGTCAGCATTCCCCAGGAATCGGGGAGGGCGAATTCGCCGCGGGACTGGCGGGCGGCCAGAGGTGTTCCGGGGACGACCATCAGGGTCAGCAGGCCGATGTAATCGGGGTTGATGGCGGTCAGGGCCCGGGCCGTGGCGACGGCGTGGTCGGCGGACAGTTCGGTGCCGCCAAGGCCAAGCAGGGCCATCACCGAATGCTGGACGCCGGACGCGCGCATGATGCGGCCGACTTCGGCGATCTGGTCGGGGGACAGTGGCTTACCGATGCTTTGCAGGACCGCTTCCGAACCGCTTTCCAGCCCGTGGTAAACGATGCCCAGTCCAAGCCCGCGCAGGCGGGTCATGTCGGCCACGCCCCTGGCGATGATTGAACGCGCGTCCCCGTAAACGCCCACGCGCTGGATCCAGGGCAGGCGCAGGCGAATGGCGGAAAGAACCTCCGCCAGCAGGTCAGTCGGGGCGGCCAAGGCATCCCCGTCAAGCAGGAACGCGCGGCGCAGGTGGGGCCAGGCCCGGGCCTCGTCGATGTCGGCCAGGATCCCGGGAAGGTCCAGCACCGCGAACCGTTTCGTCCGGTACATGCCGCAGAACGCGCAGCGGTTGTGACTGCACCCGACGGTCACCGGCAACAGCAGGCTGTCCGCCTCGCTGGGCGGCCGGAAAACAGGTTCTGAAAGCCTCATGAAATAAACCCCGGGCGACCGGGACGAATCTTAACCGGGGTAGGGCGCCGGGGGAAGTGCGGTTGGGCATCCCGGGCCGGAAGTCGGGCCCCCGTGAAACCTTCGCATGCGGCACGAATCATGCCGGTCACCCCGCGTATAATCCGTGTCAGAATTGCCAGTGTGGCCCCCGGGGCGGCGAAGGAACGATACGATGCCCGTTTTCCATTACGCGCTGCATGCGCGGTTTTCCAATGATTTCAGGTCGGCGGCGAATATCGGGATGCTGGTCTGGACTGACGACATGCTGCATTTTTTCGGGGTGGCCTGGGCCGAAGACACAGTCCGCGAAATGAACGAACGTATCGCCCTGATTCCCGTAAGGACCAGGGAAGAAGTCGCCGGTTTCGTTGAGTATTACCTGACGCGATACGGGGGATATTTCCAGTCGATTTCAAAGCCGCACAAGGTTACCGGCGATTCGGTCCAGGACGCGGCCCGCCGGGCCGGCCGGCGATGGAAGCTGAAACTGGTAATCCCTGACCCGGTCACGGAAGGGCGAATGTCATTCGCCCCTTCGGAGCCCGTCCCCGACCCTGTCCCTGAACCTGTCCCTGACCCTGAACCTGTACCTGCCCCCTCCACCCCAAAAATCGACCCCGTCCTGATGCAGGAAATGTTCACGGCGACGGAAGACGGCGCGGAACTGCGGATCCAGGGCCGGAATTTCGCTGGCGGCGGCACGGCGTTCGCGCTGGCGTACGGGTGCGTCGGCAAGGACGCGGTCCTTGGCTACCTGCCGTTTCCTTACAGCTTTGACCATTACGCCCGCGGGCGCTTCTGGCTGGATTCGGTCGAACGCATCGACGGGGGGTGGCTGGCCCGCGGCCGCGACAACTGGAATTTCGAAGCAGGCACCCTGGAAATCACGATTCGCCCTGTCCAGGACCCCGAAATCCGCGCGGCCATCTTCCTATTCAAGCTGGGCCTCAACGAGCAGCAAATCGACCTGATTGAAAGTCGCCTGAAGTACCTGGGGGCGCCGCAGTATCTGTGACGGCCGTGCTGTTTTGGGCTTCAGTGGATAATCGACAGGTGACGGGGCAGGGGTACGGAAGCCGTTACATCCCCTTCGCGCACTGGCCGTACACCTGGGGGTTGTCGCAGGCGGAACACGCGGCGCCTTCGGCTTCCACGTTCGCGCCGGTGGCGGTAAGGCAGGCCTGCGTGCAGCCGGAGTCTTCACCGCACTGCATCGCGCACGAAAACAGGCATGAACATCCCGCGACCCAGCAGTTGAACGCCGCGACGCAGTCGGCCTTGCTTATGGTCCAGCTGATAATCCGTCCGCCGGCGGCCGCGCACTGGGCCTTGACGTCCTGGACCGCTGCCCCGCACGCCGCGTCGCCGTCCTGCGGCGGCACGCACGACCCGCCTTTCATCGGCGGGCATTTGCCCCAGGAACAGTCGTCCATGCAGGTCTTCATGCCACCCTCGATGCAGTTCAAGGTCAGGCCGGGCGTACAAGCGTAACTGTCGCTGCACACCGGCTGCCCACCTTCCTGATACCCGGACGGGATCATCGGGTTGAACAGCCTTTCGTCAGCCGCCTGGAGCAGGGCCAGGTAAGCCTCCTCGCGTTCGGCCGCTTTCTGGCGTTCGCCCGACGCCCGGTTCAGCGCGGCGGATATGCAGCCGGAAAGGTCGCCGCCAAGGCACTGCAGGATGTCGATTCCGCCCAGCAGTTTTTCGGCACGTTCCAGCGGCGCGTTCAACCACGTTTCTTCGGGCGTAAGCATCTTCGCGCTGGATACGACCAGGCCCGAACACGGCAGCAGCATCGCGCCCCACGTCGCGGCCGCCGCCACACCGCAGGTCGCCATCGACACACCGATGCCCGCCACCTTCAGAAGCTCTGCCTGGGTCCTTTCCTTGGACGGGCAGTTCGGCAGGCAGGTCGCTGCGGATTCCACGACACCGGGTTCAGGTTCTGGTTCCGGTTCCAGTTCCCGGACATGGATGCCGCGCACGATTTCAATGTATCCGGTCGGACCGTAAATCCGCGCCACGTCGGCCACGGTTCCGTCCTGGTTCCAGTTCGCGAACAACAGGAAGTAGTCGCCCAGCACGACTTTTGTCGGAAGGCCGGTTACAGGGTCCAGATCGACCACGATGCTGCTGCCGTCGGCGTTCATCCAGACTGCGCCCGTCACCGCCGTCGGTTCGAAGGATTCGTTGCGCGAAACGATTGGCAGGAGCTGCTCGCCATCGCTGCCGACCAGCATTGCGCCGAATTCCTGGTCATCCAGCGGGATTGCGGCCAGTTCGGGACCGTCATCGCCACCGCAGGACGCAAGCATCAGCACCGGAAACGCAAGGGCCAGGACCAGTGTTTTTCCCATAAAGCGCGCCCGATCTCGCAAACCGTATTGAAATGACATGTCGTAACCCCTGTTGGCGGAAATATTCACGGCATCGTGCCCCGAAGCGCCCGATGTCCGCTGATTGTCATGTGCCCCGTGCCCCATGTCAACGCGCCGCCCCTTTTGGGCGTTGCCACGGTACGCCGCCCGTGATAGGTTTCAAATCCTACTAAACTCAGAGGTTCGCCATGTCTTCACTTAGCACCACTAAAGTCGCGGAATTGGGGTCTACCGTCCTGTTCACTGACCGTATCGTCCAGCGAAACAAGCTGACTGTGTCCAGTTCGCTGCTGTCGGAAGTGAACTCGTGCAGGGCGGTATACAAGTCGTACATCATCCTCGCGATACTGGGTATCCTGGCGCTGGCCGGCGCGGTCTATTTACTGATGACAGTGGATGGGCATGACGAAAAGAACATGGCATACGGGGTGTTTTTCGCCGGCATCGTCCTGCTGGTGGTTTACTTCCTCACGCGGCGTTTCGCGGTGATCGTGTTTTCGGGCGTTGGCGTGATTGTTCAGTTGGCGAAGGGACAGAACCTGGCCAAGGCACTCGCGTTCATCGAGGCAATCGAGCAGGCCAAGATGCAGTACGAAATCGACGCGCGTGCCGCCGCGCTGATCGCCGCCGGCAAGACCGGTCCCGCCTGAGCCCTGTGATCGAGGCGACTCCCACGCGCTGAACAGCGTCGTGCCTCCCGCCTTGATGCCCGATCCTGGCATCCTCCGCCGGAATACTCATTCGCATGTCCAGCGGACCTGAACATCCCGCCGCGTATCTCTACTGCCCCTGCTTGTCCTTGCCGCGTGTCGGCGGTTGTGCGTATCATCGACGGCGCGTGGGTTTGATTTCGGGGGAATTTCATGAAGATTGGCCATATTCCGGGCGTGTTGGTGCTGGCGGCGATCGTGGGCGGGGTGGGGTGTGCGGACAAGGGGCCGGCGACCATCACGTTCTTACAGCCGGAACTGATCGGGAACAAGACGCCGGTCGCATTGCGGGCTTTTGCCGTCGACAGGAAGGGCGTCGAAATGATCGAAGTTCCGCTGACTTACGCCGTCGAACCCGCGGGCCTGGCGAGCGTGTCCGACGGCGGATACGTGACTTGCCTCCGGTCGGGGGAAGCGAAGGTCATCATCGCGGCCCCGGCGGACGACAAGAAGCCGCCCGTCAAGGTCGAAGTGCCCATCAGGTGCGAAATCGTCGCGAAGATCAAGGCGCCGTACACGTGGCGCCATGTGCTGGGGCGCGAACCACCCCCTTATTCCGCGAAGGCCGTCGACGCGGTCGGCAAGCCAGTGGAACGGCCGGTGCAGGTGACGTCGTCCAACGAATCCGTGGTGCGGGTTGTGGATGGCGGCCTGGAAGGGCTGGAGGTCGGGGCCGCAACCGTTGTCGCGACGGCTGCTGGCGAGGCGGCGCTCACCGAAGTCACCGTGGCGCGGCTGATCCTGTCGGAACCGCTTTCCATCGCGGATGGCGACCGCCGGCTGCTGACGCTCCAGCAGGGAACCTACGAAGTCGAAATCAAGGTCGCGGCGACAGACGGCAGCAAGCACGGCGTGGCCCTGACCTGGGTTGGCGCCGATTGCCCGCACGTGTCCCAGAAGACCGCCCATCGGCAGAAATGCAAGGTCCTGGAAACGGCTACACTGGCGATTGAAAATCCGTCGCGCACCGGTCTTGGCGCGCCCGTCGACGGTTTCCTTAACGTCCTGCAGGTGCCGTGAAGTTAATTGATTTCAGGACATTACGATAACGTGGTGCTTGTGGGCGTGAACCTGCTTCAGGCAGGCGAGGCCGCGGGCAGCAAGGGTTGCGCGGGCGGTTTCGACCGTGGCTTCCGTGCGCGTGTGGTCGCCGCCGGCCGCGTGGTGGATGCGTGAAAGCATGTCAAAACCGTCTTCGTCGAAGTCCGCGATCAGCAGGATTCCACCCGGCCTGACAAGACGGATCATTTCATCAAATACGGGCGCGGGATCCGCGATGTGGTGCAGCACGTCCATCATCGCCACGCAGTCGAAACTGGCGGACTGCAGTGGCAGGCCTGCCGCGTCGCCCCGCATGAAATGGACGCGGTCCGCGACGCCGGCTTCCGTGACCAGCATCGCCGCCAGGTCCGAGTCCTGCTCGTCAGGGTCCACCGTCGTCACTGTCATGCCGGCCCTCGCCAGCGCGATCGCGAAAATGCCGCGACCGGTGCCGATGTCCAGCGCGTGCCCTGTCAGTCCGCCCGCGCAGCATGCAACAAACGCCGCCGCCGCCTCCTTGTCGTAACCCTGTGCCAGAAGTTGTTCGCCCCGGGCGTCAAATGCCCGGCGCTTTTCGGTTAACTTGTCGTCGGTAATCATCGTTGTTGTTCCCGCCAGTCGCATGTGAGTGTCAATGTGCGGCCTTGCCCGGCCGACGCCGGAATTGCAGTTTAGCACCCCGGTTATTATGATGACGCGTCAATTGAAAATTCCGGGGCGCAGCGTGCGGTCAACGCAACGTCGCGCAGGATTGCAGGGGTTGGAAATGCGTAAGGCTTTCAAGGTGTTGTTTGTGGCGATGGCGGTTGTGTCCGCAGGTGCTTCGGCTTGCGGCGGCGCGCCCATTATCCAGGAAGGCGAAGAAGTGAAATCGTCGCTGTCCAGGGACATGGCGCCGTCGACCGAAAACCTGGTGACGCTGACGGGCGGCAACCGGGATTTCGGGTTCGACCTTTTCCATGAACTGACGGCTGCGAACGAAGGCAAGAACGTGTTCATTTCGGGTCACAGCGTGTCCATCGCGCTTGCGATGGCGTATGCGGGCGCGAAGGGCAACACGGCTGACCAGATGGCGACGGTGCTGGGCTTCACTGGCGACCAGGCGGCGACGCACGAAGCGTTCAACGCCCTGGATCTGGAACTGGACAAGCGCGGCACGGAAGAACTGGAGCCGGACGAAGACGGCGACCCGTTTGAACTGTCCGTCGTGAACCAGGCGTGGGGGCGGATCGGGTTTGAATTCCTGGAAACGTACCTTGATGTGCTGGCGTTGAACTACGGCGCCGGGCTGCGCCTGCTGGACTTCACGAACGATCCGGACGGCTCGCGCATCACGATCAACGACTGGGTGGAAGAAGAAACGCACGACCGCATCGTGGACCTACTTCCGGAAGGCAGTATTTCGCCCGCGACCGCGCTGGTCCTGACGAACGTTATTTACTTCAAGGCGAGCTGGCTGAAGAAGTTTGACAAGTCCGAAACCCTCGACGCGCAGTTCACGAAGACCGACGGCACGCAGGTCGACGTGAAGATGATGAAGAAATACGACGAGGCCCGGCACGGCGTGGGCGACGGTTACGAATACCTGGAAGTGCCGTATGTGGGCGAAAATGTCGCGATGGCGCTGGTCCTGCCGGACGTCGGCCGTTTTGACGAAATCGAAGCCGAGCTGGACGGGATGGCGTTCGGCGCGATGGTTGCCGGGGCGGTTAATTCGCAGGGAACCCTGCGCCTGCCGCGCTTCACGTTCGGGTTTGATTCGGCGCTGAACAGCTCTTTGAAGGCGCTGGGCATGACCGATGCGTTTTCGGGCGGAATCGCCGACTTTTCGGGCATCGATGGCCTGCCCGGCAACCTGTTCATCAGCCTGGTCCAGCACAAGTCGTTCGTCGCCGTGGATGAAGACGGCACGGAAGCCGCCGCCGCGACAGCGGTTGTCATGGACGAATCGTCCGGCCCCGCCGACACTTACGACATGACGTTTGACCGTCCGTTCCTGTTCGCGATTATCGACCGCCCGACCGGTGCCGTGCTTTTCCTTGGACGCGTGATGGATCCGACGGTGCAGTAGGTAGTCCGGGGGCGGGCAGGGCTATTTGAATTTCATGGCGGCGCAGCCGTTCTTGTCACCGCCGTCGCAAGCCTGCTGGTAAAGCGTCTTTGCCTTTTCAATGTCCTGCGGCCCGCCTTCGCCCAGTTCCCACATGTATCCGAAGATGGTGCACGCCCGGGGCACGCCACCGGTGCATGCCTGCTCGAACAGGCCGCGGGCCAGCGTGATGTCTTCGACGCCCCGGTTGTTGCGGTAGCGCAACACGCCAAGGTTGAAACATGCCCTGAGTACCCCTTCCTTGCAGGCCATTTCGGAAGCCGCCACGGCACCCTGGATGTCGCCGGCACTGTCGGCGTCCTTCTGCGTCATGTTTTCCATTAAGGAACAGGTCTTCGCGTCACCCAGGTTGCATGCCTTGCGAAATGATTCCCAGGCGCTGGCACCGGACAGTTGGGCTGCTTCGTCGTAAAGCCATGTCATACCCAGGTTGAAGCATGCCCTCGCGTATCCGTCGCCGCACGCCTTTTCGTAGTACCCGCGGGCCTTCTTGATGTTCGGCTTACCCACCGCTTCAGTTTCGAGGAGGTAGCCGGCCGTGTGACAGCCGACCGCGCTCCCCAGGTCACATCCTTTGACAGCCGCCTTCAGGGCAGCCTTGAAGTTCCTTTTGCCGCCGATGCCATCAAGAAGGTAAACACCCAGGTTGGCGCAGCCGGTCGCGAACTTCAGCTTGCATGATTTTTCCAGGAACTTCCGGGCATTCTTGTCGTGCTTCTGGTCGGCGGTGTTGGCTTCCCAGATGCCGGCCAGGTTGTGGCAGGCCAGGGCGCTGCCATGCTTGCAGCCCTTCTGGTAAGTCTTGACGGCTTCCTTCTGGTCGGGCCTGCCGCCAAGTCCCTTTTCCAGCATGTATGCAAGCTGGGTGCATGAAGCGGCGAACTTCCTGGCGCAAGCCTTTTCAAAGTACACGCGGGCCTTGTCCAGGGCCGCCGGGCTTCCGTCGTGGTGCAGCAGGACGAACCCGAGGTGATGGCAGCTTTCCATGTCGCCCATCCCGCAGGCGCCTTCAAGGAACGAAACCAGCTTTTCCGGCGCGCCCAGGCTTTGCGAGGGCCAGTACTGGTCGGCAACCAGGCCGGGCGGAGTCGATGCCGCGCCGGGAATCGGGGCGGCCTGGTTCAACTGCTCGATCACGATCTGGCGCGGGCCGGACGCGACTGCCGCCTCCTGTGCCATCACAGCCGTCCCGACCAGCGAAAACGCCACCGTGGCGACAAATGTCCCGATAAATACCTGCCTGAGTGTGTTCATCCCGGGCCTCCTGGATAATGGACCGACAAGATTGGGAAACTTTGTCCATTGAGCCCGTACAGTATCGATCCGCCAGTCGATGCAAATCAATACAGGGCCGTTGAACGCCGCGCAGTTTAAGTTGATTTCAGTCTGTCCCGCACAGTTTCATAAGTTCGGCGTTGGTTTCGACGGACCCGGGCGTGTGGTATTCTTCGTTCGCATCCTGCCAGCTTTCGGCAACCTCGAAGCGTTTGCCGGTCCACGCGAAGATTTCGTAGCAGGGCGTCCCGTCGCAGGCGTGGCAGTTCTTGTCGCAGCTCGCCAGGGCCTTCACGCAGTGTTTGCCGTAAGGTTCGACGCTGGCCAGGCTCCGATCCACGCAATTGTACGCGTCGTTGTCCGCCACGACTGCCTTGAATTTCGGCACCTTCCCGGCGATTTCGTACGCGTAAATCTGGTAGGACTCGCAGTTTCCGCCGTGATTCGACATGAAATAGATGACGGCTTCCTGTTTTTCATCTCGATCTAAGTCCACCCACGCCAGGTCGCTTAAGTGAATCTCCCCGCAGCTCCAGATTTCCCCGTCAGGTTGGTCCTGTTCATAGCATTGCCATTTTCCCTCGGTCAACTCGATGAAACCAGTGTTCCCTGCAGTCTGATCCATGTCGAACCCAACCGACTTCGGAAACGGCATTTTGACGTCGCACAGGTTAACGGGCAACCTGGCGTCGTTTTCAGGCGCCGGGCGTTTTGGGTACGCGCCATTTTCCGACCAGCACGGATCCTGCCAGTCTTCCCTGCGCCGGTCCCGCCAGTGTCCGTCGTCCCTGTCGGTGGAGTCCCCGGCCGCCGACACGTCAGCGTCGCCGGGATCGGTGGCATCCGCTGGGGCTTCGGCGATGTCGTCGCCTGGCGGCCGGTCACCCCGGGGCGCGTCGCCGTTGACCGCGTCGGGCATCACGGCATCCACCGTGGTCGCGTCGCCTGCCGACTTCGGCCAGGCATCAAGAAGTCCACGCAGGTTTCCGTCGAAGGCCATCAGCGCGATTCCCCCGGCAACCACCACGACCACGACGATTGCCGCGATCGCCGTTCCACCGGATCCTTTCTTCCCCGCGCCCGACTTCTTCCCGCCACCACCGGCCCGTTTGCCCGCGGCCGCTGTCCGTTTGCCGGCCGCTCCGGCCCCCTTTGCACCTGCCTGTTTCGCCATTTCAGTTTCGTCCGATTTGTCGATCATCCGATGCTAAATCCGTATCCCCTAACCCGCCAGTTTCCGGCAGTCAGCGGTTGTCCAAATGTCTGCTTTGGGTTAACCTCCGTCCGAATGCTGAATGGTTGTTCATGAGTACGCGTATCTGCCCGGATTGCGAAGTCACCACGGATCTGGAGGCATGCCCGCAATGTGGCTGTCCCACACTTGACCAGACACCTTTCCTTAGGCGCGAAGACCCCCTTATCGGGAAGCTTGTCGCGGGCCGGTACCGCGTCCAGAGCGTCCTGGGCAGCGGTGGCATGGGCAAGGTCTATCTGGCCGAACAGATCGCGATGAAGCGCCAGGTCGCCTTGAAGGTCATCCGTACGCAGGAATCCGGCGACATGTCCCAGAAGATGTCGCTTTACAAGCGGTTCCAGCGCGAGGCAATGGCAGCCAGCCGCCTGGAACACCCCAATACCGTGCGCGTGTTCGATTTCGGGATGGCCGAAGACGGCACCTTGTTCCTGGCGATGGAACTGCTGCGCGGGATCACGCTTGCCAGGCTGCTCCAGTCCAATCCCATTCCATTGAAGCGCACTGTCAGGATCGCGGTCCAGATATGTCGAAGTCTGGCCGAGGCCCATGAAAAGGGGATTGTTCACCGGGACCTGAAGCCCGACAACATCATGATTTCCGATGTCGCCGGCGAACGTGACTTCGTGAAAATCCTGGACTTTGGTATCGCGAAGATTACGGCTGAAACCGGTGAATCCAGCATCACGCGCACCGGAATGATAATGGGTACACCTGCGTACATGGCGCCCGAGCAGGCCACCGGCGCCATGGTCGGGCCCGCAACAGACCTCTATGCCCTGGGGGTTATCCTTTACGAAGCGATATCCGGTCGGCCGCCATTTTCAGGCGAAACGCCGCTGGCAATCCTGATCAAGCACGCCAACGAAATGGTCCCGCGACTGGTCGTTGATGGTTTCCCGCCGGACGTGCCCCAGGACCTGGTCGACATTGTTTACAACCTGCTGGAAAAGAAGCCGGGGCTCCGGCCGGGTTCGGCCATCGCAGTGGCGAAACGTCTTGAGATGATCGACTTTGGCAAGGTCGTCAGCGGTCATGCCAACCATTCGGCGACCACTATCCAGGGCTTGCCTGGGGCGGCCCCTGGCGCGATGAATCTGCCACCGGTCATCATTGCGGGCGAGCCGGCAAATCCAATCGTCGCTGAAAAGGCCGCCCCGGAAGAAAAAGTCGTTACTACCGTGTCGCTTCCAACGCCGGGTCAGGGTACCGGCTATATGTACGTTCCGACTGACCCTGGGAAGATATTCAGCCCGTTCGGTTCTGATACGGCCTTTGTGGATGCGGAAACGGAGCTTCCGGCAGGCGCGCAGGTCGCGCCCGAACCGACCGATCCGGAAATTTACGTGTCGCGCGGTCGCGGGCGGAAGTGGATGCTGGTTGCGATCGGGGTCCTGCTGCTTGGCGTGGCTGGCGTGGCGGCGGTGTTTCTGATTGGAAATGATGAGCGGCCTGCGGCTGCGGCCCAGGTTGAGCCCGTCAAGGGTGAAGCGACGGTCGATTCACCCGCGAAGGCGGTTGAAGCCAAGCCGGCAGTTGAAGCAGAGCCGGCAGTTGAAGCAGCGCCAGCGCCGATTGTTGTCGCTTCGCCTGTCACGCTTGATGCCCCAATCATGGCGGCCCCTGTTCCTCCGGTTGCCCCCGTCGTTCAACCTGCAAAAATCGTTTCCCCGGCTCCGGCCGTCAACACGGCGGAAAAGTCTGCCCCGAAGGCCCGGCGCACTCCGACCAGGCCCCAGCTTCCCGGTTGCGTCCGTTCCAGTTGCCCCATATCGGGTGACTGCCTCGACAGGGACGGCAGGCGTGTCAACGGAAAGTCCTTCTGCGGCGACCTCGCCCTGTAGGTAACATCATGTTTGCAAGAACCAGTGTCACGGTCCTGATGGCTGTTGGGGGCTTTGTCGCGGTCTTTGCCGCGGCTCCGGCGGCGGGGCAGGAGTATTGCGGCGCCTCTGACTGGGCCCGGGTCGTTGACCTGTCGGGCGAAGCGAAGATTCTGCTGGACGCCGGGAAGCATGACGATGCCCTGGCCGTTTTGAAGCAGGCATATTCGCTGTGTCCCGACCCCAGGTTGCATCGCTCAATCGGCAAGGTATACCTGGCGGCCGGCCGGGACAGGGAAGCGCTGACGGAATTCGAGGCCTGCCTGGTATCGGATGCGGGGATGGATGTTCACGCCGAATGTCGGGAACTTGCCGGGGAAGCAAACCGGGTGATCGATTCGACCGTGATTGTTCTGGACGGCGCCCCGGTCGGGGCGGTCGTGACGGTGGACGACGCGGTTGTCACGCCGGGCAGCGGTGGTGAAGTGAAGGTCGCGCCCGGCACCCATGAAGTTGAAATTTCCCTGGAAGGCTATCGTTCATTCAGTACGCGGGCGACGGTCGAACGGGGCCGGGCAGCGCCAGTGACAGTTGACATGCCTGTGCTGGCGACCGCACCCGAATCCGTGCCGGGGCCAGAAGCGGACGAAGTCGTCGATACGGGCCGGGAGGCTGACGTGGCGGTCAGTGTCGATGCGCCCCCGGCCCGCGTTGCAGGGGGTAAGGCCGGGGCGTTTGACCCGGTGACCGTACCCAACTGGGTCGGCATCGGGCTGGGCGTGGCCGCAATCGGTGTTGGCGTCGGTTTCCTGGCGCAGTACGGCCTCGATATGAAGGACGTCGAAGAAAACCCCTTCGAAGAAGGGGAGGGCGGCTACTGGCCGCGCGAGGTCGGTATTACCAACGTCGCGGTGGGCGCCAGCTTTGCGGCCGCGGGTGTTATCGCCGTGGTTCTGTCGGCTGCCCTGTGGCCGGACGCCAAGGTCGCCCCGGTCATCGCAGCAGCGCCGGGCGGCGGTGTCATCGGCATCACGGTCGGACTGTAGAACCTGCTTCCACTTGAGGTTGAACATGCGCTTTTCACGTTTTTCCGGATATCAGGTACTTGTCGCCGCTTGTTGCTGCGCGGTTCTGGCGTGTTCGGACATTCATCGTGGCGACTGGGTGCCGACTGACAACGGCGGTGCGAACGATGCCGAAACGATCGGGCCGCACGACGCCATCGCTGATCAGCGGGAAGATGCCCAGCCCGACGTGATCGTCCGGGACGTTTTCGATGCGCATGAAGATGTCATTGTTGACACTGCGATGCGCGACCTGGCGCAGCCTGATGCGCAGGCCGATGTTGTGGATGTCGTGGCGGACACAGGCAGCGATGCGACCGATGCGGTCGATGTAAACGACGCGAACGACGTGACTGACGCGACTGATACCCGTGACGCCACCGACGTCGATGATGCGGACGTTGAACTGCCCCCAAGGGATGCCGACGACGTCGAAACCGACACATTCAATCCGCTGGTGTGCGTCAGCGACGACGACGAATGCATCGGTAAACTGGAACTTGGTGTGTGCCAGCGGCCGCATTGCAACACGGTGGCCGGTCTGTGCGAGCCCGTGGACAAGGACGACAACGACCCTTGCAGTGATGGCGACTTCTGCACCGGGCCCGATCAGTGCGCCTCCGGCGGCTGCGTGGCCGGGCCGCAGATCAATTGTGACGACGATAATGAATGCACATTGAACGACTGCCAGTCGTCAACAGGCTGCGTAAATACGAAGCTCAGCAGCGGCGGTTGCGATGACGGCAGCCTGTGTACCGCGGGCGACACATGCGTAAACGGCGAGTGCGTCGGGACGGGGTATTCCTGCGAAGACGAGCGGTCCTGCACCATGGATCTGTGCGACGGGGATGGCGGTTGCCTGCATCCGGTGATCGAGGGAACCTGCCTGATCGCCGAGGTGTGCGCCGCACCCGGCGATTCCGATCCGGATGACCCTTGCAGGCAGTGTATACCAGGGGTGCATCAGTACAACTGGTCCGATGTCGAAGCTGGAACAGTTGTTCCCGGCGCGCCTGTGTGGTACCTGGATTACGACGAAGACGGGTACGGCGACCCCGATGTGACGCAACAGGTGTGTGGGCAGCCGCTGGGATATCTGGCGGTTGCTGGCGACTGCAATGACGCGGACGGCGACATCAATCCCGACGAAACCGACCTTTGCGATCATGTCGACACCGACTGCGACGGCACGACCGATGGCGACTACGTCCCGACGTCGACCACCTGCGGGATTGGTGAATGCCGTTCTTCGGGCATGCTCGAGTGTATCGACGGTGTCGAAAGCGATTCCTGTCTTCCCGGGACCCCCACTGAAGAAAACTGCACCGACGGTCTGGACAACGACTGTGATGACCTGACCGATGGCGCGGACTTCGAAAATTGCTGTACGCAAGATTGCAGCGGGCGGGAATGCGGTCCCGATCCAGTCTGCGGAACGGACTGCGGCAGCTGTACAGGCTCGGACGTCTGTCAGGATGGCCAGTGCGTCTGGCAGACCGGTGAATACACGGTCAACTGCGGCGCCGATGGCATGTGCTTTGTGCCCGCCGGGTCATTCTGGATGGGGTGTAACGCAACGGTGGACAGCCAGTGCGAACTGGACGAGTCGCCTTATCATCAAGTTAATTTGTCGGCTTACTACATCGATAAAACCGAGGTTACTCAGGGCGACTACAAAGATTGCGTCGCCGCGGGCGTTTGCAGCGCCCCGGCTTGCTTCTGGGATCCTGATACGAAAGCGAATAGACCTGTGGAATGTGTGCAGTGGCTCCAGGCCCAGGAATATTGTGTCTGGTCGGCAAAACGCCTGCCAACCGAGGCAGAATCCGAAAAAGCGATTCGTGGCGTCGACGGTCGCAAGTACCCATGGGGTAACCAGGCTGCAACTTGCCAACTGACCGTGATGCATGAAGGCGGAATCGGTTGTGGAACAGATGGGACTCGCGATGTATGTAGCAGGTCGCCTGCGGGCGACAGCCCCTTCGGCCTGTGTGATGCTGTTGGAAATGCACGTGAGTGGGTTCAGGACCTGTATGCGGCTGACTATTATCAGAGTAGTCCGCCAGTAGACCCACCAGGCCCTTTGAACGGCGATGTTCATGTACAGCGTAGTGGCAGTGCGGAACATTCGGCAGTTGCGGTTCGTGCTTCGGTTAGGCATCTCGACGACATATCTGACGGCCACGATTTTGTGGGCTTTCGCTGTGTAAGAAGCGAGGTGTCACCGGAAACCTGCGACGGCGTTGATGAAGACATCGACGGACTGACGGACGAAGACTTCAGCATCATCGACTGGGACGGGACTGTGCGGTTGGCCGGCGAATCCTGTGGAACGGGCGCGTGCGCCAACGGCCAGGTCGTGTGTTCCATTGACGGCTCATACGCGGAATGTGATTACGCGCAACTTGCAACGCCTGAATTGCCCAACGAAATCGACGACGACTGCGACGGCGAAACGGACGAATGTCCGGACGTCGCGTGTACCACCACGGAATGTGGCATCGATCCGATTTGTGGCACCGACTGCGGCGGCTGCACCGGTTCCGACGTCTGCGTCGACGGCCAGTGCCTCTGGCAGGCGGGCGAATACACCGTCAACTGCGGCACCGACGGCATGTGTTTCGTGCCCGCTGGGCCCTTCTGGATGGGGTGCAACGAGTCGGTTGATCCTTCGTGCGGGCAGGACGAATACCCGTACCATGCAATTACACTGTCCGCTTATTACATCGGTCGGACTGAAGTGACAGTCGACCTGTACACGGATTGCGTCGGCGCAGGCGAATGCACCCAGCCACAAGCCGTGGGCAACTGCAACTGGGGTGTTCCTGGACGCGAATCGTATCCAGTCAACTGCTTGACGTGGGCACAGGCGGAGCAATATTGCGGATGGGCCGGGAAGCCGGCGGGATCGGGCGTACTTCCGACGGAAGCACAGTGGGAAAAGGCCGCTAGGGGTGTTGATGGCCGCAAGTACCCGTGGGGTAATGAAAATGCAACATGCGCGTACGCCAACATCAAAGAAGCGGGGCTGACCGGGTGTGGTGGTGGGATTTCCGCACAGGTTTGTTCGCGTTCGTCGTTAGGTGACAGCCCTTATGGTCTTTGCGACATGTCTGGAAACGTCTGGGAATTTGTTTCGGATCGTTATGACACAACTTATTACCATGAAAGCCCTCCTACTGATCCCACAGGTCCAGTGGCAGGCAGCCAGAGGGTGGGACGCGGCGGCAGTCTAGTGTATGACGCGTATGTGGCCCGTTCCACGCATCGTCTGGCTGCGGACCCGACGCAGTTTAGTTCCGACAGGGGCTTCCGTTGCGTGCGAAACGAGGTGTCTCCCGAAACCTGCGACGGCGTTGACAACGACATCGACGGGTTAACGGACGAAGATTTCGATGCTGTGGACTGGGACGCTGGCGTCAGGGACGTGGGCGAAGCTTGCGGAACGGGTGCGTGCGCCGATGGGCATGTCGTATGTTCCCTGGACGGCTCGTACGCGGATTGTGATACGTCGCACCTAGCTTCGATTGAACTCCTTAACGGCATCGACGACGACTGCGACGGCCTGACCGATGACGATTACTGCACGCCGGACTGCACGGGATTGGTGTGCGGCCCTGACCCGGTGTGCGGCGCCAGTTGTGGGCAATGTTCACCTGGATCCATCTGCAACACAGGAAAATGCGAACTGGAAGGAATGGTGTTGATTCCGCAGGGATCCTTCTGGATGGGGTGTAATTCAGCAGTGGACACATTATGTGACCCTGAAGAATTGCCGTATCACGAGGTGTACCTGTCAGGGTATTTCCTCGACAAGAGTGAAGTAACGCAGGCCGCGTACAAAAAATGCGTGGATGCCGGGCAGTGTGAAATCCCATCGTGCAACTGGAACCCAACGGAAGATGCGGCCAAGCCGGTAGTCTGTCTGGATTGGTCCCAGTCCAACGCTTATTGTGACTGGCTTGGCAGGCGGTTACCGACCGAAGCCGAGTGGGAGAAAGCGGCTCGCGGAACAGATGGCAGGATGTATCCATGGGGAAATGAAACAGCCACATGCAATTACGCGGTGATGGACGGTGGCGGTTATGGGTGCGGGACACTCAGCTCTGCCGATGTTTGCAGTAAGTCGCCTGCCGGAGACAGTCCGTACGGACTGTGTGACATGTCCGGTAATGTTTGGGAATGGGTTAACGATTATTACGACCCGGAATATTACCAGGTCAGCCCCAGGGCAAATCCAGACGGACCGGTGAATTCATCCACGCGAGTCATGCGTGGAGGCTCGTGGGGAAGCAATACGAATGGAATCGACTTGCGTACCTCACACCGCACATCGGATATTCCGTCAAACAATACCAGCTTCAACACGGGCTTTCGTTGCGCTCTCGATTCAAGTTATCCCTCGACATGCGATGACGGCGAAAAGAATGGCGAAGAAACGGGGATCGATTGCGGGGGGCGTTTTTGCGCGCCGTGTTCGTGCACCCCATTCGCGAGTGGCGAAACAACTTACTGGGTCTGCGCGGGAACTGAAACCTGGACGCAATCGCGCGCGCTGTGTGAGTCTTTCGGAGCCGATCTGGCGTCAATTACCAGCTACGTTGAAGAATTGCTGGTTGAAGGCTTTATGAACCAGGCCTTTGATGCGGGACTTATAACGCAACCCAGCGGTTGGATAGGTGGAACTGACGGTGTGGCCGAAGATTTCTGGAAATGGTCTGATGGAAATGTCTGGAGTTATGAAAACTGGGCGCCCAATGAGCCAAACGACGGCGGTACAAGCGGTTCTCCAGAAGACTGTCTGACCCTTTGTACCCCCGAGGGCATCGCGTTCTGTGGTGCCTCAGGGTGGGGGGACCAGACCTGTTATTCCACCAATCCGGTATTTGTTTGTGAAGACGGGTGTGTCCCGAGTTGTGGTGCTCGGGAGTGTGGCGATGATGGTTGTGGAGGAAGTTGTGGTTCGTGCATCGGTTCCGACGTCTGCGTCGACGGCCAGTGCGTCTGGCAGGCAGCGGAATACACGCAAAACTGCGGCGCCGACGGCATGTGTTTTGTGCCCGCCGGGCCTTTCTGGATGGGATGTAATGAAACTGTCGAAGGGAATTGCGTTGAGGAATGGGGTGAACTGCCGTACCACGAACTCGAGTTGTCTGCCTACTACATCGACCGGACCGAGGTGACTCAGTCTGCGTACAAGGAGTGTGTTGACGCCGGCGGATGCAGCGTACCGATTGCGTGGAGTCCAGTCAGTGAACCCGACATGCCGGTTCGAAATGTCACTTGGTCCTATGCAATGGGTTACTGTCTTTGGAGGGGAAAACGATTGCCGACAGAGGCCCAATGGGAGAAGGCCGCCAGGGGAACCGACGGGCGCAAATATCCTTGGGGTAACGCCGGTTCAATATGTGACAAGGCTGTCAGGATTGATGAAGGTGGCTGCGGATGCGGCGCTGGCGGAATAGCTCCGGTTTGTACTAAATCGCCAGCGGGAGATAGTCCGTACGGGCTCTGCGATCTGGCGGGTAATGCATACGAGTTTGTGTTCGATTGGTACGACGAAGGGTACTACGGAGAATCTTCACTTGCGGATCCGCAGGGGCCGGCAAGCGGCACCGAACGTGGATATCGCGGGGGATGGGGCGTCGACATTTGTGATGTGCGATCTTCAAGCCGAGAGAGCTATGGACCCTCTGATTGGGCGGCTCATATCGGGTTCCGTTGTGCGCGCAGCGAGGTCCTGCCGGAAATATGTGACGGCATCGACAACGATATCGACGGGCTGACGGACGAAGACTTCAGCATTATCGATTGGGACGGGGCTGTGCGGTTGGCCGGCGAATCCTGCGGAACAGGCGCGTGCGCCAACGGTCAAGTTGTGTGTTCCATTGATGGTTCATACGCGGAATGTGACTACGCGCAGCTTGCAACGCCTGAATTGCCCAACGAAATCGATGACGACTGCGACGGCGAAACGGACGAATGTCCGGACGTCGCGTGTACCACCACGGAGTGTGGCATAGATCCCATTTGCGGCACTGACTGCGGCGGTTGTACCGGTTCCGACGTCTGCGTCGACGGCCAGTGCATCTGGCAGGCGGGCGAATACACACCCAACTGCGGCGCCGACGGCATGTGTTACGTGCCCGCCGGGTCTTTCTGGATGGGGTGTAATGCCACGGTTGAAGATGTCTGCAATAGTGATGATCTCCCCTACCATGAAGTTGATGTTTCTGCTTTCTTCATCCAGAGGTCGGAGGTTACCCAGGCGCAGTACAAGGAGTGTATTGATGCTTCGGGGTGCGGAACGCCCGGGTGTAACTGGGACCCCGTCGGCACCCCTGATCGTCCCGTTGCATGTGTGAGTTGGGCTCAGGCTGTTGAATATTGTGCCTGGGCCGGAATGAGGCTGCCGACGGAAGCGGAATGGGAAAAAGCAGCGCGCGGAACGGATGGGCGGAAGTATCCGTGGGGCAATGAAACGGCGACCTGTGATTACGCGGTCATGGCTGACGGCGGTGATGGCTGTGGGACGGGACATTCATGGAATGTTTGTGGTAAGTCCCCGGGTGGAGACAGTCCATACGGGCTATGCGACATGGCCGGGAACGTGTGGGAGTGGGCTTCTGACTGGTATGATTCCGAATATTATGTGAGTAGTCCGTCGTCTAATCCGACTGGTCCAGCTAACGGTTCGAGCCGGGTAAGTCGAGGCGGCAGTTCATATGGCAACGTGGCATTTCTCCGTGCGTTCGATCGTAACGGCGCCCCGCTGTCGTACTACTGGGACAACCTCGGCTTCCGTTGCGTACGCAGCGAAGTTCTGCCAGAAGTCTGCGACGGTACTGACAACGACATCGACGGGCTGACGGACGAAGACTTCACGTTCGCGGACTGGGACGCTGGCGTCAGGGCGGTGGGCGAGGCCTGCGGCACGGGCGCGTGTGATGGCGGGCATGTCGTGTGCGCGGTCAGTCAGTTGTTTGCCGAGTGCAGTTCGGACAGCTTTGCATCCCAGGAAGTGGTCAACGGCGCTGATGACGACTGCGACGGCGAAACGGACGAATGTCCAGACGTCGCGTGTACCACCACGGAATGTGGCATCGATCCGATTTGCGGTACCGACTGCGGCGGCTGTACCGGTTCGGACGTCTGCGTCGCCGGCCAGTGCGTCTGGCAGGCGGGTGAATACACGCCAAACTGCGGCGCCGACGGCATGTGTTTCGTGCCCGAAGGGCCGTTCTGGATGGGGTGCAACGCCACCGTAGATTCGGACTGTGGCAATTCAGAGAAGCCGTATCACGAAGTGGTGTTATCGGCGTTCTATATAGACAAGACTGAAGTGACGCAGGCGGAGTTCAAAGAGTGCATTGATGCAGGAATATGCGATACGCCCAGCTGCAGATGGGAGCCTGCAGAATTTCCGAATCATCCTGTGGTCTGTGTGAATTGGACGCTGGCCGGCGAATTCTGTGCATGGGCAGGTATGCGATTGCCGACTGAAGCTGAGTGGGAAAAGGCGGCGCGTGGGACAGATGGTCGGAAATTCCCGTGGAACAATGAAATTGCGACGTGCGATTACGCAGTGATGGCTCCTTGTGTGGCCCGCGAGCAGGATGTATGCAGCAAATCGCCAGCGGGCGGAAGTCCATACGGATTGTGTGACATGGCCGGCAACGTTTGGGAGTGGGTGTCGGATTGGCTCGACATCAGATATTATGTTGGTAGTCCGGTAATGAATCCACAGGGGCCAGCAAGCGGCACTAACCGTGTTGGTCGTGGTGGTGGATTTGTTCATTCGGTATTTGGTTTGCGCGTTTCGGATCGGGAATTCCTCTCTCCATCGTCCTCAAGTACCAACCTCGGCTTCCGTTGCGTACGCAGCGAAGTTCTGCCAGAAGTCTGCGACGGTACTGACAACGACATCGACGGGCTGACGGATGAAGACTTCAGCATCATCGACTGGGACGCTGGCGTCAGGTCCGTGGGCGATGCCTGCGGCACCGGTGCCTGCGGTGGTGGTCATGTCGAATGTTCCCTGGACGGATCGTATTCGGATTGCGACACGTCCCACCTCGCTTCGATTGAACTGCTTAACGGCATTGACGACGACTGCGATGGCCTTACCGATAACGATTACTGCACGCCGGACTGTACGGGACTGGTGTGCGGCCCGGATCCGGTTTGCGGCGCGGAATGCGGCCCATGTGACTCAGGTTGGGAGTGCAATGATTCTCATCAATGCCTACCGGTCGGTATGAAACAGGTTCCCGCTGGTTCATTCTGGATGGGATGTAATGTGGCGATTGATGGTCAGTGCGAGGCCGACGAGTATCCCTATCACGAAGTGACCTTGTCGTCCTATTTCATAGACCGGACTGAGGTCACGGTATCTGAATATTCAGAGTGTGTTACAGCCGGAATCTGCACCGAGCCTCAGCCGGTAAGCGCATTCTGCAACTGGGGTGTTTCAGGGCGCGGTGGTCATCCGGTCAACTGTGTAACCAGATCGGACGCCGCAGATTACTGCGACTGGATTGGAAAGCGACTGCCAACGGAAGCGGAATGGGAAATGGCCGCCCGGGGCAGCGATGGCAGGAAGTTTTCCTGGGGCAACGAACCGGTGTCATGCGAGTATGCAGTGATAAATGATGGCTCCGTGCATGGCTGCGGGGCCGGAAGTACATGGGATGTTTGCAGCCGGTCTCCCGAAGGGGACAGCCCATGGGGACTTTGCGACATGACTGGTAATGTCTGGGAATGGGTTTCAGATGGGTACGACAACGGCTTCTACAACGTCAGCACGGGCGCCAACCCGGTTGCGCCACCTAACGGACTAGCTGGAGTGGGGCGTGGCGGTGGAATCTATGACCCGGCTGGAAGATACTTAAGGGTATCGGAGCGATATGAGTACGACATAACGTCCGCCCACGGTGATCTCGGTTTCAGATGTGCCAGGAACATCTTCTGAACCATAAGCTGGCAGGATTGATTCATGGAAATCGTGACGGTATCGAAAGATTTTCGGGTAGTACTCCCGAAGAAGGTTCGCGATGCTTTGGGCTTGGTGCCAGGTCAGCGACTGATGGTTGTTGCCCAGGGCGACAGGATCGAATTTGTCGTGGTTCCGCGAGTGGCAGAAATGAAAGGGATCATGAAGGGGATCGATTCCGTGGTTGAACGCGATGACGATCGGTTGTGATTTCGCTTGAGTGAAGCCTACCCGAACCTGACCAGTCTGTAGTTTTTCTTGCCGCTGCGCAGGACTATGGCGGAGCCGGCCAGCAGGGCGTCGGGGCCGAGGGTGACGGCGGGGTCGGCGGCGCGTTCGTTGTTGATGTAGACGCCGCCACCCTGGACCAGACGGCGGGCCTCGCCGTTGGACTGGCACATGCCGGACTTGACCAGCAGGTCCATCAGGGTGACGCCGGCGGCAAGGTCGGAAGCGGGGAGGGTGGACGACGGGACGTCCGCGAAGATGTCTTCCAGGTCGCGGCGCTCAAGGCCGGCCAGCGAACCTCCGAACAAGGCCTTTGACGCGTTCATAGCGCGCTGCAGTTCGGCTTCGCCGTGTACCAGGCGGGTGACTTCTTCCGCAAGGCGCTTCTGGCCAAGTCGGCGTTCGGGCGCGGCGGCGTGTTCCGCCACGATTGCTTCGATTTCTTCCCACGGCAGGAACGAAAAGAATCCCAGGAATTTCGCCACGTCGGCGTCTTCGGTCTGCAGCCAGTACTGGTAAAAGCGGTAAGGGCTGGTGCGGGCCGGGTCAAGCCAGATTGCGTTGCCGGCGGACTTGCCGAACTTTTCGCCCGACGAAGTCGTGACCAGCGGGAATGTCACGCCGAACGCTTCGGCGCCTTCGACACGGCGGATCAGGTCGATGCCCGCCGTGATGTTGCCCCACTGGTCGCTTCCGCCAGCCTGCAGGCGGCAGCCGTACCGGCGGTAAAGCTGCAGGAAATCGTAAGACTGCAGGATCATGTATGAAAATTCGGTGTACGACACGCCGCTTTCGCGGTCCTCGATCCTGCGTTTTACAGATTCCTTGGCCAGCATGTAATTGACGGAAAAGTGCTTGCCCACGTCGCGCAGCCACTCGATGGCCGTCAGCTTTTCGGTCCAGTCGGCGTTGTTCACCATGACGGCGGCGTTGCTGCACGAAAAGTCCATGAACTTTTCGAGCTGGACCTTGATGCAGGCCGAGTTGTGCTGGACCTGCTCGGCGGTCAGCAGGTTGCGTTCGGTGCTGCGGCCGCTCGGGTCGCCGACCATGCCGGTGGCGCCGCCGACCAGGGCGATCGGGATGTGGCCGACCCGCTGCAGCATGGCCAGGCCCATGATTGGAAGCATGTGGCCAACGTGCAGGCTGTCCGCGGTCGGGTCGAACCCGACATATATGGCGTTCCCGGGTGTGTCCAGCATCTTCGCGACTTCTTCTTCATTGGTCGTGGCCGAAAACATCCCGCGCTGTTTCAACGAATCCAGAACCTTTCCCATCATTCGCACCCATCAGTTCCGCTGCGTGCCTGTTTACCACAGGACGGGCCTTCGCGGAAGAAGATTGTCCCGGGAGGGCGAATGTGGGCGGCCCTCCGGGACGTCGGGCCTTGGAATTGGGGAATCCCTTTGTGCCGGGGCTTGCAGCCCCGGTCTGACGGTGGACGGTCCTCGCAGGGCTCGGACCTGTCCCTGACCCTGTTCCCGTCCCTGATCCTGACACCGTTCCTGACCCTGAACCCAGTCCCCGGAGGGCGAATGTAATTCGCCCCTACAAGCCGCAGTGCCACACCACGAAAGTAATTCGCCCCTACAAGCAGCAGGACCTGACCCTGTCCGTCAGCCTGCCCTTGCGCGCGGGGGCCAACGACATTACATTGAAGCAGATTCTTTTTGTCCGGATTGCGGACGCGGGGGCGGGATGGATTTTTCGATACTCGGGATTTTTGCAGCGGGACTGCTGACGTTCCTTTCGCCGTGCGTGTTGCCGCTGGCACCTGTTTACCTGGGAATCCTGGCTGGGGGGATGCAGCCGGATCCCGAAGCAGGTCCGGCCGCGAACCGGGCGCTTCGCGTCCGCGTGGTCCTGTCGACCGTGCTTTTCGTGGCCGGGTTCACGGCGGTGTTTTCAGTCCTTGGCCTGTCCGCCACGTTCCTGGGGCGCCTGATGGTCGCCCACCGCGAACTGTTCGCGCAGCTCGGCGGGCTGGTCATCGTCCTGATGGGGCTGCATTTCGTCGGATGGCTGAAGTTCCCTTTCATGGAACGGGCCTCCGGCGGCGTGGCGCGCAAAACCACCCGTTTCCATTACCTTAACGCACTGCTTTTCGGCATCGCGTTCGCGTTTGTCTGGTCGCCCTGTATCGGCGCCGTTCTTGGTTCCGTCCTGACTTACACGTCGCTGAAAACCACCAGCCCGGTCGAGGGCATGGGGCTGCTGGCCATGTACGGGGCCGGGTTCGGCGCGCCGTTGATCGTGTTCGCGGCGCTCGCGGGCTGGCTGATGCCGGCGTTCAACCGGGCGAAGCGTTTCCTGCCCGCGTTCACCAAGGTCACCGGTGGCCTGCTTGTTGTTGTCGGCGTATTGCTGATAACCGGATACATGCAGAAGCTGGACGCGCTGATGGAAGGCGCGGGCAGGCCGCCCGCGGCGGCCATGGCCGACCCGGAAGTACGCGGACTTGGCGAAATGATGGCGGGCCACTCCACCTGTGATTCGACAGCCGAAGGCGCGACCTGCCAGGGCGTGGACAACCGCCCGATCATGCTGGAATTCTTTTCCCCCGGCTGCCACATCTGCCGCCAGATGATCCCGGTGATGGATGCGTTGCGGCAGGATTGCACGGAAGAAAACGTCAACGTCAAGATGGTCGATGTCAGCACGCCGGAAGGACGGAAACTGGCCGCGAAGTACGGCGTGACGGGCATCCCGGTGTTCGTGTTTGAAGACCCGACGGGTAGGGAAAAGGCAAGGCTGGTCGGGCGGCAGACGTTCGAAAACCTCCAGCAGACGTTAAGCGCGCTTGTCGGCAAGCAGTGTGGCGGGTATAGGGAAGCGCCGTTTCTTAAAAACTAGTAACAAAACGTCGAAGGCGAGGGCGGGTGTGTGCGGCCCTCGTGGCCATCGGGCCTTGGAACATTTTACATCGTCGCAATCCGGGGCCGTTGGCCCCGGGCTGACGGTGGGCGGTTTTCGCTTCGCTCAAACCTGGGAAAGGGGTGATGTCGCACGTCCCCGGGGCTTGCAGCCCCGGGCTGACGGTGGGCGGTTTTCGCTTCGCTCAAACCTGGGAAAGGGGGGATGTCGCACGTCCCCGGGGCTTACAGCCCCGGGCTGACGGTGGGCGGTTTTCGCTTCGCTCAAACCTGGGAAAGGGGGGATGTCGCACGTCCCCGGGGCTTACAGCCGCGGGCTGACGGTGGGCGGTTTTCGCTTCGCTCAAACCTGGGAAAGGGGGGATGTCGCACGTCCCCGGGGCTTACAGCCCCGGGCTGACGGTGGGCGGTCCTCGCAGGGCTTGGACCTGTCCCTGTTCCTGATCCGGTCCCTGTACCTGAATCTGATCCTGACGTGGCGGGCGAATGTAATCCGACCCTACTTCGTGCGGCCGCGGGTCTTGTCGTGGGTTTCGCGGGCCTTCTGGGCGTCCTGCCGCATTCCTTTGGCCTTCTTCTTCAATTCGGCGGCCTGCTTCAGGGCGGTCTTTGACTGGGCCTTGAGCTGCTTGGCTTCCTTCTTGGCCTCGTTCGCCTGCTTCTTGACGCCGTTGGCCTTCTTCTTCAGATCATTGGCCTGCTTCTTCAGTTCGTTGGCCTGACGTTTCAGTTCGGCGGCCTGTCTCATGAGGTCGGCGGCCTGCTTCTTCAGTGTGTCGCCCTGGGCGTTCAGGTCGTCAATCTGCTTCTGGAATTCGTCAGCCTTGCCGGTGGCCTGGTCGGCCCTGGCCTGCAGATCGTCTGCCTTGGTTTCAAAGGTTTCGCCTTCGGCTTCAAATCCCTGGGCGGCCAGTTCCATCGTGGACACTCCGCTGGGTTCTTCGACCGCAGCGGTGGCTTCGGCAGCGGCGGGTTCAAGGGCATCAACAGCTTCAGCGGTATCGTCGGCATCCTGCGGCCCTTCGCCCTGCCCCGGCTTCGCGAAAGCGGGCGACGCGCCAAGGGTAACCAGGCCGATGAAAACGATTGCCGTCATTACGAACTTCTTCATGATTTCCTCCAGAACTAATTTGTTAAAGGCAGTGCCCAAGGCAGATTATTGACCGAAATACGCCTTTGTAAAGGTTTGGCCAGTCAAATGGTTGAATTTTAAGGCTTCGGTAGCAGTGCCTGCAGGTTGACGCGATCAGGAGCCCGATTGGCCGCGTGCAGTGTTGACGCGACAGGTTGCCGGATGGTCGCCTGGACGGTCAGTCCTCGACGGGTGTGCAGTCAACGGGGTCGTCGAAACCGTTTTCGTATTCGTTGGTGCAGAATTCGTCGCAGGTCGCGTCGTCGATCCACGCGCACGGGTCGCTGGAATCGCACGTGCAGTTGGTGTAACTGCCGTAGCCGCACATGTTTTCAACGATGCCGGGAATCGTGCAGTCGTATTCGCACATGCAGCCCTGCTTGCCGGCGCCGGTGCCGGTCGAGTAGGTGTGGCAGGCGCCACCGACCGAGTAGCCGCCGTCGACACAGGCCGCCGCGCAGTCAAGGGTTTCCCAGAAGCCGGTCGTCGCGTTGCACTGGCAGAAATCCTTGTCGTCCAGGCAACTGGCCGTCGCCGTGGCCGAATCGCACGGGCCGGCGCAATCGCCAACTTCCATGACGGTCGACTCGATGCGGAACATGCCGCCCGGGTGGCCGTTCATCGTCTTGACGACCAGGTACACGTCGTTCGCCAGGCCCGGGTCGGTTTCATTCGGCGCGGGCATGTAGTACAGCGGGCCGAAGCCGGCCTTCTGGCAGGTCGTCATGTCGCGTGCGTCGATAACCAGGATCGTCGCGTTCATGTATGTATAGGCCAGTTCGGTCTTTATGAACGTTTCGGCCGGCACGCTGACCTTGAAGACGATGTCCTTGCCGGAGAGATCCAGTCCTTCGCAGGCGCCGCCCGTCGGGGCGATGTCCGAACCCCAGGGGTAAGCGGCGTTCTGGCCGTAAAGGTTGAACTGGTCGATGGTGCCGGGGATCGAGATGGGCGCCGCGGCGGTGTCGCCCTGGGGCGGAAGCTGGCCTGCGGGGTTCTGCGATATCAAGACCGGGTGAACGTAGGTGTGTACGTTGGTCGCCGCGTTGAACCCGATGTAGAAGCGCTTTACCGCGTCGGTGTCGTTCAGCAGCGTGATGGCTTCGGTTGCCTTCCAGTCATCCTCGATGTTGAAGTTGGACCATGAAACCAGCGAACCGTCCACGTCGGCGCAATCCGTGAACGCCCACATGGCGATGTCGGACTCGACCGGGGTGGGGGCCATGGCCAGGGTGTATTCGCGGTACTGGCTGCCCGGATCCCTGGCGGGAACGTCGACGTAACGGAACAGATCCGGGCCGAACAGCTCGCCCATCTGGGTCGGCGCGGTGGCCGAATCGGTGGCGTTGTCGAAGTCGGGCTGTTCCATCGTGATGATTTCGGTCGGGTTCAACAGGGCAGTGGCGCCGCCGCAGTTGTCGCCGCTTTCGGGCATGAAAATGGCCACGTCCAGCACGTAGGGCTGGCGCAGGAATCCTTCAACCCACGGGCTCTGGACGATTTCCAGGTACACGACTTCATCGGAGAGCGCCAGGTAACCGAAGATGGCCGGGAAGTACGACGTGCCGTAATCGTCGATTGCAAAGCCTTCAATGTAGGCGCCGGACGCGTCGCGCAGGATCATCGCCGGGTCGCTGTCGGTTTCGCACGCTTCCGACATGACGAAGTTGTATGCGTATCCCTGGACGAGCTGAATCTTGTACAGGTCGTTGTCCATGGCGGCCATGCCATCCGTGTTGAAGCCGCCGACGACCTTGACCGGAATGGACATCAGGAACTGCGCCGTTTCAACGGTGTTGTTCGGTTCGACTTCCAGTTCGCGGTTGGCGGCAGCGGTGAACACGCAGTAATCGTCCACGCATTCAAGCAGGTCGCAGCCGCATTCGATGGTGCCGTCGCAGGTTTCGGTCCGGCAGATGCCGTCAGCGCACTTGCCGCCGATGCATTCCGCGTCGTAACGGCAGATTTCGCCGTCGAACACGAACGGGCGCACGCAGGTGCTGATTTCTTCGGCGCAGCCGACGCCGCCGGCCTGGCAGGTGAAGGAAACCGGCGCGCAAACCTTCGTGAAGTAGTCCAGCGAGTAGCAGCGGGTTCCTTCGGGGCAGCCGCCTTCGTCGAAGGTGCACTGCGGGGCGCAGAACATTTCGGTTTCGGAAACCTGCACGCAGTAGGACATGGTGTACATGTCTTCCGTGCCTTCGTTACAGTCGTCGTTGGTCGTGCAGGAAGAGCAGAGTTCCTTCGGGCCCTCGGGCACGATCGCCGCGTTGCCTTCGCAGTCGCTGTCGGCTTCGCAGTCGGCGCTGCACATGCCGTCCGTGCAGATGTACGATTCGCAGTCCGCGTTGATGCGGCAGTAGCCGTACGGGAAGTTCGGGGTCGGGAAGCCCTTGTTGCACAGTCCGTCCAGGCAGCCCATGCCGTACACGCAGTCGTCGTCGACGTCGCATTCCACCGTGCAGTAGGCTTCACCCAGGTATTCATCGCCGAAGCACTGTTCGGTGCATTCCCACGAGTACATGCAGGGGTCCTGGACTTCCTTCTGGCCGATCAGTGCCGCCGGAACGCAGCGGGAATCGGTGTCGCTGTACGCGAAGCAGATGCCGTCGGGGCAGTCGGTGTCCATTTCACAGGTCTTGTTGCACATGCCTTCGAGGCAGTCGAAGCCTTCCATGCACTGCCATTCCCAGGCGCATTCGCCGCCGTAGGGGGTGGTGCCGTCCATGGTGGAGGGGACGCAGGCGTTGTCGGCCAGCGGGATTGTTTCCGCGTTCAGGCGGATCGAAGTCTGACCTTCCGGGATGGTCACTTCGAACTTGAACCAGTCGTGACCGGCCGCTTCAAGCTGCGCGTTGACAAGGAACGGAACCGTCTTCGCTTCCGCGCCGGCCATGTCGTTGTTGGCTTCCACTTCGTCCGCTTCGACGGCCAGCTCGACGCCGCCTTCGAAGGCAACTGAAAGCACGTACGGCCCGACGATGGTGTCGCTGTTGCCCTTCACATGAATGTAGTAGGTGCCCGCTTCGTTGATGTAGTAGCCGAGCTTCGACAGCATGCCGTCGCCGCCGTCGTCGTCGCTGGTCATCGCCGCTTCGCCGCCGTCCTTCCACAGTTCCATTACGGTGTCGGTGTCCTGCCAGCCAATCTGGACGCAATCACCGCCGGTGCAGTTTTCGCATGTATCGACGCAGATCGACGTTTCGCCGATTGCGCGGCACATTGTGCTGACGCATTCATAGTCGTGCGCGCAGACGTCACCGCGTACCTTGTTCAGGGACGTGATGGCCACGCAGGTCTGCAGGTCTTCGGCGTATGCGCCGAGGATGCATTTGAACCCTTCCGGGCAGGAATCCAGTTCTTCCGAGAAGATGAAGCATTGATCCGAACAGTAGCCTTCGTAGCAGAAGTTCCTGCTGCAGTCCATCGGGGACTGGCAGACGTCGCCGGGCTGGCCGTCACTGTCGGGCACGCAGTAGTTTTCGAAGGCAAAACCCTTTTCCGTGCCACCGCTGACGCAGTCGCCGCAGTCGCCGCAAACCGACCCGCCGGACGCGCAGTCGGCCGTGCAGAAGCGCGTGGTGCCGTAGCCCAGGCAGAGGCCGCCGGCGCAGTCGCCGTCGATATTGCAGGGCTTGAACATCGCGATGGAGCCGTCGCCGGGGAAGGCGTCGCCGATCCTTTCGCAGAAGTATTCGTTGTTGACGTCCTTGACGCAGCGCAGGCCGTCCGGGCAGGCAACGCCGCCTTCGCAGGACTGGCTGCAGAAGTGGTCCCAGCCGTAGCCGTAGGCGCGGCAGAGGCCGGAAGCACATTCCGAATCGAAGTTGCACGGCATGCCGGCCGCCTGGTCGTATGCGCGGAAATCGCAGGCCGGGAAACCTTCGCACACGCCGAACAGGCAGGCGCCGCTGCCGTCGATGCCGGCGAGGGCTTCGCACACTTCGCCGTTCGCCTTGCCCATGACTTCAATATACGAACATGAGCCGTCTTCGGGGTCGCATGTGCCAGGATAGAAGGCGCACTTGTTGTCCGGTTCGCAGACCCTGTCGGCGAGGACGCAGGCGCCGGACTGACACACGGTAACCTGGCAGAAACCGATTTCGGCGTCGGCCAGTTCGCAGTTGCCACCCTCGTTGATGAACGCGCAACCGTCGCAGCACTCGTCGGTCGTGTTGCAGACGCAGACGACGTCGGTGGTGTCTTCGACATTCGTGTCGCGCGGCACGTCGGGCGTGCCCTCATCGCCAACCACGTCGGCGATATCTGATTCGACGACATCGGTCACGTCACCAGGGACGTCTTCATTCTGGTTGCCGTCGCCGCACGCGCTGATGACCAGTGCGCAGGCCAGAAGCAACCCGGTCGATAGAGAAACACGGATAACGCGGTTCATATACGAAACCCCGAAGTTGAAAAGACGCCTGATGTTAACCTCATGCGGGAGGCGTCTCAATAGGAAAAACCGCGATTTAGACAGCAATTTTGCCGGTGGAAAGGGTCGGGAAGGGCGGGATTGGAACGCATGACGACGGCGGGATGCAAAAAACCCCGGAATCCCGGCCGTCGCCGGAAAACCGGGGTTTTTAAGTATCAATGCGAACGCCCCCCGACGCCCCAATGCCGAAAGTTGATGCAATTTGCAAGCCATTCAGCGCACGTAGATATGAGGTTTTGTGTATCTGTCGGTATTTTATCGGTAAATTCGCGGGCGTGCCGAGGTGTGGACGGGAAACCAGGTGGGGGCCAGTCGATCGATGCCTCCACCCGCCCGATTATTCGACGTTACCCGGACGAATTGTGCCGGAGGGGTGACGAAAAGTGGCACCTGCCCGGCCCGCCGGACCGGCGCTCCGCCGAACCACGCGGATTGACAGAATGGCCTGATCTGCGGTACAAATCCCGGCCGATTACCCCTCCTGGATGTTGATCCGATGGATGGAATCCTGATGCTGGCCGCGCTTGCCGGTGGCCTTGTACTGGTCGGCATGCTCGAAAATTTTTTCCATCGCCGCGCCCTGCTTTCGATCAAGACGCGCATACACGTCGCCGGCACCCGCGGGAAGTCCAGCGTGACCAGGATTGTCGGCGCGGCCATGAACCACGCAGGCATCCCCACAGCCGCGAAGACGACTGGAACTACGGCACGCATGATTACCCCCGAGGGTCTTGAGCTGCCGATGTTCCGCCCGACGGGCGCGAACCTGATCGAGCAGAAGAGGGTGGTGGCGGCCGCGGTCGGCATGGGCGCGCAGGCGATCGTTATGGAATGCATGGCGCTGCAGCCGGTGCTGCACTGGGTTGCTGAACACATGCTGGTGCGGGCCACGCACGCCGTCATCACCAACGCCCGGCCCGATCACCTTGACGTGATGGGGCCTGACGAAACCGACGTTGCCAAGACGCTGGCCGCGATCATTCCGCCGCGCGGGCTGGTTTTCACCGCGGAAAGGCGGAACCTGGACATTTTCAGGAAGGCAGCTCAGGACCGCGGGGCCACACTGATCGCCGTTACCGCGGAAGAAGTGGCCGCAATCACGCCCGCCGACATGGCCGGTTTTGCCTATCGCGAACATCCCGAAAACGTGGCGCTGGCCCTTAAGATCCTGGATTCGATGGGTATTTCGCGTGAAGTCGCCATTGAGGGCATGTGGAAGGCCCATCCCGATCCGGGCGCGCTGGACGATTTTATCGTGAATTACTTCAGCCGCCGCATCGTTTTCGTCAACGGTTTCGCGGCAAACGACCCTGAATCAAGCGAAACAATTTGGAATCAGGCGGTCGCGCGCCATCCCGACGCGAAAAAGGTCATGGCGATTTTCAACATGCGCCAGGACAGGCCGACGCGCACGCTGCAGATGGTCAACGACACCGGGTTCTGGAAGAAGGCGGACAAGGTCATCGTAATGGGCACCGGTGCTTACCAGTTCATCAAGGCGGCGGTGCGGAAGGGCATGGACCCGTCGCTTTTCGTGGATGCCTCGGACGAAAACGTGGCGGGGATATTTGAGCGCATTCTGGACAATTGCACGGACAACAACCTGGTGATCGGGATGGGTAACATCGGCGGCTTCGGACTGCCCCTTGTGGCCTATTTCAGGAATCGGAGCGAAGTCGGGGGGAAGGGCTCATGCTGACCGAAATACTGCCGGTATCCATTGGCATCGGCATAGTGACGGGGGTACTTTTTTCGGAAGCGTTCGGCATCGCCAGCGGCGGTATCGTCGTGCCCGGCTACCTTGCCATGTTCGCGACCGATCCGCTGGCGATACTGCTGACGGTAGGCGCCGGCTTCCTGACGTTCGCGGTCGTCCGCGCCCTGTCGATGTACCTGATCATTTTCGGCCGTCGCCGGACCGCGGTCATGATCCTTCTTGGTTACCTGGTCGGCGCACTGATCAATCAGTTTTCCGGTCAGGAGGCCAGCGGCGTCGAGGTCGTCGGGTACATCATTCCCGGGTTGATCGCGCTGTGGATGGACCGGCAGGGAATCGTCCAGACGCTAGCCTCGCTTACCATCGTGACCGTCATCGTCCGGCTGGGCCTGGTCGTGACCGGTTTCGTCGATTTGGGGATGTAAATGAAAAAACTTTACTGGAGACCCCGGAAGATATCGACGTTCGTCCTGGTGATGGTAGCGCTGGTGTCGATCGCGGCGCTGGTCGTCGTTGAAAACAACACTGTCTCGCGCGAGCGCGTTTACTACAAGGACAAGGTCGCGGCGGCCAGGCTGGCTTCGGTCGCTTTTGACGCGATCAAGGCCGAGCGGCTCAAGGCGGGCCACCCGATCAATTACGAATACGACCCTGCCGGTACCGGCATGCTGGGCGAAGCCAACAGCCCGGTCACGACAAACCCCGGTTACATCACGTCCAAGCGCAGCGCGGCGAACCCGAACTTCGCGGCCGTGGCGCTTTACCTGCTGAAGAAGGCAGGGCTGCAGCGCGGGGACACCGTGGCGATCGGCATGACCGGGTCGTTCCCCGGGATGAATATCGCGGTGCTGGCCGCCGTGCAGGTCATGGGCCTGAAACCGATCATCATCACCAGCGTCGGGTCGTCGCAGTGGGGGGCGAACTTCACGGACTTCATGTGGCCCGACATGGAAAGGATGTTGAACGAACGCAACATTATTCACTTCCAGTCGGAAGCGATGACGAGGGGCGGTATCGACGACAACGCGCTGGGACTGGATGAACAGGCGATTTCGCTGATCGACGCGTCGATCGAGCGCGGCGGGCGGCCGGCGCTTGAGGTCAGAAATTACAGGGACAGCTACGATCGCCGTATGGAAATTTACACGTCCATGGCCGGGGACAAGCCGATTGCGGCTTACATAAACATCGGCGGTGGCACGGTGTCGGTCGGTCGGTCGGTCGGCAAGAAGATATTTTCGACCGGCCTGAACACGGACGTCCACACCGGCGTGACGTCGTCCGACGAGTCCATCATGCTGAGCTTCGCACAGCGACGCGTGCCGGTAATCCACTTTTCGAAGTTCAACGGCATGGCTGGGAAGTACCAGCTTCCTGTCAACCCGCAGACCGCGCAGAAGGCAGGCATCGGGCCGGTTTTCGTGTCCCAGTCTTACAACAAGTACCTGGCTGGCGCCTTCATGCTTGTCATACTTCTTCTGATGTTCGCGTTTGTCCGGATGGACTGGGGCTACAGGCTGTTCAAGTCCGGCGGTTCACCGTCGTCGGCGCGCGATTCCGCACCTGAACAGTCGGTGTAGGGGCGGATGATGATTCGACGTTCAGGTACGGGTATCGTCGTTTTGTCGATCTCCGAGGCCCGACCAACGGGAGGGACGTTCAACACTGTGAGCCCATGGCCAACGGCCGTGGGATGTCGTTGTCCTTGTACACTACGAAATCCGTATTGGGCTTGTACGGGCGGATGAAAATCCGCCCGTCGTTGTAACTTCTCGAATCGTGGTAAGGCAATGAAGGTATACGAAGGAACCATCGTCACCTGCGACGCGGCTGATTCCGTCCACTCCTTCCTGGTCGAGGACGGCGGGAAGATCGCCTGGGTCGGCGACGACCTTCCTGCCTGTTACGGCGCCTGCGAACGCGTCGTGCTTACGGAAGGCCGGGTTTTGACGCCTTCATTCGCCGACACGCACATGCACTTCGCGTCGTTCGCGCTTTTCCATTCGGGACTGGACGTGCGGTCGGCCCGCAGCATCCCGGAAATCCAGGAAAGACTGAAGGCGTTTGCGCGTTCAAGCAGGTCGGCGATGGTGGTCGGCTTCGGCGCTTCGGTGCACAGCGTCGCCGAACGCAGGCTGGTTTCGCGGGACGAACTTGACGCGGCCTGCCCGGACCGGCCCGTGTTTATCGTGAAATACGACGGTCACGCATGTCTCCTTAATTCGAAGCTTTGCGACATGCTGCCAGCCCATGTGCGGGAACTTCGCGGTTACCATCCGGATACCGGCGAAATGAACCAGGAGGCCTACTTCGCGTGCACGGATTTCGTGACCAACGCGATTCCGCCGATGGAAGTCGTCAGGAACATGGTCACGGCCGCGGACGACATTGTCCGTCACGGTATCGGGAAGATCGACGACGTTTCGGGTGTCGGTTTCCCGCGCGACCTCGACGTCGACCTGGAGCGCTGGTTCGCGCGCGGCACCTCGACCGGCCTGCAGATGCGGATATTCTTCCAGACCATGGATCTGAAGAAGGTCCGGAAGCGGCGCCTGCCCAGGATCGGGGGGTGTTTCGCGACGGCGCTGGACGGTTGTTTCGGAAGCATGGACGCGGCGCTGCTGCGGCCATACGAAGGAACCGACAACCGCGGCGTGATGTTTTACGACGACGCGAAGGTCAGGCAGTTCTGCATCGAGGCGAACCGCGCCGGGTTGCAGATTGAAATGCATGCCATCGGTGACGCGGCGTTCGTGCAGGCGGTGGACGCCATCGAGGCCGCGCTGGCGGACACGCCCAGGCAGGACCACAGGCACGGGATAATCCATTCATGCCTGACGACGAAAGAAGGGCTTTTAAAGTGCGCGGCCCTCGGAATCCAGATTCCCCTGCAGCCGGGTTTCCTGACCTGGGAACTGGAGCCGCTTGAATACCTGAAGTCGATTCTGGGCGACAGGGCATATGAAATCAGCCCGCTGCGCGACATGGCCGACATGGGCGTCGTCATGAGCGGCGGTTCGGACGCGCCGTGCACGCTTCCTGACCCGATCGCCGGGATGCATGCGGCCTGTAACCATTTCAACCCTGCGCAGTCGCTGACCCCGCGCGAGGCGCTGCGGCTTTTCACCATCGACGGATACCGGACGACGTTTGATGACCGCGACCGCGGTTCCCTGGAGGCGGGGAAGTGCGCCGATATGGCGATACTGGATCGCAATCCTCTTCAGGTGCCGGTGACAGAAGTGGCAGAAATCAAAGTTGAAAAGACAATCCTGGGTGGCGTCGAATACCGCACGGCCCCTGCAAGGCCGGTGCTGACGCTGCTGAAGGGGATTCTTTCAAGACGTGCCGTCTGACATCTCAATTTACGCGGAATTCCTCTGATAACATGCCCGGCCATTGAATTCCGGCCGCGGTTTGAATACTGTACAGGCTAATAAGCGCTTGATGTCCGGTGAGGCCGGTCGGGTGGCAGGAACGTCGTTTTGCGTTACTGCCCGTCGAAGTCGGCGGCACCGAACTCGGAATATGATGGGAAACGACGAAATACCGTCAGGCATCGAAGAGCAGTTGGCTTACTGGCGCGCCCGGGCGATGCAGGTTGAACGGATCGCCCGCGTGACGGACGGTCTTGTTTATACCCTGAAGGCCGATGCCGACGAACACTGGACGGTTTCCTTCGTCGACGGGACACTGCCGGTCGAACACCCGTTCCGGACCGAAACCGTCGGCGGCCAGCGGATTGAAGACATCATTCCGGCCGCCGTGTTTGCCCAGATCAAACCGACGTTACGCGCGGCCTTCCGTGGCGAAAAAGGCAGTTACGAAGTTGAATATGCGCCCGGCAGTTGGCTGCAGGGGACAGTCAAGCCGTTCGTTCGCGACTCCCATGGAAGGGTCGTTGAAATAATTTCGTCAAATGGGGACGTGACCGCCCGCAAGTTTGCCGAAGGCGAGCGCGAGGAACAGCGCTTGAGGCTCGAGGCGCTTGTGCGCGCGCTGCCGGACCTTGTCTTCATATTTGATCGACAGGGAATATTTGTCGGATACAACACAGGCCACGAAGAGGACCTGATCACATCCCCAGCGCAGTTTGTCGGGTGTTCGCTGGCGGATATCATGCCACGTGATGTTGCCGACGAGGCTCAGCGCGTCATGGAAATGGTGTCGCTGACCGGGAACGAGGGCGAATTCAAGTACGTCCTTTCTGTCAACGGTGTCGAGAATTACTTCCACGCCCGCATGGTTCCGCTGGGTGAAGACAAGATTATGGCGGTCGTGCGCAAAATCACCGATCTGGTCCTGGCCGAAAGGGACGAAAGGATTGCGGCCGCGCAGCTTGAAGTGGCCAGCAGGGTCGCCGGGCTCGGGTACTGGTCCTGGAACCCGATATCGCGGGAGATGAAGTGGTCGCCGGAAGTTTTCAGGATGCTGAGGATCGAGGAGGCCGACGAGCCCCCGCCGATCGAGCGTGTCGCGCGGCAGATCGGGCCGGAAGTTCTCGAGCGGATCAGGGCGGTTGGCTGGGACGCGATTTCGTCCGGCGAGTTCAAGCAGGTCGAATTCAAGTTCGACATGGGTGGCGGCGATTTCCGGCATTTCCTGACAAGCATGGCGATGTCTGGCGACGACGTGTCGGGCGGCGCCATGCTCCGGGGGGCCCTGCAGGAAATAACCGATGTTCGGCGCCTGGAAGCGCAGCTCCTGCAGGCGCAGAAGATGGAATCTATCGGGCGGTTCGCGGGTGCGATAGCCCATGATTTCAACAATATGCTTCAGGTCATCAAGGGATACGGCGAAGTGCTGCGAAAGGTGCTTGCCGGCAACCCCCAGCCGTCCGGTTATGTCGATTCCATCCTGGCCGCGACAGACAAGGCCGGGGACCTGGTCAGCAGGATACTGGCGTTCAGCCGGCAGTCCGACATGGCCCGGGTCGAAGTCGCCATCGACGATGTGGTTGGCGATTTGTCCGGAATGATGGATCCGTTAATCGGGCGCGCGGTGGCGCTGGAGGTCGTTCCCGGTTGTGGCCGGACCATGTGCAGCCTGGACCGGGCGGCGTTTGAACAGGTGCTTCTGAACCTGGCCGTCAATGCGCGGGACGCCATGCCGGATGGCGGCAGGATCAGGATTGAAACGTCCGTAATTACCAAGGGCGGCTATCTCAACGAAGCCCGGATCGCCTGGCCGTGGCTGGCCGGAGGGGCTCATGTCCTGATTGACGTCACGGACACTGGATCCGGCATACCGGATGGCGTCGGCGACAGGATTTTCGAACCGTTCTTCACCACCAAGGCAGTCGGCGTCGGCACCGGGCTTGGCCTGTCCACGGCATATTCGATTATCAGGCGGCATGATGGCGTGCTGCACGTGCTGCAGACCGGCCCCGGCGGGACCACGTTCAGGATTGTCCTGCCGGTCGCGACGGCGTCCTGACAGTCAGCTCGGGCCCAGGCGCTTCCGCCAGGCGGCGAAGGCGTGCCCGTCAAATTTTTCCGGATATCTGCGGAATTCGTACTCGGCATGAAGGCCCTTGTGAAGTGCCGATGCCATTGGCGCCAGCAGTCCTGTGCCGCCTTTTGTGCGAAGGAATATCGGCGCCTTTGCGGCAAGCCGCGCCGCGGTGAATTCGCGCCGCATCGTCCAGAACGCGGGTCCGCGTATGCCACCGGCCGCCATGAAGGACAGGACCGCGTCGCGGGGCGCCGAGAATATGAAATTCCGCAGCGCGTCCAGGAAGGCCAGTTCGGCCCTGTCCGGAAAGAAGCGGGCCGGGTACGACCAGAGGGCATCCATGTCGGCATTACCTGTCCGGATGGCAGCGGCGGCAGCTTCCGCGGCAAGCACGGCGGCCCTTACCGCGTGGGACACGCCTGAGCCGTTGGATGGATCGGCCATGCAGGCGCTGTCGCCGGCGAGCATGAATCCGGGAAGGACCAGCCCGTCAAAGGGGCGCCGCAGCGGAATCGACCACCTGCGGCCGGGGCGGACCGTTTCGCCGGTTGAACCTTCGCGCGCGACCATGGCGCGGGCGACCGCCGCCGCGTCGTTTCCGCTGCCGATGACGCCGGCGAACACGTCGACCAGGCCGTCGGGTTCGCGGCTGAGCCACGCGATCGAATCGATCCGATCCATGCAGATTACGGACAGTCCCCCATCGGATGTGTCGCGCAGGACCTCGCGCCAGGTAAGCAACGTGTGTGCGGGCGCGACTGTCGCCTGCATGCCGGCCCGTTCCAGAAGTTCCGGTGCGATGCGGCGCCGCAGAACGCCGGCGATGCCGGTCGCGTCAAGCGTTATGGTCGCCGGGATGCACGTCGTGTCGCCATTGCCGTCGCGAACGACGACCCCGGTACAAGTGCCGGATTCGAACACCGGCTCGACCGCGGACGTGTCGAAGCGGAACTCGACGCCCCCGTCCCGGGCCCAGCGGACCAGGCGGGCGGCGAAAAGACGCCGCTCGATGTTGACGAGTTCGGGTGGCATGTACGATGCGATCGGCAACGTCCTGCCTTCGATGTTCATGAAGAAGGAAAACGGTTCGCGCGCCTCGGGCTCGACAGGCTGGTCGATCCCGATTTCGTCGAAGATGGCGCGGGGGACAGTGTCCCACCAGTCGTGGCCAAGTTCATCAGCGGCGGACTGATCGACGACAAGCACCTTGAAACCGTCGCGGGCGAGGCGTCCGGCGAACACGCATCCGGCCGTTCCTGCGCCGGCGACAATCGCGTCATATTTCATCGGTATCCCGGAAGATAAAGTCAGTTGAAGAATATATGCGCAAAAGCGATCGAACTGGTAATCCCGGCAAGGTCGGCCAGTAATGCCGGCCACAGAGCGTGGCGGATGCGGGTGATACCGACCGAACCGAAGTAGATGGCCAGTACATAGAATGTTGTTTCGGTGCTGCCCTGCATGATGCCGGCCAGGTATGCCGAAAATCCGTTCGGGGCAGCGTTGGTCAGGTCGCTCAGTACCCCGAAGGCCCCGGATCCGGTCAGCGGGCGAAGAATCGCCATGGGGAGCACGTCCGCCGGAAGCCCGACAAGGCTGGTCACGGGCGCCAGCAGATCGGTGAGCATGGCGAACGCGCCGGAGGCCCGGAACATGCCGATCGCGACAAGTATCATGACCAGGAAGGGGATGATCCTGACGGCGGTGTCGAAGCCTTCGCGGCCGCCCTCGCATGCCGATTCGTAGACGTTGACGCCGCGCCGGTAACCGAACAGAAGCAGTGCCAGCATGATGATCGGCACAAGCCACCAGCGCATCACGTCGCCGCCCAGACCGTCGGTTCCCGCAGTGATGACGCGGTATGCGACGGCCGCGCATGCAAGCGCGATGACAACCATGGGCACGATCCGGTTATGAAGGGCGACGGTGGCCGCGACGTCTTCTGCTGCGGGTGTGCTGGAAGCCACGGTGTCCGTCGCTGAATCCGTCGTGCCGTGGTCGGCCGTGTCATCGGCGGCGGTTGAAGAATTCGCGATGGTGTCGGGCACTTCGCCTGCCATTGCGGGTGCAGGAACCGGGTTCGGCCTGGCCCTGTTGAACAGAAGTCCGGCTATGACGGCCGTGGCGGTTGAACAGATCGTCGCGAGCAGGCCCGGAACCAGGATGTTGGCCGGGTTTTCGGCGCCGGCTGCCGCCCGCAGGCCGATTACGCCCAGGGGAAGCAGCGCGATGCTGCTGGTGTTGACGGCCAGAAAGAGGATCATTGCGTTGGACGCCTGGCCCTTCACGGGCGCCAGTTTGTTCAGTTCCATCATGGCTTTGATGCCGAGCGGCGTTGCTGCGTTGCCCAGGCCCAGCATGTTCGCGGCGAAATTCATGATCATCGCGCCCATGGCAGGATGGTCGCCCGGAACGTCCGGGAACAGCCTGCGCATGACCGGCCGCAATGCGCGCGCTATCATTTTCATAAGCCCGCCGTGTTCGGCGATCTTCATAAGTCCCAGCCAGAGGGTCATGACACCGATCAACTTGATCGCAAGTTCGACGGCGGTCATGGCGGATTCGAAACCAGCCTTCGTTACCGCCTGCATGCTTCCGGTGGCCAGTCCCGCAAGAATCGGGACGACCATCATCCAGAACCAGATGTGATTGATTACCGGTGCTTTCTTCTTCACGAGGTTTCTCCACCCACGCCGCCAACGATAGCCCGATTCCCGACCGGACCGGAAGCGGGTGCCGCAAAATATGGTTCGTGGTAAGATTCCACCGTTCCATCGTTACGGCATTTCAAATCATCACGAGGATCGAAACCATGAAGAAGCTTATAACCCTTTCGGCGGCGTTCGCACTGGCCTTTGCGGCAGTGGCGTGTGGCGGCAGCGAAACACCGGAGGACGGAATCATTATCCTGGACGTCATCGAAGACGTCGCCACCGACGAAGGCGGCCTGGACGACACGACCGTGGCCGATGTGGCCGCCGACGTTCCCGTGGTCCACCCGATCGACTGGGATGTCTGGTTGAACCCGACCGAAGGCCAGTTCCCGGCCGACGGAAAGAAGCGCGTCGTTATCCTGCATACCAACGACATCCACTCGCACGTCAACGGGACCGGACCGGTCCTGGACTACTCGCCGGACACCATCATGGACGACGGCACCGAAGGTGGCCTGGCGCGTATCGCGGCCATCATCGAACGGCAGAAGGCGTTCCTGAACGCGGACACCGACATGATCGTCGTCGATGCCGGCGACTTCAGCTTTGGAACGGCGTTTTCGTTCCTGGCGCAGGACACCGGCCTGGAACTGCGCATGATGGACGACATGGGCTACACGGCCACCACGATTGGCAATCACGAACTGGACTGGACGCCGAACGGCCTTGCGGAAGTGATCACGCACGGCCTTGAAGGCGCGGCGAACATGACGGTCCTTTCATCCAACCTGGTGTTTTCCGACGAATCGGCCGATGACGACGCCCTGGCCGCCCTGGTCGGCGACAAGGTGAAGCCATACAAGGTCGTCACGCTGCAGAACGGCTTGAAGATCGGCCTGTTCGGCTTGATTGGCACCGGTGCGATCAAGCTTTCGCCGCACGCTGAGCCGTGCACCGCCAGGCCGCTGAAGGAAGCGGCGGAAGAAATGATCGACACCCTGCGCAACACCGAAGGCGTCGACGTCGTGGTCGCGCTGTCGCATTCCGGCGTGTCGGAAGGCGCCACCGAAGGCGAGGATCAGACGCTGGCAAAGGGCGTGACCGGTCTCGACGTGATTGTCAGCGGACACACCCACACCTATATGGATGAACCGATCGTCGAAGGCACGACGACCATCGTCCAGGCCGCATGCTACAGCAGGTACGTCGGGCGGCTGGTGCTTGTCGAAGACGGTCTTGGCGGCTTCGTCGTCGAATCGTGGGAACCGATTCCCGTCAACGATGAAACCCCCGGCTGGCCGTCCACGATGGAATCGGTTGACGACTACGCTGAAATGCTTGGCGACACGGCCTTCGGGTCCGCAGGCGTCGGATACGCGGAAGGCATCCTGACGACCGGATTCGACATGCCCACGATTGAGATGTCGGAATACGGGCTTGGCAACTTCGTGGCCGACGGCGTCCGCTACGCGGCCGAAAAGTTCACCGGGGAAGAATTCGACGTGGCGTTCGAAGCGAACGGCGTCATCCGCGACGGCATCAAGAAGGGCAAGACCGGCGTCGTCACGCTCAGCGACATCGTCCAGGTTCTGCCGCTCGGGATCGGGCCGGACCATGAAATGGGATATCCGCTGATTTCCATATACCTGACCGCGGCCGAACTGAAGGTCGCCGCCGAAATCATCGTCGGCGTGGCCCCGATGTTCGCCGATTCGTTCTTCCTGCAGATCAGCGGGTTCAGGTTTGAATTCAAGGATTCCGCGGACGTGTTCTGGAAGGTCGTCAGGATCTACATGGAAGACGGCGCGGGCGGCTACGAAACGACGCCCGTCGACGTCACCGAGGCGAACACGAAGCTTTACCACGTGGCCACGAACCTCTACATCGGCCAGATGCTCGGGGTGGTCAAGGACTACCTGGGCGGCATGGTTTCGCTTGATCCGAAGGACGCCGCGGGCGTTCCGTACACGAATATCGAAGACGCCATCATTGACATCGACCCCGAAACCGAGGGCGTGCAGGAACTGAAGCTGTGGCGCGCGATGTACGAATTCGTGAAGGATCTTCCGGTTCCCGGCGGCGCGACGCTGCCCGCCATCCCCGAAGTGTACGGCACCGACATGGATCGCCAGAAGGCCGTCAACTGACCGCTGCCCGCCAACCGTGTCTGTGGTAATCTTCCGGCGATGATTGACATCCTTTTCAAATCACAGGCAATCCTGTTCTCGCTTGCGCTGAACGGCCTTCTTGCGTTTGGCGCGTATCGGTTTGCCGGCATGGTCGTGCCGGGCAGGGGCCGGTCGGGTGGGGGCCTTTCCGACCTGGACAGGCTCGTCGTCATGCTGGCGACCTTTGTCGTGGCCGTGCCGGCCGTCACCATCGGCCTGGGCGTTTTCGGCGTGCTGGGGCGCTGGACGGCGCTGGCCTGCGTGGTGGTGTTCGCGGCAGTGGCGTATCTGGCTTCGTCGCGGTCCGGGGGCCGCAGGGCGTTTGCCGGCCCGCTGGTCATGGACGCCCTGGGCGCGATTCGGCAGGACAGGGCGCTCGTGGTCGGAATATTGCCGGGCGTCGTGACGCTTCTTCTGCTTCTTGGCTGGGCGGCGCCTCGGCCATCGTACGGCTTCGATCCGCTGAACTATCATCTGCCGCTGGCGGCCGCCGTTTTCAGGACGGGCGGACTGATGCCGGTCCATTTCCCGCCATATTTCGAGACGTTTCCGTACTTCACGATGACCGGCGACATGTTCAGCGTGTGGGCGATGCTGTCGACCGGCGACACGTCGCTGCTGCCACTGGCCAACATGGCTCCGTTCGCGCTGCTGGCGGTCGTGCTGTACGGTTTCCTGCGCGACAGTTTCCCGTCGCGGGCCGCGGCCGCCGCGATGACTTCGGCGCTGCTGACGGTGCCGGCGTTCTTTGTCCTGCTGACCGACGCTTATGTGGAAATCCCTTTGTGGGCCTTCATGTTCGGTTCCATGCGCCTGATCTTCCTGTCGGCGCGCAATGGGCACGATCGCGGCCTGTTCGTGCTGGCTTCGTTCCTGTGCGGGGCCATGATCGGCGCGAAGCTGACCGGCTTCCCGATGGCACTGGTGCTGTTCGCCGTCTGGATCGCCATGTCGCGCGGACGCGGCGTCGCCTGGCATTTAGGTCGTTTGGGAATTTTCCTTGTCGGGGTGGCTCTTTTCGGTTCGTATTTCTACTTCCGGAACATCTGGTTGACCGGATCGCCCGTGTATCCCTTCCCGATGAGCATCGCCGGTCTGCAGGTCTTCCCGGGCGATGCGGATCACGCTGCTCGCGTAGCCGGCACAACAATCAGTCGCTTCCTCGCGCCGCTGGTCTTTTCCGGCGAAATCTTCAAGGCGGTCTTCGGTACCAGGACCCCTCCGAATTCCTCGTGGGGGCTTGGCGCCACCGGGCCGTTCTTCATCGCTTCCGCCGTCCTTGCGGCACTTGCCATCGTCAGGGCCGCGCTGAAACGGGCACGGGCGGCCGGGGGTGCTGGCGGCGATGGACAGGCATGGCTGGGGCCGATTTTCCTGGGCGCCAGTCTGCTCGCGATTGTTGTGTACATCTTCCTGCCGTGGTGCGCCCCGTATCTTTTCGGCAACGTGCGTTTCCTGTACCCGGCCGTGCCGTTCGCGGCCTTCGCCGTCGCTTCCGTCCCGGCGATCGCCGGAATCAAGCGGTGGGCGGTTGTCGTGGCCTGTCTTATCCTCCAGGCGGTTTCCTTCGTGGCCGCGTCGGTGCCGTTGACAGTGGCTGGCCTGATTGTCGCGGCCGTCACGATCCTGGCCTGCGCCTCGGGCGCCGGGTTTTCCACGCGCCCGTGGTTCCGTCGGCTGGCCGGCTGGTTGCCGGCTGCCGTGCTGGTCGTGGTCGTCGTCGTCGCCGTTTCGTTCCGGCTTGACACTGTTCAGGCATACCGGGACCCGGGCTCGTCCGCCGGTCCGGCGAAGTGGGCGTCCGACAGGGCAGGGTGCGCGGAGGCGATCGCCCGGCACTCCCCGGAAGGACCCTTCGCGTTGACGATGGCGCGCGGTGCCCCGCACGCATGGTTCATTTTTCCGCTGCTTGGCGAGCGCCTGCAGCGTGAACCGGTTTACGTGAACGTCAGTCCTTCCGGGGCCGCCGGCTGTCTTAAGTGCGCGGACGCATGGCCGGGCTGGCCGGATTCCGACATGAATCTGTGGATGCGGGGTCTTGACGAAGCGAACGTCGACGCGCTGGTCATCATGAACGACGACGAGGATGTCCAGGTCGGTCGCGCGCCCGTGGAACTTGAGTGGGTGAAACAGAATCCGGACAGGTTCGCGCCGATATACACCGGCAGGTTCTGCAGCGTGTATCGGCTTGCGGGCTTGGACCACCTTCGCGAAAGCGTGGATTAAGGCGGCAAAATGACGATTTTCTCTGCAGGTCTGATCGCGAGCCTGGCCGCGGGGCTGGCCACGGGTGTGGGCGCGCTGCCCGCGCTGCTGGTGCGCAACGTGTCCCGCCTGACGCAGAACGTCTTCCTGGGGTTCGGCGCGGGCGTCATGCTTGCCGCCACGTCGTTTTCCCTGCTGATTCCGGCGATTGACGCGACCGGCGGCGGCCTTTCCGGCGTCCTTAAGGTGGCGGCGGGCATGGTACTGGGCGGCCTGTTCCTGTGGCTGGCCGATCGGGTGCTGCCGCACGAGCACTTCGTGAACGGCCCCGAAGGCTCTGATTCGAAGCGGCTTCGCAGGATCTGGCTTTTCATAATCGCGATCGTCATACACAACTTTCCCGAAGGCCTGGCCGTCGGGGTCGGGTTCGGATCGGGCGATTTCGATGCCGGGCTTTCCCTTGCGATCGGTATCGGCTTGCAGAACATGCCTGAAGGACTGGTCGTGGCGCTGGCCCTTTTAAGCGAAAAATACACGGTGGGGCGCGCGCTAGCCGTGGCCCTTCTTTCCGGGCTGGTCGAGCCGATTGGCGGCGCGCTCGGTGCCGGCCTTGTCAGCGTGTTCGGTGGCCTGCTTCCCTGGGGGCTTGCTTTTGCCGGCGGCGCGATGCTTTACGTCGTAAGCGACGAAATCATTCCGGAAATGCACAGTGGCCGGAAAAACGCCAGGGCCACCTGGGGTCTGGTTGGCGGCTTCGTCGTCATGATGCTGCTTGACGTGGCCCTCGGTTGATTTCAACGGTTCACGGCCTGCCGGTTAAGGGTTACAATCCGTCTGCGTCAAATTTTCATGCGGGGCAGTCATGGCGAAGAAATTCAAGTTCGTTCCCGGGACGTCGGGCCATCCGTGGGCATTTGCCAAGATGGGCGGCTTCAACCAGGTTGTCATCCAGAACGGTGAAGACCTGAAGCACCTTGGCGAACTTGATCAGAAGCTGTGGTGTGCCCTGTCCTGTCCGACAAAGGGACTGGAATTCGACGGCGCCACGCTTGAATGTCTGGATACGGACAAGGACGGGCGCATCCGTGTCAATGAAGTCAAGGCGGCCGTTGCCTGGTCATGCCAGTGTCTGAAGGATCCCGGTGTCATGATTCCCGGGTCCGATGTGCTGAAAATATCCGAAATCAACGCGGAAACCGATGATGGCGCGAAGATCATGGCGTCGGCCAGGCACGTTCTTGCCTGCATCGGAAATGAAGCTGGTGATTCGGTCAGCCTTGCCGATGTAATGAACCGGGCGGCCATTTTCGCCGAAAAAGATTTCAACGGCGACGGCATTGTTCCCCCTGGACTGGTTCAGGACGAGGCGCTGCGGGCCGTTCTTTCCGACATCGTCGCAACGGTCGGCGGCGTGGCCGATCGCAGTGGCGTCGCGGGCGTTGACGAAACGTCCTGCAAAACATTTTTTGATCTGGTCGCCGCGCTGACTGCCTGGAATGCGAGAGTTTCGGCCGAGCCGGCGATCTGTCCGCTGGGCGATGCGACGGCCGGTGCAAACGACGCGCTCGCCGCGGTTGAAACCAAGATCAACGATTTCTTCGCCAGGTGCCGCCTGGCTGCCTTCGACAAGCGTTCCATCGCGGCTCTTAATCGCGAAGAAAAAGATTATCTGGCCATGGCCGCCCGGGACATGACTATTTCGGACGCTGAAATACAGGCACTGCCGCTGGCTACGGTCGACGCGGGCAAGCCGCTTCCGCTGGTCAACGGCCTGAATCCGGCGTGGACCGACAGGATGACGGCTTTCCGCGAAAAAGTGGTGACGCCTCTGCTGGGCGCTTCGGTGACGTCACTCACACCGGAACAGTGGGCGACCATCGGGGCGAGGTTCGCGGATTTCAGGCAGTGGATGGCCGACAGGCCTTCCGCCCCTGCCGCCACGGCCATCGAAGGGCTTGGATGGGACCGGCTGGCGCAGATAGCCGCCATGGACGCGGCCTCGGCACTGGCGGAACTGATTGCCGGCGATCTGGCTGTGAAGGCCGAAGCCGAAGCGATTGCTCAGCTTGAAAAACTGGTTCGTTTCAAGGCTCATATCTACAGGTTGCTGAATAATTTTGTTTCCTTCACGACGTTCTACCGTCGCGAGGAACCGGCGGTATTCCAGGTCGGCAGGCTTTTTCTGGATACCCGCAGCTATGACATGTGCGTCAGCGTGCTTGACATGGCGAAGCACACGATGATGGTCGGTTCCAGCCGCATGTACCTCATGTACTGCGATTGCGTTCGTCCCTCCGGCGAAAAGAAGCAGATCGCCGCGGCGATTACCGACGGTGACTGCGATGACATCATTGTCGGCCGCAACGGCGTGTTCTACGACCGCGAAGGGCGCGACTGGGACGCCACGATCACGAAGATCGTCGACAACCCGATCGGTATCCGCCAGGCATTCTGGTCGCCTTACAAGAAGCTGATGCGGTTCATCGAAGAGACCATGGCGAAGCGCGCCGCCGCAGCCGACGCTGCTTCCGACGCGAAGCTGAAGGGTGCGGCCACGAGCGCCCCCGGTACTGTCGCAGCCGCGGCTGACGGCAAGGCGCCCGCGACGCCGAAGAAACTGGACATTGGCGTCGTCGCTGCCATCGGTGTTGCCGTCGGCGGCATCACGGCGGCGTTCGGTGTGATTATGCAGGCGCTGTTCGGCCTTGGTATCTGGCTGCCGGTTGCCCTGGTCGGGATCATGCTGTTGATTTCCGGCCCTTCGATGGCAATGGCGGCGCTGAAACTGCGCCAGCGCAACCTCGGGCCGCTGCTCGACGCCAACGGATGGGCAATCAACGCGAAGGCCAAGGTCAACATCATATTCGGCAAGGGCCTTACCAGGCTGGCGGTACTGCCGGACGGTTCGTCGCTTTCGATGGTCGACCCCTGGGCGAAGAAGAAGCGCCGCAAGTGGCCGTGGGTGCTGCTCATGATCGTTTTGCTGGGTGCGGGCGGGTACCTGCTGTGGAACCGCGGCGACCTGAACCCGCTGCTGCCGTCCTCGATGGATCGCAAGCTGTCGAACATTGCCGAAACCCTCAAGGCGGGTGCCGCGCCCGAAGCCGCGACCCCGGCCCCGGCCGCGGAACCGTCGGCGGCCGCACCGGCGGGCAACTGAACCCGCGTGGTTCGCACGTCCCGTTAATGCACGCGTTATCGCTTCCCGAGGTTTCCCCATGTCGCTGAAGATATGTTTCAGCAGCAGCACGGTCAGGCTGGCCGGGCGCCTGTCTTCCGATATCGGCGGCTTGTACGCGGGCGGAATCGACCAGGGCGACAGCTTTGATCCGCTGCGTCCGGTAAGGATCATCGTTCCAAACCGGAACATGGAAAAGTGGCTGAGGTTCACGCTTTCCCGGGTTGGGGGCATTTCATTCAATCTTGAGTTCCCGTACGTGGAAAAAGGCCTGTGGGACCTGACGCGCGAAATCCGCGCGGGCATGTTCGAAGGTGATGAATCAGGTGCGGCGGACGTGGGGATGGCCGACCGGGAAGACCTTGTTTCCAGCGTGGCCGCGCAGCTCCTGGTGGACTGCGACGACCCGGCACGCCGCGACGACGTCCTGGTCAGGTACTGCCATACCGGTGGCGATACGGGGTCACCTGGTTTCTGCATCAGGCTCTGGCAGGTCGCCGGCAGGCTGGCACGACTGTTTCGCGAATATGAATACGGTCGGTCGGACATGGTCCGGCAGTGGATTGCCGGGAATGACGACATCGATTCGCGGCAGATGGCGCGGGAACAGTCGCGTCTGTACCGGGTGGCCTGTTCAAAGGCCGTTTCGGCCGGGATGCCGGGCGGGACGAAGCGGTCGAGCCTGTTCAGTCTTGCCGAGGAAGCGTTCGGTCCGGGGCGGGGGCTGCAAGCCGCGGGCAGCCCGGGCGAAAGTCCCGCCCAGTGCCGGGGGGCGGCGTGTCAACCGGTGCATGTGTTCGGGATTTCGTCGTTGTCGCGGTACCACTGCCAGCTTTTCTGGGATATCGCCAGGCACCGTGACCTGCGCGTCTATCACGTCAACAACTGCCACGAATACTGGGAAGACGTCAAAACGCCAGCCGAGGACCGGTGGAACAGGATCAAGGCGGCCGGCCGGCATCATGGCGCCGACGGTGACGAAGAAATGGAATTCGTCAACGACCTGGATGAAAACCCGCTGCTGAAGGCGTGGGGAAGGGCCGGTCGCGAGACGGTGCGGCTTCTGGCCGAGCTTGAATACTCGGGCAGCGCGGATGTTGAGTGGCTTGATGAACCGGCCGGACTGCCGTGCGATGCGACGGTGCTGCAACGGGTGCAGCACGGCATCCTGGAACGGACGTCCGATGTCGGCAGGGCAGATCCTGACGACAGCATCGAAATCTGGAGCTGCCCCGGCAAGCTACGCGAAGTCGAAACCATCGCTGAACGCATCACCGGCCTGCTGGCCGAAGACGAAAACCTGAAGTTGTCGGACATCGTGGTTCTTGTTTCGGATATTGCTGCATACAAGCCCTTGATTGCACAGGTTTTTGATCGCGACAAGCCGGAAAAGGGCGGGGAATGGACCGGACCGTTCCCATACAACCTGGCCGATTCCAACGCGTCGGTGGACAGCCTGTACGCGATGGGCGTGAAGTCGCTGCTGGCCCTGATTGGAAGCGACTATTCAAGGAAGGCGGTCTTTGAACTGCTGTTCAATCCATGCTTCCAGAAGGCCGTTGATGTGTCCCCGGTCACGGTGGACCAGTGGGCGACGCTTGCCGACAAGCTGGGCGTATTTCACGGATACTCCGGCCGGCCCGTGGGCAATCCGCCCGAAGCCGGGGAAGGCGCCGACGGCGTCGATACGCCCCTGGAACCGTTTTCCTGGACGCAGGCGCTTGTCCGTCTGCGTCTTGGAAGGGTGATGGGCGCCGACGATGAACGCGCTCCATCCGTGGATTGTTCCAACCCGTTCGGCCGTATCTATCCGGCTGATGGTGGGGGGCTGGACGCCACCGGCGTGGATCAATTTTCCGCCGGGCTCGAAGCGCTGTTTTCGAGGCTTGAAAGCCTTCGGGATCGCTGCGAAACAGCGTCTTTCTGGTGCGTCGGGCTGAAGGGGCTGTTTGACGATTTCCTGGGCATCCCGGATGACAGGCCGTCAGAGTCGCTGATCAGGAATGAAGTGCTGACCGGCATTGACAGGTACCTGGGCGACGGCGTGGGGCTGGGGGCCGCGGTCGATGCCGCGGGCGCGCCCCTGAAGATACCGTCCTTCCTGGCGTTCGAAGTCGTGCGCGGCTTGTCCGGGGATATCCCGACCACAAAGGGTGCCTACCTGTCGGACGGCATCACGGTCGCGTCGCTGAAGCCCATGCGGCCCATACCTTTCAAGGTCGTGTTTGTGGCCGGGCTGGAAGAAGGCGCGTTCCCCGGGGCGGCGCGCGAATCATCGCTGGATCTGCGTTTCCCGGGGCGGCGCATCGGTGACGTGACGCCCCCTGACGCCGGGCGCTATATGTTCATGGAAACGCTGCTGGCGGCTTCGCGGAAACTGATCCTCACTTTCGACGGGTGGGACATCAAGAAGGACGCCTTCCACGAGCCCTGTTCGGTCGTCCGCCAGCTTACGCGGTTCATTTCCGAGTCGGTTCTGCACCCGGGCGGCGACGGGCTGCCGTCGCACCTGGTGGTCCGCAAGGTTCCGATCTCGTCGTCGGGAAGGGGTTACCTTGTCGAGGGATTCCCGATCGAACCCACCGTCCGTCGTCTGGCCGATCGTTCGGTGGGCTGCCTGGTCGAGGCGAAGCTGACCGGTCGGGAGCGTGAGCTTCGCGCGGCGGTTTCGGCCGCAACCGCCGAGGCTGTCGGGCCGGCGGGTGAAGGAACGGTGCGGGTCTCGCGGGACAAGGTCCTGCTGGATCGGATGGCCGCGGCGCTGGATGGCGTCCGCCTGGCACGTGACGGGCATTCTGCGGCGGCCGAGTCGGCCGTCCCGGTCCGCATAAGAATCCGGGACCTTGCAAAGTTCCTGGAAGATCCGATGAAGGCAAGGCTGGCCCGCCGTTTCAAGTTGCGGGACGACGACGGCGACGATGGCTCGCAGGTCGAGGACGAGCCACTCGATTTTCACGGCTTCGCCGCTTCGAACCTGCTGGTCCGGACGCTGAAAAGGCTGGTGTCGGGCGAAATCACTGTCGACGCGGTGGAAAAGGAAACCAGGATCGGCGCGGAAGGAATGTACCTGCGATCCGTTCCCCCGCGGCCTCCGTTCAGCGACAAGGCCATTGCGGGATTCCTGGAAAAGCTTCTTGCAGCGGCCGGGAACATATCGGAATCGCTGGCCGATCACCGCATCGGCGACGGGCTTCCCGACGGGCAGGTCTTGATTGACGTCGACGGCAGGGCATATTCCATCAGTCTGGCCGAGGGGATCGACTTCGCGTCCGAATGCATTTCCAGTGGCCTGCAGGGGTACTGCATTGTCAAGAAGTCCGGATCGTTGAACTTCTGTCACAGCGGTTTCCTGACGCCGTTCCTTTATGGTGTCGTCGCACGCGGATTCCTGCCGGCATCACCGGACGACGCGGCCTTCGACGCCATCGAGATTTCGGCGACGGAAGGGTTTGTCAAAAGAACCCTGCAGGTGGATCGCGAAACGGCTGCCCGTTATGTCGTTGAACTGATTCGCGATTATGTCGACGATTCGCTTCTGCTTGAGCATCTGCCTTTGCAGGCGGTCGAAAAGGCCCTGGGCCCGAAGGCGATCGCGACCGGGGCAGCCGTCATGTCCGAAACCGAATTCCGCGCCAGGACGGAGGACGCGGTCCGGGAAATCATGAGCCCGGGCCTTTTCAACTTCTACAGGCCGCTGGTGGCGCAGCAGATCCTTGCCGGGCACTTCCGTTTGCCAGATGAACTGGCGGCGACGGTCAGCCGACGGTACGGTCTGTTCTGGAAGCTGGTGTATGGCCCGCAATCGGGGGTGCCCGCGGAATGAAGGCGCTTGATGGAGATTTTGCCAGCATCGTGCGTGGCCACGCCGTGATCGAGGCATCGGCCGGCACGGGCAAGACATACACCATCGAACACCTGGTCCTCCAGATCCTGAGGGATTTCCCGGCGGTCCAGATTTCCAACATCCTGATCGTCACGTTCACCGACAAGGCCGCCGGTGAGTTGAAGAGCAGGGTCAGGGCCAGGCTGGAGGATGCGCTGGCCGATCCATTCCAGGCCGGATACGGTTCGAAATTCCGCGAGGCCCTGGAACAGTTCGATTCAGCGCCGATTTCGACCATTCACGCATTCTGCAACGGTATACTGAACGAATTTCCATTCGAAAGCTCCCGTCCCCTCGAGCTTGATGCCGGTTCCGACGCGGCCGCGGTATTGAGGTTGTTCCAGGAGATTGTCAGGAACGAATGGACCAGGCTGCCCCCCGGGTTTTTCATGGGCAGAACCGTGGTCGGGCCCCGTGGGGGGAAGACGAGGGAAAAGTCCGTCATCGACCGGTGTCTCGCCCTTTCCGGTGACATCATTTCGGCCGCCGGCAGCCTGCGTGACCAGGACACGCTTCTTCCAGACTTTCCGGATCGCCTGCAGGACTGCGGGACGCCGGACCAGATTGCCGCGTGGACGGCGGCCGAACTGCGCCGCAGAATCCGCATGCGGCGACAGGGATCCGCGACCATAACCTACGACGACATGATCCTGAACGTCGCGGCGACCCTGAACGCCGACCACCATGCCGGCAGCCGTCTTCTGGAGATACTGCGCAGGCGGTACCGGTTCGGACTTATTGACGAATTCCAGGACACCGACCCCGACCAGTGGTCCATCTTCAGGCGGATTTTTGTCGACGGCGGGGCACCCTGCGAGCCAGGCGGCAGCGGCAACACGCTGATCGTTGTCGGCGACCCGAAGCAGGCGATTTACCAGTTCAGGGGCGCTGACATCAAGACGTATTTCGATGCCTGCGACGCGCTGCAGGAATCCGGGGAAAAGATCCTGCTGCGTGAAAACTTCCGTTCGACACCGGAAGTGATCGACGGGCTGAACTGTGTTTTCGACGTCGATTCGTGGTTCCGCGACCCGGCCGACAAACCGATCCACCCGATCGACTTTTTCAAGTCGGCCGCTCCGGAGGGGGCAGCCCACCGCAAGGCGCTTGCCGCCGACCTGTCCGGACGGGGCGCGGTGGTACCGGTGTGGCTTGGCGAGGGAACCGCGGAAGAAGGGATGACCGTCCAGAAATGCCGCTGGACCTGGGGCTCGTTCGTCGCGGCGGAAATCCTGCGGCTGATGAACCCGGCCACGGGCGTCAAGCTCCGGTTGCCGAATCCCGCCAATCCCGGCGAAACGACGGTGCGGGCGCCGAGGTTTGATGATTTCTGCGTGCTGGGACGATTTGGAAAGGACATCGTTTCGGTGTCCGAATCACTTGCGGAACGCGGGATTCCATGGAGCGCATACAAGCAGCGAACCCTTTACAAGTCGCCGGAGGCCCTGGAGATCCGGGTGCTGATGGAATACCTGGCCGGTGGCGATGACGGGCAAGGCGGCGACGCGGCTGCCCCGATCTTCTTTTCAAGAATATTCTTCCCGGGCGGCGATCTTGCGGCCCTGGCGGAGCCGGGCCGGATGGAGCGCATCAACAGCCTGCTTGCCGCCTGGCGCAATCTGGCACGCCTGCGTCAATGGGAACTGCTGTTTGAAAACGTCGCGAAGAACTCCGGGCTGTTCGAGCGTGAGGCACTTGAGGTCGACGGCGAGCGGCGGCTGTCGAACTGGCGGCAGATTTTCGAGGAACTGGTGTCGGCGGCGGACGCCGGATCCCTGGACGCACGGGGGCTTGTGCGCCATCTTTCCGGGCTTGGTTCAGTTTCGGACGATGCCGGCGACGATTCGCTGATCAGCCGACTGGAGTCCGAATCCCCCAAGGTCAGGCTGATGACGTGCCACGCGGCCAAGGGACTTCAGTTCCCGTTCGTGTTCGTCTGCGGCGGTTTCACCGCCGACCACGAGGAAAAGGGGCTGGTGCGCTGCTATGACGAATCAGGAAGTCGATTTTTCGTTTTTTCCGAGGACGGGAAGATCGACAAGCGGTTCGTGATCGACCGTGACGAAAAGCGCCTTTATTACGTCGCGCTGACGCGTGCCGTCTATAAGGTCTACTTCCCGGTTGGATTCAAAAATGCCAGGGGCGACAGTGCCGTGCGCCGGGTGCTTTCGGCCAGCCTGGAAGCCCTTGTCGGCGGAAGGCCCGGGGAAAGCAGGGTCTGGACGCTGATTGACGCGGCCGGGCGTCCGCGTGACCCGGAAACGAAGGAAGTCATGGGGGAAACTGGGTCGGTCGCGCCGCTGGCGGTCGGCGAGGCCGGGCAGTCCGGCCCGCCCGTGCAATTCGACCTTTCGCCAGCCGCGCGGATATCCTGGTACAAAAGGCGACTGCGGCTTGATTCGTATTCGTCGCTTGCCGGGAAAGGCGGAAGGAATGGCCGCGCCGGCGCCTTGCCGGAATCGGCGAAGGAGCCGAGGGACGATGACGATTTCGATGATGTCGATGGCAACGATATGGTGTTGCCCGCGAATGTGCTGCTTCCGGCTGGAAAAATGACCGGCACCGCGTTTCACGGAATAATGGAGGCACTGTCTGGCGGCAGGTCGCCCCAGAATCCGGAGGGCCTTGATTTTTCAGCTTTCGGGGTATCGAAGGCGTTTGAAGACACGTTCGCCGCGGTCGGGGACCTGGTCAGGCTTCACCTGGCAAGAAACGGGATTTTGAACCGTCAGGCTGCGTCCGCGTCAGGCGTGGTTGACGGCGCCGACAGGCAGATGACTCGGCTCCTGAAGAACGCGTTGCAGACCATGTTGTCCCCGCACGCGCCGTTGAATTTCAGCATGAGCGACATCAGGCGCGAAGACGCGGTGGCCGAGGTCGAGTTCCACCTCGACGAGAATATCCTGGGGATGTCACGGGTTGGCGCCGCGCCGGGCGTGCTGCCGGGCGTCACCGACGGGCTGCTGAACGGGTTCATCGACCTGGTTTTCAGGAAGGACGGCAGGTACTGGTTCCTGGACTGGAAAACAACCAGCATCAGGCCGGGGGCCGTGCCGCCGGACGCCGACGGAAACGTCGATGAATGGTCGGCCGCCTCCGTGAACGATGCGATGGAACACGGCGGATATCTGGTTCAGGCCCATGTCTACCGGCTGGCGTTGCTGCAGTGGCTGTCGCGCGTTTATGGCGACGGTGGCGCGGCGAGGTTCGGGGGTGGAATCTTCCTGTTTGCGAGGGGCATGACCGGGCCGGGCAGGGCGGTCTGGAACAGCATCGACCTTTTCAATCGCGAAAACGAGGATGCTTCAAGGGCTTTCATCGCCCGCAGGATCGGCCTGAAGACGGCGACCGGGGGTGTCGATGAGTCTTGAAAAGACCGGTATCCAGCGGCCGGGGCTCCTGGCCGCGCTGCGCATATCCGAATCGGCCGACGCCCTGCGCCTGTGGCAGACGGGTGTCGAACGCGAACTGGTTTCCGTCAACGACGCGCTGACCTGTCGTGACATCAGGCTTCTGGGCGGCGGCAAGGACGATCTGTCGACCAACGCGCTGCTGGCCGCGATGTGTTGCGGACTGAACCAGGGAAGTCTGTGCCTGCCGATTGAACGCGGCGTGGTCTGGAAGGAAATCGACCGGCTGTGCGGGGGGCAGGGAGAGGGACAGGGACAGGGACAGGGACAGGGACAGGGACAGGGTCAGGGACAGGGACAGGGACAGGGACAGGGACAGGGACAGGGACAGGGACAGGGACAGGGTCAGGGACTGGGACAGGGTCAGGGACTGGGACTGGGACAGGGGTTCGGACCGGCGGTCATCGACGACATCGTCCGCGGATGCATGGCGCTTGTCGAATCGGGCGACGGCCTGTTTTCGGGAAAGTCCGCGACCTCGGACGCGCCCTGGCCGATCCGGTATGAAGACGGCCGCCTGTATTTCAGTCGCCTGCATGGTCGCGAAAGGCACCTCCTGGAACGGCTCAGGCAGTTGCGCGACGCCGGGCCGACCGGGTTTGTATCGGCCGATCCGGACCATTTGCGTGCCAGGCAGATCATTGATGCGGTGTCCCGTTTCAAGTCGATCGATTCGCGTGGACAGCAAATTGACGTTGTGCTTAATTCCGCACAAAAACAAGCCGTTATGCTTGCGCTTCGGAAGCGGTTCCTGGTCGTTTCCGGAGGTCCCGGGACTGGCAAGACCAGGATTCTGGCATCGCTGCTGGTCGCGTGGCGGATGGCTTTTATCGATCCGATTGCCGATCCCGGTCTGCGTGCGCAGGCGGCCCGGCGAATCCTGCTGACGGCACCTACGGGGCGCGCCGGCAAGCGGATGGGCGAATCGATATCGGCAGCCATGAAGACCATGGACGGTTTTGACGCCGACGATCCGGTGAACCGTGAATTGATGGCCATGTCCGGAATGACGATTCATCGGGCACTTGGCTTCAATCCGCGGACCGGTTTCGTTTCGGGTGGCCGGCGCCTGCCATACGACCTCGTCGTCTGCGACGAGGTGTCGATGGTCGACGTCGCGTTGATGGATGAACTGGTTTCATCCCTGCCTGAAGGCGCGACACTGGTTTTCATGGGCGACCGCGATCAGTTGCCGTCCGTCGAGGCGGGCGCCGTGCTTGGCGACATCATCCCGCGTCGGGAAGTTGACGGCCGGACGGTTGATTTCGTGTCTGAATTCACGGAAGAAACCCTCGCCGCGTCCAGGGCCGCGGGGATCCTGGACGAGCCCGCCGTCCGGGATTTGCCGTATTCGGTCGGGGCCGGGCCCATGGCCGACGCGGTCGTGATGCTTACCAGGTCCTACAGGACCGGTGGCAACGTGACCAGGCTTGCCGCGATGGTCAACGCGGGCGACAAGGGGTCCTTCGACGACCCGGAATTGCGAAGACACCCGACGGACCTTTGCCGCCCCGGGGAATACGATCGTGGCAGGTTCATGTGTTCCGTGGTCGAGGGGATCCGCGCGAACTCCCCCGTCATGAAGAAGATGGTGACGGCCTGGCTGTTGGCGCTGTACGGCCGGATACCCGATTGCGTGGCCACGGTCCTTCAGGAACAGCATCCCGGCCAGCTCCGCGTGGACAACGGCGCTGGTGGCGAAATTGCCGCCACATTCAAGGCGCTCGCGAAGGTGCGTTACGAAGGCGTGATGTCCCCGCCGATGCTTCGCCTGATGAATGCGCTGTTCGACGTGCTGGAATCGGGCAGGATACTTTGCGTCCTGCGACAGGGGCCGTTCGGCGCTTCAGGATTCAACCGGCTCGCGGCCGAGGTGGCCGGCTCAGGCGAAGTGTTCTTCCCCGGTTGCCCGGTCATGGTCACCCGCAACATGCACCAGATCAATCTTTTCAACGGGGAAACCGGGATCGTCATGAAAGGCGGGGCCGGGGATCTTGTCGCGGTGTTCCGGCAGGGCGGGGAATTCGTCAGCCATCCGCTGGCGACGCTGCCCGACTGCCTGCCTGCTTTCGCGGGAACGGTTCACAAGAGCCAGGGGTCGGAATACCGGAACGTAATCGTGGTCCTGCCCGATGACCCCGAACACCGGCTGATGACGCGTGAAATCCTGTACACCGCCATGACACGTTCAAGCAACAACGTCTGGATTATAGGCGGCCGGGACGTGCTGTCCGCGGCGATCGGTCGAAGGACGTCGCGTTATTCCGGCCTCGATCTGTGGTCCTGAAGAAGGGCGAATCAGCAATCCTGCGAGCTGTCGTCGAAATTCTGCTGGTCCGGGTAGAGTTCGTTGCAGGTCGTGGAATCACAGTAGTCGTCGCCAATCCAGAAACACGGGTTGTCGATCGCGCAAGTGCACGGCGTGTAAAGCAGGTTGTCGCACTGGGTGTCCACGCCCCACGAATCGTCGCAGTCATAGTTTTCGCAGGCGCAGGAGGCGAGGGGAGGCTCGGTTTCAGCCGTCTGGTACGTGTAGCACCATTCGCCCTGGTGCAGATCGGCCGCCATGTCGGTGCAGTAGTCCTGGCAGTTGGTCGACGTCATCGAGCCGAGGTCGCATGAACACGCGCCGCCGTCGTTGTCGCAGAATCCGGCGAAGCTGAGCGTGCTGCACGAACCGGAGCACTCGCAGTCCGCCGTTTCCACGAAATAGTCGTCCGGGAAAGCCATTTCGCATAGCTTGTCGCAGTAATCGTCGTTCTGCCAGTTGCATGGGTCGGCTGCGGCGCATGTGCATGGCGTGTAAGTCAGCGCCGTGCAGGTCTGCTGTACCGCGACGGTGTCCGTACAATCGTAGCGGCAGTCGCAATATGCCCCGGCCGCGGCGGGAACGCACGTGTCGCCCGACAGGCCTTGCGCCGAGCATTCGCCCGTGCAGCCGATTGATTCCCACTGGCCGCCTTCGCTGCAGACGCAGGCGCTGCCACCGTCAAAGCACCAGGCTTTGTCCGTGCCGTATGCGCAGGCCCCCGAACAGTCCGCACCGCCGGTGTCTTCCGGGTCGGATGTGTCGGCCGGCTGGGCCGTGTCGTCGGGCGTGCCGTCGTCGTCGGGTGTCGCCATGTCTTCCGGGATGGCGGTATCTTCGGGCGTGGTTGTGTCCACGCCGCCTTCGTCGGCTGGCTGCGCGGTGTCGCCCTGCGTTCCGGTGTCGACGGGCAGGTTCGTGTCAACCGGGGAATTCGTGTCGACCGGATTGCCGTTGTCTTCCGGCGTCCCTTCGTCGACGGAGATTGCGAAGTCACGCCCCCCTTCGTCGGTGGCGGAACCGGTGTCCTGGCCCGTCGAATCGAAGAGGATCAGGACGTCATAGTAGTTGCCGCCTTCATCGACCGGATCATTCCCGCCCCCGCAGGCGACAAGGCCGACCACCGCCACCACGGCCAGGAAGCCGAGTGTCATCCTGTGCATGCTTGCCCCCCTCCGGCGAACAGGCGTTACTGGCCAGCATTCACCGGTTTCAATCGCTATGGATAGATGTTGCAGTCAACAGACGATTATCGCAAGGAAAATTCGGGGGGGAAAGTGACTACGGACTACTGTACGGCGCAGTCGGTCGCGGTGTCGTCGAAGTTGGTCTGATCCGGGAACATTTCGTTGCACGACGGGGCGTCGCAGTATTCGCCGTCGTTGGCCCACGCGCAAGGATCGGCAACGCCGCAGGTGCACGACGTGTACATGCCCGCTTCACACTGCGCCGCGACCTTTTCCGCGTCGGTGCAGTCGAAGTTGGTGCAGTTGCAGAACGCCTGGCCCGAGTACGTGTAGCAGCCTTCTTCCGGATCCGGTTCACCGGCCAGGGAATCGCAGTAGGTCGTGCAGTTTTCGACGGTCTTCACGTTTTCGACGCATCCGCACGCGTTGGAGTCGTTGTCGCAGAATCCGCCGAATTCTTCCGGGTTACAGGCACCGGAGCATTCGCAGTCAGCGGTTTCCTGGAAGAAGTCTTCCGGGTACTGCCTCTGGCAGAAGTTGTCGCAGTAGCCGTCACCAACCCACGAGCAGGGGTCGGCCGCGGCGCAGGTGCAGGGCGTGTAGGACATGTCTTCGCACTGGCCGGCCGTCAGTTCGGTGTTCGTGCAGTCGAATTCGCACATGCAGTTCGGGGAACCTTCGACTTCGCCGCACTGATCGCCGACCATTCTGGCGCCCAGGCAGACATCGGCGCACACGTAGGGGGCCCACGTGTTTTCTTCGCCGCAGTAGCAAATCGTCAGGCCGTCGGCCAGGCACCACAGCCCATCCGTGCCGTACTCGCAGGCGCCTTCGCAGGCCGTAATCACGGTGTCTTCGGGCACGTTGGTGTCTTCGGGCACGTTCGTATCTTCGGGCACGTTGGTGTCTTCGGGAACGTTGGTGTCTTCGGGCACATTCGTGTCTTCCGGCACGTTGGTGTCTTCGGGCGTCACCGTGTCGCGGTCGACCGTGTCGGGATTGACCACGAGGTCATTGGACAGAGTGTCCTGGACGACGATGATGTCCGGGTTGTTGCCTTCGTCGGTTTCCGAGCCGCCGCCGCCGCACGCCGTAACAAGAAGAGCCGCGCCAATGAATGCAACTGCAAGAATCCTTTTGACCATTTTTCCTTCTCCTGGAAATGCGTTATTTTCAAAACACCCGATGTCTGTGGTTCAGGCAGGCATCCTTTTTTCGAGGCTGTAGTTTCGCAGATACAGGGCCATGTCCGCAAGGACCAATACAGCGTTGAAGATGTACAGGGACACTATCGGGTCGAAGGTGCAGTTGACTTTATGAATAATTCCAGCCACATAGCCAACGAACACGACGGCGGTGAAGAGGAAGCTTTTTCCCTGGGTGCTTTTGCTTTTCAGGGATCTGGCGATTGAAAACGGCCACGCCGCGGAAAAACACAGCAACATCACGATTTCGAATACGCCGGTCTGGCACATGGCTTCACCTGCAATCCGTCGCGGCAAGTATATGTCGTCGCGGTCCGCCGTGGCCACGTCGTGCGCGTTGTGCCCGGGTACCGTCTGAAATACAATCGCAACCGCGCGGCGTTGCGCGTCTTTTACACAACCGGGGGCGACATGGGCAGATTCCGCACGGGCGGCTTGAATATCGGGCTGGTTCTTTTGTCGATTGGCGTCCTCGGCGTCATGGCGCAGGCCTGCTCCGGCACGGTCGCCGGGCCTGACATCAGTACGGGCGAAGACGCGGCGGATGAAGTGACCATCCAGTGGCAGGATCCGGCCTTGCTGCCTTCCACGGTCGAACCCGGTGGCGTGGTCTCCATGACCGCGGTCGTCATGTCCGGCTATGAACCCGTGGCCGGGCTTGTCGTCCAGGCTGACATTCTGCTGGGTGGGGGCTCCCTTTCCACCCAGACCGCCGTTACCGATGCGGACGGGGCGGCGACGTTTGAATGGACGGTCGGCATGGTGCCGGTGCGCGCCGCGTTGCGCGTTTCCGTCGAGGGCGAGGCCGCGTTCGTCGACCACGTCGTGAAGGTCAATGAACGCGCCGTGATTGCGCCGACGCCCTTCGGGGGCATCGAGGCTGCCCTTGCCACGGCCGGCATCGAAGGCTCCACCGAGGGATTGGCGTTCGACGATTCCGGAAACCTGTGGCTGGCGGTACCGGGAAACATGGTTCGCATAAGCATGGATGGCGATGCCACCACGACGATCGTCCCGGTCGCCGGGGATGGCCTTGAAGCCCCGCTTGGAATGGCCTGGGACTATCTGCGCGGCTGCATGTGGGTCGCGGACAAGGCGTCGATCCGCCGCGTCACGTTTGACGAAGCCGGCGAAGGCGGGATCACGGCCACGTCGCATGTCGTCACGGGACTGAACGGCCTGGTCACACCCAACTCGGTTGCCATCAGGGACAACCGCTACGTGTATTTCAGCGATTCGTGTACCGGCGGCGTTTATCGCTTCGAACCCGAAGCGGATTCCGTGACCGCGCTCCCCGTGGCGAGCTTCAGCCCCGGGACGCAGGGCGGGCCGAACGGTCTTGCGTTCGACGACAGCGGACGTCTGTGGATTACCTCGGAAAACGTGGCGCTGCTCTGCCCCGAGTCCGGCGTTGACATCACGGTGAACACCGGGGGGCTTTATTACGTCGACATCGCCGGTGACACCATCGGAGGCTTGACGCCGAGGCTTGAAGGATTCGCGATGTTCGGCGACGGGCTGGCCTTCGACGCCGACGGCAACCTTTACGTTATCTTCGACCATTTCGACGGGTTCAACCTGCTTTCCAGCGCGGTCTGGCTGGTGCCGCTGGATGCTGGATGTAACCAGGCCGGGGTGCCCCGGGTTCCGATCCAGGTGGAATGTGAACCCGTCATGGTGGCGTCGGTCCCCGTGCCCGACGGCGCGACCTCGCCCGATCGCCTGATCGCGAACATGGCGTGGGGCGGTGATGCTTTCGGCAGTGGTACCGTGTACTTCTCGCTGCTGGCTGTCCCGCTGGTCGCCGCCGAACGTGGCGCGATGGTTGCTGAATTCGATATCTCGGGCAGGTCGCTGCTTCCCGCCGATCTGCCGTAGGGGATTCGTCGGACAGGTTCAGGTTCAGGTTCAGGGACAGGAACAGGTTCAGGTCCGAGCCCTGCGAGGACCGCACACCGTCAGACCGGGGCCAACGGCCCCGGGATCAATCGTCCCATTAAATCCCGAGGCCCGAGCGTAGCGAGGGCCGTTCAACACTGTGAGCCCATGGCCATCGGCCGTGGGACATCGTGAACCTTGCACACTACGGATTCGATATTACTAATTCCCCGTGTTCACCAGGTTCCCGAAATTGTTGAAATTGTCGACCATCGGTCGCAGCCATTTGTCTCCGCCGGGCATCATGTCGACCAGCACGTCGCCGCCGACCTTGGCGCGTTCGCACGGGTCCTTGGCCTTGTACGCCTTGTACAGGTACACCGCGGCGTCGGTCACGTTCGGTCCGGGGCTCTGGTAGGGCGAGGGCAGGGGGATTTTCGCGTAGCTGTCGATCATGTTCGACCCGACCGTTTTCCAGATGTAGCCGGCTGCGGAGCCCGCTTCGCGCCCGGCGACCTTTGAAACTGTCGAATCGGCGAATTTTTCCAGGTTCTGCTTGCCGTCGTTGTAGGTGCTGTACACCTCCCCGGCGACCGTTACCGCGCGCGGACCGGCCCCGGTCGGGTCACGGCGGTTGACCGGGTCGTTGCCCGGGAAGCTGTAAGTATTCGTAAACGATGTGAATTTCAGCGGGTCGGTCGAAATGAAACGCCCCATCACCGGATCCAGTTCACGGGCCCTGAAGTGAATCAGCCCGGTGACCGGGTCGGCTTCCCTTGCCTGGAATCCGTACCTGAATGGGACCGTTCCCGAAGTTTCGGTCACCTGTCCGAACGCGCTGTACGTCCACGTCCGTGTCAGCACGCGATCGGAAAGGCGCACCAGGCCCCTGACCGAGCCCAGCCCGTCGACGACACACGCATACCATTCGCCACCGCGGTACATGGCCAGCGGGTTTTCGCTGGCAGGCTCGTGCAGGTAGAAGGCGTCAGCGGCGCCCGCCTGGTTCACTTCCAGGACGATGTCGGCGAAGTCGTAAATGAAGAACTGCCTGACGCCGTCCTGTTCGCGCCAGACGCGGCGGCCAAGGGCGTCATAACCATACGAAACAACGTGCGAGGCCGTGATGGAACCGCCAGGGAATGTCTTTGCCGCAATCAGGTTGTCGTCGCCGTCCCACGTCAGTTCCAGCCGGCCGTCGTCAAAGTCCTGCACCCTTGATTCTACCCTGCCGCCGGCATCCCAGGTGTACGTGTATCCCGGGGCCTTCGTCATCCTGCGGTGTCCGTCGAATTCGACGCCGGCACCGACGGGCTCGCCGCGCCCGTTGTAATCGAACGACTCATCGGTTCCCGCGATTGAATTGACCGCCGATGTCAGCCTGCGCATGGGGTCGTACGAGTACACGGTGCCGCCGTCCGTCCCTGAAACCGACGTGACCGCGCCGTCGTCGGCCGTGACATACGAAAACTGCATGTGCGTGTTTTCGCGGTAGTAGTCGTCGTAAGCGGTCACCGCCTGCAGGTAGCCGCGCGCGTCGTAATCGCGGACAAGCTCGAATGATTCACCCCATTCGACTTCGTATTCCGTGATGTTTCCGGCTTCGTCGCGGATCAGGTCGAAATCGATTCCATCCGGCGTGTAAATTTCGGTCAGCAGCCCGGTCGCGCCGTCGTTGCCGTATTCGAATCGCCCGCCGTCAAAACCGGACAGGGCAGGGTACTCGACGGCGGTCACGACGCCGTCCCCGTCCATTTCGTACAGAATCGTGATGGCTTCGGACATGCCGGCGTACTGCTGCGTCACCGACTTCAGCGCCCCGGTCGACTGGTCGTATTCCCACGTGATCGAGCTGTCGTCGTCGACGGCACTGACCATGTGGCCATCCGCGTCATACGTGAAGGTCGCCGTGCTTGACGGGCCTGCCGCCCCGGCCTCGGAAATGGTCCTGGAAACGATGCGGCCCTTCGTGTCGTATGTCGCGTCGACATGTCCGGCGGGGCTGCCGATCGACGTCACGCGGTCTTCGCCCTCCATGCCGACCGTCCAGGGTCCGGCGCCGTTGATCGTCGCGCTTTTCACGCGCCCCCGGTCGTCGCGGCCCCAGACCGTTGACAGGCCGTCGGTCACGTCGTCCGCCGTTGTCGCCAGGGACTTGACCTGCCCCTGCGCGTCGCGGCCGATCGCATGCGTGGCCCCGTCCCGGTCCGTGATTGTGGCGACCAGGCCCGCGGCGTCCAGCCCGAAGGCGGTCCTGCCACCGATGGCGTCGGTTATGGCCGTGATATTGCCGACATCGTCGCGTTCGAACGTCGCGACTTCGACCCCGGACTGCGTCACTTTCGCCAGGTTGTCCCGGTCGTCATAGTCATAAACGGTTTCCCGGCCCAACCCGTCCGTCATCCCGGCGAGTCTGGCGCCTTCGGCATACGTGAAACCGTAAAGCAGCGTGCTGCCGGCCTTGATCGCGACCAGCCTGCCATCTTCGTCGTATTCATAGTTCGTCATCCGCCAGCCGGGTGTCGAAACGCCCGTCAGGCCGCCCGGATATGGGTCCCATGTGTATTCGGTATCGCCTTCCGGGCCCTTGTCGACCAGCATCCTGCCCCATTCGTCATAAAAATAACGGCGGTCATGTGTTCCGGGGACATCGATGATGCTGGGCATCCCGCAAGTGTGGTTGCCAAGCGTGACGATCGTTGAATCCGGCATTGTGATGGAGGTCGCTTCGCCCAGTCCGTCGTACCGGTATTTCCACGTCTGCCCGGCCGCGTCGGTGTATTCGCCCCATGGCATCGCCATTGCCGGCGCCGGATCGTCGGCCGTCAGGCCATTGCCGGCCGTGATGATGTCGTTGATAAGACCCTGTGTTTCAAGCGGCTTGTATTGCCGGATTGCGCCGTCTGCCGATTCGACAGCGGTAACGCGACCCCAGGCGTCCAGCGTGTATTCGGCGGTCCGTCCGTCGCCGTCGATCCACCCCGCCAGCCTGCCGTCGCCGTCGTACCCGAACGTGGTCTGTACGCCGGTCCGCGTGACGGTGGTCACGTTGCGATCCCCGTTGACGGTGACTTCCATCGTGCGACCGCCCGGCGCCGTGATGCCGGAAAGGCCGTTCGCGCCCCAGGTAAACTGCACTGCGTCGCCGTCCGCCCATTGAAGCGACGTGATCCGCCCGTCGCCGTTCCGGCCGACCGTCGCCAAGACGCCGTCCGCGCCGGTGAACGACGTTAAAACACCTTCGCCGTCGAAGAACCAGTCGCCTTCGGAACCTGAAAAAACCAGGCCGCCGCTTTCGCCGTCGCTGGCCAGCACACCCTGCTCGCTGGCCGGTCTGGCAAACACATGGCTTGCCAGGTCGAATTTCCAGATGACGCCGTTCTGGTGGTCCAGCACCAGCAGATTTCCGTCAGCCGCCATTACCGGCGCCGAGGGCACGTCGATCATCGTGTCGGTGGCCGGCCCGCCGTCGCCGTTCGACGACCCGGATATGTTGCCCTTGCCCGCGAATGTCCTGATGATCCCGTCCGGTGCGACCGTCCTGATCCTGTCGTTGTATTCGTCGGCGATGTAAACGGTCCCGTCCGGCCCCTGGACGACGCCCCCTGGCATATTAAGCCTTGCCTTGGCCGCGGGCCTGCCGTCCCCGTCGAAGCCGCCGTCGCCATCCAGCCCCGCGACCGGGATGATCCTTCCGTCCGCCGTCAGTCTACGCACGCGCTGGCGCACTGGCTCCGCAAGCAGCACGGAACCGTCGTCGGTCACATCGATCGCCACCGGTGCCGGATAGTCCGGGTTGTCGCCAATGTACGCGTTTTCAAGGATGCCATCCGTGTTGTAAATACGCAGTCCGAGAGGCCAGTCCGCGATGTAAAGGTTGCCGTTGGCGTCGAAATCAAGGTCGGTCGGGTTGGACACGGAAGGCGTCGTGCCGAAGATGTCGGGATAATCGCCGCCGACCACGAAAACCGGCTGGCCGTCGACCAGCTTGAACACCTTGCCGCTTGAGGAGTCCGCGAAATATACAGTGCCGTCCTGCGCTACCGCGACCGACTTGAAGTCGAAGCCGTCCGCTTCGCCCGAAAATACGGTACTGATCGTCCCGTCTGTGTTTATCCTGATGATTTTATTGTAGAAGTCGTCGGTTGTTATCAGGCTGCCGTCCGGCGCCGCCACCAGGTCTTTCGGGTACTCGATGCAGCGATTATCCTTGGGCGCGCCTTCGCCGCAGTCGTTACCGTCGCCGCCGCCCGCGAAGATGTCGGCGCTCACGTCGGGCCTGAAAACCCCGCCGGATTCGCCGTCAATCACGATCATCACCGAGCCGTCGGGATGCCTGTAAAGCTCCGGCAGGCCCTTGATGTACCAGCCGTTGCCGACAGGCGATTCGGCGCCGTTGATAAACTGGAAGCGCGTCACGATTGTCGTGTCCGCCTCGACCACCTCGTCAGCTTCGATTCCAAGGCTGTAAGTGGGCTGGCCGCCGAACATCGATGCCTGCGCGAATGTGCCGCGTTCGGCGTTGTAAACACGGATCCAGCCGTCGTAAAGGCCGGTCGGCATCAGATCGCCGCGCCCGTTCCTGCCGTCCCACAAGTACGCGGCCCAGTTGCCTTCCGGGGAACTGTCCATGTAGGCCTTGGCCATCAGGCCTTCCACCTGCACTTCCACGCCCGCGTATTCCGGCGTCTTCGGGTCCGCGGCCTGGTCTTCCCACGGACCTCCCGTCCATGCGTACGGGCTCGCCGCGCCCGACTGGTAAACCAGCCCGGTCTGGCGGACGATGCCGCCGCGCCTTCCGACGGGCATGTCCACGTCAAGCCGCAGCACGCCGGAGCGGATGTCGACGATGGAATTGCCGGACGATGAATTCCGCTTGCACGGGTCCTTCTTCCTGCGCGGATCCTTGCCGACCAGCCCGGGCCGCCCGCCCGAAGTCACCGGATAATTGCAGTCGAACGCGCTGAAGTGACGTGCTTCGTAAACGACCTGCGTCCCGTCCTCGCTGATCACGCCCGTCCCGTCCGGTATCCATTCGCCGGATTCATCGTCGAAAACACCGACCGGCACGGAGGTTCCGGGTGGGAATCCATATTCGTTCGGGATGGTTATCACAACCGGCTCGTCCAGGTCCCCGTCGCCCGCGACAGCTTCCAGCGCCATTGTGAAATGGGACGTTTCCGGCAGTTTTCCGGGCAGTTCCCGCCCAGCTTCAAACCTGGTGGCGCTGACCTCGCGGATTTCGCGCAGCGCCCCGGCCGGGAAGGTGATTTCAAGTCCGCCCTTCGCGGATCTGTGCGTGCCGCCGGAGGGCCCGATCAGCGATACTGCTGTGTCGCGCTTCGGCAGGGCGAACTGGCCCACGTTGATGTCGCGGCCGGCGATCACGCTGTCAAAGCGCCTCGCGTGCGTCCTGCCCGACGCGGTGACGGTCATCTTGAATCCACCGCCGCCCGCAAGCGGGAAACTGAAGAGCCCGTCGTCATCGGTGGACACGCAGCCTTCAACGCCATCAAGGCGCACGGCCGCGTCCCCGATCGGCGTATCGCTTTCGGCCGCGATAACCGTCCCGTGTATGAATCCGGCGTTTTCCGAGGAAGGTTCTGGTCCTTCGCACGGTACAAAGTCGTTCAGGCCGGCGGGACCGTCACCGCAAGAGGCGACGAGTGCCAGCAAACATGCGCAAAGCGGGATAATCCGCCGGATACCGGTTGATTTCATCAGGGCCACCCTTTCTGGCTTGACGGCTGATTATCCGGCATCGGGCCCCGTGGCACAATGACCGGTGCGGTCATCACCGCGTTGACAGCGGGCTCGGCCGAATGTCTAATCAATCGCTGCCTGGAAGGGGGGGCGCGGTGATTCTGTCGCTGGCCGGTTCGTTGATGGAAGTCGGGCTGCTAGGGCTGGAATACGTCGACCAGCATCTGGCAAGGCTTACCCGTACCGCCCCGGCGACCATGCCGATCCTGATGATCGAGGTGACGCGCCAGTGCAACCTGCGCTGCGCGTACTGCGGATATCCGGGCCACTACCCCGAAATGGGGGCCGAGCTTTCAACCGGCGAGATCAAGTCGCTGCTGCGTGAATGCCTGCAGTTACGGACCAGGATGGTGTCCTTCGGGGGCGGCGAGCCGTTCCTGCGTCCCGATATGCTTGAACTGATTTCGTTTTCCCGGTCGCTGGGTCTGCATGTGCACGTCGACAGCAACGGGACGAGGGTCGACCATGCGGTTGTCGCCGGCATTCCGGACGGGACCGACGTGGCATTCATCTTCAGTCTGGACCACCCCGACTCCAGGATCAACGACTCGGTTCGCGGCCGTGGCAGTCATGACGGGGTAATCAACGCCTGCCGCCTGCTCCGTGCCACCCGCCCCGGCATCAGCGTCGGGATCAACTGCGTGGTCGGCGGACACAACATCGACGTGCTGGGCGACATGGTTGAACTTGCGGCGGACCTTTCGATCGACGGCGTGAAATTCCTTCCGCTTCATCAGAACCAGGCGCATCGCTGGCGATACGGTGACGGCGAGTGCGTGCCGCTGGACCCCTGCGACCCGGTCAGGGTTCGTGACGCGATAGACGCGGCGACAAGCCTGGCACGGTCGCGCGGCCTTCACACCAGCTCGCGGCGGTTCGTGGACATCGCGGGACGCGCGCCGGAGCTGCCCCGGAACTGGGAATGCTGGGCCGGGTACATGTTCGGCAACATCGACCCGTACGGAAACCTGTTCCCCTGCTACGACGTCATGGACACGAACGTGAATGTCAGGGACGGCGGTCTTGTAGCGGCCTGGCGCAGCCCGGGGATGGCGGCCTTGCGCGTGCGCGTCCGGTCCTGCGATCAATGCTGCCTGGCGGCCGGCTCGACGGAAGCGTCGCTTCGCATGAGCCCGGTCGAGGTCCTTCGCGACCCGATGCAGATCATCCGCGATTTCAGGTTCTTCTTCAGGGGCGGGAAGTAGCCGCGTCAATCACGCAGGTCAGTGATTCCTGGAACCGTTCGGCGCATGGATCGCAGGCAGTTCGCCCTGTCTGCGTATGCGTGGAAGCGCGATCAGGAACGCGACAATGGCCGCCAGCCCGCAGGCCCCGCCGATGATGGTCCCGGTGGCGATTTTGATGCCGAGGTGGCTGAGGCTGTCGGTCGTAAGCAGGTACGTGACCGTCATCACAGTCATGAAAATGGCCGGTAAGGCGGCAATCCACCAGCGGTTCCCGCGCCTGGCCAGGAATGCCGCGGCCGCCCACAGTGTAACCGCGGCCAGCGTCTGGTTTGCCCATCCGAAGTACTTCCAGATCACGCCGAACGGGACGAAGTTCAGCACCAGCGCGATCGCGAACATCGGCAACGCGATGATGTAGCGGTTGATGATTTTTTTCTGGGGCAGGTTCAGGTAATCGGCGGCGATCAGTCGACCGGCCCGAAACGCGGTGTCGCCTGACGTGATCGGCAGCACGATCACGCCCATGACGGCCAGCGCGCCCCCGATCTTTCCCATGGTTCCCTGGCAGACCTGCATCACGATCGGCGCCGGGTTGCCCGAAGTCCCAAGGGCGTTGGCGAGCCCCTGCACGCCCCCGAAATATCCTGAAGCGGACGCGGCCCAGACAAGGGCAATAACCGCCTCGACGATCATCGAACCGTAAAACACGACGCGCATGCGCCTTTCATTTTTCAGGCAGCGGGCCATCAGGGGGCTTTGTGTCGCGTGGAAGCCGGAAACCGCGCCGCAACTGACGGTGATGAATATCGTGGGCCACGTCGGCGAGTTCTTCGGGTGAAGGCTGTCAAGCGTGAACGGCACCAGCTCGAACTTGCCGCTGATGATGGACCACAGAAGTCCGCCCACCATCACCAGCAGGATGGCGCCGAAAACCGGGTAAATGCGTCCGATCAGCTGGTCGATCGGCAGCAGGGTCGCCAGCGCGTAGTAAAGGAAAATGATGGCCATGACGATCCACAGCCAGATCGACGAACCATGCCAGGTGCCGGTCAGCGTTTCGGTCGCGTTGCCGCCGAGCCACTGCCCGACGGTTCCGGCCGGCAGCAGTTGGACAATCAGTTCGGCCGGACCTTTAACGAACACGCATCCGACAAGGACCATCAGGATCAGGATGAAGACGGTCGAAAAATGTCGCGGGACCCTGCCGAGATAGTGACCGATAAGTTCCGGCAGGCTGGCGCCGTTATTGCGCAGGGACATCGCGCCGCCCAGGAAATCGTGCACCGCGCCGCCCAGGATCGACCCGAACACGACCCACAGGAACACCTGCGGTCCCCACAACGCGCCCATGATGGCGCCGAAGACCGGCCCAAGTCCGGCGATATTCAGCAACTGGATCAGGAAGATCCGCCAGGTCGGCATCGCGACGTAATCGATGCCGTCGGCGCATGTGATCGCGGGGGTCGGGGCGTTCGGATCAGGCTTGACGGCCCCCTCCACGAACCGGCCGTAAAGAAAATATCCAGCCGCGAGCAGCGCCAGCGCGACAAGGAAAGCCCACATGGAAGGTCTCCGTTATGCCGGGGCGAGTCTAGATCCGTGAAAACAGGCGGTCAACGAGCGATATTCCCGGGCGACAGGAACAGGGACAGGTTCGGGCACAGGAACAGGGACAGGTCCGAGCCCAGCGAGGACCGCACACTGTCAGACCGGGGCCAACGGCCCCGGGAACAATCGCCCCCCCGATCTCCGAGGCCCGAGCGCAGCGAGGGCCGTTCAAACCCGGGGCTTGCAGCCCCGGTCTTACCTTGGACGGTTTTCGCTTCGCTCAAACCTTGCACACCACGAATTCCATATGAGCCAACGGCCGTGGGATGTCGTTGTCCTTGCACACTACGAATTCCATATTTGGCTTGTACGGGCGGATGAGAATCCGCCTTATCCGGCGCTGCGCACAGGCGTCAGGCGCGCGACGTACCTGATCGGGACGGCCGCGAACGGAATCGGCGACAGACTTTCGATATCGAACACGCCCGCGCACACGTCCTTCAACATCGGCAGGCTGAAGGAATGCAGGTGCCATTCGTCGTCCATTTTCTTCGACGCGTGGTAACTGTTTGACTTTTCGTGCAGCAGAAACTGTCCGACCGGGTTGTTAAGGACATGCCCCTTGATCCCGTTGATCAGTTCTTCGTTCGGGATCGACACCACCGCAACGCCGTCCGGCGTCAGCACGCGCCGGATTTCGACCAGCACGGCGCGCGGGTCAAGGACGTGTTCCAGGACTTCAGTGCAATAAACGCGGCCAAACGAAGCGTCGGCGAAGGGCAGGGCAGCCGCGTCCGCCTTGATCAGGGTTGCCCTGGCACCAAGCCTGGCGCGGGCCTTGTCCAGCATTTCTTCCGAAAGGTCAATTCCGAACAGCCGCGCCCCGCGTACCTGTTCCAGGACGTTGCCCCCACCGCACCCGACTTCCAGCACCTGCGTCCCTTCCGTCGGCGCCAGGTACTTCAGCAGGGCCTTGACCCGCCGGCCCTCGACGAACCTGACGATGGCACTGGGGTGATGGTGATACGCGTCGGGGTCGAACCTGTGGGCCATTTCGGCGTTCCAGCGTTCGAAATTTTCGGGCGTTACCTCGTGGTTCATCGGGCGGTCTCGTCCGTCATTCGTGACTGGAAGGGAATACCACAGGTGGCGCAGGCGCGAAAGGTCATTTGAAAGGCCCTTCAACCTGTAGCTGCGAATTGCATTCGCCGCGGGCCTCCCCCGGGATTGTTAGTTGCCCAGCGCGGCGGCGAGGTCGGCGTCCACGGTGGTGGTCGGGGCGATGTTGAAGTTGTCGACCAGGACCTGCAGGACGGCCGGGGTCACGAACGCGGGAAGCGTCGGTCCAAGCTTGATGTTCCTGATGCCCAGGTGCAGCAGGGTCAGCAGGACGGCGACGGCCTTCTGTTCGTACCAGGACAGGATGAACGACAGCGGCAGGCCGTTGACGTCGGTGCCGAATGCGTTCGCAAGCGCCACGGCGATCTGCACGGCCGAGTAGCTGTCGTTGCACTGCCCGATGTCGAGCAGGCGCGGAATCCCGCCGATATCACCGAATTCAAGCTTGTTGAAACGGAACTTGCCGCAGGCCAGCGTCAGGATAACGGTGTCCTTCGGAGCCTTTTCCGCGAATTCGGTGTAGTAGTTCCGGCCGGACTTGGCGCCGTCGCAACCGCCGATCAGGAAGAAGTGCTTGATGGCGCCGGACTTCACGCCTTCGATGACCTTGTCCGCCACGCCCAGCACCGCGTTGTGGCCGAAACCGACGGTGATGTACTTTTCGGGGCCGTCTTCCGCGAAACCGGGGGCCGCCAGCGCCGCGTCGATCACGGCACTGAAGTCATCGCGGGTCACGTGCACCAGGCCGGGGAACTCCACCAGGCCGGTCGTGAAGATACGGGCGGCGTATGTTTCGCGGGGCTTCTGGATGCAGTTCGTGGTCATGAGGATTGCGCCGGGGAATTCGTCGAATTCCTTGCGCTGGTCCTGCCAGGCTCCGCCGTAATTGCCGACCAGGTGCTTGTACTTGTTAAGTTCCGGGTAACCATGGCAAGGCAGCATTTCACCGTGCGTGTAAATGTTGATGCCCTTGTCCTCGGTCTGCTTCAGCAGTGCTTCGAGGTCGGGCAGGTCGTGACCGGAAACGACGATGGCCTTGCCCTTCACCGGGGTAACCCGCACCTTCGTCGGCACCGGGTGTCCGAAGTGGCCGGTGTTCGCGCCGTCCAGCAGGCCCATGACTTCCAGGTTCACTTCACCGACCTTCAGCGCCAGCGCGGTCAACGCACCGACCGACTGGGGTTTAAGCAGTGAAGCCATCGCCTCCAGCACGAACGCCTGGGCGTTGTCGGAAAAACGGCCCTGCACCATGGCGTGATCCAGGTATGCGGCCAGGCCCTTGAGCCCGTAAGTAATCAGTTCTTCAAGTCCGGCCGCATCGGGGCCGCGACCCTGCATCCTGTCCTGCACGCCAATCTTCATGGCCAGCGCCAGCAGATCTTCCTTTGTGCCGCGGAAGTCGGGCACCGGGTGGTCGACCGCTTCCGGTTCAACGCCCGCCGCCATGGCCGCGTCCGCGATCATTTCCTTTGCCAGGTCCAGCATTTCCGCGCCGCGATGGATGCGTTCGACAAGTTTGTCGGCGTCGAAGTTGACGTTGGTGACTGTCGTGAACAGCCCCTCGACCACGAAACGGTCGACGTCGGGGGATCCGAGCTTCAGCTTGCGGGCCTTATTGGCGAAAAAGCTGATTTCCTTGCATTCGTAAACCAGCAGATCCTGGAGCCTGGCGGTTTCGGCATCCTTGCCGCAAACACCGGCGACCGTGCAGCCCGTACCCTTCGCAGTCTGTTCACACTGGTAGCAGAACATGTCCATGTTAATCCTCCAGAGGACGTTAAAATCAATGCGCCACCATTTGTAGCACATAAATCGGATAAAGAAAGTCCTAAATCAAAACCCGTCAGGATTACAGGCCGAATTGATAGGAATCACATATTCGTCCGCCACAATCTCCGCGCGTCTCAGTCGATTTTTGAGTGTGGCAAAGAATTGGGTCGCGCCGTCAATCCACGACACTTCAATTCAGATCGATCAATTCCGGACGCACGAAAAGCTCATCGGCGAAGACTGCGTCGTCCTGCACTTCAGTGCCTTCGATGCCCAGGAATTTCCCGAAGACGGGGATTTCCCCCTTCACGACAAACCGCACCGACCGGATGCCGCGGGGAAGCCTGGTCAGGTTTTCGGTGTACAGCCATTCCGACTGCCAGATTGTTTCGCCGGGGATTTCGGCCCAGACATCGCCATGTCCGTCCAGAAGCTGCAGATACAATGTGACCATGGCCCCCTCGGCCGTGTTGGTACGCGTCCAGCCGCCCCAGCGAAGAGCGATGTTGCTGTCCGTCGCCACATGATCCTGCAGTTCGGCCGCGCTGATTTCCTGCGAAAGCACAATCGGGTCGTCAATCGGGTTCAGTCCGATTTCGTCCCCCGCGAACAGGTATTTAAGGCCGGAAACACTGGCAGGCGGGAACCCGTTCAGGCTCAGCGGCGTGCCGGTTGTCCGGGCGATCCATCCGTCATTCCGGATGGATGCGTCAGCGGTATCGGCGGCCGTGCTTTCGTCCATCCCGAACCTCAGCAGGTTTCCCGCGTCACCGATCGCGTTATATCTGGGTGAACCCACGGACACGTACAGGTTGTCGAATCCGCCGTCGATACCGCCGACGTAGTCGATTCGCTTGTGGGTCGTCAGCGCCAGTTCGACCTTCCGGGTGGCTGGCGGGATGGGGATGACGTCCGCCCAGGGATACCAGGCCAGCGTGTCGCGCCGTTTTGAAACGTGGCGGTCGGTGCGGCGGTCCCATGCGTCGATGAACGTGACGGTCATTTCAGCGTCGTCGTAACGTTCAACCCGGTTGGTCGTGATGTCCCCTTCGGTCAGCAGGGCCGGGCAGGTGATCATTTCGCCGCTGACGTACAGCCAGGCTGTGTTGGTGTCGATTTTCTGAGTGGATCCCGACAGGTCGATGACCTGTGTCAGCCGGCTGTAGCCCAGGTTGGGCGTTGCGCCGCTTTCCAGCCCGGCAAAGAATCTTCCGCCTTCGGCCGCCGTGCATCCGTAACGTTGATCCGTGGCCACCGCCCCGCCTTCAACGGTCCAGCCTTCGAGATGGTCTTCAGCCCCTGGGTTCGTGACGAGGTTGGCCGGCATGTCGGCCTTGTTCATCCCGAAAACACGGTAAGGGTCGATTTTCGACATGGTCAGCGCGTCGTCGAACGGTGTGTCGTCGCGCGGGAACAGCATGTCGGCCCAGACCGGCTTGTGGTCGCTGAGGTTCGGCGACAGGTTGACCGCGTCGGCTGCGACCACGATCGGGCGCAGTGACTTGCGGAAGAAGATCAGGTCGATGGTCTGCGAGCCCTCGGTGTCGTCAAAGTACTGCGAAGGCCACGTCACGCGTTCGCCCGGGTACCAGCCGTAAGCGGTGAAGGCGTCCGCGAGCTGTTCTTCCATGATCGTCATCTGGCGGCTCAGGTGTTCGTCGTTGTAGTCGCCCATCAGCACGACGTGACTGCGCGTCTCGTTCGCGAAGAAATTGTCCATGAAGTCGCGTGTCTGCTGGTTGCCGACGATGTCCCAGTCGATGTGCATGACGTAAACCGCGAACATCACGCCGTCGATTTCGGTTTCGGTCCGCAGAAGGGTGCGCCCGCCGATCAGGGTGATGGTGGTGCAGGCCGCCAGAGGCGTTTTTGACAGCAGACTGCGCCCGTCGCCATTCGTGCAGAAATGCGGGTATTCGGCGGCCGCGGCCAGCGCCGCGACCTGGTCCTCGTTGCTTTCGACAAGACCCATCAGGTCCACGTCCAGTGATTTGACCAGCGCGCCGAAATGCGCCGCGTCGGCCCAGTGATAACCGTACAGGTTGTATGAACCGACCTTCACGCGCACGCCGTCTGGAAGTTCCACGTCATCGGCTGGTTTGGCCGCGTCCAGCCCGACGGTTTCAGGCGTCCACGCGTCGGTGACAGGTTCGAACTGGTCGCCTGCGTCATCGTCGCCAATTGCGTCAGTCGAGTCGGTCGTCCCGATGTCTTCAGGCGTTCCAGGGTCGGCCGGCGTCCCCGGATCGGCCAGCGTGTCGCCGGCGATTACGTCATTTCCGGTGTCCGTGTCCGCCTGGTTGTTCCCGCATGCGGTGGCCATCAGGCCGGCAGAAAGAGCAAGCGCGACAAGCGCTGTCGACAGGCGATTCAGCATTCCAGTGCCCCCGTATTCAAAATTGACCAGGTCAATGGTGGGAGCTTACGAGGATTTCGGGCTGTTGGACAGGGGCAGAGGCGCTGTTTACTGGTGGATTTGCACGACCGTCGCGTTCATCACTGTCGAGGTTATCGGGTCGGGAGTCAGTGTGAGCGGGTGGTCGACAACGGCCGTCGGCGAAGCGCTGAATATCAGTTTCACGACCGGGGCGGACGTGGCGGCTTCGGACGATATGGTGGCCTCGGCAGGGTTCAGCGGCAGTTCGCCTGTCTTGATCGGCAGTCGCGTCACCCAGGTGCTGTGGCGATCGACGCCGATGTCGGTGTAGCCGGCCAGCATTGCGCCGCCTTCGCCAGTCAGGACAACTGAAGGCGATCCGTCTTCGACGCCATCGGCGTACTTTTTCAGCCATGAAATGGTGCCGACCGAATCGGTGCGCGCGACCCACAGTGAATCGGTGCCGCCGGTCCACCAGATGCCGGCCATGATGTAGCCGCCGTCCGACAACTGGAAAAAGTCGGTCAGGTCCAGGCCCAGCCCGCCGCCGAAGTTACCCGTAACCCAGCCCAGGCTACCGTCCGGCTTTATCTTGACCAGCATGACGTTCGGACCGCCCATGCCGTAACTGCCGCCCGCGATGATGTCGTTGTTCATCGAGATGTGGGCGCGGCGCAGGCCGACCGCGTCGGTGCCCGGTTCACCCTTGATTTCCGTGATCCACTTCGTCGATCCGTCAGGTCCCAGGCGCATGGCCCACGCCTGGTTCGCCGGGTCCTGGTCCAGCCCGAACGACTGGCCGATCACGATGACGTCGCCGTCCAGAATCAGGACCGATGTGACCCATTCGTTGATCGTCGGTTTGCCCCAGGTCTTTGACCACAGGATGTTGCCGGCGTCGTCCATCTTGAAAATCAGAGCGTCCGAACGCCCGTCGTCGGCCGCGTTGTAAGGCGCGCCCACATAGTAAGTGCCGTCGGCCGCAGGGGTTATCGCCTGGATACCCTCGACCGGCTGGAAATCGACATCCAGCAGCCATGATCGGACCACGCCGCCGTCCGCGTTCAGCTTCATCAGTGTCATCGGTTCGTAAGTGGTCGCCATGATGCCGACGTCCGGCGCGTGCACAGCACGGTTGATCGAAAGCGGTACCTGCAGGGTCGCGTTGTCGCGGGTGTACTGCCTGGTCCAGAGGACATTGCCGTCGTTGGTGATTTTCGACAGTGCGCGCGTTCCACTGCCGGACACCAGCCAGTGGCCGTCGATCATCGGTTCCAGGGTCAGGAAGTCGCGATCCAGGTCCCACGCGTTCGCCGTGTCGTAAATCCTGTAAGACCAGGGCGTGAACAGCGGGTCGATCAGGTCGGGCACAGGCGGGGCGTCCGGGTCGGGAACGCACTGTCCGTTCACGATTGACGTGTCCCAGATGTCGAAGTCCTTTGTCCAGTCCGCAAGCGTTTCACCATAAATGGTCAGGTCGATGCCGATGTCGCCGTAAACGCCGGCGCGCAGGTCCCAGCAGGGGTCCGCGTCGCTGTTGGCGGTAAGCTGGGCAAACGCGTAAACCGACACATGGGGGCCGAACACGTCGTAAAGGGCCAGGCGCAGGCGCGGCCCGATCGAGGCCTTCAGGTAAGCGGACTCGGTCGACGTTATTTCGGGCGGGTCGTAAAACGAATCGAAGGTTGGCGGGGTCAGTTTGCCGCCATCGTCCGTCGAATACTGCGCGCCGGTTTCGAAGCTGGCCCCGGCCCCGGTGTGCATGATGAACCGGCTTGACGCGCCGCCTTCCACCTTTGAAAGCAGGTCGACGCTGGCCGTGAAGTACAGCGGTCCGATCCAGAAACTGCCGATGTGCGCGTGCGCCAGCGTGTCCGTGCGTTCATACGTGTACTTGGCCATGCCTTCGACGTTCAGGGACGCCTCGGCACTGGCTTTCACGTAGAAGCCGGCCACGATTTCGGGAATCGGGTCACCGGAAAGAACGTCCCCAACGTCGGGCCAGTTGAAGTCGATGCCGAGCTGGTATTCGATTCCCGCGCCCATCGTGGCCGTAACGTGGATCTGGTCTTCCCACGACGAGTCGTCGCTGTCGCCGTTAAACGGGTAGTAGTCGATCGTGAAGGGCCCGAGGTAAGCACCGCCCGAGTCGCGTTTCGTCAGTTTTCTTGTCTGCAGTGCACTGGCGGTGGAACCCGTTTCCTGTCCGTCCAGGATCTTCGCGCCCGGCGCCACGTCCCATTCGATATCGGCGGCCGACAGATCCGCTTCCCGGGTTGCCCGCACGTGCAGGCTCTTGAAAGCGTGCTGCAGAAGCGCCTGTTCGGTCTTGACCTCGATTCCGTCAACCGTTTCGGTAATCGTCGTCACGCGTCGCAGGGTCCCGCGCGGCGTCAGTGGCGTGTCGCCCGCCATCAGGACGTGCTTCGGCGCCAGCCCGGCCACGATTTCACTGTCCTTTTTAAACAGGAACGTGCCGTCGTCACCGACGGAAATGATCTGGTCGACCGTGGTGTCGTCGAACTGGTGCGTCGAGGGCCACAGTTCGGCTTCATAGAAGTCCCCTTCCGTCGTTTCCCCGTCGCCGCATCCGGCCACTGTGATGACGGCCGATACCAGAATCATCGCGAAACCGGTCCTGGCCCGCGTTATAAACTTTCTATCCATGGCGTTTTGTCCCCATTTGCCCTTTCGTTTTCGATTTTCGGCACGTCCCGGATGTTACCACGATGCCATGACGATACATCGCGAAGCGTGACAACTGCGCGGTCTGCATGGTATTCACACGGCAGGTCGATTGTGGCCTTGATTTGCTGGAAACAATGAAGGCGACGATTCAAGTTGTGGTGGCGCTGGCTGTGTTTCTTCTGGCGGGGTGCGAAGGCGAGTTCATCGACCGGGACGCGCCCGGCAGTGATTCGGGTGCGGATTCTTTTGTTGAAGACGTCCTGGCATCCGACGTTCCTGAATCCGACGTGGTTGACGTCGCGGGTCATGACGGCGTCGACAGCGACGTCCTGGTCGGTGATGCGATCGACGATGCCGGGGATGTGGCGGGCGACATCGACGTGCCGCCGGAATTCGACCCGATCCTGGCGTCGACCCTTGCCCTGATGCTTCAGGAACATGTGGCGTTCAGCCCCGATCCCGGTGTGACGCTTACCGTGCGCCAGCCCGACGGCGCCATGTGGTCAGGCGCGGCCGGTGTTTCTGACATCGGCGCCGCGACCCCGATGGAACCGGACTCGTCTTTCCGCGTTGGCAGCAACACAAAGCCGATCGTGGCCGTCGTGGTCCTGCAGCTCATCGAAGATGGCTCCATCCTGATTGACGAACCCCTGACCACGTATCTGCCGCAATACACGGCCTGGTCGGACATCACCATCAGGATGCTGCTGAACATGCGCAGCGGCCTGAAGGATTTCCTGGCCGTGACCGCGTGCCTGCTGGAAATCCTGTTCGCGCCCGAATCGCCGGTCACGCCGGGTCACATCGTGGATTTCGTGTACAACGACACCGACAACGGCCGCCTTTTCCCCGTCAACACCGACGGGAAGTACAGCAACACCAATTACGTGTTGCTGGGCATGATCATCGAGCAGGTCACCGGCAATACCGCCGAATACGAAATCGACGAACGCGTCCTGAAGCCTGTCGGCATGGATCATACGTACCTGGACGCCGGCGCGACCGAGGATCCGATGCTGGCGAACGGTTACATCGATTTCAGCCTGGCCGGAACCGCCCTGGGCGTGAAGCCGTCGCAGGCCGCGATGATCCCGAACGCCACGTTTGAAAACGGGCTCCTGATCGGCACGAACCTGATCCACCCGACGGTGACGTGGACTTCCGGCTCGCTGGTATCGACGTCCGAAGACATGACGAAGTTCGTGCAGAAGTTGATGTCGGCACAGCTTTTCAGCCAGGCGACGCTGGACATGATGATGACGACGCAGGGCGCGCAGTTGTTCAACGGGATTGTGCAGTACGGGCTGGGACTCCAGGTCCGGCCGACCAATCAGGGCGACTCGGTTGGTCACGGCGGGTTGAATTTTGGATATCAGGCCGCGACGTACTTCTTCCCGGACAACGGCATCACGATTTCGCACCTGCACAACTTCCTGCTGGACTCGTACGACACGTTCCAGGACGACATCATGAAGATGATCCTGGCCGGCGGCGATGCGGATTTCGTGCCGTGCCTGGCGCCCGAAGGTCTTTACCGGGACGGGGCAGGGGGCACGTTCCTGAACATCGCGTTCAAGGGACTGGTCAACAATGCGGCGGTGTTGCCCCTGGCGATCGGCACGGGCTCATTCAGGGCCGTGGACGAAGCGGGCATCAGGCCGGTTTCGGGCATTTTTCCGAGCGCCACGGCCGGTTTCGCCGGTGGAAACAACAACATCACCGTCACCGGTTACGGTCTGCCCGCCGAGGGTGACGCGAACCTGACGATACTGTCGGTGATCCTGGGCGAAACCCTGTTTGGCGGGCTTTCGGAAGAAGGGCGCAAGACGATTGCCTACGCGAACGCGGGCGACGCGTTCGTGATGACGACCGAGGCGTATTACGCCGAAGGGACGACGACGGTCGAAAAGATTTGTTACACCGGCGCCAGCGACTTGCGCCTGAACGGGGAAGTGTTCCTGTGTCCCGACAGCCGGGCCATGCCGGCGACCGGCGAAATGATCCGCGTGATGGCAAGCCTGCCGTTTTCGACCGATGCCACCTATGTGGGGCAGGTCCTGACCGGCCTCGGGCTCAGCAGGTGCAACTGCCTGACCGGCCTGACCTGGGCCGCCTGCGAACCGTGACGTTCACGATATTGACCGACGTCCCCAATAAATGTAAGTTCTGCGCGGAAACTGTTGAATTTTCCGTTATTTCAGGTGGTGCAAGTGTTTGATTTCAAATCCGTGCTTCCGGCCCTGGTCTTCGTCGCGCTGGTTCCAGTCCGGGCAATGGCACTTTATTCCCCGGTGATCATAAACGAGGTCGATTACGACCAGGCCGGCACTGACGACGGCGGCGAGTTCATCGAATTGAAGAACGTCAGCGACAAGACGGTCGATTTGGGTGAGTACACCATAGAACTGATGGATGGAGCCAATCCGCCAGCGGTTATGTACATCAGCATGGATTTTTCATCGTCCAAACCACAGATAGAACCCGGGGGTTATTTCGTCATCTGCGCTTCGGCCGACATTTCTACGCTGACCGATGAGGTCTGCAACAGGTTTGCCTACGTCAATACCATTAAAATCCAGAATGACCGCAGGGACGGGATTCGACTGCTTAAGGGCACCGAAGTCGTGGACAGCCTGTCGTGGGGGGAATACCTCGAAGGCCTGACCGAAGGCACGAACCCAGCGCCCGAGGACTGGGACACGAAGGAAAATTATTCGATTTCCCGCGTCCCCGACGGACTGGACACCGACCAGAACGACTTTGACTTCAAGTGGACCTGTGCGTCACCGCATCGCGCGAACTACACCGCATTCGAATGTCTATGTCTGAACACGAGCTGCACCGGCGGCAAGGTCTGCAACCCGGAAAGCGGTGTGTGCGAAGTCGTTGTCGTGCCCGAAGACATCATCGAAGACACCGGCGCTTCGGATGACGGCGGGTCGGACGTCCTGGTGCCGGATACAGCGGCCGACAACGGAGTTGGCGAAGATGCCGCACAGCCGTCGGATACCGCGTCCGCTGATGTCAGCGTGCCTGACACGGCCCCCCGCGACACAGCCCGCCCGGACACCGGCCCCGGCCTTGACGCGGCCCACTGGCTGGATCTGCCGGTACAGGTCGATGATATCGACGGTGAAGACGATTACGACAAGGGATGCACGGCCGGGCGGTCCCCGGGAAACGCGGTCGCGATCATGATTGTTCTGTTCGCCGGGATTGCGTGCCTGATCGGCCGCCGGCGTCATCCGTCCGTGTAGCGGCGAATTACATTCGCCGTCCGTCAATCATTAACGCCGCAACGACGCAATCAACGCATCAGGATTCTTCACGCTGGCCATGATGTCGTAACCGAGCCTGGTGGGAATCACGACGACCTTCGAGCGGTCCGTTATGGCCGCAAGCACCTTTCCGCCGCCGCTCAGCCTGAACCAGCCGCCCTGGAAACCGGGAAGCCCGATGCCGTTTGTGCGTATTCCAAGCCGGGGCGAGCCGGGGGCGTTCATGTCGATGACCTTGAGCTGGTCGACGTATATGTCGCTGCGCTTGATCGTCTTTGTGTACATCGGAATCCTGACCTTGATGGAATCCGGGCCGGCCGCGATAAACATGTGGTTCATCGTCATTCCTATGTAACCGAACAAGCCGACGGTCACCAGCGTGATAACGGCGCTGATCACAATCATGAAGGTCGCGGAGTTCCTGGATGTCGTGGCGATGTCGAATACTTCGTTCATGATGGGTCTCCGGTTAGTGTCCCGCCCAAAGCGGCGATTGCGGCAAATAATAGCTCAAACTGTGCGGAAGGGGTCACCAGCCGGTGCGGTCAGGCCGCGTTCGGAACGTGGTTCGGGCGCCAGTCGCCTGGCTCGAGCGGGAGCAGGCCGTGCCGGGCACGCGCATGGTCGCAGCGTTCGTTCTTTTCGCCGTTGACGTACGAAGCGTCAAACTCGCGGCATGCCGAAGACCGGACGCAGTGGATTGAACAATGCGCGTCCACGCCGATTTCACCGGCCAGCGCCACGCACCGTGGTTCAGGTTGGTTCGTGCCCTTGATGACAGCCCTGAAATCATTCAACTTTTCGACAAGATCCGACGGGAAGCCACCCGGCGCGACTTCGTCGATTTCGCCCCAGTAAAACGACACGCGATAGCATGCGCAACAGGCTCCGCACCCGATACAGGGGTTCACATCTTCCATCATCGCAATCCGCATATTTCAGGTGATTCTTCGTGTCACGACGGTCCCGGAGGGGCGGGTCCGCATTCGGGCGCGGATGATAAGGCCGCGTGTGACGCGACGCAACAATTAGTTTCTGCAGGAAAACCGGTCGGTCGGGGCGCCGGAAAGCCGGGCGGGACGGCCGGCAGGGCGCTCGATGTTCGAAAACTGTGGATTCAGTCAGGTGGCCCGGATATATTTGCCTGACCCCCGGGTCGTCAGGCATCCGTGGCGTAATGCATGAAGGTGAAAAAATGCTGGACAGGACAAGGCTTTTTGTTGTGATGGCTCTGCTGATCGCCGGGCTTTCCGCATGCGGGACCGGTGCTGATCAGGTCGACGCGGCCGACGTGACGCAGGTGGATCAGGGTGCCGTCGACACCGTCACCCCGGAAGACGCCGTTCCGGGCGACATCGCTGATGACGCCATGCTCGACGTCAGCGACGTGGCGCAGGCGGATGTCGAAACCGATTCGGTTGATCCTGTCGATGTCGTCGATGATGCTTCGGACGCGTCCGCGGATTCCGTCGTCGATGTCGTTGAAGACGTCCCTGTCATTCCTGACCCGGCCCTCCGGCTGCGCATGGAAGGCTGGCTTTCCGGCGACCTGCACATGCATTCGACGTACAGCGACGGCGAAGACTCCGTCGGGATTGTCGTCGGGCTCGCCGAATACTTCCAGGACCCGGCCTTCCTCCTGTTCCACCCCGAATACGTCGGCAACCCCATGGATTTCATGGCGCTTACCGACCACAGGACCGCCGCGCAGAACAGCGACCCCGAATTCGTCAGCGAAAAGGTGGTCCTGATACCGGGCGAGGAATTCGGTTCCCCCGGTCACGCGAACCTGTTCGGCGTGACTTCAACCGTGGACTACAACCCGGACGGCGGTGCCGTCACGCTCCAGAATTACTTCGATGGCTTCGAGGCGGCGGGCGCCCAGGGTGCCGTCAGGTCGATCAACCACCCGTACACCACCGGCATCCTGTTCCCGTGGGACCTGCACAACTACGAAGCGATGGAAATCTGGAATGTTCGCTGGGCCGTCAGCCAGCCCGGCTCGAACCAGCTCGACATAGACGCATGGGCCGAGTCGAAGAACGTCACGCCCAGCCTGATATATCGCAAGGGCGCCCAGTACCAGGGCATCGGCGGAAACGCACAGTCGTTGAAGTTCTATGAAGCCCTGCTGTCACGCGGATACCACATCGCCCTGGTGGGCGGCAGCGATCGTCATACAGCTTTCGACATCGGTTTCCCGGCGACCTGGGTCCGGGCCGACGAAAGGTCCGTCGAAGGCGTCAAGGACGGTATCCGGGCGCGTCGCACGTTTGTCGCGCGCACGCCGGTTTCGGCCACGATTGAAATGAATGTCGTCACCGCGGGTTTGTCCGAATACCAGATGGGCGACCAGATTCCGGCCGCCGGTGAAGGCGAGCAGGTCAAGATCAAGATCCGCGTGACCCGTGCCGACGGCGGAAGGTTGTTCCTGATCGGCGGTCACAGGGTCGAATCGGATGAAGCGCTTGAGGGCGCCGAACTGGGTGTCAACGTCATCGATACCGTGATCGACGGCATCGATTTCGAAACCGAGTTGACGACGACCGTCCATCCCGGCGACTGGTTCTATCCGGTCGTGTGGGAACCGCTGGTGCCGGAGGGACTCGACCCTGAAATGGCGGCCGGCATCCCGGATATCGCCGCGAACGTCGCGCTGGTCAGGGATGGCGATTACTCGCTGCTGATCGCCGGCATGATTCCATATGTCGACGACATGACGTTCATGACGCCCGAAAACTGCGACCCGTCCCGCTGGGACGCCGACATCACTCAGTGCATGGTCCCGGACAACAACGGCATGGCGACGATCTTCACGCCTGACTGGATCGACCGCGTTCTGAACGTGGTCGTGCAGGACGGCGTTTCTTCAACCGAATGGACCATGGGCGCCGTCGGAAGCGCCGTGCTGTTCGTGGATGGGGCGCCTATCTAGTCTGATATGGAATTCGTGGTGTGCAAGGTCCACACCTTCCCACGGCCGTTGGCCATGGGCTCACAGTGTTGAACGTCCCTCGCTGCGCTCGGGCCTCGGAGATCATTGGGATATTCAGATGGTTTCGGGGATCGTCACCGGGACCTTCTGGTATTCGACCAGGGCGCGGGCGGTGGTTGTCGGGGCGGGAACGGCGTTCAACGGCAGCAATTCGTTCGTCCTGGAATCCGGCCACAGGTAAATCAGGAAACCGCCGTTGGAATACGACGGGTAATACCACGCAGCGTCTTCGCCCAGCAGGCCGAACATCGATTCGGTCCACGCGGTCATGAACACGGTTGCTTCGGCTTCGGTCAGGCCCTTTGTGATCAGACCTTGTTTCAGCGTGTCCGGAAGTGATTTCCATCCCGCGGGCAGCAGCGGGATTACGGACGTGTTGGGTTCATCTTCAGGGACTTCGACCTCAAGTTCCGTGAATTCCATGTCAAAGTCAGTCGGTCCCCCAACCGGGACGTTTTCGATAACCGCCCACGCCAGTTTCGCGTGGTGGACTGGGCAGTAGCTCGGGTCCACGCAGTGGCTTTCAGTCCAGCGATACAGTGCGATTACCGGCCCGGCAACGGCGTCGGCCAGGCTGTTGGTGACGGTAAGTACGGCCTTGTCCTGATCGGGTAAAAGGTTCATCTGCGCTTCAACCCCGGGCACATAGCCGGCCAGCGGACCGGTGTAAAAAAGCACCTTCGAAATCGTTTCGCCATAGGTCAGGCAGTTCGCGTCCGGCACCACCCATGCGGGCAGGTCGTAAATCTCCCGGGATTCGACTTCCGCCATGCCGGACATGTCGGGCAGTGGCGTCGCGCTGGTGATGCATTCGTCCGTGCCGACCTGGATGCCTTCCCACACGACATCGTCCGAAAGCGGGATTTCCGGCCAGGTTTCGGTGGCGGCGCCAGTTTTGTAGTGCACGCCGACGTCCAGTGTGAACTGTTCGTCCGAGTAGATATAGACGACCGGCTTGGCGACCACGGCGCCGTAAAATTTCTTCGGACTGGCGGACATGTTCGCTGCGCCTTCGACCGTCACCACGTTCACGCCCCACTCGTGCAGGCTGTACGCGGCGCCGTCGTCACAGTATCCCCCACAGGCCGGACGGCCGACGATGCCGAAGTGGCAGACCTGGCCTTCTTCGCAGTTGTCATCCTGGTAACACTGCGCGACACCGGCATAGATGGTCATGTCGACGCATTTCATGACGCCGCCTTCATCCACACAGGTTTCGCAGCCCTCGCAGTCATACTTGGTGACGCATTCGTCGGCCGTCGTGTCGGGTTCGACGGTGTCGGGCGACGTGATGTCGGACGGATCGACAGTGTCAGCCGTGACGTCTTCGCGCACGTCGGGAAGAACGGTGTCGGCGGTGGTATCCGCGACGGCGGTGTCGTCCTGGTTTCCTTCGTCCGGAACCAGCGTGTCGCCGCCAACCGTGTCCACGAGGCACATCGCGTCAACCCCGCAGTCCGATTCGCCGCATCCGGCCGCGACCAGGGCCGTGACCATCACAAACATGGGTAAATACCTGACTTTCATATCAAATCCCTCCGGGACAGTTTCGTTAAGACTGCGGCTAATGTAGTGAATAACGCTGCGGTAAGCAAGTTGACGGCCGGCAGGCGGCGGCCCGGCCGGGGCCAGAGGATCACTTGAAGCGGACGGCCGAAAGCGTGCGGCTGATGACGCGATGATAATGGTGAACCGGGTGACCGACGATCATGGCCATGGCGACCTTGTTCCCGGTCGGAATATTCCATTTAGCCTTCAGCGCCCGGTCACGGTCCAGCGCATGCGGGGCAGTGCCAATCATGCATGTGCCAAGCCCGATCGACTGCGCGGCCAGCATCGCGTACGTGCAGGCGATGGTTCCGTCGACCGGGTCGGCCATCGGATTCACGTGGAAAAGCAGGACGCACGGCGCGTTGTAAAAAAGCGAGTCGGTACCCTGTGTGCGTGCGTGCGTCATTTCCTTCAGTATCGGGATCAGGAAGTCCTTGAACGAAGTGATTTCCTGTTTCGACCTGGTCAGCCCCATGAAGGCCAGCGTCAGCGGGTTGAAGAACTTCAGCCACTTGCAGAACACGCCATCGATGTCGCCAGCCAGTTCCTGAACCCTGTCGAACCCGTTGACGACCGTTACTTCCACGTCGGACGGGGCAATCCCCATCGGCGCGGCGCCAGTCATTTCCAGTATGCGATCCAGATCGTCCTGGCTGACTCCTTCCTTCGTGTATTTGCGAATCGCCCGCCTGACCAGCATCAGGTTGTGAAGTGCCTCCGGCGTGGCGATTTCTTCCGGTTCGGGCATGGCCATCGCGTCGTCCGGCGTCATGCGGCGCCCGGAAACAGTGACGGCCTCTTCCGGACAGACGGCCATGCAGTGACCACAGGCGAAGCACCCCATGCCGTTATCGGCGACAACGGTTGCCTTTCCAGCCACTTCCACAATGGTCTCGCTGGAACACACTTCAATGCAGGTTCCGCAGTTGGTGCACAGCGAGTCGTCGATGACGGGGCGGGCCGCCCTGTCGCCGAAGCCGGTTGGAACTGTCTTGCCTGGTTTTCCGTTCATGCCTGTCTCCAATACCGAGGGCCCGCTGATTGTATAACACAATCGGACCGGGATAACGTTGTTAACAAGATGCGGGATGAGGGCTAGAATGCGGGCACCCGGCGCCACGGTGCGCATCCTCGAGGTATCTTGAATGAACGAATCAGCAGCAGCGGCTTCGCCGGCTCGGGCACCCAGGGAATGCAGGGTCGTTTCCGTTGAACATCTGACCCCCGATGCCGTGTCAATCCTGGTGGAAGATATCGCGGGCGATCCTTTCCGTTTTGATCCCGGGCAGTTTTTCATGGTGACGGTCGAAATCGACGGGCAGCCGGTCCGGCGAACGTATTCCGCGACCAGCGCCCCGGGCGAGTTCGGGGGCGGGTTGCGCCTGGGTGTCAAGCGTCGTCCAGGAGGCTTGGTCAGCAACTATCTCAACGACCACCTGAAACCGGGCGATCGGTTGACGCTGAAGGGGCCGGGCGGTCGCTTCGTGCCTTCCCGCTGCGGGAAGTCGCACCAACTGGTGCTTATCGCCGGCGGCAGCGGCGTCACGCCGATGATGTCGATGATTCGAACCATGCTCGAAGGTGACTGTTCGGTCAGGATTACGCTGATATACGCGAACCGCTCCATGCCGGACGTCATGTACGGGGACGAACTGGGCGTGCTTTCGGCGACATACGCGGGACGCCTGGATGTCGTTCATGTGCTGACGGACCCGCCGGCCGGATGGACCGGGATAACCGGGCGGCTCGACACCGTGACCCTGTCCGGGATCCTGGAAGCCATCCCGGCCGGTGAAGAATTTCTTGTCTGCGGCGCCCCCGGCATGATGCAGGCCGTAAGCGATTCGCTTCTGTCCCTGGGGGTCGATGCTGCCCGCGTGCGAACTGAAACCTTCAACGTACCCGAAGATTTGTGACTGCCGGCCTGTCGTTTCCCGTTGTCGTCCAGCGACCCCACAACGTCCCTTTAACCGCGATTATGTAAAGCAAACCCGCCTGACTATGGCCTGTTCGCCCGTCATTTCATATCATGGCGGCATCGGTGCCCGGGACCGGAAGTACGGACGGGGAGGTTCGAAATGAAAGCAGGCCTGCGAATCCTGATGCTGTTGTCGATGGCGGTCGTCGCCACTGCCGCCTTTTCCGGCTGCGCAAGCTCATACCGCGGCATAACGTCCGGCATCACCGGCTGCGCGGAACACGAAATCCGGCTCAGCAACGCCCGGTACGGTTACAACCGGATGTGGACGGCGACCTGCCGTGACGTCACATATTCCTGCAGGTGCAGCAAGCCTGTCTGCGAATGCGTCCCGACCCCGACCCATGCACTGCCGTCCGCCCCCAGGTGAAGTCCCGCAGGGTTTTGAACAGTTGCCACGCGCGTTAACGGTTTCCTAACTTGAAGGTCATTGGTGCGGGTGATATTTTCCGCCCCGATGGTGGAAAATCCCCGGCCATGAACATAGGAGACGCAGATGCTTGAAAAGATACTCCCTAAAAACATTGGGTTTTTTGATTTGTTCGAACAGCACGTCGCTTCCACGATGCAAGCCGCGAAGCAGATGGAACTGCTGCTGGCCGCTGTCGGGACCCCGGAAGCGATTTCCCACGTCCGCCGCATCGAAGAATTCGAACACCAGTGCGACAACTACACGCACATGACCGTCGATCTGCTGCGCCGCACGTTCATCACGCCGCTGGATCGCGATGAAACAAGCACGCTGATCAGCGCGCTGGACGATATCGCCGACCTCATCCAGGCCGCCGCGCACCGCATCGAATTCTACGACATCACCCGCGTGCCGGAGGGTGTCAGGCAGCTCAACGTCGTCCTGATGAAAGCGGTCACTGAACTTGTGAAGGCCGTCGGATTCCTGCGCGACATGAAGAAGCACGTCAGCGAAATCGAAGCGATTTGTCACGAAGTCAACCGCCTGGAAAACGAAGGCGACCGCATCAAGCGTACCGGCGTGGGCGACTTGTTCCGTTCGAAGATGGACCCGCTGGAACTGATGAAGGACAAGGAACTGTACGAAGCCCTTGAAGAAGCGATCGACAAGTGTGAAGACGCCGCCAACATCATCGAAGGCCTCTTCATACAACACGTCGGCTGAGTTTCCGTTTCGCAAGTTACCGAACGTTAATCCGGTTTCCCGATCTCTTGTTTTTTGAGGTGGACAGGTGGGATTTTTTGAAGCAATCAACAATATCAGTCCCCTGATCCTGATCACGCTGGTCGTGGCGCTGGCCTTCGACTTCGTCAACGGTTTCCACGACGCGGCGAATTCGATCGCGACAGTGGTGGCGACGCGCGTCCTGAGCCCACGTTTTGCAGTGGCCTGGGCAGCGTTTTTCAACTTCGCGGCCGCGTTCCTTTTCGGAACCGCCGTCGCCAAGATGGTCGGCAAGGATGTCGTCGACCTGAGCTATGTAACCGTTCCCGTGATTTTTGCCGGCCTGATGGGCGCGATCATCTGGAACCTGATCACCTGGTGGCTCGGACTGCCGTCGTCATCGTCGCACGCACTTGTCGGCGGGTACGCCGGTGCCGCGCTGGCCGCGGCCGGAATTGCCGCCTTGAAGTTCAGCGGCCTTGCGAAGATCGCAGCATTCATCGTGATTGCGCCGACGATGGGATTCCTGCTGGGGATGCTGAACCAGGTTGTGGTTCAGTGGCTTGTTCGCAAGATGTCCCCCGGAAAGCTTTTCCCGCTTTTCAGGAAACTGCAGCTTGTGTCGGCCGCGATATATTCCTTTTCGCACGGCTCGAACGACGCGCAGAAGACGATGGGCATCATTTTCGCGCTGCTGGTCGCATCCGGTGTGTCGCCCGCGCTCTGGGGGCAGAATCCTTCAAATCCTGAACACATACCGGTCTGGATCATTCTGATCTGTCACGCGATGATCGCCCTTGGCACCCTTTTCGGCGGGTTCAGGATCGTGAAGACCATGGGCACCAAGCTGACGAAACTGGATCCGTTGCACGGTTTCTGTGCCGAAACGGGCGGTGGCGTCACCATCCTGGCCGTCAGCGCGCTGGGCATCCCGGTTTCCACGACACACACCATCACCGGCGCGATCGTCGGTGTCGGTACGGTCGGCGGCGTCCGCAGCGTGCGGTGGATCGTGGCGCGCAAGATTCTGTGGGCCTGGATACTGACAATCCCCATGTCGGGTTTGATCGGCTGGGGTATCTACCGGCTGATGGCTTTTCTGGGACAGGCCTGACACAAGTTTTGAACCAGAATTTTCCTTCCTGCCTGTTTCACATCCCCGGTTCGGGTCTATAATCCGCCCCGCCTGGACGTCGTAATCCTGACATCGCCCGGTCCCTTCGGGGAAACGGTGCCGCAACGTCCTTAAGGCGTACTCCCCGCCCGCGCCCGCGGACCGGATGGAGGTTTGACAGGCTTTGTTTGACGCAATCAGTAACATAGACCCCCTTGTGATCGTCACCCTGTTTGTCGCGATCGCCTTCGACTTCGTCAACGGTTTCCATGACGCCGCGAACGCCATCGCCACCGTCGTCGCCACGCGCGTCCTGACGCCCCGGTTCGCGGTCGCGTGGGCCGCCTTCTTCAACTTCGCCGCCGCGTTCGTATTCGGGACCGCCGTCGCGAAGATGGTCGGAAGCGAGGTCGTCGACATCAAGCTGGTAACGGTACCGGTTATATTCGCGGGCCTTTCCGGCGCCGTCGTGTGGAACCTTATTACCTGGTGGCTCGGGCTCCCGTCGTCGTCGTCCCACGCCCTGGTCGGGGGATATGCCGGTGCAGCGCTGGCCCACGCCGGCGTGGCGGCGTTGAAGTTCAGCGGACTGGGCAAGATTGCGGCGTTCATCGTGATCGCGCCCCTGGTCGGCTTCCTTCTGGGCATGCTGAACCAGGTGATTGTCCTGTGGCTTGTCAGGAAGATGCGGCCCGGCCGCCTGATCCCGCTTTTCAGGAAACTGCAGCTTCTGTCTTCGGCGATTTATTCGTTTTCGCACGGGTCGAATGACGCCCAGAAGACGATGGGTATCATTTTCGCGCTGCTGGTGGCTTCCGGGCTGAATCCAGCCGTCTGGGGCCAGAATCCCGCGGACCCCGAACACATACCTACCTGGATCATCATCCTGTGTTACGCGGCCATCGCCGCAGGCACGCTGTTCGGCGGGTTCAAGATCGTCAAGACGATGGGCACCAAGCTGACCAAGCTGGATCCGATGCACGGTTTCAGCGCCGAAACGGGCGGCGGCGTGACGATCCTGGCGGTCAGCGCGATGGGCATTCCGGTTTCAACAACCCACACCATAACGGGCGCGATCGTTGGCGTCGGAACCGTAAGCGGCGTGCGCAGCGTCAGGTGGATTGTCGCGCGCCGAATCGTATGGGCCTGGATATTCACCATCCCCGCCGCCGGCCTTTTTGGCTGGGGCTTTTGCGAATTGCTGAAACTGATCGGCATTTCGTGAATTTCCATTGAAACAGCGCAAGCCGCAGGTTCGCCTTCCTGATTTCGTCCGGGTGTTGACGCGGCGTCGTGCCATGCTTAGCCTTCGATAGACGCGGAAACCGGATATCAGCCGGCTCAATAACATTGGATTTTCGGGGGATTGAAAATGAATACGACGAATTTGAATTTCAGGCGGCTGCTTTCGATAACCGGGCTGTCGGCCGCTTGCGTGGCCTTGTTCGGCGTGGCCGGATGCGCGGCGACGACGACCGAACGTCTCAAGCTGCCGGAGCTGAAGACGGTCGATCAGGTCGACCTGGCGAAGTACCTGGGCAAATGGTACGACGTGGCCAGCTTCCCGCAGTGGTTCCAGCGCGGGTGTACCGCCACCACCGCCGAATACGCGTTGAAGCCCAACGGCGAAATCAACGTCGTCAACAGTTGTCGCAAGGGTTCGCTGGACGGGAAGAAGAAGCAGTCAATCGGCCGGGCCCGCGTGGTCGACACAAAGACCAACGCGAAGCTGGAAGTCAGCTTCTTCGGTAACTTCTGGGGCGATTACTGGATCGTCGATCTGGGCGAAAATTATGATTATTCGGTCGTGGGCGCGCCTTCGCGCGATTACCTCTGGATACTCAGCCGCACGCCGCAGATGGACGGCGCGACTTACAACGCCATCCTTGAACGGCTGAAGGGGCAGGGCTACGAAGTCGAACGCCTGGTGCTTACCCCGCAGCCGATTCCGGGGGCTGGCGACCAGCCTTCCGGCACCGTTGACTGAGGTGCCCGATGCGTCTGTGGTCCATTCACCCGCGGCACCTGGACGCGAAGGGACTTGTGGCCGCCTGGCGTGAGGGCCTGCTTGCGCGCGCCGTGTTGCGCGGCGAAACCGTCGGATATCGCAACCACCCCCAGTTGGATCGTTTCAAGGCCTGCGCCGACCCGCAAATCGCAATCGACTGTTTCCTGTCGCGGTTGCTGGATGAAGCCACGGCGCGCGGGTACAGGTTCGACGCGACGAAGATTGAATATCGTCAATGTCCTGGCGGCCACATCCCCGTCACCGATGGTCAGGTCGCGCACGAGTGGGCGCACATGCTGGCCAAGCTGGCCGTGCGCGATCCCGCCCGTCACGCCGTTTCGCTGGGGCTGGCCCCATACGTGTCCCCATGTTTCGTCGTGGTCCCGGGGCCCGTGGAGGACTGGGAGAAAGCGCGAAATCACCTGCTGCAGCCCTGAATTGCGTTGACTAAATTCGGATAACCGGATAAACGAATATACTGTCTGGCGATGGACCCGGGGAGGTTACCTGATGCGCGATGCCGCCGAATTCTTCAAGGTGCTTTCCGACGAATCCAGACTGCAGATTCTTTGGCTGTTGTTCAACAACGACGAGCTCTGCGTCTGCGACATCATGGCGGTGCTGGACATAACGCAGTCGAAGGCGTCGCGTCACCTTGCGACCCTGCGGCATGCCGGGCTGGTCGCGGATCGCAGGGACGGGCCATGGTCGTATTACCGGGCCAGGGAACCCCGATCACAGTTTAATCGTGATCAACTGGCCGCGCTCCGCCTCCAGATGGTGTCGCTTTCTTCGGCCGCGGAACTGACGGAGAGGCTTCAAGACTGGATGAAGCGGAAGGCTGTTGCCGCAGATGCGTCTGGCGCCGGCTGCTGTGCCCCTGGTTCCGCTGCCTGTGCGAATGGTTCTGGCGGTTGTGTCCCGGTGAGGGGGATTTGACTATGCCGAAGGCCGGGATTGCTGGGAAGTTGTCGTTTCTTGATCGCTGGCTGACGCTCTGGATCTTCGCGGCCATGGGCATCGGGGTGGGAATTGGCTGGTTGTTTCCTGCCGTCGGCCCGTTCCTGGGCCAGTTCAAGTCCGGGGAGACCAGCATTCCGATCGCCATCGGCCTGATCCTGATGATGTACCCGCCGCTGGCGAAGGTGCGTTACGAGGAAATGGGGTCGGTTTTCAGGAACAAAAAGGTGCTTGGTCTTTCGCTTTTGCAGAACTGGGTGATCGGCCCGATCCTGATGTTCGTCCTTGCCGTCATATTCCTGCGCGACAAACCTGAATACATGACCGGACTGATTATGATCGGTCTGGCGCGCTGCATCGCGATGGTAATCGTCTGGAACGAGCTTGCGAAGGGCGATTCGGAATACTGCGCCGGGCTCGTGGCGTTGAATTCCGTCTTCCAGGTACTGCTGTATCCGGTGTACGCCTGGATTTTCCTGTACGTCGCGCCCAGGTGGTTCGGGCTCCAAGGCGTCGCGGTCGATGTGACGATGGGACAGATTGCGACCAGCGTATTCATTTACCTGGGGATTCCGTTCCTGGTCGGCATCATTTCCCGGTTTACTTTGATCCGGCTGAAGGGCCGCGACTGGTACCAGTCCAGGTTCATTCCGGCCATCAGTCCGATCACGCTGGTGGCGCTGTTGTTTACCATTGTTGTCATGTTTTCGATGAAGGGCGAAGCGATTGTCACGGTTCCCTTCGACGTCGTTCGAATCGCCATACCGCTCCTGATTTATTTCGTGGTCATGTTCTTCGTGTCCTTCTTCCTGTCCATGAAAGCTGGTGCGACTTACGGGCAGACAGCCACTTTGTCGTTGACGGCGTCATCGAACAACTTCGAACTGGCAATAGCCGTGGCGGTCGCAACCTTTGGTCTTGAGAGGATGGAGGTGTTCGCGGCGGTTATCGGTCCATTGGTCGAGGTCCCGGTCCTGATTGGGTTGGTCAGTGTTTCATTGTGGCTCGGGCGCAGGTATTTCAAGAAAGAGGTGGCGTGATGGGTCGGGCGGACGATATCAGAAAATCGGTTTCGGCATCTTATGCACTGGCGGTTCGCCGCGCGATGGCCCGAAAGAAGGAACGGCTGGCGGGCGGAGGGTGTTCGCCTGACAAGGCCGTTTCACAGGGCACGACGAAGGCCGGGCGGTCCGGCGGCTCATGCTGCTGCGGCGCGCCGGCTTCAGTGGGATCCCTGGCGGAAATGGCCGGGTATTCCCGCGAAGCGCTTGCCGCGCTTCCGCCCGATGCCGTCGCAAGTTCCTTCGGTTGCGGCAATCCGGTGGCGCTTGCGGCAATCCGGGAAGGCGACACGGTGCTTGACCTGGGTTCCGGGGCCGGAATCGACCTCCTGCTGGCGGCAAAGATGGCCGGGCCGACCGGTCGTGTGATTGGCGTCGACATGACCCCGGCGATGATCGAGCGCGCCAGGGCGAATGCGGCCGCGGCAGGCCTGGCCAACGTCGAGGTCAGGCATGGAATCATCGAAAACCTGCCGGTTGAGGCCGAATCGATTGACCTGGTCATTTCAAACTGTGTCATCAATCTTTCGCCTGAAAAGGAACGAGTCTTCAACGAACTTTTCCGTGTCCTTAAGCCCGGGGGCCGTATATCGATATCGGACATCGTTTCCGAACCGCTTCCGGACTGGGCGCAGAAAATGGCCGTGCTTTATTCCGCGTGCATATCCGGCGCAATTCCCGAATCGCAGTACCTCGCGGGGCTTCGCGATGTGGGCATGACCGATGTGAAGGTGGCGGATCGTCTGGTCTACACCGCCGATCAGCTTGCCGGGCTGCTGGACTCGGTTGACGGGGGTGGCTGCTGCTGCGGTGGAAACATCGGGAAGGAAGATGCGGCAAAGGCCGCTGCGGCGCTTGCGGGCCGTGTCGCCAGCGTCCGCGTGACCGGCGTGAAGCCTTAAGGGGGGCTGGTTATGAAGGGGCTGCTTTTCATGTGCGTCGCGAATTCCGCGCGCAGCCAGATCGCCGAGGGGCTGGCCAGGTCATTGGTGCCTGCCGGCGTCAGGGTATGGTCCGCCGGAACCCGCCCGTGTTCTGTTCGGCCCGAGGCGGTCCAGGTGATGGCCGAAATCGGGATCGACATATCGGGACAGTACTCCAAGGCCGTCGATGTGATACCCAGGGACGACGTGGACACCGTCATAACGCTTTGCGCGGAAGAGGTCTGCCCCGTGTTTTTCGGCCAGGTACGGCGCCTGCACTGGGCCATGCCCGACCCGGCGGCGGTCGAGGGCCCCGGTGAAGCCCGCATGGACGCTTTTCGTCAAACCCGGGATGAACTTCGCAGGCGAATCGCGGGACTGCTTGTCGGGGAAGACATGGAAGACAAAGGGGATTTTGTATGAATATCCGCGATTGGCCCCGGTTGCGCAGGCTGGCGCTCCGCATTTTTCTGGCTCACATGGCCGGCCTGGCCTGGTGGCTCATATACAGGAACCTTCAGTGGTTTTCCCGGTGGCTCACGTATGACGTGTTCGGCATGGCGAAGGACAGCCACCTTTCCAGCGCCGTCGAGTTTTTCATTTACGAGGCCCCGAAGGTCCTGATGTTGCTGACCCTGGTCGTTTTCGGCGTCGGCATCGTGCGGTCATTTTTCACGCCCGAGCGCACCCGGCGAATCCTGGCCGGCAAACGCGAGATATTCGGCAACGCGCTTGGTTCACTGCTGGGCGTCGTGACTCCGTTCTGCTCGTGCTCGGCTGTGCCTCTGTTCATCGGGTTCGTGACGACCGGGGTGCCGCTGGGCGTGACTTTTTCGTTCCTGATTGCGGCGCCGATGATCAATGAAGTCGCGCTTGTCCTGCTTTTCGGGCTGTTCGGCTGGAAGGTCGCCGCGTTGTATGCCGGGACCGGCCTGGTCATCGCGTTCTTCGCGGGCTGGGCTATCGGGAAATTGCGCCTGGAACGCTGGGTTGAACCCTGGGTGTTTGAAACATCCACGGGTGTCGGGCAGTCCGGCCCGGACGAAGTGCTGACGTGGGCTGACAGGTTCCGTTATGGACTCGACACCGTCCGGGATATCGTCGGCAGGGTGTGGCCGTGGGTGCTGGGCGGCATTGCCGTTGGCGCCGGGATTCACGGGTACGTGCCGGAAGATTTCCTGGCTTCCTTCATGGGCAAGTCGGCGTGGTGGTCGGTTCCGGCCGCTGTCGTTCTTGGAGTTCCCATGTATTCCAACGCCGCCGGCATTATCCCGGTCGTGCAGGCCCTGCTGGAAAAGGGTGCAGCGCTGGGAACTGTCCTGGCGTTCATGATGGCTGTCATCGGGTTGTCACTGCCGGAAATGATTATCCTGCGCAAGGTCCTGAAAGTGCCGTTGATTGCGACGTTCGCCGGCGTGGTGGCCGTCGGGATCCTGATTGTCGGTTACCTGTTCAACATACTGCTTTGAAGGGGGTGAAGATGAAGGTGAAAATTCTGGGAACCGGTTGTCCGAAGTGCAAAAAGCTGTTTGCGGAGGCCGAGGCCGCGCTGGCCGCGTCCGGCGTCCAGGCTGAACTGGTTAAGATCGAAAAATTGAACGAGATCATGGGTTATGGCGTCATGATGACCCCGGCGCTGGTCGTTGACGAACAGGTCAAGGTGGCAGGTCGCATCCCGTCGAAGGAAGACATGGTCAAGTGGTTCGTCGAAGCGGCGTCGCAAAACGCGTAAGGGGTCAGAATGCTGGACAGCCTTGTCAACAACGCGGGCGCGTACATCACAACCAACCCGTGGCTGGCGCTGGTCGCCGTGTTCGCGGGCGGGGTGCTGACCGCGTCCAATCCGTGCGTGCTTGCAATGATCCCCCTGATGATGGGATTCGTGGCGGGCCAGAAGCAGTCGGGTCTGTTGCGGTCGCTGCTGTTTTCGCTGGTTTTCGTCGCCGGGCTGGCCCTGACGTTCACCGCGATGGGGATGCTGGCGGCGCTGGCCGGCCACATGTACGGCGACATTTCCGGCGTCTGGAACTGGGCGGTGGCCGTCGTCTGCGTGGTAATGGGCCTGCACCTGACCGGGGCGATAACGATTCCGATTCCATCGCTTGGCGGGCGTCTGCAGCCGAAGATTCGTGGGGTGCTGGGCGCGTTCCTGCTGGGCCTGCTGTTCGGCGTGGTTTCCGCGCCCTGCGCCGCGCCCATACTTGTCGTCCTGCTGACGTATCTGGCCGGCTCGGGCGCATCCGTCGCCTGGGGAGGCACGCTTCTGCTGGTGTATGCCCTTGGCCACAGCGTGTTGATACTGATCGCCGGGACATCGATGGGGGCCGCCACAGCCCTGATTGAAAACCGCCGGGCGGCCGGGGTGCTGCGTATTCTGCGGATTCTGGCGGGTGTCGCGATTATACTTGTTGGCGTTTACTTCGGATGGAAGGGGTTGAAATGAACAGGTCGCTGATCCCGTTTCGCGTGCGGAAGTTCATCTTGTCATGCGCGTTGCTTGTCGCTTCAGGCGCGATGGCCGCCGGTTGCGGTAACGCGCCAGTCGGGACGCCGCCGGCCGGCAAGTCCGCCGCTGCGGTCGTTTCAAAAGCTCCGGCGCTTGCAAAGATAGTGTTCGTGGACCAGGTCGAGTGCTGCAATTGCACGCAGGACCGCATCGACGCGACGTGGAAGGCGCTGACGGAAGCAGTGGGTGAACCCCCGGTAATCCCGGTTGAACGTATTCATTCCGACACCCAGCCCGAGCTTGCGGCGGAATACACGACGTTCAAGCCGATAATGGTAATTCCCGCGGTGTACTTCGTCGGGGCGGATGGTTCCGTGCTGGAGATGCTGCAGGGTGAACTGCGAACCGTCCAGATTATCGAAGCGATGACGAAGCTGTCCGCTAAGTGAAGCACAGCCCCACGAATCAACGACTCCCGTTTTCTAAAATCCCTGCAACAACCGGTTCGTTCAGGTTTAGAATTGCGCTCCATGCGGAGCATGCCGATGTCTGGCGCGCACGACCCGAAAGAACGAAAGGCCGGTGAGTTGAACCAGCACGGTTGTTCGATGACCGGGTTCGCGTTCCAGGTCATGGATCTGGCCGGGCCTGAACTGGCCGTGGTGATTTTCGGTGAACGTGACTGCGTCAGCGCCTTCCCCCGCACCACCAGCAGGTGGGCCGTCAATCCCTGGTGGGACGTTTATACGGTCGCGCTTGGCGAAACCGATGTCGTCGCGGGAAGGGCCGAACAGAAGCTTGAAGAGTGCCTGAACCACGTGTCGGAAGTGCTTGCGGGTCGCGGGCCTATAACCGGCGACATGCTCGACGGCATTCCGGCGTTCGCGGCCAGGCAGGCGTTTATTCAATCCGGTGTGCAGCCGCGTATCCTCGTCCTTTCAACCTGTCTTTCCGAAGTGACCGGCGCCGCGATTGAACCGGTCTGCAGGCGCGTTGAATCCCGCACCGGTATCAGGATAATTCCCGTCGCCACAAGCGGGCTGAAGCTGAAGACGCAGGCGGAGGTCGTGGACGAAGTCGCCGAAACTATGATTTCGGGATTCGGTGACTTCGGGGACGTCGACGCTGCCGCGGTCAATCTGCTGGGCTTTCAGACCGACCGGGCGAACGACGCCGACGCCGATACCGGCATGTTCAGGACGGAAGCCGCCACCATCATCGACGCGTTCGGCGGCCGCCTGAATTCCGCGGTTCCGGCGGGGGCGACTGTCGCGGACTGGCGGATGCTGCCGCGTGGCGCCCTCAATTTCGTTTCGGACACGTCGGTCCTTTCCAAGGTCGTCGCGATGCTGTCCGGCGGCGGACGGCGTTTCATCGAGGTCGTCCAGCCGAAGGGCGTCGCGGCGTCTGACCAGTTCTATTCGGCAATCGCGGCGGCCCTTGGCGTCGATCCGGCCCCGTTTCTTGACCGGTACGCGCCCCGGCTGGACGCGCTGGCCGTTGTCAAGGACGCCCGGGCCAGGTTCGCCGGCATGCGGCTGGCTTACGGCATCGGCACCCTGCACAACTTCCGTCCCGACGTCCTGGCGCGGGAAGGTCTTGGCAACCTGCCGATGTTCCTGGAACTGGGGTTCGACGTCGAAATCGTCATCCAGGAACGCGACTATCCCGAAGTGCACGACAGGATCCGGCGGAACCTCAAGGCGCTTGGCGTGGACGCGCCGTATCGCCTTTATTACGAACCGGCCGTTCTTGAGCCGGCGCTTCGCGAAGGGAAATTCGGCTGCGCGTATGTCGCCGACTTCATGCGGGATCAGGTCGCAAGGGCCGGCATCCCGATGCTGAATTTCGGTGAAATGAATTCCGGATACAGGTTCGCGGGCGAATATGTCAGGCAGATCATGCGGACGCTCGGGTCCGACTTTGACAGCCGTTTCGGGAAATACCTTGGCGGGCAGGGGGAAAAACGGTGAAACCCGGTGACAACCCAGTTCCCGCGCGTCCCGGCGAGGCATTCGAGCTGTTCGACATGGACGGCGGCGACCTTCTTGGTATCTTCGCCGGGGTGCACGCCGTGCCCGGCGCAATCATGCTGCTGCACACGACGGTCGGCTGCAAGTTCAAGACGCAGTTACAGATTTCGGACCACGACTGGGGGCGCGAATCCCACAACCAGCGCCTGTGGACCGGGGTCGACGACGCCAGGATCATCACGGGATCGGGACAGCGCCTGGTCGAATTCGCCACTACATGGTACCAGCGGCGCAAGCCTGAAGTTTTTGTCGTCGCCACCAACGCGTCCATCGAGCTGTCGGCCTTCGACGTTGAAGCCGCCGTTGAAGAACTCCGCCTCCGCCTGCCAATCCCCGTTCTTTACCTGAAGGCGCCGGGGCACGAAGGGTCCATCCAGTCGGGCTACCGGCGTTTCACGCGGGCAGTCGCCCCGATGCTGGCCCCGGCTTCCACGGACCCGGCTGCCGCGCGATCGGTCGCACTGGGCGGATACTTCCTGGACCGGTATGAAATGGAGCACGCCGCCAACGTCGGCGAAATCCGCCGCCTTCTTGTTCAGTGTGGATTGTCGTGGCGTGGCGCCATGTTCGATGGCAGTTCGTGGGATTCGGTGCTGGCGGCTGGCCAGGCCCGCAATATGATATGGCTGCCTTATGGTCACGGCATCGCATCTGCGTGCGGCAACGACGGGCGGACGCACTGCGAAACCGACCTCCCGGTCGGGTTGACCGGCACATCGGCCTTCCTGGACAGGCTTGGCCGTGACTTCGGCCTGGATGCCGCGGCGATTGACGCGGTGAAGGACCGGGAACTGTCCCGCGTGGTGCCGTTGATAAAGCGGGCCGTCGGTACCATCGCCGGTCGTCGCGTCGCCGTGTTCCTGGACACGCCTTCCGCCGCCGCCGTGGTTTCATTCCTTACCGAACTTGGATGTGAAGTGCCACTGGTCTGCCTGACCGACGGCACGTCCGGGTCGGAAACCGCGTTTTTCGACGCCTGCGCCAGGCTTGGAGCCTGTTTCGAATCCGGCGGTTCATTTCGTCCGGCGCGCCCCCGCGTCCTTGCCGGGCGCTCGCACAACACCCAGTACCTTGAATTCCAGAACGAATGCAGGAACGGCTTCATTTCCGTCGCGTTCGGTTCGTCGATCCAGTCGGCCGCCCTTGAAAGCGCGGGCGTGCAGGTGATCGAAATGGGATTCCCTTCGGTCAACAAGCACTGGCTGTATCCGATGCCGTGGATGGGCTACAACGGCGCGGTCGCGCTGGTACAGCGGCTGCTGGACACGTTCAGGCACGTTCACTGAAGTGCCTTTCCGTATCGCCTTCAGCGGTGTTCATGTAAAACATTGGCGGTCAGGTGGACGTCTGGACGGTCTCGCCGTCGGCGATCGACCCATTACCGAAGCTGGATAACGATAGTCCGGGGTTTACAATGACGTTGGCGCCGACCCTGGCCTCCGCAGGAATGCGGGATTCCTTGCCAATCACTGTAAGTCCGCCGAACAGACTGGTCGGGAACCGGCGATTCCTCCCGTCGGAGCAGGCGCTGTTTCCGATTGACGCGTGGCATCCCACCACCACGAGCTTGTCCAGTATGCTTTTTTCCACCGTCGCATCGGCGCCGATTTCGCAGTCGTTCATGACCACCGAGTCCCTTATCGTCGCACCCGGGCCCACGCTGACGCCGGGGAAAAGGACGCTGTTGACGACCTTGCCTTCGACCACGCAGCCGACGCTGACAATCGAGTTGCCAACCTCCGCCTTACCCAGAAAGCGTGCCGGCAGGCGCTGTACCCTGCCGGTGGCGATCCTGTTTGTGCGCACTGCCCACGCGTCCAGATCGATGGAGTCTTCCGGTATGTCTGTGCCCCCTTCCATCGCCAGGCGAAGGTGTTCGATGATGTCCATGTTCGCCTGCCAGTATGAATGCAGTGTGCCGACATCCCTCCAGTAGCCATGGAATTTGTGTGTGTAAATCCGGGCGCCCCCGGCCAGCATCGCCGGGATGACGTGCTTTCCGAAATCGAGCCCACCTTGTCTGTGCTGTTCCGTCAGGGCTTCCTCAAGGATTTCGCGGCTGAAAACGTAAATGCCCATGGAAGCCAGGTTGCTGGTGCTTTTCGGGTCTTTTTCGACAAACCCGGTGACCCGGCTCTTCCGGTCGACGTTGATGGTGCCGAAGCGACCCACTTCATTCCACGGCACCTCCATCGCCGCAATCGTCAGTTCGGCCCGCGACTTCCGGTGTTTTTCAATCAGCAGCCTGTAATCCATCGAGTAAATGTGGTCCCCGGACAGTATCAGGACGTAGTCCGGGTCCAGCCTGCGGATGAAATCGAGATTCTGGTATATGGCGTCGGCGGTTCCCCCGTACCAGTCCGTGGTGCTTCGTTTGAACACCGGCGGAAGGATTTTGAGCAGTGATGCGTGGCCGGCCAGGTCCCACGGCTCTCCGTCGCCAAGGTGGATCATCAGCGACTGTGGCCTGTATTGCGTCAGGATTCCCGCATACCTTATGCCGGACTGCATTATATTGGTAAGTGTGAAGTCGATGATCCGGTAGCTGCCGCCAAACGGGACGGCTGGTTTCGCCCTGCCCGAAGCGATGATATTCAGGCGCGTTCCCCGACCCCCGGCAAGCACCATCGCAATGACATCGGTTTTCATGATCAGCCGCTCCAGCCCATGTCTGATCCGCCGGTCGGGTCCTCTTCAAGGTGGCTGGTCGTGTAAACCCCTGAACCCACCCAGGCACGAACCGGTGTCCCGCCCGTCAGCCCATGGCCGTTTCCAACCAGTGTTCCCTTTTCCAGCACGACGAGTTCAGCCCGATCCCCGACGTTGCAGCCGCGACTGACGATGCAATCCTTGTCGAGCACCGCGTGCAGCACCTTTGAACCACGTGCAATTCTGCACCTGTCCAGGATTACGCTGTCGACCACCGACGCGCCGGGTTCGACCACGACCCGGGGCGATAGCACGCAACGCTTTACCGTTCCGCCGATGCGGCAGCCCGGCGCGATTAAGGAGTCAGTCACATTCCCGGTCGGGGTTACCGATGCGGCCGGAACGTCGCCCAGTCCCTGTGTGTCAGGGTTGGTGATGACGTGGGCCGTGGGAACAGGGTCGCCGTCCGGGTCCAGCATCTTCATGTGAGCGTCGTACCAGGCACCGACAGGTCGCAGGTATTCCCAGACATCCCGGAAGACGTATCCGTACACCCTGCCGCGTGAAACCATGGCGGGCAGAACCTCATCGTAAATCTGGTAGGTTCTTCCATCGGTGGCGTTTGCCTCGACCGCCGCGGTCAGAACATCGGTCCTGAACACGTAAACCGTCATTGAAACCAGGTTTGAACAGGGCGAAGTCGACTTCTCACGGTATTCGACAACCCTTCCGGTGCGATCCAGTTTCGCGGTTCCGAACATCGAAAGATCGTCGCCATGCATCGGCGTGAGTGCCATCGTCAGGTCGGCGCCGGTTCTGCGGTGCTGTTCCACAATCGGCCGGTAGTCCATCCGGTAGGCGTGGTCCCCGGACAGGACCAGCACGTCGGACGGACTGTACCGTCGGACGAAATTCAGGTTCTTGAACACTGCCCCTGCCGTTCCGCCATACCATTTCATGTCGTCTTCGCCCTCATAAGGCGGAAGGAAGGTCAGCGAACGCGACTGTCCGCTGTACTCCCATGGCCTGCCGGTACCGACATGGTCCATCAGCGAAGACGAGTTGTACTGGGAAAGGATGCCGACGTGATCAATGCGTGATTCGGACAGATTGGTCAGGCAGAAGTCGATGATCCTGTACAGTCCGCCGAATGGCACCGCAGCCATGCAGCGGGACCGCGTCAGGGGGCCCATCGCGGCCGGCTTTCCGCCCGCGAGAACCAGTGCGAGCACTCTGTCCATTTATTCCTTATATATCGCGGGCGCGTGGTAAGGTATTCGGCGTTGGATAACTATTTAGAATTAAAGGGTAAAATTCGCAAGTGGAAGCGCGGTGGAGCGGTGCTGCCGGGCAGGGTCAGGGGGTGCCGTCATCGACAATCACGAATTCAACGCGGCGGTTTTTCTGGGTTTCTTCGTCGTTCTTTTCTTTCGGGAACAGCGGCCTGGTTTCCCCGAAACCCTGGAATTCCAGCCTGGACTTGTCGATTCCGCCCTGTGTCGTCAGCCAGTTCATGACCGATTCGGCGCGCTTGATCGACAGCTTCATGTTGGGGGCGGGCTTTCCTTTCGTGTCGGTATGCGCCTCGATTCGGATCTTCCTGATCTGCGGGTTGTCCTTCATGATCTGCGCCACCGCTTCCAGCACCGGGAATGACCGCGTCTGTATGGTGGCCTTGTTGGAATCGAAGTACACCGGTTCAAGGATGACGATCTTTTTACCTTCAATCTTCGCCCTTTCTTCCGGGCAACCGTCGTCATCGGTGTCCCCGTCCTTGTCTTCCGCCTTGTCCGGGCACTGATCGCTGCCGCGGCACATCCCGCCGAACTGTGCGGCCAGGCCCTTGTCCTTCACCCATGGATCGCAGATTCCGTCGGCGTCCTGGTCGGGGTTCGGGGCGGGGCAGCCTTCGTTCCACTGCTGGCCCTGTTCCGTCGGACACCTGTCCACGCCACGGCATATCCCGGCCACGGCATCGAAGACACCCTTTTCGGACACCCACGGATCACAGATTCCGTCACCGTCCCGGTCCGGTGCCGGGGCAGGGCAGCCGCGGTTGAATACTTCCCCGGCTTCGGCCGGGCAGTCGTCGCTTCCGGTACACATCTGTGCGTATTTATCTGCCCTGTTGGTCGTCGACACCCACGGATCGCAGACCATGTCGCCGTCGTCATCCGGTTCCGGGCACCCGTCGCCGTCTTCAAATCCGTCGGCATCCTCGGCCTGGTCGACGCATGTATCGGCGCAGTCGTTCAGTCCGTCCGCGTCGGCATCGCCGGCACACCTGTCGCAGCCGTATGTAACGCCGGCGAAAAGCCTGTACCGGGGACCGGCCACGCCCTGCGTCACCGACGCGCCCGCGCCGAAGTTGACGTCAACGCAGCGGTGCGCGTGCCAGCGGAAACCGCCCAGCGGCTCGATCGGTGTCACCTTGAGGTCGAACGGGTCGCCAACCGACGTCGCCACGTTAAGTTCGCCGATCAGGTCCAGCTTCTGCGGCACCAGTCCGACCCAGAAACCGAATTTCATCCTGATCTGGTCTTCGATGCTGATGTCCATGTATGAGCTGTCCTTGATGACCCGGTAGCCGAAATCAAAGACGAAGCCGAAGCGGTTGAAGTCCAGGCTGAGGTTCAGCCAGGGCGCGAAGGTCCATGACGCGCTGCCCATGTACGGATCAATTGCGTGACCGGTCGGCGCCGTGAATTCGGGAGTCAGCCCGATCGCGAAAATCTTGTTCGGGGTGCGGTAAAGGCGAACCCGGGGGACGATGCGGAGGTCACCGACACCGACCGTCGAAGGCGCGACCATGTCGCCGCTGCCTTCGCCGCCCTGGTAAAGGATTACCGGAAGCACCAGGCCGAGGTCCAGCCAGTTCGTGAACCCCACCGCGCCGAAAACATGCGCCGTGAATTGATGCTCGACAATATGTTTCAGCACGACGTCGTCGTTCCGCAGGACGAGGGGATCGTTCTGGTAGTCGAACATGACGCCGACGTCCCAGTTCCACTGACCCAGCGTGTACCCCTTTCCAGCGGTGAAAAGGTCCTGCTTGAACGGGGATGGTTCGAACGTCTGGACCGGTATTGCGTCCTGCGCGGCCGCGACACCCGGAAACAGGACGACAGCCGCCATCAGGAGCGCAGCTATACCGCCGCGCGGACGCCTGCGCGCCAGCCTGAGGGCGCCGAACAGAACCATTGAAATCGTCATCATCAAGATACCCCCGATTCCCTGCGATTCGTCATTTGCAGCCGAGCATCCGCCAGTATATCCGATATCCGTTTCCTGGCATGCATCCCCCGTTCCATCTTGGTCGGAATCGCGCTGATTTTCGTTAACCACTTCGGGACAGTTGTCGATGATTTCCCCTTCCGTGATCGGGCAGTCCGGGTTTTCGTTCGGCCACCCGTCGTCGTCGATGTCGCAGTCGCAGACATCGCCCTCGCCGTCGTCGTCCATGTCTTGCTGGCCGGGGTCCGGAACCGTTTCGCAGAGGTCCGTCGCGTTCGCGACGCCGTCGCCGTCCATGTCGTCGTCGCATTCATCGCCGCCACCCGTCCCGTCGATGTCGGACTGCGACGCGTTCGGTTTGTCCAGGCAGTTGTCAACATCGTCGGACACATAGTCGCCATCGCGGTCCGCGTCGCAGGCGTCACCCTCCAGGTCGCCGTCCATGTCGGCCTGGTCTGCGTTCGCGTCAAACGGGCAGTTGTCCTCTTCGTTGTTCCGCAGGTCGCCGTCGATATCCACGTCGCAGGCGTTGCCTTCGCCGTCCGAATCCGTGTCGCCCTGGCGGTCGTTCGCGATGTCGGGGCAGTTGTCGTCGTCGTTGTCCACAAGGTCGCCGTCGCGGTCCGGGTCGCAGACGTCGCCCTGGCCGTCGTCGTCCGAATCGGCCTGGTCTTCGTTCGAAACCAGCGGGCAGTTGTCCGCCGTTTCGCCTTCGGCAGGCGGGCAACCCGGGTTGTCGTTAATGAAACCGTCTTCTTCGATGTCGCAGTCGCAGGCGTCCCCGGCAAGATCACCGTCGGCGTCGGCCTGATCCTTGTTGGCGACGGCAACGCAGTTGTCTTCGGGGTCGATGATTTCGTCGCCGTCCTGGTCACCCTCGCAGGCGTCGCCCACGCCGTCGTCATTATCGTCGGCCTGATCGTCGTTGGCGTCGGTGGGACAGTTGTCAACCGGTTCATCGATGCCGAACAGGCACCCCGGGTTTTCATTTCGGATCTCATCGCCGTCGATGTCGCAGTCGCACACATCGCCGATACCATCGACATTCAGGTCTTCCTGGCCGGGGTTGGCGACAAGCTGGCAGTTGTCCACGGTGTTTTCGTGGAGGTCGCCGTCCGCGTCCGAATCGCATTCGTCCCCCATGCCGTCGACGTCGGTATCCGTCTGCAGCCAGTTCACCACGTCCGGGCAGTTGTCCCCGGCGTTGGCTGTCCCGTCACCGTCGCGGTCCGGGTCGCACAGGTCGCCCCACTGGTCTTCGTCGAGGTCTTCCTGGGCGGGGTTGACCTGTATCGGGCAGTTGTCGTCGTAATTGTCCAGCAGGTCCCCGTCGATGTCCGGGTCGCACAGGTCGCCCAGCGCGTCGCCGTCCATGTCGGCCTGGTCGATGTTGCCGATGAACGCGCAGTTGTCGGTGGCGTTCATCTTGCCGTCCCCGTCGATGTCGTCGTCCACGCAGTCGGCGTAGCCGTCATCGTCGATGTCATCGAAACCCTCGTCCACCCGGGAGTCGCAGTTATCGTTCTGGCCGTTGCAGACCTCCTGCCGGGTCGGGAATATCCAGTCGTTAAGGGGCGCGCAATCAATGTTGTCGGCCGCGCCGTCCCCGTCGTCGTCGTCGTCGCAGTCGTCGCCAATGCCGTCCAGGTCGTAATCGAATTGCTGGGGGTTTTCAGTCGCCGGGCAGTTGTCGAGCCCGTCGTCCGTCCCGTCGCCGTCATCGTCCGGATCGCACGCGTCGCCTTTCAGGTCATCGTCAATATTTTGCTGCCCCGGATTGTCGGTGTATGGGCAGTTGTCGTAATCGTTCGCCACGTCGTCGTCGTCGATGTCGGGATCGCATTGATCGCCCAGGCCGTCGCCGTCGAGGTCCTCCTGATCGTGGTTCATGGTCACGGGGCAGTTGTCTTCGGCGTCGTCGATCAGGTCGCCGTCGTCGTCGCCGTCGATACAGTCGGGCTCGCCGTCCACATCCAGGTCGGGGAAGCCTTCGTCGAGATACGTGTCGCAGTTGTCGTCGATGCCGTTACAGACTTCCGTGGCGCCGGGATACACCAGCTTGTTCAGGCGGTCACAGTCTTCCCAGTCCAGGAACCCGTCCGCGTCGTCGTCGTGGTCGCAGGCGTCACCGACCATGTCCCCGTCGAAGTTTTCCTGATCCGGGTTGTAGGTGGCTGGGCAGTTGTCCTGGCCGTCCGCTATTCCGTCCGCGTCGCCGTCGCCTTCCTGTGCCGTTGCGCCAACCGTGATCAGCAAGGACAAGACCAGCGTGAAAATGGCGCACGCCGCACCACGACCGACGAAACTTTTCATGTTGGCCTCCACCCGGGGGGACATAGTCGTTATTACCGGATGAATGTCCTATCTGCGCATCCATTTGTCAACGCCGGCAGGGCTTTCCGACAGGTCTGCGGGGCAACGGGTATGTCGTGGTCAAATGCGGGCTGAAACCTGGCGGGTGAATTTCCTGAAATGCGCTTTGCCGAAGCACTGTTCAGATGGGCGGCGCCTTGAATCCGCTGCCGAAGACCTCGGTGACGTCCTGAACCAGCGTGAACGCGCCGGGATCGACATCCTTTACAGCCTTTGTCGCGACGGCAAGCTGCCTGGTCCGCAGTATGCACATCAGCACGGGCTTCGGCTGGCCGGTATAGGCGCCGCTGGCGCTCATGATGGTCACCCCGCGGTCGATACGGTCCATCAGCGCCTGCGATACCTCGGTCGGCTTCGTGGTGATCGTCCACAGGACCTTGTTGCCGTCGATGCCGACGATGGCCTTTTCAATGACGACGGATTCGATCGCGATGACGATAATCGTTTCGATTGCGGGTTCCAGCCCGTACATGGCGGCCAGGATGAACACGACCGATGCGTTCAGCGCGAACAGCAGGTAACCAATCCTGACGGAACTGATCTTCCGGACGGCCGCCGCGACAACGTCCGTGCCGCCCTGCGACGCGCGGGCGCGGATGACCAGCCCGGTGCCGAGTCCCGATACGACCGAACCGGCAATCAGGTTGAGATACTTGTCGTCAACCGGGTGAAGCGCGGCAAGCGGTGCCGTCACGGCGAAGGCAAGGGAAAGCCCGGCCATGCCGACGATGCTCCAGATCAGGAAGTCGCGCTGCAGGTACTTGCGGCAAATAAGGAAAATCGGGACGTTCAGTATGAAAAGGCCGATGCCGGCGGGAATCGGTGTGACATAAGACAGCAGGACGGCGAACCCGGCGACCCCGGCGGTCAGCAGGTGAATCGGCACCAGGAACACCTGGACGCCGAGCGCGGCCAGGAAGCATCCCACCACGACCATTACGGTTCGTTTTACGAATTCACGATTCAGGAAACGGAACATTTCGACCTCCCCGGGAAGGGGCCCCGGACGATGCGCGCGGAATGTGCCACAGGATCGGTTCGAAGACAACAAAATTGCCGTTACAGCCAGTCAGGGCCTGGCTTCGGCGCTATGGCGGTGTTCGTGCGCGAGCAGGGTGCGTTTGCAGTCCATGCCACCGGCGTAACCAGTCAGCGAGCCGTCGACCCCGATGACACGATGGCACGGGACGATGATGGCGACGGGATTCTGCCCGCACGCGCGACCGACGGCCCGGACCGACGTCGGGCGGCCGATTTCGCGGGCGACCCAGGAGTAAGATCGTGTTTCCCCGTACGGGATGGATGCCAGCGCCGTCCATACAGCACGCTGGAATTCGGTCCCCCCGTCAAACGAAACCGGTACGGTGAAGGCCTTCAGGCTGCCCTTGAAATAGCGGCCGATTTCAGCGGCGGCCCGGGCCAGGATCGGATGGGTTTCGTCCTGTTTCGCCCCCGGCGGAAGGTCGTCCGGCGACCCGGGCAGGCAGACAGCCACCACGGCTTGCCGGTTGGCGACGATGGTGAGCCGGCCGACCGGGGACTCGACGTTCATGAAGGCGTGGTTGTCCATTTCATTCACCAGGGAATCAGGAATTTTCAGGGACTTCGATCCTGTTTATAAATGGGGGGCATGTGCTTGTCAATCGCCCCGCATATATTCCTTGACCGCATACGTTCACGTGACTAAGATGCGCCTGTAACCAGTTAATTTGTTGGCGGATTGCGGCTGGCAGGCTGATGGCCCAAAGTCGTGTTTACCGCGTGTGACGTGTGTGCAATGCGGCCGCTTGTGGCCGGAATTTGGGGGGCGTATGCGTGTCCTGTCATTCATGGTTCCGTTGTTCGTCGCCTGTCTGTTCGCTGCCGGTTCCGCGCTTGCCGAGCCGTGCACAACGGTCGGCGACTGTCTGGAAGACGGCTATGTCTGCACCGCCTCGCAATGTGAAGCAGGCCAGTGCGTCGCTGTGGTTACGCAGGGATGCCTCATCCAGGACGGCTCGCAATGGCCCTGCAAGTACGACGGGGACACGGAAGCCGGAAATTCCTGTCATTACTGCTCGTCCAGCCTGAATCCGACCGGATGGTCGACCCGGGTTGACGGTACGTCCTGCGCGTCCGATGGAAACGAGTGTTCAGTTGACGTCTGCCAGGCCGGCGCGTGCGTACATCTTCCAGCGGCGGCGGGCATAGCGTGCGGTCCAGGCCTGGGGGATGAAGATGGTGATTCATACGCCACCTGTGATCAGGCGCAATACTGCGATGGCACGACCATTCAATGCGTCGACGCGGTGAAGTCATCAACGACCGTTTGCCGCGATACCGGGTTATGCGGAATCGATGATATGTGCGACGGGGTTACGAAGGAGTGTATCGCCCACGGGCAGATCAAGGCGGAGGGTGAGCCCTGCGGGGAGGCTTCAGGCCCCTGTGACGCCGTGGATTACTGCGACGGAAACAACTCGGCCTGCCCCACGGGTAACACCGTTCCTGACGGGTCACCGTGCGATCTGGACGGCAACGCGGCCACCCTGGATGAATGCCAGGCGGGCGCCTGCACGCCGCCGGGCAGGTTCAATACTCTTGTCGTCCGCGTTAAGTTCAGCGGCGTGGCGGCGGAACCTTTCGCCGACACCGCGTCGGTCATTGCGCGCATGAACGACGTGGTCACGAAGGCGTCATACGGCGCGGCTGACGTTACGGTGAGGTCCGCGGGAAGTATCGTCCAGCTCGAGCATCCGAAGGACTGGTACGAATCCGACGGGCGCTTCATGGAAATCGCGATCACGACCGAGGTGCTGAATTTCCTGCTTGAACAGGATCAGGAAATCCTGGGTGATGTGACCGTTTCGGCGTACGACGATATCAGGCACGTCGTGATCATGGTCAACCAGAACATCGAGGACAGGGCAACCACCGGATTGTTCCCCTTCCACCTGACCCCCTCGAATGGACCGGCGAAGGACATCAACCTGTCGGCATCGATCAATACGCTTTCGACAAATTCGTTGCGCCAGGGCCATGCGATCGGGCACCAGATGGGCATGGTCGACCTTTACCAGCACGACGGAACCTCCGTTCCTGACGACGCCAGGCCTCCGACCGGCTGGGACATGATGGCCGACACCACGGCATCCGGGACCGGGGCAATACCCCTTATGTGGTCGAAGATGACGGCCGGCTGGGTCGACGGCAGCCGGGTGGAGTGGGTTCCCAGATCGGAATGGTCGCAGAATGGCTTCGCGCGGCAATTTTCAATTCCGTTCCAGCATTCACTGGCGCCGGGCATGGTCGGGGCCGTGGTGCTTGGTCGCGCCACCGACGCGGAATTTGACGCCGCCACCGAATTCTTCTTCATCGAGGCGAGGTGCCGGGACGGCCAGGACTGCGAGGCCGGGGTGCCCTCCAACGGGGTGCTGGTTTACAGCGCTTCCAGTTCCCTGCCGCAGGGCTACGTTCCGGTCAGGGTGGTGGACCGCACCGAAGGCACGGATACCGTCGCCGACGCGGCCCTGGTGGAACCCGGCCAATCGGTGATTCTGCCGGGCACGGGACTGCTGGTGACCCTTTCCGGGTCGATGACCCAGGACGCAGGATACGTGATCACGCTTTCAAGAACTGACCAGGAACCGGTGGCGCAACCGTACGACGTGGGGTTTGGCACCGCCGATCCCGCCTGGATGAGCCAGGATCTGTGGATCGAAAACGAAAACAGCGTGGCGGGCGGGCTTGAATGCGGCGAAGACGTTAACCCGGACTTCAGCGTCCAGCCGATTGGCGGACAGGAAAACCGCATATGGGCACGCGTGCACAACTACAGCAACGCAGTGGCGCAAAATGTCCTCGTGCATTTCCAGCTTTCGGAACCATATTCGGCCACGGAAGGGTTTGAGGATTACGCTGACGTGATAATCGACGAAATCCCGGCGGGCAGTCACTGCTTCGCCTCGATCGCCTGGGAACCCGAACCCGTGAACGATCCGCACAACTGCGTGTATGTGCAACTGTTTGAAATCCCTGAAGACTTAAACGGCGCCAACAACTGGGCCCAGCGCAATTTCAGCGTGATTCCCGCGGCGACCGGCGGTGCGGGCTACCCAAGTTCCGTGCTGCCGTTCGCGGCGCATAATCCTGGCAAGGACCCGCTCGCGCTGCTGTTTGCCGTTGAAAACATCCCGGCGGGCTGGCAGTGGACGCTCGAACCTGCGGGCGTTGTTCTTAAGCCGGGTGAAAGGGTTGAAGGCAAGCTGATCGTGCAGCCTCCGGACGGCGCGCGCGTCTGCACCACCCACAAGTTCCGTGTTGTTTCGTACAAGCGGGGTGGCGACACTCTGGTCAAGGCCGGTGGGACCGATATAGAGGTGCGCCTGGGCGACCAGACCGCACTGGAAATCGGTGCGAAGTGGCTTCGCTGTTCAGACGGGGAAGGGCTCAAGAAGCAGCAGGGACCCTTCATGAACCGCGCCGTCGAGGAATACGACAGGTTTATCGCCCAGAGCGGGCGTCGCGAAGCGGAATGCGGGGTTATGTTCCTGGAAGGCTGCACCAGTCCCGCGCGGACAGGCGAGCGGCTGGGTCTGCGATTCAGCGACCAGGACGGAAATCCGATCTTCCACGAAGTGATGACGGACTCGAAAGGCTGTTTCCGCGACGCGGCATACGCGGTTCAGGGCGGTAAGTGGACCGCGACGGCGACGTTCAAGGGCGATGCCTGCGTGGCACCGGCCAGGGCGTCGGCCGATCTGGAAATCGACCTTCCGCGCACCGGCGACACGGACGGGGACGGACTCGCCGACGGCGACGAACCGCATGGCGACCTGGACGGCGACGGGCTGCCGTGTTTCATGGATCGCGATTGTGACGGCGACGGCGTGGAAGACGGGCGTGAAGGCAAGGGCGACGCCGACGGCGACGGGTTCCTGAACGTCAACGACAGGGACAGCGACAATGACGGCTTCATCGACGGCAGGGACAACTTCCCGACCAACGTCTGCCGCGCGGGCGGCAAGTGCTGCGAACACTGGTCGCCGATGCTGTGGGTGTTGATGGTCCTGGCGCTGGTCCTCATCATCGTGGCGTCGATGGTACGCCGTCTTCACTGGCTGGCGTTCGTGGCGCTGGCCCTGCTGATCGCGGCCCACGCATTCGCCTGGCATTGTTGTCTGGATGGTTGGGTCATCCCGTCCATGGTCGGGTTGATCATCTGCGTGCTTGCGGTGGCCGGCGTATATGTCCGAAACCGCTTCGTGAAGTAGCCGCGACGCACCCATCCGGGGCCGATTCGTCGGGGTTTATCGCCCCAATTCGTTCAATGTGATTCCAAGCGCCCGGGCGACGCCCTCGCCGTATGCCGGGTCGGCCTTCGTGCAGTTGCCGATGTGGCGGAGCTTGATTTCCCTGGGCGCGTCGCCCATGGCGCGGGCCGTGTTTTCGAACAGGACCTGCTGCTGTGCGGGCGACATCAAACGGAACAGCTTGCCCGGCTGGGTGAAGTAATCGTCGTCCTGCGGGTAATGGTCAGCGGCCCCCTCAAGGGCCCAGGCCGGCTCGCGCAGTTCCGGGTGGTCCTGCCATTCGCCGTAACTGTTCGGGTCATATCCCAGTGTGCCGCCGTGATTACCATCGACGCGCATCGCGCCGTCGCGGTGATAGCTGTTGACCGGGCACCGTGGCGCGTTGACCGGGATCTGGTGGTGGTTCACGCCCAGGCGGTAGCGCTGAGCGTCGCCGTATGAAAACAGCCGGCCCTGCAGCATCTTATCGGGCGAAAAACCGATCCCCGGTACCACGTTCGCCGGATTGAAGGCGGACTGCTCGACTTCGGCGAAGTAGTTTTCGGGGTTGCGGTTCAGTTCCAGGACGCCGACTTCGACAAGCGGGAAGTCGCCGTGGTACCAGACCTTCGTCAGGTCGAACGGGTTGTACGGCATGTTGGCGGCGGCCGATTCGGGCATGACCTGGATGAACAGCTTCCATCTGGGGAAATTGCCCATTTCGATGTTTTCGTACAGGTCGCGCTGGTGGCTTTCGCGGTCGCGCCCGACAATGGCTTCCGCTTCGGCGTCAGTCAGGTTGCGGATCCCCTGCTGGGTTACGAAGTGGAACTTGACCCAGAACCGTTCGTCGGCAGCGTTCAGCATGCTGAACGTATGGCTTCCGAACATGTGCATGTGACGGTAGCTGGCGGGGATACCGCGCTCGCTCATTGTGATCGTTATCTGGTGCAGCGCTTCCGGCAGGCTGGTCCAGAAATCCCAGTTGTTTTTCGCGCTGCGCAGGTTCGTCCGGGGGTCGCGCTTGACGGCGCGGTTCAGGCCGGGGAAGCGCAGCGGGTCGCGCAGGAAGAATACCGGGGTGTTGTTGCCCACCAGGTCCCAGTTGCCTTCTTCGGTGTAAAACTTGATGGCCGTGCCACGGATGTCGCGTTCGGCGTCGGCGGCGCCCCGTTCGCCCGCCACGGTCGAAAATCGCAGGAAAAGTTCAGTCCTTTTGCCGATCTGCGAAAAGATTTTCGCCTTCGTGTACTTCGTGATGTCATGGGTGACCGTGAACTGGCCGTACGCGCCGGAGCCCTTGGCGTGCATGCGGCGCTCGGGGATGACCTCGCGATCGAAATGTGCCAGCTTTTCAAGGAACCAGACATCCTGCAGCAACTGCGGGCCGCGTGGCCCGGCCGTCATCACGTTCTGGTTGTCGACGACCGGCGCGCCGGCTTCCGTGGTCAGTTTCTTCCTGTCGTTCATGTCAGGCTCCTTCGTCTGCCTTTCGGCACGTCATGGGTGAATCAACCGGCTTGTCCGTAGGTTGTGTCAAAGGTCAATGTATCGACAGTGGCCAGGCAGGTCAATGCGAGGTGGTGTTTTGCGGCCCCGGGCGCGGGGCGGGGCTGGATGGCCATGATGCTTCGCCGTGTGAAATACTTGAGATCCAGAATGACATGAAACCGCGAATGAACTGGACGGTGCTTTCCGCCGGGGATTGTTCCGGTTATTTCAGGTGCTGGCCGAAGAAATCGTTCAGTTTGTCGAACGGTATGAAGTTCAAACGGTCGTACAGATCCACGTGACCCGCGCCTGGAACTATATAAAGTTCCTTTGGTTCCGCCGCCATCTGGAAGGCGTCCTCGCTGAAGTACCTGGAATTTGCCTTTTCGCCCGCGATAAACAGTATCGGGCGGGGGGAAATCGTTTCAATCCGCGCGAAAGGAAAGAAGTTCATCAGCGCGCCGTCACTTGTCTGTGACATTGCGGTTGTCGAGCGCGGGTGTTGTCCCCTGGGCGTACGGTAGTAATCGAAAAACTCGCGTGCCACTTCGGGGGAATCGTCGGTAATGACTTCAGGGGTGCCGATGACGAATTCCCTCTGTCCGCCCTCGAATTCGACCCACCTCTGCCTGCCTGTTTCTTCAAGGACCTGTGCCCTGCCGGCCGCGGTCATGGTGTCCCCGAGTCCCTGACGCCGGGCGCGCCCCATGTCGTACATGCTGACCGTTGCGACGGCCTTTATCCGGGGGTCGATGCCCGCGGCGCTTATCACAAAACCGCCGCTGCCGCAGATTCCAATCGCGCCGATCCTATCGCGGTCCACGAATGTTCGCGTGCCCAGGAAATCAACAGCGGCGCTGAAGTCTTCGACGAAGGCTTCGGGCGAGGCAATGTTGCGGGGCTGTCCGCCGCTTTCGCCGTTATAGCTCGCATCGAAAGCCAGGGTTACGAAGCCGCGATCGGCCATCTGCTGGGCATAAAGGCCCGACGACTGTTCCTTTACGCCGCCAAACGGGTGTCCAACCACCAGGGCCGGGGCCGGTCTGGAGCGGTCCAGGTTCCGGGGCACATACAGGTCGGCAGCCAGGTTGATGCCCAGCCTGTTGTAGAACGTGACCTTTTCGTGAATCACGTTGTCGTTTCTGGGGAATGTCTTGTCCCAGGCCAGGGTGTCCGCCGAGGCGACGGCGCCAGTCATCATCGCGGCCGCCACAAGGCCGGCACCAGCCATCTTTCTGCCGCGGGCCGAAGTCAGAATGCTTTTCATTGAAGCCTCCTTAAACGATTCGCCGTTTCTGGCGAAGCTCAACTGTAAGAACCAGCCGACCAGATCCGTCCACATCATGTGGGCGATTTCGGACCCTGGCCGAACCACATCCTCAAAGTAATTGTTTCACCGCGGCGACGATAGGCAGATCCTCGCGGATTCTTGCCTGATCCTGCAAAGACGTGCAGGGATTGTTGCCTGCGGGGGCGAAGGTTGGTATGGTGAAATCGCGTTGATGCTGGGATGTATTGAAATGGAAGGCCAGATGAACAAAGCCGAATTTGATGTTGATGGCATGGCGGCCCGGCTTGGGGTGCTCGGGGCTGAAATTGCCCGATGGACCGTGGACGGCGAGCCGTTCATGTCCGCCGTCCCGGGTTTGTCCCTGCATCGCTACGACAAGTCGACCGCCCCGAAAAGCGCGACGTATGAACCAAGTCTCTGCCTGGCCGTCCAGGGGGCCAAACGCGTTCGTCTTGGCGATGAATCGTTCGTTTACAACGAAAGCAATTACCTGATCACCTCGGTTCATCTGCCCACGATCGTGGAAGTCCTGGTCGAAGACCCTCGAAAACCGTACCTCGGGCTGGTTCTGCGCTTCGATCAGCGCGAGCTGTCGCAGTTGATGGTGGACGGCAAACTTCCGGCCCCGCGGGTACAGAAATCCAGCCTGGGCATGTGTACCAGCCAGGTGTCGCCCGAACTGCTTTCCGCGCTGGAGCGCATGGTCGGGCTGCTTGATCATCCCGAAGACATTCCCATCCTCGCCCCGATAATCCACCGCGAAGTCCTGTACCGTCTTCTTACGGGCGAACAGGGCATGCGCCTGCGCCAGATCGCGTCCGCCGGCAGCCAGAGTCATCAGATTGCGCGTGCCATCGACTGGTTGCGCGACAACTTCGCCGAGCCGCTGCGCATTGACGACCTTGCTTCCGAAGTTCACATGAGCGCGTCGTCGTTTCATCTGCATTTCCGATCGATGACGGGGCTGAGTCCCCTGCAGTACCAGAAACAGCTTCGCCTTCACGAGGCCAGGATGCTGATGCTCGCCGACAGGCTGGACGCGACCACGGCGGCCTTCAGGGTGGGCTATGAAAGTCCGTCGCAGTTCAGTCGCGAATACAAGCGCATGTACGGCGTGCCGCCATCCCGGGACATGAAGAGGGTCAGCGAGGCGAACTGACGGCGTCCTGCCGATTTGCAGAATCAGGCCAGTGTCTGGAAGGATCAGGCAAGGACGGGTCCGGGGGTGCTGGTATATTTCCAAACGTGGTCATCGAGGGAGAACCATGAAAACAAAAAGCATTATTCAAATGGCGGTCATCATGATGTTTACGGCTGGATGCGCACAGGCAAGTTCAGATCCGCTGGGGAAAAAGGCACTGGTCGTGTACTTTTCCCATAGCGGGAATACGCGGGAAATCGCAAACCAGATCAAGGAAATCACTGGTGGGGACATCTTTGAAATCGTTCCCATCGCGCCGTATACCGGGGATTACGACACCGTGGTCGAACAGGCAAAACGCGAACTGGCATCCGGTCACCTGCCCGCGCTGAAGGGCAGGGTCACGAACATCGGACAGTACGACGTGGTCTTCATCGGTTATCCGAACTGGTGGGCGACGTATCCCCGTCCGGTGGCCGCGTTTATTTCTGAAAACGACCTGTCGGGAAAGATCATCGTTCCGTTCTGTACCCACGAAGGAAGCGCGATGGGGCGCAGCGTCGATGACCTGCGAAAGGCGGTCCCGCGCGCCACGGTCATGGAAGGCCTGCCGATCCGCGGAAACAGCGTGAAAGGCGCCCGCGCACAGGTCACGAAATGGATAAATGGTCTGAACATTCCGGCGAAGTCGCGCTGACTGTCGAAGACAGGTGCCTGATTCGCCCGGAAGTGCGGCTGTTACGGCTTCAGGACCAGGCGGCCGGCGGTGTTGCCATCCTGCAGGCGGCGGAAGGCTTCACGGAAGTCCGCCAGCGGATAGACGTGGTCGATGCGGGGGCGAAGGCGGCCGGAATCTGCCAGCGCGCGCAGGAATTCCATTTCGGCGGCCTTGTCGGGAAGCTTCATTGATGACGCCCGGGGCAGGTTGCCGGTGAAGTTCGCCAGGAACATCAGCCCCATCATCCGCGGAATCACCCCGAAGTTTTTGTGCATGCCACGGCCGTAGTTGTCGTGGCCCACTATCACCCAGAGCCCATCGGGGGCAAGTACGCGTTTGACTTCGCGCAGCGAGTGGTTGCCGGGAACGTCAAGGACCAGGTCGAAACGGCGGTCCAGGGTGGTGAAATCCCGGGCCTGGTAATCGATGACTTCACTGGCGCCCAGTGAACGCAGGTAATCCAGGTGCCGGGCCGCATCGACGGCCGTCACATCACATCCCTCGGCAAGGGCCATCTGAACGGTCAGGCTCCCAACCCCGCCCGCGGCGCCGTTGACCAGTACATTCGATCCGGGCCGCAACCGGCCCACATGACGCATGTTAAGCGATGCGATAAGTCCCGCTGTCGGCAGGCAGGCCGCTTCTTCCATGGAAATGCCGGCCGGTTTCAGGGCAAGGCCGGATTCCGGGGCGCACGCGAATTCGGCAAACGTCCCGCCGTTAATCCACTGCATGCCGCGAATCGCTTCCCCGAAGACCTCGTCGCCCGGTTTGAATCTGGTCACAGCGGGTCCGACGGCCCGGACGACGCCGGCGAGGTCGCTTCCCGGGACGGGGTTCTTCGGCCTTTTCAATCCCGCGCCCATAAGGCGCAGGATTCGCGGCAGACCGGACACGACGTGCCATACGTCAGGGTGCAGCGAAGCCGCGTGAACCCTGACAAGGACTTCGTCAGTGGCCGGAACCGGCATGGGCACTTCGCGTATCGTCAGATTGTCGGTGGGGCCGTAACTGGATTGGAAGATGGCCTTCATCACGGGACCGCCGCGGCAGCCGGTTCGACGGCGGCCGTTTCCGGGGGGTGTTTAAGGGTTTTAAGCGTTGACACGGCCAGTAACTGCGCCTGCCGCGACATGTCGATCGATTCGCCCAGGATGCGGGCCATTTCCTGCGGCGCGTGGAAGCCCATCGAGTTTTCCGCGGCCACGAAATCCAGCCGCCACTGCGCGGCGCGCTGCAGCTCCGCGATCTTCTGAATCGAAGGATCGTTCGTGACGGCCTCGCCCCAGGCCGCGTCGCCGAAGGTCTTGCGCAGTTCGGCAATGGCATCAAGCATCGCCACCGCCGCCACGCCCGCCCGCGACATCAGCGCGAAGTGCCGGTCCTGGATGGCTTCGACGCGGTCCTTGATTTCCTGTTCGCCGTACGGGTGGCATGTCACGCAGGAGCGGTTGATTCCCAGCAGCGGGCTGCGCACCCAGTGTTCGGAAACCTTCAGCGCCCCCTCGCGCTTGTACGGCATGTGGCAGTCGGCACACGCGACGCCGCTGCGGGCGTGGACGCCCTGGCTCCACATCTCGAATTCCGGGTGCTGGGCCTTCAGGACGCTCATCCCGGTTTCGGCGTGTACCCAGTCCTTGAACCGGGCACCGTTAACCTGGATCCCGTTGTACGTTTTCTCTATTTCTTCGGCCTTCAGTCCGTTGTCCCACGGGAAGAAGAGGGTGGTCCCCTTGCCGCAGAAGTATTCGACATGGCACTGGCCGCACACGAAGGAACGCATTTCCTGGCGGGTGCCGTCGACGTTCGGGTCGTAGGGTGTTTCGCGGCCGCCGCCGCGCCACTGGTTGACGCTGGTCAGGTGCGGCACGGCCGCGTCGGATGCAGCCAGCTTCTGGATTCCCGCGATAAACCCCGGCCGCGTCACGCGCAGTTCCATATTGTCCGGGTCGTGGCAGTCCACGCAGGACACGGGATGCGCCTTGCCGGTCGTCTGTTCCAGCATCTTGTGGGCGTCCCAGTAGCCCATCGCGCCGACCGCCTCCAGACCCTTCTGGACCTGCTGGGCGGAAGTCCCGTCAGGCATCGCTTTTTTGCCCAGGTCGCGGTAAAGCGGCATTATCGAGGCGTGGCAGTGAAGGCAGTTGCCGGACTGCTTGTTTTCGCCGGGAACGTTGCGTTTTGTAACTTCCTGATCTTCCAGCATGAAGGCATGCCCGCGGCGATCACGGTAATCGACAGCGAACAGGTATCCCGCGAAAACGCGCTTCAGCCACGGGTCGCGTTCAGACTTCTGCGGTGGCAGGCTGCCTTCGGGACCCACGCCCCCGCCGCCGTATTTCGTGGCGGTCGGTTCGCTGGTTCGCTGGTAACCGTCGTACTGGCGCGGCCAGTTCGTTCCCCACTTCGCCGGGTCGACATCGTTGTCGGTAACCTCGACCAGCTTGAGGAAGGGGTTTTTCGCTTCCTGCTTGCGGTCAAAGATGTTGACCAGAAGGCCTGCGATGATGACCGTGGCGATTGCGGTCACAATGGCCACACCCGCGTATGCCGCGATCTGGAATTTACGTTTCTTTTCCATAATTTCCCGGGTTACCTCCGTGCTCCGTGCCCGACGGCGTTGTGGCAATGGACGCAGCGAATCGAGTCATCCGCCCAGGTGCTGCCGCGGACTATGTCGTGGACGACGTCACCGTGGCAGCGAAGGCAGTTGTCCTGCAGAAGCTGGCTGTTGAAGTCCTTGATCTGGATGGGTTCGTTGAATACGGTGCGGGCGCCTGGTTCGTCAGGCGTGGGCGACTGTAAAGTGAACCCCTTCGAGTGGTGGTAACCGTTCATGCCCTTGGCGACGTACTTCGCCGGGAAGTCCGTCGGCAGGTGACAGTCGTTGCATGTCGCGACCGCGTGATGCGGGCCCTTGCGCCACGAGTCGAACTGGTCGTTCATGATGTGGCATTGCGCGCAGGTTTCCGGGTCGCTTCCCAGGTAAGCCGGCCCGTTGGCATAGCTGAACGTGAAGAGCCCGACGCCCCCCAGCGCGCCGACCAGGATCGACAGGGCCAGCCAGGCTTTCGACAGGCGGAAAGTCATATCGTCGGCCCCTGCAGCAGGAATGATGAATTTGCTTCGGCAGAGGGACTCGAACCCCCGACCCAGTGGTTAACAGCCACTTGCTCTACCGACTGAGCTATGCCGAAATCGGTTAATGCGTTCAAAAGAACCGGGTGGAATTATCGTTATCAGGCATTTTCGTGTCAAGCGGAAATTGAATCCGGGGGCGGGCGGGAGGCACGGGGTCGGGGGCAGGGACAGGGCCAGGTTCAGGGTCAGGGTCAGGTTCAGGGTCAGGTTCAGGGACAGGGTCAGGTTCAGGGACAGGTCCGAGCACTGCGAGGACCGAACACCGTCAGACCGGGGCTGCAAGCCCCGGGACGGGACAAATCGTTCCATCAATCTCCGAGGCCCGAGCGAAGCGAGGGACGTTCAACACGGTGAGCCCATGGCCAACGGCCGTGGGATGTAGTGGACCTTGCACACCATGAATTCCATATGGGACGTGCGCCAAAATGAGCGTTTTGTTAGAAAAACGCTGTCATCTTCTTGGCATGGCTCGATCAGGGGTGCTAATAATGCCGCACGATGTGGCTTAAACGCATTCTTCTCACAATCTGCCTGGTCGTCGCGGCGCTCGTTGGCAGCGCGATGTGGGGCTTCAATTCGGTCAGCGGCGAGCTGGACGAATACGCGATTCTTACCCGGGACTTCAATGAACTGAGCCGCAGGACGGAAGAGCTTGAAAGGGAATGCGCGCGGCTCAATGCCGAGCGTCTTTCGCTGGCCAGTCGGGACCCGGAATACCTCGAAAGAATCATCTGGCAGGAAATCAGCAAAGTCCGCCCGTCCGACGTCGTCGTTAAATTCGAAAACTGAACATTGGTGGTTACTGGCGGCCGGTGCGCATGGCAAGGATCTGGTCGCGCAGGGTACGGCACACCGCGACGGTGTTGGCGTGTATCAGGCCGTTCGTGACCACGACCCCGTCGACCTTCAGCGTAGGTGAATTGATGGTGATGGCGCCACCGTGGGAATCGGTGACTTCGCCGCCCGCTTCGGTCACCAGCAGCATGCCAGCCGCGATATCCCAGTCGTGTCGGGGGTTTATCGTGAAGGTTGCGTCGCCCGCCCCACACGCGATCAGGCACATTTTGTAAGCGATCGAGCCAACGGGCCTGGTCTTGATTTCCGTCTTCACGGCGTCCAGCATGCCCTTGACGCTTTCGTGCACCGAAACCAGGTAAAGGGCGCTTCCGGGATTGCCCTGGGTCGACACGCGCATCGGGTGGCCGTTGCGGCAGGCGCCTTTGCCAGCGACTGCCGTGAATGTTTCATTCGTGAACGGGTTGCAGATGCAGCCCCAGACCACACCTGAACCACGGCGCCAGAGCGCCACGCTGACACACGCCTCCAGCCTTCCGCGCAGGACGTTCCTGGTGCCGTCGATCGGGTCAACGATGAATGCGTATGCCGCTTCGTCGCGTCCGTCGGGCGGCGGGTGTTCTTCCGACACCCAGATCGCGCCTGGCGTGAACGCCTCGTCAAGGGCGACCCTCAGGATTTCATCGACTTCCAGGTCCAGGTTGGTGTGAGGATTTTCGTCGGCGATGTCGGTGCCGGCGACCGCGGCGATGTGCATCGCGCCGCGCTTGAGGTGATCCGCCGCGCGTTCAACGGCCTGCTGAAGCCTTTCCATCGTCGCAGCATCAAGTTCGTCAAGTATGCCGCCGCATGTGGGCATGTCCGCACCCCGTCACGGGCTGATTCCCGGGTTGATGATAATCCGTTTCACGCACGCGTGACGCGGAATCATCAGTGTACGCGCAGTTTTGCTTTATTCAGGTTGAAAACGGCGCGTCTTTCGATACCATTTGCCGGGTTCTTTTCCCCTTCGGAGGCGAATTTGCAGCTATCCATCGATTTCTTCCGCCCGATCCGCGCACATGCCCGGCCAACATTGAAATCCCTGACGCTTGTGGCCGTCTGCGCCGCGATTGTCATCGGCGTGGCCCCCGGCCGCGTGCTGGCGACGACCGTCATCAACCGGTCGGTCCAGGAAATGACCGCGGTTTCCGGCCTGGTGCTTTCCGGCGTGGTGCTTTCGGTCGAACCGAACCAGACGGCGCCTGGATATCCCCTTGCCACGCGCGTCACCATCGCCGTTGACCGCGTTTTCAAGGGGTTCAGGTCCGGCCCGACCATCAGGTTCATGATTCCCGGGGGCGTACGCGACGGGAAGATGCTGATGATCCCCGGCATGCCTTCCTTCGTGGAAGGTGAAGAAGTTGTGGTTTTCCTTGAAAGAACGCCGCACGGCTGGATTCCGTCCGGTCTGAAGAACGGCAAGTACGCCGTCCATTACGACCAGGATGGGCGACGGGTCGTATGGCGTGATTCGCAGGGGCTGAACCGCGTTGTGCCGGGGGTGTCCGTCACGCGCTCGGCCGAGGCGGAGTCGGACGCGATGACGTTCGACGATCTGGTCGATCTCATTGAAGAAGGTCTGGAAGCTGAACAGGGGGGCGTTGAACCCGGCGATGACGCCGCAGTCAAAGTCCCCGCGGTCGATGGAGGTGCCAGATGAGCAACCCCATTCGCTTCAGCATCCTGGTGCTTTTAATCGTGCTGTCCCCGGCGTCCCGGGCCTTCGCGTTTTCAATCCAGAATCCGTATTACGACAATACCCACAAATACGTTTCGCGCTGGCCGGTTTCCGACCTGACCTACTACATCGACAGCAGGGCGGTCGGCGGTTCCGACATCTCCGCGGCCGAGTCCCAGGCGATCATGGACGGCGCCTTCCAGGAATGGGAAGACATCAGCTGCAGCTCGCTGGCGTTTACGAAACTGGGCAATTCGTCCAGCCAGGACGTGCTGCCGATCACCTACAATTCGAACGGAAAGAACGAACTGGTCTGGGTTTCGGGCAGCACCGAATGCAAGGCATGGACTTTCGGTGAATCCGCGCTGGGGGTCACGCTTCCGATGCAGGATTACTTCACAGGCCAGATCACCGAATCGGACATCGCGTTCAACAACTGCAATTATTACGGCAAGTGGGTCAAGAACCGGGACTACATGCAGGCCTGGGGCGACGATATCAGCCTGCAGGGCGTGGCCATCCACGAAATCGGGCATTTCTTCGGCCAGCAGCACACATGGCTGGAAGAGAGTGAATACAGCAGCACTGACTGGAACGAGCAGCCGACGATGGCGCCGTTCATTTCACCGTACGGGGCATCGGACGACCTGAACACGGACGACAAGCTGGGCGCGTGCTTCCTTTACCCGGACCCTTCCTACTACAGCGGTAACAAGGGGTTCTACAAGTGCACGAAGACCGCTGAATGTCCCCGGGTCGTCACGCACGACAGCAAGGGTAACGAACTGTACGACCGCACCAATTTCAGCAATGGCTATCTGCTGTGTTCCGGCGGCTACTGCCAGGGCGTTTTCGGCAGTTCGCCGGGTGCGTCGCTGATCGGGGTTTTCTGCACGAAGAACCTCGAATGTGATGACAGCGTCTGCGCCGACCTGGGCGACGGCTTCGACCGTTGCACCAGGATTTGTAATGTCGACAACGACACGTGTCCGTCCGGGTATCACTGCGAGTCAAGCGGTGGCCAGGAAATCTGCGTCCTGGGATCGCTGCTGAAGGACATCGGCGAAACATGCTCGGCCAAGGGCGACTGCGAATCGGATTACTGTTTCACGGCCCTTGACGGCTCGAAAACCTGCCGGAAGCTTTGCCGGTCGGATTCGGCCTGCAAATCCACCGAATACTGCTGGATGAACCGTTCAAACGGCGGATGCTTCCCCGACGAAGCGGTGGACCTGAAGGACGTCGGCGAATACTGCACGGCCGGTGATCAGTGCGAAACCGGCCTGTGCAAGCTGGGCACGGACGGGATGACCTGTCGCAAGGCATGCGCTGCGGCCGGAACCTGCCCGGACGGCTTCTTCTGCAACGTCCAGATCGGTTCGTGCATGCCCGGCAGCGAAGTCGTGGAGCCGGAATTGAAACAAGAGGGCGCGGTCTGCGGGGGCGACGATGAATGCCGGTCCGGGCTCTGTTTCGCGCCGACGGCAGAAGAAACACACTACTGCCGCGTGGAATGCGACGTCGCCGACTGGTTCTGTCCGACCGAAAAGACGGCATGCGTCGCATATGACGTCGTCGAATCCGGCGTCTGCATGCCGGTCGACGAGCGCGGCGTGACGGGTGACCCATGCACCGGGCCCGCCCAGTGTGTTTCCGGCATCTGCCTGGGGACCACGCAGGACGACATCTACTGCAGCCAGGCGTGCGTGGACGACTGGTGTCCGGACGGATACCGCTGCGCGAACGCCGGTTCGGTCGGCGATGTCTGCCTGAAGGTTTACGACACCGGCGACGCGGATGATGACGGCGAAACGTCCGGCGGATGCACGGCCGGGACAAACGGATCCCCGGTCGGAATCGCGATTGCGTTGATGATGTTGATTGGCGCGATGGTTGCCGTCAGGGCTCGTCGCCGATCCTGCTGACGGCCGTCAAACCCGTCCCGGCTTCATTCTTCTTCTTCCGCGACAGGCGGGCTGAACCTGATCATGTGGACGGCCGGCCCCTTGATATATGAACTGAAGGACACGTTTCCGTCGTCGACCGTCGCCGAGCCTCGGTTGGCCAGACGGAATGATGTCGAGTCAGTATCGATTTCCGCGATCCTGACTTCCCAGTCGGTGGTTCCGGACTGCACGTCGGTCACGTTCAGCACGTACTTCATGTTGATGCCGTTGCGGTCGACCGACGCCGGGGGCAGCGCGACAACCAGGAACTGGTATCCGCCGTCGACCAGCTTTGACGCCAGTATCGAAATGTCGTCGCCCACGTCGCCCGTTGCCGTGATTTCGTCCGGGTCGTCCACCGGCGCGGCGTTGGCGAAACTGATGCGGTCGCCGCCGTCCTCGCTGAATTCACGCAGGGCCTTCAGGACATATATCGCCGGCAGTGGCGAACCGTCGGCCCGCTGGAACAGGTCTTCACCGGACCTGGGTTCAAGCGGATCCGCGGGGCGCTCCGACCAGCGCTGGGGCACGATGAACGCGATATCGTCCTGCAGGCGCGCGAATCCGGCGGCCGCGAAGGCCGCAAGCCACATGCTGCGTTCCTCGACCGTCGGCTGCGACACGGCGAGGTCGGCCCAGGTGTTCGCGGTCAGGGTGGCCCCGATCGCCGCCATATCGACCTTCGCAAGGCCGTTGTCATCCAGTGTCTGACGCATGGCGTGGACCACTTCAACAAGTGAAGCCAGCGAGTCGACTTCCGGTTTGATCGAAAAAACGTCCGGCAGGTGGTCGGGGTTGTACCCGAGGTCGTCGATGAAATCCATCATGGACGAATAGGTGGCGTTGATTTCCGACGGGTCGGTAATTGAAATCCCGGGGGCGATCACGCCGATTACGCGCCTGGACGCGGACCCGTCGGACGGTTCGGCCGGAAGGGCCTCGTTGAAGGCGTCGAAGAAGTTGTTGTACGCCTGCGTCAGGCTGATGACGCTCAGATCGCCGAACGCGCCCGCGTCGGTCGCGTCGGGATAGATTTCCACATAGCCCGGCATCATGCCGAAACCGGCCAGCTTGGTGATGAATTCGGCGTTGTAGTACTTCCGGACGGTGTTGTTCAGCCGCGTGGCAAGGAACGACGTCACCAGGCCCCACTTGTCGGGGTTTGATATGGGCCGGCTTGCGACCCCGATCGTCGGCGTCGCGGTGCACGCGTCGTAACCGATATCCCATGCCGCCTGCCAGACCGGCACCACCATGTACATCGTGAACAGGCTGGTCAGGTCGTCAAGCGCCGTCAGGTTGTAGGAATCGGTGGAATTCGCGTCCGCCAGTTCGTTGTCGAATACGAAATCCAGCGAAAGGTCGCATCCCCAGCCCAGCGGAAAGCGAACGGCCCGGACGCCGGATCGCTGGTAGGTGGCCGCGACCACCTGGCCTTCGGGTGTCAGCGCCGAACCGTCGTAGATGCCGGACGCGCGGACCTTGCGCGGCGTGCCGGTCCCGTCCTTCACGATGGCGGACGACCTTATGTCAAACGTTCTGACGTGCAGCGAGTTATGGTTGTCTTCAAGGGGGACTGTTTCATTCGAACAGGCACCCGCGAAGCCAAGAGCCACGGTCGTCGCCGTTGCCAGGATGAGCAGCCGATTCATTTCAATCTCCGTCTGGTCGGACGTTGACGCAACTTTATCACGTCTGTTGCATTGGGAAGGATACGGAAATATGCTTGCGCCCATGATTGACTACATGATTATCGGTCTTGTCATCTTCTTCGGCATCATGGGACTGGTTTCGGGCATCGCCCTCCAGGGCCTCCGGGTTGTCGTCGCGACAATCGCCATCTGGGTGTCGCTGACATACGCCCCGGTGATCGCCGGCGGGGTGGGGTTTTTCCAGCGGTCCCAGATGCTTCGCGATTACGGCCTTCCGATCCTGATGTTCGCCGTCCTGTTCATGCTGATGGCGCTGATCGTGAAGCTGCTGCTGGGAATGATCGCTTCGACGAAGACCGGTCCAGGGCCGGTCAGCCGCTTGTTCGGGCTGGTCGCCGGCGCGGTGCTGGGGATCCTGCTGGGCTACTTCATCGTTTCGGTCGGCCTGGCCGCCGAAGATTCATCGGGGCGCAAGATGGTCGCCCTTTCAGGTGGAAATTCGCGCTTTGTCGAACTGGTGCGCGACTATCGTTTCGGTGATTTTTCCGGGTCTTCCGATCGTCGCGAAATGGAAGTCCGCGTGAAACAGGCCGCCGATTCCATCCGCCAGGAGCTGGACGAATCAAAGGGTGACCCCGATGCGTCCGGCCAGCCGTAGCATTGTCATCCAGACGTCGATCTGGTGGTCTGTCTGTATCATCCTGCTATTCGCGTCGGCCCTGATTGCCGGCCTCGGCGGAATCTGGGCTGAAAACGCCGGCGTCCTGCCTGCGGCGTTCTGTCTGCTTTTCCCCGTTATGGCGGCGGGGCACCTGAATGTACCACCGGAAGACTGGGGACTGACGCTGCGGCCGTTCCTGCGGCCGATGGCCGTCGCCGCGCTGGCGTGCGCCGTCGTGTTTCCCTTCTACATCGCCGGTTACGAAGCCTGGTCGCGGATTGTTTACGGTCAGCCGTTCCTGGGCGTCCGTTTTGCCGTGCCGTCGTTGTGGTGGCTGGTGAACCTGGTGTTCGTCCAGGTCGTGGCGATCGCCCTTCCGGAAGAGGTATTCTATCGCGGCTGGATGCAGTCACGGCTTGCCGGACTTTTCCGGGGGCGCGTCAATGTCGCGGGCGTGCCGATCGGTTGGAACGTTGTGGTCACCGCGGCGCTGTTCGCTGTTTCCCACCTGGTCCTGCAGCCTTCGCCCGCCCGGCTGGCCGTGTTCTTCCCGGGGCTGCTGTTCGGCTGGCTGCGCGAAAGAACCGGTTCCGTGGTGGCGCCGGTGGCTTTCCACGCCGCGTGCAACATACTCCTGGCCCTTCTTCAGAACAGTCACTGACCCCCGCGTGGTGCGGGGTGGTCGGCTTTCAAATCAATCTGAAGCGATTTAACGTCAAGTGATTTCAGGCTAGAATGCATTGCCACGGCAGGGGGGGCCGATGAATCAGAACCAACCGCGTCACCCGGTTTGCGCATCGCCGGATATCACACGTCGCATTGTCTTTCCTGTTCTGGCTGTGATCGGCTGCGTCGTGGCGGCAACCCTGGCCGCCCCGGCCGCGGCGCAGGAATTCCAGCCCCCGTATTCCGGATTTTCCGATCCGTCGACCGCGTTCCCTTACGGTGCCGCGCTTGAGGGGCTGGGCGTCGTGGTCAGCGCCGGCCATGGCTGGGAAGGCGGGACCGACGGCGGGTTCCAGAGGTCCCGTTACCAGTTCGACGGCTGCGGCTCCTGCGACGGGATCACCGAAGACCTCTACAACGCGGAGCTGGTTTCGGACCACCTGATCCCCATGCTGCGCGGTGCGGGTGCCCGCGTTTACGTCGCGCGCCAGCCAGACCGCAACCCGGTTGGACTGGAAGTTGACGACGGGGAGCTGGCCTACGGCGAAACCGGCCAATGGGCTGACGGGGCCAACGTTGAACTTGGCTGGGGCGCCGACTACCGGACGCACAGCGTCACTTATCCTGGAACCGCGACGTGGTCGTTTTACGTCGCGACGGCGGGCGACTACTGGGTCCAGGCACGCTGGGCAGCCGGGACCAATCGGTGCGCGGTCGTCAGGTATACCGTCCGTCACGCGGGCGGAACGGCCGAATTCGTCGTTGACCAGCGGGAAGACGGGTCGATGTGGGTGCATCTCGGGCGGCTGCATTTTGCCCCCGGCGAGGCGCTGGTCACGGTTGACGCGCCTGGCGGCACCGGCTGTTACCTGATCGCCGACGCCGTCAGGCTTGGCGGTGGCACCGATCCCGAATCTGGTCACCCGTGGTGGCACGTCGGCGCATATCAGTGGCTGGATGAAACCGGGCCGTCGTCGCTGGGCGCGTTCAACGAAGTGACCATCCGGCCGGAACTTGCCAATGTCGTGGGCGCCGATTACTACGTTTCGATTCACGCCGACGCAAGCGACACGGGCAGCGTGACCGGGACATCGACTTACCGCTACAACTGCGGTTCCGGCGTGTGGTACCAGCCGCTTGACCCTGCCACATGCAATCTGCCGTCAGGCAGCGCCGAATTCCAATATGCGGTCCAGGATCGGTTCATCGCCGACGTGCGCGCCGACTGGGATCCCGCCTGGGGAAACCGCGGCAAGCTGGTCGGTGACTATGGGGAACTGCGCCCGCTGTCGGGAATTCCAGGCATCCTGTTCGAATCGGCGTTTTTCACGAACCTGGCGACGAATTCCGGCGCGCGCATGTCCGATAATCAGGCCATGCATGATCCCCGCTTCCGGCGCATCGCGGCCCGCGCACTGGTCAGGGGCCTGATTTCGGTTGCGGATCCTACCGCTGTGTTTCCGCCCGAGCCGCCCACGCACCTGGTCGTCCGCGATGTCGGGGGCTTGCCGCGTGTTTCGTGGCGGCCTTCGTCCGGCGCGTCCGGCTACCGCGTTTACGTCGCCGTCGACGGCAGGGGATACGACGGTGGCCGATTCACCACATCGACAAGTCTGGCTCTTTCTGACGCGTCCCCGGGGACGGTCGTGCTTGTCCGGGTCACCGCGATTAACGCGGGCGGCGAATCGACGGCGTCCGACGCCGTTGCCGCGTCGGTCTCCTCCACTGATTCGGCCGCGGTCCTGGTCGTGAACGCTTTTGACAGGCTTGACGCCTGGGTTCGCGAAGACGCGAATCGCCGGGATTATTCCTTTGAACACGGGATCGCGCTGGCGTCCGCCGGGATCGGTTTCGACGGCGCGTCGGACGAGGCGGTCACCGGTGGCGATGTTCCGCTTGCCGGCTACCAGATGATGGATTGGATTCTGGGGCGTGAATCGACCGGCTCCGGCACATTCGACGCGGCCGCGCAGAGCGTGGTCCAGGATTTCCTGTCCGCCGGCGGATGTGTCGTGGCGTCCGGGACGGAAATCGCGTGGGATCTGGGTAACCTTGGATCGGGTGCGGACCAGTTGTTCCTGGCCGGTGGGTTCGGTGCGGGATTCGGCGCGGACGACGCAGGCACACGGTCCGTCCAGGCAGAACCTTCCGGCCCCTTCGATGGTCTTCCCGCTTTTTCATTTGATGACGGTTCCGGCGGGATCTACAACCCGCGCTTCCCGGACGTGCTGACTGCTGTTTCCGGTGGCGTTCCCGCCCTGCGTTACAGCTCCGGCGGAATCGCGGCTGTGGCGCGGATCGGTGCTCCGGGGCGTTCCGTTCTTGCCGGTTTCCCCTTCGAGACGATCGTCGATGTTGGCGCGCGGACGTCCCTGCTCCAGTCCGTTACGACGTTCTGCGGCGTCGGTGTCGTCGACACGGGCGACGAGCCCGAAGTTGCCGAAATTCCGGACGTCGCTGAGAGCCACGACGTGGTCGATCAGCCGGACGCCGCCGAAGACGCGATCGCTGTTGATGATTTGCCGGTCGCTGACACCGCAGGCACGGACGTTTCCACCGAAGACGCCCTGTTGCCGCGGGATCCGGGCACCGACCCTGTCGACGCCCCGGGCGACGTATACCCGGATGTCGCCGCCACCGATTTCCTGTCGCGCGACGCGGCCATGTATGACGCGCGTGGCGACCTTGCCTGGCTTACCGACCTTGCCGGCGCCGGAAACGATGCGGGTGGCGATGAATCGGGTGGTTCCGGTGGCTGCTCTTCGTCCGGTCAGGATTCCTGGCCGGTGGCATACTTCCTGCTGCTCGTCCTGCCCGCGGTTCTTGCCGTTTCACGCCGTTCCAGGCGTTGCTGATTTGGCCCGGATGCCTGTGCCTGAAACAAGGTTCACAATGGAATCCGCTAGTGTATAGTATGGCGTTGCATTCAGGGATGGCCCGGTTATCCGCGATTCCGGCGCGTTGCCGGATGCGGCCCGGTGCTTTTCATTCGGGGGCTCGCGTGAACAGAAAATTTCTTGCAGGCCTTTTCGTGATTGCCGTTTCGGCGTCCGGTTTCGCCGGGTGCGCCCATGTTGACATCGCGTCGCATATCAACAAGCAGCCTGCCATCCCGGTGCCCGTGCCGAAAATCAAGATTGACGAACCCGCATCCATGATGGCCCTTAAGTACCTGTCCAACCAGGACGTCCCGAAGCTGGACGTGATTCGCGGTCTTGATGAGTACTGGAACAAGGCGGCTGTACCAGTTGAAGGTGGCGCGATTCCCGCCCGCCTTATTGTCGAGGCGAAGTCGGGTGGGCCGCGTCAATGGAACGCGCTGATTTCCAACGAACTTATCGCGATTTTCACCGCCGGGGCGCTTTTCCTTTTCGGTGTCCCGACCGGCTGGGACACGCAACTGGTGACGTTCACGATCGAGCTTGACGGGCACGAATACAAGGCGACCGCGCAGGCCAAGTGCCTTGCCGGCCTGTATTATCCCGACGATCCGGGGCCATGCGCGTTTTCAAGGGCCTTGACCGACGCCGTCCGGCAGGTGGCCAGGCAGGTCGGTGACGCCTACATGGGCGTGGTTCAGGGTGGGCTCGTGCCGCCTGACACGACCGGCGGCTTCATGGTCGGCCGGACGGACGCGGGGGTGATGAAATGAAACGCACCTTCACAGCCCCTCACGGATCTGCCCTGATCGCATCAATCGCCGCGCCGCTCGTCCTTCTGTGCGTGTTTGTCCTTGGCGCCTGCGGCGGGAACAGCCTGTACATCGAACAGATGCGGATGGTCCGCTCCGAAGTCGAAAAGATGCCCTACGTCGCCAGCGGCCACGTCGAAGGTGAAACGGTCGTGATGGGGAAACTGGAAGGCCATGGCGGTTCATTCGCGCCGCCACGACCCACCGAAAATTTCCCGAGGATCTGGGGCGACACCGGTATCGCCCAGCCGCAGGCGCCTGTATACGCTCCGGTCCAGGAATACGTCCAGGTACAGTACCAGGCGCCGGTCCAGCAGGCCCCGGCCCAGCAGTCCCGGCCCGCAAACCGGACGAAGCTCGCCGTCATGGAAATCGAGGACCTCAGCGGAAAGCTCGGTAAGGCCGTCATGTCGCGCGGAACCGATTACCTGCGCGCGACTTTGAACGCCACGCGCGCCTTCATCGTCATCGACAAGAGCCGTCAGGCGGAAGCGCTGTTGTCCGTGGTCGCCCGTGAAAAGTCGGAATCGTACAAGGACTGCTACGACCAGTCCTGCCAGATTCCCCTCGGCCAGGCGCTGGCCGCCGACACGATCCTGCGCACCCAGATAACGACTATCGCGAAATTCTGTACGATTTCGTCCGAACTGGTTGATCTGGAAAAGGAAGCGGCGGTCGGTGGCGGGCTCGTCAAGTTCGATTGCACCGAAGACGGGCTCAGCACGGCGATTGAACAGCTCGTGCCCCAGATCACCGGCGGTTACTGAACCTTTGGCATTGCGGATGCTTTTTCACGCGCATCGGTCGCGGGACGTTTTTTGACTTGGTTCATGCAGGGGTTCGCCTGATGCGTTTGTCGTTCCTTTCAATCCTGGTCCTGTGCCTCGTTTCGATTATTCCCGTCTTCGCCGCCGCCAGAACGGATCATTGCGCGACTTCGTTCGAGCTTTATGACCTTGACGACAGGCTCTTCAGCCTGGACAAGGTACTGGGCGACCCGGATTCCCGGCTTGTCGTAGTCGATTTCTTTTCAATGTCATGCGCGCCCTGCAAACGTGCCATGCCGCGCCTGTCCGAGCTGCAGATGAAGTACGCGGCCGACGGTCTTCGCGTCGTTGTGGTGGCGTTGCCGGCCGGCGGCGATCGTTCGTCGGAACTCGAGCGCATCAAGGCGTTTTTCGAACCCCTTGAAAAGTCCTTCCCTGTCGTGTTTGACAAGTATTCGGTCGTTGCCAGGCAGTATGGTGTTTCCGACGGCAGGGATGCCCACCTTCCGCAGTCTTTCGTGGTCGGCCTGGATGGCAGGATTTTGAACCGTTTTGACGACATGGAAGCCGTTATTGCCGCTATTGAATCAGCATTCGGCGGCGTCACGGCCAAACACTGAGGAAAGGTGGCGGGAATAAAGTCCCGAAGCCGGACAGTCCCGCCGGATGGAGGTCCAATGACGCATTCCAGCCGGTTCATTCAGCGTTCCGCATCCCCGTTGACCTTGCTCCTGATTGCGCCACTGCTGGTCGCGGGCTGTGCGGCCGGATCGTCCTCGGTGCGGAAGGGCGACGCCGGCGGCCAGGCTTCGGGCTTCATCAACAGGCTCGTGACTGACTCGGTCGAGATTTCCCTGCCCGAGGGCTGGTTCCTGACCCTTCCCGAAGAGGAAGACGAACTGAAACTCTCGCTGTACGACATCAAGCGGATGGACGGGCTCGGATCGGGCTGGATCGGCAAGGTGCCGCTTTCCGGTGACGCTGAATACGACATGACCGCCAGGGTCTGGGTCGAATCGGTCGAGGAGGTCAACGGCACCGCCCGCGTCGAGCACGTCAAGCTGGATGGCAGGAAGGCCACTCTCACCTGGTCAACCGACTCGGAAGGTCTGGAGCAGCGTGACGCCGTAATCCTGGAAAGCGATGCAATCTATATCGTTTCGCTGCAGATGGTCGCTGGCTACCTTACCGGCAACCACAGCGCCCCGGACGCCATTTTCCGTGGCCTGAAGGCTTCTTCCGGAAACGTTTCCATGCGCCGCATACAGGGGCTGCCTTCATTCTCCTGCGTGGACGGCGTGTTTTCGTGGTACTCGGACCTGGATACCGCGCCGGGATGGACCGCTTTTGCCAATAATGTCGGCGTGCTGACGGGGATTTCAGTGGCTGCCTCGTTTGCCGGCAGTCTTGAGGAACATGCAGCCTCGCTCGATGGGCGCGAATTCACGCTGGGTTACCATGACACCCGCATCCCGATTGGCAACGAATGGTTCGATGCGAGGGTTGGAGGGTTCGTTTCCGAGGGTCACTACTACCTGGTTTACTTCTTCAAGCGGGGCGGGCAGGCATACCTGCTGAACCTGATTACGTCCACGGATTCCCCGGACATCGATCCGCGCACTTTCCACAATCTTCCGGCCGTGCGCAGCTACCTCAAGAAGTACGTTTCCTTCTGACGTTACGGCGTCGCGGACAGCGTTAATTCAATTGTCGCGCCATCGGCCAGGTCTTCGTGGGTCACCCACAGCTTCGAAATGTCCATCGGGACACCGTCGATGGTTGCGGCGGCGATGTATGGCGTCAGTCCGTCGGCCGCGCCGGGCGCGTTGATGACGACTTCGCCGCCGGGAAGGGCGATTACGACCGAATCGAACGCCGGCGTGGTGATGAAGTACCCGGGCAGGCAGGGGCTGGGGTACAGTCCGGAAGCCGCGAACACGTACCACGCGGCCAGCGTTCCCGCGTCGTCGTTACCGACAAGTCCCTCGGGCGCGTTGCGGTAACTGGTGTCCAGGATCCACCTGGACCAGTACTGTGCCAGGTCGGGCCTTCCGGCGTTGATGAACATGAATGCCGCGTGGATGTCCGGTTCGTTGCCGTGATAGTACATCCCGGTCGGAACCTGGAAGTTGAAGGTGTCCTTCGAATTCTGGAAGAACTGGTTCAGCAGCGTCACGAACAGGCCTGGATCGTCGGCGGAATCGACGCCTTCATACAGCTCGATAAGTCCCTGCGGGTCGTGGGGCGCGAACCACCTGTACTGCCAGCCCGAGCCTTCAGTGTATCCCTGGTTCTTTCCGCCGAACGTCATGATCGTCGGGTCGAAGTCTTCCGGGTCAGCCGTCCAGCTTCCGTCGGCGTTTCGTTCCCTGAAGAATTTCAGTTCCGGGTCCCAGACGTTCCGGTAATTCAAGGCGCGGGCCCTGAACACCGCTTCGTCTTCCGTCCGCCCGATCGCCCCGGCCAGCTCGGCAAGGCAGAAGTCGCAGAAGGCGTATTCCAGCGTAACCGAAACGGACGAGTTGTTCTGGTCGGCCGGTATGTATCCCAGCGTGTTGTACGCGGGGACACTGTCCCTGCGGCCGCGCACGCCTTCGGGCAACGTGTCTTCGGCGCAGGCCTTCAGGTAATCGAAAGTCGTGTCGACGTCGAAGTCGGTGATCCCCTTCAGGTATGAATCCGCCACGATCGTCGCCGCGTGCTGCCCGATCATGCTGCCGGTGTCGCCGGCGGCCAATGCCCATTTCGGCAGGTTGCCGCTCTGTTGTGCCATTTCCAGCATGGATCGGTTTATGTCCCTGTGGACTTCGGGCCATACCAGCGCGATCAGCGGTTGCTGGGTCCTGAACGTGTCCCACAGCGACAGGTCGGTGTAGTAGTTCCAGCCGTCGGCGTTGTGGACGGCCTTGTCGAACCCCTGGTAATCGCCGTTAACGTCGCTCCATATCTGTGGCATCTGGGCCGAATGGTACAGGGCAGTGTAAAAATTCACCTTGCGGTCCAGGTCGCCACCGACCGTTACAAACTTGTCGACGAATCCTTCCCACATGGAAAAAGCGTGTTCGCGCTTCGTGTTGAAGTTCCATTCCGGCAGCTCGGCGGCCATGTTCGCGCGCGCACCGGCTGCGGAGGAATATGACAGGCATACCTGCAGTTCCACGATCGGATCGTCGCCCAGGTCGAATTCAAACCAGCCGCCCCATTTCGTTTCTTCGCCGCGCGGGATGATGATGTCGCCGGTATCCGCCGTAACGGCGCCGTCGTGCCAGACGCCACGCGTGCTGGAATCGCGGTCGAACCGCATGGCGAAATACACGTCGTACCCGCCGAACCTGGCCGCGAAATCGCCCAGGTGATAGTTCAGTCCGTCGTATATCCCGTCTTCGCCAAGGACGACCTGTCCGCCAAGCGAACGGCCCTCGACAAGACTGGCGCCGTAATCGACGGTGATGATTCCCTTTTCCGTGCCCTGGGGCCAGGTGTAGCGGTGATAGCCGCACCTGGTCGTGGCGGTCAGTTCCACCTTCACGTCGGGTTCCTTCAGCGTGACCGTGTAGTAACCCGCTTCCGCGTGTTCGCTGGATTTGTCGTATTCGGCCGCGAAAGTCGTGAGCTTCGTTTTGGCGCCGCCAGCCGTGGCCGGCATGACAAGGACGTCACCGTAATCCGGGGCGCCGGTGCCGTGCAGGTGGTTGTGGCTGAAACCGTAGATCATGGGGTCGTTGTAAAGGTATCCGCCGCAATGGGTGTAAACGGGGGCGCCGTACTGGTCGCCGGTGTCGGGGCTCAGGCGGACCATGCCGAATGGCACGCCGGGACCGGGGAACGTGTTACCCACGTTGAAAAGTCCGGCCTGGGTGCCTATGAACGGGTTGATGAAGCGCGCCAACGGTGCGTTATCCAGGACATCGTTCACGTCGATGGGCGGCGTGTCGGGCCACTGCGTGTCCTCGGTGGTGCCGTCCAGTGTTACGATGGTTTCGTGCGCGGTGTCAGGGACGAATGCGTCGCGCGCGTCGGCGTCCGGCTGCACCGAATCGTCGGGATTCATGACGTCGGCAACATCCGCGACAGCGTCAGCCCCCGTGTCGCTGCCGCCCGAGGGGCCGCACCCGGCAAGACCGCAACCGGCCGCGAACAGCGCGGCGAACAGGATGGATGGTATCTGGTTCAGCATCATCTCAATTTTCGACATCAGTCCCTTCCTTCAGGCGAACGATCGCCATCTTCCGTCCTGGCGTGACGGTACATCGTCGCACGCCCGACCCCGAGTGCCCTTGCGGCCCTGGTGACGTTTCCGCCGGCGGCCGCGATTGCCATCGCCATGTATTCGTTCTGCAGATCGATCATCGGCACAAGTGAATCCACGTTCGGGAACACCACGGCAAGGCGTCGCCCGAGCGCGTCGTACCCCTGGCCGGAAACAACCGTGTCGCGAATCACCGACTGGGGCTGCACCGAAATGCCGTGGCTGCCGAGGGTCGTCTGGATATCCTCGGCGCCGATTTCCTCGCCCTTGGCGACGATCACGGCGTGTCTGACCAGGTTTTCCAGTTCGCGCACGTTGCCCGGGAAGCGCAGGCCACGCAGCATGTCCTGCGCGGCCTTGGTGAATCCCTTGATTTCCTTGCCTTCTTCCTTCTTGTATTTGTTCAGGAAGTGGTCGGCCAGCATCGGAATGTCTTCGGAACGCTGCCGCAGCGGCAGGATTCGAACCGGGAAGACCGACAGCCTGTAAAACAGGTCTTCGCGAAACCTGCCCGCCTTCACTTCTTCCATCAGGTCGCGGTTCGTGGCCGAAATGATGCGGACATTCACGGATATCGGCGTGTTGCCGCCGACTCGCTCGAACGTCTTTTCCTGCAGTACCCGCAGGAGCTTCGCCTGCAGCGACATCGGCAGTTCGCCGACTTCGTCCAGGAAAAGGATCCCCTGGTCGGCCGCCTCAAATCGCCCGGTACGGCGGGCCGTCGCGCCGGTGAAGGCGCCTTTTTCGTGCCCGAACATTTCCGTTTCGAGGAGTGTTTCCGGGATACCGGCACAGTTGACGGCGACGAACGGCTTGTCCCTGCGCGGCCCGTTGGCGTGGATGGCCCGGGCGACCAGTTCCTTTCCCGTGCCGCTTTCACCTTCAATCAGCACCGCCACGTCGCTGTTGACGACCGATTTCAGGGTGACCAGCAGGTCGTTCATCCGCGGACTTACGGTCAGGAAATTGTCGAACGTCAGCTTGCCCGAATCGACGTTCGCTTCATATTCCTGGACCTTCAGCTTCAGGGCGAGGTGGTCGAACGCGTTCTTCAGCGAGACCTCGAGCCGCTCGGTGATCGAATCGCCCTTCGGCACGAAGTCGAACCCGCCGCGCCGCGTTGCCTCGACCGCGTTTTCAACACTGGCGTGGGCGGTAATCATTATGACTGGAAGAATTGGCATTTCCGTCTTAATGACTTCAAGCAGATCCAGCCCGCTGGTATCGGGAAGCTGGACGTCGAGCAGCACCACGCCCGTGAAACCGGCGCGCAGGATCTCAAGGCATCTGGCGCCGTTCGGCGCGGTCTGCACTTCATAATTCCGGCCGGTCAGGGCGACGGTAAGCAGTTCGACCAGCCCGGGGAAATCGTCAACGATTAATACACGCCTGGCGCCTGACATTTAAGTCCTGTCGTTGCAGAAACACCGGCAGTTTAGGCTAATGTGAATCAAAATGAAACAGGTGTGGTGGAATTACGTACGGAAAAAACGGGGCAAAAAAAACCGGGGGCTGTTTTGGCCGGGGTGGTAACAGTCGCATCCACAAATCGCAGTCCCCAGCCGGTCGGTTTCGTTTCTCAGCCCCCGGCGTTCCAAACGAGCTCGTCCCATCTTCGGGAAGGCTCGACTTTATCAAAGAAGTGATCTTCGGCCGGTCTGGGACCGGCCGAAGACGAAAGGGGGATGAACAGGTTTGAAAGAAGGATTTGGGGTGTGACCCTTTCACAAGGTACGCGAATATTTAATGCAAACGTCGTGCCAAGTCGACAAACCCCGTCTAATCAAGGGATTTTGTCCGGGGTGGTATTTGGCGTTGTATCAAAATGAAACGCGGCGTCCGGGCCGTGCGCTTTTTCACAGCCCGGATTTGCCCGAACACCCCACAAATGCGCCACTTTTATGGAAGTGTTTCGATATGAAACGGTGTCTCGATTTGATACGGGGTAAACTGTATATATCGAAAACTTAACGGGCTTGTTACAAAACTTTTACCATTTTTGTCGTTATTGCCCCCGCGTCGCGATGGTTTCATAATCGCTCTGTCAAATCCCGGGGACTTCCGATGGGTCAGGGGCGCATGTCGTCGCGAGTTTCTTCATATGTGCCGATCCTGTTTGTCTTTATCGCCACGGCGTGCGTCAGGCCGGACACCGCCGCGAACAGCCCGGGTGAAGACGTTGCCGCGCTGGCCCGGGCCGCGGCCCCCTTGGCGGCGACACGCAATGGCGCTGACGCAATTGCCCGCCTGGCGCCAAAGGGCCCCGGTCGGTCCGCGCAGGAGGGACTGCCTGTGGCCACGCTCACATTCGTCAATCCGGACGGGGGACGGTCCGTGTTTGAAGCCGAAGTCGCGTCGACCGAGGCCCAGCGTGCAACCGGCCTGATGTTCCGGAAGGAGCTTCCGGTCGACAGCTCCATGTTGTTTGTTTTCCAGGACGAAGCGGTGCGCAGCTTCTACATGAAGAACACCTACGTGGCACTGGACATGATTTTTGTCGGCGCGAACGGGGTGGTGGTCGGGGTTGTCGAAAACACCCGGCCACTGACCCTCGATTCCCGGGGCGTCGACCAGCCGGCGCGTTTCGTGGTGGAAATCAACGCATGGGAAGCCGGCAGGCGGGGTATTCGCGCGGGCAGCGTCATGACCGCTTCTCCTTCATCTGTTTTGGCTTTTTGATTCGGCCCGGTTGTCATATTCTTCCCGAAACGGCGCAAAAGGACTTACCTGATGCCAGACGAAAAATTTGCTGCACGCGTACGCGAGATCTTTGGTGAGGACTTCTGCTCCAGCAGCCCGTCCGATCTCGCGATCTATGCCCAGGACATGTGGCCGCGGGCCACGATATCCCGGGTCTCCGGTGAAATCGGCCGAATGCCCCCCGATATGGTGGTGTGGCCGTCGACGGTCAACCAGGTCATTGACATCGTCCGCCTGTGTACCAGGGAAAAGGTGCCCTTCGTCCCGGTGGCCGCCGGCTCCGGCGTGATCGGGGGCGCCACGCCGGTGAAGGGTGGCGTCGTCATTGACATGAAGCGGATGAACCGCATGCTGGCGGTTGATCCGGTGTCCATGGTGGTGGGGGTCGAAGCCGGCGTCAACGGGATGCATCTCGAGGAGATGCTGAACGAGAAGGGTTACACGCTGGGGCATTTCCCTTCTTCCATCATGTGTTCCACGGTCGGCGGCTGGGTGGCCTGTCGTTCCGCCGGCCAGTATTCTTCGAAGTTCGGGAAGATCGAAGACATGGTCGTGTCGATGGAAGTTGTGCTTCCCAACGGCTCGCTGGTTACCGTTGACGCGTCCCCGGGGCAGAGCGGCTGTCCCGGTTTCGCGCAGTTGATTATCGGTTCAGAAGGCACGCTGGGCATCGTGGTGTCGGTTCGTTTGAAGGTTGGCGTGGCGCCGGTCAGCCGCAGGTTCTCGGCGTTCAGGTTTGCCAGGATGGAAGCAGGGCTGGACGCAATGATGGCCATCATGCAGGCCGATGTTCGTCCGACCATGATGCGCCTGTACGATCCGCTGGATACGTTGATCAACAGTCTTTCATCGAAGAAGAAGGATCCAAAGAGCGGCTCGGATGGCGATGCGCTGAAGGGACTCGCCGCCAGGCTCGGGGTTCCGTCCGTCGGTGATATCGGCCACCTGGTGACCGGGCCGATGATGGGAAAGATCCTGCAGCACCCGTCGCTGGTATTCGCCCTGCTTGACGCCGCGCCGCTTCCATCCATGCTGGTCATGGGCTTCGAGGGCACGGAGGCCGAAACCAGGCTGTCGCTGGTGAAGGCGAACGAACTGGCGCTGGCGGCGGGCGGAACCGCGCTTGGTCCCGAACCCGGCGAAAGCTGGTACCGCAAGCGCTATAACGTTTCATGGAAGCTGCCAAAGACGTTCACACAGGGTGCTTTCGCTGAAACCATTGAAGTTTCCGGCGTCTGGAAGGACGTGCCGAAGATATACCGCGCCGTTCATTCCGCGCTGAAAAGCCGCGTGGTGATAATGGCGCATTTCTCCCATGCGTACGAAGAAGGCTGTGCCGTGTACTTCACGCTGGCCGGGAAGGCGGCGCAGGGCGAAGCATCGCTGAAGCTGTACGACTGGGCGGTCGGAACCGCGCTGGAAAAGGCGATGGATGCCGGTTCGACCGTCAGCCACCATCATGGCGTCGGCCTGATGAAGGCCAGGTTCCTGGGCCGGGAATGGAAGGGCGGGGCCAGGGCTTTCGAGGTTGTCCGCGATGTGTTCGACCCGAATCGCCTGATGAATCCGGGAAAGCTTTTCGAGGCGCCCGACGCCGGTCAGTATGTGCAAAGCGACACGGTGATGCCGTCACCGGTCCTGTCCGGGCCGGAAGTGGTTCCGGATTACCCGGAAGAACTACCCTCCATATTCCGTGATGCCGCGGCGCGCGGGCTCAAGTTGAGCAGGCAGGGGCCGGCGCCCCAGGCCGGGCCGGATGTGATCAGGCTGAACATGGCCAGGATCGACCAGATCGGCGTCCTGGACATGAAGTCCCTCACCGTGCACGTGCAGGCCGGGCTGCCCATGGTTCTGCTGGAAAATTACCTTCAGGAAAAGGGACTCACGCTTGGTTTCGTTCCGCGCCACCTGATGGGGCTTAATGTCGGCGAATACCTCGCGAGGGTCGCGCCGTTCCATGGAAGTCCCAGGTACGGGACGGTCAGGAACAACTGCATCGGTCTCGAGGGCTGGTTCGCCGATGGAACCGCGTTTTCATCGCGGGTGGCGCCCCGACGCGCCGCCGGGCCGGATCTTCGATACCTGCTGATCGGTGCCGGTGGCGTCAACGGCGTGATTACCGCCGCGACCCTGCGGGTTTTCAGGGTTCCACAGGTGCGCGAAGCGGTTGCTTACGGCACGTCGGACCCGGTTTCCGCCGTTTCGGCGGTCAGGACGCTGATTCATCGGGGTGTCAGGCCGGAGTGGGCGATGGTCGTCCTGCGGACGCCCGGCGAGGTTGGAAGCCGTCGTCCGGCCCGCCTGGCCATGCAGGTCAGTGGCGACAGGCAGGACGTGGCGCGCGCGCTGGAGGTTCTGGGGGATGTGATGGGTCCACTGGGACTGACCCCGGAACCGGTCAGCCCGGACATGCGCCTGCACGCCGGGGTCGAACTTTACGATGCCCGCGAGATGTTCATGGAAACCGGGCCGCTGATGTCGTTGCTGGGCGAAATGGCCAGGCCCGAGGTGCGCCGCGGCAGCGAGGCGCCCGAAATCCATGTCACATACTTCTCTTCCAGCGGTGCCACGATGCGGGTTCTTCTGCGTGAACCCGGCCAGGCGATACCGGCGCCATTCCTTGGTGAATACGCCGCGCGCGCCAACCCTGTGCTGCAGAAGATGGGGCGCAGGATTGCCTCGCGGTTCGATCCGACCGGCATCTTCCTTGACGCGGAGGTCAACAATGGCTGAAGGCAGGATTTTCGACCTTTGCGCTTTTTGTCCGTCGCTTTGCATGGACAGGTGCCCGGTCGTGGCGGCCACGGGCAGGAACACGTGGACCCCGCAGTCAAAGATGATGGCAGGCTGGCTGGACGAACGCGGCTTCAGGCGGATGGATCCGGAAAAGGCCCTGGCTGTTTACCAGTGCACCGGTTGTCTGTCCTGTTATGTGCCGTGTCTTCACGAGATCGATGTGGAAAGCGCGCTGTTCGGCCTGCGTGCCAGGCTTGTGAAGCGCGGGGCGTCGCCTTTCGATGCGGGCCGGTTTGTCCGTGACGCGGACGCGTTGGGGCGGGCTTTCCTGCAGTACGCTCCCGATGAATACATCGTTCCGGAAGCGGGCGCGGCACTGTTTCCCGGTACCGGGGCGTTGCTGTCGAATCCGTCGGTGATACGTGACGTGTTCCGGGTATTCGGGGTGCTTGGCATCGACACCGTCGCCGCGGTGCCGTCCCTGGCCGTGGATTCGGGATACGACCTGCACGCGGCGGGGTTTGTCGACGAATTCCGCGCGGTGGCCGAGTCGGTGGCTTCACTTCTGCGCAGGTACAGGCGCATCGTGGTGCTGTCACCGGTCGATTATTACGCGATTACGGTGCTTTACCCCCTGCTCGACATCAAGGTGTCCCCCGAGGTCGTGCTTGCCGAGGAGGTAGTCGGAAACCTGATGTTGTCGCGCAAGCCGGCCGCGGTTCCGTCGATGAAGGTGGCATATCACGATTCGTGCATCAACGGACGTCACCTGGAGCGGTACGACCTGCCCAGGAAGGTTATCCAGCATGTAACGGGGCACCCTGTCATCGAGCTTCGCCGGAATCACGCGGATTCGATGTGCTGCGGTGCGGGGGGCGCATGGAATCTTTCCAATCCGGGCGGCTCGGCTGAAGCGGGTCGCCTGATCGCGCACATGGCCATGGATTCCGGCGCCGAAATGCTGGTCACGTCGGGATGCAATTGCGCGGCCAACGTCGCCGGCAAGGTTGACGGACTGACCGTGCTGGACCTGGTTTCGTTCGTGGCTCGTTCGCTTAACGTCTGATCTGTTCACCCGCGCGGGGCGGAAGGGGGTTGCGGTGAAGGTGATTTTTATTGTCAATCCGAACAGCGCGAACGGCGCCACGAGGGCGCGCTTCGCGCAGATCCAGCCCGAACTGGGCGGAATTTTTCCCGACATGCGGATTGCCATGACGGAAGCGCCCGGCCATGCGACGGAGCTTGCGCGTCACGCGGTCGAATCCGGCTATGACGCGATCGTTGCGTGCGGGGGCGACGGGACGTTGAACGAGGTGGTTGCCGGGCTGCATCTTTCAGGCAGGCCGGACGCGGTCATGCTGGGCATGATTCCCAGTGGCACCGGCGGCGATTTCAGGAAGACGTCGGGTTTTCCGCGCGAAACCGCCGACACTCTTCGCTATCTGTCTTCCTTCCGCGAAAGGCGCATCGACTACGGGTTGCTGGAATATCGCAATCTTGACGGAACCCCGGGCAGGCGCCCGTTCATCAACATCGCCAGCATTGGTATTTCGGGCGTGACCGACGATTTCGTGAATCACACGACGAAGCGTCTTGGCGGCAAGGCGTCCTTCATGATCGGCAGCTTCCGCGGAATCATGTCGTACAGGAACGTCGGCATGACGGTTATCGTTGATGGCGAAACCGTCCACAAGGGTCCGACCAGCCTTGTCACGATGGCCAACGGCCGCTTCTTCGGCGGCGGAATGATGATGGCCCCGGACGCCGAACTGGACGACGGGCTTTTCAGCGTCGTGGTGCTTGGCGACATGGGCAAGGTCGAATTCCTGATGCTTGCCGGCGACATCTACAAGGGCACCCACGTCGGCCACCCCAAGTGCGTGGTTGCAAGCGGCAAGATCGTCGAGGTTCTTGTCGAGGACCGCGCGCTTATCGACCTTGACGGCGAAATGCCCGGAATGGGGCCCGTCCGCGCCACCGTCATTCCTTCCGCGATACGTTTGATGGTTCCGGCCGTGTAGGGGCGAATTGCATTCGCCATTCAGGGACAGGGACAGGGACAGGGACAGGGACAGGGACAGGGACAGGGACAGGTTCAGGGACAGGTTCAGGGACAGGTTCAGGGACAGGTCCGAGCCCGGCGAGGACCGTCCACCGTCAGACCGGGGCCAACGGCCCCGGGACCAATCGTCCCATCAATCTCCGAGGCCCGACCAACGGGAGGGCCGTTCAACACTGTGAGCCCATGGCCAACGGCCGTGGGATATCGTGAACCTTGCACACTACGAATTCCATATCAACCAACGGCCCGACGCCGCGGAGGGCCGTACACTTCCGCCACCGCTGCCCGCACGTATCCATCGCCACATTTTCTATCTGTGCATGGGGCCCTCCCGCGAGGCCGTCAGCCACCGCTTGATCGCCCGCGGCCGTCTTTGCCGTCAAGGGCATGCCGCCTTCGGCGGTCGCGTTGCGACCCTTGACGGCAGCCGCCCGCAGGCCGGGTTGTGTCTTGTCTGACGGCCTCACGGGAGGGACCATGAACACGATACAGATGACCGGGGCGATGGGAAGATGCTGCGGGCGCACCGGCCTTCGCGTGGTTGACACCGCGGTGGACCTGGCGCGCGAAACCCGGCGGGCGGTGCTTGTGATTCGCGGTCATCGAGACCTTGTGGACCAACTTACCCGCGCGATTGAATCCGTCGCCCTGAACCTTGCGGAAGGCGCGGGACGTGCTGGACGTGACAAGGTTTTTCATTACAACGTCGCGTACGGTTCCGCCGGCGAAGCAGGCACGGCGATAAGGCTTCTTGCGGCGTACGGCGCCGTGCCCGATGACCGGGCGGTGAACCTCCTTGGGCAGATCGACCAGATCCGTGCCGTCTGCTGGCGCCTCGCAGGAAGGTAAACCGCACTGATTTGTGTCAGGCCGGCGTGGCGTTCCCGGAGCACCCTGACCCCCCCGATGCGGTGCGAGGTCCTGAAACGGAGTGAGGGCGTCTAGCCTTATGGAGGTCGGGGCGGGCAAGGAGATCAGTGTTGCGCACAGGCGTTCCCGCTAAGCGTTAGATGTCAGCCCGAACGAGTTGAAGGGCCCGCGTCCGCACGGGAGGGGCGAAGGGGTGCGGCTTAGGGTGCTTCCGGGAACCCGCGACGGCCCAGCCGCGGGAATCCGTGGGGCGAATTCTCATCCGCCCTTATGCGTGAAGTGGTTTGCCGCAGCAGGCAAGGGCGGCTTCCTTGATGATTTCGGACAGGGTGGGGTGGGCGTGGCAGGACGCGGCCAGGGCCGTGACCGTCATGCCGGCTTCCATCGCGATGGCGGCTTCGGCGATCAGTTCGCCCGCGTGGGCGCCAAGGATGTGCACGCCAAGGATGCTGTCGTCCTCGGTGGACGCCAGGATCTTCACTTCGCCGTCGGTGCGGGCGATTGACTGCGCGCGACCGTTGGCGCGGAACAGGTACGAACCCTTCTTGAACTGGACTCCGGCCGCGACAAGTTCGTCTTCGGTCCGGCCGACCGACGCGACCTCGGGGTCGGTGTAGCAGATGCCTGGAATCACGCCGTAATTGACGTGGCCGTGAAGCCCCGCGATACGTTCGACGCAGGCGTTGCCTTCTTCAGACGCCTTGTGCGCCAGCATCAGGCCGCCGATGACGTCGCCGATTGCGTAAACGCCGGGAACGCCGGTCGCGAAATTGCCATCGACGACGATGAAACCGCGGTTGTCGGTCATTACGCCGACTGACTCCAGGCCCAGCCCGGTAGTTTCGGGCACACGTCCCGTCGCGACCAGCACACGGTCGGCCAGCAGAGGATCTTCGACGCCGGCAATGCGGACCTCGCAGCGTCCCGCTTCGTTCACGCGCGCCGACTCGACCCTGGTTTCAAGCCTGAACTTCAGCCCCTGGCGCCTGAAAACCTTGAAGGCCTTGTCGGCGATATCGGTGTCCATTCCCGGCAATATCCTGGGCAGGTATTCAAGAATGGTGACCTTCGAACCAAGCCGGTTCCAGACTGACCCCAGCTCGAGCCCGATGATGCCGGCCCCGATGATGAGCAGTTCGCCGGGCACTTCCGGCCAGGACAACGCTTCGGTGCTGGTCCCGATGCGGTCGCCGTCAAATTCAATGCCACGAAGCGCGGCCGGCCTGCTTCCCGTCGCGACGAGGACGCGGTTGCATGCGAGGGTCGTGTCCGCGCCGTCGGCGCCCTTCACCAGGACAGAACATGCGCAGGTGCCGTTGGTTTCGGCGACTGCGGGGATCAGGCTGGCGCTTCCCGCGTACCTCGTGACGCCCTTGTTCTTGAAAAGAAGGGCGATGCCGCCGGTCAGGCCTTTTACGATGCGATCCTTGCGTTTCATCAAGGTGGCGAGGTCCAGTTCAACCCCGGTGACCTTCACGCCGTGTTCGTCGAGGTTGCGTACCGTATCGTGGTAGCGTTCCGACGATTCAAGCAGCGCCTTGCTGGGAATGCAGCCGACACGCAGGCAGGTTCCGCCCAGCACTTCTTCGCGTTCGACGCACGCGACGTTCATGCCGAGCTGGGTCGCGCGCAGGGCAGCGACGTAGCCGCCGGGGCCGCCGCCGATAATGACCATGTCATGATGGATTGTTGCCACAAGTCACCCCCGGGAAACCTGGAGTAGTCGGGAAACCGGTCAGTTGGAGCCGGTCGAGGTCGCGGGAGCCTGCTGCGGGGCGATGCCCGACGGCTGCGGGACGTTGCCCGGAAGTGGACGCAGCTTGACGCTGGCATCCGGCTTGAATCCGATCTGGGTCCCGGGGCTCTGGAATTTAAGCTGGCCGCCATCGAGAGGTTTCGGCGCGCCGACCTGCAGGTCCGTTATGACCATGCTGCGACCGGGTTCGACCTTCACTTCCACTTTTTCAGGCACGGCGCCCGGTGCCGTCGGGGCGGGGACCGGTGCCACCTGGGCCGGAGCCTGCGCGGCGGGCGGGGGCGTCTGCACGGCGGCCGGCTGGGCCGGAGTGTCCACAGGCTTGTCACCACAGGAAACCATCGTTGAAACAGCAATCACGGCCAGAAGAAGCATCATCTTTTTCATTTCAATCATCCCAATAGAGAGCGTCGCTATTATGCGACGAATCGGATCGATCGTCCACCGTCAGCGCGTCAGAATCAGGATCGTGCCGGCGGAAATTCCAATCAGGACCGCGACAAACTGCTTTGTCTGCATGCGTTCCTTCAGGATCAGCGCGGCAAACGGGAAAAGAAGGAGGTTGGTCAACTGGGTCAGGACGCTGGCGGTCGACGCCCAGGTGTATTTCATGCCGAGCGTCCACAGCACCGTGCAGAGCCACGCACCCAGTATTGACGGCAGCAGCGCCGTCCGGTGGTGGGGCCCCGGCTTCAGCGCGACGACAAGACGACCGAAGTTGCCTGGCAGCAGATTCTGCGGGATAAGGAACATCAGGCCGCCACAAAGGCGGGCGAACGCGCCCCAGACGCCATCGGTCCTGTTCAGGATCGGCTTGGCGAACACGATTGAAACCGCGATCAGCGAAACACCCAGGATGCCCAGGAGATAATAGCGACCGATCATTTCGCGCGGTGAACCGTCGGCCGTGGCCTGGCGGGCGGCGAAAAAGCGTCGGAAGCTGTCCGGGCTGAGCACGGAAATCAGGATTGCGACGATCATCATGACGGCCGAAAGCACCAGAAGCCAGGAAAACGGTTCGCCAAGGACAAGCACGGACATCAGGATGACGACCGGCCCGTACGCGCAGTTGATGATGGCGTAACGCGTCGGTCCCACACGGTTCAGGGCGATGAAAAGTATCGTGTCGGCGATGCCCATGCCGACCGCGCCGCTGGCCAGCATCATCAGCCAGTCCTGCCACGACACCCCGGCGGGGGTCATGTCCACGCCCAGGATGAGCATGGTCGGAACCAGCAGGACGATCGCGACAAGGCCCTTGTAAAGGTTCAGCGTGGCGGGCGCCATGGAATCACCGGCCCTGCGGAACAGGACCAGCGAAAGCGCCCACAGGACAGCCGATACGGCCGAAAACATTTCCCCGACAGCCGGGATTGAAGCCAGGGTCATCAAAAATTCCCGTGCGCAACGCGCGAAAGGTATCACGTGTATTGCATCGCAGATAGTATGATCTGGCGTCGCATCCGGCGGCATGTCGCGGGAAAAGAAAGGAGTGTCAGATGAAAGCAGGTTGGATGACTTGGGCAGTAATCGCCACCGTCGCGATGGTTGCGGCTGGCTGCGGGGATAACCCCGATACCGACACCGACGCCATGGATGTCCTGTCGGACGTGCCTTATGACGCGGTCGACACGGCCGAATCGGACACCGCTGTCCCGGACGCCGTCGACGCCGGGGATACACTGATGGAGGACTCGCAGGTCGACCCGGACGCGCAGCACAACGAATGCTGGGATCCACCTTCGGCGTTAACGCTGGAGTCGGGCAATTTCAAGGTTGTTTTCGATGAAGTTGACGCAACGATTACCCTGCGTGGGACTGCCTCGGAAGCAGTCTTCATGACAATTCCGATGCGGGACCTGCAGATCGGCACGGTTCCGGCGATCGACCCGACGCTGACGTACGACCCCTATTCGATGCTGACGAAAGACCTGTCATACACGCCGCCGGCCGGCCTGCACTGGATGGGCATGATTCCGGAATGGTGTGACGGGCGTCAGACGGTTGGACCTCACGAAGAGGGTGTCCTGAAGTTCACCGCCACCTTTATGTCCGATGCCTGTGGCCCGGGGGTTGAACCGGACAAGTGCCGCAAGGTCGAGGGCACGGTACGAATCGCCCAGTCCGCTGACGGTGGATTTGATTTCACCTTGGAAGTCGATCAGGAACAGTTCAAGACGGTTTACTTCAGGATCCGTCCGACCGTCGCCGAAACCGAAAACTTTTACGGGCTGGGCGCCTACCTCGACCAGGTCGCGCACCGCGGCAAAATTCGCGCGATGCAGCTTGAGCTCGATTTCGACCTTGAAAGCGGCTACAACGAAGCCCACGTCCCGGTCCCGCTGCTTATCAGCACCGCGGGGTGGGGCGTCTTCGTCGAAAGCTGGTATCCGGGCGCGTTCGACTGCGCCGCGAACGACCCGACGACGGTCGACATCGTTTTTGGTACGGGCGATGGCTCGGGCGAGGGGTTCAAGTTCCATCTTTACGCGGCGTATCACCCGCTGGACATAACCGGTCTTTATTACAAGGACACCGTCGACGCTCTGCTGCCCGCCCGCTGGGGGCTCGGCCCGCTGACATGGAAGGACGAGGTCACCGGCCAGGCCGAAGTGGAAGCGGACCTGCACGCGATCCGCGATCTTGATTTCGCCACGACGGCGTATTGGGTCGATCGGCCGTACGCCAGCGGCGTCAACGCGTTTGACTTCCATCCGACCAATTACAGCGATCCCCAGGCCATGATTGACCTTGCCCACGACATGGGGTTCCGTATGTCCCTGTGGCATACACCCTATATTTCCGACGGGAAGGACGGCGACAAGGAAAGCTCGGAAACCACCGAAACGCTGTATCAGTTCGCGAAGGACAACAACTACCTGGTGAAGAACGTGATGCAGCTCAACAAGTGGGGCACGCCCATCGACTTCACGAACCCCGACGCGTACGCGTGGTACCAGGGGCTGATCCGGCAGTACACAAACATGGGAATCGAAGGGTTCAAGCTGGATTACGGCGAAGACATCGTGGTCGGTCTGCTGGGGCTGGACGTCCAGGAAACACAGTTCTTCGACGGCAGCACCGAAAGGACGATGCACGCGAAGTACCAGACGCTTTACCACCGGATTTACGCGGAAACGCTGCCCGAAGACGGTGGCTTCCTGCTTTGCAGGCGTGGTGTCTGGGGGGATCAGGCGAACGTCAGCGTGATATGGCCGGGCGACCTGGACGCCGATTTTTCGACGCACCGCCAGCCGGTGACCGATGGTGATGGCAAGCAGTACAACGCGGTCGGCGGCCTGCCCGCGTCGGTGATTTACGGGTTGACGCTGGGCGTGTCCGGCTTCCCGTTCTTCGGGTCAGATACAAGCGGATATCGCCATTCGCCGCCGAAGAAGGAACTTTACGTCCGCTGGATGCAGCAGACCGCGCTTTCCAGCGTCATGCAGGTCGGCAACAGCAGCAACACGGTTCCGTGGGAACTTGATTCCGGCGTCGACCTGGATGTGGAATTCCAGGACCTGTACCGGGAATTTGCCCGTCTGCACCTTCGCCTGTGGCCGTACGAATGGACGTATGCGAAGAACATCGCCGTCACCGGCCACCCGATCCAGCGTCCGATCGGCCTGGTATGGCCGTCCGCCGGCGTGCACCCGTCCGATGAATACATGTTCGGTGACTCGCTGCTGGTCGCCCCGGTCGTTGAACAGGGCGCCGTCACGCGCAAGGTTTACTTCCCGCGGGGTGCCTGGATGGACTGGTTCAACGGCCAGGTATTCGAGGGGCCGGCCACCGTCACCGTCGATGCACCCCTGGACAAGCTGCCCCTGTATATCGCGGAATCGGGCATCGTCCCGATGCTGCGCCCGACCATCGACGCGCTGGCGCCGGTCGCCGACGGCTATGAAATCGACACGTACGCCGACGACCCGGGTATGTTGTACCCGGTTATTTTCGCGGGTCCTTCAAGCGAATTCACCCTGTTTGACGGCACGCACATCTACCAGAACTTTTCCCGCGGTGAGGAGTTACAACTCAACCTGGCGGCGGGGACGGAATTCAACCAGGGCGCGCTGTTCGACATCAGGGGCATGTGGGCGGAGATCAATTCCGCCACGATCGATGGCGAGACGATAGAACCGTCCGAATCCATGACCGATTTCCCAGAGTTCGGTCCCGCCTGGGCCTTTGAGTTCATCGAAGGCATTCCCCACCTTTTTGTCAGGGTTCCAGCCGGCAGTCACAACATCGAATTTGACATCGATTATGACATCGCCGAGTGACGCCACCATTGACTCGTAAAAAACCCGGCCAATTTGTCCTGCGCCATGCGTAAATGCTGTTTTTTCCACGTGCGGATTAATGTAATATCCGGGCAAGTACGAAATCCCGGGGGTTTCCATGTTCGGAAGTGTCAGGTTTGGTAGGGGGGTACCCGCGCTTGCCGGTCTGATGATTATCGTGGCCTGTTCGTGCGCCGGTAACAGCGATACCGACGTCATCAGCTATGACTTCATCCACGGTTTCGACATTCATTACGGCGACGATGTTCCGGACGGCGTTGATATTCCCGTCGGCACGGAATGCAAAAGCGACGACGATTGCGATTCGGACGTTCCGCACTGCCTGGTTGCCCGCGGTATCTGTGTCGAATGCGTGACCCAGTCCGATTGCCAGGGACGCGGTTTCTGCCTTGAAGGCTACGTCTGCGGCGTTACAACCTGCCAGCCGGACGAAGCAGTCTGCGTCAAGAACGTGGCCAAGGTCTGCAACGCCGACGGCAGCCACCTTCAGGAAACCGATTGCAGCATTGAAGGCAAGTATTGCGTCGAAGGCGCCTGCTATGCGTGCCCGCCAAACCTGGGTGACTGTCCGTCCGACACCGTCGCGCGCCGCTGCAAGGCCGATGGAACGGGCTGGGAGCAGCAGACCTGCGGCTCCGGCCTGACCTGCGCCAACGGCGACTGTCTCGCGTGCATCCCGGGCGAATACATCTGCGACGGCTCCACGAAGGTCAAGCGCTGCGCCATGGATGGATCCGGCTTCATTGACGACAAGGATTGCTGGGAACTTCATGACGGCGATATCTGCCACATGGGCCAGTGCATCAACCTGTGCGAATTCACGTCGAAGTTCTACACGAACAAGGGCTGCGAATACTACGCGATCGACATGGAACAGTACCGCGACGCCGAACCGCCGTACTACGGCGAGGACGCGCCGTTCGCGGTCGTCGTTTCGAACACTTACGAGCACCTCGACGCGACCGTCAAGGTTTACCAGGGCGACACGCTGGTCAAGACGGCCAACGCCCCGGCGGGACTCGCGACGATCATCAACCTTGAACCGCTGAACCTTTATGGTGCCGGCATCACGGACCAGACTTACCGCGTCGTCGCGAACCTGCCGATCGTCGCTTACCAGTTCAACCCGCTTGAAAACGTCGAGGTGTTTTCGAACGACGCATCCCTGCTGCTGCCGACCAGCGTGCTGGGGCGGAACTACCGTGTCGTTTCGATGCCGAACCTCGGTTTGAATTCTTCCGGCCAGTACCTGTCCAGCAACATCGCCATCGTGGCCGTCGAAGAGGGCGACACCGAAATCACGATCACGCCGACCGCGAACGTGATTGCCGGCACGAACACGCTTGGCGTCAAGAAGGGATTTTCCGAAAACTGGACCATGCAGCAGGGTGAAGTGTTCAACGTCCTGCCAGAAATGACGCAGTTCCTTGATCTGACCGGCACGCTGATCGAAGCCGACAAGAAGATTGCGGTGTTTTCCGGTCACTCGTGTTCGGTCGCGCCGCTTTCGACCTGCGTCAGCGGCAAGTGCAGCTATGACAAGGGCGTTACGTGCGCCTCCAGCGCGTCCTGCCCGATCATCGGCGCATGCGACCACCTGGAAGAACAGATTCAGCCGATCGAGGCGTGGGGCAAGGAATACGTCCTGCCCAAGACGAAGGCGCGCGGCCTGGCGCCTGACCTCGTCCGCGTCGTCGCCAATCACGACAACACCCGCGTGACGATCACGCCGCCGGTCGCCGGTTCGAAGGTCCTGAACAAGGGCGAATTCTACGAATTCGAAATCGACCGCTCGGTCGTGGTCAAGTCCGACGAACAGTTCCTGGCGTCCATCATCCTGGAAGGCGAAAGCGCCCCGGGTGCGGCCCACGTGTTCTGTTCCGACTCGCTGGGCGAAAACTGCACGGCGACCTACAACCCGGCCGATTGCAGTTGCTCGGACGACATGTCTTCGTGCAACACGGCGGCCGACTGCAGCGATGACGCCGGCGTTGGCGACCCCAGCCTGATAATCGCCGTCCCGACCGAACAGTACCGCGATTTCTACATCTTCCTGGTCCCGACCAAGTACGCCGACAGCTACGTTTCAATCGTCGCTCCGACCGACGCGACATCGATCAAGCTTGACAACACCACGATCGCCAAGTCCGAATTCACCACGATCAGCGGAACGGCTTTCATGACCGCGGTCAAGCACGTGAACCCGGGCTCGCATACGCTGGAATCCGACAAGAGTGTCGGCCTGTATGTTTACGGATGGGATTCCTACGTTTCTTACGGTTACCCGGGCGGGATGATGCTGCTGAAGATTGCCGGTGACATGGGCGAATAACGGTCGATTACGGTTTTTGGTTCTCCGCTTTCCCCGCCAGTCCCGCCGCAACGTGAAGTTCCCGAATTTTTACGGCCAGTTCCCTGATGCGCGCGAGATCGTTGTCGTCCGGGTATCCCTCCACCAGTACCGGCGGCAGGACTTCGACCTTCATGCTGGCGACCGATGCGGCAAGTTGATCGGGCATCCGTCCGCCCCATGAGTACGAGCCGATGACACCGATGAACATCGTTTTCGGTTTCAGCAGGCCCACAACCGCGGCGGCTGAAGCGACGAAGGGGTGCGCGCCGCCAAGCACGGTCGGCGAACCCAGGACGATGGTGGCCGCGTCGACCGAAGCCGACGCAAGCACGCCCAGATCGGTTTCAAGCATGTTGAACGGCTGGACCGGGACGTCCAGTGCCGCCAGTTCGGCCACAAGCGCAGCGACCATGCGCTCGGTGCTGCCGTGCATCGAAATGAACGGGATGAGGACCTTGTTCGCCGGCTTGCCGGAAATCCATTCGCGATAAGCGGCCATGACGATTTCCGGGTGGTCGTGCATCGGCCCGTGGGACGGACAGATCTTCTTGATCGGCATCTGTTCCAGTGCGTCCAGGTACCCGGCAATCTTGCCGCGGAAGGGCATCATGATTTCCGCGTAGTACCGCTTGGCCGGCCCGCATACCGCTTCCCACGGCTCGGTCAGCCGGGAAGTTGCCAGGTGGGATCCGAACAAGTCGCATGAAAACAGGATTCCGTCGGCGGCGTCCCACGTGACCATCGTTTCCGGCCAGTGGGTCCAGGGCGTGTGCATGAATTTCAGCCTGCGATCGCCCAGATCCAGTTCCTCGCCGTCTTCGACGGTCCGGATGCGCGCGGGGTCAAGCGGCATAAGTCGCTGCAGGATCTTCGAGCACTTCGGCGTGCAGACGCAGACGGCTTCGGGATATTTCGCCATCACCACCGGCAGCGAACCCGAATGGTCCTGTTCCGCATGGTGCGTGACGATGTAGTCAATCCGTTCGATATCGGAAAGCTGGTCCATCAGGACGTCGGTCTTCGCCGGGTCGACGGTGTCGAACAGCACGGTCGCGTCGCGTCCGACGATAAGCCACGAATTGTAGCTTGTGCCTTCGGGGGTGGGGATCAACGCGTCAAACACGCGGCGGTCCCAGTCCACGGCACCCATCCAGTAAACGCCTTTTGCAAATTCCTTCCGCTTCACTTTTCAACCTCGTCGCAAAATCAGGAATATCAGGTCAGGTCCAGGAACGTCGATATCATGCCCGGACTGCCAATCACAACCAGAGTGTCGCCTTCGTTAATCGTGTCGGTCGGGGCGGGCAGGCCGCTGTCCGAGTCGTCCTTGCGGCGTGCGGTGCTTCCGTCCGCGTGCTTGATCGCGAGGATGTTGAGCTGGAATCGGCGGCGGAAGTCCAGTTCCAGCACCGTCTTGCCCCAGAGCGGCTCGGGTGCGTTGACTTCCACGACCTGCTGACCGGTCGAAAGCGTGATTCTTGACATCACGTCCGGCGCGTAAATTTCCTGGGCCAGCCTGGCGCCCATTTCTTCTTCGGGGTCGACCGTCCGGGTTGCGCCAAGAGCGGACAGGACCTGGGCGTGAATCGCGGAATGCGCGCGGGCATACACGTTTTTCGCCCCGTTCGTGAACAGTATCGCCGTCACCAGGATCGACTGTTCGAGGTTTTCCCCGATTGCCACGATGATCCGGTCGGCGTTCAGGACCCCGGAATCCTTGAGGTTTGCCGGAATCGTCAGGTCGGTGCACAGCGCCGTGGTGACGTGTTCCTTCACCATGTCGACCAGCCTGCCGTTCCTGTCGACGGCCAGCACTTCAACGCCCAGCTTCGTCAGTTCATAGGCGAGGCTGCGCCCGAAAAGCCCCATTCCGATAACCGCACAGGTCTTGATTGCCATTTCAGTACTCCCTTGTCATCCAACAAGAATCTTGCCCTGGGGATAACTGACCCCGACCGGCGCACGCCTGGCGAGAGCCAGCGTCAGCGTCAGCGGGCCAATCCTGCCAAGGTACATCAGGGCGGTGATCATCAGTTTGCCCGGGACATGGAGATCCGGGGTCAGGTTCATGGAAAGACCGCAGGTCGCGAAGGCGCTGACCGATTCGAAGAGCGCCCGGTCGATCGTGACGCCGGGCTGAGCCCAGGTCAGCAGGAAGGTCGTGCCGAAACACCCGATCAGGGAAAGGAACGTGATGACGATGATGTTGTGAAGCGTGCGCGGATGTACCGAGCGGTTGAAGACCTCGATGTCGGCGCGCCGCCGCAGCGATGCCTTGACCGACAGGAACAGCAGGGCGAAGGTCGTAACCTTGATACCGCCGCCGGTACCGCCGGGTGCGGCGCCGATGAACATCAGGATTACGTAAACAAGAACCGCCGGGGCCGCCGTGGCGCCGATGTCGATCGTGTTGAAACCGGCCGTCCTGGCGGAAACCGACTGGAACATGCTTGCCCAGACGCGGTCGCCGGGGGAAAGGCCGGCCTGCGCGCCGTTGTAGTCCGTGGCGAACAGCAGCGCTGCACCGCCGATAACCAGGATGGCGGTCATCAGCAGGACCAGTTTCGCATGGATGCTGAGACCGGACACTCCGTGCCTGAACCCGTGCGACCACGTGTTTCTGGAAATCAGGACCGAAATAACGGGGAAACCGAGGCCGCCAAGAATAATCAGCGACATGACGGTCACGTTGACAAGGGGGTCCGAAAGGAAGCGCACGAGACCATTGGAATACAGCGAAAATCCAGCGTTGCAGAAAGCCGAAACCGCGTGGAACAGCGAGAACCACGCGGCCTTGCCGATGTCGCCCGGGAATAGACCCTGGAAACGCAGGAAAAGTGACATGGCACCGACGGCCTCGATCGCCAGCGTCATGATCACGATCTGGCGGACCATTGACACGATGGAAATGGCCGAGTCGTCCCGTCCGACGTTAGAATCGGCCATTTTGCGGTCGTGCGGCTTCAGTTTTCCCGACAGCAGCGCGATGGAAGCCGCGGACAGGGTCATGATCCCGATGCCGCCGATCTGGATCAGAGCCAGTATCACCACGTGTCCGAAGGATGAAAAAGCCTTCAGGTCAGTCCGTGCCCACTGGTCAAGTGAAGTGTTGATGACGGTCAGCCCGGTCACGCAGTGCGCCGACGTGGCCGTGAAAAGCGCGTCCACGAAAGCGATGGGGTTTCCATCCGCGGAGGCGCGCGGCAGGCTGAGCAGCACGGAACCGATCGCGATCATGCCAATGAAGGAAAAGGCGGTGGACTGTTCCGGCGTGCCGACAATCCTGCGGATAAACCAGCGGCCGGCCCCCGTCTTCTTGAAGATCTTCACCAGGTCGTAAACGATTGTCAGGGCCGTGAGCAGGGCCATGATGACCGGGTGCCCGATCAGCGACAGGACAACGACAATCATCGCCAGGTCGGGGATCATGGTCTTGAAGCAACGCCACTTGTAGATGGCCTGCTTCATGCGCAGCGAATGCCGCAGCAGCGAAGACACGATAAGGACGCCCAGCACGGAATAGAAGACGGCATGCGCGACAGGGTTGTCCCAGAGCATCGCGCCTTCAATGAACAGGATAATCCCCAGCATCAGGATTTCGATTGACCCGGTCAGCGCCCGCGCCAGGAAAATCTGACGCGGGAGGCTTTCTGGCAACTTCATCGAAGCCATGCGGGCATTCCTTTGCGGGGCGTTCGAACCGCCAGTCCCCGGTCAGAGTTCCGACTTCACCATTCGGTAATTCGGGTTTGTATTGATCAGCCGGGCGAAGCCGAGCGCTTCTTCCGCGGTGCCCTTGAAGACATAGAAAACCCACTGCACGTTTCCGGCGGGCGGCACCGTTTCATCAATGAATTCAACCGTCCAGTCGGAATCCGCGCCAGCAACCCTGGCCGCGAGGTGCACGGTCCTGCAGTCCTTGACCATCCAGAGGTCCGGACCGATGCCGATCAGGCCATTCGCCAGCGGAAGGTACAACTGGTCGGCGAACAGGTCGAAGTCGGCCAGCGGCGTGGCTGTAACCCGGTCTTCAACCAGGCCGGGGGAGTAACGCAGGTCGGTGTCGGCCAGGGGCATCGCGAGCGTGACCGTCCGCTTGTCCCTTTCGCCGCCGGCGGGGTTGTCGCTGGGGCCGATGTCGACCGTCAGCATGTACACGCGCCCGTCATCCTTCCAGTCGGTGTCGACGGTCCGGCCTGTCGCGGTTACGACCAGTTCGACAGGAACCTCGGCGGCATCGGTCGGGGCAAGCTGGAACATCGGTTCGAAAAGTTCGTTTTCAGGCTTGATGACGCCGGCGTCCAGATCGGCAATGGCCCAGTCCCGGCCGAGCTTCGGCAGCAAGGCGTCAATCGCCTGCTGGCATTTCGACCGTGCGTCCAGGTTCATGAAGTACCCGTAAACCCATTCGCCCATCCAGGGGTTGATGCCGGTCGCGTCCGAAACCTCGGCGCGAACCAGATCAAGGTAACCGTCGTCGATTATGGCGCGCTGGGCGGAAACGTCCCCGAAGCCGCCGTTAGAAACATGGTCCGCAAGGAGGGCGGCGGCGGCCAGGCAGGTCGAGACTTCGTAGTTGTCGGTCCTGATCAGGTTGTCGTTTTCCAGCAGCGAGTATCCGAGAGTTCCCATGCGGCCCATCCAGCGTGAAATGCCTTCGGTGCTGGGCGGTTGCCAGGTGCTGTCGCCGAACGGAAGAAGCGGGTGCGGCAGGATGCCAAGCTTTTCCAGCCGGACGACGTAGTCCATGATGGTGGTGTGCATGAAGCCGAGGTCTGCGCTGTCCTGGAGTTCCTTTTCAAACCGGTTGACCTGGTTCCAGTCGGGTTCGGGCGTGAACATGGCCAGGTAAGGATTTCCGGGGGTCGCGAGTACTTCGCCGTCGTCGAAGAACGTCCAGTCGACTTCCACGCCCGCGGCCGGGTCGACAGCGCCGTTGACAACGACCTTGACCGGCTGGGTGGCGCCGGGGCCGGTGCTTTCGTAAACCGGCCAGACACCGTCGTCAACGTCGCCCTGCTGGTGGTAACGGTAAAGGTTACGATGCATTACGTCGATTTTGTAACCGTTTTCGGCCATGATGCGATGCTTGCCAACCCCGGACTGACCTTCCTGGTTGAACACGACGGTCGAAAGGGGCAGGGCCGCGTCTTCGAAGACCTTGCGGTTGTAATCGATTGACCACTTCAGGTCGCGCGAAGGGAAGGGCAGGAAGAGCTGGTCGGAATAGTGGATGCTGACCAGTTCAATCTGGCCGTTGTTCGCGGCGCACTGCAGCTTTGCCAGGATGTCGGGGTGGCGGTCGGTGATGACCTCGACCATCAGACCGGGCATTTCGAACGTGGCTCGCCAGTCGGGATGCGCCAGGTACAGGTCAAGTATCGGCTGGAAGGAAACGCGGACAATCCAGTCGGTCAGGACTTCGTCGGACCAGCCTTCGCATTCGGCGTGGCCGGAACCGGTCATGTCGTTGCAGATCGAAATGGTTTCGCCGTCCCATTCGCCGATGAGGCCGCCGGGGACGTACTGGATATTCCAGTGGAACATTGTCAGGCCGAATTTCGTGGCGCCGTTGTCGATGGAGGGCCAGTCCGGATAAGTTTCGCAGGCGAATGTTTCCGGGGCGACGTCCGCCGCGGCGTCCGGTTCGGCGTCGGGCTGGGCGATGTCAGCCGCATCGGGCGTGGCCAGGTCGACTTCGATGCGGTCGGACGGCAGCATGTCCTCCACGGCGTCGATAAGCGCGACGTCGTCGACCGTGTCCGTGGCGACGCCATCGTACATGTCGGCGTCGGTGTTACCGTCACCGCACCCGGCCAGGGCCGCGGTCAGCGCAAACAGCATGGCAACGATTCCGTTAAACAGCCTGGCCTTCATTGTTCACCCCGGTGGAAAATTCAAGGCGGGATTATAAACCGTATCGCGCGTGTAATGTAGGGGCGAATGACAATTCGCCCGTCAGAGGATCATTCGCCGGAAAGCGCCCTCGCGAGGCCGTCGGCGACAAGGAAGCCGTCAACGGTAGCATGAACGCGATCGTCGCGGATGATGACCAGCTTTTCCTTTTCAAGGCGGGCAAGCAGGCTGTCCAGACCGGGCGCGCGCAGGTCGGACTTCGCGACGCCGCCCATCCAGCGGAAGCCGAGCGCGATGCGTTCAAGGCGTTTTTGCTCTGCCGTCAGCGTTTCACTTCCGGCCATGACCGACCCGTCGCCGTTCGCCGCCTCGATGTAGGCGGCGGCTCCGCGGACGTTCCACCAGCGCCGCGCGCCGTCGAACGAATGGGCGGACGCCCCGACGCCCAGCCAGGGATTCGACTCCCAGTAGCGGCGGTTATGGCGACTGGCATTCGTCATGTCGGTCTGGCAGTAGTTGGACACTTCGTAATGGATGTAGCCGTGGGAACGAAGGAACTTCGATGTCGCAAGGTATCCGTCCGCGATGGCGTCGGCGGTCGCCCTTGGCAGTTTGTCGCCCATCGAGTGAAAAGCGCAGCCCGGGTCAATCGCCAGTTCATAAACGGAAATGTGGCCTGGCTTCAGCGAAACCGCCTTCTTCAGCGACCTCAGCCTGGCGTCCACGTCCTGTCCCGGCAGTCCCTGGATCAGGTCCAGGCAGACCCGCGCGCCGGTCATCTTGAAGTCTTCCACAGCGTCGATGGCGTCCTGTGCGTCATGGCGCCTGCCAAGGAATTCCAGTTCGTTCTGCTCGAAGCTCTGGACGCCGATGCTGACGCGGTTGAACCCGGCCGTCTTGACCAGGAAGCTTGATTTTTCGATGCCGACGTCGCCGGGATTGACCTCGATGGTCCATTCGGCGTCGGCGGTCAGGACCGCTTCGCGCCTGATGCAGTCGACGATCCGAATCAGGTCGTCGTCCTTCAGCATCCCTGGCGTGCCGCCACCGAAATACACGGTGTCGAACGTCCTGAACGCCTTTGGGCGGCCGGTGATTTCGTCGCAGAGCGCTTCGATGTAGTCGTCAATCAGCAGATCCTGGTCGGCCGCCGAGTCGAACGCGCAGTAAGGGCATTTCGAGCGGCAGAAAGGGATGTGGACGTAAAGGCCGGATGGATTTGGCATGGATTTCAGCCCCATGGGCGAATGTCATTCGCCCCTACAAGCCGCAAACAATCGCCACGACTAATCGCTCTTGGTTTTAAGGACGGCGATGAAGGCCTTCTGCGGGATTTCAACGTCGCCGACGATCTTCATCTTGCGCTTGCCTTCCTTCTGCTTTTCCAGCAGCTTGCGCTTCCGGCTGATGTCGCCGCCATAGCACTTGGCGGTGACGTCCTTGCGGAAGGGCTGGATGGTTTCGCGGGCGATGATCTTTCCGCCGATGGCGCCCTGAATCGGAACCTTGAACATCTGGCGCGGAATTTCTTCCTGCAGGCGCTCGCACGCCTGGACGGCCCGCTGCCGCGCGTTGTCGCGGAACACGATCATGGACAGCGCGTCGACCTTTTCGCCATTGACCAGGATGTCCAGCTTGACCAGATCGGCCTTGCGGTAATCGATGATTTCGTAATCGAAACTGCCGTAACCCTGGGTTACGGACTTCAGCTTGTCGTAGAAGTCAAAGATGACTTCGGCAAGCGGCATATCGAAACGCATTTCCAGACGCCCGGGCGCCGGGTAACCAAGCTCGCTGTTTTCGCCACGCTTTTCCAGGCACAACTTCATCACGACGCCCATGTAGCGTTCCGGGATCATGATTGACGCCCGGATGTACGGTTCTTCGGCGCCGCGGATTATCACCGGGTCGGGGTAATACGCCGGGTTGTCGACGACGATCATCGAACCATCTTCCAGGAAGAAGTGGTATTCGACGCTTGGCGCGGTCAGGATCAGCGACTGGTCGTATTCGCGTTCCAGGCGTTCC
>Ga0209800_10000084_pt1 | contig 207093 bp, 162 predicted proteins | sample Higcelweek8metaG_FD_187174 | JGI IMG/M metagenome (GOLD analysis project Ga0209800, IMG submission 187174) | Freshwater pond sediment microbial communities from the University of Edinburgh, under environmental carbon perturbations - High... | ecosystem: Environmental > Aquatic > Freshwater >... | reverse complement strand
CTGCCCGAAACCGCCTTCCTCGGCGTCGTCTTCGGCGCGGGTGCGGGCGGGCGGCGCCTTGGCCTGCCCGGGTGCGGCTTCGACCTTCTTCGCCAGCATCTCTGCCGCGGAATCGCGGTCGATGCGGGTGTCGTAGCGGGTGCCGACCGGGCTGCCGGCGCGCACCTGGGCGCGTTCGGCGTCGGTGATCGCGCCCATCCGGCAGCGCGGCGGCGCGATCAGCGTGCGCTCGACCGGCATCGGGATGCCTTTCTCCTGCAATGTCGACACCAGGGCCTCGCCGGTACCCAGCTCGCCGATCACCTTGGCCACGTCCAGCGCCGGATTGGCGACGAAGGTCTGCGCCGCGGTCTTCACCGCTTTCTGGTCGCGCGGCGTGAACGCGCGCAGCGCGTGCTGGAAACGGTTGCCGAGCTGGCCGAGGATCGCGTCCGGCACATCGTCGGGGAACTGCGAGCAGAAATACACGCCCACGCCCTTGGAACGGATGATGCGAACGACCTGTTCGATGCGCTGCTGCAGCGCCGGCGGGGCGTCGTCGAACAGCAGATGCGCTTCGTCGAACACGAACACGAGCTTGGGTTTTTCGAGATCGCCGACTTCCGGCAGGCTTTCGAACAGCTCCGACAGCAGCCACAGCAGGAAGCTGGAATACAGCTTCGGCTTCAGGATCAGCTGGTCGGCGGAGAGGATGTTGATGACGCCGCGGCCATCGGTATTCGTGCGCATCAGATCGTTCAGTTCGAGCGCCGGCTCGCCGAAGAACATGTCCGCGCCCTCCTGCTCCAGCCGCAGCAGCGCGCGCTGGATCGCGCCGATCGACTGGGCGCTGACCAGGCCGTAGCTGGTCGAAATGTCCTTGCGCTCCTTGGCGACCAGGCTGAGCAGGGCGCGCAGGTCTTCCAGATCCAGCAGCAGCAGGCCGCGATCGTCGGCCAGCTTGAAGACGATGTCGAGCACGCCGGCCTGGGTGTCGTTGAGTTCGAGGATGCGGCCGAGCAGGGTCGGGCCCATCTCGCTGACCGTGGTCCGCACCGGATGGCCGAGCTTGCCGTAGATGTCCCAGAACACCACCGGGTTGGCTTCGTTGCGGTAGTCCGGGTCGCCCATCAGCGCCAGCCGCTGCTGGATCTTCTCGTTCATCGTCCCGGCGGTGGCCAGACCGGCCACATCGCCCTTCACGTCGGCCAGGAACACCGGCACGCCGATCCGCGAAAAACCTTCGGCGAGCGTCATCAGGGTCACGGTCTTGCCGGTGCCGGTGGCGCCCGCGATCAGGCCATGGCGGTTGCCGAACTTCGGCAGCAGATGCACGTTGCCGCTGGTGTCGGTGGTCACGGCCTTGCCGACCAGGATGGGATCCATGAAGCGTCCTCGGAGTGGGGGCGCGCGAAGCGCGCTCGCGAAAGTCAGCCACGGATTCTATTCGGGATTCGCCCTTGGCGCGGCCGGCTGCTGCGCGTCTGAACTGCGCCGCCGGCAATGACTTCCGCGGGTTGCCCGGGCCGGCACCGGGGGCTACCCTGCTTCCCCCCGCCGTTGCACGTGCCGTTCATGTCCCCATTCGTCGCTGTCGCCCGCCCGCTTGCCCGCCTGTGTTCGCTGTCGTTGGTTGTGTTGTTGGCGCTGGCGGCCCTGCCTTCCCACGATCTCCAGGCGCAGTCGCGCAAGACCCGCGATCTGGAGGCGGTGAAGATGAGGATGGCCGCCGCCGAAGGCCGCTATCGCGACGCGCTGGTGAAGGTCGACAACAGCGACCCCGCCGGCACGCTCGAAAGCAACGCCGCGCTGGAGGACATGGAGGATGCGATCGCCGCCTGCCTGAAACTCAAGGGCTGCCCGATCGCGGACCTGCTCGCTACCTACAAGCGCCTGCTCAAGACCGATGTCGACGGGCGTGCCGCCGGCGACTCGGCGGTCGGCGAAGACGTACAGGGCCTGATCGACACCGAGATCGCCACCGCCGATGTGCCGGCGTCCGCCGAGGCCGCGGCGCTGCTCAGCGCCGACGGCCAGCGTTTCGTCAACATGGTGCGGATGAATCCGGCGGTGCAGGCCGGCATCCGCCGCTGGCTCACCGACATGAGGGTGTCGCTGATCCAGACCCACGAGAACTATCAGTACATGCGCAGCCAGATGTCGCCGGCGTTCCAGCGCAGCGGCCTGCCCGAGGCGCTGCTGTTCGGGATCATGGCCAAGGAATCCACCGGCCGCGTGCACGTGGGTTCGCGCGCCGGCGCGGTCGGACCGCTGCAGTTCATGCCGGCGACCGGCCGCCGTTTCGGCCTGGGGCCGGACGGCACCGGTTTCGATACCCGCTACGACCCGCGCATGTCGGCCGGCGCCGCTGCCGCATACCTCAATGAGCGCAATGCCGAATTCGGCAACAACATCGAGTTCTGGCTGGCCGCCTACAACGGCGGCGAAGGGCGGGCGCTGCGCGTGTACCGCGCCACCGGCGGCCGCAGCTTCTGGGACGCCTCGGTCTACGAGCAGTTTCCGGCCGAAACAAAGGATTACGTGCCGATGGTCATCGCCGCGGCGTGGCTGTATCTGCATCCGAAGGAATACGGCCTGAGTTTTCCGAAAATCGACGCCAAACCGTCGACGTTCCGCCTGGCGCGCGCCGCCTCGATCTACGAACTGACGATCTGTCTGGGCAACGGCGGCACGCGCGACGGTTTCATGCGCGCGTTGCGCAATCTCAACCCGCGCTACGAGGCCGACGACTGGATCCCCAGCGGCACCACCATGGTCGGTACCGCCAGGATCGTGAGCCTGTACAACCGTCACTGCCTCCAGGGCCAGCGTGCCGAACTGGCCAGGCAACTGGTGACCAGCGACCCGAAGTCCGCGATCGTCCGCGTGGGCGCGATCGAGACCGTGGTCGGCACCGCGACCGGCGAAGACGGCACCGCAGTGCCTGCCGGAAGCGTGTCCCCGCCTGCAGCGGAAAACCCCAGTAACAAGCCGAAGCCCAAGCCGGCGCGCCAGCACAAGGTCGTCCGTGGCGACACGCTGATGTCAATCTCGCGCAAGTACGATTGCCGGATCGGCGAACTGGCGAAAGCCAACGGCATCAAGGCGCCGCGCTACACGGTGAAGCCGGGGCAGCAGATCCGGTTGGAGGGGTGCGGGGGGTGATGCGCCGATGCGACGCGAGCGGTCGTAGCGGTTACGGTCGGATCGCTATCGGATCTCGATCCCCGACAGTTTCCACCACAGCAGCCGGTGGCGCTTGAAGACCAGTTTCGCGGGCGCTGCATCGCCCTGCGGCTGCAGGGTCACGACGAAGGTGGAAAGATCCTCGTAGCCTGCCGAGGTCTTCCACTGCTGCATATCGATCGCGCCGCTGCCTTGGCGGCCGGTCGTATCGTCCGGCGGTACCGCCGCGAGACCGTCGCGGGCGAGGCCGCGGCCGGCGAACATCATCATCAGCCCTTGTTCCGACACCATCGCGTCGATCGCGGGGCCCGCGGCGGACGTCGCGAGGGCGGCGCCGAAGTCGCGCCAGCCGCCGCTGCCGTCGCCGCCGATGCGTTCGGCCGCCGCGATGGAGAACTGCGACTTCAGGTCCTGACGCAGCGCGGGAAAATCGACGTGGGCGGCCAACGCTTCGGCGTCGCCGCGTTGCGCGGCCATCAGCATCGAGCGCACCGTGAGTTGCGGCGCGAAGTACACCCAGGCCAGGAATGCGAGGGCGAACAGCAGGGACAACGGCTTTACGATGCGGCGCATGCGCGGCTCCAGCGTCGGGTGGGCGACGCCGGAGTGTAGCCGCTCGTCCCGGACATCGCCGCGCGCGCGGCGCAGGACGTTCAGCCCGGGAACTGCAGGCGTATCGTCTTTTCGTTGATGTAGTGGTTCTGCACGAACACGTCGCCGTTGGTGGCCTTGGTTACGTTCTCGTATGTCTCGAAGCCGAGGTCGTCGCCGTTTTCCCATTCGATGGTGTCGCCGATGTCGATCCGCCAGTCGGGATCGATTTCTGCGACGGTGTATTCGTCCTTGGCGGTTGCGATGGCGATGGCGCACTGATCCAGATCGATGATGGCGATGGTGCCCTTGCGACGCATACGGTGCTCCCTGTCGTGTTCGTGCCGCGCGACCGTGCGCGGCGTGGCTGCGCGCCGGTGCATGTACCGGCGCTTGGGTCACGGTACGGGATGGCATGCGCCAATATCAATGCGATACGGGCTGGCAGAACTGACAGGTTTGACCGGTCGAACTTCGCGGACAACGCACATGCGCTGCCGTATCGTGACGTATGTGCGACGCGGGTCACGCTCGCGTCAACGCATCTCCGCGAGCCGCTGTCCCAAACGCACCGGTGTTTCCGATGCGAGCGCAGCGGACAACGTCGCCACGCCTTTCGGCAGCAGCACGATGACCGTGGAGCCGTAGTTGAAACGCGCCATTTCCGCGAAACGATCCAGAGTGATGTTCTGCCCGCGATAGTCCTTGCGCGTGATGCGGTCGCCGTAGGCGGGGATCTCGACACCGCTCCACACCGTTTCCACGCCGGATACCAGCAGCGCGCCCACCATCACCTGGCACATCGGCCCGAAGTCGGTATCGAAATGGCATACCAGACGTTCGTTGCGCGCGAACAGCCGCGGCACCGACTTCACCGCATCGGTGCCGACGCTGAACAGCCGGCCCGGCACATGCACGGTTTCGCGCAGCGTGCCGGTCCACGGCATATGCACGCGATGGTAGTCACGCGGCGACAGGTACACGGTCGCGAACAGGCCATCGGCGAACGGCGCGGCGGCGGCTTCGTCGCCCAGCAGCTCCGCGGCGGTGAAAGACTGTCCTTTCGCCTGGAAGATACGGCCGTTCACGATATCGCCGCACTGGCTGATATGACCGTCGGCCGGCATCAGCATTGCGCGCGGGTCGGCATCGGGAATGCGTGCGCCGGGTTTCAGCGCACGCGTGAAGAAGGCGTTGAAGGTCGGGTAGGTGTTCGGGTCCGGCTCGACGGCTTCGTCAAGATCGACCTTGAACCTGCGGGTCACGGTGTCGATCAGCCACTGCTTGATCGCCGGGCTGCGCGAGTAGGCCAGCTTGCGCGCCGCCGACGACATCAGCCGGTGCGGAAGCGCATAGGTGAGGGTGGTGATCAGACCCATGATTCCAGTCCCGTCATTTTCCGGCCTTGGTCAGCGCGATCAGGTCTTCCGCGATGGCCTTGGGTACGAACGGAGGCTGGATCACGCCCGCCATCCGCCCCTGCGGGTCCAGCACGACGAGAGCGGCGGAATGATCGACGGCGTACTGATTGGCCGGCGCGCCCTCGGCGGGAGGCACTTTGGCGAAGACCAGCGACAGGGATTTCGCGAACTTTTCCAGGGACGGAATATCGGCGGTGGCGGCCAGCGTGTCCTTGTGGAACGCATGCGCGTACTCGCCGATTTTTTCGATGGTGTCGCGCTCCGGATCCACCGAGACGAACAGCACCCGCGGCCGGGTGCTTTCTGGCAGCGCGGCCCACTGCTTCTGCGCCTGCGCCAGTTCGGCCAGGGTGGTCGGGCACACATCAGGGCAATAAGTGAAGCCGATGAACACCACCGTCCAGTGCCCGCGCAGCTCGCCCGGCACCAGTTGGGTGCGGTCCGACTGCTGCAGGGTGAAGGGCGGCAGTTCCCTGGGCGTCGACAGCCGGCGCATGGCCTGCAGCTCGGGGCCGACGGGTTCGCTGCGGTCGAATGCGTACTCGGCGGCCCACAGGCCGGCGCCGGTGGCCAGGGCGACGAGCAGGATCAGCAGGGTGGTGCGGTTGAACATCGCGGATGCTTCTCTGGACATGTCTTTAGAGTCGGCCATGATAACCGCGCGACCGCTATACTTCGCGGTCATTCCGCGCCCCGGGCGCCCGCCGTGCCGACATGACCGACGAACTGCAGACGATCATCGACCTGATCCGCTACGGCGCCAGCCGTTTCAACGCGGCCGGTCTCACCTTCGGCCACAGCTACGACAACGCCCTCGACGAGGCGACCCAGCTCACCCTGCATGCGCTGCACCTGCCGCACGATCTGCCGCCGGTCTACGGCCAGTCGCGGGTGACGCTGGCCGAGAAGGAAGACATCCTCAAGCTGTTCCTGCGCCGGATCGAGGAACGCATCCCCGCCGCCTATCTCACCGGTGAGGCCTGGTTCGCCGGCCTCAGCTTCAAGACCGACGCCCGCGCGCTGGTGCCGCGTTCGCCGATCGCCGAGCTCATCGAGTCGGGCTTCGAACCCTGGCTGGGCGGCCGCGAAGTGCGCCGCGCGCTGGATCTGTGCACCGGTTCGGGCTGCATCGCCATCGCCATGGGTCACCACAATCCCGAGTGGCACGTCGATGGCGTCGACATCAGCGACGACGCCCTGGCCCTCGCCGCCGAGAACAAGATCCGCCTGCACGCCGACAACGTCCGTTTCGTGAAATCGGACCTGTTCGCCGGCCTGCAGGGCGAGCACTACGACCTGATCGTCACCAATCCGCCCTACGTCACCAACGACGAGACCGACGCGCTGCCGAAGGAATACTCCTTCGAGCCGGAGCTCGGTCTGCGAGCGGGCGACGACGGCCTGGATCTGGCGCTGCGCATCCTCCGCGACGCGCCGCTGCATCTCACCGAGGACGGCGTGTTGATCTGCGAAGTCGGCGAGTCCGAGCGCGCGCTCAGCCGCCTGCTGCCGGAGCTGCCGCTGGCGTGGGTCGAATTCAAGGTCGGGCAGATGGGCGTGTTCGTCGCCGAATGCCGCGATCTGGTGACCTACCACCCGCGCATCCGCCAGCTCGCCGACGCCCGCGATCCTGCGCTGCGTGCCGTAGCGCCGCCCGCGTCCGCTTCTTCTGCCGGGTTGTTCTGATGAGTAGCGAAAAACCTCTCTGACTCCGTCATCCCCGCGAAGGCGGGGATCCATGTCTGGGATGTCACAGATGAAACAACCCGCCGTCTACATCCTGGCCAGCGAACGCAACGGCACGTTGTACACGGGCGTCACCAGCGATCTCGTCGCGCGCACATGGCAACATCGCGAGCATGTCGTCGATGGCTTCACCAACGATACAAGGTCACGATATTGGTATGGTATGAGCTGCATGGTTCCATGGATGCAGCGATTCTTCGGGAAAAACAGATCAAGAAGTGGAACAGGGCGTGGAAGTTGCGTTTGATCCAGGAATCCAATCCGCGATGGAATGACTTGTGGTCCCATATCGTCGGATAGTGAACAGGCATGGATCCCCGCCTTCGCGGGGATGACGGGCGAAAAGCGGTAAAGGCAGCTTTATTTAGAGCATCCAAGGCAACGCATTGAACAGTTTCGGCCACCTGCTCCGCGTCACCACGTTCGGCGAGTCGCATGGGCCGGCGATCGGCTGCGTGATCGACGGCTGCCCGCCGGGGCTGGCCATTTCGGAAGACGAGTTCGCGCAGGATCTGCAGCGCCGTGCCACCGGCCGCAGCCGCCATACCTCGCAGCGGCACGAGACCGATGCGGTCGAGATCCTCAGCGGCGTGTACGAAGGCCGCACCACCGGCACGCCCATCGCGCTGCTGGTCCGCAATACCGACGCGCGAAGCAAGGACTACGGCAACATCGCCGCGCAGTTCCGTCCGGCGCACGCCGATTACACCTACTGGCAGAAATACGGCCATCGCGATCCGCGCGGCGGCGGGCGCAGCAGCGCGCGCGAGACCACGATGCGCGTGGCGGCCGCCGTCATCGCCAAGAAGTGGCTGGCCGAACGCTACGGCGTGACCGTACGCGGGCATCTGTCGCAGCTCGGCGAAGTGTTGCCGGATCACGCGCTGGGCGCGTTCGACTGGAACGCAGTCGAAGACAACCCGTTCTTCTGGCCGGTCGCCGGACAGGTGTCGGCGCTCGAAAGCTACATGGATGCGCTGCGCAAATCCGGCGATTCGGTCGGCGCTCGCGTCACCGTGGTCGCCGACGGCGTGCCGCCGGGCTGGGGCGAACCGGTCTACGGCAAGCTCGACGGCGACCTCGCCGCGGCGATGATGTCGATCAACGCCGTGAAAGGCGTGGAGATCGGCGACGGATTCGCAGCGGTCGCGCAGAAGGGCAGTTTCCACCGCGACGAGATGACCCGCGAGGGCTTCCTCTCGAATCACGCCGGCGGCATCCTCGGCGGCATCAGCAGCGGTCAGCAGGTGGTGTGCTCGGTGGCGTTCAAGCCCACCTCGAGCCTGCGCCTGCCGGGACGCGGCATGAACGTGCTGGGCGAGGAGGTCGAAGTGGTCACCATCGGCCGCCACGACCCCTGCGTCGGCATCCGCGCAACGCCCATCTGCGAAGCGATGATGGCGCTGGTGCTGATGGACCAGGCGCTGCGTCACCGCGCGCAGTGCGGCGATGTGGGCGAGATTTCGCCGCGGATTCCGGGCGCCATCAAGACCGATCCGAAACGATAGCGGCCAGTCGCCGAATCCACGCCCACATGCAGCGACTGCGCCGCAGACCAGCACTGAACCCTCTCTTTCCTGGGGGAGCGACGCGAGTCGCGACCCGGCCTGCATGAAACCGGTCGCGACTCGCGTCGCTCCCACATCCAATCTTCAGGTGATACGCATGAGCAAGCAGTTCAACGTGGCAGTGGTCGGCGCGACGGGCGCCGTGGGCGAAGTGATGCTGTCGATCCTCGCCGAGCGCAAATTTCCGGTCGGGCAGATCCATGCACTGGCCAGCGAACGTTCGGCCGGCGGCGTGGTGAAATTCGGCGATGAAGACATCATCGTGCGCGATCTGGCCACCTTCGATCCGACCGGCGTCGATATCGCGCTGTTTTCTGCCGGCGGCTCCATTTCGAAGGAATACGGGCCGAAATTCGCCGCCGCGGGCGCGGTGGTGATCGACAACTCCTCGGCCTTCCGCTACGACGACGACGTGCCGCTGGTGGTGAGCGAAGTGAACCCGGACGCGGCGAAGCAGCGCCCGCGCGGGATCATCGCCAACCCGAACTGCTCGACCATGCAGATGGTGGTGGCCTTGGGGCCGATCCACCGCAAGGTGGGGATCGTGCGCATCAACGTCGCCACCTACCAGTCGGTGTCCGGCGGCGGGCGCTCGGCGATGGAGGAACTGGGCCGCCAGACCGCCGCGCTGTTGAGCTTCAAGGACCCGGAGCCGAAGCGTTTCCCGGTGCAGATCGCCTTCAACCTGATCCCGCACATCGACGATTTCCAGGACAACGGCTACACCAAGGAAGAAATGAAGCTGGTCTGGGAAACCCGCAAGATCCTCGGCGACGACGACATCCAGGTGAACCCGACCGCGGTGCGGGTGCCGGTGTTCTACGGCCATTCCGAAGCCGTGAACGTCGAGACCCGCGAGAAGATCAGCGCCGAGGAGGTCCGCGCGCTGCTGTCGACCGCGCCGGGCGTGGAGGTCGTCGACGAGCGCGGACCGGGCGGTTATCCGACCCCGGTCACCCACGCCTCGGGCCGCGACGCGGTCTATGTCGGCCGCATCCGCGAGGATTTCTCGCATCCCAAAGCGTTCAATCTGTGGATCGTTTCCGACAACATCCGCAAGGGCGCGGCGCTCAATGCGGTGCAGATCGCCGAGCTGGTCGCGGCCGAGGCTTGATGACCCGGGACAAGGACAACCGTTGCGAACCCCGGAAGTTGCGAAGCCTGGAGCAGGCCGCTAGAGTCTCGGGGTCGTTCCTGGGGACAAGCGTGATCAAACACTTGCGGATCACAGTTAGCGTTCTACTGGCAGTGGCGGCCCTGGTGTCGCCGCTGTCGGCGTGGGCGCTCGGCCTGGGCCAGATCAAGGTCCTGTCGCAGCGCGACCAGCCGCTGCTGGCCGAAATCCCGGTCATCTCCAACGACCCGAGCGAGCTGGAAGCGCTGCAGGCCCGCCTGGCCTCGCCGGAGACCTTCGCCCGTATCGGCCTGTCGCCGCCGCAGGGCATCGTCTCCGACCTGCAGTTCTCGGTCGCGCTGGACGCCCGCGGCCGCCCGGTGATCCGCGTGACCAGCGCCGCGCCGGTGCAGCAGCCGCTGCTGACCTTCCTGCTGGAAGTGGACTGGGGGCAGGGCCGCCTGGTCCGCGAATATTCCGCGCTGCTGGACACCCCGCAGACCGCCGCCGCGCCGGTGCAACCGCCGATCCAGGAAGCGACCGTCGACCCCGGCAATACCGTGGTGCGGCTGCCGGATCCGCCGCCGGCCGATCCGCTGACCGCAGCCGAGCCCACCGCCATTCCGCTGCCGCCGCGCGATGAACAGACCGCAGCCGTACCCGAGCCGCTGACCGCGCCGGAACCGGTCGCGATCCCGCTGCCCCCCGATGATGTGCCCGCCGAGGTCGCCGCGACCGCCGCGCCGATCGAAGTCATCGCCGGCGACGAAACCCGCACCGTGCGCCGTGGCGAGACCCTTGGCGGGATCGCCGCCGATCTCGACCGGGGATTCACCCTCGACCAGACCATCCTGGCGCTGCTGCGCGCCAATCCGGACGCCTTCATCGACGGCAACGCCAACCGGCTCAAGGCCGGCGCGGTGCTGCGCATTCCCGACAACGCGGGCATCGCCCAATACACGCCCGACGAAGCCGCCGTGGTGGTGCGCGAACAGGCCGCGCAGTGGCGCGGTAGCGGCCGTGCGTTGCCGCAGCCGCCCGCAGTGGTGGGCACGCCGGCCGGCGAAGCTGCCGCAGTCGCGGCCGCCGGACCCGCGCAGCGTCCCGCGGCGGGCCGCGCCAGCGCGCAGGCAAGACTCGAAATTGTGCCGCCCTCCGCGAACGACGCGAAACGGGCGGGGACGCGATCCGGCGTCAGTGCCGGCGGTGAGGGCGACATGCTGCGACAACAGGAATTGCAAGCCAACGAAACCCTGGCCGCGCGCGCCGCCGAGGTGGAGGAGTTGAAAGCGCGCGTCGCCGAACTCGAACAACTGCAGCAGAAGCAGAACGAATTGATCGCGCTGAAGGACAGCGAGCTGGCGGCCGCGCAGCAGCGCTTGGGCAACACCCAGGCCGCCGCCGCTGCCGAGCCTGCGCCGGCGTCTTCCGGTATGGGGCCGTGGCTTGGCGTGGGGGCCGGGCTGCTGGTGATCGGCCTGCTGGTGGGCTGGTGGCTGCGTCGCCGCCGTCCGGTCGAAGTCGCGCCGAAACGCGATTTCGAACGACTCGCCGCCGCCATGCCGAAATCGAAAACCGCTGAAACCGTCCCGGACAACGCCGCAGACACGGACGATGCCGTCGCTGAAACCGCTCCGGTGCCCGGAAGGGCCGCGCCGCTGCCCGCCGAACCGGCTTGGAACCGGTTGGCGAAACCGCCGGAGCCCGAAGCGCCCAAGCCCGTGGCGCCGACGCGCGCCGTGCCGACCTGGCATGCCGGCGGCGTCGACGGCGGCGGTCCGGCCAATCCCTCGCAGCCGGGACAGGTGCGTCTGGATCTGGCCAAGGCCTATCTCGACATGGGCGACCGCGACACCGCGCGTACCCTGCTGGACGAAATCGCCGCCCACGGCGACACCGAAACCGTCCGCAGCGAAGCCGCGCGCATGCTTCAGGAACTGGGCTGAGGCCCGTCCGGATCCGTCGATGCGATATGTCCTTGGCGTCGAATACGACGGCAGCAATTACAAAGGTTGGCAGCGGCTCACGCCCTACGGCCAGCAGGGTGGGCCCCGCACGCTGCAGGTCACCCTCGAAGACGCGCTGTCCGGTGTTGCCAGCCATCCTGTCGCAGTGACCTGCGCCGGGCGTACCGATGCAGGCGTTCACGCCGAGTGCCAAGTGGTGAACTTCGACAGCGATGCGCAGCGCGATCCGCGTGCGTGGGTGCTGGGCACGACCACCCGCCTGCCGCCCGCGATGCGGGTGCGCTGGTGCGTGCCGGTCAGCGACGACTTCAATGCCCGGTTTTCGGCGCGCGCGCGGCGTTATCGCTATCGCCTGCTCAATCATCAGGTACGACCCGCGCTGGGCAGGCAATACCTTGCCTGGGAGCGCCGCAAGCTGGATGCCGACGCGATGCATCGCGCTGCGCAAAGCCTGCTGGGCGAGCAGGATTTCAGTTCTTTCCGCACCGTGCACTGCCAAGCCGCGCATCCGCGCCGCGACCTGCAGTTCATCGAAGTCGTACGCGACGGCGACATCGTCACGGTGACCGTGCAGGCCAATGCGTTCCTGCATCACATGGTCCGCAATATCGTGGGTTCGCTGCTGATGATCGGTGCCGGCGAACGTCCCGAAACATGGATGGCGGAATTGCTGGCGGCGCGCGATCGCAGCCTCGCGGGCCCGACGGCGTTCGCGCAGGGGCTGGTGTTCGTCGGACCGCGTTATCCGCGCAGTTGGCCGTTGCCCGAAGAGGTCCTGCTGGATGAGAGCACGCTCGATGCCTGAGCGTCGCCGCACCCGCATCAAATTCTGTGGACTGACCCGCGCCGAGGATGTAGCGGAAGCCTGCATGTTGGGCGTCGATGCCGTGGGTTTCGTCTTCGCCGCGCGCAGCAAGCGTCTGGTGTCTTCCGCGACGGCCGCGCACCTGCGCGACGGCCTGCAGCCGTTCGTCGATGCGGTGGCGCTGTTCATGGGCAATCCCGCGGACGAGGTGCGCGACGTCATCGCCGCCGTGCGCCCGACGATCCTGCAGTTCCACGGCGACGAGGACGACGCCTTTTGCGCCGGTTTCGGCATGCCGTATCTCAAGGCCATCGCGATGGGCGGGGATGCTGCCGTCGACGGCGCCGCCCTGTTGCTCCGCTATCCGCGCGCGGCCGGTTTCCTGTTCGACAGCAATGTCAGCGGCCAGGCGGGCGGCAGCGGCCACACCTTCGACTGGTCGCGGATTCCGGGCGATTTCGCGAAACCCTATCTGCTCGCCGGCGGCCTGCATCCGGACAACGTCTTCGACGCGATCCGCGCCACCGGCTGCTGGGGCGTTGATGTATCGAGCGGGATCGAGTCTGCGCCCGGGATCAAGGACGCGGCGCGGATGCGGCGGTTCGTGCGGGAAGTGCAGCGCGCCGATAACGCCGATCCTCAATCGTGATCGCCGTCGCTCGACCCTGCCGGTAAGCGCGTCTGCAACGAATTCCTGAGCCAGTCCGCAAGCGGTTCGATCCGCGGATTGGCCGCGCGCTTCGGCGCGCAGAGCACCCATTGCGCGTCGGTTTCGACGAAGCCCCACGGCGCCAGCAGCCGTCCGGTCGCGATGTCGTCCGCGACCAGCGGTTCCGGCGCGATGGCGATGCCCAGACCCGCGACCACGGCTTCCAGCAGGTAATACAGATGATCGAAGCCGGTGCCCATGCGCAGGCCATCGGCGTCGAGCCCGACGCGCGCGGCCCAGTCGCGCCACGCCTGCGGACGCGAGGCGGTGTGCAGCAGCGCATGCGCCGCGAGCGCCTGCGGCGGCGCGTCGTGCAGGGACTCGGCGCCCGGCCAGCGCGGGCCGACGACCGGGCCGATCCGTTCCGGGGCGAGGACATGCACCTGCCAGTCCTGCGGCCACGGCGGCGATGCGATCAGCAGGGCGGCGTCCAGGCCGTTCAGCTGCGCGTCGGGCGCGGTGTCGCTGGCCGATAGATGCAGTTGCAGCTCCGGCCGCTCGCGCGCCAGCCGGTCCAGCCGCGGGATGACCCAGCGCGCCAGCACGCTGCCCGGACAGCCCAGCACCAGCGGCGCCTGCTGCGGCCCGCGGCGCAGCTCCGCCCAGGCTGCGCGCAATGGGTCGAAGGCCGCCGCCGCTGCGCCGTGCAGGCGGTGGCCGAGCGGCGTCAATGCCACCCCGCGGCCCTGGCGGACGAACAGCGCGGCGCCCAAGGCGTCTTCCAGCGTCCGCAGTTGTCGACTGACCGCGCCGTGGGTGACGTGCAGCTCGGCCGCAGCGCGGCTGACGCTTTCCAGCCGGGCCACGGCCTCGAAGGCGCGCAGGGCGTTGAGCGGCGGCAGGCTCCGGGTCGTCGCGTATGAGTTCATGACGTGTGAGTTTTCGTAACGGATTCGATTGATTTTATAACGCTTGTCCGCCGTCGGTCTGCGATAAACTGAAGCATCGCCTCCGCTCGACCACGCCGCCATGCTCGACACCCAGACCGATTTCAACGCCTTTCCCGATGCCGAGGGCCATTTCGACCGCTTCGGCGGCCGTTTCGTCGCCGAAACCCTGATCGGTCCGCTGCAGGAACTCGCTGCGGCCTACGACACGGCGCGGGTCGATCCGGCGTTCATCGCCGAATTCGATCGCGACCTGAAGCATTACGTCGGCCGCCCCAGCCCGATCTATCACGCCGAGCGGCTCAGCGCGAAAGTCGGCGGCGCGCGCATCCTGCTCAAACGCGAAGACCTCAATCACACCGGCGCGCACAAGATCAACAACACCATCGGCCAAGCGCTGCTCGCCAGCCGCATGGGCAAACCGCGGATCATCGCCGAGACCGGCGCGGGCCAGCACGGCGTGGCCAGCGCCACGGTCGCCGCGCGGCTGGGGCTGGAGTGCGTGGTCTACATGGGCGCGACCGACATCGAGCGCCAGAAGATCAACGTCTACCGGATGAAACTGCTCGGCGCGACCGTGGTGCCGGTCACCAGCGGCTCCGCCACGCTCAAGGACGCCTTGAACGAAGCGATGCGCGACTGGGTGACCAACGTGCACAACACCTTCTACATCATCGGCACCGTCGCCGGCCCCGACCCGTATCCGCGCATGGTCCGCGACTTCAATTCGGTGGTGGGCCGCGAAGCGCGCGCGCAGATGCTGGCCGATTACGGCCGCCTGCCGGATGTGGTCACCGCCTGCGTCGGCGGCGGCAGCAACGCCATCGGCATCTTCCACGCCTTCCTCAACGATGCCGGGGTGCGCCTGGTCGGCGCCGAAGCGGCGGGCGAGGGCATCGCCAGCGGTCTGCATGCGGCCTCGCTGGCCGCCGGCCGCCCGGGCGTACTCCACGGCAACCGCACCTATGTGCTGTGCGACGACGACGGCCAGATCATCGAGACCCATTCGATCTCCGCCGGCCTCGATTACCCGGGCGTCGGCCCCGAGCATGCGTTCCTCAAGGATCGCGGCCGCGCCGATTATCTGGGTATCACCGACGACGAAGCGATGGAAGCCTTCCATCTGCTTGCGCGCACCGAGGGGATCCTGCCGGCGCTCGAATCTGCCCACGCCATCGCCCAGGCGATGAAGCTCGCTCGCGAGCTGCCGAAGGACGGGCTGGTGCTGTGCAACCTTTCCGGCCGCGGCGACAAGGATGTGCATACCGTCGCGGCGCGCGAAGGCATCATCTTTTGATTCTGCTGTTCCTTCTCCCTCCGGGAGACAAATCGGCAGGACCGCCGATTTGCACGGCGTTAGCCGCCCGCAGGGCCGGCGACAGGGATGTCGCCGGTGTACGTGCGCGAAGCGCCGGATGAGGGTGCGGCGAAGTGATGCCGCTTCTACTTGCGGAATAGATCGTCAGCCCACGTTTTTTGCCGTCGCATCCCAGCCCTCGCCGCTTCGCCGAACCCTCACCCTGACCCTCTCCCAGTGGGAGAGGGGACAAAATGCGCAGACCCCATGAACCGCATCGACACCCGTTTCGCACACCTCAAATCCGCCGGCCGCAAGGCGCTGGTGCCGTTCATGACCGCGGGCGATCCTTCGCGCGAGGCCACCGTGCCGGTGATGCACGCGCTGGTCGAGGCCGGCGCCGACGTGATCGAGCTCGGCGTGCCGTTCTCGGACCCGATGGCCGACGGCCCCACCATCCAGCGCAGCTCAGAGCGCGCCCTGGCGCGCGGCGCCGGGCTGACCTTCGTGTTCGAGGCGGTGCGCGAATTCCGGACCGTCGACGCGCACACGCCGGTGGTGTTGATGGGCTACCTCAACCCGGTCGAGATCCGCGGCTACGCGCGTTTCGCCCAGGAAGCCGCCGCTGCTGGCGTCGACGGGCTGCTGGTGGTCGATCTGCCGCCGGAAGAGGCCGACGACCTGCGCATCGCGATGCGCGCGCACGAGCTGTCGCTGATCCTGCTGGCGTCGCCGACCACGCCGGACGCGCGTCTGGACCGGCTCTGCGCCGATGCCGAAGGCTATCTCTACTACGTCAGCTATGCCGGAGTGACCGGTGCCGACCGCCTCGACACCGGCGATGCCAGCGGCCATCTCGACACCATCCGCGCCCGTGCCGGCGTGCCGGTGGTGGCCGGGTTCGGCATCAAGGACGCCGCCAGCGCCGCCGCGATGGCCCGCTCGGCCGAAGGGGTAGTGGTCGGCAGTGCGCTGGTCGCGGCGCTGGCCGAGTCGACCGACCCGGCCGATGCCGCCGCGCGCGCGCGGGCGTTCCTTGCGCCGCTGCGGGCCGCGCTCGACGCGGGCTGACCGCGCCCGCCGAGGGCGTTCCGCCGCCGATTCGCCGCCCGTCCGGTACGTGCGGGGGCGTACGGAGACGGCGATGGAGTCTTGCTAGACTGGCGCGCTCGGACCTCCAGGAAGGAGGCGGCCCCCACCAGAAGAAGACGATCGAAAGCATGTCCTGGCTCAAAAAACTGATGCCCGCCCGAATCCGCACGGAAAGCGGCGCCTCCCGTAAACGCAGCGTGCCCGAAGGGCTCTGGGAAAAGTGCGACAGCTGCGGCGCAGTGCTGTACCGGCAGGAGCTGGAGGACAACCTCGAAGTCTGTCCGAAGTGCGATTTCCACATGCCGATCCGCGCCCGCGTCCGCCTGGCATCGTTCCTCGATCCCGGCACCGGCACCGAGATCGGGGCCGAGCTGGGGCCGACCGATGTCCTGAAGTTCAAGGACCAGAAGAAATACGTCGACCGCATCAAGTCGAGCCAGAAGGCCACCGGCGAGCGCGACGCGCTGATCGTGCTGGAAGGCGCCCTGCGCCAGCGCCCGATCGTGGCGGCCGCGTTCGACTTCGCGTTCATGGGCGGCTCGATGGGCTCGGTGGTCGGCGAACGTTTCGCCCGCGGCGCCGAGCGCGCCCGCGACCTGGGGGCGCCCTTCGTCTGCTTCTCCGCCAGCGGCGGCGCGCGCATGCAGGAAAGCCTGTTCTCGCTGATGCAGATGGCCAAGACCTCGGCCGCCCTCGGCCGCCTGCGCGCGGCGGGCCTGCCGTACATCTCGGTGATGACCCATCCGACCACCGGCGGCGTTTCCGCCTCGTTCGCGATGCTGGGCGACATCAACATGGCCGAACCGGGCGCGTTGATCGGTTTCGCCGGGCCGCGCGTGATCGAACAGACCGTGCGCGAAACCCTGCCGGAAGGCTTCCAGCGCCCCGAATTCCTGCTCGATCACGGCGCCATCGACCAGATCTGCGACCGCCGCGAACTGCGCGAACGCATCGCCCATCTGGTCGCGATGCTGATGCGCCAGCCGATGCCGGAAGACGAGTTGGTGACGGAAGGCTGAGGGCCGCGGAACGGGGGACGCCGACGGTGGATGGACTTGCACCCATCGTCCGGGAAAGCAGCTCATCCCCGCGCAAAGTGGAACCCGAACGGATCATCGATCATCGTTTGGCCTCACAAGAAGAGTTCATGACCAATCAAGTGGATGACACCTTTTATGATCGCGCGGATGCTCATATTGCCCTCGCAAATGAGCAGTGCCGGAGTATTGGCAAAGGCAAGGTCAGCGCTTCGTTCCTCTATGGCGCCGCTCGGTTCAATGCCTACATCGGCGCCATCAATTCAGGTTCTCTCCAGACCATGCGGGACGAGAGGGAAAACATCGTCGACTATTACCTGAAAGAGTACAGAGAGATGCTCATCGAGCATCTCGACGACTACATCCAACACTATGACGACTACATGGCCGCGTCGAGCGACGGTGAGGCCTGACAGTGCATTCAATCCGGACCCGCTGCGCGGATCGGTTCAATCCAGGCGTCAGGTCTCGCTTGCGCGGGGATGACGGGATTCAAGCGCTTTTCCCGTCTCCTCCATCACCTTTCCACGGCGTTCTTCAATGACAAGAAAATACTTCGGCACCGACGGCATCCGCGGCAGGGTCGGCGAGGGCGCGATCTCGGCGGACTTCGTACTGCGCCTGGGCAACGCCTACGGCCACGCGCTGCGCGCGGCGGTGCGCCATATCGACGAAAAGCACGGCGGCGAATGGCGCAAGCCGATGGTGGTGATCGGCAAGGACACCCGCATCTCCAACTACATGTTCGAAGCCGCGCTGGAGGCCGGGCTGGTCGCGGCCGGCGTCGACGTGCAGTTGATGGGCCCGATGCCCACGCCGGCGGTGTCGCACCTCACCCGTTCGCTCGGCGCGGACGGCGGCATCGTCATCAGCGCCTCGCACAATCCGCACTACGACAACGGCATCAAATTCTTCTCGGCCGAGGGCGAGAAACTCGACGACGCCACCGAACTGGCGATCGAGGCCGCGCTCGACAAACCCTTCAGCACCGTGGCGTCCGACCTGCTCGGCAAGGCCGTGCGCACCCGCGACACGATCGGCCGCTATGTCGAAGCCTGCAAAAGCTCGGTGCCACGGCGTTTCGATCTGGGCGGCATGAAGATCGTGGTCGATTGCGCCCACGGCGCGACCTACCAGATCGGCCCGCTGGTGCTGCGCGAACTCGGCGCCCAGGTCGATGCGATCGGTGTCGACCCCAATGGCGTCAACATCAACGACGGCGTCGGCTCCACCCATCCCGACGCCCTGGTCGCGCGCGTGCTGGCCAGCGGCGCGGACCTCGGTATCGCCTTCGACGGCGACGGCGACCGGCTGCTGTTCGTCGACAGCGACGGCATCGTGCGCGACGGCGACGACCTGTTGTACGTGCTCGCCACCGACTGGCAGGCCAGCGGTCGCCTGCGCGGCCCGGTGGTCGGCACGTTGATGACCAATTACGGCCTGGAGCGCGCGTTCGGCGAGCGCGGCATCGCCTTCATGCGCACCAAGGTCGGCGATCGCTACGTCCATCAGGCGCTGCTGGAGCACGGCGGGGTGCTGGGCGGCGAAACCTCCGGTCATCTGCTGTGCCTGGACCGGGTCAGCTCCGGCGACGGCATCATCAGTGCCCTGCAGGTGCTGGAAGTGCTGCGCCGGCGTGGAAAGAGTCTGCAGCAGGTGCTGGCCGGCTTCGGCAAGGCGCCGCAGAAGACCGTGAACGTGAAAGTGGCCGCAGACAGCAGGCCGGCCGAGGCCGACAGCGTGAAAGCCGCGCTGGCCGAGGCCCAGGCGGCGGTGCAGGGCAGGGGGCGCGCCTTCCTCCGGCCTTCGGGCACCGAGCCGGTGGTGCGGGTGACGGTCGAGGCCGACGACGCCCGGTTGATGCAATCCACGCTGGACCGGCTGGCCGAAGCGGTTCGCGCGGCGGTCTGATCGGCGGCGCTGTTTCAGCGGCTCTGTTGATGTTTTGATCGCGATCAAGGACGTTTTTCCGTCCGCGACCAGAATTCCGCATGGTCCGTGCCTGCCCGGCGGCGGTAATCTTGACCCAGTATTCCAGGATGACAGAACGACATGACCCAGGCTTCCACCCCGTACATTCCGACCCTCGACATCCGCCGCTACGACACTGATCGAGAAGCCTTCGTCGCCGAACTCGGCGCGGCCTATCGCGAGTGGGGCTTCGCCGGCATCCGCGGTCACGGCATTCCGCAGGACCTGATCGACGGCGCCTACGGCACGTTCCAGCGTTTCTTCGCGCTGCCCACCGACACCAAGATGCAGTACCACCTTGCCGGCACCGGCGGCGCCCGCGGCTATACCGCGTTCGGCGTCGAGACCGCGAAGGATTCGAAGCATTTCGATCTCAAGGAGTTCTGGCACATCGGTCGCGAGATCGCCGACGATTCCGCCTATCGCGAGGTCATGCCGCCGAACCTGTGGCCCGAGGAAACCCCGGACATGCGCGCGCGCGGTTACGCGCTGTATCAGGCGCTGGACGCGTTGGGTTCGCGGGTGCTGTCGGCGCTCGCGCTGCACCTCGGTCTGCCGGAGACTTATTTCGCCGACAAGACCGACTCCGGAAATTCGATCCTGCGCGCGATCCACTATCCGCCGATCACTGCCGACGACATCCCCAACGTTCGCGCCGGCGCACACGAAGACATCAACCTCATCACCCTCCTGGTCGGCGCCAGCGCCGCAGGACTGGAAGTGAAGTCCAAGCAGGGCGGGTGGGTGCCCTTCACCTCCGACGCCGACACCATCGTGGTCAACATCGGCGACATGTTGCAGCGCCTGACCAATCACGTGTATCCGTCCACTACCCATCGCGTGGTCAATCCGCCGGGCGAGCAGGCGCGCAAACCGCGTTACTCGATTCCGTTCTTCCTGCACCCCAATCCCGATTTCCTGATCGACGTATTGCCGTCGTGCGTCACCGCCGACAATCCGAACCGTTACCCGGAACCGATCACCGCACAGGGTTACCTGGAAGAGCGGCTGCGGGAAATCAAGCTGAAGTGATCGCCCGTCCGGCCCTCCCGCATCGCCAGCCGTTCAAGCGCGCGCTGTGGGTGGCTGTCGCCTGCGTCATGGCGATGCTTCCGCTGTACTGGTGGGCATTCGAACGGAATCCCAATCTGCCGGATGCCCTCTACGGCGGCTGTCTGGCAGTGGCCGGTATCGCCGCGCTGTTCGCCAGTTGGCGTCTGCGGCTGGGCTTCTGGCTGTCCACCGTTGCGCCCGCGTTCGCGATCGCGGCGACGGTGATGCTGCGGGTGGTCTGCGACGTGGCGAAAGATGTGACGTCGCACAACCTCTGGCCGTTCGAAGTCGCGATCGCACTGGGCGTCGGCGTTCCCGTCGCCGCGGTCGGTGCAGGGGTCGGTTGGCTGCTCTCGCGGTACGCCGCCGGCCGCGACTGACTCAATCCGCGTCCCGGAACTCCTTGCTGCGGCTGGCCACCAGTGCCCGCGCCAGACCATCCGGAAGATATTTCGAGATGCCGGCGATGACCCGGTTGGCGCGGCCGGTGATGCAGCGGGTCTGGCCGCGTTCCACCGCGTCCAGGCCCAGCCGGGCCACGCTCGCCGCGTCCAGCCACAGCAGCTTCGGCAGTTTCGACACCCGCTCGCGCATGCCGTTGACGTCGTGGAATTCGGTGTAGGTGAAGCCCGGACACAGCGCCGAAACGTTGACTCCGCGCTCCTTCACTTCCAGCGCCAGCGCTTCCGAGAAGCGGATCAGGAAGCTCTTGGCGGCGCCGTAGAGGGTGTGCCCGGCCGATGCGGGCACCAGTCCGGCCAGCGAGGCCACATTGACGATCCGGCCGTAGCCGGCGGCTTCCATCGCCGGCAGGAACCGGTGGGTCAACTCGGAGACGGAGACGATCATCACCTGCAGGAAATCGGCGTGGGTCTTCCAGTCGGCGGACAGATAGCGCCCGGGCACGCCGTAGCCGGCATTGTTCACGAGGTGTGCGACGTGCAGCCCGCGGGCAGCGATCTCGGCCTGAAGCGCCGCCGGGGCACCGGGATCGGCCAGATCGGCGGCCAACGTCACCACGTCGACCCGTGGCCGCAATTCTTCGGCCAGGGCCTGCAGTCGTTCGGTCCGGCGCGCGGTCAGGATCAGCGGCACGCCGCGGCGGGCATATTCGCGCGCGATCGCCGCGCCGATGCCGCTGGAGGCGCCGGTGACCAGCGCGTATCCCCTGGCGTGCCCGCTGCTGTCAGCACTCATGCTTATCCTTTCCATTCATGGGGTTGGAATCGTGGGTTCGAGCGTGGCTCAGCCGCCAAGCATACCCGTCGCCGCGGTCGGGGTACGCCATCGGCTATCCTGTGCCCAACCGTATTGATCGATATCGTTCTGGAGCATCTCATGCGTCGCAAAATCGTCGCCGGAAACTGGAAGCTGCACGGCACCCGCGCCTTCGCCACCGAGCTGGTATCCGCCATCGCCGCAGGGCACTCGGCGACCGGCGTCGATGTCGTGGTGATGCCGCCGCTGCCCTACATCGGCGAGTTGATCGAGGCCTTCGAGGGCCGGGGCCTGCAGTTCGGCGCCCAGGACGTGAGCGCAAACGAAAAGGGCGCCTACACCGGCGAGGTGTCGGCCGAGATGCTGGTCGATATCGGCGCCCGCTACGGCCTGGTCGGGCATTCCGAGCGCCGTCAGCATCATGCCGAGCACGATGCCCTGATCGCCCGCAAGTTCCTCGCAGCCAAGCACGCCGGCCTGGTGCCGGTCCTGTGCGTGGGCGAGTCCCTGCACGAGCGCGAAGCGGGCCAGACCGAGTACCGGATCGAGACCCAGCTCGCCGCGATCTTCGAGCACGCCGGCGCCCAGGCCTTCGCCGGCGCGGTCATCGCCTACGAACCGGTGTGGGCGATCGGCACGGGCAAAACCGCCTCGCCGGCCCAGGCCCAGGCCGTCCACGCCTTCATTCGTGGCGAAGTCGCGGCACGCGATGCTACAATCGCCGGCTCGCTGTCCATCCTCTACGGGGGCAGCTGCAAGCCGGACAACGCGGCCGAGCTGTTCGCACAGCCGGACGTGGATGGCGGATTGATCGGTGGTGCCTCGCTGGTGGCCGCCGATTTCCTCGCCATCGTCGCGGCCGCACGGGCCTGATCCTTCGGGATGCCGGCCCGCCGCGGGCGCGATTCCGTCAGCCCCGCACCTTTTCCTACGAGCGCCAACGATGCTGTTGATCCTCAATGTTGTGTACGTACTGGTCGCGATCGCCATGATCGCGCTGATCCTCATGCAGCGCGGCGCCGGTGCGTCGGCAGGCTCGGGTTTCGGCGCCGGCGCTTCGGCGACCGTGTTCGGCTCGCGCGGCGCGTCGAACTTCCTCTCGAAGTCGACCAAGTGGCTGGCCATTGTGTTCTTCTCGGTCGCGCTGTTCATGGCGTGGCAGGCTACCCATCTGGCCAAACCCAAGGACGCGGCCGAGCAGGATCTCGGCGTCATGTCGCAGACGGCGGTGCCGAAGGCCGAGCCGAAAGCCCCGGCGGTGCCGGCAGCGCCTGCGGCGAAGCCGATTCCGGCCGCGCCCGCGCAGTCGGCTCCGGTGAAGCCCGCGGACCAGCCGGCGGCGCCAAGCGCAACACCGCCTGCCGCAACCACGCCGGCCCAACCGGCGCCGCAGGGAGGCTGAACGCGTTTCCCGGGTGCGGGTATTCGCCCGCGCCTGAAGTCGCTTCTACGCATCGCATCGCGAGCGTATCGGCGAACGATATCGATACCGGCGCACCATTCCGTTCCGGATCGAAAAGGGTGCGACTTTTGCGCAGCATCCTTTACAATAGTCAGGCTTCGCGCGCCGCACGGCGCGAAATAGCGATATTGCCCAGATGGCGGAATTGGTAGACGCACTACCTTGAGGTGGTAGCGACGTAAGTCGTGGGGGTTCGAGTCCCCCTTTGGGCACCAACGCGCAGCAACAATCAGCGTCACCTTTACCGAAACTCGTGCATGGACGCATGAGGCGTTGTCAGGGAAACGACATCCGGTTCCGCGAACGCCCGCACATCCCTCGTGCGGTTTTTTTCGGGGCCGGGAACGCGATTCGGTCACAGGCGATCCGTCGACCCAACCCCAACGCCGAGAGAACTGATAGTGCTGGCCGAATATCTGCCGACCCTGCTGTTTCTGATCGTTGCCACCGGCATAGGCATCGCCCTGATCGTCGTCGGCAACGTCCTCGGCCCCAAGCGCTTCGACGCCGAAAAACTTTCGCCCTACGAATGCGGCTTCAACGCATTCGAGGACGCGCGCATGCGCTTCGACGTGCGCTACTACCTCATCGCCATCCAGTTCATCATCTTCGACCTGGAAATCATTTTCATCGTGCCGTGGACGCTCGTGTTCACCGAGCTGGGCCCGCGCGGCCTGGTCACCATGGGGCTGTTCGTCGGCATGCTCTTTCTCGGCTTCATCTATGTCTGGAAGCGCGGTGCGCTGGAGTGGGAGTGACGGTGCGACCGTCGTTTCCCTCCCTGCGCATCCACCGGAGTCCTGTCTGATATGGGCGTCATCAATAGCATCCAGAAAGTCGCGGATTTCGCGAACAATCCGATCCCGGAAGGGCGGCTCGACGATATCCTGCGTCCCGAAAGCCTGCTGTCCGAGGATGGCAATCCGCTGCTGGAACACGGCTTCGTCACCACCAGCTTCGACGTGTTGTGGAACTGGGCGCGTACCGGCTCGATGTGGCCGATGACCTTCGGTCTGGCCTGCTGCGCCGTGGAAATGATGCATGCCGGCGCCGCGCGCCTCGATCTCGACCGCTACGGTGTGGTGTTCCGCCCGTCGCCGCGCCAGTCCGACGTGATGATCGTCGCCGGCACCCTCGTCAACAAGATGGCCCCGGCGCTGCGCAAGGTCTACGACCAGATGCCCAACCCGAAGTGGGTGATCTCGATGGGCAGCTGCGCCAACGGCGGCGGCTATTATCACTATTCGTATTCGGTGGTGCGCGGCTGCGATCGCATCGTCCCGGTCGACGTGTACGTCCCGGGCTGCCCGCCGACCGCCGAAGCGCTGGTCTACGGCATCCTGCAACTGCAGAAGAAGATCCGCCGCGGCACCAATTTCGGCGACAACATCCAGGGTGTCCGCTGACATGGCCGATAACGCCCTCGTCGAGCGTCTTCGCGCGCGCTTCCCGGCCGCCACCGTCACTGTCGCAGAACCCCGCGGCGAACTCGGCGTAGAGTTCCCGGATGGCGACTGGCATGCCGGCTGCGAAGCGCTGCGCGACGAGTTCGGCTTCGAATCCTTGGTCGATGTGTGCGGTGTCGATTACCTCGGCTACGGCAGCGACGAGTGGGACACCGATGTCTCCTCCGAAGGCTTCAGCCGTGGTGTCGAAGGCCGTGGCGTCGGCCGCTTCAAATACGGCGAAAGCACGACGCAGCAGACCGAAGGCCTCGAAGGCCAGTCCATCGTGCCGGTTCCCCATCGCCGCTACGCCGCGGTCGCGCACCTGTTGTCGGTGCAGCACAACCGTCGCGTGCGCGTGAAGGCGTTCGCGCAGAACGACGATCTGCCGATCGTGGCGTCGCTCACCGACCTGTGGCCGGTGGCGAACTGGTTCGAGCGCGAGGCGTTCGATCTGTTCGGCATCATCTTCGAGGGCCACCCGGACCTGCGCCGCATCCTCACCGATTACGGTTTCGTCGGTCATCCGTTCCGCAAGGATTTCCCGCTGATCGGCAATGTCGAAGTGCGTTACGACGAAGAGAAGAAACGCGTGATCTACGAACCCGTCACCTCGGTCGAGCCGCGCGTCGGCGTGCCGCGGGTGATCCGCGACGATGCGCGCTACGCCACGGCTTCGGGCGAATCGGCCGCGCGCAAGGCGGAGCCTGCGAAATGACCACTGCGCACCCAGCCAGCACACCGCAGGCACACGAGGCGTTCGCCAGCAACGCGACCGAATCGAAGCAGGAAATCCGCAATTACACCCTGAACTTCGGCCCGCAGCATCCGGCCGCGCACGGCGTCCTGCGTCTGATCCTCGAGATGGACGGCGAGATCGTCCAGCGCGCGGATCCGCACATCGGTCTTCTGCATCGCGGCACCGAGAAGCTCGCCGAATCCAAGCCATTCAACCAGTCGATCGGTTACATGGATCGCCTGGACTACGTGTCGATGATGTGCAACGAGCACGCCTATGTGCTCGCCATCGAACGCTTAATGCAGATCGAAGCGCCGGAACGCGCGCAGTGGATCCGCACGATGTTCGACGAGATCACCCGCATCCTGAATCACCTGATGTGGATCGGCTCGAACGCCCTCGACCTTGGCGCGATGGCGGTGTTCCTGTACGCCTTCCGCGAACGCGAAGAGTTGATGGACGTCTACGAGGCGGTATCGGGCGCGCGCATGCACGCGACCTACTACCGTCCGGGCGGCGTCTATCGCGATCTCCCCGAGAAAATGCCGCAGTACCGCGAATCGCCGTGGCGCAAGGGCGGCAAGCTCAAGCGCTTCAACGAATGGCGCGAAGGCTCGATGCTCGATTACATCGAAGCGTTCGCCAAGGACTTCCCGGCGCGCGTCGACGAATACGAAACCCTGCTCACCGACAATCGCATCTGGAAACAGCGCACGGTCGGCATCGGCGTGATCCCGCCGGAACAGGCGCTGGCGTGGGGCATGACCGGCCCGATGATCCGCGGTTCGGGCATCGCCTGGGATCTGCGCAAGAAACAGCCCTACGCGAAATATGCGGAAGTCGATTTCGATATCCCGGTCGGCGTGGCGGGCGACTGCTACGACCGCTACCTGGTCCGCGTCGCCGAAATGCGCGAATCCACCCGCATCATCCAGCAGTGCGTGAAGTGGCTCAAGGCCAATCCCGGCCCGGTGATGATCGACAACTACAAGGTCGCTCCGCCCAGCCGCGAGTCCATGAAGGACGACATGGAAGCGCTGATCCATCACTTCAAACTGTTCACCGAAGGCTATTGCGTGCCGGCCGGCGAAACCTACTGCGCGGTCGAAGCGCCGAAGGGCGAGTTCGGCTGCTATCTGGTGTCCGATGGCGCTAACAAGCCGTTCCGCGTGCATCTGCGCGCGCCGGGTTTCGCCCATCTGTCGTCGATGGACACGATCGTGAAGGGCCACATGCTGGCCGACGTGGTGGCGATGATCGGTACCTACGACATCGTCTTCGGCGAAATCGATCGCTAAGGGTGCAGAAAGAATGAAAGCGACCGGAAATTTCGAAGCCTGCCGCAACGTCGACCCGATGGTCGCGTTGAGCGACAAGACGCGGGCGCACATCGATCACTGGCTGGAAAAATTTCCGCCGGATCGCAAGCGTTCGGCCGTGCTGCAGGGCCTGCACGCCGCGCAGGAACAGAACGAAGGCTGGCTGACCGACGAACTCATCGCCGCGGTCGCCAAGTATCTCGACCTGCCGCCGGTGTGGGCGTACGAGGTCGCGACCTTCTATTCGATGTTCGAGACCGAGAAGGTCGGCCGCCACAACGTGGCGTTCTGCACCAACATCAGTTGCTGGCTCAACGGCGCCGAAGATCTGGTCGCCCACACCGAGAAGAAGCTCGGTTGCAGGCTCGGCGAATCGTCGGCGGATGGCCGCATCTTCCTCAAGCGCGAGGAAGAGTGCCTGGCCGCGTGCTGCGGTGCGCCGATGATGGTCATCAATGGTCATTACCACGAGAATCTCACCGCCGAGAAGGTGGATGAGCTGATCGATGGTCTGAAGTAGGGCAGGCGACGAGATGACACATCACGGCTCCAATTCTCACGGCCCCCACACGACCGGTCCCGTCGGCCCCGCGCCGAAGGAGCATCAGGTCGTCTACACCACGCTGCATTTCGACAAGCCGTGGTCGTACGAGAACTACCTGAAAACCGGCGGTTACAGCGCGCTGCGCAGGATCCTCGAAGAGAAGATCCCGCCGGAACAGGTGATCGAAATGGTCAAGGGGTCCGGGCTGCGCGGCCGCGGCGGCGCAGGTTTCCCCACCGGCCTGAAGTGGAGCTTCATGCCCAAGGGCACCGGCATGCAGAAGTACATCCTCTGCAATTCCGACGAATCCGAGCCGGGCACCTGCAAGGATCGCGACATCCTGCGCTTCAATCCGCATTCGGTGCTCGAAGGCATGGCCATCGCGTGCTACGCCACCGGTTCGACGGTCGCCTACAACTATCTGCGCGGCGAGTTCCATCACGAGCCGTTCGAACATCTGGAAGAAGCCACCGCTGAGGCCTACAAGCACGGCTGGCTGGGCAAGAACGTGCTCGGCAGCGGCATCGACATCGACATCTACAATGCGCTCGGCGCCGGCGCCTACATCTGCGGCGAAGAAACCGCGCTGATGGAATCGCTGGAAGGCAAGAAGGGCCAGCCGCGCTACAAGCCGCCGTTCCCGGCCAACTTTGGCCTGTACGGGCGCCCGACCACGATCAACAACACCGAGACGTATGCCTCGGTGCCGGCGATCATCCGCAACGGCGCCGAGTGGTTCCTCAATCTCGGCAAGCCCAACAACGGCGGCCCGAAGATCTTCTCGGTCTCCGGGCATGTCGCGAAGCCGGGCAATTACGAGGTCCGCCTCGGCACTTCGTTCGCCGATCTGCTGGAAATGGCCGGCGGCGTGCGCAACGGCCACAGGCTCAAGGGCGTGATCCCGGGCGGCTCGTCGATGCCGGTGCTGCCGGCGGAAGCGATGCTGGCCTGCACGATGGACTACGACTCGATCCAGAAGGCCGGTTCCGGTCTGGGTTCGGGCGCGGTCATCGTGATGGACGAAACCACCTGCATGGTGCGCGCCTGCCAGCGCATCGCGCGCTTCTATTTCAAGGAAAGCTGCGGCCAGTGCACGCCGTGCCGCGAAGGCACCGGCTGGATGTACCGCATGCTGACCCGCATCGTCGAGAAGCAGGCGACGATGGAGGATCTGCACATGCTGCGCGCCGCAGCCGGTCAGATCGAAGGCCACACCATCTGCGCGTTCGGCGAAGCCGCCGCGTGGCCGGTGCAGGGCTTCCTGCGTCATTACTGGAACGAATTCGAGTACGCGATCGTGAACAAGCGTTTCCTGGTCGACGACCAGCGCGCGGGCACCGTGGTTGGACCGGTCGAGCAGGTGGCGGCATGAGCACCGAAGCCGTCAACGTTCCCGCCGCACCGGTCGTGCCCGAAGGCCATGTCGCCATCGAGATCGACGGCCGCCCGCTGTTCGCGCCGAAGGGCTCGATGATCATCCATGCCGCCGACAAGGCCGGCATTCCGATTCCGCGCTTCTGCTATCACGAGAAGCTGCCGATCGCCGCGAACTGCCGCATGTGCCTGGTCGACGCCGAAATGGGCGGTCGTCCGATGCCCAAGCCGCAGCCGGCCTGCGCCACGCCGGTCGCCGACGGCATGAAGGTTTTCACGCGCAACGAAAAGGCGCTGAAAGCGCAGCGCAACGTGATGGAATTCCTGCTGATCAATCATCCGCTGGACTGCCCGATCTGCGATCAGGGCGGCGAGTGCGAACTGCAGGATCTGTCGCTGGGCTATGGTCGCTCGGTCAGCCGGTTCTCGGAGCGCAAGCGCACCGTGGCCGACGAGGACATGGGGCCGCTGGTCGCCACCGAGATGACGCGTTGCATCCAGTGCACGCGCTGCGTCCGCTTCACCGCCGACATCGCCGGTACGTACGAACTGGGCGGCATGCAGCGTGGCGAGAATCTGCAGATCGGCACCTACGACGGCAAGCCGCTCACCACCGAACTGTCCGGCAACGTCATCGACGTGTGCCCGGTCGGCGCGCTGACCAACAAGGTGTTCCGCTTCCGCGCCCGTCCGTGGGAACTGATCGCCAAGGAGTCGCTCGGCTATCACGACGCGCTGGGCAGCAACCTGTTCCTGCACGCACGCCGCGGCGACGTGATGCGCTCGGTACCGCGCGACAACGAAGCGGTCAACGAATGCTGGCTGTCGGATCGCGACCGCTATTCGCACCAGGGTCTGTATGCCGAAGACCGTGCGACCAAACCGCTGATCCGCATCGAAGACGGCGCGGATGGCGATTCGTTCCGCGAAGCCTCGTGGGAAGAAGCCCTGGCCAAGGCTGCCGAGATCCTGCGCGCCCATCGCGGCGACGCGCTGGGCATGCTCGCGCATCCGTCGACCTCGAACGAGGAGGGCGCTTTGCTCGCCCGTCTCGCCGACGCGCTGGGCACCGGCAACCTCGACCATCGCATCGCCCAGCACGACCTGTCGGACGGCGCGGTCGCCGCGCAGTTCGCGATGCCGGTCGCCCAGATCGGAACCGCCGATGCCGTCGTCATCGTCGGCTCGAATCTGCGTCACGAACTGCCGTTGCTGCATCAGCGCCTGCTCCAGGCCGCGAAGCGCGGCACGAAGATCCACGTCATCAACCCGGTCGACTTCGATTTCGCATTCCCGATCGCGTCTAAGACCATCGTGCCGCCGTCGCAGCTTGCGTCTGCGCTGGCCGGTTTCAAACTCGACAGCATCGCGAGCATGGCCGTCATCGTCGGCGCCGTCGCCGAGAACGGCGTGCACGCCGCCGCGATCCGCAAGGCCGCCGTCGATTTCGCCGCCGCGAACAACGCCGCACTGTGCCGCATTCCGCAGGGCGCCAATGCGCTCGGCCTCGCCCGGATGGGCGTGCTGCCGACCGGGCGCGATGCGCAGGCAATGCTGGGCGACGCCCGTGCGGCGTACGTGCTCTACGGCATCGAACCGGGCCTCGATTTCGCCGATCAGGCGCGCGCGCTGAAGGCATTGGGTGCGGCGAAGGTCGTGGCCTTCAGTCACTTCGCCTGCCGCTCCACGCGTGCGGTCGCCGATGTGATCCTGCCGATCGGCGCGCTGCCGGAAATCGACGCCACGCTGACCAATCTCGACGGCCGCGATCAGCGTGCGGTCGCGGGCGGCAAGCTGCCGGGCGATGCCCGTCCGGGCTGGCGCGTGCTGCGCGCGCTCGGCGGCGAACTGGGCGCGGGCGGTTTCGAGTTCACCGATCTCCCGGGTCTGCGCGCCAGCGTTGCGCCGGGTGCCGTATCCGTCGCCGCATCCCCTGCACCGGTCGCAACCGGCGAAGGGTTTGAACTCGCGGTTTCGCAGGCGATCTATCGCGTCGACGGCGTGACCCGTCGCGCGTCGGCGCTGCAGTCGCATCCGCTCAACGCCGGTCCCCGCATCGTGCTGCATTCCGCGGATGCCGCTGCCGCATCGCTGGTCGATGGCGCGATGGCGAAGGTCGACAACGGCGTCGGCGCCGCCACGCTGCAGGTCGTCGTCGACGATCGCGTCGCCAGGGGGGCGGTCTGGATCGAATCCGGTTACGGCCCGACCGCTGCGCTCGGTGGCGTTCGCGTCCGCGTGACCGGTATCGCAGCGACGGGAGCCGCCGCATGAACATGCTGTTCGATGCGCTGCGCGACTGGCTGCTCGCGATGGGCACCACCGGCGCGCTGCTGTGGATCGTGCTGAAGATCCTCGCGATCACGATGCCGGTGATCATCGCCGTCGCCTTCTACGTGGTCTGGGAACGCAAGTTGATCGGCTGGATGCATGTCCGCCACGGCCCGATGTACGTGGGCTGGGGCATCCTCCAGGCCTTCGCCGACGTGTTCAAACTGCTGTTCAAGGAAGTGATCCAGCCGAGCAGCGCGAACAAGCCGCTCTTCATCCTCGCGCCGCTGCTGGCGCTGGCGCCGGCGCTCGCGGCGTGGGCGGTGGTGCCGTTCGACGCCAGGCTGGTGCTCTCGAATGCCAACGCCGGCCTGCTGTATCTGCTGGCGATGACCTCGCTGGGCGTGTACGGCGTGATCCTCGCCGGCTGGGCGTCGAACTCGAAATACGCGTTCCTCGGCGCGATGCGCGCGGCTTCGCAGGTCGTCTCCTACGAAATCGCGATGGGCTTCGCGCTGGTCAGCGTGCTGATGGCCGCCGGCAGCCTCAACATCACCGACATCGTGGTCGCGCAGTCGGGCGACGCCGGTTTCTTCGAGTGGTTCTGGTTCCCGTTGCTGCCGATGTTCGTCGTGTACTTCGTTTCCGGCGTGGCCGAGACCAATCGCGCGCCGTTCGATGTGGTCGAGGGCGAATCCGAAATCGTCGCCGGGCACATGGTCGAGTACTCGGGTTCGCAGTTCTCGCTGTTCTTCCTGGCCGAATACGCCAACATGATCCTGGTCAGTTTCCTGACCGCGCTGTTCTTCCTCGGCGGCTGGCTCAGCCCGCTGCAGGGCTGGATCACCGCCGACGTGTCGCCGTGGGTCGACTGGATCTGGAAAGGCGGCTGGCCGTGGCTGTTCCTGAAGGTCTTCTTCTTCGCCAGCGTCTTCATCTGGTTCCGCGCTTCGTTCCCGCGCTATCGCTACGACCAGATCATGCGTCTTGGCTGGAAGGTCTTCATTCCGATCACCATCGCGTGGATTTTCGTCACCGCACTGCTGGTGTTCTTCGGCGTGTTCGAGAAGGGCGTGTGATGACCAGGATCGTTTCCTACCTCAAGAGCCTGCTGCTGCTGGAATTGTTCCAGGGCATGGGGCTGACGCTGAAGTATCTGTTCCGTCCCAAGTACACGCTGATGTACCCGATGGAAAAGACGCCGCAGTCGCCGCGTTTCCGCGGCCTGCACGCGCTGCGCCGCTATCCCAACGGCGAAGAGCGCTGCATCGCCTGCAAGCTCTGCGAAGCGGTGTGCCCGGCGCTGGCGATCACCATCGACTCGGAGCAGCGCGCCGACGGCACCCGCCGGACCACGCGTTACGACATCGACCTGTTCAAGTGCATCTTCTGCGGATTCTGCGAAGAATCCTGCCCGGTCGACTCGATCGTGGAAACCCACATCCACGAGTACCACTTCGAGAATCGCGGCGAGAACATCGTGAACAAGACGCAATTGCTGGCCATCGGCGACCGTCTCGAAAAAGAAATCGCCGAACGTCGCACCGCCGACGCCAGCTACCGATAAGCACGCACCATTGAACGCATCTTCCTGAGGGCAGCCGTGGAATTCACCACTCTCGCATTTCTGGTCTTCGCCACGATCGCCGCCATTTCGGCGGGCGGGGTGATCACCGTGCGCAATCCGGTGCACGCCGCGCTGTGCCTCGTGCTGACCTTCTTCACCGTCGCCTGCACGTGGATCCTCGCCGGCGCCGAGTTCCTGGGCGTGGCCCTGATCCTGGTCTACGTGGGCGCGGTGATGGTGCTGTTCCTGTTCGTGGTGATGATGCTCGATGTCGAAATCGAGCCGATGCGCGAAGGGTTCGTGCGCTACCTGCCGCTGGGCCTGCTGGTCGCGGTGGTGATGCTGATCGAGATGTTGACTCTGATCGGCGTGAAAGCGGAGTTCGCCGCGACCTTCGGCGGAGATCCTGCCGCAGCGCAGGGACTGTCGAACACGGAATGGATCGCGCGCGCGCTCTTCACCGAGTATCTGCTGCCGTTCGAACTCGCCGCTGTCATCCTGACCATCGCGGTGATCGCGGCGGTGATGTTGACGCTGCGTCGCCGCAGCGGCACGAAGCACCAGAATCCCGCCGAACAGTCGCGCGTCCGCGCCCAGGACCGGATCCGCATGATCAAGATGAATGCTGAAACCCCGGCGGCGACAGGCGATGTCGCTGCGAGCGAAGAGGTGAAGTCATGATGGGGCCGCTTGCCCTCGGGCACTATCTGGCGCTGGGCGCCGCGCTGTTCTGCATCAGCCTGGCGGGGATCTTCCTCAACCGGAAGAACGTCATCATCCTGCTGATGTCGATCGAATTGATGCTGCTGAGCGTCAATATCAATTTCATCGCGTTTTCGCGTCACCTCGGCGATGTCGCCGGCCAGATCTTCGTGTTCTTCATCCTGACCGTGGCCGCTGCTGAGGCCGCGATCGGCCTGGCGATCCTGGTCACCCTGTTCCGCAATCGGCACACGATCAACGTGGCCGAGATCGACACTCTGAAAGGCTGACGGAACCCGGCATGGAACCTACCGTTATGGAGCATGCACTCACCCAGCATGCGCTCTCCAAGTCCGTCCTGGTCGCGGTCGTCCTCGCGCCGCTGTTCGGCGCGATCCTGGCCGGCCTGTTCGGTCGTCGCATCGGCCGGGTCGGCGCGCACAGCGCGACCATCCTCGGCGTCGGCGTGAGCTGCGCGCTGTCCTGCTACGTGCTGTGGCAACTGGTCGCGCAGGGCGCCATGCCGTTCAACGAGAACCTCTACACGTTCTTCGATGTCGCCGGTTACGACGCGCACGTCGGCTTCATGGTCGACAAGCTGACCGCGATGATGATGGTGGTCGTCACTTTCGTCTCGCTGCTGGTCCATGTCTACACCATCGGTTACATGGCCGAAGATCCGGGTTACCAGCGCTTCTTCAGTTACATCAGCCTGTTCACCTTCTCGATGCTGATGCTGGTGATGAGCAACAACTTCCTGCAGCTCTTCTTCGGCTGGGAAGCGGTGGGCTTGGTGTCGTACCTGCTGATCGGCTTCTGGTTCAAGCGTCCGAGCGCGATCTTCGCGAACCTCAAGGCGTTCCTGGTCAACCGCGTCGGCGACTTCGGCTTCCTGCTCGGGATCGCCGGCGTGCTGTTCTGGTTCAACACGCTCGATTACGCGACCGTGTTCGCCAACGCGTCGAGCACCATCGGCGGCGGCCAGACCGTCGCGATCTTCGAAGGCCACGAGTGGTCGGTCGCGACGCTGATCTGCATCTGCCTGTTCATCGGCGCGATGGGCAAGTCGGCGCAGGTGCCGCTGCACGTGTGGCTGCCGGACTCGATGGAAGGCCCGACCCCGATCTCCGCGCTGATCCACGCCGCGACGATGGTGACCGCCGGCATTTTCATGGTCGCGCGCATGTCGCCGCTGTTCGAGCTGTCGGAGACCGCGCTGAGCTTCGTGCTGTTCATCGGTGCGACCACCGCGTTCTTCACCGGCCTGATCGGCATCGTCCAGAACGACATCAAGCGCGTGGTGGCGTATTCCACGCTGTCGCAGCTCGGTTACATGACCGTTGCCCTCGGCGTGTCGGCGTATTCGGCGGCGGTCTTTCACCTCATGACCCATGCCTTTTTCAAGGCGCTGCTGTTCCTCGCCGCCGGCTCGGTCATCATCGGCATGCACCACGAGCAGGACATGCGCAAAATGGGCGGCCTGCGCAAATACATGCCGATCACCTTCTGGACCAGCGTGCTCGGCACGCTCGCGCTGGTCGGCACGCCGTTCTTCAGCGGTTTCTATTCGAAGGACACCATCATCGAGGCGGCCGCGCATCACGCCCACGAGTCGACCAGCTGGGTCGCGACCTACGGTTACTGGGCAGTGTTGCTGGGCGCGTTCGTGACCTCCTTCTACAGCTTCCGTTTACTGTACATGACCTATTTCGGTGAGGAACGCTTCCGTCACGCGCACGACAGTCATGCGCACGGGGATCATGCGCACGGAGATCACGACCATCACGACGCCCACGCCGAGGCGCATCATGCCGATGCCCATGACGACCACGGCCATGACCACGGCCATGACCACGGCCATGACCACGGCGCGCACGAGCCCCTCGAATCGCCCTGGGTGGTGACGATGCCGCTGATCCTGCTGGCCATTCCCTCGGTCCTGATCGGCTTCCTCACCGTCGGGCCGATGCTGTTCGGCACCGACTGGAGCGGCCATCACGAACAACTGCCGTTCTTCCTCGGCGCCATCGATGTGGGTCAGGCGAACGATGTGGTCGCCAAGCTCAAGGCCGAGCTGTGGCACGGCCCGGTCGCGTTCGCGCTGCATGGTTTCATGGCGCCTGCGTTCTGGCTGGCCTTCGGCGGCTTCCTGCTGGCGACGGTGATGTACTGGTGGAAACCGTCATTGCCGGCGAAGGTCGGCGCGTTCCCGCCGTTCGCGTTGATGGGCCGGATTCTCGACAACAAGTACGGCATGGACGATCTGTGGATCGGCGGTTTCGCCGGCGGCGGTCTCCTGGCCGGCAAGCTGTCGCGCAAGAACGACGAGAAGGTGATCGACGGCTTCTTCGTCAACGGCAGCGCGCGGATCGTCGACCTGGTCTCCGGCCTGCTGCGCAAGACCCAGTCCGGCTACCTCTACCATTACGCCTTCGCGATGATTCTCGGCCTGATCGCTCTACTGGCCGTGTTGATCAAGTTCTGGCGCTGATTTTCGATGTCAATCGATACGAACTGACGGATACCGAATCGCGATGCACAATTGGCCTCTTCTCAGCATCCTGGTCTGGCTGCCCATCGTCGGCGGCGCACTGGCGCTGGCGCTCGGCAATCAGCGGGCGCAGACCGCGCGTTGGCTGGCGCTGACGGTCGCGGTGGCGACGTTCGCGCTGAGCATTCCGCTGCTCACCGGGTTCGACTATTTCACTTCTGGCCTGCAGTTCGTCGAGCAGCGCGAATGGATTCCCGCCTACGACATCCAGTACCACCTCGGCGCCGACGGCATCTCGGTCGCGCTGATCGTGCTGACCACGCTGACGACCGCGCTGGTGCTGATCGGCGCCTGGGGCTCCATCGACAAGCGCGTGAATCAGTACGTCGCGGCCTTCCTGTTTCTGGAAGGCCTGATGATCGGCGTGTTCGCCGCCGTCGACGCGATGCTGTTCTACGTGTTCTTCGAAGGCATGCTGATCCCGATGTTCATCATCATCGGCGTCTGGGGCGGTCCGCGCCGTGTCTACGCCTCGGTGAAGTTCTTCCTCTACACCTTCCTCGGCTCGGTGTTCATGCTGGTCGGGCTGATCTACCTGTACCTGCAGGCCGGCAGCTGGCAGCTGCCGGATCTGTATGCGCTGCCGCTGGATGCGAAGGAGCAGATGTGGCTGTTCTTCGCCTTCCTGATCGCGTTCGCGGTGAAGGTGCCGATGTTCCCGGTGCACACCTGGCTGCCCGACGCCCACGTCGAGGCGCCGACCGGCGGCTCGGTGATCCTGGCCGCGATCATGCTGAAGATCGGCGGCTATGGTTTCCTGCGTTTCAGCCTGCCGATCACGCCCGATGCGAGCCACGAATTCGCTTGGCTGGTGATCGCGCTGAGCCTCATCGCGGTGGTCTACATCGGCCTGGTTGCGCTGGTGCAGGAAGACATGAAGAAGCTGATCGCGTATTCGTCGATCTCGCACATGGGCTTCGTCACCCTCGGCATCTTCATCGCGCTGATGCTGGTCCGCGACCAGGGCAATCCCGAGGCCGCGCGCCTCGGTATGCAGGGTGCGATGGTGCAGATGATCTCGCACGGCTTCATTTCCGGTGCGATGTTCTCTTGCGTCGGCGTGCTGTACGACCGCATGCACAGCCGCATGATCAAGGATTACGGCGGCGTGGCCAATGTGATGCCGTGGTTCGCGGCGTTCCTGGTGTTCTTCGGCATGGCCAATGCCGGCCTGCCGGGCACCTCGGGTTTCGTCGGCGAATTCATGGTCATCGTGGCCAGCTTCCAGGCGCACCCGATGCTCGCGTTCACTGCGGCCATCACCCTGATCCTCGGCGCCGCCTACACCCTGTGGCTGGTGAAGCGGGTCGCGTTCGGCGATGTCGGCAATGCGCACGTCGCCGAACTCGAAGACATCAACCCGCGCGAGTGGATCGTATTGACGGCGTTCGCGGCCGGTACGCTGCTGATCGGCGTGTATCCGAAACCCTTGACCGACTTGATGGAACCCGCCATCGCCCAACTCGCCAGCCAGCTGGCGATCAGCAAGCTCTGAGACCATCATGATTGCAACCAGCGCCACCTCCGCCGATCTGATGCCGCTGCTGCCCGAGCTCGTGCTCGTGGGCGCCGCGTTCGCGCTGCTGCTGCTCGACCTGTTCATCGGCGAGCGTCAGCGCGTTGTGGTCCATGTGCTGAGCATCGTCGCGCTGATCGTGGTCGCGGGCATGCTCGCGCTGGACGTGGGCGGGCAGGGCACCGTGCTCAACGGCATGTTCATCCGCGACGACATGGCCGATGTCCTGAAATGGGTGACCTGCGTGGTCAGTGCATTTGCGCTCGTCTATGCATGGACCTTTCTGCGCGAGCGCGGCATCTACAAGGCCGAGATCACCGTGCTGATGCTGTTTTCCGTCGCCGGCATGATGCTGCTGATCTCCGCCGGCAACCTGGTGATGGTCTATATCGGCCTCGAAATGCTGGCGCTGTGCTCGTATGCGCTGGTCGCGGCCGATCGCGACAATCCGCTGGCTTCGGAAGCGGCGATGAAATATTTCGTGCTCGGGTCGCTGGCGTCGGGCCTGCTGCTGTACGGCATGTCGCTCATCTACGGCGCCACCGGCAGTCTCGATCTCGCCGCCATCCACGGCGCCGCCAGCGCCACGCCTCTTCTGTTGACCGGCATGGTGTTTCTGGTCGCGGGCATCGCTTTCAAGTTCGGTGCCGCGCCGTTCCATATGTGGTTGCCGGACGTTTACCACGGTTCGCCGACGCCGATCACCCTGTTCATCGGCGCCGCGCCGAAGCTGGCGGCGTTCGCGATGGCCTATCGCCTGCTGGAAGGCGGGCTCGGTCCGCTCGACGAGCAATGGCGCACGCTGCTGTCTGGTCTGGCTGCGTTCTCGCTGGTGGTCGGCAATCTCATCGCACTGGCGCAGACCAACCTCAAGCGCATGCTGGCGTACTCGACGATCTCGCATGTCGGCTTCCTGCTGATGGGCCTGGCCGGCGGCGGCGCGGTCGGTTACGCGGCCGGCATGTTCTACGCCATCAGCTATGCGGTGATGGCGGCGGCGGCCTTCGGCATCATCGTGGTGCTGTCGCGCCGCGGCTTCGAGGCCGACCGCATCGAGGACTTCAAGGGTCTGAACGCCCGCAGCCCGTGGATGGCCGGCCTTGTACTGTGCGTGATGGCTTCGCTGGCTGGCGTCCCGCCGTTCCTGGGGTTCTGGTCGAAGCTGGCGGTGCTGCGCGCCGCGTGGGAAGGCGGCCAGATCTGGCTGGTGATCGTCGGTATCGTGTTCGCGGTCATCGGCGCGTTCTACTACCTGCGCGTGATCCGTGCGATGTACTTCGACGAACCCGAATCCGCCGACGGCCGCGAGCCGATGGCGCAGCGCGACGATCTTGCCCTGCGCGTGGTGTTCGCGATCAATGCGCTGTCGCTGCTGGTCCTGGGTCTCGCCTGGAGCCCGATCATGGCGTGGTGCCAGCAGGCATTCGCTTGAGCGATGGCGATGTCGGCAGGCTGATTGTGTTCATTCGACGGTTTCGCGCTTGCAACTATTCGCGCCGACCGTCATAATTCCTCTCCTGATGCGGGGTGGAGCAGTCTGGCAGCTCGTCGGGCTCATAACCCGAAGGTCGCAGGTTCAAATCCTGCCCCCGCTACCAGCTTTTCGAGTTCGTCTGCAGCCCCTCGCGAGCCGTCGACAAACAGTCAAGTCGGGCTTGGTCGAAGCATGAGCTGCGCTTCGACGCCGAAATCCAGCGGTATTGGACAAGGGGCCCGCAAGGCCCCTTTTTCATTTCCGGGACATTCATGGCGGACAAGGCCACCGACATCTCGAACCTGTTGTCGCCGACCGTCCAGGCCCTGGGTCTGGAACTGCTCGGTGTCGAGTATCTGCCCTCGCCGGGTGGCGCGACGTTGCGTCTGTATATCGACATCCCGCCGGGCGAAGCAGTAGGCGACAGCGAAACGCCGCGGATGGTCGGGATCGAAGATTGCGAAGCGGTCAGCCGGGAAGTCTCGGCCCAGCTCGATGTCGAGGATCCGATCAGCGGGAATTACACGCTGGAAGTCTCTTCGCCGGGCGTGGATCGTCCGTTGTTCACCCCGGCGCAGTTCGCGCGCTTCCTCGGCGAGCAGGTCAAGATCGGCCTGAAGCTGCCGCAGGATGGCCGACGCAGGCTGCAGGGCAGGATCGCCGCGGTCGAAGGCGAGCGCATCGAGCTGGACGTCGAGACGAAACCCGAGCCGCAGCGCGTGTCGGTCGACTTCGACAACATCGAGAAGGCGCGGCTGGTACCGGACTGGGCGGCGCTGGGTTTCGTTCCGACGAAACCGGGCAAGAAGCCGGCAGGCAAACCTGCAGGCAAACCATCGGGCAAACGGCCGACGAAGCATTGAACGAATACCAGATCTCCAGCGAATGCGTACCTGAAACCACGCACTTGAAAATAACGCACTTAAAGTTTGCAGAGGCGTAACAGAATGAGTAAGGAACTCCTGCTTGTCGTCGACGCGGTCGCCAATGAAAAAGGCGTGCCGGAGTCGGTCATCATCGAAGCCCTCGAGGCGGCGCTGGCGACGGCGGCCAAGAAGCGTTTTCATGAACAGGACGTGCTGACCCGCGTGTCCATCAATCCGAAGGACGGCAGCTACGAGACGTTCCGTCGCTGGGAAGTGGTCGCCGACGACGTGGTGATGGAATCGCCGGACCGCCAGACCCGGATGATGGACGCCATCGACGAAGTCGAAGGCGTCGAGATCGGCGATTACATCGAAGAGCAGATCGAGAACCCCGAGTTCGGCCGCATCGCCGCCCAGGCCGCGAAGCAGGTCATCGTGCAGCGCGTGCGCGAGGCCGAGCGCAACCAGGTCGTGGATGCGTGGAAAGACCGCGTCGGCGAGCTGGTGACCGGCGTCGTGAAGCGCGTCGAACGCGGCAACGTGTACGTCGATCTCGGCGGCAACGCCGAGGCGTTCATTCCGAAGGACAAGGCGATCCCGCGCGACGTCGTGCGCGCCGGCGACCGCGTCCGCGGCTATCTGTTCGACGTGCGCAGCGAGCCCCGTGGCCCGCAGCTGTTCATCAGCCGCGCCGCGCCAGAATTCATGATGGAGCTATTCAAGCTGGAAGTGCCGGAAGTCGGCCAGGGCCTGGTCGAGATCAAGGCCTGCGCCCGCGACCCGGGCGATCGCGCCAAGATCGCCGTCATCGCTTACGACACCCGCACCGATCCCATCGGCGCCTGCATCGGCATGCGCGGTTCGCGCGTGCAGGCGGTGTCGAACGAACTGAACGGCGAGCGCGTCGACATCGTCCTGTGGTCGGACAATCCGGCCCAGTTCGTGATCAACGCGATGGCGCCGGCCGAAGTGCAGTCGATCATCGTCGACGAAGACAAACATTCGATGGATCTGGCGGTCGCCGAAGAGCGCCTCGCCCAGGCCATCGGCAAGGGCGGCCAGAACGTGCGCCTGGCCAGCCGTCTCACCGGTTGGCAGTTGAACGTGATGACCGCCGATCAGGTCCAGGCCAAGAGCGAGGCCGAGCAGACCACCGCCCGTCATCTGTTCATGGAAAAACTCGAAGTCGACGAGGAAATCGCCGGTATCCTTGTGGCCGAAGGCTTCAGCACGGTCGAGGAAATCGCCTATGTGCCGGTCGGCGAACTGCTGGCGGTGGAGGGCTTCGACGAGGATATCGTCGAGGAACTGCGCTCCCGCGCCCGCGACGCCCTGCTGAACGACGCGCTGGCGGTGGAGGAGGAGCTGGACGAACATCAGCCGGCCGACGACCTGCTGGCGCTGGAAGGCATGGACAGCGAGACCGCCTACGCCCTCGCTGGGCATGGCGTCCGCACCGTCGAGGACCTCGGCGAGCTGGGAGCGGACGAAGTGGCTGAATTCGGCATCGACGGTCTGGACGAGGCGCGCGCCGCGACTCTCATCCTCGCCGCCCGCGCCGAGGAAATCGCCCGGCTCGAACGCGAAGGCTAAGCCTCGACGGGATTAGAATCCCCGTCGAACACGTCGCAATTTTCCCGTGTGGGACCGGCCGAAACGCCGGCCCGCAATTCAGGATACGGATACCGAATGTCGCAGCAAACCACCATCCGCACACTGGCCGAACTGGTGAACACGCCGGTCGAAAAGTTGCTGAAGCAGCTGGCAGAAGCCGGCATGACCTTCAGCGGCCCCGACCAGACCGTGACCAGCGCCGAAAAGCTGAAGCTGCTCGGCTTCCTGAAGCGGTCGCACGGCAAGAATGAGGCCACCGCCGAAGATCCGGCCGCGCCCAAGAAGATCACGCTCAATCGCAACCGCAAGCAGGAAATCACGGTCGGCGGCGGCAAGAACCGCCAGACCGTCGATGTCGTGGTGCGCAAGAAAGTGACTCTGGTCAAACACGATGGCGTACAGAGCCCCGGCGATGAGCGCGCGGAAATCCTGCGCAAGCTCGAAGAGTCGCGCCAGCGCAATCTGGACGAACAGCAGCGTCTGGCCGAGGACGACCGCAAGCGTGCCGAGGAAATCGCCGAGCGCAAGCGCGCCGTCGAAGAAGCGGCCGCCCGCGTGGCCGCAGAGGCAGCCGCTGCCGCCGCCGCTGCATCCGGTACCCCCGAGAAGGGCGAGGAGACGGCTGCCGCACGTCCGGCCAAGACCGGCGGCCACGGCCACGGTCATCCGAAACCCGTGCGCACCGAGCCGGCCCGCGTCGACGACCGCAATGCGCACAAGAACAAACCCAACCGCGGCTCGCACGTCATGGTGGCCGAGGTGGAGGACGACGACAGCACCGCGCGCTTCGCCGGTCAGCTGCATCTGAGCCCCACCGAGCGCGAACGTCGCTCGACCGCACGCTCCAAGCCCAAGGCCAAGCGCCAGCTCGAACAGAGCCGCAGCGGCGGTGGACAGCATGGCTTCACCCGTCCGACCGAGAAAGTGGTCCGCGAAGTCGCGATCGGCGATGCGATCACCGTTTCCGACCTCGCCCAGAAGCTCGCGCTCAAGGGCGGCGACGTGGTCAAGGCGCTGTTCAAGATGGGCGTGATGGCCACCATCACCCAGACCATCGATCACGACACCGCGGCACTGGTGGTCGAAGAACTCGGCCACAAGCCTGTTCGCGCCGACAGCGGCGATGCCGAAGTCGAACTCCTGGCGCACATCGAAGACCAGCAGGGCGAGAAGAAGTCGCGTCCGCCGGTGGTCACCATCATGGGCCACGTCGACCACGGCAAGACCTCGCTGCTCGACTACATCCGTCGCGCCAAGGTCGCAGCGGGCGAAGCCGGTGGCATCACCCAGCACATCGGCGCGTACCACGTCGAAACGCCGAAGGGCGTGATCAGCTTCCTCGACACCCCCGGCCACGCCGCGTTCACCGCGATGCGCGCCCGCGGCGCCAAGCTCACCGACATCGTGATCCTGGTGGTCGCCGCCGACGACGGCGTGATGCCGCAGACGGTGGAAGCCGTGCAGCACGCGAAGGCGTCCGGCGTGCAGCTGGTGGTCGCGGTCAACAAGATCGACAAGTCCGGCGCCGATCCGCTGCGCGTCAAGAACGACCTGCTCGCGCACGGCATCGTGGCAGAAGAGTTCGGCGGCGAGACCCAGTTCATCGAAGTCTCGGCCAAGACCGGCCAGGGCATCGACGATCTGCTCGACGCGATCCTGCTGCAGGCCGAAGTGCTCGAACTCAAGGCGGTGTCCGAAGGTCGCGCCACCGGCGTGGTCATCGAATCCGCGCTCGACAAGGGTCGCGGCCCGGTCGCCACCGTGCTGGTGCAGGAAGGCTCGCTGCAGAAGGGCGATTACCTCGTCTGCGGCGTGCAATACGGCCGCGTCCGCGCGCTGTTCGACGAAACCGGTACCCAGGTGCAGGCCGCGGGTCCGTCGATCCCGGTGCAGGTGCTGGGTCTGTCGGGCGTGCCCGATGCCGGCGACGACTTCGTGGTGGTGGCCGATGAGCGCCTCGCCAAGGAAGTCGCGCAGCAGCGCGATACCAAGCGCCGCGAATCGCGCCTGGTCGCGCAGGCCGGCAACCGCATGGAAGACATCATGGCCCAGATGGGTCAGGGTGGCACCCAGCTCAGCCTCAACCTTGTGGTCAAGGCCGACGTGCAGGGCTCGGCGGAAGCGCTGCGCCAGGCGCTGGTCGGTCTGTCCAACGACCAGATCCGCATCAACATGATCGTGTCGGGCGTGGGCGGCATCACCGAATCCGACGCCAATTCGGCGCTGGCGGCGAAGGCCACCATTATCGGCTTCAACGTCCGTGCGGACGCTTCGGCGCGCAAGGTCATCGACGCCAATGGTCTGGATCTGCGCTACTTCTCGATCATCTACGACGTGATCGATCAGGTGAAGCAGGTGGCGTCCGGTCTGCTCGGCGTGGAGATCCGCGAAGAGATCATCGGTACCGCCCAAGTCCGCGACGTGTTCCGCAGCTCGAAGTTCGGCGCGATCGCCGGCTCGATGGTCATCGAGGGCGTGGTCAAGCGCAACAAGCCGATCCGTGTGCTGCGCGACAACACCGTGATCTTCGAGGGCGAGCTGGAATCGCTGCGTCGCTTCAAGGAGAACGTCGACGAAGTCCGCAACGGCACCGAATGCGGTATCGGCGTGAAGGCTTACAACGACGTGAAGCCGGGCGATCAGATCGAATGCTTCGAACGCATCGAGGTCCAGCGCACGCTCTGAGCGTGCGCCGAATTTCCCGAATAAGCGAAGAAGCATTTTGAAGAAATCCTTTTACCGGACCGACCGCGTATCCGCCCAGCTCCGTCGCGAGCTGGGCACCATCGTGCATGCGATGGTGCGTGTGCACGGCCTGCCGTCGGTCAGCGTGTCCGACGTCGAGATCACCCGCGACATGGCCCACGCCAAGGTCTTCGTGACCGCGCTGCAGTCCGAGCGGGCGAAGGAAGCGATGAAGGGGCTGAAGGAACTCACTCCCGAAATCCGCCACGAACTGTCTCGTTCTGTGAAGATGCGCCACACGCCGGAACTGCATTTCCACTACGACGATTCGGTGGATCGCGGCGAGCGCATCGACAATCTCCTCCGCGATCTGGACACCGAACCGGGTCCGGATTCAGATCCGGATTCGGACGCCGACGACGATTCGAGCAGAGATTCGTAGGGCGATCCCCAACGCACCGGCTCTTTCGAGCAAGCGGTGCGCTCCGGGCCGCCCACACATCTGCCGATTAAGTCATATCATCCCCTGATGGCGCAGGCCCCCAAGACAATCTTCCGCAAACTCGACGGCATCCTGCTGCTCGACAAGCCACAGGGGCTCAGCTCGAATCAGGCGCTGCAGCGCGTGCGCCATCTGTTCCGCGCCGACAAGGGCGGACATACCGGCAGTCTCGATCCGCTCGCCACCGGCCTGTTGCCGATCTGTTTCGGCGAAACCACCAAGATCGCCGGCAACCTGCTCGGCGCGCGCAAAGCCTACGACACCGTGGCGAGGCTGGGTATCGTCACCGATACCGACGACGCCGAAGGCCAGCCGCTGCGCGAACGGCCGGTCGCGCGCTACGACATCGACACCATCGACGCCGCGCTGCGCGACCTTACCGGGCGGATCATGCAACGCCCGCCGATCTATTCGGCGCTCAAGCGCGGCGGCGAACCGCTGTACGCCAAGGCGCGGCGTGGCGAATCCATCGAGATCGAGCCGCGGCCCGTCGATGTGCATGCCTTCGAACTGCTGTCCGAAGCCGACCTGCTCGACGGCGACGCTCCGCAGCTGCGCCTGCACGTCGAATGCGGGTCCGGCACCTACGTGCGCAGCCTCGTGCGCGATCTCGGCGAGGCGCTGGGCTGCGGCGCGCATGTCGCCGAACTGCGCCGGCTGTGGGTCGACCCGTTCCGCGACCCGCGGATGTGGACCCTCGAATCGCTGCAGGCCCTCGCCGAACGCGATCCCCATTGCCTCGAAGCCTGTCTGCTGCCGATCGAGGTCGGCCTGGTGGGTTATCGCCGGATCGATCTCACCGATGACGGCATGCGACGGTTCGAGCAGGGCCAGCGGCTGCAGCTGAATCACGAAGCGTCGGGCGAGTACGCCGTCTTCGACCCAGCCGGGCGCGCCCGCGGTCTCGCGAAGATCGACGAGAACGGCAGCCTCAAGCCGGAACGCGTGTTCCAGCGTCAGGACATCGCCAGACCCTGATGTTTTCCATTCCCGGGCGATCCACCGCCATGATGCCGCTCCGCTTGTCTTCCGTGCTCTTCACGTTTTCGATGCTGGCCTTCGCGTGCCCGCTGCTGGCCGCCCAATTGACGCCGGGGCTGTCGGCCGAAAAGGGCCGAGCCGGATGCGTGCGGGCGAGTGGGACAGTGCGGCGGAGACCTTCGATCCGGCAGCGCTGAACCATGAACCGCACGCCGCAGGGACGGCGCCTGGCGCTGAGCGGCAAGTTCGACCGCATGGCGCAGGCCATGCGTAAGGCCTGTGAAGCCCGGCCGGAAGCCCCGGCCACCGCGCCCTGAGCGGTCCGCCCGCGACCGCTTCCAAGCCTGCGACAAGCTGCCTCCGATCTCCTGGAAATCGTCCAAGCCCTTGTTCCGACGGGGGGCGAGGGCTACAATTCCGCTGCTGTCCGGGCCGGATTCATGCCGGTACACGGGCAGCATCCTTTGCGTCATTCCATTCAGGCGGACTCAGCGGTGCGCCGCGCCGGTCATCCCGGGCGTTGTTCCTGCCGATCTCGCGTCAAGAGGCCTCACATGTCCATCGATTCAAGCCAAGTCATCGAAACCCACAAGCGCAGCGAGAACGATACCGGCTCGCCGGAAGTCCAGGTCGCGCTGCTCACCGCGCGCATCGTGCAGCTCACCGAACACTTCAAGGCGCACAAGCAGGATCACCACAGCCGGCGCGGCCTGCTGATGATGGTCAACCGTCGTCGCAGCCTGCTCGACTACCTGCACCGCAAAGACGCGGTGCGCTACAAGGCCCTGATCGAAAAACTCGGTCTGCGCCGCTGAGTTCCAGACCCGCCGCGGTGCAGCAATGCGCCGCGGTTTCGTTTTGGGGTCCATGAGATCCCGTCGCGACACGCAACAGCTCAACCTCCGTAACGACGTTCCTGCAATGCGAACGTTCGCATTGCCCGGCCGCATCGAGCGGCCACCCGGTCCGGGGCAGGGGCTCCCTCCGGTTCATCGATCAAAGTTTTTCGAGGACATTCCAACGTGGCAAAAGTGACCAAGCGTTTCCAGTACGGCAAGCACACCGTGGTGCTCGAGACCGGCGAGATCGCCCGCCAGGCAGGCGGTGCGGTGATGGTGTCGGCAGAAGGCACCGTCGTGCTGGTGACGGCCGTCGCCGCGAAGACCGCGCGCGAAGGGCAGGATTTCTTCCCGCTCACCGTCGACTACCAGGAAAAGTTCTACGCCGGCGGCCGCATCCCGGGCGGCTTCTTCAAGCGCGAAGGTCGCCAGACCGAAAAGGAAACGCTGACCTCGCGCCTGATCGATCGTCCGATCCGCCCGCTGTTCCCGGAAGACTTCCGCAATGAAGTCCAGATCATCGCCACCGTGATGTCGCTGAATCCGGAAGTCGATGGCGACATCCTGGCCCTGATCGGCGCGTCCGCCGCGCTGGCCCTGAGCGGCGCCCCGTTCGACGGCCCGATCGGCGCCGCCAAGGTCGGTTACAAGAACGGCCAGTACATCCTCAATCCGAGCACGACCGAACTGGTCGACAGCGATCTGGAACTCGTCGTCGCCGGCACGAAGAACGCCGTGCTGATGGTCGAATCCGAAGCCCGCGAACTGTCGGAAGACGTGATGCTGGGCGCGGTGATGTTCGGTCACCAGCAGATGCAGATCGCGATCGACACGATCAACGAACTCGTCGCCGAAGCCGGCAAGCCGAAGTGGAACTGGCAGGCCCCCGCCAAGAACGACGCGCTGATCGGCGCGATCAAGGCCGCGGTCGGCGACCGTCTCGGCACCGCCTTCCAGGTGCGCGACAAGCTCGAGCGCAAGGACGCGATCTCCGCGCTGAAGAAGGACGTGATGGCCGGCCTCGCCGCGCAGATCGAAGCCAACGGCTGGAGCGCCTCCGAAGCCTCGAAGGAATTTTCCGAACTCGAATACCAGACCCTGCGCAACTCGGTGCTCAGCACCAAGGTCCGCATCGACGGCCGCGCGCTCGACACCGTTCGTGCGATCACCTCGAAAGTCACGGTGCTGCCGCGCGTCCACGGTTCCTCGCTGTTCACCCGCGGCGAAACCCAGGCGATCGTCGCGGTCACCCTCGGCACCGCGCGCGACGGCCAGGTCATCGATGCCGTCGGCGGCGAGTACAAGGAACACTTCCTGTTCCATTACAACTTCCCGCCCTATTCGGTCGGCGAAGCCGGCCGCATGATGGGTCCGAAGCGTCGCGAAATCGGCCACGGCCGTCTCGCCAAGCGCGGCGTGCTCGCCGTGATGCCGACGATGGAAGCCTTCCCGTACACGATCCGCGTCGTGTCGGAAATCACCGAGTCCAATGGTTCTTCCTCGATGGCCTCGGTCTGCGGCAGCTCGCTGGCGCTGATGGATGCCGGCGTGCCGATCAAGGCGCCGGTCGCGGGTATCGCGATGGGTCTGGTGAAGGAAGGCGACGACTTCGTCGTGCTGTCGGACATCCTCGGCGACGAGGATCATCTGGGCGACATGGATTTCAAGGTCGCCGGCACCGACAAGGGCATCTCGGCCCTGCAGATGGACATCAAGATCCAGGGCATCACCGAAGAGATCATGAAGACCGCGCTGGCCCAGGCCAAGCAGGGTCGTCTGCATATCCTCGGCGAAATGGCCCACGCCATGACCGCGCCGCGTGCGGAGCTGTCCGAGTACGCGCCGCGCCTGATCACCATCAAGATCCATCCCGACAAGATCCGCGAAGTGATCGGCAAGGGCGGTTCGGTGATCCAGGCGATCACCAAGGAAACCGGCACCCAGATCGACATCCAGGACGACGGCACGATCACCATCGCGTCGGTCAGCGCCGCTGCCGGCCAGGCCGCCAAGTCGCGGATCGAGCAGATCACCTCCGACGTCGAGCCGGGCCGCATCTACGAGGGCAAGGTCGCCAAGCTGATGGACTTCGGTGCGTTCGTCACCATCTCCCCCGGCAAGGACGGTCTGGTCCACGTGTCGCAGATCTCCAACGATCGCGTCGAGAAGGTCAGCGACGTGCTCAAGGAAGGCGACATCGTCAAGGTCAAGGTGCTGGAAGTCGACAAGCAGGGCCGCATCCGCCTGTCGATGAAGGCGGTCGAGGAAGGCGAAGGTCCCTCGAACGACTGATCGCGTCATCGCTGGTCGAGCGGCTTTCCGCGCTCGCCACCCGAAGCCCGCCATGCGAATGGCGGGCTTCGTCGTTTGTGGTGTGAGGAGCCGTAGGAGGGCCTTCAGGCCCGAGCTCTTGCTGTTCGATCGTTTCCGGTTGAATGCGAGGGTCGTCGGATATTGGGGACTGGGGTCGCGACCCAGAGCTCGGGGCTGAAGCCCCTCCTACGAAAGCGTTTCCGCTTTCTGCGAGCAGCCTGTGGGCTATGGGAGAATCCGGTGCATGTCTTTACGTAGAAAATTACTGCCGATCCTGTTCTGTTCTGCGACCTTGCAGGCGCAGGCACAAAGCGTGCAGGCCCCCGCTGCGGAGCGCGAAGCAACGCCGCAACCCGGCGACATCGACACCATCCGCGTGGTCGGCGCAGCGCAGCCTTTGCGCGGCTTGCCCGGGGCGGTGTCGGTGCTGGATGGCGCTGCGCTGCGCGATGCCCAGCGTCAGGTGAATCTGTCCGAATCCTTGCAGCGGGTGCCGGGATTCACCGCGCTGGATCGGCAGAACTACGCGCAGGATCTGCAGATCCAGTCGCGCGGATTCGGCGCGCGTTCGACGTTCGGGATCCGCGGGATCCGCCTGATCGTCGACGGTATTCCTTCCAGTGCCGCCGACGGGCAGGGGCAGGCGGCGGCGTTTCCGCTGTCGTCGCTGGACCGCGTCGAGGTGCTGCGCGGGCCGCTGGCGCTGCAATACGGCAATGCCGCGGGCGGCGTGATCGTAGGCCTCAGCGAACTCGATTCGCCGCCGGGCCCATCGTTCGACGTCTGGGCCGGCAGCGACCGCAGCCGCCGCGCGAGCGTGCGTATCGATGGCGGTGGCAGCGATGATGGAAGCAGCGACGACGTCTGGCGCTGGCGCACGACAGGCAGCAGCTTCGCTACCGATGGCGCGCGTCCGCATAACGCGGCGCGGCGTCATCAATTCAACGCCATCGGCGAATGGTCGCTTCGCGACAACGAGCGCGTGCGTGTGATCTACAACAGCCTGCGCCAACCCCTGGCGCAGGATCCGCTGGGACTGACGCGCGACGCGTTCGCGCGCGACCCCGACAGCACCGATGCCGTGGCATCGACGTTCGATACGCGCAAGACCGTGCGCGAAGACCAGTTCGGCGTGGATTGGCGCCGCGAACGTCCAGGTGTTGTGGAACTACGGGCCACGGCTTATCGCACCGATCGCGCGGTGGAGCAGTACCTCTCCGTGCCGGCTGCGGCGCAGGGCGCGCCCGGGAGCGCCGGCGGCGTCATCGATCTGCAACGCCTGTCCACCGGCATCGACGCCGCGGCGCGCTGGCGCGGCGAACGCGGCTCGTTCGCGGTGGGCGTGGAGGCGATACGCCTCGACGAAGACCGGCGCGGGTTCGAGAACTTCGTCGGCGACCGGCTGGGCGTGCGCGGGCGTCTGCGTCGCGACGAGCGCAACCGCGTCGATGTCATCGATCTGTATGCGTCCGCGGATCATCGCTTCGCCGAAGATTGGACTGCGCTCTCGGGCGTCCGCCGTTCGACGCTGCGCTTCGACAGCGACGACCGTTACGTCGCGAACGGCGACGACAGCGGCGGGACGCGCGACGCGAATACCGCGCTGTCGTTCGGCGTGGTTCGCGCTTTCGCGCGCGGCGAAGCCTATGCGAGTTACGGCCGCGGCTTCGAAACGCCGACCTTGAACGAAATGGCCTACCGACCCGATGGCGCGGCCGGCTTCAATCGCGATCTCGATGCGTCGCGCAACGACGCCTACGAACTCGGCCTGCGCTGGCGATCCGTCGATGCCTCGCAACGGATCGAGATGGCCCTGTATCGCGTGGACGGCGAAGGCGAGATCGTGCCTGCGCTCAATCGCGGCGGCCGCGCGAGTTTCGCCAATGCCGGCGCCACGCGCCGCGAAGGCATCGAATTGGGCGCGTCCGGCGATCTCGGCGCGCGTTGGCGCTACGCCGTCGCCGCAAGCTGGATCGACGCGCGTTTCGTCGAAGGCTTCGCCTTCGTCGCGCAGAACGAAACCCGCATCGTTGATGCCGGGAACCGTATTCCCGGCGTGCCGCGCAGCGATGTATTCGCGGAACTGGAATGGCGTTCGGGCGACGGTCGCTGGTCGAGCGCGCTGGAGTCGCGGATGGTCGGCGCCATCGCGGTGGACGATCGCAACACCGACGCCGCGGAGCGTCACGCGCGCGTCGCATGGCGCGGGCAGTGGCGTGCGCGGGACAGCGGCTGGCATGCGTTCTGGCGTGTCGACAATCTGTTCGACCGCCGTTACGCCGGTTCGGTGATCGTCAACGAGGCCAACAGTCGCTATTTCGAGCCGGGTGCGGGGCGTGGTTTCAGCTTGGGGTTCGGCTGGACGGGGCGGCGTTGAGCGGCTGTATGCCTTTTCCGTCTCCGACTGAGTCAAGTTCCGTTTTCTGACCGGATCAGGCAGATCGAGGAACTCTTGCTCGTCATCCCCGCGCAGGCGGGGATCCATGCCCGGAGCCCTAAGGCACATCGCGGCTTTCACCGGATTCTCGAAGGCATGGATCCCCGCCTGCGCGGGGATGACGGCCTAGGACGATGACGGCCTAAGTGGTAACGAACCAAGCCGATACGCTTACGACGATCCGATCGCTTAAGACAATCCGATCGCCGCCAGCAGGCGCCTGAACCAGTGGTCCTGATCGCGCTGGCGCGCCCGCACCGCGCGTGAGCTTTCGCGCAGCGATTCGCCGAACGTCGGCTGCGGATTCACCGGCAGATTCGCCATGATCTGGGTGTCTCCGGTAGCGACGTACTGCGGTGCGATGTCGGCGCCCTGGAAGATGCCCAGCGGCGTGTAGCCCGTGTAACCCGGGAAGACATTGCCCAGCTTGTTGTTGCCCATGCGCCGGATCATCAGTTCGGAAAACACGCGGCGGAAATCGGTGGTGACCGGCACGTCGCCGAAGTAGGGCGACAGCACCTGCGGATCCAGCCCCAGCCACTGGCCGTAGAAGCTGCGGCCGTTGACCGGACCGCCCAGCACCAGCAGCGGATTGCCGTAGCCGTGGTCGGTGCCGCCGCTGCCGTTCTGGCGCACGCGGCGACCGAACTCGGACTGCACGATCACGGTCACCCGCGCGGCTTCGCCGCCGGCGTTGAGATCGTTGTAGAACGCGGTCAGCGCTTCCGACAGTTCGGCGATCTTGTTCTGGTAGTAGTGATAGCCGCTGCCGGCGGTGCCCTGGCCGTCATGGGTGTCCCAGCCGCCGAGATCGACCGTCGCGAAGCGCAGGCCGAGGTTGAAGCGCACCGACTGCGCGACCGTCCACAGCTGACGGGCGAAGGAAGTGGTGGGCCAGCCGGCGGGGAGCGTCGAGGTATAGGCCTGGGCGCCGATGACGCGCAGCGCCGCGTCGGCGCGCTGGCCGCCGGTTTCGACGCCGGTGTGTCCCGCCCACATCGTGGCGAGCGTTTCGTTGAGGCCCTTGGTGCCCGCGGGCATGCCGCTGCGGAACTGCTGCCACTGGTAGGCGCCGCTGTTGAGCGAGAAATCGGTGGGGCTGGGCATCGACAGCGCCTGGATCGAGCCGAGCAGGTTCGCCGGCTGTCGACTGTTCACCGCCACCACCGGCAGGACCGGCGTGCCGGCGACGCCGGGCTGGGTGTTCCAGGCGCGGGTGAGCCAGCCGGTGCCGGTGCCCTGCTGCCCGGGGGTGCCGAGATCGCAGTACAACTGGGCGTCGAAATGGCTGCGGGTGACGGTGGTGGGCATGCCGCAGCTGTGGACGATGGCGAGCTTGCCGGCGTCCCATAGCCCTTTCAGGCCGCTGGCCGAGGGATGCAGACCGAAGCCGGTGGCGGTGCCGTTGGACAGCGTCAGCGGCAGCGCGCCGTAGGTGCCGGATGCGGCGACGTTCAACGACGGACGCGCTTCCTCGTAATAGCCGCGGTCGTTGCCTGCGATCGGCGGGACGAGGTTCAGGCCGTCCATGCCGCCGCGCAGGAAGACCAGCACCACGGTGTCGTAAGTGTTGACCGCGGCTTCTGCTTCGCTGGAGAACAGCAGGCCCGGGCCGGCGGCGCCGACGGCGGCGGTGGCGCAGGCGCCCTTCAGGAATTCGCGGCGATCGATGTGGAGATCGGACATGGGCATTCTCCTCAGCGGCTCATGAATTCGGGGGACATCAGGATCAGCGCGACCATGCTGCGCAGGCGCTGCTGGTTGTAATGCGCTTTCGGATTGCTGGCGTTCCAGCTGTCGGTGTCGGCGATGACATCGGTCGCTGCGCCGTTCTGGGCCATGAACGCGACCAGCGTCTGCCGCCGGGACGCGACCGGGATATGGCCGAGCACGCGCTGGCACCAGAAGTCGACGAGATTGTTCGCGGTCCAACTGGCCACGCCGGTGCGGGTGGCCGCCAGGATCGGCGCCATCGGCACGCTGGCGTCGCTGGTTTCGCTGATCCAGTTCAGCAGCTTCCAGGTCATCGCATAGCTGTTGGAACCCGACCAGGCCACTCCGGTGTCGGGATAGCCGTTCGGCGCGGGCCATTCGTAGGGCATGTGGCCGGTGAAGCCCATCCGCCAGAACAATTCGTCGCTCTTGCCGTCGCCGACGCGCGGGGTCCAGTCCGAACCGGTCACGCGCAGCGATGCTGCCGCCAGCTCGAACGGACGACGATTCTTCTGGCCCCAGCTGTGGATGAAGGCGTTGGACAGCAGGATGTGGCGCAGGGTCAGCGCGATCTGGTTCGGGTTTTGCCAGTTGGCTCGGAAGATCGCCGCGGCGCTGTCGACCAGCGCCTGATCGGGCTTGTCGGTGACGAAGCGGCGGATCAGTTTGCGGCAGATGAATTTGGCCACGCGCGGATGACTGGCGATGCGGTCGAGGATGTCGCGGCCGTCCTTCATCGCCGGCTGTTCGGGGTTGAGGAACCGGCCGAGCACGAATTTCGGGCCGGCGTCGTGCCAGGCCTGCCGATAGACGAAGCTGCCGTCGTCCTCGGTCGGATACTGCCAGTGACCATCCTTGATCGACCAGCCGGTGAACGCCGATGCGGTTTCGTACACGTCCACGTCGGTGTAGCCGATGGGGTACGCCGGATCTTCCGGGCACGGCGGCACCTGGAACGGATCCATGAAGCCGAGATAATTCTCGGCGCCGAAGGTGTGCAGTTCCAGTAGCTCGCGCGCGAAGTTCTCGTTCGGGCCGGAGCGGGTATTCGAGGCGTTGTCGAGGTAGTACATCATCGCCGTGCTCTGCGCGACGGATTCGAGCATGGTGCGGAAGTTGCCCAGCGCGTTGGCGCGGATCACATCGCGGTGGTAATGCACGAACACCGGGCCGGCGGCGAAATCGGTGACGGTGACATTGAAGTGGTTGTGCCAATGGCCGACCATCACTTCGAGCAACTGGCGTTTGGAATGCACCGCGCGGGCCAGCGACGAACGCTGCACTTCCCAGGCCGGACGCATGCGCACGTCGTAGACCGGATCCGACGCCACGTGATCGCTCCACAGCTGGGTCAGCGATTTGCCTAGCGTGGTGTAGCCGGCGTTGGCGAGCCGCGTGTCCATCGCGCTGTCGTTGATGGCGGACGGATTGAGCTGCTGGTCGACGAAGGCGGTGAGGCGCGCGGTGTCGTTCGCGCCGAGCGCGTTGAACTCGGCGATGGAGGTCGAGGTGGCGCCGTACGTGAGGTGATTGAGCGCCCGCACCGCGAACGGTGCGCGCTGCAGCGTCGACAGCTCCGCCTGGGAGATGTTTCCCGTGGAAGGCCCGGCCATCGACGGCCCGGCCATCCGCGGCACGCCCGGATTGGCGGCGGCTGCGGGCTCTGCGGTCGCAGCGCTTGCGGGTTCCGGCGCGCGCGCAGGCGCCGACTGGAAGCGCAGCGGCCCCTTGATGCCGTGGCGCCGCGCGAACACGGCATACATGGCCTTGCGCCGTGCGGTGGGGAAGATCGGTCTCGGCATGGTGTCGCTCCGGTGAGTCTGTCGGCCGTCGGGCGGCGCGCGTGGAAGGTGTTGTTACCGGATGCCTTCGACGGTCGGCGATGCCGCAGGCCGTCGGTGACAATCCGGGAAAAGCATTAAGACAGCCCCAGCGCCGCGAGCAGGCGCCTGAGCCAGGTGTGTTCGTCGCGTTGGCGGGCGCGTATCGCGCGTGCGCTTTCGCGCATCGATTCGCCATAGACCGGCTGCGGATTGGCGGGCAGATCGGCCATGATCTGGCTCTGCCCCGAACCGGCCACGTACTGCGGCACCATATCGGCGCCCTGGAAGATTCCCAGCGGCGAATAACCGGTATAGCCCGGGAAAATCTCGCCCAGCTTGTTGTTGCGCATGCGCCGGATCATGAGTTCGCTGAACACGCGGCGGAAATCGGTGGTCGCCGGGATGTCGCCGAAGTAGGGCGACAACACCTGCGGATCGAGGCCCAACCACTGCCCGTACATGCGGCGGCCGTTGATCGGCCCGCCGATCACCAGCAGCGGATTGCCGTAGCCGTGATCGGTGCCGCCGCTGCCGTTCTGGCGCACGCGACGGCCGAATTCCGACTGCACGATCACCGTCACCCGACCCATCTGGCCGGTGGGATTGAGTTCGTTGTAGAACGCGGTCAGCGCGTTCGACAGCTCGGTGATCTTGTTCGAGTACAGACTGTTGCCGGTGGTGCCCTGGTTCTCGTGCGTGTCCCAACCGCCCAGGTCGATCGCGGCATAGCGCAGGCCCAGATTGAAGCGGATCGACTGCGCCACCGTCCACAGCTGGCGCGCGAAGGTCGAGGTCGGCCACGTCGCCGGCAGGGTGGTGGTGTAGCCCTGTTGCGCAATCAGCCGCATCGAGGCCTCGGCGCGCTGGCCGGCCATTTCGACGCCGCTCTGCCCGGCCCACAGGCTGGCGAGGGTTTCGGTGACGCCCTTGGTGCCCGCGGGCATGCCGCTGCGATAGGCCTGCCATTGCGACGAGCCAGAGGTCAGCGCGAAATCGCCGGGGCTCGGCATCGACAGCGACTGCGTGGCGCCGCGCAGATTGGCCGGCTGCCGGCTCGCCACCGCGAGCAGCGGCATCGCGCCGGGAGCGCCGCCCGCGGGCTGCGTCTGCCAGGCACGGGTCATCCAGCCGGTGGCGTTGTTCGGATTGCCCGGCGTGCCCAGGTCCAGATACGCCTGCGCATCGAAATGGCTGCGGGTGACGGTGGTCGGCATGCCGCAGGATTGGACGATGGCGAGCTTGCCGAGTACCCACAGGTCGCGCAGCCCCACTGCGGACGGATGCAGGCCGAAGCCGGTGGCGGCGCCGCTGGCCAGGGTGAGCGGCAGCGCGCCGAAATCCCCGGTCGTGGGAATGCGCAGGCTGGGCCGCGCTTCCTCGTAGAAACCGCGGTCGTTGCCCGCGATCGGCGGCACCAGATTCAGGCCGTCGATGCCGCCGCGCAGGAACACGACGACGACGGTGTCGAATGGATTTTCGGCGGCGTAGGCTTCGCGCGAGAACAGCATGGCCGGGCCGGCCGCGCCGATCGCCGCGAGCGCGCCGCAGCCCTTGATGAATTCGCGCCGGTCGAGACTGGGTGTATGCATGGCGAGTCTCCTCAGCGGCTCATGAATTCGGGGGAAATCAGGATCATCGACACCATGCTGCGCAGGCGCTGCTGGTTGTAATGACGCTTGAGGTCGGTCGTCGCGGAGCTGTCGGTATCGGTGATGACGTAGGTCGCCGGGTCGCCGTTCTGCGCGAGGAACGCCACCAGCACCTGCCGGCGCGATGCGATCGGCAGATAGCCGAGGATCCGCTGGCACCAGTAGTTCACGAGGTTGTTCGCAGTCCAGGTCGCGACGTTGGCGCGGCTCAGCGCCAGGATCGGCAGCAGCGGGGTCCGCGCTTCGTCGGTATCGACGGTTTCGGTCAGCCAGCCCAGCATCTTCCAGGTGGTGACCATGTTGTTGGAACCTGCCCAGGTCACGCCGACGTCGGGGTAACCGTTCGGCGCCGCCCAGTCGTAGGGCGAATGACCGGTAGTGGCGAGCCGGCTCATGAAATCGTTGCTGCGGCTTTCGCTCACGCCCTTGATGGTCCAGTCGCTGCCGCAGGCGCGCAGTGCGGCGGCCATCAGCTCGAACGGGCGCCGGTTCTTCTGTCCCCAGCCGTGGATGAATGCGTTCGACAGCAGGATGTGGCGCAGGGTGAGCTTGAGCTGATCCGGGTGCTGCCAGTTGGCGCGGAAGATCGCCGCCGCGCTGTCGACCAGCGCTTCATCGGGGCGGTCGGACACGAAGCGGCGGATGAGTTTCCTGCAGATGAACTTCGCGACCCGCGGATGGCTGGCGAGACGGTCGTAGATATCGCGGCCGTCCTTCATCGCCGGCTGTTCCGGATTGATGTACATGCCCAGCACGAGCTTCGGCCCGGCATCGTGCATCGGCTGACGGTAGGCGAACGTGCCGTCGTTCTCGGCCGGGAAACCGTTGCGGCCGTCCTTCACGGTCCAGCCGGTGAATGCCGCTGCGGTGTCGTACACGTCCAGATCGGTGTAGCCGATCGGATAGCTGGTGTCTTCCGGGCAGGGCGGCACCTGGAACGGATTGACGAAACCGAGATAGTTCTCGGCGCCGAAGGCGTGCAGTTCGAGCAGTTCGCGGGCGTAGTTCTCGTTCGGCCCGGAGCGCGAATTGCTTGCATTGTTGAGGTAATACAGCATCGCCGTGCTCTGGCCCACCGCCTCGAGCATCGCGCGGAAATTGCCGAAGGCATTGGCGCGGATCACGTCGCGGTTGTAGTGCACGTACACCGGCGCGGCGGCCGAGTTGCTGATGGCGACGTTGAAGTGGTTCTGCCAGAAATCGACCATCACCTCCTGCAGCTGGCGGCGCGAGTACACCGCGCGCACCAGCGCGGCGCGCTGGGTTTCGCGCGCGGGGGCCGAACTGTCGGTGTTGACGATGCGGTGGTCGGCCCACAGTTGAGTCAGCGATTTGTTGAGCGTGGTGTAGCCGGCGCCGCTGAGCCGGGTGTCCAGCGCACTGTCGCTGATGCTTGCCGGATTGAGCTGTTGGTCCACGAACGCGGTGAGGCGGGCGGTGTCGTTGGCGCCCAGCGCGTTGAATTCGGCGATCGATGCGGCGGTCGCGCCCGCGGTCAGATGGTTGAGCACGCGGACCGCGAACGGCGCGCGCTGCAGGGTCACCAGCTGCGGCTGCGAGCTGTTGGCCGAACCTTGCCCGGCCATGATCGGGGTGCGCGGTTTGCCCGCGTCCGGATCGGGTGCAGAGGACGGTGCGGAAAGCGTGCCTGTCTCCAGCTCGGGCCGCAGCGGCGGCATCGGATGGAACCGGATACGACCCTGGATGCCATTGCGTCGCATGATCGCGGCGTACAGCGCTTTGCGACGGGAAAACGAGAGCATGCTTGGCATCGGTGGCTCCGGGCTCTTGCCTGAACGGCAGTGCAGTGGCAGCACTATAAGCCCGATGCGCGAAGCCCGATGCGTCGTTGTTGCGTTGAAACTGTGACAGACACCACGGCCCCGAAAAGTGCCTGAAAATGTCACCGGGACAGGCTATTGCGCGGTCCAGCCGCCATCGATGGGGAACGAGGTGCCGGTCACGTTATGCGCCTCGCGCCGGCAGAGCCAGAGCACCATCGAGGCGATGTCTTCGGGCAGCGACATGCGCAGGCTCGGCTGTTTTTCCGCGACCAGTGCGCGTACGCCATCGTCGCGGCTTCCTCCATTGCGGCGCGCTTCGATCTGCGGTTCGATCAATGCGGTCTCCACCCAGCCCGGGCAGATGCAGTTGACGGTGACCCCGCCGCTGTCGCGGCTGCCCGCGGCCGCGTATTCCAGTGCGGCGACCTTGCTCAGGCCGACGATGCCGAACTTGCTGGCCACGTACGGCGCCTTGTTCACCGAGGCCACCAGCCCGTGCACCGACGCGATGTTCACCACCCGGCCGTAGCCGCGCGCGGCCATGCCCGGCATCGCCAGGCGCATGCTGTGGAACGCCGAACTGAGATTGATCGCGAGGATGTCGTTCCATTTCTGCGTGGGCATCTCGGCCAGCGGCACTGCGTGCTGGATGCCGGCGTTGTTGACCAGCACATCGACCGGCGACCACGCTTCGATGTCGGCCATCATCGTTTCGATCTGTTCCGGATCGCGCAGGTCCGCGCCGAAGTGGCGGACCTCGGCGGCACCGGCGTCGCGCACGGCCTGCAATGCGGCGTCGATCTGTTCCGGCGTGCCGAGGCCGTTGACCGCGATCTTCGCGCCGGCCGACGCCAGCCCGCAGGCGATGGCCAGACCGATGCCGGAGGTGCTGCCGGTGACGAGGGCGGTGCGCGGGGCGAGGAAACGGTCGGACATGGGCGTCTCTGCAGAAAGATCGAAGGAAAGCGCGATCGCGCTAAAGGGATTATGCGACATCGTACGTAGGGCGGGCCCTGGCCCGCCATTACGGTGTTTCCGATCGCAGCGCGCGATGATCGAAACCGCTTTCGGTCATCGCCACTTTCAACGGATAATTCGCAATGGCGGGCCAGGGCCCGCCATACGTACGATTAAACCAATCCGGTCAGATAGAACGCCGCGATGATCACGAACACCGCTGCGGTCTTGATCAGCGTGATCGCGAAAATATCCTTGTACGCCTGACGATGCGTCAGCCCGGTCACCGCGAGCAGCGTGATCACTGCGCCGTTGTGGGGCAGGGTGTCCATGCCGCCGGAGGCCATCGATGCCACCCGGTGCAGCACGTCCATCGGGATGTTCGCGGCGTTCGCGTTGGCGATGAAGGTCTCGGCCATTGCCGCCAGCGCGATGCTCATGCCGCCCGAGGCCGAGCCGGTGATGCCGGCCAGCGCGGTGACGGTGATCGCTTCGTTCACCAGCGGATCGGGGATCGAACCCAGCGCGTTCGCCACCACCAGGAACCCCGGTAGCGCCGCGATGACCGCACCGAATCCGTACTCGGACGCGGTATTCATCGCCGCCAGCATCGCGCCGCCGATGGCGTTCTTGGCGCCCTCGGCGAAGCTCGCGGTCACCGGCTTCCACGCCAGCGCGATCACGCTGAGAATGCCGACCAGCAGCGCGCCCTGCACCGACCAGATCGCGGCGATTTTCGAGACTTCCTGCACCACCGGCGCGGCGTTGCCGATCACCGCCGGCACGAATTCATGGGTGGTGCCGTAGATTTGCGGAATCCAGATCGTCAGCAGCTTGTTGACGATGCCCACCAGCAGCAGCGGCGACAGCGCCAGCAGCGGATGCGCCAGTTTGCTGTCCGCGAACGGTGCGGGTTCGTTGAGCAGGGTGGCGGGATCGCCGTAGCCCTCGCCATTGCGCTTCGCCACGCGTCGGCGCCATTCCAGATACGTCATGCCCATGATCAGGATGAACACCGCGCCGATGCTGCCCAGCCATGGCGCCGCCCAGGTGGTGGTGCCGAAGAACGAGGTCGGGATGATGTTCTGGATCTGCGGCGTGCCCGGCAGCGCATCCATGGTGAAGGTGAAGGCGCCCAGCGCGATGGTGCCCGGGATCAGACGCTTCGGGATATCGCTCTGACGGAACAGTTCGGCGGCGAAGGGGTAGACCGCGAACACCACCACGAACAGCGATACGCCGCCGTAGGTCAGCACGGCGCAGACCGCGACGATCGACAGCATCGCGCGCTCGGCGCCGAACAGTTTGATAACCGCGCTGACGATGGATTTCGAGAAGCCGGAAAGTTCGATCAACTTTCCGAAGATCGCGCCGAGCAGGAACACCGGGAAATACAGCTTCAGGAACCCGACCATCTTGTCCATGAACAGGCCGGTGAACATCGGTGCGACCAGCGAGGCGTCGGTCAGCAGCACCGCGCCGAGTGCGGCGATCGGCGCGAACAGGATCACGCTGTAACCGCGGTAGGCCACGAACATCAGGAAGCACAGCGCCGCCAGCACGATCAGAAAGGACATGTGTTGGCCGCCATGCAGGAATCCCTGGTTTTGATGAGTACGGTTGTGGTGAGTACGACTTGTGTCGAATACAACGGAAACGCCGTGTCGCGCCTGCGCAGGCAGGGTCGACGAAGGCGGCCAGTGTCGGCAGCCGTGGATGCGGGGCCCATTGTCCGAAGGTACAAGTGTTGCCGTGGGCCGCGATGCCTAGTCTTGCCGCAATGCTCCCGTCGCAGCCGGCCGGCCAGGTATCGGCGGCCCGTCTGTGCATCTGCGTTGAGCACGACCCTTTGCGCTCCACCTATTTCGCTTCACCTATTTGAGGACCAGATCGATGCGTCGTACGAATCCCGTCGCCCTCCTGACCCCGGCCGCGCTGCGTCGCGCCGCCCTGAAGCACAGCAGCCTCAGTCTCGCGGTGGCGCTCGGCCTTTGCGCGCCGCTGACTTACGCGCAGGAGACGCCCGCCGATGCACAAGCCGAACAGGGCACCCTCGATGCGATCGTGGTCACCGCGCGCAAGCGCGAGGAAACCCTGCAGGACGTGCCGGTCGCGGTCACCGCGTTCACCGCCGACGCGTTGGATAAACTCAACGTCGAAGACCTGAGCGACCTCGACGCGCAGGTGCCGAACCTCACCATCTATGCTGCGCGCGGTTCCAGCAGCACCGTCACCGCCTACATCCGCGGCGTCGGCCAGTCCGATCCGCTGTGGGGCGTCGATCCCGGCGTGGGCATCTATCTCGACGATGTCTACATCGCCCGTCCGCAGGGCGCGCTGCTCGACGTGTTCGACGTCGGTCGCGTCGAAGTGCTGCGCGGCCCGCAGGGCACGCTGTACGGCAAGAACACCATCGGCGGCGCGATCAAGTACGTCTCCAAGCCGCTGCCCGAAGACGTCGACGGCTTCGCCTCGATCACCGTCGGCAACTACGGCCAGCTCGACGTGAAGGGCGCCATCGGCGGCTCGCTGTTCGGCCAGGACAGCGGCCTGCGCGGACGCATCGCGGTCGCCAGCATGAATCGCGACGGTTTCGGCGAGAACGTCATCAACGACCAGCCGGTCAGCGACAAGGAAATCAATGCCGTCCGCATGAACCTGGGCGCGTATTCGTGGGACGATTTCGACGTGCAGTTCGCGTTCGACTGGATCGACGACAAGTCGGGCGTGCGCGCCGCGCGCATGCTGGCGCCGAACCGCTTCGCGCCGACGTTCGCGCCGATGGACAGCCGTTACGACGTGCGCAACGGCATGCCGAACATCAACAACACCGAGATCAAGGGCGTGTCGGCCACCGTCAACTGGCGCCCGAACGACAGCTGGGCGTTCAAGTACGTGGCCGCCAAGCGCGAATCGGACACCGAAACCAACATCGACTTCGACACCCTGCCGAACAAGATCGCCGACGTGAAGGCGTTCTACACCGACGAACAGACCACCCACGAAGTGCAGGCGAACTACGACGGCGGCGGGCGCGCGCGCGGCGTGGTCGGCGTGTACAAGTTCGACGGACGCGCCGGCGGGCAGGTGCTGAACAATTTCTTCGACCTGGTATTCGGCGACACCCAGGGCAATGTCTTCACCAACAGCGTCGCGGTCTACGCCGACTGGACCTTCGACCTGACCGATCGTCTGAAACTGGATGTCGGCGCCCGCTACACCGACGAAGACAAGCGCGCCGACGTGCTCAATCGCTTCTACACCGACGCGACCTACACCACGCTGCGTCCGGCAGCGCCGATCGCCGCCGATTTCGACAAGACCATCAACTTCAAGAACACCTCGCCGAAGATCTCGCTGGATTATCAGGTCAACGACGACATCATGATCTACGGTCTCGCCACCCGCGGCTTCAAATCGGGCGGCTACAATATCCGCGCGCAGGCCACCGCGGTGCCGCGTTCGGCCGAACCGTTCGACGACGAGCAGGTCGACAGTTACGAGATCGGCAGCAAGATGTCCTTTCTCGACCAGCGCCTGTTCCTGAATCTCTCGGCGTTCCACAACAAGTACAAGGACATCCAGCTGTCGGTGTTCACGTCGTACGACAGCAATAACGACGGCACCAACGACGCGTTCTTCGGAGATTTCACCAACGCCGGCGAAGGTACGGTCAACGGCGTCGAAGTCGAATACCAGTGGCTGCCGAGCGCGAACTGGCTGGTGTCCGGCAATTTCGCCTGGCTCGACGCGAAATACGATCGCTTCATCTATACGGGCATCGATATCTCCGACGAACAGGCATTCACCAACGCGCCCGAGTTCTCCGGCGCGGTCAACCTGGAATACCGCACCGAACTGGGCAGCATGGGCAACCTGTCCGCCCGCCTCGGCTACAGCTACCAGGACGATGTGGTCGCGACCACCGAAATCGTCCGCAGCGGCGCGGTGCCGATCACCCAGGACGGCTATGGCCTGATCAATGCCGGCGTGATCTGGAAGCCCAACACCACGTGGACGGTGTCGCTGCAGGGCAGCAACCTCGCCGACGAGGAGTATCTCACCACCGGCTACAGCCTCAACGCCGCACTGGGTGTGTTCACCGGTTTCTACGGCCCGCCGCGCCAGTACACGCTGACCGCGCGTTACGATTTCTGATCGCAGCGAAATCGGCAGAGATCCCAAACAGCGGTGGACGCAAGTCCGCCGCTGTTTTTTTTGTGGGAGCGCCGGCTTTCAACAGCCGAACGGCCGGTCAAGGCGCGAAACCCACAAATCATCGTGATCAAGCGAATCCTCTGCTGTTTGTGGGAGCGACGCGAGTCGCGAAGCCCGCATTGATGCGGTCACGACGACATCGGCAATCCAAGAGCGTGCGTGGGACGGTGGATGGTAAATATCGTCGCCTGTGAAGTCCGGCTGGCCTCGCGACTTGCGTCGCTCCCACAAAAGCGCGGCGCCCATCGCGGATCGCTATCTGCGATATCCTCGCGGTTCGAGCGAGGCCAGTCCGCATCGGGGATATGTCGAAGACCGCCATCCAGCGTAGAACCACGAGCGCGGCGCGATGCTGAACAGCGGCGTCGTGATCCTTGCCGGGCTTGCGTGGCTGGGCATGATGTTCGCGGTCGCGGTCTACGGCGAACGCCGGCCGCAGGCGTTCGCGCGGCGTTGGCCGGACATCTACGCGCTGTCGCTGGCGGTCTACTGCACGTCGTGGACGTTTTTCGGCACCGTCACCCAGGCTGCGCGCTACGGTTGGCCGCTACCCCCGACATTCGTCGGCACCATGCTGCTCTACGTGTTCGGCATCGGCCTGCTGATGCGGCTGGTGCGGCTGGTGCGCGAAAGCAACAGCACCTCGATCGCGGACTTCGTCGCCAGCCGCCTCGGGCAGGACGGCTGGCTGGCGGCTGCGGTCACCTTCGTCGCGGTGCTCGGCATCGTGCCTTACATCGCGCTGCAGCTGAAGGCGGTGGCGATGAGCTTCGCGCTGCTGGTGCGCGACGACGCGGCGCAGGTACCGGCCTGGCAGGACAGCGCGCTGTACGTGGCGCTGGCGATGGCCGCGTTCGCGATGCTGTTCGGCACCCGCAGCGCCAGCGCCGCCGAACACAACCGCGGGCTGATTTTGGCAATGGCTTTCGAGGCCCTGCTCAAGCTGGGCGCGATGCTGGTCATCGGCGTGTTCGCATTCGGACTGCCGGCGGCGCCGTCCCCGACCGAACTGCTGCGGCCGCAGGCGGGCGATCTGTCCGGTTTCGCGCCGCTGGTGCTGCTGGGCGTGCTGGCGATGTTCACGCTGCCGCACCAGTTCCATGTCGGTGCGGTGGAATGCCGCGACGAGCGCCACGTGCTGCGCGCGCGCTGGCTGTTTCCGCTCTATTTGCTGCTGATCGCGATTCCGGTGCTGCCGCTGGCGCGCGCGGGCGATGCGCTGCTCGGCGCGCAGGGCGTGCCGTCGGATCTGTACGTGCTGGCGCTGCCGCTGTCGCAGGGGCGCGAAGACCTCGCGCTGCTCGCGTTCCTCGGCGGCCTCAGTGCCGGCACCGGCATGGTGATCGTCAGCACATTGACGCTGAGTCTGATGATCGGCAACCACTGGCTCACGCCGCTGTGGCTGCGCGGCGTCTGGGCGCCGCGTCGGGATCGCGCCAGGGCCAAAGCGTCCGATCGGCCAGACTCCGATCAGCACGAGTCCGACCAGCCCGACCTGCGCGGCGCGGTGCTGGTGCAGCGCCGTATCGGCATCCTCGCCATCGTGCTGTTGGCGTGGGGCTACAGCCGCCTGATCGCCGGCAACGACGCATTGGCCGATGTCGGCGCGCTGTCGTTCTCCGCGCTGGGCGCGCTGGCGCCCGCGCTGGGTTTCGCGCTGTGGCGGCCGCAGACGCCGCCGCGCGCGGTGATGCTGGGCATCGCCGCTGCGGTCGCGCTGTGGATGTGGCTGCTGCTGGTGCCGGCGCTGGTGGAAGCGCGCGGGCTCGATACCGTGTGGCTGCGCGAAGGCCCGGGTGGATGGTCGCTGTTCGCGCCGGACGCGTTCTTCGGTTTAACCGGCTGGAGCCGGCTGGGGCGCGCGGTGACCATGAGCCTGTTCGCCGGCATCGTCGTCACGCTGTTCGCCTCGACCCGCGCCACCGCGTGGTGGCAGGCCGGTCCGCGGCGCATGGGCGCGCGCGGGCTGGCACTCGATACCCTGCGCGATGCCGGTCGTCGCTTCCTGCCGCGCGAGACCGTCGACGCCGCGCTGCTCGGCGCGCCGGTCGACGGCGCGGTGCCGGCGCTGCAGGAAGCGCGGCTCGAACGCGAACTGGCGGCGGTGCTGGGCTCCGCTTCGGCGCGGCTGCTGCTGGACGCCGCGCGCCGCGAGGCCGGCCGCGATTTCGACACCGTCGCCGCGATCGTCGGCGAAGCCTCGCAGGATCTGCGCTTCAACCAGCGGCTGCTGGAAGCGGCGCTGGAAAACATGAGCCAGGGCATCAGCGTCGTCGACCGCGACCTGCATCTGGTCGCGTGGAACCGCCGCTATGCCGAACTGTTCGGTTATCCGCAATCGCTGCTGCGCGTGGGCGTGCCGGTGGCCGAGCTGGTGCGCTACAACCTGCGCCACGGCTGGAGCGCGTATCCGATCGAGGAAGAAGTCGAGAAGCGTCTGCGCCACATGCAGGCCGGCACGCCCTACGTCAGCGAGCGCATCTTTCCCGATGGCGCCGCGGTCGAAATCCGCGGCAACCCGATGCCCGGCGGCGGTTTCGTCGCCACGTTCACGGATGTCACCGCGTTCCGTCGCGCCGAGGCCGAACTGATCCACAGCAACGAGACCCTGGAACAGCGCGTCGCCGACCGCACCGCGCGGCTCGACCAGGCCCGCGCCGATGCCGAGCGCGCCAACGACGCCAAGAGCCGCTTCCTCGCCGCGATCGGTCACGATCTGCTGCAGCCGCTGCACGCGGCACAGTTGTTCACCGACGCGCTGGTCGAACAGCTTCCGGCGGCGGCGCAGCGCGCGACCGCGCAGCAGATCCGCGGCGCGCTCGATTCCACCGGCGATCTGCTGTCGGGCCTGCTCGACATGTCGCGGCTTGAGGCGGGCGGACTGGTGCCGCAGCCGCGCGCGTTTCCGCTGGCCGATGTGCTGGAACCGCTGGCGTCCGAGTTCCGTGCATTGGCGGCTGAGCGCGGGCTGCGTTTCCGCTATCGTGCCACCCGCGCCTGGGTGCACACCGACCCGCAGTTGCTGCGCCGCGTGCTGCAGAACTTCCTCGCCAACGCGGTGCGCTACACCGAGCGCGGCGGCGTGCTGCTCGGCGTGCGCCATGCGCAAGGCCAACTGCGGATCGAAGTCCACGACACCGGCCCGGGGATCCACGAATCGCAGCAGGCTGCGATCTTCGAGGAGTTCCGGCGCGGTGAGAACGCAGCGGGGCAGGGCCTGGGTCTGGGCCTGGCGATCGCCGACAGGATCGCGCGCCTGATCGATGCGCCGCTGCGGCTGCACAGCCGCATGGGTCGCGGCACGCTGTTCGCGTTGACCTTGCCGGCGGTCGCGGCGCCGCGACAGGACACCATGCCCGCAGCCTCCGGCGGGCTGGACGGCCTGCGCGTGTTGGCGGTCGACAACGACCCGCAGGCGCTGGCCGCGCTGCGTACGATTCTCGACGGCTGGCACTGTCGCGTCGACGCCGTCGGCAACGGCGCACAGGCGGAAGCGTTGCTCGCGGCCGGCGCCGATCCGACGCTGTGGTTGTTCGACTACCATCTGGACGATGGCGACACCGGCGTCGCGCTGCAGGCGCGTCTGGCCGAACGTTTCGGCGCGCGCCCGACCTTGATCCTGAGCGCCGACGACAGCGGCGACGTGCGCCGCATCGCGCTGGAGCATGGGCTCGGACTGTTGCCTAAGCCAGTGAAAGCCCTGGCGTTGAAGTCGATGCTTCGGCGTTTGTCGGCGGCGCGGACTGTGTGATTTTTTGTAGCGCCCAGCGCGCGATCGTGCTGTCTGGATTTTTCCCGGGATCGGTCACGGCAAGAGCAAATCCCCCATGGCCCCCTTTTTCAAAGGGGGCGAAGCGTTTGTGTTGGTCGCTGCCGGCAGTAGTCTGCGTTATGCGCTGTGCCCGGTTGGGACATCAATTGTCTGAAGGGCATCCTTGTTGCCGCAAAACCGCCTTTGCTTATCCCCCCTTTGAAAAAGGGGGGCAGGGGGGATTTGCTTTTACTTCCCATCGAAGGTCTTCAAACACCGATGCGACAGGCCGATCAGGCCGAACCCTATAATGACGACCCGCGATGGAAGCCTCCCATGCCTTACACCCCGATCGTCGCCACCCTCGGTTACGTGCTCTCGCCCGACCGCAGCCAGGTGCTGCTGATCCATCGCAACGCGCGACCCGACGACCAGCATCTGGGCAAATACAACGGTCTGGGCGGCAAGATCGAACGCGACGAGGACGTAGTCGCGGGCATGCGTCGCGAGATCCATGAAGAAGCCGGCATCGCATGCGATGAACTGCAGTTGCGCGGCACCATCAGCTGGCCCGGTTTCGGCAAACACGGCGAGGACTGGCTGGGATTCCTGTTCCTGATCACCGCCTACAGCGGCACGCCCTACGAAACGAATGCCGAAGGCACGCTGGAATGGGTGCCGGTGGAGCGCATCCTCGATCTGCCGCTGTGGGACGGCGACCGCCGGTTCCTGCCGCTGGTGTTCGACGACGACCCGCGCAGCTTCCACGGAGTGATGCCGTACCGCGACGGGAAAATGGTGTCGTGGATGTGCTCGCGGATCTGAGCCCCGCCGATCCGGGCCGGATCGATCACAGCATCTACAGCGGACTGTTGCGCCGGGATTCGATATCGGCGGCCAGCTGCGATCGCAGGGCGCTGCATTTCTGGCGCACGGTTTCGTAGTCGGCCGCCGACAGCGGCCCCGACGCACCGCCGGTCAACACCTTGGTGATCGCGCCCTGCAGCGGCCCGTAAGCCTCGTCGTGCGCGGTGCGCGAGAGGTACATCCCGCCCACCTCGTAGTACCACTTGCGCAGATCCTGGCTCAGCGCGCGCAACTGCTCGTAGGTGACATCCTCCGCGCGCGGCCATTTGGGCAGCAGCGCTGTGTATTTCCAGAGCTCGCCATAGACCTCGACGCGGCGCTTGCGCAGATCCAGATCGATTTCGCCGGCGTATTTCTGCGTGAGCGAAATGCGATCGCTCCACAGCTTCCCCAGCCATGCCGCGAGCGCGATCACGACCGCGCCGCCGCCGCCCACCGCGGCAAGAATGGCGATCGCCAGCTCGAAGACCGTGGTTTCCATGCTGCCTCCCACAATGAAGTCTGCCGAATACTACGCAATGATCGTGCGTCCGCGGCCGGGCGGCCTGCGTCGCCGTGCCCGTCGGACGGAGAATGGACTATCCTCCGCCGCAGACTTTCGCGCACGCGGCCGCTCGCGACCGCGCCACCCGCCGACAACCGACACCGTCCGCATGAAGCAGTTCGTCCTCACTCTCGTCGCCGTGCTGATCGGCGGATTTCTCGCCCTGCTGGGCTATGACCGCTTCATCGTGAAACCGCGCGAGGCCGCGGCGACGGCCAAGGCCGAAGCCGAAGCGCTGGTCGCGGCGCATGCCACGGCCCAGCTCGATCTGGGCAAGGCGCGCAGCGAGGCCAGAGCGGTCGCGGCCGAAGTCGAGGCGTCGGTGCAGCGCAGCGTCGAGAATGCGCGCCAGACCATGGATGCGCAGGCCTCGGAGATGAGCCAGCGCGGTCTGGTGGCCGATGCGGTGCAGCGCGCGACCATGTTCCGGGTTGCGCTGACCGAGTACTACCAGGTCAATGGCCGTTGGCCCAGCGATGCCGATGAAGCTGGCCTGCCTTCGCCCAGCGAAATGCGCGGCGGTGCGGTGCGTACCGTGACGCTGGGTGCGCAGGGCGCGGTCACCATCGCGCTGGACGACCGTTTCGGCGACGGCAGCGTCATCGTGCTGAAGCCGGACGTCAACGCGGCGTCGGGCATCGTCGACTGGAATTGCGAAGTGAAGGGCGACCCGGCGCTGAAACAGGCGATGCCGCGCTGCAAGGGCTGAGCTTGATGGTGTAGCCGGCCGCAGGTGCCTGTCGGCGCGGCGGGACTGCGTCGATCAGTGCCGGCGGACCAGCACCACGGTGATGTTGTCGGAGCCGCCGCCGTCGAGCGCCGCGGCGACCAGGCCGTCCACGCACTCCTGCGAACTGCATTCGGTATGCGACAGCACCTGCGAGATGTTGCCGTCGTCCACTTCCTCGGTCAGCCCGTCGCTGCACAGCAGCAACTGCATGCCCGGGCGTAGCTCGCCTGCCAGGGTTTCGACATTGAGGTTCTGCGGCTCGGTCACGCCCAACGCCTGGGTCACCACGTTACGGTGCGGGTGGGTGCGGGCCTGGTCGACGGTGATCGCGCCCTGCGAGATCAATTCCTGCACGTAGCTGTGGTCGTGCGACAGCTGGGCGAGCTGGCCGTCGCGCCACAGGTAGGCGCGGCTGTCGCCGACCCAGGCCACTTCGAAACGGTTGCCGAGGATGCGCAGCGCGACCACGGTGGTGCCCATCGGCAGCGCGTCGCTGCGGCGGCGCGAGGCGCGGATGATTTCCTCGTCGGCGGTGCGGATCGCCTGGGCCAGCGAGACGCCCTGGCGTATCTCGCGGACGATGGTCTCGCGCGCGAGCGCGCTGGCGACTTCACCGTATTCATGACCGCCCATGCCGTCGGCGACCAGCCACAGCCCGAGATCGCTGTCGCCGTAATAGGTGTCCTCGTTCAGCTCACGCCGCAGGCCGGCGTGAGTGAGGTGACCGAATTCGATCATGCAACGGCCATGTGGGAGAGAGTCAGCCATAGTCTCGGACATATACGTAATTGCGGAATGAAACCGGACGCGCCACTAAAAATCAATTGCTTGTATGGACAAGTGCGTGCTGCGTATCAAGTTTTGCTACGGCGGGACCGGTTCCACGCGGCGGCGGGTGTTTTCGATCACAACGTCGGCGACGGGGCGGAATCGGCCAGCGCTGTGGCTGATTTCGATTGCATCGATGCGGTCGGGTCGCGCGGTGTCTGTGGATGCGTTTCGAGACTGTGACCGGTGGCGCGAGGGGGATTCACTCGGCGCTTCCCTATGCCACGCGCCTGCGGGGCGGCTTCACGCCGTGCATATCGGGCATCTTGCCGATGTGTCGAACAGGGGTTCTCATCGAGGCCCCCTCTCCGCAGTTAGGCGGACCCCCTCTCCGCCAGAAAAGCAGAACGCCCCACGAGGGGGCGTTCTGCTTTTCTGGCGGAGAGGGGGGGATTCGAACCCCCGGTACGCTCACACGTACGCCTGATTTCGAGTCAGGTACATTCAACCGCTCTGCCACCTCTCCGAAGGGGCTTGCTGCGGAAGGCCTGCGCCCACCGCTGCGGGGCGCCATCATACGAGTTGAGGCTCCCGGGAACAAGGCGGGTACACTGGCGGCCTTCTTTTCGTCATTCCGATCACGCCCCCATGTCCGAAATTCTCGCTCCCGTGTCCTTCGGCGAACTGCTCGACAAGATCGCCATCCTGCAGATCAAGTCCGAGCGGATGACCGATCCGGCCAAGCTGACCAATGTTCGCAACGAACTGACCGCGCTCGAGCTCAGCTGGATGGCGCATCCGGCCGCCGGCCACGACATCGTCCGCCTGCGCGCGGAGTTGAAGGCCGTGAATGAGCGTCTGTGGGTGATCGAGGACGACATCCGCATCAAGGAAAAGGCCCAGGCCTTCGACGACGAATTCATCCGGCTCGCCCGTAGCGTGTATTTCGAGAACGACGAGCGCGCCCGGATCAAGAAGGAGATCAATCTGGCGCTGGGTTCGGCTTATGTCGAAGAGAAGTCGTATCAGGATTACCGGTCGGGTCACGCGGCGCCCTGACTCCAAGGGCCAAGGGCGATACCTGCCCCGGTCAGCGCACTTCGGCGAGCGACAGGCTCGCCAGATGGCCGCTGGTGCGCACGCGTAGCCACGCGCGGTCGCCGCGTTCGGTCTCGATGGCCGCATATTGCTTGTCGATGGCGTACTGCTTGCCCGGTATGCGGCCGAACCTCGGTTTGCGTTGCAACTCGTACGCGAGCATCGCGGCCACATCGCGGAGGCCTGTGTCGATCCGGCGATCGATCGCCTCCGGACCCATACCTTCCCAGTAGCGCGCAGCGTCCTCGGCGAACGACCACAAGCCGCCGCGCGCGGCCGATTCGCGGTGCTGCATGGCCTGCATGAACGCGTAATCCGATTTGAGACCGAAAGACAGCACTTGGGCGCGCGTGCCGTATCGCGCGTGCAGACTGACGATGAATGCCTGGAGCATGGCATCCATTTCGTAGCTGCATACCAGCAGCAGCACGTTGCGTGCATCGTCCCCCGGCTGCAGCCCGGGCACGGACTCGCTGCCCTCGTAAACGTTGATGGTTCCTACCGTGACCTTCCCCGTGGCTTCCAGCTCGGACCGGATCGCGGCCGCCAGCATGTCCGCCCGCGGCGCCTTGGAGAGCCCTTCCTGGAGGCGCGCCAAGGCTGGGCGGATGATCTCGTCTTCCTTGCTGCGCATGCGTGCCGTCGCCAGCGCATCGCCGATGGGGCTGATCCCCATCTGCATCGCAACGTATTCGCGATAGCCGAGGGCGTCGTCCGCCAGATGGATTTCGATGTCGAGCGGCGCTGCCAGCGGCAGCGTCAGCCTGTTTCTTGACTTGAGCGCCTCCTGCGCGGAAGCGGTGCCGATGCAGAGCAGCGCGGCAAGGCAGATAAGGATCCGGCGCATCGGGGTATTCCTTGGTCGGGAAAGGGTCAGGCGTCCGTACGATGCTGGCAGTACCGCTCGAACGCCGCAATCCCATCCTCCACCGTCACCAGATCCATCACCCCATCGTGTTCGATCTTGGTCCCCCAGCGCAGTTCGCTGGCCGGCTTGCCGAGGTATTTCCGCGCGGCATCGTCGTAGCGGTCCGCGCAGAAGCGTATGTCCGAATACGGGCCGCTGCGGCGCGGGTTGCTGGCGGCGTGCAGGCCCAGCACTTTCGTTCCCATCGCATTGGCGATGTGCATCGGGCCGGAGTCGGGGGTCATCAGCAGGTCGGCGCGTTCCAGCAGCGCCGGCAGTTGTTTCAGGGTGTCCTTGCCGACCAGATCCAGCGCCGGCGCGGTCATCGCTGCGAGGATCGCGTCGCTGGTGTCGCGCTCCAGCGCGCTGCGGCCGCCCAGCAGCAGCACCCGCCAGCCGCGGGCGACCGCGTGATCGGCGACGGCGGCGTAGCGTTCCGGCCGCCAGTTGCGGAGCGCGTGGCTGGAGCAGGGCGAGATCGCGAGCGTCGGTACACCGTCGTCCGGCCACTGCGCGCGCGCCCATTCGCGGGCGTCGTCGGGAACCGGCATGTCCCAGACCACCCCGGTCTGCTTCAGGCCGAGCGGTTCGCAGAAGCTGCCGATGGCGTCGAGCACATGGATGCCGGGCCGGTCGGGAATGCGTTCGTTGATGAACAGGCCGTGCATATCTTTCGAGCGCGACCTGTCGTAGCCGATCCGGCGCTGCGCCGGCAGGAACGCCGACAGCAGGTTGGCCCGCGCCGCCACCTGCATCTGCAGCAGCGCGTCGAAACGGCAGCCCTTGAGTTCGCGCTTGAGCGCGCGCATCCCGGCGAGACCGGTCTTCTTGTCGTAGACCAGGAATTCGACGCCCGGTAGGCCGTCCAGCAGCTTCTGTTCGCCCTTGCCGATCACCCAGGTCAGGGCCACGTCGGGCCAGGCGTGGCGCAGGGTGCGCACCAGCGGCAGGACGTGCGTCACGTCTCCCAACGCGGACAGGCGCAGGAGGCAGATCGAGTGGGGCGCTGTCTTGTGCAATTGATAGACTCGATGGATATGGCCGCCTTCGATGCCACCGAAAGCCTTGTGCCCTTCCGCGATGCCCGCGGGACGGGCGGCGCTATGGGCGGTGCAGCTATGGCCGGTGCGATTCTGTTCGACTCGGCACGTCTGCGGCAAGCCGGCCTGCGCGCCGCGGAGCCCGGCTGGTTCGATGCCGCATGGTGGGGCGAACGCGCGCAGCCCGTGGGCAGCGGCGGCCGCGGCGGCGCCTGGTTCATCGATCCCGCATCCGGCGGCGTCCCCGGTCTCGATCTGGGCCCCATGGTGCTGCGGCATTACCTGCGCGGCGGGTTCGCGGCGCGGTTCAGCCGCAACCGCCATCTCTGGCGCGGGCCCGAGCAGATCCGCAGCTTCGACGAATTCCGCCTGCTGCGCGAACTGCTGCGCCGGAAACTGCCGGTACCGCGGCCGATCGCTGCGATCTATTGGCGCGAAGGACTGTTCTACCGCGCCGGGATCCTGCTCGAACGCCTGCTCGGTGTGCGCTCGCTGGCCGATCGCGCGGCCACCGACGGCAGCGCTGCGCCTTGGGAAGAGGCCGGCCGGGTGATCGCACGCATCCACCGGGCGGGGCTGGATCATGCCGATCTGAACGCCCACAACCTGCTGTTCGAGGACTCGGGCCGTGGCTGGGTGATCGATGTCGATCGCAGCCAACTGCGCATTCCGGCCACCGGCTGGCGCGAGGCGAATCTAGACCGGCTGCAGCGTTCGCTGCTGAAACTGCGGGGCGCGCGCAGCGAGGCCGATGTCGGCAAGGATTACGCGACGCTGCGCAGCGCGTACGATGCGCTCTGGCAACGCGGGACTTAGGGCAGCGATGAGTTGGGCTTTGCGGTTTCATGGCGTGGGCAATGCGTCGGCGGTCGAATTGGGGTCGGCGATGGCCACCCTCGAGCGCGACGGACGGCCGTGGCTCACCATCGATTGCGGCGGCGAAGGCCTCACCGCGTTTCTCGCCCACTACGGCGAGGCCCCGCAGGCGCTGTTCATCACCCACACCCATCTCGATCACGTCGGCGGCTTCGAGCGGCTGTTCGTCGATGCCTATTTCGATCCCGCGCGGCGCGGCCGCACCCGCATCTACGTGCCCGCGCGCGTCGTGCCGCTGCTGCACCAGCGCGTCGGCGATTATCCGAACGTGCTGGCCGAGGGCGGCGCCAATTTCTGGGACGCCTTCCAGGTGATCCCGGTCGGCGACGCCTTCTGGCACGACGGCATCCGTCTGGAAGTCTTCGAGACCCGCCACCACTGGCCGCAGACCAGCTACGGCCTGCGCCTGCGCGGCAGCGCGGTGTGGACCGGCGACACCCGGCCGATCCCGGAAACCCTGGCGTGCGTCGCCGATGCCGGCGAACTGATCGCCCACGACTGCGGCCTGCACGGCAATCCCTCGCACAGCGGCATCGCGGATCTGCAGCGCGAGTATCCGCGCGAACTGCTCGATCGCTGCGTGCTGTATCACTATGCCAGCGCCGACGACGGCGACGCCCTGCGCGCCCGTGGCTATCGCATCGCCCATCCCGGCGAATGCATGGCGTTGGCCGAACCGACCGCGGCGCGGGCCGAGCCCTTCGACGCAACCGATGCCGCACCCGCCGCCTCTGTTCGGGCATAGCCCACGTATTCCTGCGCATGAACGCCGTTCCCGACATCCCCGACCTGCCGCGCGACGCCCTCGGGCGCCCGCTGCACGACCTGCGCCTGTCGGTGATCGAGGCCTGCAACTTCCGCTGCCCGTACTGCATGCCGGCGGAGCGGGTACCCGACGATTACGGGCTCGATGCGGCATCGCGGCTGTCGTTCGACGAGATCGAACGCCTCGTGCGCGGGTTCGTGCGCGTGGGCGTGCGCAAGCTGCGCCTCACCGGCGGCGAGCCGCTGCTGCGCAAGCGCCTGCCGGAGCTGATCGCCCGGCTCGCGCGCATCGACGGTCTCGACGACATCGCACTGACCACCAACGCCAGCCTGCTCGCAGCTCAGGCGCGGGCGCTGCGCGAGGCCGGGCTGCACCGGGTCACGGTGAGCCTCGATACCCTCGATCCCGTGCAGTTCTCGGCGCTGTCCGGCGGCCGCGGCGATCTCTCCGATGTGCTGCGCGGCATCGATGCCGCGCGCGACGCCGGTTTCGCGAAGATCAAACTCAACTGCGTGATCCAGCGCGGCGTCAACGACGATCAGGCGCTGCCGCTGGTCGTCTTCGCCCGCGAACACGGCCACACCCTGCGGTTCATCGAATACATGGATGTCGGCACCTGCAACGACTGGAATGTCGAACGCGTGGTGCCGTCCAGCGAACTGCGCGATGTCATCCATGCGCGCTGGCCGCTGCATGCACTGGGCCCGCAGTACCGCGGCGAAGTCGCCGCGCGGCACGCGTTCGACGACGGCCAGGGCGAAGTGGGTTTCGTCAGTTCGATCAGCGCGCCGTTCTGCGGAGACTGCCACCGCGCCCGTGTCTCCGCCGATGGCCGTCTCTACACATGTTTATTCGCCGGCGAAGGCACGGACCTGCGGCCATGGCTGGGCGACGATGCGGCGTTCGTCGAACGGCTCACGGGCCTGTGGCAGGCGCGCGGCGACCGCTACAGCGAGCTGCGCAGCGGTCTGAAGACGCCTCGCAAGCGGGTCGAAATGTATCTGGTAGGCGGATGAATACTAAAAAGCACAAAACTGCGGCATTGACCCATCTCGACGCCCAGGGCCGCCCGGCGATGGTCGATGTGTCCGCGAAAGCGGTCACCGCGCGCACGGCCACCGCCGAGTGCCGGGTGAAATTTCCGGCCGCGGTTGCGGCGCAACTGCATAAAAACGGTTTGAAGAGCGCGAAGGGCGGGGTGGTCGAAACCGCGATCGTCGCCGGCACGCTGGCGGTGAAGCGCACGCACGAGTTGATTCCGTTCTGCCACCCGCTGCCGATCGACGGCATCCGCTTCGCAATCGACTGGCGCGGCGAGCGCGAACTGGAGATCGTCTGCACGGTCAACACCACCCACCGCACCGGCGTCGAGATGGAAGCGCTGACCGGCGCGACCATCGCCGCGTTGACCGTCTACGACATGTGCAAGGCGCTGTCCCACGCCATCGTGCTCGGTCCCGCGAAACTGCGCGGCAAGCGCGGCGGCAAACGCGATTTCGGCGCGATCGCAGGAAAAGATTGATGGCTGATATCAACGTGCTGTACTTCGCGAGCCTGCGCGACGCTGCGGGTATCGACGGCGAAACCATCGCTCACGACGGCGATCTGCGCGCGCTGTATCTCGCGCTGCAGATGAAGCACGGCTTCGCCCTGCCGCAGGAACGTTTGCGGGTCGCGATGAACGGCGCGTTCGCGCGTTGGGACGATGTGCCGGCTGAGGGCGCCGAAATCGCCTTCATTCCGCCGGTGTCTGGAGGTTGAGGTGAAGCACCGGGAGGTTGAGATGAAGCACCGGTTCGCCCTTTCGGAAGCGGCTTTCGATATCGCTCCGCTGCGCGAAAGCCTGCTGCGCGCGGAGGCCGGCGCCTACGCCAGCTTCGAAGGCTGGGTGCGCAACCACAACGACGGTCGCGCCGCGCTGGGCCTGCGCTACGAAGCCTATGCCGCGCTGGCCGAAGCCGAGGGCGCGAAGATCGTCGCGGAGGCGCTGGCCAGATTCGAGATCGCCGATGCCGCCTGCGTCCATCGCGTCGGCGATCTGGACGTCGGCGACCTCGCGGTGTGGGTCGGCGCGAGCGCCGCGCATCGCGACGCGGCCTTCAGCGCGTGTCGCTGGATCATCGACCAAGTGAAATCGCGGGTGCCGATCTGGAAGCATGAGCGGTATGCGGAAGGGGATGCGGGTTGGTTGCATCCCCAGTGAAATTACATACCGTAATACTTGCTGCTGAATCCAACCGATAAAGGCCCGCCATCATAAGCACACAGAACACTAATTTTTAATTTTTTTCTATGGTCATAATAAACGTGGCAATGGGTTTTCTTTCTGGCAAATTCAAGCTCAGCTGGATTTATACTCAGTGCACCGAATATTGGTTCTGATTCAAAATCTTGATCTTGGAAATGCGGGGCAGTATTTTTTATATCAATATCGGCATAATTAATAAAATTTCCCTCTGCTTCCAAAAGCATGTGACATTCGTCCGATTCAATGATGATGTTGCCGACCTCGTTTGGCGTTCCGTTTACTGCTTTTGCAGCATCAGCAACGGTCATCCCCATGTATTGATAGGGTCGGTGAAATGGTTTGACTAGGTAAGGAAGTGCCTTGGCAGATGCCCTGTCTATTGCGCGACCAAGATGGTCTTTAGGTCCAGATCCATCAAGGGCCGTTCTGTTGAAAGTTATTCCGAAACTTTTTACCAAGTCTGAAATGGATTCGATGTATCCCGACTCGTTCGTAAAGTCAGAGTATCTTTTTCCGAGAAGAAATCCTGGCAGGTCACACTTCTCCAGCATCAGTGGAATGACCTTAATTTTTCTTCCAAGTATTTCTTGGGTCATCGCTACGTCGACTTCCCGCTGCACCCATGGGGACGAGATTGATCTTGGGGATAAAATCACGACAACATATTCCGCGTTATCAATGCCGTTTCTAATTTTTTCAATCAAGGACTCGCCGGCTTTGATTTCAGCTTCGTCGATCCATGCGGTAATACCTTGATTTTCCAAGTCGGATGCAAGTCGCCTGACGAAGGGTTTGTCAGCAGAGTTGTGGCTGAGAAATACACTTGTCCGCATAGTCGATCCTTGTTCGGGATGGTGATGGTCTTGGCAACCAATCTAGGCTGAAATCGATTTGAAATTCGGTAGCTTCCGATTGTAGAGATCGGAAAGATTCAATCGTACCCCTGCGAGGGGGTTCTTTTGTCCTGGGGCTGGAAAATGGCGATGGCCCCGCCAGCCGACCTCGGCACCCGCATCGACGGATACCGTTGCTGCCTTCCGGCCCTGGCGAGATTTTCGATCTAGCGTCGCGAAGGGTTTCGTCTCTTCCAAACATACAGAAGCAGGTCCCTCGCTGCGCTCGGGATGACAGGGCTACGTAGACTTTCTGGAGTAGAGCCCCCTTGGTAAGGGGGCGCGGCGAAGCCGCAGGGATCGGAAGTACACCGCCGGGGCCCAAGGATTTGCTTCGCAAATCCTTGGGATTTCCATGCGCAGCATGGAAATGGCGATGGCCCCGCCGGCTGACCTCGGCACCCGCATCGACCGATACCGTTGCTGCCTTCCGGCCCTGGCGGGGTTTTCGATCTAGCGTCGCGAGGGGCCGACGGGGCCACCATAGACGTGCGTCAGCGACGCTGTGAATCGGCGGGGAGAGGGACACGGTCCCGACGCCCAACCTGTTGATCCTGCTGAAAAACCATTCGCCGGACCGGGGTCCGCTGAACCAGCCGCCATTCTAGCCGACCGCGGCGGGCGAGGGAACGGGCAATCGGTCGGGCAAGCCCGAGGACGCCGGACCGCATACGCCCAACGGCGTATCGCCATCGCCACCATGCGGTCCGATGCCGCTCGTTGGGAAGCGCGCCGGTTCATGGCCGCGACGGTGCCGATGCTGCTGTCGGTGATGGTGTTCTTCGCCGCGTTCGCCGCCGCGGGCAGGTGCCGCCGATGCTGCGGGCGATGGGCGTTCCCGATCTGGTCGGGGCGCTGTGGACCTGGCATGTGCATGGCGCAGGGAAGCCGGTTGCCATGCGTGTTCAAGGCGATGGATTTCAGCTCTTGAAGTGCATGGCGCGATTGATGCCCAGCGCAGCCAGCGTGCCGACCGCGCCGGAGAGCAGATACACGCCCAGCCACGCCAGTCCGAAATGCGCGCATAGTGCCAAGGCCACGAGCGGCGCGAACGCCGCGCCGATCAACCACGCCAAGTCCGAGGTCAGCGCCGCGCCGGTGTAGCGATAGCGTTGCCCGAAGTTCGCGGTCAGCGTTCCCGCGGCCTGGCCGTACGACAGGCCCAGCAGCGCGAAACCGATCAGGATGAAAGCGGCCTGGCCCGTCGATCCCGCGCCCATCAGCGTGGGCGCGAAGCCGCTGAACATCGCGATCACGATGGCCAACCCTCCCAGCGTGCGCGCGCGACCGACGCGGTCCGCGATCACGCCCGAGGCCACGATGGCGCCCGCAGCGATGAAGCCGCCGGCGATCTGGATCATCAGGAAGCCGACGATCGATTGATCCGAATACAGCAGGATCCACGACAGCGGGAAGATCGTGACGATGTGGAACAGCGCATAGCTGGCCAACGCCGTGAACGCGCCGATCACCACGTGCTGGCCCTTGGCGCGGAACAGTTCGCCGATCGGCGTGGGCTCCAGCTCCAGTTCCCCCATCTTTCCCTGGTATTCCTCCGCGACCACCAGTCGCAGCCGCGCGAACAGCGCGACCACATTGATCGCGAACGCGACGAAGAACGGATAGCGCCAGCCCCATGCAAGGAAATCCTCCTGTGTGAGGTTCGCATTGAGGAACGCGAACACGCTCGCCGCGACGATGAAGCCGACCGGTGCGCCCAGTTGTCCCAGCATCGAATACCAGCCGCGACGTTCCTTCGGCGTGTTCAGCGCCAGCAGCGAAGGCAATCCGTCCCACGATCCGCCCAGCGCGATGCCCTGCAGCACGCGGAAGCACGACAACAGCGCGATCGAAAGCCAGCCGATCTTGGCGTAGGCAGGCAGGAATGCCATGCCTGCGGTAGCGGTGCCGAGCAGGAACAGGGCGACGGTGAGTTTCACGCCGCGGCCCCAGCGCGCCTGGATCGACATGAAGAGCACGGTGCCGATCGGCCGCGCCACAAACGCGAGCGAAAAGATCGCGAACGACCACAGCGTGCCCTGCAGCCGGTCCATGAACGGAAAGAACACCGCCGGGAAGACCAGCGCCGATGCGATTCCGTAGACGAAGAAATCGAAATACTCCGAGGCGCGGCCGACGACCACGCCGACGGCGATCTCGCCCGGCGCCACGTCGGGATGCGCTTTCGTACCGTGATCGCGCGAGGACGCGCTGGCGCCGTGTCGGGGCGACGCCTGGTCGGACGGCATCTGGTCGGAAGGTAGCTGTGCGGAATGCATCGGGAATCCTGGGTCGGCAGGCTGCGGAGGTAGCCTGACAGACACCCGCGGCGGAAACGATAGGACAAAACGTCCAATTTTCGCAGGCATGCCCCGGGACTACATTGACTCAAGTCAATTCTGCTCACCTTTCCGGGGCGCCATGTCCATCCCACGCAGTGTCATGCAAGCCGTCGTCCTGCTGGCCGCCGTCGGCATGCTGTCCGGTTGCGATCTGCTGGTGCTGAATCCAGCGGGAGATATCGCGGCGCGCCAGGGCGATCTGATCGTCGTGGCCACATTGTTGATGCTGATTGTGATCGTTCCGGTGATCGCGTTGACGTTCTGGTTCGCGTGGCGATACCGCGCCTCCAACCAGTCCGCGACCTACACGCCCGACTGGGATCACTCCACCCAACTGGAACTGGTGATCTGGGGCGTGCCGCTGTTGATCATCATCGCACTGGGCGCGGTGACCTGGATCAGCACGCATCTGCTGGATCCGTATCGGCCCTTGGACCGGATCGCCGACGGTCGTCCTGTTCCAGCGGACGTGAAACCGCTGGAAATCCAGGTGGTGGCGCTCGATTGGAAGTGGCTGTTCGTCTATCCGGAGCAGGGCGTCGCGTCGGTCAACGAAGTCGCGGTTCCGGTCGACCGGCCGGTCCACTTCCGCATCACCGCCTCCTCGGTGATGAATACGTTCTACGTGCCGGCGCTGGCCGGGATGATCTACGGCATGCCCGGCATGGAGTCGAATCTCAACGCGGTGATCAACGCGCCGGGCGAATACGAAGGATTCTCCGCGAACTACAGCGGCGCGGGTTTCTCGCACATGCGCTTCAAGTTCCATGGTCTGTCGGACGCGGACTTCGGTCGCTGGGTCGAAGGCGTGCGCGGCAGCGACGACGCGCTGAGCCGGGCGGCTTATCTCGAACTGGAAAAGCCGAGTGCGCGCAATCCGGTGAAACATTTCGCCAGCGTCGACAACAAGCTGTTCGACGCGATCCTCAATCGCTGCGTCGACACCGAACGACTGTGCATGGACCAGATGATGGCGCTCGACGCCGAAGGCGGCCTGGGTCTGGACGGCCTTAACGCGCTGGCCATGCCGCGCCGCGGCGATCCGCGCCTGGGGCCGTATGTGTCGGCGCAGGTCTGCGTCGCGCCGCAACCCGACCGACCGCTCGTGTCGTCCGTGCTCGGCGGCATGAAGGCGCCGTGATGCGCGAAGCACCGCGCATCGAAACCCCGCGTATCGAAACCTCGCGCATCGAAACAGTCTCTGGAAGCAACCTGTGATGTCCCCTGATAGCCTCAACATCCAGCACTCACCGATCTTCGGGCGCATGACCTGGGACGCCGTTCCCATGCTGCACGATCCGATCATCATGGCCACCTTCGTCGGCACGACCGTCGTCGGCATCGCCATGTTTGCGGCGATCACGAAATACCGGCTGTGGGGCTATCTCTGGAAAGAGTGGTTCACCAGCATCGATCACAAGAAGATCGGCATCATGTACATGGTGCTGGGCCTGGTGATGCTGCTGCGCGGTTTCGCGGACGCGCTGATGATGCGCCTGCAGCAGGCGATGGCCTTCGGAGACAATCTCGGCTACCTGCCGCCGCATCACTACGATCAGATCTTCACCGCGCACGGGGTGATCATGATCTTCTTCGTGGCGATGCCGCTGGTTACGGGGCTGATGAATTATCTCGTGCCGCTGCAGATCGGCGCGCGCGACGTGGCGTTCCCTTTCCTCAACAATTTCAGCTTCTGGATGACCGCCAGCGGCGCGGGGCTGGTGATGCTGTCGCTGTTCTTCGGCGAATTCGCGGCCACCGGCTGGCTGGCCTATCCGCCGCTGTCGGGCGTCGCCTTCAGTCCGGGAGTCGGCGTCGACTACTACATCTGGGCCTTGCAGATCGCGGGTGTCGGCACATTGCTGTCCGGTGTGAATCTGCTGGTCACGATCATCAAGATGCGCGCGCCGGGCATGGGCCTGATGCGGATGCCGATCTTCACCTGGACCGCGTTGTGCACCAACGTGCTGATCGTGGTGTCGTTCCCGGTGCTCACCGCCGTGCTGGCCTTCCTGACCCTGGATCGCTACGCGGGCACCAATTTCTTCACCAGCGATCTCGGCGGCAACGCCATGATGTACGTCAACCTGATCTGGATCTGGGGCCACCCGGAGGTCTACATCCTGATCCTGCCGCTGTTCGGCGTGTTTTCCGAGATCGTCTCCACGTATTCCGGCAAGCGCCTGTTCGGCTATTCGTCGATGGTCTACGCGACCGTGTGCATCACCGTGCTGTCGTACCTCGTGTGGCTGCACCATTTCTTCACGATGGGGTCGGGCGCCAGCGTCAATTCGTTCTTCGGCATCACCACGATGATCATCTCGATCCCCACCGGCGCGAAGATCTTCAACTGGTTGTTCACGATGTATCGCGGCCGCATCCGTTTCGAAGTGCCGATGCTGTGGACGATGGGCTTCATGGTGACCTTCGTCGTCGGCGGCATGACCGGCGTGCTGCTGGCCGTCCCGCCGGCGGACTTCGTGCTGCACAACAGCCTGTTCCTGGTCGCGCACTTCCACAACGTGATCATCGGCGGCGTGGTGTTCGGCCTGTTCGCGGCGATGACCCACTGGTTTCCGAAGGCGTTCGGTTTCAAGTTGGACGATTTCTGGGGCAAGGTGTCGTTCTGGTTCTGGCTGGCCGGCTACTGGTTCGCGTTCACGCCGCTGTACGTGCTGGGCCTGATGGGCGTGACCCGGCGCATGAGCCACTTCGACGACCCGTCGCTGCAGATCTGGTTCCAGATCGCCGCGTTCGGCGCGGTGCTGGTGGCCATCGGCATCGCGGCCTTCCTGTTCTGCATCTACATCAGTTTCCGCCGCCGCGAGCTGTTGCGCGACGTCACCGGCGATCCGTGGAACGGCCGCACCCTGGAATGGTCGACGTCGTCGCCGCCGCCGGACTACAACTTCGCGTTCACGCCGGTGGTGCACGACAACGACGCGTGGTGGGACATGAAGCAGCGCGGCTTCGTGCGCGTGCAGAGCGGCTTCCTGCCCGTGCACATGCCGAAGAACACGCCCGCGGGCGTCGTGCTGGCGGCGCTGAGCACCGCGCTCGGATTCGCGATGATCTGGCATGTGTGGTGGCTGGCGTCGGCGTCGCTGGTCGCGATCGTCGTCTATGCGATCCATCACAGCTTCGACTACGACCGCGATTACCACATTCCCGCCGAGCAGATCGCGGCGGCCGAGCACGCGCGCAGCCAGCGACTGGAGGCGTCCCATGTCTGAGTCCATTGCGATGAGCCGGCAGGACGGCAGTCCAGTGCTTGCGCTTCCGAGTTCGGTATTCCTGGATGTCGAAGGCCGCCACCATCCCGAGAACGGCACGCTGCTCGGCTTCTGGCTGTATCTGCTCAGCGACCTGATGATCTTCGCATGCCTGTTCGCCGTGTACGGCGTGCTCGGCCGCAACTACGCGGCAGGGCCGTCCGGCGCGGATCTGTTCGATCTGAAATTGATCGCGGCCAACACCGCGATCCTGCTGGTGTCGTCGATCACCTACGGTTTTGCGATGATCGCGATGCAGAAGCGCAGCAAGAAGGGGCTGATCCGCTGGCTGGTCGCGACCGGCATTCTCGGGCTGGGATTCCTGGCGATCGAGATCTACGAATTCGCGCATCTGATCCATCTGGGCGCCGGCCCGCAGCGCAGCGCATTCCTGTCGTCGTTCTTCGCCCTGGTCGGCACCCATGGCCTGCATGTGCTGTTCGGCGTGGTCTGGCTGGTGGTGCTGTGCGTGCAGGTACATCGCCATGGCCTGACCCGCGCGAATGTCCGCCGCGTGGCGTGCCTGTCAATGTTCTGGCATTTCCTCGATGTGGTCTGGATCGGTGCGTTTTCCTTCGTCTACCTGATGGGCACGCTCCCATGAACTCTGCTCCCATGAAGCCCGACATGAACCCGGACGCGGCGCTGCAGCATGCGCTGCACGAACACGAGGCGGATCATTTCGACGACGGCATTCCGCACGTCTCCGCGCGCGAATATCTCAACGGCTTCGTGCTGTCGGTGGTGCTGACAGCCATCCCGTTCGCGCTGGTGATGACGAAGACGATCCCGGACTCGACGTGGGCAGCGGTGGTGATCCTCGCGTTCGCCGCGGTGCAGATCGTCGTGCACATGGTCTACTTCCTGCACATGAACACGAAGTCGGAAGGCGGCTGGAATCTGGTGGCGCTGGTCTTCACCGCGGTGCTGGTGATCATCGTGCTGTCGGGTTCGCTGTGGGTGATGCATCACTTGAACACCAACATGATGCCCGGACCGCACGAGATGCAGGACATGCTGCGGAACGCGCCGTGACGCCTCGCCTGGACATCGCGCGCCCGGACGTCGCGACCCCGTCGACGCCACGCGCGGAAGCGCGGGGTTCGGTCTGGACAGTCGTGTTCGCCGTGGCGCTGCTCGTGGCGTTCGTCGGTTTCATCGCGCTGGGCGTCTGGCAATGGCAGCGTATGGCTTGGAAAGATGCGCTGATCGAGCGCGTCGAGGCGCGGGTCCACGCCGATCCCGTCCCACCGCCGCCGCGCAATCGTTGGGCCGCGATCACCGCCGAGAGCGATGAATACCGGCGCGTACGCCTGTCCGGCCATTTTGTTGCCGGGCCGGACACGCGCACCCAGGCGGTGACCGCGCTGGGCGCCGGCTGGTGGGTGATTGCGCCACTGCGGATGGACAACGGTGAGATCGTGCTGGTGAATCGCGGTTTCGTGCCGACCGGCGCGGAGGCCGCGCCGCCGCCGACCGGCGCGGTCGAGATCGAGGGCCTGCTGCGGATCAGCGAGTCGAAGGGCGGGTTTCTTCGCAGCAACGATCCCGGACAGGACCGCTGGTACTCGCGGGACGTGGAGGCCATCGCCCGCGCGCGCGGCCTGGACGGTAATGCGATAGCACCGTTCTTCGTGGATGCGGCGCGCGATCCGGGCGGGCAGGGCTGGCCGAGGGGCGGGCTGACGGTGGTGCAGTTCCGCGATCATCATCTCTCCTACGCGATGACCTGGTTCGGGCTGGCGCTGCTGACTGCGGTGGCCGGGCTGCGATTGTTCGTATCGGCACGCGGTTTGCGTCAAGATCGTGGCGCACGAGTCCGTCGAGAAGATTCCCGCCGCGGACCAGGAGGTTTCGAACATGCAGGCCGCAGCACGCCCTACTGAAGCGCGCACCGACGCCGAGCGTCGGGGCCGGAGCGATGCCGCGTCCCGCGACCGCACCGGCCTTCGCAACATGCAGCAGTTGATCCAGTTGCGATGGATTGCGGTGGTCGGGCAGCTCGTCACGATCCTGGTGGTGCATTACGGGATCGGTATCGCGCTGCCGCTGCACTCGATGCTGTGCGTGCTGGCCGCGCTGTCGGCGTTCAACCTCGGTAGCCATCTGTGGTGGCGGAAGCGGGTGCAGGTGTCGAACGCGGCGTTGCTCGCCGGGCTGTTGGTCGATGTGGCCTCGCTGACCCTGCAATTGTACCTGAGCGGCGGCATCACCAATCCCTTCGTCTTCCTGTTCCTGCTGCAGGTGGCGCTGGGCACGGTCCTGCTGCGTTCGCCGGCCAGCTGGATACTGGCGGCCGCAACAGGCGTGTGCGTCGTCGCGCTGATCATGCTGCCGACGCCGATCGAAATCGCCGCCCATCCCGGCGACGGCATGTCCGATCATTACGTGCAGGGGCTGTTGATCTGCTTCCTGCTGCTGGACGCGCTGCTGGTGGTGTTCATCGGCCGCATCGGCGGCATCCTGCGCGAGCGCGATGCCCGTCTGGCCGAACTGCGTCAGCGCGCTGCCGAGGAAGAGCACATCGTGCGCATGGGCCTGCTCGCGTCGGGCGCGGCGCACGAACTGGGCACGCCGCTGTCGACGCTGTCGGTCATCCTCGGCGACTGGCGGCATCTGCCTTCGTTCGCATCCGATGCCGAGCTGTCGCACGACGTCGAGGAAATGCAGATGCAGGTGGCGCGCTGCAAATCCATCGTCACCAACATCCTGCTCGCGGCGGGCAAGACCCGCGGAGAATCGCCTGTCGAGACGACCCTGCACGCGCTGCTGGACGACATGGCCGAGGAATGGCGCACGCTGCGCAACGCCGCCGGATTCCGCTACACGCGGCGGTGCGCCGACGATCCGCGCATCGTGTCGGATGCCGGCCTGAGGCAGATGGTCTTCAATGTGCTGGATAACGCCCTGGAGGTCTCGCCCGGATGGGTGTCGCTGGACGCGCACTGCCGCGATGGCGAACTGGTCATCGATATCAGCGATGCCGGCCCCGGGTTCGCAGCGGACGTGCTCGAACGACTGGGCACGCCGTACAACTCGACCAAGGGCCGTCCCGGCGGCGGACTTGGACTGTTCCTCTCGGTGAACGTCGCGCGTACGCTGGGCGGCAGCCTGACGGCGCACAATCGGCGCCAAGGCGGCACCATGGTGACCCTGACCCTGCCGCTTTCGGCGATCGCCCTCGAGGAGCGCGACGATGACCAATGAACGCAACCTCTTGATCATCGAAGATGACGCCGCCTTCGCGCGCACGCTGGTACGTTCGTTCGAGCGCAGGGGCTACACGGTGCGCCACCTGACCGGAGAAGACGGGCTGTCGGCATTGCTCGAAACCTTCGCGCCCACCCACGCCGTGGTCGATCTCAAGCTCGCCGGCAATTCCTCCGGATTGTCCTGCGTGCAGGCGCTGCACGAGCACGATCCCGACATGATCATCGTGGTATTGACCGGATACGCCAGCATCGCGACCGCGGTCGAAGCGATCAAGCTCGGCGCCCGCCACTATCTGGCCAAACCCTCCAACACCGACGACATCGAGGCCGCGTTCCAGCGCGCCGTCGGCAATGCCGATGTCGAACTCACGGGCCGCAAGACCTCGATCAAGACCCTGGAGTGGGAGCACATCCACGAGACCCTGGCCGAAACCGGCTTCAACATCTCCGAAGCCGCGCGCCGCTTGGGACTGCACCGGCGGACGCTGGCGCGGAAGCTGGAGAAGCAGCGGATCAAGTGAATCTCAGGGTGGTCCCGAACATGGGTAGAAGCATGGGTAAGATCGACGCCCAGAAAAAAACCCTCGAATAATCAGGGGTTTTTTCCGAAATCTGGCGGAGAGAGGAGAATTGACTCGGGCCATCCATGGCCCTCGCCCTTCGGGCAGCTTCGCTGTGCACATCGGCAATCCTGCCGATGTGTCGAACCCTGTGCGTTCGTCCACCCGCTGCTCTCCGCCAGATACGCAAAAGCCCCCTTTCGGGGGCCTTGGCGTATCTGGCGGAGAGAGGGGGACACGGTATCCCCAGCCCTAACCTCTTGAAATCACTAGCAAGACACCGACCGGCATGTGTCCTAATCAGTGTCCGGGGATTATACCAGCCCCGCCGAGCTGCCGACAGCCCTGAAATACTCGGCTCCTCCCTCCTGGGAAACCCATTTGAGCTGTGCGACGGAGGTGGTGCTCAGGAGCTACGGTCGCGGCTTGGGTCTCTCAAGCAAGGCGAAACCAACGCATTAAATGCAAAGACCAACTTGACAAGATGCATCGCAGCCTTAGCTTCGGGTAACAACCGTCTCCGGCATACTCATGCGCATCCCACTACTTGATGAGACTCAAAAGCATCTTGCTGGCGCCGGATATGCGCTGCGGCATCCGCCATGCCCTGGTGAAAGCCAAGGTGCGCTCGAACTGATAGATAACGATGGCGACTTGCGGGAAACGTTCCAAAATCTCCTGGATTTTTGGATCTATTGGCTTGCATTTGCGGCGCGAGTGCTGACGCAAGAGGCCCGAATTCGAAAGGTCGTTCGCACCTATTTGTCGCGATCCGCGTGCCAGCGGGTGAAGCTCATCGAGCAACTTGAGGCATATTTGAATGGCTTGGACCGTTCATCCATCGATCTCTTGTTTATTCAGACTGAAAACTACTCTGTTCTACGGCTCCCAAGAAACTGGAAAGCGCGCCTCATTAGCAACCTCAATGGTGACATTCCGAACCCGTGGTTCAACACAGAGGTGATTGATGCCCTCATTGCCGTAGATCCAGGCCTCGGTGTGCGATGGAGCAATCGTAGCCAGATCTACCGTGTATCCGTTGATGCTCTGAATGTCATGCTTAGCCTTCCGAAGAACACGATGGAAGGCGAACATGGCATACGACCCTGCGAACCCCAAGCCTCACTATCCGCTTGGCCCTCTGAGCGCGGCAGTCCAGCACATTGCACGTTTGATTGAAGAAAGAAAGTTTGTCGCATCGCTCGATGAAGAAACATTGACCGCTGGTCTATTCGGAGGTCTAGCGTCATCAGTAGCCTTGTTCGTTGGATGCTACGGGTCGGGTATTGAGGGTGAAACGCGAGAGTGCTCATGGGGGATGTTCAAGAAATCGAGGCCACCCGTAGATTCGCGTGATGACGTGACCGAAAAGCCACAGCGTGTTGAACATGAGGCAGAAAGCGGTGCAGATTTCGCTCTTGTGCTGTGGCAAAGTGCTGACGATGCCCTTGTAGCGATTTTCCAAGCAAAGAAGAGCGAATCTGGGTCTGGCACGCAGCTCCAGATACACAGGAAGGCGAATAAAGCTACAGGTCAAACGCAGTTTGTCGTGTTTGCAGCGATGTGTGACTTGATGAAGGACAGAAAGTCTGATTCACCAACGCTTATTGATATAGACGGCGCGATCGGAGCCTTCCGGGATTTGTCACCTGTCGATCGCAAAAGGCAGGTTGATACGTTCGATTGGGGTCACTATTTGGTTTATGAGCAGGGTGTGCCCGTGTGCGTCCCGATAACTGCCGTCAGCTCGGACGCCATCGAGAAGGAAGTCAAAGGCAAGCCGGCTAAGACAATCCCGCGAAGGGATTGGCATGCAATGCAGACCTTCCCGGCGCTCTTGCAAGCAGGCGTGCAGGGGCAAGAGAGTGGATGGCTCAAAATGACGAGGGAGCAAATCGAAGGGTTGTTGCCGCAACTGATCGGTCTCATGGATGTATATGAGACAAGCGAGGGTGGTGGTTCGGGGCTTACGCCATCAGACCCGTCAAAGGTGTCGACCAGCATCAAGGCGCCGGCGAGCACGCGGGCACAGGCCTACAAGCTCTCACGCGTCATCAGTGGTGAGACAACGCCCGCACCGGGCTCGCGGCCCGGCTCTGGAAACAAACCTTCTCGTCCTTAATACTTCTCACGCGGCAACGATCGGACTGCGCCGCGCAAAAAGCGTTTAGGACATTTGAAGTCTGGGTTGTGTGTCAGCTTTCAACGCTGCCACCCTCACCGAGCCCCACAGATACACGGGCAAATAGGTCACCAAGAACCCAGCCCCCATCGTCACCAGGGTGGCCGCAAAGAACCCCATGGACAGGAACGGGTAGGCCTTGTGGATAGCGCCCATTCCCCAGGCACTCCGGAAGCCGCGGGCACTGTTCAACGCCACCACAGCGCGCCCCACCTTGAGCACGTCCAGCGTGCCTTGACCGGTCACGGTCGGGCTGGGATAGCGCCACTGCTCAAGCAGCGCGTCCGGCACCACTGCCGTGCCCACGGCGACGCCTCCGATGGTGACGTTCGGGAAGATCTGGCACTCGCGCCCGTCGGTGGGGTCTCCTTTCCAGCGGACGCTCCCAGAGAATCGGCCGCTCTTTGACTGACCCAGCCAAGCCCACAGGGCGCCACCGATGACCGGCACCAAGACGTAGCCGGCGCCGCTACTAAACAGCAACCAGGCGAGGAGTCCGACCGACTGAAGCCAAGCGGGTGCGGGATCCGAAGGTCCCCAGCCGCCAAGGACCGATTGCTTGAACAGCCAGCCCAGGCCGACCATGACGGCAAGGGTGACCAAGAAGCCCACGAGGAAGCGCTTCATGTCAGGCGCCCTCCCAGTTCACGATGGCCCAATCGCCAGCCGTGTTCTTGCGGAAGGTCATCACCCCCTTCAAAGGCGCCTCTTTGTCGTCGGGGGTCGTCGGGGCATCGTTGACGTATCCGCGGACGACAAGGGTGCCGCCCAGGGTGCACTTGTAGAACTCAGAGGTTTCGGGGGTGGCGCCCTGGACACAGTCGGCCGTGAAGCCCTTCATGTCCTTAAGTTCCATCCTCCCGCCTGGCGTAGCGCCGGCCTGACGGTCCAGCTCGGCCTGGACTACCTTGCGAACGTCCTCCTTCCCAGGAGCGCTGTTGGCGCAACCTGAGGCGGCGATCGAGAAGAGCAGGGTGCCGACGGCAACTACTTTGTTCATGGGAAGCCCCTTGTGACGTAGCGGGGTGCTACATTTCACGAAGAGTCTGCCATATGGAGGAGACCGCAGTCATGCTCTTGCTGACCGCCGATCGCAAACGTTCACGTGCCCAAGGCCAAAGCTCCACCCTCCGCCCGCAGCCTGTTTGCCGCCCGCCTCAAACAGGCGCGCGAGCTGCGGGGCATCCCAAGCCAACGGGCGTTGGGGGTGTTGATGGGGCTCAATAAGAAGCTGGCCAGCAGCCGGGTCAATCGCTACGAGAACGAAACCAGCGGCATCGACCTCGATGCCTTAGGCAAGCTGGCGGAGACCTTGAACGTCCCGATGGCATTCCTGGTGGCCGAGGACGACCTTGTGGCGCAGGCCATCTTGGCGTTGTCCAAGCTGCCCAAGGCTAAGCGGGCAAGGGCGGTAGATGCTTTAGTAATGCTGTCTGCAGGCCAGGCTGACTAGATTTGCTCCGGTAGAACGGCGCACCCGCGTCTTGATTATGGCTTAATCTCGCTAGCAAAGAGCTCGGAGAGCAGGATATGGACCGTCTGATTTTTGCAGTGATCCATTCGCTTGAGAAAGAAGCGCAATCAAACGTAGCGCGGGTCCGGCATGCGCCGGCTCCTTTGGATGTGAGCATTCCCCAGGTTGTATCCCTCGCTGAACAGCTGTCTCGTCTCGTCGGGCGAGACGGGAGCACCGTATTCTGGGGTCAGTTCGGTGCAAACAATCGAGAAGGGCAGTTTCCAGGAGCTGTTGAGAACCTGACAGCAAGTATTGATCTGGCAACGTTCCTGACGGTGAGTGAGGTCGCTATGGCCGAACTCGTCGCCGCAGCGCGCGACGAGCGGCTGGCGACGGGAGGTTTCGTGTGCTTCGTAGTCTACGAAGTGGGCGGTAGCCAGTTTCTCCTTGTGGCTATGATTAAGGAGCGAGGAGCACTCACCTTGTCAGACGACATGGTTCCCACTGAGATTCGGGAGATTGATTTATCGAAGCTCCACCAGGCAGCACGAGTCAATTTGGGCCGGTATGAGGAGTTCCTGTCTCGCGGCCCTGATGCGGTTGATGCGGAGGACGTGGAAAGGACCTACTTGTGTTTCATAAATAAAGGGCTGCGCAACGAGGTAGCCAAATACTTCATTGAGGCACTTGGTTGCGAAAAAGGCGTGTCCTCTACGCGCGCTACGCGCTCTGCCGTGGATGCGGTGAAGAAGTTTGTTTCGTCAAAACCTGAGATCAAGGCGCACGCGCGCAAGGTACGCCGGGCCGTGATTGACCATATGGCTGCCCTGCCGGATGGTGCGACAATGACCGTCGGCACGCTGGTCTCGGTGGTCCGAGTGACGTTGGGAGACGATCACAGCGAGCATCTTGAAGAGCTAAGTACTTATCTCAACGGTGAAGACGCGCAGGTTCCGCACTCTTTCGTGGTCAGTGCTCAATACATCAAGTCCGTTACGCGGATCACAGCGCAAGCGGATGGCTGGAAGTTGTCTTTCGAAGACACCGAGATAAGCGAAACAGAAGGGCCGCTCATCTATAACCGGGGGGAGAAATCCCTCAGGATTCGACGTCTACCGGACGAGACGATCAAGAAGATCGAAGCCACATTGGATCAGCGCGCATAGGAGCTAGGTGGTGTTCGAGCGAGTCGTCAATCTCTACCGGAAAAGCGGACGTCCAATCGTCGAAGAGGGTGCTTTCTCGTTCGACGGTCCGCTAACGCCTGAACTTCGCGCGGCTATCGAGGGTTGTCAAGGTATTTCTGCAGCATCTGGCTATTTTGAGGAAGGTCCCGATTACGGCCAAGGCCTAGTGTCGTTCACTTGGCGCTTGTCAGCCAACGAGTTCGGTCGATTTTATCGGGACGTCTACGATTTCATCGAAGGGTCAGAAAAACTTAGTGCCGGACAGGTACCTGAGCACTATTATCTTATTCAAGAGGATGTCCTCGGGGGCGTCGATCCTCCTACGCCAGAGCTGGGCGTGGCGTTGGCGATCAGTAGGATGATTGGCGGTTTGGCGAAGCTCTCTCTCAGTAGTTCAGCGTTTGATTCCGGTCGCAGGAAATTGCTGTTCGTTCTCCCGGCAGCCGCCGACGTTGCTCCACGCACGGTGGAAATTGACACAACCATTACGCGAGCGTGTTTGCATGCGGACAAGCCCGACGTAACGCTTCTGGAAGCCATGACGGCCGAAGAGGAGGGGCGGCTGCACATCAACGAGCATCGGCAACTCTTCAGGATCTCGATAGCAAGCGTGTTGGCAAGGAAGCGCGAAGACGTATCGGAAAGTCCCTTCCAATTTTTGGTCTGCTCGTGGGCCGAAGTGCTCAAGACGTATCAGATGAATGCGGATTGCTACGTCCAGAAGTTCTCATTTGAAAAGCTTCGTGGCGAAGTGGCCCGCATCGAATTGGATTACGCCACGCGCATGGCCGCGGTGCTGGGCGACGGATCGGGAAAGATTCTGGCGCTTCCCATCTCGTTAGGCGGTTTGGCCGGAGTATGGGCAACTACCGACGTGTTCACGGCGCTTGGCTTGGTTGTAGGTCTGGTGTTGATCTCTTTGCTGTTAAGCGGGTTGCTGCACAATCAAAAGCTCGCTTCTGCGCGTGTGGAGGCAGGTTTCGCTCTAGCCATGGGTGATGTTGACGGCAGTCTGGCAAAGTATCCGCAGTCCTTGCAGTCGGCCATTGATCAAGCGAGAAAGGGGTTTGCGCGCCAACTTACCTTCTTACGCAAAGTGCACAACATAGTGCATCCCTTGGCCTGGTTTCCGGCTATCGCCGGCACCGTGATGGCTGTGCTGAAGTTTGGGTTGAACTCGTTGTATGCGATCGTTCCGGCGTTGCTTGTTTGCATCGTTGTGTTCGCTTACATGCGCGAACGAAAAGACGGTTCGACGGGTCGTTAAAGCGCTTGCAAAAACACCGGATTATCCAATAGATGATCAAGTTTTCTGCACTCGCTAGCCGCTGCCGAAAGTTTGCAGTTTCGTTTTCAGGGGGCGTGACATGAATACGGTCGTTCAGCCGGCGATTGAAAAGTTCTTCTTGGCTACTGCTGAGGCGCTCAACACCCTCAACGAAAAGAACCTCTACGGGGCAGGGTTGGTGGTCGCCTATTCGGCGATCGACTCGCTGGCGCTTTTGGATGCGCCCTCAAATCAGATTGAGGCCACAAGTGAGTCTTTCAAAGCGTGGGTTGATAAATACCTGAACAAGCAAAAGGGCGTCACCTTCACTTCCAACGATCTGTGGGCGGCTCGCTGCGCAGTCCTGCACACCTCTACCTCAGAGTCCAACCTCTCGCGGACGGGCCGCGCAAAGCAGCTTCAGTACTACAACGGCGACAGCAGTCACCCTGAAGCGCACAATTTCGTAGCTAGGGTTCAAGCCATTGACGGAGGCATCCATATCGCCGTCAACTTGACCGATCTGTTCGCAGCGTTGATAGCAGCCATGATGGAATTCGCGCCAGACCTCTCCGCCAAGTGTTACCAGGATGCGGCCTGCGATGCACGACTGCGTAAGGTGCTTCTGCTCGCGACCATCTGAGAACCGGGGCTGCGCCCATCAGGGATAGAACTTTGCACGCGGTCCCAGCGCTGCCTTGAACTGCCCCCGCTTGTAGACGGGAAGCTCCACCGGAGGCCTGTAGCTCTCGAGAACACGTATCTGCTTAGTCCTGGCGACGGCCGGCTTCTTGTGGAAGTAGGCCTCGTGCAGCACAGGCACCTTCTTACTCAATGAGTGACCCGTAACCAAGGCGATATCCTCGTCCGAGATGCCTTGATGATGCATTTCTGTGGCGAATGTGTGCCGGAACGCGTGAAATCCCACACCTTTTGCAAACCCCAATCCCTTCAGGTAGCCGCTGAACTGGTTGAGCAAGCCTTGGCTGTAACGAGCGTTGGTTTGGCCCGTCTTCTTGTTGACGCCGGCCGACAGGTGCGGGAAGAGTCGCACATGCCCGCAGTCCTTCATGTCAGCGAGGAAGTCGAGAAAGCCGGCATCGAGCAGTGGCTGGGGGATAGGGATGGTGCGCACCGCGGCACGCCCCTTGAGGCTTTGCCGGCTTCTTACACGCGTATGGTGAGCTAGATCCGCGTCCACCGTCTTTCGGAACGCGATGCACCATGTCCCGCATTCCTGGAGGATGTCGGCGACCTTGAGTTGCGATACCTCATTGATGCGCGCGCCGGTGTAGAGACCAATCATGGGAGCCCACCACCGATGCGGATGTAGGCGCGCCCAAGCCACGTAGCGCTCGGGAGCGAAGATTCGTTGCAGGTCCTCTTCATCGAAGAGGCGCTCGGGCCTGTTCGGGTCAACGACGAGGTCTTTCTTGATTTCAGCGAACGCGGCCATCGGTGAAGCCGGAATGGCATGGGTGCGCACCATTTGGTTGAAGAAGGAAACTAGGAAACGACGATGCTTTTCCAACGTGGCCGGAGCGGGCGGCGGGACGTTGAGCCGCTTGCCTTCAGAAATGGCGTCTGTGTAGCCCACCATCCGCATGTCGGGCGACGAGGTCAGCCCAGGTGGAGCCCAGCGCAGAAGGTCCCAAAGCTCATACATGTGTTTGTGGTCGATGCGTGACACCGGAACATCGCCACACGTCAACTTGAGCAGCTTGAGCGTGCGCGCCGTGGATTCGATGGTGTCTGGTTGCAGGCAACGGCGCTCCATGTCGCCTAGGTGGTCCTTGATTTCCACAGAGAGCAGCCGGGCAGGCGTGGCGACGGGAAGCGGTTCGGGATAGCGGGTGCCGTTCTTGCCGGTGCCGATGCGGCGTGTCTTGTCCAGGACCGTTTGGAAGAACTCTTGCGTATTGATGGCGGCTTCTCGGCCAGCAATGTTGATTTCTTCGATACTCACCCGGCCGATGCGGATCCCCTTCATGTGGAGCGTGCCGAAGGGATTGGCGATGTAGTCTTGCAGTGCTTCGTCTGTGGTATTGCTCATGTCTTCGCTTCCATTGTTCCAATGGAAGTAGGGATAAAACAGGGCGAAGATTCGTCAACCCACGAATTACAGATTTGTTCGCGATAGGTCTTCGCCTTAGGCATTGACCAACGAGCGCACTTTCATCGCGATTGAGTGCAGCAGTGTTCTTGATTTCTACGTGAGCAAAGATCCATTCGGATCAGTCGCTTGCGTGAGTGTGGAGACCAATGCTCACGCATTTTTTGGAGTCATTACTGTACTGTTTAACGCATACCTAGGCATTGCATTTTTAGCCAACTGCCAGCTGAACAAGGCGCATTCTTTAGTCAATTTCGAACTGAGACACTACCCCCTCGCCAGACCGATGTAGACCCGCGAGCGTCTAGCAGGTAGAGCTGCCGCACATGCCGCCGCGCATACCGTCACGCGCCTGGTCTGTGCCGCAGAGTGCTGCAACCGATCACGCTCAAGCTGTGCAGCCGAGCAGGGCGCTTGGCGGCCCGTGACCTATCCAACCGCCGCCATGCAATGTGTTGCTAGGGCAGCGCGATCGTTTCGCGCGCCCACATCCGACTTGTTCAACTCAGCAGCACTGCACCGCACTCCTACGGCAGCTACCTTCCCACCGTCCCAGGGCGGTCAGCCTTCCGTCCCACACCGCCTCTCATGCCCGACTGCCAGATGAGCCTCAGGCCAAGGCCTGCCGGTTCCGTAAACCCGTGCGTGCGCTTCATCGCATCCACCGCCTCTAACGCCTCTCAAGGGGGACCTTCGCTTCGCTCGGCAGGGCCGCAAGGGCAAGCCTCCTCCTCGTTGTTTCGGCCCGCACTGTGCGCGGCTGACGCCGTGCTCGCTTTCGGGTGCGCCCCCACCTAACCGCTCCGCCTGCCGGGCCCCACGAGGCGCATCCCGCGCCGGTGGAAGCCAAGAGATGAAGCGCACGACGGACACCCGGGCTCAATACCAGTTGGACATGGACGAAGAGGGCATCCTGCTGGCGGCAGCGAACATCCTGGAGCGTCGGCTTTTACGGGAAGGCGCACTGACTGACCCCAACGCGGCCGCTTCTTACCTCAAAGCACGCTGCGCCGCGCTATCGCACGAAGTCTTCGGCGTCGTGTTCTTAGACACCCAGCACCGGATCATCGCCACCGAGCACCTCTTCACCGGCACCATCGATGGCTGCGAAGTCCACCCGAGGCTTGTCGCCCAACGCGCGCTGCATCACAACGCAGCCTCCCTAGTGCTCTTCCACAACCACCCGTCCGGCAACCCTGAGCCAAGTGCAGCCGACCGGACGATCACGGTTCGGTTGAAGCAGGCGCTCGCACTGCTGGACATCAGGATCCTAGACCACCTGGTGATCGGTGGCCTTTCCACCACCAGCATGGCGGCACGGGGGTGGGTGTAGCCCACCCTTTCGCCGTCTTTAGGGCAATGAAAGCGGCCGGAAACGCAATCGTCTGCAATCGACATCGGATGTTCTTTTGGCCTAGCCGCGCGAGAACGCTTGGCGGAGCAAAGGGGCTACTGCTATAAACATGTTTCCCTAGCACCACCGCGCATCCACACGGACGTTTGCAATGAACGAACAAGTCAAATCTCAGGCGTATTGCGACTTCGAACACGGCATCCAAGACGCTCAAGACCTTCTGGATCATTACGACAAACTCAACGAAGAATCACGTCCGCCGCCGGTCGCGGAAGTGTTGAAACGAACGAGTTTGGTTATGGCTCTTACGGCACTGGAGACTTACATGGAAGATCGGATCTTAGAGGCCGCGGGACGTCTCGTCGGCGTGGACAAGGATGCCGGACGGCTGGCCAACTACTACCGAAAGTCGCTGGAGCAGCATCTCAAGAAGTTTCATTCGCCGACCGTCGAACGGATCCGCCTGTTGTTCAAGACATTTCTAGATATGGATGTGACTGACGGGTGGACTTGGTCTAACTACACGCCAGAAACTGCGAAAGCGAAGTTGGACGAGATCAACCACAAGCGAGGGCTTGTCGCGCACCGGTCGAGCCGCCCTCGGGTAGGCAACTCAACCGCGCATGCGGTGACCCGCGAAGATCTGAGGAAGCACATCCGGTTTATCCGTGATCTGGTCGCAGCGACCGACAAATACCTCGCAGAGAGAATTTAAGTTCGCTGAGGGTGCTGCAGTCAACCGGCAGGCTAGCGCGTAGCTTACCGAGTCCCGCCTGCAACTCGGCCTGCAAGACGTATGTCCATGTAGGAGTTTTCCTACCCGGAGGCGCGGCGGTTCCCTATGGTCGAATTCTTGGGACAACGGCAATCTACGCCGGTCGATTACGCGACCGCACCCGAGATTGGAACCACACCGCCTGCCTTTGGCACCGCGGTGCCGTGAAGGGAGCCGAGGCATGTCCTCACCGTCCGCCGAAAGATCCGAATGCCCCTCTTGGGGGCATTCTTGTTTGGGCCGCCTCTCACGGTATCGGTTCGCGCTTCACGACACGTTGGCCCTTGACTGGTAAAGCTCGGGACCAGGAGGTGGCATGCGCCGCTTTGTTCAAGCCATAGCCTCATCGACCGACTTGCCGGAGAAGTGGCCGGTGGAGCTGCGCGAAGCGATTGCCGCCTCGCTGGACCACTACAACCTGGGTAAGGGCGATGAGGCTTGGGTGGTGCGGTCGGTCGACGGCGCCCTGCTGGCCACGCGCATGCGGTGGGGGCTCATCCCTCGCTGGTCAAAGACCCCAGAGACGCCCTACAGCACGGTAACGGCCCGACTTGAACGCGCAGCGCGCAGCCGTATCTTCGGAAAGACGTGGCAGACCCAGCACTGCATCGTGCCCTTGACGGGCTATTACAAGTGGGACCGCACGGTGAGACCGGCGGAGCCGCACTTCATCCAAGCGGAAGATGGCCAAGTGCTGTGCGCGGCCGGCCTGTGGGAGCGTTGGGAGCGGGAGGATGCAGAGGATCCGCCCTTTGAGAGCTTCGCCATCCTGACGCACCCCAATGCAGCCATCCCGGCGCCGCTGACCCCAGACGGCCCCGTGTTCATTTCGGGATTAGCGGAACGGGCCTGGCTAAGTGGCCCGCAGCTGCTTGCGGGGGCCGCACTGCGCTTGGCGACCACGCCGGCGCTGAGCTCCTACCCAGTGTCGCACGCTTACCGGGACCGGGCGAGGTCGGACTACACGCTCATCGAGCCGCGCGAGGCGTCGGACTACCTATTGCCGGGGCCGGAGATGGCCGACGAGGTGGATGACGAAGACTGACGGAGCCGGCGACTTCCACCACAAGTCGTCGGACAGCCTGTCGCTATCGGCAGGCTACTGGGCAGTGCAGGTGTTTTTTCGACCCCTAGCGCACGCGCCACGCAATTGGACGGCGACAATTCATTGGTCGCGCCTCTGAGCCTATTGCACTGCTAATATCCTTCGAATGTCATTCGGCATCGCAATCAACTACAGCGTGATCATCAGTCATGTCCGAACACGATAGCAGCGGCGAAATAGTCGAGACGGACGGGCCGAAAGGAACGGGTTACCTTCGGCTGGAAGACGTCCAGATGTTGGTGACCGACCGCCATCTGCGCCTAGCGTTCTTCGTTACGGCTCTGCCGCTTGAACTCTCCGCGGTCCGCGCTCATATGACCAACCTTGGGGGCGTTCGCGCCCACGATGGCACAATCTTGGAATGCGGCAGATTCTCAGACCGCGGCCAGGAATGGTTGGTAGTAGTAGGAGAAACCGGCGCTGGAACCCACAACGCCCAGCAGGTCGTATCTACGGGGCACATTACCTTTAGCTCGCTTGGCAAGTTCGAATTGATGATTTTCGTCGGCATCGGCGGATCAAGGAAGAAGGGCGCGGGCATCGGCAGTGTCGTGGCCGCCGACAAGGTCTATTACCCGTATGGTGGCAAATACACCGGGGGCGCCCTCGCAAACCGACCGACATCTGTCTTGATGGATCACGAACTAGTCAATATCGCCCGGAAGATCATCCGCGACGAAACTTGGCCAGCCCGGATTTTGGCTTTCCGAAAGGGGCCGGCACCGGGCGACGAAGCTTATCCAGTACCGATGCCTCCAGACGCGAAGGTTGCGCCGATCGCGTCAATTGAGGCGGTCCTTGACGACCCAACGAGTCCCCTCGAGGAACTGCTGAAGACCAGCTACGGTGACACACACGTTGTCGAAATGGAGGGCTATGGCGCTGTATTCATTGCTCACACGGAGCGCACGCCTGGGATGATCGTGCGCGGCGTCTCCGACATGACCAACCAGAAGTCCGACGACGATGACGAGATTTACCAGCCGATTGCGGCGAGCCACGCGGCCGCCTTCGCGTTCGAGATGTTGATCCATTGGGGCATGCATAACGGCCTGCCGCAGTCAGCATCGCGCCTTGCTCCTGCACCCAATGGGGCGCAGGCGGAAAAAACCACGCCGCGAACAGACGCGATTGGTCTAAAGTCAGCCGACATATCAAACAAATTGTGGACCGCTGCCGATCGTTCGGTTGTGTTGGATGTTCGGCCGCTCGATGAAGTCCCATACGCTACGACCAAATTCGAGATTTCTGTGGTTTTGAACATTACGGCCGACTTCGGGCCGGACGATCAGAAACGGCTCGATCGGCTACAAAAAACGCTTCGTGAACTCTCAGGCAGTCAGCAGATTGAGATCGTTGAAGCTCGCGCCGGTTCACTTGTTCTTTTCGTCGCCGATCCCGACAGTGCGCTCGTTCGATTCGGCGAACGACGCTTAAGAGAAGGGCTCTTGCAGGTCGAGAACGTGGAACTGATCGGCATGATGCCGATCAAAGCCTACGAGGTCCGCCAGAATTACCTCGCGGAGTTTGACTCAACATCAGCGGAACTTCTCAGTTGGCGAACCACGTTGCCCGATGGTGAACGGCTTGAACGCCCCGAGCTTGAAACGCTGAGCACTCGAATCGATAGCAATGTTCGGTCGACGACCGCACTGATCGGACCTCCAGGCGCAGGAAAATCCGCACTACTCGCCACGCTTGGTAAAAATTTCCATGCAGCCGGCTGGCCGGTCCTTGCATTGAAGGCTGACCTGTTGGACCCCGACATTGCCAGCGAAAGGGACCTGCGAGAAAGGCTAGGTCTTTCCGCTGATCCTTCCGTTATGGTTCGTGATTTAGCAGCGTTTGGACCTGTCTTGCTCATTATCGATCAGTTGGATGCGCTGGCGGGATATCTCGATATCAAGACAGCCAGGCTCAGCATCCTTCTAAACTTGGTGCGACGACTTGGAAACGTTAATAACGTCCATGTCGTGCTTTCTTCGAGGATCTTCGAGTTTCAGCACGATGTTCGCCTGAGAGCGGTGGATGCAGAGAGCATCATGCTCGAGTTACCTCCTTGGAGCGAGGTGTTGCCGGTGCTCGAAGCGCGAGGGGTTGCTGCCGCCGGGTGGCCAGCCGACGCGCAGGAAGTCATGCGGTCACCACAGGCGCTCGCAACCTATCTCCAGCTCAGCATTCGAGATACCTCCGTGCCCTTTGCCAGCTATCAGCTGATGCTCGATCGGCTATGGGAGGAGCGGGTCTTGACCAGCGGCGATGCCGGCGAGCGCGACCGGTTGGCATCCGACATAGCAGAAACGATGGCTGAGCAAGAGAGCCTGTGGATAGCCACAGCCCGGTTCGCAGACCGCCCGGTTGTGATGCAGGCACTTATTGCCGCGGGCATCCTAGTCACGCTCCACACCAGTATCGGGTTTTCACATCAGACGCTTTTCGATTTCACGCTCGCTCGCAGCTTCGCGCGCGAGCCCGGGCGTCTTTCTACGTTTGCGACGGAACGCCAGGACTCCCTGTTCTTGCGACCCAAGTTGTGGGCGGGCCTGACCTATCTCCGCGGCGCCGACCGTGACCTCTACCACCGGGAACTCGAGACAATCTGGCGGACACCGGTACTCCGCGTCCATTTGCGCATCCTTATCGTCGATTTCCTCGGCTCGCAGTTGGATCCGAGCGATCGAGAAGCTTTGGTCATGGAGACGGCGCTTGATAGTCAAAGAACCCGTCTTCGTGCATTCAAATCGCTAGCGGGCAGCCAAGGCTGGTTTGACCGTTTGGCCAACGGCCGAATTGCTTCCGCAATGAGATCAGATCAGGCGTTGTCAAACGCTCAGGTCGAAATCTTGGCGCGGGCTTTTCCCAGCGCCCCAGATATAGTTGTGCGGCTGATCCGTGAGAACTGGCTGTCGGATCCGGGCAACGACTCCCGCACCTGGTCGGTCATACAGTGGCTTCCACACTTGACGGATGAGTGCTTGTCTGTCGCGCTTACCATCATTGGCCGCACTGACATGTCGAGCTCGATGATTGATCATGTCGCTGGTTCAATAGCGGTCGAGCAACCGGTAGCGGCGTTGCGCTTGATGCGCGCGCGACTAGATCGTGACCTTGCCAATGCTGTCGCTGAGTCGGAGGCTCGCCATAGTGCCGCCTCCCTAATTGACAATTCCAACGAGGCCGAGCGAATCGCATCTCAGATAGCGGAGCTTCGCGACCCGTTGCGAAACCTAATTGAGAACAGCAACCAATGGGATAGCCTGCCCGGCATTGCCGAAAAGTGGCCACAAGCGACACTTGATGTAATTTTCCCTTGGTTTACTAATGCTTTGGAGGCGCTTGACCGGCTTACTGAGCGGAGCTATCTATTGGGCTACCCACTGCGCGTGGAGGCTGACTTCCGGTTTGAAAGCGAAAATAATCTAGAGCTTCCGGAAAGCTCGATTCTCGCTGCTTTGCGAATTTCTGTTGAAGGTCTAGCTGCCACGGACACTAACGCTTTCCGGGCATGGATGGCTCAGAGTGAGACGATCTCGCTTACACCGATTCAAAGGCTTATTGCTCACGGCATAGCGCATCGTCCACAGGAATATGCGCAAGATGGCTTTGACTTTGTGCTTGCCGATGAGCGCCGCTATTTTCTGGGCTCCTACCGAGATCTGCGTGGAACGATTAAGAGGATGGTCGCAGCGGTAAGTCCTTATTGGACGCTTGAACAGGTTGCAATGTTTGAAGAACGAGTGCGTTCCTTCTCCCCGCCGCCTCCTGCAGATGAGAAGAATCCGAAGAAACGGATGAGTTGGCGACATATCATGCGCAGGACGCAACTCGACATCCTACGTTCCCTGCCGGTGCGCCAGCGCTCGTCAGATGTCGCTCGCCAGATAAACGAAGACGAACGGCGATATGGACAGGAGCGCGCCGGCGTGAGCTTTAGCGGCGTCCGAACGATCGGCTCTGTACTTGAGGCCGATGCCATGGCAAAGGCTCGCGACGATGACATCATTAATGCCTTCGTCGGATTGCCAGATGTCACTGGTTGGGACAATCCCAAGAACTGGGCGACTGGTGGCAATGTTCAGTTGGCACGGGCCTTCGCAACGTTCGCAAAGAATCATGCGGAGCGAGCGATCCGCATACTTTCGCATCTCGACGCTGCCAACGGGACACGTGCCGCCGCGTATGCGATTGAGACGCTATCCGAGGCCGGGGCGCCGGCTACCGTCTCCGACCTCGTCCGAAACGTCGTCGGGCGAGGTTTCGACGGCGAAGAGTTCAGACATTCAGTGGCTCGCGGGCTAGAGCGCATGACTCAACGGGGTGTGCAAGTCGACGACGACCTCATCACTTTGCTTGAACATTGGGTTAGCCATCCCCCTGCCGCGGGGGAAGGGGATATGCACGATGGCAACACCGAGCAAGACGATGATGCGCGGGACGCGAGCAGTGATGATAGCGGAGTAGGACTCGTAGAGCGCAGTCTCCTCTGGAGCTACGGTGGAGTCCGCGCTGTCCCCGGCGGGAATGTGCCCGTGGCGGATGCGATTGTTCGAATCCGACTGTCTCGCGGCCAGCCCGACCAAGCCGTCGCATTCTTATCGACGTATTTGGATCAGGAAAAGAACATTGAGGCGTGGGACATCATGGCGCGCCATTTCTACTGCCTCGGCGCCGCAGATCCAAGGCGGCGCGAAGCGCTTTTAGAAAGGGTGTTCGTCGAGGTGCGCGGCATAGTTGGCAGTATGCTTTTTGCGCAATTCTTTGCGTGGGCCCAGCAGAAGGATCATGCCCTCATCGAAAGGCACATTGATGCGTGGCGTGACGACACTTCTAGTTCGGCCCGCCAAGCCTATGGCGAGATCGTCGCGCTAGATGCACTGACACGTCCGCAGCATTCCTCCTCCGTCAGCCGCCTTGAAAAAATTATGCATGAACCTGCGGCTACGCATGAGCGGGCAGGGGCGAGCCTTTCCGCCGCGCACGTTTTTTCAGAAGATCCGGAGCGGCGCAATGGCGCTGCTGCGCTGCTGGTCCGAGGACTCGAATCCCAAGATCCGAGTGCGTGGACCGCCGTTCTCGAAGTGTTTCGACTGATCGAGGTTCTTCAGCCCGATGAAGCGACTCGCGTTCTGCTGCGCGCGGTGGCCAACGGGCTATCGCAATCGCCTGAGTTGGACGCAACGTTTATAGCTGACCGACTGGCTACGCTTTTGCCGCACGAAGCACCGCTAGTGGGTGAGATTGCGCTTGGCCTCGTCACAAAGTGGGAGGCGGAGCTTGGAGATATGCGGACTGCGACGGCGATGGCAGCATCAGCCTTGGTCGATCTAGCGATTACGCTCCATCGCCTGGGACCCGAAACGCGAGAAACTGGCCTACAGTTATTCGAGCAACTTATCGATGTTGATGCCTATGGAGCGCGCCGGACACTCGACGAAATCGACAACCGATTTCACTCGACGGCCCCGGCCGCCCGCCGTCGCGTCCGTCGTCGATCTGAAGTTTCACCGCGTCGGCGCCGCCGGCTTCCATAGCCGCCCAACTTCGACTTGAATCCTTTATCTATAGAGAAATGACGCAGTCCCTCAGCTCGCCAATGGCGTTCGCTTCGCCTTTGCGGACAAATACGCGGCTGGGCAATAGACGAAGCATTGGGAGTTCGCTTCATCAAAGTAGCGATGTCATGCGAAAGCGGTGATAGGCGCGCGGCTACTTTCACGGGCGATCATTATGACCTAACTCTCGACCGGCGCCGCACTGCGGAAAGCGATCACGTATCGTCTCTAAACGACCCCGGATCACAATGTCGTCGGGAGGCGTCAGGCCAGCGGAAGTTTCAAGACGACGAGCGATGTTTAGCACGTGCAACGCCATACGCGCATAGCCGGACTGCCTTTCAGCGAAGGTATCGCCGAACGGAGGAAAATCGTTGAGCCTTGTGTTGCCGATCGCGCCTGACATGCGTCGGCGTTCAATTGGGAGGCGGAATACTATTTGTAGGTCTTTGCTATCTATCGCATCCCATCGCATGTCCGCAGGCCAAGTGGGAAGGTCAGGCTCTGATACTTGGGCTTCTAGGTATTCTTCACCGTTCTCGTAGCGGCCAGCCATCTGGCCCATATAGGTTCCATCGTCGTATGCGACGTCTTCGCAGCGCTCTGCAAAAATTCGCAGCTCTGCGGAACACAGGGTTGCTACTAGAAGTCTGCTACGCCCTGTCGCTCGACGCTCCCGCTGCCACTCAATTCCCCAGCTAAGCGCACTGCCTATAATGACGCCGATAAGGGCAAATGCCCCAGACCAGAACACGTCGCTATTCATAAAAGTCTCCATGTGGTTGACTGGCGGCGAGCACCCGGATCGCAAGCCAGTGTGCTGGGTTCGGCCTATTATGCTCGTATGACCAAGATCCTTATTGGCACTGCGAGTTGGACAGATGCCAGCCTGATCAAGTCCAAGCTGTTCTACCCGCCGGAGGCCAAGAGCCCTGAGGACCGGCTGCGCTACTACGCCTCGCAGTTTCCGATCGTCGAGGTCGACAGCAGCTATTACGCGCTGCCTTCGGCTGCAAATGCCGAGAAGTGGGCTGAGCGCACGCCTGATGAGTTCGTCTTCAACATCAAGGCGTTTCGCTTGCTCACTGGGCATCAGACGCCCCAGGCATCGCTGCCCAAGGACATCCAGGGCGAGCTGGCCCTGCATTTTGTCGAGAGCAGAAACCTCTACTACAAGGACACGCCCGCCGAGATCCGCGACGAGATGTGGCGGCGCTACGAGTTGGGCATCCGGCCGCTACGGGAAGCGGGGAAGCTGCGTGCGGTCCACTTCCAGTTCCCTCACTGGGTGCGGCCGGCCAAGGCGACCGTGGCCCACATCGAGGAGTGCGTGCAGCGGTTGGACGGCTACCAGTTGGCCGTGGAGTTTCGGTCGTCAGGCTGGTTCGACGGGCCGCGGGAGCAGGAGACGCTGGACTGGCTGACGGACTTGGGCGTGGTGCACGTCATCGTTGATGAGCCGCAGAAAATTGCCGCGAAGTCAGCCCCGCAGGTGTGGGCCACCACGCGGCCGGATCTGGCCATCGTCCGCCTGCACGGGCGCAATGAGGAAACGTGGGACATCAAGGGTGCGACTGCGGCGTATGACCGGTTCAACTACGACTATACCGACGAGCAGCTGGATGGCTTAGCACGGGACATCGAAGACATTGCTAAGGCGGCGGGTGAGGTGCACGTGATTTTCAATAACAACTTTGAAGATCAAGGCGTGCGAAATGGACGTTCGATTATGCAGAGACTTGCGACTGCCATATGATACGGCGCTTCCTCGCTACTTAAGGCGTGCGATGCGTGCATGCGCCGTCCTTCGATAACTTCGTCCGTAGGAGTGATCCCAACGAAGATTTTTTTTTAATATCCGCTTTCGGTCAGAAGCGGACGCTGAGCCTGGAAAATGAGAACTCGACTCTGACCCGAATGGCACTTACTTAAGGTTCGTCATCTCCGCGAAAGCGGGGATCCAGCGTCTTCAGCTTGGTCGCGAAGGCTAGACGTCACTGGACTCCCGCTTTCGCGGGAATGACGGAATTCGGGACTCCGCGCCTAAGTAAGTGCCATTCCACTCTGACCCCGCATTCCCAGTCGATCAGGGATACCCGCGATGGAGGGTAGGGAAATGAACCTGACCCCATTCGCGCCGAAGAGTGGAGTGACCTGGCTTACGGGGCTGCTTCCAATCGAAGTCGTTCCAGTTCGTAGGCGTTGACGATGATCGACCTCGCAATCTTTACCTCAGGCGCTTCACTGACCCCGCCTTCTTCGAAAGCCTGGTCTATCGTCTGAAGCAGTATTTCCGCTCTGAGCCACTGCGGCGGGTGAGATGCGGAGCCACGGCAGGAGAGTGCGGTTGCATGCTCTTCTGAGATCTTGAGCGAGTTTGATCTCGATAGCTGTCCCATCACGTCTTCGAGTATGGATTTCCTAAGTGTTTCGGGTGTGTTGCTGTAGCTGCCCGTCTTGCCCGTAGTGCAGTTCTTCACTTCGGATGAAAGTGCGTCAGTCAGGACAAGGTAGAGCACCGCGCTATAGGTAAAGAGAGCGTGACTCAGTAGTTCGAGTTCTTCGTCTGGTTTGCCCTCTTCGATTCGTGACACCTGCATCAGAGAAAGGCTGGTGAGATCGGCCAGGATTTCCTGTGGCCAATCGTAGCCAAGCATGATGATTCTTTCCGATCCGCCCTTCGTTGTGGGAATGTCGAAGTTTCTTTTGGTACTGCTCACATGGTTGAGAAGTATGTGCGCATACTCATGGCCGACAATAAATCTGTGCATGCCGTCGATTTGTGTCGATAGGATGAAAGTCTCAAAGGCATTCGTTGAGTCGAGGATCGGATGGGGTGTTTTGTTCGCGAACGCAACGAGAGATTCATGATAGGACTTGAGGAGTGCGGGGTTCTTCTTCAGACGATCTCTCACAGTACTGCTATCGGTGCTTATCGCAGAGATGGCGCCTGTTTCTTTTGCTGGCGTGAAGAATGCTGTTCTGTTGGCGATCAGTGTCAATGAATATATGGTGTTTAGTATCTGGTGGTTCGTCAGGATGACGTACTCCTTCCCCCGTTTGTGGGTCGCCGCATTCGTTTCTTTGATCGGAAGTGTTCCAAGCAAAACATCTGGGGCGACTTCTCCGTTCTTGGTCAAGCCAGATCTGATGAGGTCGGAGGCTCTCTTTAGTGAAAGGTAGGGGCCAATACTTTCGTACCTTGTCGGCAAGACGATGTCGCCCGCGGCGTCACAAAGCATGCTTCGCATGTCGCCACGATCCATCTGCGCGGGTCGCTTCTCTACGTTTGTGATGAGTTCTTCCAGCGTGAGCGGTTTGGCATCTTCGCCATATATGTTCCTCTGCTTCTTTTCAAGCCAGTGGTAGGCAGATTTCTTGTTGTCTGAAAGGAACACTTGTGCTTGATGGGGCTTGTTGAGGCAATCTTGGTGTTTGTCACCGCCGGGTTGTGCGTGAAGATCCGGTTGCGATGCAGTAGCGATCAGGAAGAGTGCTAGCATTCTCATGGTCGTAGCCATCTACTTGAATTCGATGAGGTATTCCTGGATTACTTGCCTGCCGTCCAGGCCTGTAGGGGGTAGTTCGCACACGCCTTCGTCCCAGAGCTCCTTTGCTATGCCCGAGTTCACGGCAGTATGCATCGACCAGAGCGTTGGCTTGTCTGTAGGCACCGTCCCATTCGTCATCATGGTCTTCATGACTTCGGACATCACGTTGGCGGCTTCCGTGTGCGTGTACAGATCGTGATCTGCTAGTTCACACTGCTTCATTTTAAAAAGCCAATCGTGAACTATGAAGGCCGGAGCGTAGCCCCAAGGCGAGTAGCTCCTGAGTATCCAGAGAGGTCTCGGAATTGAACCGCCGTCCGTGTACATCCGCCCCGGTGTGATCTTGTGCCCAGTGCTCCTTGTGAAGGTCAGGGGATTCTCTTTATCGGGAATGAAGATGAACTCATCGGGCTCGATCCACTGGACCAAGAGTTTTCCGTTGAGTTTTCCGGGTTCAGTGCGCGTGTAGTGCCGTTCGAAAGTCGCACAGCCAGTGAGTGCGATTAGAAGCAGCAGGGGGAGGGTCTTTGCCATCTGATGAAGAGTGCTTGCGATTTCCATTGATCGCTCCTCTGAGGGTTCGGTCATGTATCCTTGCCTGGCACAACGAGAGAAACAGCGGTCCGCGGACACTCTCCGTCTTCGTGTGGCTGATTAATGCATTTGCTTTCGTTCAGGTCATGCCACTCGCAAGCACCGGCCAACACATGACGAACATGGCGGCCACACGGCCGACCAGGGTGAGCAAGACCGTAAGGCGCAACTCGTAGGGCGGAACCCGCGCAGCGGATTCCGCCGATCTGGATCGAGTTTATCTCATAACGGCGGAATCGCCTTCGGCGGTTCCACCCTACGAAACGTCCGCTTCGGGTCGATTGGACCCGTCTTCTCCAAACGAGATAACCATACTACTCCCTTCCTGTTTGGAGATGGTCATGGCAGTCCTTCACACACCTCGGTCGCAGTCGCGTCAACCTTGGAACAAGGGAAAGCTGGTCGGCCAGAAGGCACCCCTGAAATTGAGGGACATCTGGGCGATTCGGGTTCGGCTCCAGCTACGCAACAATGTTCGGGACTTGGCCCTATTCAACCTGGCGATCGACTCAAAGCTCCGTGCTTGTGACTTGGTGAAGCTGCGCGTCTCCGATGTTACCCACGGAGGTCAGGTGACTTCTCGGGCCACAGTGATGCAGCAGAAGACACGGCGACCCGTCCAGTTTGAAATCACCTCCATGACGCGCGAAGCCTTACAAGCCTGGATCAGGCAGGCCAATCTCGTTCCATCTGACTACGTGTTCACTAGCCGCCTTACTGACTCTCCGCATCTGTCGACCAGACAGTACGCCAGAATTGTCCATCGATGGGTCGAAGACGCAGGGCTTCAGACCGGTTCCTACGGGACGCACACGATGCGGAGGACGAAAGCCTCGCTAATTTACAGGCGAACTCGGAATCTGAGAGCCGTCCAACTCCTGCTCGGCCATACCAAACTGGAGAGCACCGTTCGATACCTCGGGATCGAGGTCGACGACGCACTGGAGATCGCGGAACAGACAGACGTCTGAATTGACATCAAGCCGCTCTCCGAAATGGAGGGTCGAAGTGCGGCCAGAAACGGACATTTGATTAAATTTTCCAGCTAATTCGGCGCTAAGGGCGCCGCAAGATACTTCGGTGTTGACTGATATTTCCCCTGAGGACATCTACCCAAGATCAGACTTAATGTGGTGTCTTTAACCTCTTTCGTCATCCTCAAGCTTCCCTATTTGATTGCCGCTTTCTATTAGCAATGTCGGTGTGGGCTCTTGCGGGGGCATTAGGACAGTCTCCACTGAAAGCTCAGAAACTGCGCTCAGCAATAACTTATTGACGAGCTTCGTCGTCGTCTTCTTGATCACGAGCTGCTTAGCATCGTTCACGGCACGCGCCGCGGTCCTCTTCGCGGCCTTGTCGCTCATCGACTTCAACTTCGCCCGCAACGGTACGAGCAACATGTCTCGTTGCAAATTTGCGGAACCGTCAATCAAGCGTGCCATATGCTCAATAGCAACTTCGTCTCGAAAGTTAGAAGGAATATTGCCGCCCATCGTATCAAAGAAATTCTTCTTTACCGCAGCAACAACACTTTCATAACTGAGACCGGCCTTCTGAACAGCCAACTCATTTAGTTTGCAGACTCGCATTAGCTCGGTACCCTTATCGTTCAACGATTTGTAGATCTGGTAGTTGACGTGAGATAGACACGCTGCCCAGTTGTCGATGCGCGGGTGTGGGATCGAGTAGCTCACAGAGTCGCCAGGTAGGGAGTTTGGCGGGCGTGGGTGCGTCGACACAAGGACGTCCTGGTTACCCTTTGCGGCATTGCATCTTTTACAAGCGATCGCCAGGTTACCCTCCATAACGAAAAACTGAGAATATCCGTCCTCGCTCAATATATGCTCAAGATCCCATTCATTGTTGTTGGTAGTATTAGAGTACTTATGGCAATAGCAGCACCTAAGCCCTTGGGCAAGCATGCACGCCTTCTTGAATCGAGCTTTCACAGGCGACTGGTCAAACCAGGAGTTCAGCTCATGCTCGGTGCACGCGTCACGAACAGCATCAATCTCAACCTGCTCGCTGGGTAGGAAAGTGCCGCTCATCGCTGCAGGATCGACATGCATACACTTTGAACAAGTTCGCGGAGCGAACGGTCTGGAATACGATGATGCAAGGTAGCAAGGAACTCAGCAATCTCCTTAGCTCGAGCCTCCTGATGCCTGCCCTGTTCAATTAATGCTAGCGCCTCCAGCACCAGTTGCTTTAGAAAGTTGTTATCTGGTGTCACGACACTGAAAGCGCTGATCAGCGTGGCGTCGGGTGAAGAATTAGCGATCACCTCGTCTTCCACTTCGACTGGATCCTGATCAAGTCTTAGCACAGTGCAATCTCTACCAGCAAATCCGCTAACGATAAGAGGGGAATGGGTGGCGAGTATGAAATGGCATCCGCGCCTGCCCTTGAGTATTGCGTCAAGCTTTTCAACGTAACTTTGCTGCCATTCTGGGTGAAGACTGTTCTCCGGTTCATCAATGAGGACAACGCAGCCATCTTCTAAGTGTGCAGCTAGCCCGAGAAACCCACAAAGCAGGCTAAGCTCACCCGACGAGAGATCTAGAAGCTCGACCATCTCACCGTTCTCGCGTTCAAGTGTTGCAGATGTCATCTGCAAAACATTCGCACGCACCAGCTGGCGAAGCGTATCGAATTCAAGCATGTTCGGTGAGTGGCCAACTCCATGCAAAAAATCGAAGCGATAGGACACGCCACGTCCAGACCTGCCAGGCAGTGGACGCAACATCGACTCGATTTTCGCCAGCAAGCTCTCGATGTTCTCGCGATCGATTTGCGTAGAAGAAAGAACTCGTTCGAGTCGGTTCTTCTGATACTGGATAGTTAGTGTTGGTCGGTATTCGAGTGCATGGAATACGTCAGCAACACGACGATCCGAGGTGGGGCTTGACGATGCGAGCGCCAACTGGTCGATTGATCGTCGCAATAATGCTCTTGGGGAGGATCGCAGCCCGCTTTTGAAGCCCAAATAGACGTACGCTTCCACCTCAGACGTCGGATCGTTCTTCTTTTGCCGCGGATCATCCCCACCTGCCGGAAACTTGTCGAACGGTGTGAACGCGAGTGCGATTATTTTCTTCGGTCCGCAGTTCCTATCCTTAATGACATTTCGCTCATTCAAAAGATTGCCTTCAAGCCATTCATCTAGCACATCAACATGGCGGTCACCTTCAATCTTCATGTGGACGATGCGACTGTCACCCTTGCGAGCTCGCCTGCGTCCAGAGTAGTAGCCGCGCATTGCAACGACCATGTCACGCATTAGAGTTGACTTACCGCTCCCATTTCGCCCGATGAGTATCGTCACGTAAGAGTCGTGCGCGGATCGCGGCGCGAGCGTGAGATTCTTCCTGCCAAGAAATGGCAGGTCGATTGTGACCTCCCTAATCAGAATTTTCGACACACGCCCCCTCCAATGTCCATGTACGACATTCGGGGATGGCGATGTCCATTGTCAAGGGTGGTCGGTGGCAAATGGCCGTGATGGCTAGCCTACGACGCATGCGGTATTCCGCAAAGCGATAGTTGCATCACTGCTATAGCCCGTACCGACAGCGAAGTGACTGCCGGCACGGTCAAACCTGGGAGTCGCGCCCTCACCGCTCAGTGGGAATTAATCTCCTAGGCGCCACTCCGCTCTATGTTTCCAGCCCGTTGTCCGTAGGCTATCTCTGACGCCGCTGACTAGCGCAAGTCGCACTTCTGTAACAGAGGTCGGATTTGAATCCTCATGTACGCCGTTGCTGTAAACATGCGCCCTGCACTTTCCCGCAACTAACTTAAGGACATTGGCGCCGCCAGCTCGGTAGCCATCATCTGCAATGATGATACGACTCTTGAGCTCCGGCCGATTGAAAACAAGCTCACTGTCGAACAAGAACATCTGCGCACTTTTGCATACGCTGATTTCTATGCGCCAGGCCCCATACTCATAGCCTTGAGGCCGGGAGATGTTGCAGTAGATCCCACCCGACAACTCGCGTAAAACCGCACGCGCCAGAGCCGCAGTGACACGCCTGATACAGCTTTCGTCTGACATCTGATGGACGTGCCCGTAGACAAAAAGCTCGCCATTCCAGACGCCATCAACGAATGCACCGACGTTAGTGAGGGGCCGGTAGCTGGGCTTGTCCGAACTAGCAGGATAGTGGCGGTGACTGTGCCAGTTATCTATACGGTAGGGCTCGCCAGAGTCCGAGGAAAATTCGGGGAGAACAAACGAGTGTTCTGCTGGAGCTCCGTCCGGCGTTGTAACTTCGAGCCGTATCCCGTATTGAACGTGAAGGTATCGACCGTAAACATCGTAGGGATGCTTGATGATCTGCAGTTTGATCCCAGCACCTTCCAGTAGCGCCGTGATCGCTTCTGCAGTGCCGGAGACGGACGTAAGTTCACCAAGTCGCTTCGCAAACTCTTCGTAGTCGAATAGAGAGTCTCGAATAAACGAACGATCGCTGGAGTCGGCGATCAGAGACTCGTTCGTGCGGTAGCCCGCGGCGGCCGCGAGAGCCTCGCGTAAATGTGACTCCTTGACCTTGAGGAGCGGTGCGAGATGACTGTTAATCTGGCGTGCGTCGCGCATGCCATTAATCAGAACTGCAATAGATGCAGACATGGGAATCTCCTGAGGTTGAAGTATCTGCTCCGGCTTGCCAATTACACACGAAGCACTCCAACTGGAGTTTCCAAACTGCGGCGTGAAAATTAAGCGGCAAGTACTCTGGCAATAATGCCAACGGCCGAGGACCGCGATAGGACCCTAACTCATTACCTCGAATTTTTCAACCTTCTGCGGTGAGGCACTCGCTCCATGGGCTGCTCTTTTCGGTCCATCGGTAGCGCACTTAGTCGGCGGCTTCTGGCCGAGCCGAGCTAAAGCTACTCGTCAGTTCTATGCGTCAATTGGGCCTTTCCTCGGCATTGAAGCCGGCGTGATGGCTCCGCACCACTACCTGTATGGCATCGGCGACCAATCGCTGAATGACGTCGTGTAGGGCGCGTCGTGGTCATCCCGGCTGGACGGCCGCAGAGCATCGAGAACAGCGGGAGTACTGACCTCGGCTTCTACTGCATCTGCAATCCGCGCCTCGCGCCTGAGCGCTACTCGGCACGGGAGGAACAGGAGAAATGACCGCTTCGGGTCGTTAGCGGCCAGTGCTCATTCTCGCCTCAATGGCAGAACAATCACATTGTGGAACAACGCTATCTCGAATGGGCTCTTGAGTTTCTTTTCTTGGGAACTCGATCCGTGCGGCGCCCGGCATCCGCGCAGTCGGCGCTTTCAATAGCTCGGCAGCAATCTATTAAATGCTTTGAACGTTGCGTGCCAAGCCCTTGATCCTGCTCGCTGTCTCCATCCGTGAGACAGGCCGGCCGTTCACTGCGCTTGAACGGCACCCCCTCGAGGTGTAAGGATTTACACCATGCAGCTCACCGACCGCCAGCAAGCCGTTCTCGACCACCTGCGCCAGCACGTGGCCACGCACGGGCGGCCGCCGACGCTGTGGGAGGTGGCCGAAGCCTTCGGTCTGGCCAGCCCGAACGGGGTGGCGAAGCACCTGCAAGCCTTATCGGACAAGGGTTTTATCGTCTTGGAGCCTGGCCGCGCCCGCGGCATCCGCTTGCTGGGTCCGAACCCGCAGGCCGGGGGGATGGTCCTGCCGATCCTGGGCCGGGTGGCGGCCGGTGCCCCCATCGGGGCGGCCGGAGAGCTGGGCGAGGGACTGCTGGTGGACGCGCGGCTGTTCAAGCGCACCCCGGACTACTTGCTGCGGGTGCACGGGCAGTCCATGCGCGACGACGGCATCTTCGACGGCGACTTGGTGGCCGTGCAGCGGGCCGAGACCGCCGACAGCGGGACCACGGTGGTGGCCCGCCTGGGCGAGGAAATCACCATCAAGCGCTTGAAGCGCACAGGCCGAAAGCTGCTGCTCCTGCCTCGCAATCCAGATTACGCACCCATCGAGGTGCCCAAGGACGTCGACTTCGCCATTGAGGGCATTTACTGCGGCCTGATCCGGGGGGAGTAATGGGCCAAGTTCTCGCACTGAGCGACCTCCTGGATGCGCGCCGGGTCTGGCGCGGCCGTCCCGTTGCGCCGCCTCCCAGCGCCCAACCCACGGGTCATCCGCTTCTGGACGCAGCCTTGCCGCTGGGCGGCTGGCCCGAACATGCATTGACCGAACTGCTGCTGCCGGCCGATGGAGTGGGGGAGCTCGACCTGCTTCTTCCGACCTTGGCGCGCTTGACTACGGCCGGCGCGCATGTGGCTCTCATCGCGCCGCCCTACATCCCCTACGCGCCAGCCTGGCAGGTGCGGGGTGTGGATCTGAGTCGCCTCCACGTGATGGACGCCCAGCCCAAGCAGGCGCTGTGGGCGTTTGAGCAGACCCTGCGTTCGGGCGCGTGCGCCGCGGTGCTGGGCTGGCCGAGCAAGGTCGACCACCACGGGCTGCGCCGCCTGCAGGTGGCGGCGGACGCCGGGCATGCGTTGGGTTTCGTGCTGCGCGATCGCAAACATGCAGAGGAAGCGTCCCCGGCCGCATTGAGGTTGGAACTGGATCGCGATCGGCAGGTGCGGGTGCGGAAGTGTCGCGGCGGCCCAGCGCCGACGTCCGCGTTCGCCATCGCTTTGCTGCATTGATGCCCCCGCCGTGCTCTGGGCCTGCATCCTCTTCCCGCATCTCGGGATTGATAGCGTCCTGCGGCGCCACCCCACGCCGGGCGATCCGCTCGCACTGATCGGCGGACCGTTTCAGCGACGAGAGCTCGTCGCCATCAACCGCGCCGCGGCCGACGCCGGCTTGCGCCCCGGGATGCGACTGGCGGCAGCCCAAGCCATCGCGCCAGGCGTCGCCATGGTGGAGCACGACCCTGCCCAGGAAGCGCTGTGGCAGCAGTTCTTGGCCGCATGGGCCTACCGTTTCAGTTCCCAGATCTGGGCGGGGTGGCCAAACGCCGTCGTGTTGGAAGTGCAGGGCAGTTTTTCCCTGATCGGGCAGTGGCCGAGCTTCCAGGCGCAGCTGCGCGAAGACCTGACCGCACTAGGTTTTCGGCATCGCATTGCGCTCGCGCCCACGGCTGCTGGTGCGCGCGTCCTGGCGGGCGTGGAAGACGGCTTGGCGGTGCTGACCCATGCTCAACTGCGCACCACGTTGGCCCGGGTGCCCGTCCGCCGCGCATGCTTGCCCAACCAGGCTGGGCCGAAGATGCACGGCATGGGCGTGCGGCACCTGCGCCAGGTGTTCGAACTCCCTCGCGACGCGCTGCGACGGCGCTTTGGCGTGGAGGTGTTGTGCGCGCTCGACGGGATGCTCGGCGACGCCCCCGAACTCTTGGAATGTTACCGACCGCCGGATGTCTTCGATCTGCGCATCGAGCTCTCTTACGAAGTCGAGCACCACCAAGCCCTGCTGTTTCCGGTGCGACGCATGACGGCAGACCTGGCGGCCTACCTGGCTGGGCGCGACGGCGGCGTGCAGCAGTTCACGTTAAAACTCGAACACGAAGGAATCTCGCCCACTGACGTAGACGTCGGGCTACTCGCCGCGGAACGGGATCCGGCCATGCTGTTCGAACTCACGCGCAGCAGATTGGAGCGCGCGCAGATCCCCAAGCCCATCGTCGCCCTGCGCCTGGTCGCGCGGAACTTGCCGCCCTTCATTCCCAGTGGCCGCGATCTCTTCGACGAGCGCCCCGAGCACGCGGTGCCTTGGGAACAGTTGCGGGAACGCCTGCGGGCTCGGTTGGGGAACGACGCGGTGTATGAGCTGGCACCGACCATCGACCCTAGGCCTGAGAATGCGTGGGGCAAGGCGCAAGGGCCGATCGCGCTCGCGCCCGATGTGCCCTCCCGCCCCACGTGGTTGCTGCCAAGGCCTGTGCCGCTGCGCGACTACCGCATAAGCATCCTAGCCGGGCCCGAACGATTGGAAACGGGGTGGTGGGACGGAGACGATGCGCGGCGCGATTACTACGTGCTGGAAACCTCGCAAGGCCAGCGCGCATGGGCGTTTTGCCCCGTGGACGAGCAGGGACCCTGGATGCTTCACGGCTGGTTCGCGTGAGCGCGGCCGACCCACCTGCCTATGCGGAACTCCACTGCCTGAGCGATTTCAGTTTCCAGCGCGGCGCGGCGAGCGCCCAGCAGTTGTTCGAACGCGCCCAAGCCTGCGGCTACACGGCGCTGGCCATCACCGACGAATGCTCGATGGCCGGCATCGTCCGCGCGCATGAGGCCGCCAAACGAACAGGCCTGCGCCTCATCGTCGGCAGCGAAATCCAGATCAAGGACGGACCAAAACTCGTATTCCTGGTGGAAACCAAAACAGGTTACGAGCGGCTATGTCGATTGATCACGGACGGTCGGCGACGATCGGAGAAGGGTGAGTATCGGCTCACCCGCGAAGACGTGGCCGACGGGATGCCTGGCAATGTGGTGCTGTGGCCAGCCCCGCACCGCTTCGACATCCACCATGGGGAATGGGCGCGGGACGTGTTCGGTGATCGGTTGTGGCTGGCGGTGGAGCTTCATCGGGACCGCGACGACACGCAGCGCGCCGCCGACTTGGTGAGAGCCGCGCGACAGCTGGGCATCCCCATGCTCGCTGCGGGCGACGTGCACATGGACATCCGGCGCCGCCGCGCCGTGCAGGACGTGATGACGGCACTGCGCCACAACGCAACGATCGTGGAGGCAGGCGACAAGTTGTTCCGCAACGGCGAGCGGCATCTACGCACGCGCGATGCGCTGGCGCGGATCTACCGACCTGAGTGGATGCAGGAAACTTTGCGGGTTGCCGAGCGCTGCACGTTCAACCTGGAAGAACTGCGCTATCGCTATCCCGTGGAAATAGTGCCCGACGGGCACACGCCAGCGTCTTGGCTGCGGCAGCTCACGGAGGAGGGCTTGCGCTGGCGTTGGCCGGGCGGTGTCCTGGACCGGGTGCGCCTGCAGGTCGAGCACGAACTGACACTCATACGCGAGCTGGACTACGAGCCTTACTTTTTGACCGTGCACGATATCGTGCGCTTCGCGCGTAGCCAGAACATCCTCTGCCAGGGCCGCGGCTCCGCAGCGAACAGTGCGGTGTGCTTTGCGTTGGGGATCACCGAGGTGGATCCGACGCGGATGGAAATGCTGATGGAAAGATTTATTAGCAAGGAGCGCAACGAACCACCGGACATCGACATCGACTTCGAGCACGAGCGCCGTGAGGAAGTGCTGCAATACGTCTACCGTCGCTATGGGCGAGAGCGCGCCGCGCTCGCTGCCACCGTCATCTGCTACCGCAGCAAGAGCACCGTGCGCGACGTGGCCAAGGCCTTGGGCCTGCCGCCTGACCAGGTCAACGCGTTGTCCGGGTGCGTGGGCTACTGGGCGGGCAACAGTCCCCTCGACGAGCGGCTGCGCGACGGGGGCTTCGATCCCGACTCGCCCATCATCCGCCGCGTCGTGGGTCTGACCCGCGAGCTCATCGATCATCCGCGGCACCTGTCCCAACACGTCGGTGGCTTCGTCGTTTCCGATGCGCCGCTGTGGACGCTGGTGCCCGTGGAAAACGCCGCGATGGCCGACCGGACGATCATCCAGTGGGACAAGGACGACCTCGACAGTCTGGGGTTGCTCAAAGTCGATTGCCTGGCGCTGGGCATGCTCACCTGCATCCAGAAAGCCTTGGACCTCATCCGCAAGCACCGGGGACGGGATCTTTCGCCGGCGTCCATCCCGGCCGAAGACCCCGAGACCTACGAGATGATCGGGCGCGCCGACACCATCGGCGTGTTCCAGATCGAGAGCCGCGCGCAGCAATCATTTCTACCGCGCATGAAACCCAAGTGTTTTTATGACCTGGTCATTGAGGTGGCCATCATTCGGCCCGGTCCCATCCAAGGCGGTATGATCCACCCCTTCTTGCAGCGGCGGCAGGGGAAGGAACAAATCACCTACAAAAGCGAGGCCATGCGGGCGATCTTCGAGCGCACCTTGGGCGTGCCGCTGTTCCAAGAACAGGTGATGCGAGTCGCGATCGTCGCCGCCGGCTATGACGCGGGAGAGGCCGACAAGCTCCGGCGCAGCATGGCGGCATGGAAGCGGGCAGGAAACATGGAGGTGCATCGTGCCAAGATCATCGAAGGGATGCTGCGCAACGGCTACGACGAGGCGTTTGCTATTCAATCCTGGGAGCAGATCGTGGGGTTCTCCGGTTACGGATTTCCAGAGAGCCACGCGGCTTCGTTCGCGTTGTTGACCTATGCCAGTTGCTGGCTCAAATGCCACGAGCACGCAGCGTTCACGTGCGCGCTTCTGAACTCGCAGCCCTTGGGTTTCTACTCGACCAGCCAGCTCACCCAGGACGCGCGTCGGCACGGCATCGACATCCGCCCCATCGACGCGACGATCAGCGATTGGGATAGCAGTTTGGAGGCGTGGGAAGACGCATCCAAGCAGCCGGCCATCCGGTTGGGCCTGCGGGAGATCCGCGGCCTGTCGGAAGAGGCGGCGAACCGACTTACTGAGGCGCGTGCGCGGAACGCCTTCCGAGATATCCCAGACCTGTGCCAGCGGGCCGAATTGAACAAGCGCGAGCAGACGTTGCTGGCCGAAGCAGGCGCACTGAAATCCTTGGCGGGTCATCGCAATGACGTCAGGTGGCAAGTGGCGGGCATCGAGGTGCAGCGGCCACTGTTCGCCGAAAGTCCGAATGAGGACACCGTCGCACTGCCGGCACCGAGCGTGGCAGAGGATATGACGGCCGACTACGCGACCACGGGCCTTACGTTGGGCGTGCACCCCGTGTCGTTGTTGCGAGAGCGGTTGAAGCGGGAGCGATGTGTCGACAGCGAAGAGATCTTCCGCAAGCGCAGTGGCGCGCGCGTGCGCCTGGGCGGCTTGGTAGTGCTCCGCCAGCGGCCGGCAACGGCAAAGGGCACGACGTTTGTCACCCTCGAAGACGAGCGCGGCAACGTCCAGATCATCGTCTGGCCTACCTTGGGCGAGCGCCAGCGGAAGGAACTCATCGGCTCGCGCATGCTCATCGTAGAGGGCCGATGGGACTACGCCGACGGGGTGGGCAATGTCATCGCCGATCGGCTACGTGACATGAGCGAGTGGCTCGGGCAATTGGATACCCGTAGCCGAGATTTTCATTAGTCATGGTAGAAAATTGCTGACGACGAAAATAAAAGCCCCCTTTCGGGGGCTCCTATCGGTTTTCTTGTGCTTCTAAGCCGCCTTGCGGCGGTGAACTACCCGCCTTTCGACGGTGGACTACATTTGCTTCTAAGCCGCCTTGCGACGGTGAACACTGAAACATCCATCGGGTCATTGTTTGCTTTACTTCTAAGCCGTCTTGCGACGGTGAACATTGCAGCACCCCCGCTGACGCGGGGAAGAACAACCCGACACATACGAACCTAAGGCAATCTAACTCATTGTCAAGCGCGGCCGAGTGAAGCGTGGGGCAGTCCGAGCCGGGTGCCGGCTTACTGCGGATCGGCTACTGGACATAAGCCAGCGGATAGGGCGACTGGATAAGCGGAGCCGGCACTTTCATTGAGGGGTCAGAAAAATCTGACCCGCCAGCACGGCATTTCCTGACTGCGCCTACCTGCTTGGTCCTTTACGTTGCTTGTGTCGTCCAGGCCACTGCACCCAATCGATCGGGGGCCGCCGTTCTGCGCGGCATGCCGGCGCGGTTGCATTTCGCGTCATGGTATCGGCCACATGCTTGGGCTACGCTAACATGCGTCGCTACCCCGCTGTGGGGCGGTTAACTCAGGCGTTAGGCGCTGCCATGATGGAATCGAATTCCTTAGAAAAAACCGAACACGAGTTGAGTGTGAGTCAGCAAATCGACCAGCTACGGCGATTTGGTGAAGTTTGGCCCCTGAGAACTGTAGTTGTTGCGTGCACGCTGATCATGATTGGCGCTCTCTATAGCTTTTACTGTTTCGAGCCATGAGCAGATAAAGGTCCTCTTGCTGTTTGTTGCGGGTGTCAGCGGATTGGTAGCAATTGCTATTTCGACGCAACTGCCTAGATGGAGGCGCGCGATTCGGGCAACGCGAACTGGGCGACGGGTTCAAGGTTTACTCAAGCTCACGGTTGACCGCAGCGATTCGGAGAATGTTGTGATCATGGGAGAAATGCGCGACGGTTTAGCAATATGGAAGTTGCACTTCGGTAAGCCTCTAGGCTGGACTCCCCAGAGTGGCGAATGGCCGTGTGAGATGGTCATGCTTTCCGAAGAGACAATTCCGGTTCTAGTGGAATTGGAGCGGGGATTGCTAATTCCCACCCGTAAATCGCACAAGTTTTTTTCGAGCAGCGCCTAAAAATTCGTTCAACCCGAGCCGCTGACCTGGATCCAGGTTGGCGCGTGGTCGCTTGCTTTCTCTTGCATGCGGACCCAACGATCGACTCCGGCCTTCTTCAAGCGCTTTGCCAAGACGGGGTTGAGCAGCAGGTGATCGATCCGCAATCCGCGATCGCGCTCAGCGTGCTGGCGGAAGTAGTCCCAGAACGTAAAGACACCACTGGCCTCTCCATGGATTTTCAGCAGACCGTCGGTCCAACCTTGATCGAGGAGCTCGAAGAACGCCGCGCGTGATTCTGGCTGTAACAGGGCATCCCGACGCCATCCCTTGGGATCGTAGATGTCATCGTCGGTGGGCACCACGTTGAAATCACCGATCAGCGCCACGGGATGCGGCAGGTCGATCAAGGTCTTGGCATGCCGTTGAAGACGTGCCATCCATTTGAGCTTGTAGTCGAACTTGGGGCCCGGTTGCGGATTGCCATTGGGCAGGTAGACGCATCCCACTACGATGCCATGCACGGCCGCCTCGATGTAGCGGCTCTGCGTGTCTTTAGGATCCCAAGGCAACCCTCGCCGGCTCTCGATGGGCTTCTGCCCTCGGCCCAGGAGCGCGACGCCGTTCCACGATTGCTGCCCTTGCCAGATCGCGCCGTAGCCCGCGTCCGCCAACGCATCCTCGGGGAACGCGTCATCGACTGCTTTGAGCTCCTGCAGCCCGACGATGTCCGGCTTTTCTTTTGCTAGCCACCCAATGAGCTGCGTGAGACGGCTGTTGATCCCGTTGACGTTATACGTGGCGATCTTGAGGGATTTTTTTCGAGCCATCTGGAATGTCTTGATGAAGGCTGTTTGTGAAACGCTATCATGTTCGCTGACGTTATGGTCCAGACTATACGTGAGGCCGCGAGTGAAGCATCCGCAAGGATTACAGCCACTACCCCCAGAGGGCGCCGCCCTATTCCGGGCGGTCAGGAACGGAACGGTGCGAGACATCGAACAACTGCTCGGGAAGGGGGGCGACCCAAACCTTCGCGACTCGATGACTGGAGACACGCCCCTGCGGTTGGCCGCGGGGCTTAACCGTCTGTCCATCGCCAAGACACTGCTGGAGGCTGGTGCCGACCCAAACTTGGGCAATGCACTGGACTCCATGCCACTGCATGTGGCCGTTTCTGGACGGCAAGACCGCCATGGCGAAGAGCGGTCGCCGAATCTGCGACTGGCCCAGCTCCTGCTCGCCTATGGCGCCGACCCGGATGCCCGGGACTGTGACGGCCGAAAGGCGCTCGATTTCGCGGCCGATCCTGGGCCGTTCGTGGCGCTTCTGGCGAAAAGGCTGAGCAAGCGCTTGCCGGCGTCGCGCGCCAAGCCTGTGGCGAAAGAGCGTTTATGACGACGGCTAGGTTGCAATGCTTTTGGAGCGACTTGGCTCAATGCGGTCGCTGGGCGGCTCCTTTCGCCAAGTTGAAGAGATAGGTCTCTCCCAATTGCTTTGCTTCAGAGCGGAGTCCGGCGTCGCGACACTCGGCTTGATAGCGCAGCATTGCGGCGACGATCTCACCGTCATCAAGCGTTTCGCTACCCGTTGCAAATAGTAGTTCCGCAAGACGCTTGCGTCGGCGTCCTTCGTCGCGCCGCGCGGCCTCGCGTGCACGCAAGGCCTGACGCTGCGCAGCAATGAGCTCTTGCGCCTGACGCTGCGCAAGACGCGTCGTTGCCCGTGCAATGCGTTCGTGGAGGTGCGTATTGAGTTCCATGGAATCCTCGCTTCATGTCGATGGTGATGAATCGATTCAATCAAAGAATCCCGTGTCGTCAACTTCGGTGGCACTGCTGATTTTTTTTGATCGCAAACACTTAAAGCCTAAAAAATAGGACAAAGAAAAACGAGCGAAGAGCGCACTTAGGCATTACCGTGGGTAATGCGTGCGCCCTCGGCTTCGCCTCTGGAACAGCAAATGAATATGCGCTCGTCCTAACGATAGAACCTCCAGAACGTCGCTTGCCAAAGCGAAATGCCGAGGCATAAAGAATCTCGCACCGTCAACAAGGAGCAAAGACATGGCGATCTATCACACGCGCATCAAAACCTTCAGCAGAGCCAAGGAACACTCATCAATTGCCGCCGCCGCTTATCGCGCTGGGCTGCTGCTAATTGACGAGCGCGGCACACGGCACGACTATCGCCGACGAGGCGGCGTTGTCGAAACACGATGCGTCGCGCCCGACGAAGCCCCCGATTGGGCTTTCGTGCCCTCCCAGCTATGGGTGGCGGCCGAAGCAGCCGAGCGGCGTAAAGACGCAACCGTCGCCAGAGAGTTCGAAATCGCACTGCCGCACGAGTTGAACGACGCGCAGCGCTCCGAACTGGTGTCGGCGCTAGCCCGTGCGCTGGTGGAGCGCTACGGGTTCGCCGTCCAAGCCAGCATTCACGAGCCCGACAGCCCGGGCGGACTCAACTATCACGCACACATCTTGGCAACTACACGCCGCATCAGCAATGAAGGGCTTAACGACAAGACACGAGAGTTAGATGGTGGGGCGTCGGGAAGAATCGAAGTCGAATGGACGCGCGAAATGGTGGCGACCACCATTAACGCGCATCTCAAAGCTGCTCAAATCGACGCACGGGTAGACCACCGCAGTCTTGAAGCGCAAGCGGATGCCGCGTTGGCCCGCGGCGACGTGCCGGCGGCGATTGCACTCACGCGCCAGCCGACCCAGCACATCGGTAAAGATGCCACCGCCCTGCAGCGAAAAGGCGAAGACACTGAGCGCGTTCAAGCGAATCTGGACATCGCCGATGGCAACGACGCTCACTTTGAAGCACTGCTGGCGCAGTTTGAGCAGCAAGGACGAGCAATGCCTGTCCCGGAAGGTCACGACCAGGAGCGCGCGCGCCGCGATCGCAGCCATGGCGCTGCCTTGGCGTTGTCCTTGGTGCCAGGTGATGGCGAGATCCGTGTCGTGCGTGGGTTGGGGGTCGCCCTGACCGAAGCTGACTCCCAGACCCTGGCGACACCCACTGGTAGAAAGCGGGCGGCCACCGTCGCGTTGGAAGAAGCGGCGCGCTTATGGGAAGAGGGCTTTGTTGCTTCGGTGGACCATGCCTTGGAGGCCACCGAGCGGGTGATACGGCATCGCGCCAAACTTCTAGGGTCATTCGTTCGGGATGCCCCGTTTGCGGTTTACGTGCGCGAGCTGGTTAGACGCCTGAAGAAGCTTAAGCACGATGTCTCCAGGCTCGCGCGCCGGAAGGCTGCCGCCAAGCGTGCTGAGACCTTGCTGCATCAAGCGCACCGAGCCCTAGAGCATTTCGATGCAGAGCATCCACGCCCGGCATTGTGGTCGAGACAGGAGTGGGCGAAGCGACGGACGCGCCGGTTGGCGGATGTTGAGACACGAACAAAAGTTGTGCGTGATGCACGCCATGCGACAACCTATGACGCCGAGCAAGCTTATCTAACGCAAACGCGTGCCAGCGCTGCCGCTTTAGAAGAGTGGAGTATCGACATTTTGAAGCGTTATCCAATCGAATCGGGTGGGGCGGATGTGACGTCATCGGCACCCGCTGCCAGCAAAGAGCCAACGCCAGACCTGAAGCCAGCTATCGATTCCATGGCGGCGACCAAGCACCGGCAGATGCCGACGATGAAATGAAGAACGCCCCGCGCAGGGCGGGGCGTTGAAATCAGATTAAGCGCGGTTCCCCCTGTGGCATCGCGCTGCATCTCTTAGTGCAATGTCGGTCCTCTGACCAACTCCGACGCTCGAACAGGCGCTTGCCGCTTACGATTGCTGCGCAACTCATCAAGTGAAACCTGCTCGCGCTCAATCAGCGCTTCGCGTGTCTTGATGGGGGGAGGGGGCAAGAGCGTCAGGTCAAAGTCCGGTGGGCTTCGTTCGTCACTTTGCCGAATGAGTTCCGCGGCGACTTCCAGCGAGTGCCGGATGTCGTCTGATCGGTCGCCCAACGTGCGGTGACGGTCCTGAGAAATGATTCCGCTCAATAATCGACTGGCGATTTCTAGCTTTGGTTCCAGCTGCTGCATGTATGCGCTCCTCGCGCTTCGGGGGAACATGCATCGAAGCAGCATTTACGATTACCGCAAGATCAAAAAACGAGAACTTTCTCTCAAATCTGACACTTCGTGAAATGTAGCGAAACCTTCCTTCTAAAAACCGACCTTGCCCGCAGGGCGAGCGCGTTCCTTTCTGGTCCTGGTTGGATTTGCCAACACCTCAGCCAGAGCCTTCAGGTCTAACCCGTAGTTCAACACCCCTAAGCCCGCGGATCGAAACTTTCCCTCGCCCGCACCTAGCAGCTTCTCGGCGGGAGTGAAATCCCGGCTATAGACGGCGTGGTGTTCGTCGTCGAGCTCATGCCCCACGATTTGCGCTCTCATTTCCGAAGCGACGCCGCCACCTTGCATCTCCTGGATGACCGTCTTCCTCAACGAATGGAAGCCACGTTTTGCAGGCGTCCAGCTACTTCCCATGGTTTGCAGGTAGGGTCCAAACGCCTTTGTGATCCAGTTTCCTCGACCGTTGATGGCGGTCGCTTTCCCCTTGGGAAACAACTGCCACTCGTTGGCCGCAACCAAGGTCTTAACGTGCTTGAGAAATCCAAGCTCTACAAGGTGTGGGTGAAGGGGCACGATTCTCCGGCTGAGATCCGTCTTCAGACTCTGGTTGTCGCCCTCTTCGGTCAACTGGAGACAAGGGATTCCGTCCAGTTCGACGATGTCGAGGACCCTCAGCTGCCCAATCTCTGATACACGCGCCCCTGTATAGAGTCCAAGCAAGATGGCCCACCGCGCGTGAAAAGAGAGCTTGGTAAACGTCGCAGGGTGGAAGAGCGTTTGGACTTGATCTTGCGTGAAAGCCTTGAAGCCGAACTTGCGCCGTTTGCGCTTTTCGTTGGCGGTGTAAGACACGTGCCCTTGGGCTGGATTGTCCCCGGCGGGGTAGTGACCCGAAGCCATGGCCCAAGCAAAGAATCCCCTTTTGCCACCGATGTAAGACTGCTTGTTGGTGAGCGTCGGGGTCGCAATGTCCTGGTCACGCAAGAGCTGATACCAGCGTGCCAGGTCCGGTCGATTGACCGTATGCAACTGCCGGCTTTCCCCAATGAAGCTGGTGAGGCTCTCGATTGCGGCCGACTTGATGCTCAAGGTCTTCTTGGAGGTGCTCGCCTCCATGGACTTCAGCCAGGCGTCACGCGCTTTGCCCATCGAGATGGCTTCAGCGACCTTGGCTTCAGGTGGGGGTGCAGGCTCTTGAGGGCGCTGCGGGGCGAGCATGCCGATGGAGTCCAGCCGCGAGAGTGCGTCCATCGCCAAGGCGTGATCTTCAGGCCCGTCGACCTTCAGCCGGCCGCTATGTAGGTCAATCTCATAGCGGCGCACGCCATGCTCGGCAAGGCTGCGCTCGACATCGTCCGCAGTGAGCTTCCTTCTCATCGCAGCTCTCTCAACCTCCATAAAGAGCCGAGCATATCGGGAAGCAAGATCGAGTGCGTCTAGTCCTGCGCGACGGGTGTCTGATGTGCGCAGCGCATGCTTGATAACCCGCCGTCCCAGCAATGCTTGCAGTGAGCAAGGAACGCGAAGGCGAAAAGTGTAGGACCCGGATGAGCCACGAGTCAGATAGTGGGGGATACGCATCGGGAGTGTCCCGATCAGTGTCCCGTCAGCGATTTCGATCTCTTCAAAAAACCCCTGAAATATCAGGGGTTTACGAAGTCTGGCGGAGAGAGGGGGATTCGAACCCCCGAAGCGCGGTTTAGACGCTTACACACTTTCCAGGCGTGCTCCTTCAACCACTCGGACACCTCTCCGTGTCTTTCCCGATTCCGGCATCCGGCCGTTCGGGACCGGCAATTCTAGCCGGCCCGCCGGCCGCGGACAAGGAAGCGCTACCGCGCGCCCGGGTCAACCGCCGCCCGTGGCAGAATGTACGGATGTCCTATCTCGTCCTCGCCCGCAAGTGGCGCCCCAAGCGTTTCGCCGAACTGGTCGGGCAGGAGCACGTCGTCCGCGCGCTCACCAATGCCCTCGATACCGGCCGCGTGCACCATGCGTTCCTGTTCACCGGCACCCGCGGGGTGGGCAAGACCACCATCGCCCGGATCTTCGCGAAATCGCTGAACTGCGAGCAGGGCACCTCGGCCGAGCCCTGCGGCGAGTGCAACTCGTGCCGGGACATCGATGCCGGGCGGTTCATCGATCTGCTGGAAATCGACGCCGCCAGCAATACCGGCGTGGACGATGTGCGCGAGGTGATCGACAACGCCCAGTACATGCCCTCGCGCGGCCGGGTGAAGGTTTATCTGATCGACGAAGTCCACATGTTGTCGAAGTCGGCCTTCAATGCGCTGCTGAAGACGCTGGAAGAGCCGCCGGGGCACGTGAAGTTCCTCCTCGCCACCACCGACCCGCAGAAGCTGCCGGTCACGGTGCTGTCGCGCTGCCTTCAGTTCAATCTGAAACGCCTGGAAGAGCCGCAGATCCAGGGGCAGATCGCCAAGATCCTCGAGGCCGAGGGCATTCCGGCCGAGGCCGGCGCCATTCGCCAGCTCTCCAAGGCCGCCGACGGCAGTCTGCGCGATGGCCTGTCGCTGCTCGATCAGGCCATCGCCTACACCGGCGCCAGCAGTACGTTGGAAGGCGGAGCCGGTGCTTCGCTGACCGATGCGGGCGTCGCGACCATGCTGGGCACGGTCGACCGCATGCGCGTGGGCGCGGTGCTGAACGCGCTGGCGGCGGGCGACGGCGAAAGCCTGCTGACCGAAATCGCGGCCTTGGCCGACTTCTCGCCCGACTGGGCCGGGGTGATCGACGCGATGGCCGAGGCCCTGCATCGGATCCAGGTGCGCCAACTGGTGCCTTCGGCGGAGATCGAAGCCGATGGCGTCGATATCGATACCTTAGCCGGCCAATTGCGTCCGGAAGTCGTCCAGCTGTGGTACCAGATGGCGCTGCATGGCCGTCGCGATCTGGGCCTGGCGCCCAGTCCGCGCGGCGGCTTCGAGATGACTGCGCTGCGCATGCTGGCGTTCCGGCCGGCCGAAGCGGGCGCGACGACCGTCGAATCGCAGACCGTCGCGCCGTCGCGCGGCCCCGATGCCGCCCGTGCGGCGCTGGATACGGCCGCGAGCCGGCCATCGCCGCGGCCGTTGCCGGCCGCCGCGATGGAAAACCCGGCCGCGCCGACGCGCACCCCGCCACCTGCCCAGGCGGCACCGCCGGCACGACCGGCGCCGGCCATCATCGAAGTATCGGCGCCGGTGGCCGCGCCCGCCGCTGCGCCGATGGTCGACATCGATAACGATCGCTGGCTCGAACTCGTCGCCCAGAGTGGCCTGCGCGGGCCCGCGCGCGAACTGGCCGCGCACGCGGCGTTCACCGGCTATGCGGACGGCGTGCTGCGGCTGTCGCTGTCGGCTGAAGACGATCATCTGCGCAGCCCGTCGCTGGCGAAGGCGCTGACCGATGCGCTGTGCGTACAGCTCGGCGGTACGGTGCAGCTCAAGTTCGAGACCGGCAAGCCGGCCAATGCCGAGACCCTGCACCAGCGCGTCGAGCGTCAGCGCGATGCCAAGCAGACCGCCGCCGAGGAAAATTTCATGGCCCATCCCGACGTGCAGCGGTTGATGAGCCAACAGGGCGCGAAGCTCGTGCCCGATTCCATCCGTCCCTTCGAAGACTGAAACGAGAGATCGCCCCCATGCGTGGAAATATCGCCCAACTGATGCAGCAGGCGCAGAAAATGCAGGAAAACCTGCAGCGCGCCCAGGAAGAACTGGCCAAGCTCGAAGTCACCGGCAGCGCCGGCGCCGGCATGGTCAGCGTCACGCTGACCGGCCGCATGGAATGCCGCAGCGTGAAGATCGACCCGAGCGTGCTCTCCGATGTCGAGATGGTCGAAGACCTGGTGGTCGCGGCGATCAACGACGCGGTGAACAAGGTCAACGCCGAATCGCAGTCGCGGATGTCCGGCGCCACCGCCGGCATGCCGATTCCGCCGGGGATGAAGATTCCGGGGATGTTCTGAATCGAAGCGTCGCGTAGGAAGGCCTTCGGGCCCGAGCTTTTCCACGGAAGCTCGCGCCTGAAGGCTCTCCTGCATCGAAGCACGATGCCGAAACGATGACCGCATCCCTTCTCGAACAACTCATCGAAGCCTTCCGCATCCTGCCCGGAGTCGGCCAGAAAACCGCGCAGCGGATGGCCTATCACGTGCTGGAGCGGGACCGCGACGGGGCGCAGCGGCTGTCCGACGCGCTGGCGGCCGCGGTCGACCGCATCGGCCACTGCACGCGTTGCCGCGATTTCAGCGAGTCGGAAATTTGCGCTACCTGCGCCAGCGCTTCCCGCGACGCGCATTTGCTGTGCGCAGTGGAATCGCCGGCCGACCGCCTCGTCATCGAACAGGCCACCGGCTATCGCGGCTTCTACTTCGTATTGCAGGGTCGGCTCAGCCCGCTCGACGGCATCGGTCCCCGCGAACTGGGGCTGGAAAAACTCGCCGCGCGGCTCGCGGAAGGCGAGGTGCAGGAACTGGTGATCGCGACAAACCCCACCGTGGAAGGCGAAGCCACCGCGCACTACCTCGCGCAGCTTTCGCGCCAGCACGGCGTGAAACCGACCCGGCTCGCCCACGGCGTACCGCTGGGCGGCGAACTGGAATACGTCGACCGCGGCACGCTGTCGCATGCGTTCGGCACGCGCGGCGAAATGCCGCTGTAGGGCGGGCCGATGTAGGGCGGGCACAGACCCGCCATTGCGCAGGTTCCGCATCGATCGAACCACGATGAAATCCGGTTCGATCATTGCAATGCCATCGCGCTGTCAGGGCGAGCACCCCAGCTCGTTTCCGCAGGATGACGGCGCCGCGTCGCGAGCAGCGACCACTGCGGCATGCGCATCGAGCAACCCCGGCCCGCAATCGCTGCCGCACAGCGGAAGAGGCATCGCCGTGCGCTGCAGGATCGATGCGACCTGCGTCGGCGTCAGCGATCGATTCACCGACAGCATCAGCCCGACCGTGCCGGCGACATGAGGCGAGGCCATGGAGGTTCCCGAAAGATAGCGATAGCAGTGTGTGATCCGGGCAACGCCGTCGACGGTGTGAAGGACGCTCCAGGTCGACGCGGCGCCGTATTCGTTGGGATTGAAAAGCGTGTCCGGGGTGTCCGGGCAGCTCGGCGTGCCGAGCTTGTCGCCGTACACGGTGGAGGCTTCGCGGTCGAGGATGCCATCGGGCCGGAACACGATGGCGCCGCCGCCGCCGGGCGCAGTGATGCCGACACTCGCGCCGCTGTTGCTGTAGGGCGCCAGCCATTTGCCGTTGCGATCCGTGGCGGCGACCGAAATCGCGCCCGGGCACGAAGCCGGCGATGTGCCGTCCACGACAGCGTCCTGATTGCCGGCAGCGGCCGTCACGACGATGTTCTCCGCGGTCGCGCGCGCGATCGCGTCCCGCAGCGCCGGCATTCTCAGCGGCGTGCATGGTTCCGGAAATTCGAAACTCATGTTCATGATGTCGGCGCCGTTGGCGATGGCCCAGTCGATGCCGCTGATGACGTTGCTCAGCGGGATGCGGTTTCTTTCGTTGGTGACCTTGACGTTGAGCAACATGCAGTTCTGGCAAACGCCGGCGATGCCGGTGTTGTTGTTGGAGCTTGCGGCTGCGATCCCGGCGACGTGCGTGCCGTGCGAAAACTTCGATCTGTCGGTGGCGTTGTAGCCGGGTTGATCGGCGTTGTACTCGTTCGGTAGCCATTTGCCAGCCAGCTCCGGGTGATAGTTGCGGCCGGTGTCCAGAATCGCGATCCTGATCGCGCTGCTGCCGCGGGTGATGTCCCAGGCCGCGGGAAGACCGATCATCGGATAGTGCCACTGCTGCGGATACAGCAGGTCGTTCGGGGTGTGCGACAGTTCGAACAGATAATTCGGCTGCGCATACAGCACATCGGCCCGCTGGCGGATGCGCTCCAGCAGCCGCAGGGTGGCGGCGCGCGTTTCTGCGCGGCGGTACAGCGTCGCTCCCGACGGAACGAGGCGCGCCACGCTCAGGGTTTGCGATTGCGATCTGAATTCCAGGCCGGGGATCTGTGCCGATAGATCCGCGCTGCGTGCGCCGGGTCTGAACTTGACCAGGATTTCGTGCGGAACGAAATCGCGATCCCGGGCTTCCGCGTCGCCGGGCGGCGCAGCCGCGAATGAGGTCGGGGCACAGGTCGACAGACAAATGGCGGCGAACAAAAGAGAGCGGTCCATACGGCTTCCTTCTTGTGTCATGCCGGCGCAGTTGCCGGCACTGCATACCTTGGACAGGCTTTCAGCCGGTGACCATGTTCAATTTGGCAGGATGGTTTCGCACAGACGGTCTTTCGATGGCAGGCAAGCGCGCCGTCGGCTGCGTCGATGCATGGCAATGGTTAGAATCGACGCCAGTCCGGGTATACGCAGGCAACAGTTCCCGACACGACATCCGACGAACACAGGAGTGCAGCGATGACCGGCGACACCATCTTCCACAAGATCATCGATCGCAAGATTCCCGCGAACATCGTTTACGAGGACGAGCATCTCATCGCCTTCCGCGATATCGCCCCGCAGGCGCCGGTGCATGTGCTGTTCGTGCCCAAGGTGACGGTGCCCACGCTCAACGATCTGAAGCCAGATCAGGCCGGGATCATCGGCCGCCTCGCTATCGCCGCCGCGAACTATGCCAAGGCCGAAGGCTTCGCCGAGGACGGCTACCGCATCGTGATGAACTGCAACGATCACGGCGGGCAGACGGTGTTCCAGATCCATCTGCATCTGCTGGCGGGCGTGCAATTAGGGAGGTTCGGGCGATGATGCATCGCTATCTGCGGGCATGCAGGTGTGGTCAATGGAGGATTCCGCGATGAGCTACAAGATTCTGGTCGTGAACGCGGTGTCGGGATTCGGCACGAATTTCCAGGATGCCGCGGATCGGCTCGCCGAACTGGTCAACAAGGACATCGCGTCGGGATGGGCGCCGTTGGGCGGCGTCGCGGTGGGCGAGACCATGTCCACGAAGGAACCGTATCTGTTCCAGGCCATGGTCGGCCCACCGCTTGCGTGATCTCCGTCGCCGCACGGCGGGACATCACCAGCGGATCGCGCCCTCGACCACCGTACATACCCTCCCGCCCGACCACACATCGCCTTCCGCATCCACGGTGAGCTCGATGATCGCGTCGTGGCCCACTTCGCGGCCCTGGCTGATGCGATAGAAGCCGCTGTCGCCGGGCAGGGCATCCTGCGATGCCAGCCAGGCGGCGAGGGTGGCGTTGGCGGCGCCCGAGGCCGCGTCCTCGAACTGCGCCGGCGCGCCGACCCAGGCGCGTACGGCGAGGTAATAGACCGGGTCGTCGCTGCGCGCATAGGCGCAGATGCCCATGCTTTCGGTCGACTGCGCGAGCATGCCGATCGCGTCCCACGGCGGCGTCGCGGTACGCAGCGCGGTTTCGTTTTCGAGTTCCACCAGCCACCAGCGACGGCCGCCGTCCATCAGCGCGGGCGGCAGCCTCCCCAGCGGCAGATCGTGCAGTGCGTCGCGCAGACGCGGGTCGTCGGCCCTGGCGATCTCGCGCACGCTCGCGCGCGGCGTGCGCACTGCGATCGTTCGCGTGCCGCCTTCGCCGGTCACGCGCAGCGGCAGTTTCCCGGCGATGCCGTCCTGCACCAGCAGACCGTCGCGCGGCGTCGCGAGTCCGGCTTCCAGCACCGCATGCGCGGTGCCGACGCTGGGGTGGCCGGCGAACGGCACTTCGCGGCGCGGGCTGAAGATGCGGATGCGATAGCTGGCGTCGTCGCTGTTGGCCGGGAATACGAAAGTGGTTTCCGGCAGCCGCGTCCAGCGCGCGATGGCCTGCATGTCGTCGTCGCTCAGGCCTTCGGCCTCCAGCACCACGGCCAGTGGGTTGCCGGCGCCGGGGCGGTCGGCGAAGACATCGACTTGAACGTAACGGCGACTCATCGGCAGGGCAGTCCTTCGGTGCGGCCGCGCAGCTTAGCAGCCGTCGGCTCTGCCGGAATCAGTGCAGAGCGCCGCTGCCGCCGACTTCGGGCGGCCAGAGGTGGAACAGGAAGCATTCGCCGTGCGCCAGGGCTTCGTCGTAGGCGTCGAGCATGTCCGGCTCGTCTTCGTACAGCGCGCGTTCGACCTGGTCAGGACCGCTCTCCAGATCGACCACGATCCAGTCGGTTTCCTCGAAATACCGTTCGGCCGCGATCTGTGCGGCTGCGGCGTCCGCGGCCTGCACGTAGCACAGCGCGAACGCGCCGCCGGTGGTGGCGAAATCTTCGCTGTGCGGCGCGGGGCGCAGCTCGTAGTGGATGAAATAGATGTTCGGCATGCGGCGCCTTCACTCCCAGCGGACGGTGCCGCGAATGATGGGCTGTACCTCGCCGCCGATCCAGACCTCACCCTCCGCATCCACGTGCACGTTGACCCGGCCATCTCGGCCGACTTCGCGCCCCTGGCTGCCGACGTAGCGCCCGTCGTGTCCGGGCAGCCGACCGGCCGCCGCCAACTGTGCGGCGATGGCGGCCTGGGCGCTGCCGGTCACCGGGTCTTCGGGAATGTTGTCGGCCGGGCAGAATGCGCGCGCCGCGAGGTGATGACCATCGCGTGGATCGGCGGCATGCACCGCGAGTCCGACCGCGCCGGTGGCCTCGGTCAGCGCGGCGATGGCGGCGAGGTCGGGCTGCAGGCCGCGCACGGCATCGGCGTCGGCGAGTTCCACCAGCCACCAGTGCGGGCCGTTGTCCCACAGCGCGGGTTCGAGTGCGCCGGGCCGCATGTTGCGCACCGCCGCTGCCAGCAGTGCCGGCGCCAGTTCGACGCCGCCGATGCGTCGCGCCCGCGGCGCGCGCACGTTCGGCAGACGCGCGTCTCCGACAGTGGCGATCCGCACCGGCAGCAGGCCGGCCGCGCACTCCTGCAGCAGCCGGGCCTTGCCGGGTGCGACCAGTCCGGCGTCCAACGCCGCCCAGGCCGCACCGACGCTGGGGTGTCCGGCGAACGGCAACTCCTGGCACGGGGTGAAGATGCGGACGCGATAGTCGGCACCGGCGTCGGCACCCGTGATGGTCGGCGGCAGCAGGAAGATGGTTTCGGACAGATTCGTCCAGGCCGCGAACGCCTGCATCCGTGCGTGGTCGAAGCGTTCACCATCGAGCACCGCGCCCAGCGCATTGCCGGCGCCGGGGCGATCGGCGAAGACATCCATCTGCAGATAACGAAGGGCCATCATGGCGGTGGTCCGGGTCGAATAGAATGGCGGGTCCGGCCCTGCGCCGGCCCCCCAGTCTACCCAAGCCCAACCCGATGCCCGAGACGCACTCTGCCGATCCCCGCTGGATCGTGCTCAAATTCGGCGGCACGTCCGTGTCGCGCCGCCACCGCTGGGACACCATCGGCCGGCTGGCGAAGAAACGCGCGGACGAGGGCGATGCGCGGGTCTTGGTAGTGGTATCCGCGCTGTCTGGCGTCACCAACGAATTGACGGCCATTGCCGACGGCCGCGAGATCGATGCGCGCATCGACGCGCTGGTCGAGCGTCATCGCAGCTTCTGCGCCGAGCTCGATCTCGACCCGGACGCCGTGCTCGGCGAGCGCCTCGCGATCCTGCGCGCGCTCGGCAGCGATCCGCGCGCCGCATCGCGCAGCCTCGACTGGCAGGCCGAAGTGCTGGCGCAGGGCGAATTGCTGTCGTCGACGCTCGGTGCCGCGTATCTGCGTACGCAGGGGCTCGACTTCGGCTGGTGCGATGCGCGCGACTGGCTGTCGGCGGTGTCGCTGCCGAACGCCAGCGCCTGGGCGCAGCGGCTCTCGGTCAACTGTCGCTACCGCGACGATGCGGGGACGCAGCAGGAAGGCATCGAAGCGGATTTCCCGCAGCGATTCGCGATGCAGCCGTCGCGGATGCTGATTTCGCAGGGCTTCATCGCCCGTCACGCCGACGGCGCCACTGCGATTCTCGGTCGCGGCGGTTCCGATACCTCGGCCGCGTATTTCGGCGCATTGTTGAAAGCGCAGCGCGTCGAGATCTGGACCGACGTGCCCGGCATGTTCAGCGCCAATCCGCGCGAAGTGCCCGATGCGCGACTGCTGGCCCGCCTCGACTACGCCGAAGCGCAGGAAATCGCCACCACCGGCGCGAAAGTGCTGCATCCCCGCTCGATCGCGCCTTGCCGCGACAGCGGCGTACCGATGGCGATCCTCGACACCGAGCGCCCCGAACTGCCGGGTACGCGCATCGACGGCAGCGCCGCGACCGTGCCGGGCGTGAAGGCGATCAGTCGCCGCAACGGCATCGTGCTGGTGTCGATGGAAAGCATGGGCATGTGGCAGCAGGTCGGCTTCCTCGCCGACGTGTTCGAACGTTTCAAGCGCCATGGCCTGTCGATCGATCTCATCGGTTCGTCCGAAACCAACGTCACCGTGTCGCTCGATCCCAGCGAAAACCTGGTCAGCAGCGACGTACTCGCGGAGCTCTCCGCGGACCTGTCGGAAGTCTGCCGGGTGAAGGTGATCGCGCCGTGCGCCGCGATCACCCTGGTCGGCCGCGGCATGCGTTCGCTGCTGCACAAGCTGTCGGACGTGTGGGCGACCTTCGGCCGCGAGCGCGTGCATCTGATTTCGCAGTCCTCGAACGACCTCAACCTGACCTTCGTCATCGACGAAGCCGATGCCGACGGCCTGTTGAACGAACTGCACGGCGAGCTGATCCGCGGCGGTGCGATGCCGGTGCAGGACGCGACCGTGTTCGGCCCGAGCTGGAGCGAAATCGCGCACGGCAAACCGCAGCGCGAAGCGCCCTGGTGGCAGGCGCATGCGGCCGATCTGGTCGCGCGCGCGGGCGCCGGCACGCCGCGTTACGTCTACCATTTGCCGACCGTGCGTGCACGGGCGCGGATGCTGCGCGAGACCACGGCCATCGACCGTCGCTTCTACGCCTTGAAGGCCAATGCGCATCCCGAGATCCTGCGCGCGGTGGACGCTGAAGGCTCCGGCTTCGAATGCGTGTCGCTGGGCGAAGTGGAGCACGTGTTCGCCACGCTGCCGGACATCGATCCGCAACGCGTGTTGTTCACCCCGAGCTTCGCGCCGCGCGCGGAATACGACGCCGCGTTCGCACGTAACGTCAATATCACCGTCGACAGCGTCGAAGCGCTGCAGCGCTGGCCCGAGACCTTCCGCGGCCGCGCGTTCTGGCTGCGCCTGGATCTGGGCCGCGGCGACGGTCATCACGAGAAAGTCCGCACCGGCGGCGCGGATGCGAAATTCGGCCTGCCGTTGGCCCGCGTCGACGCTTTCCTTGCAGAAGCACGCAAGCTGGACGCGAAGATCGTTGCCCTGCACGCGCATCTGGGCAGCGGCATCGACAACCCCGGCCACTGGCGTGATGTCTATGCCGATCTGGCCGGCCTCGCGGAGCAGATCGGCACAGTCGACACGCTCGATATCGGCGGCGGTCTGCCGGTACCGTACACGCCCGATGCGCGACCGTTCGATGTCGATGCCTGGCGCGCCGGTCTGGACGAGATCAAGGCTGCGTTCCCGCGTTTCCGCCTTGCGGTGGAGCCCGGCCGCTATCTCGTCGCCGAAGCCGGCGTGCTGTTGTTGCATGTAACCCAAGTGATCGACAAGGACGGCCTGCGCCGCGTCGGCCTGGACGGCGGCATGAACGCGCTGATGCGGCCGGCGATGTACGACGCTTACCACGGCATCCACAATCTGTCGCGGATCGACGATGGTGAAACGGCCGCGTTCGACGTGGTCGGCCCGATCTGCGAAAGCAGCGATGTCTTCGGTCGCGCGCGCATGCTGCCCAAGGCCACGGCGGAAGGGGACGTCGTGCTGATCGCCGACGCCGGCGCCTACGGCATGGCGATGGCGCATACCTACAACCTGCGGGCGTTGCCGGCAGAGGAAATTCTTGATGTCTGATGCACCGATTCAAGTGTGGGAATTCCAGCGCGACGAGATTCGCGCCTTCCGTTTCGTCCGCTGCGGTTTCGATGCGCAGACGGGTATCGCACAGCTCGTCTACGCCTTCGACGATGGCCCCGAACTGGTCGAAACCGTGACCATTCCCGGCGCGCCGTTCGACCTTGACGATGCGCGCGCCGCTGCAGCCGAACAGGCGCTGCGTCTTCTGCACCTGATCGCCGGAGTGAGCTATTACAAGGCTGCGGTGCCGCAGGACATCCGCATCGACGGCTACGACATCGATGCCGACACCGCCGCGCTGCTGGAAACGATCTACCTCAACGGTCTGGGCGAGTTCGCTTACCGCAACGGACTGAACCTCCATGGCAGGATCAAGTTTCCCGTAGCCCGGGTAGAGCGCAGCGAAACCCGGGGCTCTTCATCGGATGCACCAAAAGCCCCGGGTTTACCGGCTGTGCCGTTGAAAACCGCCTGCGGCTCTACCCGGGCTACGAATGCCGTTCCGCTCGGCCTGCGCGAACACGCGCTGGTCGCCATCGGCGGCGGCAAGGATTCGCTGGTCAGCATCGAGGCGCTGCGCGGCATCGGCGTGGAACAGACGGTGACCTGGATCGGCGGTTCGCAGCTGATCAAGGCCTGCGCGGAACGCACCGGCCTGCCGACGCTGAATCTCGGTCGTCAGCTGGCGCCGGAACTGTTCGAATACAACCGCCAGGGCGCGTGGAACGGCCATATCCCGGTGACCGCGATCAATTCGGCGATCCTGGTGTTCGCGGCGGTGCTGCTGGATGCGGATCAGGTGGTGTTCTCGAACGAACGCTCGGCCAGCTACGGCAGCATGATCATGTTCGATGACGGCAGGGGCACCGGCGAGGTGAATCACCAGTGGTCAAAAGGCTGGGCTTTCGAGCAGGTCTTCGGCGATTACGTGCAGCATCATGTCGCCGCCGATCTGAAGTACTACTCGCTGCTGCGCCCGCTCAGCGAGTTGGCGGTGGCGCGACAGTTCGCGAAAACCGACCATTACGACGCGCATTTTTCCAGCTGCAACCGCAATTTCCACATCCTCGGCGAGCGCCCGGTGAACCGCTGGTGCGGCGTCTGCCCGAAATGCCATTTCGTGTTCCTGGCGCTGGCGCCGTTCATGTCGAAGCCGCGCCTGGTCGGCATCTTCGGCCGCAATCTTCTGGACGACGCCTCGCAGATCGGCGGCTACGACGCGCTGCTCGAATATCAGGACCACAAACCGTTCGAATGCGTGGGCGAGGGCAAGGAATCGCGCGCGGCGATGGCGCATCTCAGCGAGCGCCCCGAATGGCGCGAGGACGAGATCGTCGAACGTTTCGCCCGCGAGATCCGTCCGCAGCTGTCGCCGCTGGAACAGCAGATCGCGCCGCTGCTGATCCTCGACGACGAACATCGCGCGCCGGCGGCTGTCTGGGAGCGCCTGCGTGCGCAATTCGCCGATCAGTAGCGTGCCGGTCAGCCATCCGCCGTCCAGCATCGCGATGCTCGATGGCAAACGGGTCGCGCTCTGGGGTTGGGGACGTGAGGGCCGCGCGGCGTATCGCGCGCTGCGTCGTCGCCTGCCGGCATTGCCGCTGACCCTCTTCTGTTCGACCGGGGAACTCGCCGAGGCGCACGCGCTGGGCGACGCGCTGTTGACCGCCGATACCGATGCCAGCGCCGAGCGCCTGTCCGCGTTCGAGGTGGTGATCAAATCGCCGGGCATCAGTCCCTACAGGCCGGAAGCCCTTGCGGCCGCTGAACGCGGCACGCGCTTCATCGGCGGCACGACGCTGTGGTTCGCCGAACACGCCGACGCGCGCACGATCTGCGTCACCGGCACCAAGGGCAAGAGCACCACCTCGGCACTGCTGGCGCACCTGCTGCGCGCGGGCGGCCACCGCACCGCGCTGTGCGGGAACATCGGCCTGCCGATGCTGGAGTTGCTGGATGAGGGCCGGCTGGATGAGGGCCGGCTGGATATCGGTCCAACGGGCGATGTGCAGCCTCCGGAATTCTGGGTGATCGAATTGTCGAGCTACCAGACCCGCGACGTCGCCACGTCCGGGGTGTCGCCCGAGATCGCGGTCGCGACCAACATCTTTCCCGAGCACCTCGACTGGCACGGCAGCGAAGCGCGCTACATCGACGACAAACTCGCTTTGTTCACCGCTGCCAAGCCGCGCATCGCGATCCTCAATGGCGACGACCGCACGCTGGCGGCGCTGGCGTTGCCGGACAGCGAGGTGCGCTTCTTCGGCGGAGCCGACGGCTGGCATCTGCGCGGCGATGTCGTGCATCGCGGCGAGCGTGCGGTGTTCGACACCCGCGACGTGCCGCTGCCCGGGCGCCACAATCGCGGCAACCTGTGCGCGGTGCTGGCGGCGATCGAAGCCCTGGGTCTCGATGCCGAAACCCTGGCCCCGCACGCCGCCACGTTCCAGCCGCTGCCGCACCGGCTGCAGACGCTCGGCGTGCGCGATGGCATCACGTACGTCAACGATTCGATCAGCACCACGCCGCACGCCACGCTCGCGGCGCTGGATTGCTTCCGTTCGCGTCGTGTCGCGCTGCTGGCGGGTGGCCATGATCGCGGCATCGACTGGACGGATTTCGCGCACGCGATGCGCGACAACGCCCCCGCCGCCATCGTGACCCTGGGCCAGAACGGCCCGAAGATCCATGCGCTGCTGGCGCCGCTGGCGGAGGCTGTGGGTTTCGCGCTGGTCGACGCTGCGGACCTGCCCGAAGCCGTCGCCCGGGCGCGGGCGCTGCTGGACGGGGAGGGCGTGGTGCTCTTGTCGCCGGGGGCGCCGAGTTTCGGCGCTTATCGCGACTACACCGAACGCGGCCGCCACTTCGCCGCGCTGGCCGGCTTCGACCCCGAGGCGATCGCGGCCATCCCCGGGCTCGGCATCGGCTGAGCGATGCATCGAAAGGCCTTCCCAACCAGCGGTTCGGGCGTTGTGCGCGCCGGTCCGACCTGGCTCGGGCAGTCTGCCCGGACGTAGCGATCCGGCCGACGATCGTGACGACAATCGTCTTGTTTTCCGGGTAGTCTGACCGCCTTCCCCAGACTAAGGAGTACGGTCATGCGTTCGATGCGTTGGGCGAGCATGTTCGCCCTGTTGTGTTTCTCTTTCCTGGTCTCGCTGCCGGCATTCGCCGCGATGCAGGCCAAACCGGTCGAATGGAAGCAGGGCAAGCAGCGTTTCAGCGGCTACCTGGTCTACAACGATTCCAATACGACGAAACGTCCCGGCCTGATGATGGTCCCCGACTGGAAGGGCGTGACGCCCGCGTCGGTCGAGAAGGCCAAGCTGATCGCCAATGCCGGTTACGTGGTGCTGGTCGCCGACGTGTTCGGCAAGGGCGTGCGTCCGAAGGACGACAAGGCCGCCGGTGCGCTGGTCGGCAAGATCTATCAGGACCTGCCCGCATTGCGCGCCCGTGCTGCCGTCGCGCTCGATTTCCTGCGCGCGCAGGCGGCGACCGCACCCATCGATACCAACCGCATCGGTGCGTTCGGTTTCTGTTTCGGCGGCAAGACCGTGCTTGAACTGGCGCGCAGCGGCGCGGATCTGGCCGGCGTGGTCAGCTTCCACGGCGGCCTGGATACGACGATGCCCGCGCAGTCGGGCGCGTTGAAGGCCAGCGTGCTGGTGCTGAACGGTGCCGACGACACCTATGTACCGGCCGAGCAGATCGCGGGTTTCCAGAGCGAAATGAAGGGTGCGGGCGCGGACTGGCAGTTCGTCAATTTCAGCGGTGCGGTGCATTGCTTCGCACTGGAATCCGCGAACAGTCCGCCGGGCTGCGTCTACAACCCGATGGCGGCCAGACGCGCGACGACGATGATGAATCAGTTCTTCTTCGAGCGCTTCGGCGGCTGAGTCCCGGCGGCGGCGATCGCTCCTGCGATCGCCGCACGCGCCTGCGGACTGTTTTTCCAACACGTCGTCCCCAGCATCGCGGCGATCTGGCCGACGATGCCCTCCACGCTCGCAACGGCGAGCGTGTCCAGAGAATCGAAACCGATCTGTTCCAAACGTTCGACCACGGTGGGGCCGACGCCTTTCACCGCCAGCAATGTCGCGCGGTCGTCGGCGGAAAAGCCCATGCAGTCAGTGCATGCGATCAGTGGTCGCGGCCGACAGCGTAGCGCGCCAGCCCGCGCAGCGCGGCTACGGCATCGTTGTCGTCCAGCCCGCCCAACGCCGCTTCGGCCGCCGCCGCATAGGCTTCGGCGCGGCGCCGGCTGTACTCCAGGCCGCCGGTCGCTTGGATCGCCGCCAACACTTCCGGCATCGCATCGATATCGCCGTTCTCGACGATCACCCGCAGGCGCGCGCGGACATCCGCACCGGAATGCTGGATCGCGTGGATCAGCGGCAGGGTCGCCTTGCCTTCGGCCAGATCGTCGCCCAGATGCTTGCCTAACGCGGCTTCGTCGGCGCTGTAGTCCAGCACGTCGTCGGCGATCTGGAAGGCGTAGCCCAGCGCCATGCCGTAATCGTGGAGCCGCTGCTGGACCGCCTCGTCGGCGCCCGCGAGCTGCGCTCCGATCCGGGTTGCGGCGGCGAACAATACGGCGGTCTTGCGTTCGATGACCTTCAGATAGGCCGGCTCGTCGGTGTCCGGGTTGCGGATGTGCAGCAGTTGCAGCACTTCGCCCTCGGCGATGGCGTTGGTGGTGTCGGCCAGGATCCGCATCACCGGCATCCGCTCCAGTTCCACCATCAGCTGGAAGCTGCGCGAGTAGAGGAAATCGCCGACCAGCACGCTCGGGGCGTTGCCGAACAGGGCGTTGGCGGTCTTGCGGCCGCGGCGGAGGTCGGATTCGTCGACCACATCGTCGTGGAGCAGGGTCGCGGTATGGATGAATTCCACCACCGCCGCCAGTTGGTGGGCGTCCGCGCCGCCGTGGCCCAGGGCACGGGCCGCCAGCAGTAGCAGCATCGGGCGCAGGCGCTTGCCGCCGGCGGCGATGATGTGCTCGGCGACCTGGTTGACCAGGGCCACCTCGGAGCCCAGGCGCCGGCGGATCAGGGCGTCGACCGCGGCCATGTCGGCGGCGGAAAGCGCCTGGATGGCGGGTAGGTCGAGCGAAACGGGCGCCGAAGTCGCTTGCATGGGGGATCCAGACGGGTGAGGCGGACATTATAAGAGCCGCAGCGCGCTGGATCGGGGCCGCGGTCGGTCGCGGCGATTCAGGAAATTCCTACCCGCACGGGCGGAGGTCTCCGATACCAGGGCAGGGGGCGGTTATACTTGAATGTTCATCGCCACTACCGGCGACTCAAGACAGGAAACTGTTCATGGCACGCGGCGTCAACAAGGTGATCCTGGTCGGCAATCTCGGCAACGATCCCGAAACCAAATACACCCAGGGCGGCATGGCCGTCACCAAAGTCAGCCTGGCGACCACCTCGGTGCGCAAGGACAAGGAAGGCAATACCCAGGAGCGCACCGAATGGCACCGGGTGACCTTCTTCGGCAAGCTCGGCGAGATCGCCGGCGAGTACCTGCGCAAGGGCAGCCAGGTCTACGTCGAAGGTTCGCTCCGCTACGACAAATACACCGGTCAGGACGGCGTGGAGAAGTACTTCACCGACATCATCGCCGACGAGATGCAGATGCTCGGAGGCCGCAGCGAAGGCGGCGCCGCGGGCGGCGAACAGCGGCCGGCGCGCGCGCCGCGCGAGAGCGGCGGCGGCGGTTATGGCGGTGGTCAGCGCAGCGGCGGTGGCGGTTACGGCGGCGGTGGCGGTCAGCGCCAGGCCCCGGCGGCCAGCAGCCCGCCGCCGATGGACGATTTCTCGGACGACGATATCCCGTTCTAGAACGCACCTGACTCGTTTCGTAGAGAAAGATTGTCTAAAGCCCTGTTTCGACAGGGCTTTTATTTTTGGAGTCCCTGAGCAAACCGGGTCGAATCCGGGAGTATTCAGCGATGGGAAGGAAGTCGACGCTGTCGATGGCAATGCTGAAGAAACAGAAGAGGAAGCGCGGGACCCGAAGGTCGAGCGGCGTGCCATTCCGTCACCCGTCGAGATTTTCCAAGCAGGGTTGGCGGAGCTTATCAATCGGTGTGGCGAGCGCTACCGTCGATCAGGCGATTGGACCGGGCACGGGTGTCCAGTTGTAGAATCGCCGTGCCTCGGCTTGATCGAGGAGGAAATGCAGCCGGAATGATCACAAGGGAAGTGATGAATGGAATCGAGCTTCAAATCCATGGACGGGCAGGCGTTCGATGTGGCGCACGGGGTGCGCATCGCCATTCCCGGGATCGGTCCGGGACAGGGACACAGCGAGGTCGAATACCTCTATTCGATCTGCAGCCAGGAAATCCGCGACGGACTCGGACTGCTTGGTGGCGACGGCGTAGCCGCGCATGCGCTTCGCATCCGCCCGACGCAACTTGTCGCAGCGATGTTGCCTATCCGTGAACGCATCGGTCTGCAGCAAGATCCGTTTGATTTTCCGTGCGATCTCACCGATGGCCTGATCTGCGACAACCTCAGCGATCCGGACGTACGCGAACCGATATCAACGCTCGCCAGGCCCGGGCGTGGACCCGGCGGCGTCCTTCGAACAGCATGCCCGCGCCACGAGGGAACATCATCCCGCGGTGGCCCGATGGTCCCGACCATCCTGCTTGCTCCGGAGTGAATGTCGTCGTCCGTGAACGTACAGTTCATCCGTCACGCACGCTGGCCGTCGCAGCGACGCAGATCGATCCAATGCGAGACAACGGTGGTCGAGCTGGCTGGTGAGGTCATTGACGATGTTTCAAGCGGGCGGGAGAGTCGCTCGCGGCGTGAAGCGCATCGGATTTCTCGGTCCGCACCATGAAGACAGGGCCGGCTGGATAGCCGGCTCGATGCAGGAAGACAGGGAGCAGGAATGTCAAACGGAAATTTCTTGGACGCTTCGATCAGCACTGGCATCGGCCACGACGTGGGCACGCCGGGTGTCGGCGCGGTGACCGGCAGCGATTTCGATCGTCGCGTCGCCTATTGGCGCAACGCGCTCGCCGGCGCTCCGGCCATGCTCGAATTGCCGACCGATCGTCCGCGCACAGGACGCCAGGACGCAGCCACGGCCAGCGTTCTGGTCGATATCGATTCCGAATTGACTGCCCGCCACGACGCGCTGGCCGCGCATCGTGGCGGGACCTTGCAAGCGACTTTCCTGGCGGCATGGGCGGCGACGCTCGCGCGCTTGTCGGGGCAGGACGATGTCGTGATCGGCGTATCGATCCAGGGCGATGCGCCCGCCGGTTCGATCGGCGATGCGCTGCCGCTGCGCATCGATCTGAGCGGACAGCCGAGCGTCGCCGAATTGCTGGCGCGGGTCGATCGTCGTCTGCGCGATGCCTTCGCGCATGCGCTGCCGAGCTTCGAAAGTATCGTCGCATCAACCGAGTCGTTGGCCAGCGCGCTGCCGGCGCCGGTGTTGCAGAGCGCGCTGGCCTTGCGCGATGCCGATACGGCATCGCACGCGCAGTCGACGGGTCTGGATCTGGCGCTGGATCTGCGCCGGACCGGTAACCACATCACCGGCGAGCTGCACTATGCGACCGCATTGTTCGAAGCCGACAGTGTCGAACGCTACCTCGGCCACTGGCAGCGCATGTTGCGCGCGATGACCATGGACGAGACGCAGACGGTTTCGCGCTTGCAGATTCTGGGCGAGGACGAGCGCCGGTTGGTTCTGGATACCTGGAACGCGACCGCGATCGAGTATCCGCGCGACGCCTGCATGCACGAGTTGTTCGAAGCGCAGGTCGCGCGCACGCCGGATGCGGTGGCGCTGGTCGCCGGCGATAGCACGCTGAGCTATGCCGAACTCAACGAACGCGCCAATCGCCTCGCGCATCATCTGCGCGTGCTGGGCCTGGGCCCGGACGAACGCGTAGGCATCTGCGTGCAGCGCAACGCCGAGATGCTGGTTGCGCTGCTGGCGTCGCTGAAGTCCGGCGCCGCCTATGTGCCGCTGGATCCGGCCTATCCCCCGGATCGTCTGGGCTACATGCTGGACGATGCGATGCCGCGCGTGGTGCTCACCGATTCCGTCGGCGGTCCGGTGCTGGCGCAGGCGCTGGCCCTGGCGGAACGGACGCAGTCCCTGGCCGTGCTCGACCTGCAGGCCGATGCGGCCGCGTGGGCGGATGCGTCCAGCGGGAATCCGTCGGCGCGAGCGGTCGGCCTGAGCTCGCGTCATCTGGCCTATCTGATCTATACCTCCGGTTCGACCGGCCGGCCCAAGGGCGTAGCGATCGAACATCGCAACGGCGTCAATTTCATCTGCTGGGCCTTGCAGGAATTCTCGCCCGACACGCTGCGCAACTGCCTGTTCTCGACCTCGATCAATTTCGATCTGTCGATCTACGAATACGGCGTGCCGCTGTCGTGCGGCGGCCGCGTGACCCTGGTCGACAACGCATTGAGCTTGTTGAACGAGGCCTTGCCGGTCACCCTGATCAACACCGTGCCCTCGGTGATGATGGAGCTGACCCGTGCGGACGCGATTCCGCCGAGCGTGCGGGTGGTGAACGTGGCCGGCGAACCGCTCAAGCGCGCGCTCGCCGAACGCATCATCGCAACCCCGCATGTCGAGCAACTGTGCAATCTTTATGGTCCGTCCGAAACCACGACTTATTCGACGTGGACGCGCATGGATCGCACCACCGGCTTCATCGCCGATGTCGGCCGTCCGGTCGGCAACACCCGGGTGTATATCCTCGATGAGGCCGGCAATCCCGCGCCGGTCGGCGTGGCCGGCGAGATATTCATCGGCGGCCACGGCGTCGCCCGCGGCTATCTGGGCAAGCCGGAACTGACCGCGGATCGTTTTCTCGATGATCCCTTCAACGCCGAGCCCGGCGCGCGCATGTACAAGACCGGCGACCTCGGCCGCTGGTCGAACGACGGTACGATCACCTTGCTGGGCCGCAACGACTTCCAGGTGAAGATCCGCGGCTTCCGCATCGAACTGGGCGAGATCGAAACCAGGCTGCTCGAATGCGATGGCGTGCGCGAAGCGGTGGTGATCGCACGCGACGACGACAACGGCGGCAAGCGTCTGGTCGCGTACTGCCTCGCCGAAGAAGCGTTGGACATCGCCGCGATTCGCGAGCATCTCGCCGACGCTCTACCCGACTACATGATGCCATCGGCTTTCATGCGTGTGGAAGCGTGGCCGCTGACCGCGAACGGCAAGCTGGATCGCAAGGCGCTGCCGGCGCCCGACGACGCGGCGTACACGCGCCGTGCTTACGAAGCGCCGCAGGGCGAGATCGAAACCGCACTGTCCTCGATCTGGTGCGATTTGCTGCGGCTCGAACAGGTCGGACGCAACGAGAACTTCTTCGAACTCGGCGGGCATTCCCTGCTCGCCGTGCAGCTGGTATCGCGCGTGCGCAGGGCGTTCGATGTCGAGCTCACCTTCCGCGATGTGTTCGAAGCCTCGGAACTGCGCGAGCTGGGCGAGCGCCTGCCGCGCATCGCCTGCGCCAGCCCGAGTCGGATCGCGCCGATGCCGCGCAGGCCGTTCATGCCGATGCCGCAGATCGTGCGCGGATTCTGGGTGATGACCCAGCTCATTCAGACGACCTCGGCGCATCACATCGGCGGCGCGTTCCGCCTCACCGGCGAGCTCGATCGTCCCGCATTGGAGCGCAGCTGGCGCGCCATCGTCGCGCGTCATGAAATCCTGCGGACCCGCTTCGTGCAGATCGACGGCGAGCCCATGCTCAGCGTCGTCGACAGCGTGCCGTTCGATTTGCGCTTCCAGGACATCTCCGGCGCCGAAGACGCGACCGATCGTTGCGACACACTGTATTCGGAACTGTATGCGGAGCCCTTCGATCTCCGTCACGACGTCCCGCTGCGCGCGCAAGTGCTGCAACTGGGCGCACGCGCATTCGAGCTGCAGTGGGTGACCCACCACATCGTCTCCGACGGTTGGTCGATCGGTGTCATGCTCAAGGAATTGAGCGAGCTCTATGCCGCCGAAACAGGCGGCGCATCGGTGTCGTTGCCGCCGCTGCCCCTGCAGTACATCGACTATGCGACCTGGAAGGGCCAGCACCTGCCGGCCGGCGAGCTGGAGCGGCAGATCGGATATTGGCGCGAGACTTTGGCGGGCGCGCCGGTCCTGCTGGAATTGCCGACGGATCGACCGCGCGCGCCGCAACAGGATTTCGCTGGCGCGGCCATCGATCTGTACGTGGGCGAGGCCCTGACCAAACGTCTGAAGGCCTTGAGCCGGCGTCACGGCGTGACCCTCTACATGACGATTCTGGCGAGCTGGGCGGCGGTGTTCTCGCGCCTGTCCGGGCAATCGGAGGTCGTGATCGGCAGCCCGACGGCCAGCCGCAATCGCGTGGAAGTCGAACCCCTGATCGGATTCTTCATCAACACCTTCGCGCTGCGGATCGATCTGAACGGCGATCCGTCCACCGGCGAGCTGCTCGCGCGCACGCGCCAGCGTCTGCTCGACGCGCAGGCGCACGAGGACGTGCTGTTCGACCGCGTGGTCGAGGCGGTGAAGCCGCCACGCAACAGTGCCTACAACCAGATGTTTCAGGTCATGTTGGCGTGGCAGAGCCAGAACGAAGGTCAATTGGTCTTGCCCGGCTTGGACGTCGTGCGCGCGCCAAAGGCGATGAAGACGGCGCAAATCGACCTGCTGATGGATCTGCGCGAAAAGGACGGCTGCATCAGCGGCTTCCTGAACTACATGACCGCCTTGTTCGATCGCGAGACCATCGAGCGTTTCGTCGGCTATTGGCAGCGTTTGTTGACGGCGATGGCCGACGACGACGCGGCGCCGGTGTCGACGCTGCCGTTGTTGGGCGACGCCGAACGCGCGCAGGTGCTGTACGCATGGAATGCGACGACGCGGCCGTATCCGCGCGAGGCGTGCGTGGGCGAGCTGTTCGCCGCGCAGGCTGCGGCGCAGCCGGACGCGGTGGCCCTGGTGTGGGGCGATCAGCGCGTGGGCTACGATGCGTTGAATCGCCGCGCGAACCGGCTCGCCCATTGGTTGGGCGCGCAAGGTATCGGCCGCGGTTCGCGGGTCGCGTTGTCGCTGTCGCGCGGCGTTCCGATGCTGGAGACGCTGCTGGGCGTGTTGAAAGCGGGCGCGGCCTATGTGCCGATGGCGCCGGATGCGCCTTCCGCGCGCGCGGCGTTCATGCTGGAAGACGCGCAGCCGGCGCTGTTGATCGCGGACGCGAGCTCCCAGTTGCCGGATCAGACGGCGGTACCGGTGGTGCGGTTGGAGACGCTGACGGACGCGCTGTCTTCGCAGCCGGATCGCGATCCGGCGATCGCGCGGATGGACGCGACGCAGCCGGCCTACGTGATCTACACCTCGGGCACGACCGGCACGCCGAAGGGCGTGCAGGTCTCGCACCGCAACGTGGTCAACTTCTGCTGCTGGTGCCGCGAGACCGGCTTGAGCGCGGCGGGCGTGCGCATCACCCAGTTCGCGCCGTACACCTTCGATGCGTCGGCGGGCGAAATCTTCGGCGGCCTGCTCAACGGGTCGGAATTGCATCTGCTGGACGAAGAAACGATCCAGAGCCCGCAGCGCTTGCAGTCGTACCTGATGGCGCATCGGATCGGCTTCGCGGCCTTGCCGCCGGCCTATCTGCAGCAGATGGATCCGGCGCTCGCGCCACCGGGCATGAAGTTGCTGACGGCGGGCTCGGCGCCGACGCCGGAACTGGTGCGGGGTTGGGCGGGTCGGGGCGAGTACGTCAACGGTTACGGTCCGACCGAAACGACGATCCTGTCGACCGCCACGGCGCTCAGCGCCGACGAGGCGCGCATCAGCATCGGCCGTCCGATCGCCAATACGCAGGTCTACGTGCTGGACGCGCACCGTCAACCGGTGCCGGTCGGCGTGACCGGCGAGCTGTGGATCGGCGGCGACGGCGTCACGCCGGGTTATTGGAATCGCGAAGCGTTGACCGCGGAGCGCTACGTCGCCGATCCGTTCTGCGGCGAAGCCGGCGCACGCATGTACCGCACGGGCGATCTGGGCCGCTGGTCGGCGGACGGCAGCCTGGAGTTCGTGGGTCGCAACGACTTCCAGGTGAAGATCCGCGGCTTCCGCATCGAACTGGGCGAGATCGAAGCGAGGTTGATCGAATGCCCCGGGATACGCGAGGCGGTGGTGGTCGCGCGCGAGGAAGGCGGCGAGCCGCGCCTGGTGGCGTACTGTCTGAGCGACGAAGCGCTCGATATCGCCGCGACCCGCGAACGTCTGGCGAGCCAGTTGCCGGATTACATGGTCCCGGCGGCGTTCGTGCGGATGGCCGCGTGGCCGTTGACCGCGCACGGCAAGCTCGACCGCAAGGCGCTGCCTGCGCCCGACGACAGTGCGTATGCGCGTCGCGCCTACGAGGCGCCGCAGGGCGAGATCGAACACAGTCTGGCCCGGTTGTGGAGCCAGTTGCTGAAGGTCGAACACGTCGGTCGCCACGACGGCTTTTTCGAGCTGGGCGGCCACTCGCTGCTGGCGGTGCAGCTGAGTTCGCGGGTGCGCCAGACGTTGGGGGTGGAACTGCCGCTGCGCTGGGTATTCGAAGCGCCGGTGCTGTCGCAGCTGGCGCAGCGTCTGGCGACCGGCGAAGCGGCGCAGCTGACCGCGATCGCCCCGGCCGAGCGCCGCACGCATATGCCGCTGTCGCTGGCGCAGCAACGTCTGTGGTTCCTGACCCAGATCGACGGCGCCAGCGCCGCCTACCATTCGGCCGGCGCCTTGCGTCTGAGCGGGCGCCTGGATGCGGAAGCGCTGGAGCGCTGCTTGCAGCGCATCGTCGCGCGGCATGAATCGCTGCGCACGCGCTTCGTGCTGGTCGATGGGCAGCCGATGCAGCGTATCGATGCGGACGCGACGCTTGTGCTGCGATTCGAGGATCTGCGCGGCGAACACAACCGCGAGGCGTTGCGTGCGGCCCGGGGCGAGGCGCTGCATGCCGAAGCCTTCGACTTGCGCACGGACCTGCCGTTGCGGGTGCTGCTGGTACAGGTGGAAGACGAGGACCATGCGCTGTACGTGGTGATGCATCACATCGTCTCCGACGGTTGGTCGATCGGGGTGATGCTGGGCGAGTTGAGCCAGCTGTATACGGCCGAGCTGGAAGGGGCGACCGATCCGTTGCCGCCGCTGCCGATCCAGTACATCGATTACGCCCAGTGGCAACGGCAGTGGTTGGCCGATGGCCAGTTGGAGCGGCAGGCCGCGTACTGGCGCGAGGCCCTGGCGGGGGCGCCGACGTTGCTGGAAGTTCCGACCGACCGTCCGCGTCCGCCGCATCAGGATTTCGCCGGCGCCGCGCTGGACATCGCGCTGGACGCGACGCTGACCGCGAAGCTCAAAGCGCTGGGCCAGCGCCACGGGGTCACGCTTTACATGACCTTGCTGGCGAGCTGGGCGGCGGTGCTGAGCCGATTGTCCGGCCAGGACGACGTGGTGATCGGCAGCCCGATGGCGGGGCGCAACCGCGCCGAGATCGAGCCGCTGATCGGGTTCTTCGTGAACACGCTCGCGCTGCGCATCGAGCTCGGCGGCGAGCCCACGGTGGCGGAGCTGTTGTCGCGCACGCGGCGGCAGGTGCTGGATGCGCAGTCGCACCAGGACCTGCCGTTCGATCACGTGGTGGAAGTGACCAGGCCGGTGCGCAGCACGGCGCACACGCCGATCTTCCAGGTGATGCTGGCCTGGCAGAACCAGAGCGAAGCGCGCCTGTCGATGCCGGGCGTCACGGCAGAGAGCCTGGCGCAGGAAGCGAGCACAGTCCAGTTCGAGTTGATTCTGAACCTGTGCGAGCACGACGATGGGATCGTCGGCACGCTGAGATATATGACGTCATTGTTCGACGAGGCGACAGTCGCGCGTTACCTCGGTTATTGGCAGCATCTGCTGGCCGGAATGGCGCAGGACGACACTGCGGCGATGGCCCGCCTGCCGTTGCTCGACGATGCCGAACGCAACCGGGTATTGAACGATTGGAATGCGACCGGGCGCGATTATCCGCACACCACGGTGCATGCGTTGTTCGAAGCGCAGGCGCAACGCACGCCCGATGCCATCGCGCTGAGTCATGAGGACGGCGCCGATGGCGATACGCTGAGCTACGCCGAATTGAATCGCCGCGCCAACCGCCTGGCCCACCACCTGATCTCGATGGGTGTCGCCGCGGAGGATCGCATCGCGATCTGCATGGAGCGCAGCCTGGACATGGTGATCGGCCTGTTGGCGATCCTCAAGTCCGGCGCGGCCTATGTGCCGATCGATCCTTCGAATCCGCATGATCGCCTGCGCCACATGCTGTGCGACTGCGCGCCGAAAGCGGCGCTGAGCCACGGCGCGTTGGCGGAAACGATCGCCGTGCTGGCCGCGGAATCCCAAACGTCGTTCCCTGTGCTCGATCTCGATCTCGATCGCTTGTCGACGCGATCGCACAGCGATGCGAATCCGTCGGTCGAGGTACGCGAGTCGCATCTCGCCTACATGATCTACACCTCGGGTTCGACCGGCCTGCCCAAAGGCGCGATGAACGAACATCGCGGCGTGGTCAATCGCCTGCTCTGGGCGCAGGATCAGTTCGCGCTCGACGCAAGCGATCGCATTCTGCAGAAGACCACCTTCGGCTTCGACGTGTCGGTGTGGGAGTTCTTCCTGCCGCTGCTTGCCGGCGCGCGTCTGGTCATGGCGCGTCCGGACGGCCACCAGGACCCGGCGTATCTGGTCGAGATCATCGAACGCTGCGGCATTACCGTGATGCACTTCGTACCGTCGATGCTGCAGACCTTCCTGTCCCGGAGCGATCTGGCGCGCTGCGGTTCCCTGCGTCACGTCAAGTGCAGCGGCGAAGCCTTGCCCTACGCCTTGCAGCAACGCTTCCGCGCCGGGTTGCCGCACGCGCAACTGCACAATCTGTACGGTCCGACCGAAGCCGCCATCGACGTGACCTACTGGCGCTGCGTCGACGACGCGCATGCGGGCATCGTGCCGATCGGCAAGCCGATCGCCAACACCGCGATTTACCTGCTCGACGCGCATGGCGAACCGGTTACGGTCGGTGTCGCCGGCGAGTTGCATATCGGCGGAGTGCAGGTCGGCCGCGGTTATCGCAATCGAGAAGAGCTCACCGCGGAACGTTTCATCGCCGATCCTTATTCGCGCGATCCGCAAGCGCGGCTGTACCGCAGCGGCGATCTGGCGCGCTGGCTGCCCGACGGCAACGTCGAGTATCTCGGCCGCAACGACTTCCAGGTGAAGATCCGCGGCTTCCGCATCGAACTCGGCGAGATCGAAGCCAAGCTCGCCGGATGCGAGCACGTGCGCGAGGCGGTGGTGCTGGCGCGCGAGGATACGCCCGGCGACAAGCGGCTGGTCGCATATGTGACCATGTCGGTCGAGTCTTCTTCGATCGCCGCCGACCTGCGCACTCGGCTGTTGGCGCAATTGCCCGATTACATGGTGCCCAGCGCGTTCGTCATCCTGCCGTCGCTACCGCTCACGCCCAACGGCAAGCTCGATCGCAAGGCCTTGCCGGCGCCGGACGGCGACGCCTATGCGCGCCGCGGCCATGCGGCCCCGCAGGGACGCGTGGAAACCACGCTGGCGAAGATCTGGGCCGATCTGCTGAAGCTCGACCGGGTCGGCCGTTTCGACGACTTCTTCGAACTCGGCGGCCATTCGCTACTCGCCGTGCAGCTGGCGACGCGCGTGCGCGATGCGCTCGATGTCGAACTGAACTTGCGCGATGTCTTCGAAGCCTCCGAACTCGCATGCCTCGCCGAACGTGTATCGGTCGCGACCGCGGCGGTGACGACGGCGATCGAAACCGTGCAGCGCCAGCCCTGCATGCCGCTGTCGCCCGCGCAGCGACGTTTGTGGTTCCTGACCCAAGTCGATGGCGCGAGCGCGGCCTATCACTCGGCCGGCGCTCTTCGCCTCACCGGTGCATTGGATCGCGGCGCGCTGGCGCGTGCGCTGCGGCGCATCGTCGAACGTCACGAAATCCTGCGCGCGCGCTTCGTCCTGGTGGACGGCGAGCCGATGCAGCAGTTCGTCGACGCGAACGCGTTCGATCTGGGCTTGGAGGATGTGCGTGCCGCGCAGGATCCCGAGAGCGTCAGCCATGCGCTGGGTACCGCCTTCGTAGCGCAGCCCTTCGATCTGGGCGCGACGCTGCCGATTCGCGTACAACTGGTACGGATCGCGGACGAAGTCCACGTCCTGCACGCGGTGCTGCACCATATCGTCTCCGATGGTTGGTCGATCGGCGTGCTGCTCGACGAACTCAGCGCGTTCTATGCCCTGGAAACCGGGGCCACGGCGCAATCGCCGGCGCCGTTGCCGGTTCAGTACATCGATTACGCGCAGTGGCAATGGCAATGGTTGGCCGGCGGTCCATCCGAACGCCAGGCGAAGTACTGGCGCGAAACATTGGCCGGCGCGCCGACCTTGCTCGAACTGCCGACCGATCGCCCGCGCGCGCCGCATCAGGATTTCGCCGGCGCGGCGATCGGCCTGCATCTGGACGAAACGCTTTACGCCGGTTTGAAGACGTTGAGCCAGCGTCACGGCACGACCCTGTACATGACGCTGCTGGCGAGCTGGGCGGCGGTGTTGAGCCGATTGTCCGGTCAGGACGAGGTCGTGATCGGCAGCCCGGTCGCCGGCCGCGCCCGCGCCGAGGTCGAGCCCTTGATCGGCTTCTTCGTCAACACCTTGCCGCTGCGCATCGATTTGAGCGGTGATGCCACCGTGGCCGAGCTCCTGGCGCATACGCGCGCGCAGGTGCTCGACGCGCAGGCGCATCAGGATCTGCCGTTCGATCGGATCGTCGAAGCTGTGAAGCCACCGCGCAGTACCGCGCATTCGCCGGTGTTCCAGGTGATGCTGGCCTGGCAGAGCCCATCCGGGGAGCGCTTGAATCTGGCCGGCATCGAAGTCGCCGAGCAGGCGCTGGCGACGACGACCGCCCCGTTCGAACTGATTCTGGATCTGCACGATACCGGCAGCGGCATCGAGGGCGCACTGGGTTATATGACCTCGCTGTTCGATGCGGACACGGTGTCGCGTTACGCCGATTACTGGCAGCGTCTGCTGCGCGGCATGGTCGGCGACAGCGAGGCCGCGGTCGCGCGCCTGCCGTTGCTGGGCGATGCCGAACGCACCCGGATGCTGTCGGAATGGAATGCGACGGCGTCGGAGTATCCGCGCGAGGCTTGCCTGCATGAATTGTTCGAAGCGCAGGCGCAACGCACGCCCGATGCGATCGCACTGGTGGCGGGGGAGGAACGGCTGAGTTACGCCGAGCTCAATCGCCGCGCCAATCGTCTGGGCCGGCATTTGCGCAACCTGGGCGTGGCTCCGGACGATCGCGTCGGCCTGTGCCTGGAACGCAATGCCGGAATGATGGTGGCGTTGCTGGCGACCTTGAAGTCTGGCGGCGCGTATGTGCCCTTGGATCCGAACTATGCCTCGGATCGCCTTGCGCAGATCCTCGACGATGCGACACCGCGCGTGGTGCTTACCGATGCGGTGGGCGGACCGGTGTTGGCGCAGGCCCTGGAACGCGCGGAACATGCGTCGTCGCCGGCGATCGTGGATATCGACGCGGATCCGGCGCAGTGGGCGAACCTATCCGATGACGATGCAACGGCGGTTGGCTTGCGCTCGTCGAACCTCGCCTATCTGATCTACACCTCCGGCTCGACCGGCCGGCCCAAGGGCGTGGCGATCGAGCATCGCAACGCAGTGAACTTCCTGAGCTGGGCCATGCAGGCTTTCAGCGCGCAGGATCTGGGCAACTGCCTGTTCTCGACTTCGATCAATTTCGATCTGTCGCTGTTCGAATACGGCGCGCCGCTGTCGGTCGGCGGCACGGTGACCCTGGTCGCGAACGCGCTGTCGTTGTTGGACGCGGCGCAGCCGGTGACGCTGATCAATACCGTGCCTTCGGCGATGGGCGAGTTGACCCGCGCGCAGGCGATTCCGCCGAGCGTGCGCGTGGTCAACGTGGCCGGCGAAGCGCTCAAGCGTCCGCTGGCGGAACGGATCCTGGCCAGCGCCAATGTCGAGCGTCTGTGCAATCTGTACGGGCCGTCGGAGACGACGACATATTCGACCTGGACCACGATGACGCGCGACAGCGGGTTTGTCGGCGATATCGGCGGCCCGGTCGGCAATACCCGGATTCATGTGCTGGACACGGCCGGTGCGCCCGTGCCGGTCGGCGTGGCGGGCGAGATATGGATCGCAGGCGCGGGCGTGGCGCGCGGATACCTGGGCCAACCGGACCTGACGGCCGAACGCTTCGTGCGCGATCCGTTCGCGACCGATGCCGGCGAGCGGATGTATCGCACCGGCGATCTGGGGCGCTGGTCGGCCGACGGCAAGGTCACCTTGCTGGGCCGCAACGATTTCCAGGTGAAGATCCGCGGCTTCCGCATCGAACTGGGCGAGATCGAAACCAGGCTGCTCGAATGCGCTGGCGTGCGCGAAGCGGTGGTGCTGGCGCGCGAGGATGCGGCTGGCGAGAAGCGTCTGGTCGCGTATTGCCTGGGCGACGACGCATTCGATGTCGCCGCGCTGCGTGAGCATCTGGCCAAGCGCTTGCCGGAGTACATGGTGCCGTCGGCGTTCGTGCGATTGGCCGCATGGCCGCTGACGCCGAACGGCAAGCTCGATCGCAAGGCGCTGCCGGCGCCGGACGACATGGCGTATGCGCGTCGTGAATTCGAGGCGCCGCAAGGCGCGACCGAACGAGGCCTGGCCGCGATCTGGGGCGAATTGCTGCGGATCGAGAGGATCAGCCGCTTCGACGATTTCTTCGAACTCGGCGGGCATTCGCTGCTGGCCGTGCGACTGGCGTCGCGCGTGCGCAAGGCGCTCGATGTCGATTTGTCCATGCGCGAGCTGTTCGAGTTGCCGACGCTGTCGCAGTTGGCCGCGCATGTCGCGGCAGGGCAGCGTTCGGACCAATCGGCGATTCTGCCGGCGCCGCGACAGGCGTTCATGCCCTTGTCGCAGGCGCAGCAGCGTCTGTGGTTCCTGGGCCAGATCGACGGCGCGAGCGCCGCCTATCACCTGGCGGGCGCGCAGCGTCTGCGCGGCGCGCTGGATCCGACCGCGCTGTCGCATGCGCTCGACCAGATCGTGGCGCGGCATGAGGCGCTGCGCACGCGATTCGTGTTGGTCGATGGGCAGCCCATGCAGCGGATCGTGGCGGACGTCGCAGCGGATCTGCGCGTGCATGATCTGCGCGGTCACGACGATATCGAAGCCGCGAACTCGGCGCTCAACGAGGCCCTGTTCGCGCAAGCCTTCGACCTGGAACACGATCCGCTGCTGCGCGTGCAAGTGACGCAACTGGGCGAGGACGATTTCGGACTGGCGGTGGTGATGCACCACATCGTCTCCGACGGTTGGTCGATCGGCGTGATGCTGGAAGAACTGAGCCGCCTCTATACCGCGCAACTGCAGGGCGACAGGGATCCGCTGCCGCCGTTGCCGGTGCAGTACATCGACTACGCGCAATGGCAGCGGCAATGGCTGGCCGATGGCCAGTCGCAGCGCCAGACCGCGTACTGGCGCGAGACTTTGGCCGGCGCGCCCGCTCTGCTGGAACTGCCGACCGATCGTCCGCGTCCGTCGCATCAGGATTTCGCCGGCGCCGCGTTCGAAGTCAATCTGGATGCGGATCTGACCGCGCGACTGAAGGCGCTGAGCCAGCGTCACGGTTCGACCTTGTATATGACCCTGCTGGCGAGTTGGGCCGCAGTGCTGGGCCGCTTGTCGGGTCAGGACGACGTGGTGATCGGCAGCCCCGTAGCCGGCCGCAACCGCGTGGAGGTCGAGCCCCTGATCGGGTTCTTCGTCAACACGCTGGCGCTGCGCATCGACTTGAGCGGTACGCCGACGGTCGCCGAATTGCTGGCGCGCACGCGCCGTCGCGTGCTGGAGGCGCAGTCGCACCAGGATCTGCCGTTCGATCAAGTGGTCGAAGCGGTGAAGCCGCCGCGCAATCCATCGCACACGCCCGTGTTCCAGACGCTGCTGGCATGGCAGACGCAGGACGAAGGCCGGTTGTCGTTGCCGGGCATCGAAGCGACGGCTGTGGACACGGCGCCGCGCACCGCGCAGTTCGAGCTGACCCTCGGCTTGCGCGAAACAGCGCAGGGCATCGAGGGTGGCGTGAATTACGCGACCGCGCTGTTCGATCGGGCGACCGTGGCGCGTTATGCGGATTACTGGCAGCGCTTGTTGACGGCGATGGCCGACGACGACGCGGCGCCGGTGTCGACGCTGCCGTTGTTGGGCGATGCCGAACGCGCGCAGGTGCTGTACGCGTGGAATGCGACGACGCGGCCGTATCCGCGCGAGGCGTGCGTGGGCGAGCTGTTCGCCGCGCAGGCTGCGGCGCAGCCGGACGCGGTGGCCCTGGTGTGGGGCGATCAGCGCGTGGGCTACGATGCGTTGAATCGCCGCGCGAACCGGCTCGCCCATTGGTTGGGCGCGCAAGGTATCGGCCGCGGTTCGCGGGTCGCGTTGTCGCTGTCGCGCGGCGTTCCGATGCTGGAGACGCTGCTGGGCGTGTTGAAAGCGGGCGCGGCCTATGTGCCGATGGCGCCGGATGCGCCTTCCGCGCGCGCGGCGTTCATGCTGGAAGACGCGCAGCCGGCGCTGTTGATCGCGGACGCGAGCTCCCAGTTGCCGGATCAGACGGCGGTACCGGTGGTGCGGTTGGAGACGCTGACGGACGCGCTGTCTTCGCAGCCGGATCGCGATCCGGCGATCGCGCGGATGGACGCGACGCAGCCGGCCTACGTGATCTACACCTCGGGCACGACCGGCACGCCGAAGGGCGTGCAGGTCTCGCACCGCAACGTGGTCAACTTCTGCTGCTGGTGCCGCGAGACCGGCTTGAGCGCGGCGGGCGTGCGCATCACCCAGTTCGCGCCGTACACCTTCGATGCGTCGGCGGGCGAAATCTTCGGCGGCCTGCTCAACGGGTCGGAATTGCATCTGCTGGACGAAGAAACGATCCAGAGCCCGCAGCGCTTGCAGTCGTACCTGATGGCGCATCGGATCGGCTTCGCGGCCTTGCCGCCGGCCTATCTGCAGCAGATGGATCCGGCGCTCGCGCCACCGGGCATGAAGTTGCTGACGGCGGGCTCGGCGCCGACGCCGGAACTGGTGCGGGGTTGGGCGGGTCGGGGCGAGTACGTCAACGGTTACGGTCCGACCGAAACGACGATCCTGTCGACCGCCACGGCGCTCAGCGCCGACGAGGCGCGCATCAGCATCGGCCGTCCGATCGCCAATACGCAGGTCTACGTGCTGGACGCGCACCGTCAACCGGTGCCGGTCGGCGTGACCGGCGAGCTGTGGATCGGCGGCGACGGCGTCACGCCGGGTTATTGGAATCGCGAAGCGTTGACCGCGGAGCGCTACGTCGCCGATCCGTTCTGCGGCGAAGCCGGCGCACGCATGTACCGCACGGGCGATCTGGGCCGCTGGTCGGCGGACGGCAGCCTGGAGTTCGTGGGTCGCAACGACTTCCAGGTGAAGATCCGCGGCTTCCGCATCGAACTGGGCGAGATCGAAGCGAGGTTGATCGAATGCCCCGGGATACGCGAGGCGGTGGTGGTCGCGCGCGAGGAAGGCGGCGAGCCGCGCCTGGTGGCGTACTGTCTGAGCGACGAAGCGCTCGATATCGCCGCGACCCGCGAACGTCTGGCGAGCCAGTTGCCGGATTACATGGTCCCGGCGGCGTTCGTGCGGATGGCCGCGTGGCCGTTGACCGCGCACGGCAAGCTCGACCGCAAGGCGCTGCCTGCGCCCGACGACAGTGCGTATGCGCGTCGCGCCTACGAGGCGCCGCAGGGCGAGATCGAACACAGTCTGGCCCGGTTGTGGAGCCAGTTGCTGAAGGTCGAACACGTCGGTCGCCACGACGGCTTTTTCGAGCTGGGCGGCCACTCGCTGCTGGCGGTGCAGCTGAGTTCGCGGGTGCGCCAGACGTTGGGGGTGGAACTGCCGCTGCGCTGGGTATTCGAAGCGCCGGTGCTGTCGCAGCTGGCGCAGCGTCTGGCGACCGGCGAAGCGGCGCAGCTGACCGCGATCGCCCCGGCCGAGCGCCGCACGCATATGCCGCTGTCGCTGGCGCAGCAACGTCTGTGGTTCCTGACCCAGATCGACGGCGCCAGCGCCGCCTACCATTCGGCCGGCGCCTTGCGTCTGAGCGGGCGCCTGGATGCGGAAGCGCTGGAGCGCTGCTTGCAGCGCATCGTCGCGCGGCATGAATCGCTGCGCACGCGCTTCGTGCTGGTCGATGGGCAGCCGATGCAGCGTATCGATGCGGACGCGACGCTTGTGCTGCGATTCGAGGATCTGCGCGGCGAACACAACCGCGAGGCGTTGCGTGCGGCCCGGGGCGAGGCGCTGCATGCCGAAGCCTTCGACTTGCGCACGGACCTGCCGTTGCGGGTGCTGCTGGTACAGGTGGAAGACGAGGACCATGCGCTGTACGTGGTGATGCATCACATCGTCTCCGACGGTTGGTCGATCGGGGTGATGCTGGGCGAGTTGAGCCAGCTGTATACGGCCGAGCTGGAAGGGGCGACCGATCCGTTGCCGCCGCTGCCGATCCAGTACATCGATTACGCCCAGTGGCAACGGCAGTGGTTGGCCGATGGCCAGTTGGAGCGGCAGGCCGCGTACTGGCGCGAGGCCCTGGCGGGGGCGCCGACGTTGCTGGAAGTTCCGACCGACCGTCCGCGTCCGCCGCATCAGGATTTCGCCGGCGCCGCGCTGGACATCGCGCTGGACGCGACGCTGACCGCGAAGCTCAAAGCGCTGGGCCAGCGCCACGGGGTCACGCTTTACATGACCTTGCTGGCGAGCTGGGCGGCGGTGCTGAGCCGATTGTCCGGCCAGGACGACGTGGTGATCGGCAGCCCGATGGCGGGGCGCAACCGCGCCGAGATCGAGCCGCTGATCGGGTTCTTCGTGAACACGCTCGCGCTGCGCATCGAGCTCGGCGGCGAGCCCACGGTGGCGGAGCTGTTGTCGCGCACGCGGCGGCAGGTGCTGGATGCGCAGTCGCACCAGGACCTGCCGTTCGATCACGTGGTGGAAGTGACCAGGCCGGTGCGCAGCACGGCGCACACGCCGATCTTCCAGGTGATGCTGGCCTGGCAGAACCAGAGCGAAGCGCGCCTGTCGATGCCGGGCGTCACGGCAGAGAGCCTGGCGCAGGAAACCAGCAAAGCCCGTTTCGATCTGGCCCTGGATCTGTGCGAACGCGAAGGCGGCATCGTCGGTGCGTTGACCTACATGACTGCACTGTTCGATGAAGCGACCGTTGCCCGCTACGCCAACTATTGGCGGCGTCTGTTGGCCGGCATGGCGCAGGACGAGGGCGCGGCCGTCGGGCGTTTGCCGCTGCTCGACGAAGCCGAACGCATGCGCGTCCTTCGCGAGTGGAACACGACCGACGTGACGCATCCGGAGTCGACGGTGCACGCGCTGTTCGAAGCGCAGGTTCGGCGCACGCCCGATGCGCACGCGCTGATCTGCGAAGACGACGCGCTCAGCTACGCCGAGTTGAACCGCCGCGCCAATCAAGTGGCGCATCGCTTGATTGCGCTTGGCGTGCGGCCCGACGACCGGGTGGCGATCTGCACCGGACGCAGTCTGTCGATGGTGGTGGGTCTGCTCGGCGTTCTCAAAGCCGGCGCGGCTTATGTGCCCCTGGATCCGGACTATCCGGCCGATCGTTTGGCCTACATGCTCGACGACAGCAGGCCCAGGGCGTTGCTCACTCAAGCACGGTTGCACGCCAGCTTGCCGCTGCTGCAATCCGCGCAAGCGCCGGTGCTGGTGCTGGACGATGGCAGCCTGGATGCGGCGGACGCCCAGGATCCGGACATCGCGGGCCTTACCTCGCGCCACCTGGCCTACGTGATCTACACCTCCGGTTCGACCGGTCAGCCCAAGGGCGTGATGGTCGAACATCGCTCGCCGGTCAATTTCTGGCGGGCGATGCGTCGAACCACGCATCGCGAGCTGGCGCCGAATTCGCGCGTCGCCTTGAACGCGGCGTTCTCCTTCGACATGTCGCTGAAGGGCATTCTGCAGTTGCTCTCGGGCCACTGTGTGGTGCTGGTGCCGCAGGCGATCCGCGCCAACGGCCCGGCCATGCTGGCCTTCTTCGATCGCTACCGGATCGAAGCGATGGACAGTACGCCGTCGCAGTTGGAGGTGTTGCTGTCGGCGGGCTTGATCGAAACCGGCGGGCATCGTCCGGCCAGCATCTATCTGGGCGGCGAACCGGTGGGCCGCCGCATGTGGGAGCGCTTGAAGGCCTCGCCGAAGATTCACTTCCACAACATGTACGGCCCGACCGAATGCACGGTCGATGCGACCATCGGCAGCATCCGCGAATCGCGCGGCGGCCCGGTCATCGGCAAGCCGATCCTCAACACGCCGGTGTATGTGCTCGACGCTTACGGCGAGCCTGTGCCGGTCGGCGTGCGCGGAGAGATGTTCCTCGGCGGCGTACAGGTCGCGCGAGGTTATCTGGATCGTGCGGAGCTGACCCGGGAGCGCTTCCTGCGCGATCCGTTCGCAGCGCAAGCCGATGCGCGCATGTACAGGACCGGCGATCTGGCGCGCTGGACCGACAATGGCGAACTCGAATATCTGGGCCGCAACGACTACCAGGTGAAGATCCGCGGTTTCCGCATCGAGCTGGGCGAGATCGAAGCCAGACTGGCCGCGTGCTCCGGTGTGCACGAAGCGGTGGTGCTGGCGCGCGAGGATGCGCCGGGCGAGATGCGGCTGGTCGCATACGTGACGATGGCGTCCGAAGCATCCGAAGCATCCGAAGCATCCGAAGCATCCGAAGCGTCCGAAGCGTCCTCGGCGATCGCCGACTTGCGCAAGCAGCTGCTGGCGCAACTGCCGGACTATATGGTCCCGGCGGCGTTCGTGGTGTTGCCGTCGCTACCGCTCACGCCCAACGGCAAGCTCGACCGCCAGGCCTTGCCGGCGCCGGACGATGCCGCTTACGCGCGACGCGAATACGAGGCCCCGCAAGGGCGGGCAGAAAGCGCACTGGCGACGATCTGGACCGACTTGCTGGGGGTCGACCGGGTCGGCCGCTTCGACGACTTCTTCGAGCTCGGCGGTCACTCGCTGATGGTGTTGTCGGTGATCGACAAGCTCGCCGCCCTCGGCCTGGATCTGAAGATTCCCGACATCTACCGGCTCGGCACGGTGCAGGCCATCGCGGCCGCGATGGAGGCCGATACCGATGCGTCCACCACCGGCCTCACCATGGAAGCGTGGCTGGATCGTCGCGGCTGGCACTACCGCGCCGAAACCATCGACGGCCGTCGAACCCTGCGCCTGTCGCCGGGCGCACCGGCCGACATCGCCAGCTTGAAGAAGCTCAGCGCTTCGCTGAGTGGACCGGCGAATCCGGGCCGTATCTTCATCGGCGAGGAACAGCCCGCGGCCGGGAACGCCCGCTTCGATCAGGGAGCGTTCCGCGCCAGCCTGGAAACCGCGCTCGCGCAAAACGAACGCGCCGTCCGCGCGGCAGCCATCGCCGAACGGTACGCCTTCAGCGAAGTGCAGAAGTCCGGCATCGAATGGCACAACCGCGTCTCCCGGCACGTCGTACCGGTGAACGGCTGGTGGTCGGCGGCCGAGTTGCGCGGCGCATTCGCCGCGCTGGTGCGCAGCCAGGACATGCTGCGCGCGGCCGCCGATTTCGATGCGCAGCGCTGGGACGTCCTGGAACCGGCGGCGTTCCGCGCCGACGACCTGCCATGGCTCGACCTGCGCGACTTGTCGGGCAGCGACGCCGATGCCGCCTGGTCGGCGATCATCGCGGCGCTGCACCGCGCTCAGGCGGCATCGCGTCTGTGTCATGTCGCTGTGTTGATATCGCACAGCGACACCGAACATCGGTTGGTGATGGTGAACGATCACCTGATCAGCGACGGCCGCTCCTTCGAAGCCCTCGCCGATGAGCTGCGTCGTGTCCTGACCGGGGAGGGCGAACCGACCCGGGGCCGTTATCGCGATTTCGTCGAGGCATGCGCGCAGGAACACGATCCGGCCCTGCTGGACCGGCTCGCGATCGCGCTCGACAACGCAGGCATGGCGGAGACGACGCGGTCCACCGCCGACGCGCTCGCGGCGAATGCGGATCAGCCCGTGCGGATATCGATGATCCGGATGCCGGTCGCATCCTCCGATGGTGCGGCCAAGCAAGCTTTCGACCTGTTCCGCATGCTGGCCGCAAAGGTCACCGGGCTGGAACGCTTCGCGATGGCGGTGACCCACCACGGAAGACAGTTGGCGAACCGCAGCCTGGCCGGTCAGTTCGGGCTGTTCCTCGACAAGATTCCGGTTGCGGTCGGCCCGGAGAGCGCGCTCGAGGATTCGATCGCACGCGCCAACCTGCTGCACCGCCAGGGCGTTCGTTTCCTCGACTGGCACCGCTCCGGCGACGCCCGCGCCGCGGGAGCGCTGGCCTCGGCACAGAGCGGGATTTCCTTCAACTTCCAGCGTACCGCCGGTGAAGGACTCGACCATTCGCATGTCGATATCCAGGCGCTGCACGCCCAGATCGAAGCCGTGCACGGCGTCGTATTCGACGCCTATGCCGGCACCGCAAGACTCGACGCCCTATTCGTATTCAAAGGAAGCAGTGCCATGGTCGAAGAAGTGAACGCCGTGATCGCGTCGGCGGGGGGGACGATCCTCGACGCGGGCCCTGTCAGAGGCCCCGATCCGGCGCCCGCACCCGCACCCGCAACGGCACCGGCCATCGCCGTAGTGACGCCATCGGCCCCGGCCGCCAAACCGGCCATCGTCGTGCAGGACCTTTATAAACGCTATGGCGATGTCGACGTGGTCAAGGGCCTGAACTTCAGCGTGCCCCAGGGCTCGTGCTTCGGCATCCTCGGTCCCAACGGCGCCGGCAAGACCTCGCTGCTGGGCATGATCGAAGGCATCGTGCCGATCACCTCCGGCCGCATCACCATGTACGGCATGGACGTGGGCACGCAGATCCGCAAGATCCAGCCCCGGCTGGGCGTGCAGTTGCAGAGCAGCAACTACTTCCAGTTCCTCAACGTCGAGGAACTGCTGGATTTCTATTCGCAATACCGCGCCGCGGCGAGCGGCAAGCGCAAGCTCGATACGAACGGACGCTTGCTCGAGCGCCTGGACCTGGCCGACAAGATGAAGTTCAAGGTCGACGATCTGTCCGGCGGTCAGAAGCAGCGCCTCTCGATCGCGATCGCCATGCTGGGCGACCCGGAAATCCTGTTCCTCGACGAACCCAGCGCAGCGCTCGACCCGCACAGCCGTCGCCATCTTTGGGAGTTCATCGAAGAGCTCAAGCAGGAGCGCACGCGTACCATCGTACTGACCACGCACTACATGGAAGAAGCCGAGCGCCTATGCGACGAGATCCTGATCATGAATCGGGGCGAGATCGTCGATCGCGGCGATCCGAAGTCGCTGGTGGCGCAGCTCAGCGCGACCCAGCAGGTCGCGATCAAGCTCGACATCGGCGCGCCCGGTGAAGAGATCGCCCTGGAGATGGCGCCGAAGTTCGCCGCCACCTGGGACGCCTACACCGACTCGCTGCGCATCCCCACCGACGACGTGACCGGCGCGATCCGCCAGATCCTCTCGATCACCGAAGCGCGCGGCGTCGCGGTGGCCGGGATACAGGTGGACCGCTTGAATCTGGAAGACGTGTTCCTGAACAGGACAGGGAAGGAATTGAAGTCATGAGAATGGTCTGGGTGTTCTTCAAGTTGCGCATGCGCCAACTGCGATACGACAAGGTCGCGCTGGTGTTCTGTTACGTCTTCCCGGTGGTGCTGTTGCTGGGTATCGGCTATCCGTTGGCGTTGTCCGGCAATCACAAGATCAAGGTCTCCTACCTGGAAACCGAGATCGCACCGGCCGGCAGGCCCCTGGTCGAAGCGCTCGACAACCACGAGCTCGTACACGCCATTCCGTTCGTGGGCGAGCGCGTGCAGGCCGAGGCCGCGCTCAGGAACAACGAAATCCAGCACTTGCTGAGCGTCTCCGGGTCGTCTGCGGGCGGGCCGGCGAACGTGACGATCGGAAGCAACTCACTGGAAGAGAACCGTATCTCGGCGATCGCACTGGCTTCGATCATGAAGACGAGCCCTTCCGGTTCGTCCGTGGCCGAAGTGCGCCTGCAGAACGTGGAAGTCAGCCGACGGTCGTCGTATCTGGCGACCCTGTTGCCGGGCTTGATCGGTATGACGATGCTGATCATCGGCTTGAGCGGTTTCGGTTCGGTGTTGATCGGCGAGGAAAGCGCCGGGCTCTTCAAGAACCTGAAAACCATCGATGTCTCACCGACGCCGTTCTTCGCCGGATTGTTCCTGTCGCGCTTGCTGATCGCCTACAGTGTGGTCGCCGGCATGCTCGCCGTCTCGGTGTTCGGGCTGGGCGTGTCGCCCGACATCAACTATCCGCTGCTGTTGCTGGCGGTGACCCTGGGTGCCGCGACTTACCTCGGCATCGGACTGATCGTGTTCCTGTTCAGTCGCTCGGTGATGGCGTTCAGCGGCATCATCAGCTTCATCCAGTTGCCCATACTCCTGCTCGGCGGCGCCTTCTTCTCGACCAAACTGTTCCCGTCGTGGTTGCAGCCGATCGCCGAGCATTCGCCGCTCGCGCCGTTCACCTCTATGCTGCGCGAGCTGATGTTCGGTGGCGTGGGTTTCCATAACGTCTCGCAGCTGTATCCGGCGCTCATCACCATGTCGATCTGGATGGTCGTGATCCTGCTGCTCGCGCGCTTGAGATTCCGATGGTAATCGCCGCGCGGGCGAGAGCGAGGGCGACGGGGAGGGCGTAGGCGATCGCGCCTATGCCGCGTCCAGATAACGATCGAAGCACATCGCGATGCGGCGCAGCAGCAGCCGGCCGCGGGGCGTGACCGACACACGTTGCGGATCGGTCTTCACCAGGCCATCCGCCTCCAGCGGCGCCAGGCGCTGCAGGGCATCGGCGAAGTAGTCGGGGAAATCGATGTGATGGCAGCGGGCGATGGCGTCGATCCGCACTTCGCCCTGGCACATGATCGACTGGATGATGTCGGCGCGCAGCAGGTCGTCTTCGTTCAGGCGCACGCCGCGCGCCACCGGCAGGTGCCCGGCATCCAGCGCCGCTTCCCATGCGCCGATGTCGCGCGCGTTCTGGCTGAAGGTGTCGCCGATGTGGCTGATGGCGCTGACGCCCAGCCCCAGCAGATCGCTCTCGGCATGCGTGGTGTAGCCCATGAAATTGCGATGCAGGCGTCCTTGCGCGCGGGCGATGGACAGGGCGTCGCCGGGCAGCGCGAAGTGGTCCATGCCGATGTACTCGTAGCCGGCCGCGGTCAGTGTCTGGATGGCCTGCCACAGCAGTTGCAGCCGGGATTCGGCGTCGGGCAGGTCCGCGGCTTCGATGCGCTGCTGCGCCTTGAACATGGTCGGCAGGTGCGCGTAGCCGTACAGCGCGATGCGGTCGGGCCGCATCCCGATCACCGTGTCCAGCGTGCGGCCGAAGCCCTGGGGCGTCTGTTTCGGCAATCCATAGATCAGATCGATGTTGATCGAGCGGAAACCGTTGCTGCGGCAGGCCTGCACGATGGCGTCGGTTTCGTGCACGCCCTGGATGCGATTGACGGCGGCCTGCACGACCGGATCGAAGTCCTGCACGCCGAGGCTGGCGCGATCGAAGCCAGCCTGGGCGAGCGTGGCGATGTCCTCGACGGCCACCGTGCGCGGATCCAGTTCGATGGAGATGTCGCGATCCTCGCGCGCCGAGAACCGGAATCGCGTCTGCAGCGTCGCGATCAATCCGGTCAATTGCGCGGGAGACAGGAAGTTCGGGGTGCCGCCGCCGAAGTGGAGCTGGACGACCTCGCGGTCGTCGTCGAACAGCGGCGCGGTCAGTGCGATCTCGCGTTCCAGACAGGTCACGTAGCGGGCGGCGCGGGTGCGGTCGCGGGTGATGACGCGGTTGCAGCCACAGTAGAAGCACGGATCGGCGCAGAACGGCACGTGGACATACAGCGACAGCGGACGCGGGATCGGGTCGCCGTTGCTGGCCAGGGCGGCCTCGCGCAGCTCGTTTTCGCCGAAACCCGCGTGGAAATGCGGGGCGGTGGGATAGGAGGTGTAGCGCGGGCCGGGCAGGTCGTGGCGGCGCAACAGGTCTGCATTGATCGGGGGCGTGGGCATGCAGGCAGGGTAGGGTGAGCTTCGATCCTCGCCTTGACCCGGATCAAAAATGCCCGCGCCATGCGTTTTTTCGCCCCTGCGGGGTCAACACTGCCATAATCATCGGGATTCCACGTGGAGACCGTCATGCCGAGCGGGTGCAATACGGATCGCAGCACGGATCGCGCGGGAGCAGGGCCATGACTGAGCCGAACGTTCTCGATCTCGGCCGGTTGCGCCGCAGCTGCGGACAGTGTTCGCTCCAGCAGCTATGCCTGCCTGCGGGCATCGGCGCGGAGGGACTGATCCTGATCGATGCGCTGGTGCGCAACCGGCGCCCGGTGGTGCGCGGCGATCGGTTGTTCCGGGCCGGCGACGCCCTGCATTCGATCTATGTCGCGCGGACCGGCGGTTTCAAGACGATCGGCGTGAGCGCTGGGGGCGAGCCGCAGTTGATCGGCTTCCATTTGCCGGGCGAAATCATCGGTCTCGATGCGCTCTCAGGCGGCAGCCACCGCTGCGAAGCGGTCGCCCTGGGCGATTCGGAAGTCTGCGAAGTGCCGTATGGGCGCCTGACCGATATCGCCGCCCAGGTGCCGGGTCTGCACATGCAACTCATGCGGGTCATCGGCGGCAGCATGGGACGCGATCAGGATCACATGGAAATGCTGATGCGCCGGCAGGCAGTCGAACGCATTGCGCTGTTCCTGCACGGCATCGGCGAGCGCTATGCCCGCATCGGGCATTCGGCGCAGGTGTTCAAGCTGCCGATGAGCCGCGAGGACATTGCCCACTTCCTGGGATTGGCGCTGGAAACGGTGAGTCGCGGTTTCACGCGGCTGCAGGACGACGGCACTATCGCGGTGCAGGGTCGCCGCATCGAAGTCCTCGATCCGGATGCCATCGAACGGCTGGCGCACGGCGGCGAAGACGCGGCATCCGCGCGCGCGCATCACTGACGCCCGCACGGATCCGCTCAGCCCGTCGCGGCGAACGCGCTGCCGCAGCCCAGGGCTTTCAGGGCGCCATCCATTCCGGGATGCGAGACCAGCCAAGGCGCGGCGAGCGTGAGCACCCCGGCCATCAGCACGCACATGCCGGCAGCATGACGCAGCGCCGGGCGCTGCAGCCAGCTTGCCAGCCGCGCGCCGGACCAGGTCAGCGACACCATCAGCGGCAGCGTGCCCAGACCGAACGCGAGCATCGTGGCCGCGCCCTGCAGGGCATCGGCCTGCAGCCACGCGGCGGCCAGCAGCGTGGTGCTCAGTCCGCACGGTAGCCATGCCCAGAGCATGCCAAGCGCGATGCGCTTGGCCGGCGAATCCGCGGGTGCGAGCCGGCGCTGCAGCGGTTGGATCCGCCGCCACAGCGCAAGCGCCGGGCGCGGCAGCGCGCGCAGCCGGCCGGTCGTGTCGAGCAGCCGCAGCGCCGCCAGCACCAGCACCAGACCCACCGCGGCCCGCGACGCCACCACCAGGCCATCGATGCGGGCCACGCTCAGCAGCCCGTCGCCCAGCCCGCCGACCAGCGCGCCGGCCAATACGTATCCCGCGACGCGGCCGCCATTGGCCTGCAGCGCAGTGGACAACCCGGGACGCGCCGCGGCGGCGGAGAATCCGGCGGCGATGCCGCCGCACATCGCGGCGCAGTGCGCACCGCCCATCACGCCGCTGGTGAATGCGGCGCCCAGCAGCAGCCAGTCAGGCGTCATCGCCGCCCTCGTCGTGCCGCGCGTGCTGGCGCGGCGCCGGGCGATCGCTGTCGCGCAGGATGTCCAGTGGCGGCGTATCCAGATCGTCGAACTGCCCCTGGCGGACCGCCCACCAGAACGCGCCGATGGCGATCCCCAGCAACACCAGACTCACCGGCACCAGGATCAGCAGACTGTTCATGCGGTGGCTCCGGCCGGCAACGCCGGCGGCAGGGGAAGGGATGCAGGCTGCAGCGCTGCCGGCATGCGCGCCAGGCGCAGGGCGTTGGCGGTCACCAGCAGCGAGGACGCGGCCATGCCCAGCGCCGCCGCCCAGGGCGTGACCAGTCCGCACGCGGCCAGCGGCAGCGCCAGCAGGTTGTAGCCGATGGCCCAGGCGAGGTTCTGACGGATCACCCGCCGCGTCCTGCGCGCCAGCGCGATCGCGTCGGGAATCCGCTGCAGCGCGCCGCCCACCAGTACGACATCGGCGGCATGCTGCGCCAGCGCCGAACCGTCGGCCAGCGCCAGAGAAACATCCGCGCCGGCCAGCACCGGGGCGTCGTTGATGCCGTCGCCCACCATCGCCACGCATTCGCCGCGCGCCTGACAGGCACGCACGAACGCGAGTTTGTCTTCGGGCGACTGCGCCGCGCGGATGTTGTTGGGCCCGTTCGCGTCGATACCGACCTGCGCGGCCATGGCGGCTGCCGGCGCAGCGGCGTCGCCGGTGCACAGGGTCAGCGCCAGACCCTGCCGGCGCAGTGCGTCGACCGCGGCCCGCGCATCGGCGCGCGGCGCTTCGCGCAGTGCGAAGCGCGCGGAGGGTAGCAGACCGTCGCCGAGCCACAGCGCACCGTCATGGGTGCGTCCGGCGGCCCAGTCGCCGCGGCCAAGCCGCCAACGGACGCCATCCACCTTGCCCTCGACGCCGACGCCGCCGACCTCGCGCACGTCCGTCGCCGGGATATGCGTTCCGTCGTCCGCCACATCGTCGAACACGCGGGCCAGCGGATGGCGGCTGTCGCGTTCCAGCGCAGCGGCGATCCGCAGCGCCGCATCGTCGCTCAGCCCGTCCCAGCATTCGGTGCCGGCGCGACGCGGCAGCGCGTCGCCCAGGGTGCCGGTCTTGTCGAAGACCACCCGATCCGCGCGCGCCAGGGCGTCGAGGGCATCGGGTCGCAGCGTCAACACGCCCATCCGCGCCAGCGTGCCGTGCGCGGCCGCCAGCGCCGCGGGCACCGCCAGCGATAGCGCGCAGGGGCAGCTCACCACCAGCACCGCCAGGGCGACTTCGAACGCGCGCGTCGGGTCGTAGAACCGCCAGACGAGGTAGGTCGCGGCCGCGGCGCACAGCAGCGCGGCCGCGAACCACGTCGCGACCGCATCGGCGCGACGCGCCAGCGCCGGGCGCTCGGCCTGCGCGCGTTCGACAAGCCGCACCAGTTCGGACAGCCGCGTGCCCGCGCCGGTCAGCGTGAGCCGCACCCGCGCCGGGGTATCGCGGCAGACGCTGCCGGCGTAGATCGCATGGCCCTGCTGTTTGCGCACCGGCGCCGCTTCGCCGGTGAGCAGCGATTCGTCGAACGCGGCGGCGCCGTCCAGCAGCACGCCGTCCGCCGGCGCGGCCTCGCCGACCGCGACGCGGACGATCTCGCCCTGCGCCAGCGCCTCGAACGGCACCAGTTCGCGCGTGCCGTCCGCCCGCTCGCGCACCGCGAGCGCGGGCCGCGCCCGGGACAGCGCGTCGACCTGCGCCGACGCGGCGCTGCGCGCGCGCTGTTCCAGCATGCGCGCGGCCAGCAGCAGGAAGACGAACATCACCGCTGCGTCGTACCAGACGTGTACGCCGCCGCGCAGGGTTTCGATCAGGCTGGCGAAGTAGGCGAGCAGGGTGGAACCGGCGATCAGGGTGTCCATGCCGATCCGCCGCGCGCGCAGTTCGCGCGCCATGCCGATCAGGAACGGCCATCCGGCGAAGAACACCACCGGGGTCGAGACCAGGAACGCCAGCCAGCGGAAGGCATCGCGGGTGGCGATGGGCATCTGTGCGGCGGTGTCCAGGTACAGCGCCTCGGCGAACATCATCGCCTGCATGGCGCCCAGCCCGGCGACGCCCAGGCGCAGGATCCAGCGCCGCTGTTCGCTGCGGCGCTCGCGCTCGCGCGCCTGGCCGGTGGCCAGCGTCGCGCGGTAGCCCAGCGTCGCCAACTGCGACAGCAGTGCGGAGAGCGGCGTACGCGCGGGATCCCAGGCGATGCGGACCCGACCGGTCACGGCGTTCGCGCCGGCGTCCAGTACGCCCGGCTGGCGACGCAGGAAACTGTCGATCAGCCATGCGCAGGCGCCGCAGCGCATCGCATCGGTGAGGACCGTGATCTCGCGTCCGCCGGGGACGGCGATGGCATGGCCCTGCAGCACGTCTTCGCGATCCCACACCGAAAAGTCCGGGGCGTCGGGATCGACCCGCGCGGCGTCGGCGCTGCGCAGGCGGTAGTAGTCGCCCAGATCGGCGCCCTCGATCCACGCCGCCGCGGTGGCGCAGCCGTCGCAGCAGAAGGCGCGCGGCCCGTCGGCGTGTTCGGTCCGCGCCGGCACGCGCGGCAGGGGTTCGCCGCAGTGGAAGCAGGTGCCGGTGGCGACGTGCGTCATTCGGGAGCGGTCATCAGGACACGGTCATTCCGCGACCGTCATTCGGCCAGCGCCGGCGACAGCCGTGCGGCCCGTTGCTGCGCCTGAAGGCGGCCGACCAGCCGCCATTGCCCGTCGTCCGGGCCCAGTTCCAGGCGCCAGTCGTGGCCGCCGTCCAGTGCGTGCGGCGCACGCCAGCCGAGTGCGGTCGGCGTCAGGGTCATGTCGCGATCGGCGGCCGCGGCCGTCGGGTGACGCAGCCGCAGCCGCAGCGGCGCGGTGCGGTCGATGGCGCCGGAGACCGGCAGCACTTCCAGCGCGTCGCCGTCCACCCGCAGCAGCACCGCAAGACCCAGCGCCTGCGCGCGGGCGTCGGGATCCAGATCGGCGACCTGGATCTGGGCGGTGCGACGGACGTCGTCGGGCAGTGCGTCGTCGCCGCCGGCGCGTATGGCGATGACCAGCGTCGAGATGCCCGCCACCAGCACCGCGGCCGGCAGTGCGGTCACCAGCCAGACCATGGGTTCGCGCCATGCCGGCCGGTGCGGCGCGGGGGGCGGGACGATGGGGGGCTGGAGGGGCATCTGCACTGCGTTCATGGCGAAGGACCAAAGAATGTCGAGTCTACTTCGACCCGGTTGCCGTCGCCGGCCACGATGATGAAGCGTACGTTCCTGCGGCCGGTCACCGGTCCGCCGGACGCAGCGGTGATCGGCGTCGAGACCATCTCTTCCGCGTCCGCGCGCACCTCGACCGGGGCACCGCGCAGAGCGATGCCGTCGGGCGCGACCATCGCGATGCGGTAGTGCTGCGGCTGCATGGTCTTGTTGGCGATTTTCAGCAGGTAATCGTTCTCCACGCTGTCCGCGGTTTCGCGATACAGCGCATTGCGATCGCGCAGCACCTCGGCGATCAGCGTCGACCGGTTGCTGACGCCCCACGCGAATCCGCCCAGCAGCGTCAGCAGCAGCGCCGCATACAGAATGATGCGCGGACGCAGCACGCGGGTCGGTTTGCCGTCGACCGCGTTCTGGCTGGCGTAGCGGATCAGGCCGCGGGGATAGCCGATCTTGTCCATCACCCCGTCGCAGGCGTCGATGCAGGCACCGCAGGCGATGCACTCGTATTGCAGTCCGTTGCGGATGTCGATGCCGGTGGGGCAGACCTGCACGCAGAGCGTGCAATCGATGCAGTCGCCCAGGTCCTCGGGCGCGTGACGCGTCCGCGCCGGTGCCGCATCCGCGGCGGCAGCGCGTTCGCGCCGCACCGCGTCCGTCACCCAGGCGTCGGCCACGGCCTTGGGCAGCAGGCCGCGCGCGCGCGCCAGCACGCTGTCCAGACCTCGCTTGCGCGGACCGCGCGGTTCGCCGCGCAGCGGGTCGTAGGCGATGATCAGGGTGTCGCGGTCGAACATCGCGCTCTGGAAGCGCGCGTAGGGGCACATGTATTTGCAGACCTGTTCGCGCAGGAAACCGGCGTTGCCCCACGTCGCGATGGCGTAGAACAGCAGCCAGAAGGTCTCCCAGCCGCTCCAGCCCAGCGGGCCCTCGGCGGCCAGCGCGCGGATCGGCGAGAAGAAGCCGACGAAGGTGAAGCCGGTCCACAGCGCGAACACGATCCACAGCGCATGCCGCGTGCCGCGACGCATGATCTTGCGTCGGTTCCACGGCGAGGCGTCGAGCTTGAGGCGGCTGTTGCGGTCGCCTTCGGTCCACTGCTCGATCCACACGAATACTTCGGTCCACACCGTCTGCGGACAGGCGTAGCCGCACCACAGGCGGCCAGCCAGCGCGGTGAAGAAGAACAGGCTCATGCCGGCGATGATCAGCAGCATCGACAGGAATACGAAATCCTGCGGCCAGAAATTCAGCCCGAACACGTAGAACTTGCGCGCCGGCAGGTCGAACAGCACCGCCTGGCGGCCGTCCCAGCGCAGCCACGGGAACGCGTAGAACATGCCCAGCAGCACCCAGACCGCCAGTTTGCGCAGGCGCTGGAAGCGTCCGTCGACGGCGCGCATCTGGATATGCGCCTCGCTCACGTAGAACGCGTTGCCTTCTTCGACCAGCTCGGCGGGAATGCGCTTGTCCACGTCAGCCACCCGGCGTCTGGTTGGAGGGGGGATGGTTGGAGCGAGGTTGATTGAACCGGCTGGCCGGGCGCAGCAGCACCCACGTGAACAGGCTCGACGCGGCGGTGGCCATCCAGAACAGGAAGAAGCCGAGCGTGTAGCCGGCTTCGCGTCCGATGTCCAGATTCGGGAACGTCAGGTCGCGCAGCGCCAGCGGATCGATATGCGCGAAGCAGACCATCGTGGCGACCCCGGCCGAGAAGAAGCTCGGCCAGAGGATCGCGCCGAGCCGCTGCACGAGCGGCCGCGGCGGGTGATCGAAGTCCGCCGGGCGGGTCATGGCGCGCCCGCCGCCTTCGCGCTCGCCGGTGCGGCCGGCGTGGCGCCCGCAGCGGCTTTCGACGCCGGATGCGACAGCGACCAGACATAGGCCGCGGCCAGCCGTACGCGGGTTTCGCCGATCAGCTCGCGGTGCGCCGGCATCATGCCCTGGCGGCCTTTGGCGATGCTGGCGGTAATCGCCTCGGTGCTGGATCCGTAGAGCCAGTAATCGTCGGTGAGATCCGGGGCGCCGAGCGCTGTATTGCCCTTGCCGTCGATGCCGTGGCAGGCGGCGCAGACGCTCTCGAACAGCGGCTGGCCCTGCGCCGCGAAGTAGTCGCCGCTGTGGCTGCCTTCGGACAGCGATCGCGTATAGGCCATCGCCGACAGCACCCCGTTCTCGCCGCCGATGCCGGTCAACACCGTTTCCCACGCCGGCATCGCTGCGGTGCGTCCTTCGAGGATGGTGGTCAGGATCTCGTCGGGCGTGCCGCCCCACTGCCAGATGTCGTCGGTGAGATTGGGATAGCCGATCGCACCCTTCGCCGACGAGCCGTGGCAGGTCGCGCAGTTGTTGGCGAAGATCGAGCGGCCCAGCGCGACGGCCTTCGGATCGCGCGCGATGGCGTCGATCGGCTGCTTGTCGAAGCGCGCGAAGGTCGCGGCGAGGCGGCGGTCTTCCAGCGCTTTCTCGGTGCGGTGTTCGCCGCCGGAGCTCCAGTTGCCGGCGCCGGCGAAGCCGCCCAGACCCGGGAACCACGCCAGATACGCCAGGCCGAACACGATGGTGATGTAGAACAGGTTGATCCACCACCGCGGCATCGGCTTGTTGTATTCGGTCAGGTCGTCGTCCCAGACATGGCTGGTGTCGGTGGGGCCGGGATCGCCCGGACGGCGGCGCCCGGTCCACCAGATCAGCCACACGCAGCCCAGGATGTTCAGCGCGACCAGCGCGATGATGTACCACGTCCAGCCAGCGGTCATCGCGGCGTCTCCGTGCGGTTGGCGAGATCGGTGTCGATGGCGGCCTCCGTTTCCTGCAGCGGAATCCGCGCCGCCTGATCGAATGCGCGTTTGTGTTTCGGGCTCCACGCCCAGATGCAGCCGCCGACGAACAGCGCCAGCAGCAGTCCCGTGATGATTCCGGACAACATGTCAGTTCCCCCTCGGGGCATGGCGCCCCAATGCCTGCAGATAGGCGACCAGCGCGTCGAGCTCGGTGTGCTCGCCGATGGCCTCCGGAGCGGCGTCGATGTCGGCCTGGCTGTAGGGGTCGCCCAGGCGCCGCAGCGCGATCATCTTCCGCTTGACCAGTTGGCCGTCGACCCGCGCATCGGCCAGCCACGGGAACCGCGGCATGTTCGATTCGGGCACCACCGCGCGCGGATCGTTGAGATGCTCGCGGTGCCAGTCGTCCGAATAGCGGCCGCCGACGCGCGCCAGATCCGGCCCGGTGCGCTTGCTGCCCCACTGGAACGGCCGGTCGTATACCGACTCGCCGGCCAGCGAGTAGTGGCCGTAGCGTTCGGTCTCGAAGCGCAGGGTGCGGATCATCTGCGAATGGCAGTTGTAGCAGCCCTCGCGGATGTAGACGTCGCGGCCGGCCAGCTGCAGCGCGGGGTAGGGCACGACGCCCGGCAGCGGCTTGATGGCTTCGGCCTGGAACATCAGCGGCACGATCTGCGCCAGTCCGCCGAAGGACACCGCCACGGCGATCAGGATCGCCATCAGGCCGACGTTCTTTTCGATCTTTTCGTGTGAATGGCTCATGCTGGGAAACCCGGTATGAAGAAGGATGCGGTGCGGCTCATGCGCGGGCCTCGGACAGGTGCGGCGCTTTCACCGGCTGGCGCGCCAGGGCGCCTGCGGTCTGCCAGGTGCGGATCATGTTGATGGCCATCAGCACCATGCCCACGATCACCAGCAGCCCGCCGATGAGCCGGCCGAGGTAGTAGGGATAGGTCGCGTTGAGCGCTTCGACGAAGCTGTAGGTCAGCGTTCCGTCCGAGTTGGTGGCGCGCCACATCAGGCCCTGCATCACGCCGGCGATCCACATCGAGGCGATGTAGAACACCACGCCCAGGGTGTGCAGCCAGAAGTGGATGTCGATCAGGCGGATCGACCACATCCGCTTCGCGCCGACCAGGCTGGGCATCAGCACGTAGATCGAGCCGATCGAGATCATCGCCACCCAGCCCAGCGCGCCGGAGTGCACGTGGCCGATGGTCCAGTCGGTGTAATGGCTGAGCGAGTTGACCGTCTTGATCGACATCATCGGCCCCTCGAACGTACTCATCATGTAGAAACTGATGGCGACGATGAGGAACTTGAGGATCGGATCGGTGCGCAGCTTGTGCCATGCGCCGGACAGCGTCATCACGCCGTTGATCGCGCCGCCCCACGAGGGCGCCAGCAGGATCAGCGAGAACACCATGCCCAGGCTCTGCGCCCAGTCCGGCAGCGCCGTGTACTGCAGGTGATGCGGGCCGGCCCACATGTAGATGGCGATCAACGCCCAGAAATGCACGATCGACAGCCGGTAGGAATACACCGGACGCCCCGCCTGCTTGGGCACGAAGTAATACATCATTCCCAGGAAGCCGGCGGTCAGGAAGAAACCCACCGCGTTGTGGCCGTACCACCACTGCACCATCGCATCGACCGCGCCGCTGTAGATCGGATACGACTTGCCCAGCGCGACCGGCATCGACAGGTTGTTGACGATATGCAGCAGCGTGACGGTGATGATGAAGCTGGCGTAGAACCAGTTCGCCACGTAGATGTGCTGGACGCGGCGCTTGACGATGGTGCCCAGGAACAGCACCGCGTAGGCCACCCAGACCACGGCGATCAGCAGGTCGATCGGCCACTCCAGTTCGGCGTATTCCTTGCCCTGGGTGATGCCCAGCGGCAAAGTGACCGCGGCGGCCACGATCACCGCCTGCCAGCCCCAGAACACGAACGCCGCCAGGCGGTCGGAGATCAACCTCACGTGGCAGGTGCGCTGCACCACATGCAGGCTGGTCGCCATCAGCGCGCAGCCGCCGAACGCGAAGATCACCGCGTTGGTGTGCAGCGGCCGCAGCCGGCCGAAGGACAGCCACGGCAGATCGAAGTTGAGCGCCGGCCAGTAGAGCTGGGCGGCGATGAGCACGCCGACCAGCATGCCGACAAGACCCCACACGACGGTCATGGCCGCGAACTGCAGCACCACCTTGTCGTTGTAGGTATCGGCATCCTGCCCGGGGGGCGCGGAGGGTGAAGGCGTCGCGGCGAGAGCCTGCATGGCGGCATCCGAATCGGGGTTGCGTGCATTTTCGGCACGGGGGCCGGAGGCACCTTGATCCAGATCAAATGCACCCGCGACCATGGTCGATGCGGGGTGGAACGACGCGGTCGGAGAAGACCGCAGGCGACGGGCGAACCCCTGTCAGTCAACGCTGCCGGATATGTTCGACGGCGCCGTGTTGTGGCCTCCTCCCCCGCGTGCGGGGAGGATTGAGGTGGGCGCGCGCGATATGGGGGGCACAGCGCCCCCATCCCAACCTTCCCCCGCACGCGGGGGAAGGAGCAAACAGCGCACGGGACGGACAATTTGCGTGGACGACCGGCATCAAGGCGACTGGCGGCCCGCCCGCCGCCCCCGTGCAACCTGCACGCTCAGCGCCCTGCGTGCTCAGTCCTCGTCATGCCTGGGCTTGTAGGCATCCGTCAGTTTCGCCTGCACCTGCGCCGGAACCGGCTCGTAGTGGCTGAAATCCAGCGAATACCGCCCGCGGCCCGCGGTCACCGACTTGAGTTCGGCGGCGTAGCCTTCCAGTTCCGACAGCGGCACCTGCGCCTTCACCACGATCTCGCCGCCGCGCACCGAATCGGTCCCGTTGATGCGCGCGCGTTTCGACGACAGCCCGCCGCTGATGTCGCCCATGTGCGACTCGGGCGCGGCCACTTCCAGATCGACGATCGGTTCGAGCACCTGCGGCCGCGCCTTCGCGATCGCATCCAGGAACGCCTTCTTGCCGGCGGCGACGAAGGCGATCTCCTTGCTGTCCACCGGATGATGCTTGCCGTCGTAGACGATCACCCGCACGTCCTGGATCGGATAGCCGGCCACGGCGCCGCTGGCCAGCACCTGGCGCACGCCTTTCTCCACCGCCGGCATGAACTGCCCGGGGATGGTGCCGCCTTTGACTTCATCGAGGAATTCGAAGCCGCCGCCGCGCGGCAGCGGTTCGATGCGCAGGAACACCTCGCCGAACTGCCCGGCGCCGCCGGTCTGCTTCTTGTGGCGGGAATGGCCCTCGGCGTTCGCGGCGACGGTCTCGCGATAGGCGATGCGCGGCGGCCGGCTGTTCACGTCCACGCCGTAGCGGTCCTTCAGCCGCTGCAGATTGATGCGCAGATGCAGGTCGGACAGCCCGCGCACCACGGTCTCGTTGGTTTCCACCTCGTGCTCGACGTGGAAGCACGGGTCTTCCTCGGCCAGCCTGTGCAGGGCGATCGACAGTTTCTGCTCCTGGCCCTTGCTCGCCGCGTCCACCGCCAGGCCGAACATCGGTTTCGGAAAGTCCAGCGGCGCGAGATGGATCTGGTCCTCGTCGTGGCTGTCGTGCAGCACCGCGTCGAAATGCAGGTCGTCGATCTTCGCGACCGCCGCGATGTCGCCGGGAATGGCATGCGCCACTTCCACGTGATCCTTGCCCTTCATCCGGAACAGGTGCGCGACCTTGAACGGCTTCTTGCCGTCGTCCACGAACAGTTGCGTGTCCTTCTTCACCGTGCCCTGGTAGACGCGGAAGATGCCGAGCTTGCCGACGAAGGGATCGTTGACGATCTTGAACACGTCGGCGATGACGTGCGCGGAAGCGTCGGGCTTCGATTCGATCGGCTCCGCGGCGTCGCCGATGCCCTTCACGAACGGCGGCGGATTGGCTTCGCCGGGATGCGGGAAGAGTTTTTCGGCGATATCGAGCAGTTCCCTCACGCCCACGCCGCTGCGCGCGGACACGAAGCAGACCGGCACAAGATGGCCTTCGCGCAGGCATTGCTCGAAGGCGTCGTGCAGCTCCTGGCCGCTCAGGCCTTCCTCGCCCACTTCCAGGAAGTGATCCATCACCCCTTCGTTGATCTCGACCACCTGATCGATGATCCGCTGGTGCCAGTCGGCGACCGGCCCCAGGTCGCTGTCGCCGGTCGTGCTCCAGAAACAATCCACCACCGCCTTGCCGCCGTTCGCGGGCAGGTTCAGCGGCAGGACCTCGTTGCCGAAGGTCTCGCGCAGGTCGGCCAGCAGCGCGCCGGGATCCACGCCGTCGTGGTCGATCTTGTTGACCACGATGACCCGGCAGAGATTGCGCGCCTGGGCGTACTCCATCATCCGCCGGGTGCCGTAGCCGATGCCGGTGTCGGCGTCGACCACCACCGCCACCGTTTCCACCGCGGCCAGCGCCGACAGCGTCGGCCCGCGGAAGTCGGGATAGCCGGGGGTATCGATCAGATTGACGTGGATGATCGGCTGGCCCGGTGCGGCATGGTCGATGCCGGCGATCGCCGCATCGATGGAATGCCCGCGTTCCTTCTCGATGGCGTCGAAATCCGACACCGTGTTGCCGCGTTCGATGGCGCCTGCCGTCTGGATTGCGCCGCCGGCATGCAGCAGGGCTTCGAACAATGTTGTTTTGCCGGCGCCGGGGTGACCTGCCAGGGCCACGTTGCGGATCTGTTCTGTGGAATACGACATGAGCGACTCTCCTTGCGCGAAGGCGTGTAGGAAGGCCGTCATGGCTGTCCGCATCGGAAGCCTGCCGTGTCCGAGCAGGCGCTCGGCGGGCGGTCATGGCGGGGCGCCGGGGGAGGGCGCGGGTCAAGCATCGGAAGTTCGGGCGCTCGGGTCAAGCCGCGGTGCAGCGCGGCCCGGACGACTGCACGGCAGGATAGGACGAGACAGCAGATTCAACCGATGACTTCCATGAGAGGAAACTGCGTGAGAAGGGACTGATCGCCGAGGCAGCGGATCGGCGATCAGCGGAGCGATGCTGTGTGGCTAACGGGACGCCGATGTTTCCCGACTAGCGGCGTGGACCACTCGGTGTCGGAGCGTCCGGCTGCACTTCCGGTTGCGCGAAGGCAAGCCGGGCATCGCTCCTGTCCAAAGTGTCCGCGAAACGACCGCCGCTGCCGCCGGTGCGTTCGGGCGATCCGCGGTCGGGCGCATCAGGAAAGCTCGTGCCGTCCGACGATGCGAAACGACCGCCGCTGCCGCCGGTGCGTTCGGGCGATCCGCGATCAGGCGCATCGGGAAAGCTCGTGCCGTCCGACGATGCGAAACGACCGCCGCTGCCGCCGGTGCGTTCGGGCGATCCGCGATCAGGCGCATCGGGGAAGTTGGTGCCGTCCGACGACGCGAAACGACCGCCGCTGCCGCCGGTGCGTTCGGGCGATCCGCGATCAGGCGCATCGGGGAAGCTCGTGCCGTCCGACGACGCGAAACGACCGCCGCTGCCGCCGGTGCGTTCGGGCGATCCGCGGTCGGGCGCATCGGGTAAGTCCACCCCGGCGTTAATGCTCGACCGCCCGTTGGAAAGTGGGATGAGCTGCGAAACCCGGTCGAATTCACCCGGTTTGATATCGTTCAACGAAACCGATGCTGTACGCGCTGCGGGGCCGTCGCCCTGCAGGGCAATCAGATTGTCCTTGCTGCCCTGCATCAGTACGATCTCTTCCGTGGCTTTGAACCCTCTCGAAGCGGCTGCCTCGACGATCAGTGCGGCTGCATCGGGGCGCCGTTCGGGAGCGATCAGAGCCCCATGCTGATTGTTCAGCTGATTGAGGACGCGATCGAAGTGCTTTTGGCCGGGATTGTCGTGAGTCGTGCCGGACTGATTTTCATACGTATCGTTCATGGGTATTTTCCTGGCTGATCAGTGCCGTCAGACGGCACGCGCTTCCAAGTGGATTGGCACCGCCTTCAGTGCCTGCGAGACCGGGCAACCGAGCTTGGCCTTCTCCGCCAGCGCAAGCAGTTCGGATTCGGAAAGTCCGGGTACATCGGCTTCGAGATGCAGTCGGATACCGACGATCGAAAAATGGCCATCCACTTTCTCCATATCGACTCGTGCCGACACGTCGAGATGTTTCGCAGGATGGCCCGCGCCCGCGAGCATGAACGACAGGGCCATCGCATAGCACCCTGCATGGGCGGCAGCGATCAGCTCTTCCGGATTGGTGCCGGCTTTGCCGTCTTCGGAAACGAAGCGCGTCTGGAACGAGTATGGCTGCGCGTCGAATACGCCGCTCTGCGTATCGAGCCGTCCTTTGCCGGTCAGTCCGTCGCCTTCCCAGTGCGCGGACGATGTGCGGTTCAATGTCACGATGGAATTCTCCTCGTATATGGAAAAAAATGGTGTCATGCCGTGCGGCGATGCCTGCGCGTTCTGCGGTCGACACTGTCGTCGACCGCAGAACGCGGCGGAATCAGCCGCGCATCTTCATCCTCGAGAACGCCCAGTTGCGTCCCTGTCCGCGCGCGTAGGCGAGATGGATCCACGTCATCGCGAACGGTTCGAGATAACGGGCTGCCGACAGTGGGCCGGCGTCGATCGCATCGAAGCCCATGCGCGTGGCCAGTGCGACCACAGTGGCGCGCGCATCGGCATCGTCGCCCGCGGCCGGCATGAAGACGGATGCGCTGCCGGTGCGCGGATCGGCCATGTTTTCCGCGCCGGTGACGTTGAAGCATTTCACTACACGGGCACCGGCCGCGCGCTGTGCGATCTGCTCGGCGGCGGAGCTGGTGGTCCCGACGCTGAGTCCGCCGAAACCCGGTGCGATCGGGTTGGTCGCATCGATCAGGATGCGGTCGTTCCAGTGCTCGATCTGCGTCGCGATCTCCAGCGCCGCCGAGTAGGGCACGGCGAGAATCGCGATGCCGGCATCGGCGATGGCCTCCTCGACCGTACCGATGCGTGCGCCGAAGCGGGCGGCGATGGCCTGGTACTTTTCGGGTTCCGGGACGCCGAAGTGGATGCTCTCGCCAAGATTGGAGACGTTCTGCGCGAGTGCGGCGCCGACATTGCCGGCACCCAGGATGGCGATCTTGGTCTGGTTCATCGTGCGGCTCCGGCGATGGCGTCGGCGAGGGCTTCGGGTGCCTCGAGGAACGGCGAATGCCCGGTATCGAGGGTCAGCGTGCGCGTCACCGGCGTTGCGGCGACCATGCGCTGCTGCAGGGTGTAGCTCACCGCGTTGTCGCGCATGGTGTGGAGATACACCTTGGGTACTTGCCCATAGCGCGCCGCGGTCACCCTCACCGGCGTACCGGCAGGCTTCAACGGCTCGCGCTGCAGCAACCGCTGCGTGCGTTGCTGTGCTGCCCGATCGCAGTCGGCGCAGAACAGCATCACCTGGTCTTCCGCCAGCACCGAGGCGGAACTGTAATCCGCAGCCACGATGAAATTCTGCCGCGTCTTGTTGAAGCGGTTCCATTGATCGGTTTCGGCCAGCTTGGCCATGCTCTGGTCTTCGGCATCCGCCTGCGGCAGATAACCCGCGACATAGACGAGAGTTCTGATTTTTTCCGGCGCGGCTTCGGCGGCATTGCTGATGGTGATGCCGCCGAAACTGTGGCCGACCAGCACCACTGGGCCGTTCTGCGCGTCGATCGTTTTGAGTACGGTGTCGCGGTAATCGTCGAGCGTCACGGTGCCTGGCGCGATGCCGTCGCCATCGCGGCCCGGCAAATTCACCGCCACGGTGCGCAGGCCGCGTTTTTGCAGGAGAGGCACCACGGCGTCCCAGGCGCGCGCGTCCTGGAAGGCACCGTGGACCAGGACCACGGTCGTCGCATCGGGCTTGGGCGACGTGGCGCAACCGGCAGCGGCGATGATGGCTGTCGCGAGTAATGTGTATCGAAATATCATGATCTCTGCTCCTGAAAAAGGAATGAGGATTCAACGCGTGCCGGGAAGCACGAGCACACCTTCGCCACGTTCGATGAAACCGTTGATGGACACCCATTCGGCACGACCGCCGGCGCCTTCGTAGCGGCCCTTGCCGCCAATGATCCGGCCGACGATGGAGACGCTGCCGGTATCCGCATCGAAACCCGTGGCCTCGTAGGTCATATACAGCTCGTCGCTACCGGCGGCGCTGCCTTCCAGCTCGAACATGTCGAAGGTGATGGTGCCCACCAGCAGATTCGGCTGCGAGCGGTAAAAAGTCTGCGCGCTGAAGTGGGTATTGCCCTTGCGGCCATCGCCAAAGCGCCATTGCCAGGAACCGACGATATTGCCGGCGCGCGTGTAGGTCACGTCGTTGCCCTGGTCAACCCGTTGGCCCCAGTTGTAGGCCGCGGTGAATGCAAATGGATGGTCGGCTGCGGTCGCGCTCGTCGAGAGTACGACCGCAGCGGCCAAGACCAGACTGCGGATCGACATCGGTATTCTCCTTGGATCGGGTTTCGTTACGTAAGCGGGGGCGTACGCTTCTGAATCTTGATCAACGCCCCAATGCTTCGATGACCAGACGCGCGGTTTCGGCGCCGGAAAAATTCTGCTGCCCGGTGATCAGATTGCCGTCGCGCACCGCGAAGCTCCGCCACAGGCCGGCCTGCACGTAGTTCGCGCCGCGCGCCTTCAATGCGTCCTCGATCCGCCACGGCATCAGGTGCTTGTCGCGCGGCAGCAGGTCGTAGCGCCACACGGCGTTATCGGCGAAATCCTCTTCGACATTGGCGAAGCCGGTGACGGTTTTGCCCGCCACCAGATACTCGCCGTCGGGCAGCTTCGCGAAGTTCAGGACCGCGGTGCCGTGGCAGAGTGCGGCGGCGATCTTGCCGGCGGTGTAGAAGGCAACGAAGGTGTCGTGCAGTCCGGTGGCATCGGCATAGCTGAACATCGGCGCCTGACCGCCGGCGACGACGATGGCGTCGAATGCGGCGGCATCGATCTCGGAGACCGGGCGGGTGTTTTCGACCAGGGCTTTCAGCTCGGGCGTGTGGATGAAGCCCTGACTGATCAGATCGGTGCTGCTGTAACCGCTGGCGTCGTTCGGGTCGCTCATGCCGTCGCCTTCGCAGGCGCCGCCGTCCGGGCTGAATATCTCGACCTCGTATCCGGCTTCGGTGAATGCGAGCCAGGGATGGGTCAGTTCGCTCCACCAGAACCCGACCGGCCAGCCGGTGGTGGTCGAGGTGGTGGGGTTGGCGATGACCAGCGCGACGCGCTTGCGGCGCTCGGCATTGACGGGGTTGGGATCGTGCAGGCTCATGGTGCGCTCCTCGGTTGGGGTGCGCGCAGTATCCGGATGGCTTTATTTGTGATAAATAGCCCGGAATAAGACCCATCGTTAACAAGTAGAGCAACAATGGAACTTTCCCGTTTGCGGGCCTTCGTGGCGGTGGTGCAGGGCGGCAGCTTCACCCGGGCCGCCGAAGTGCTGCGCAGCCAGAAGGCAGGCGTGAGCCGTCAGGTCAGCGAACTGGAAGCCGAACTGGGCGTGCGCCTGCTGGAGCGCACCACCCGCACGCTGCGCCTGACCGAAGTCGGCCGCGAGGTCTTCGAGCGTGCGCTGGGCATCCTCGCCGCGGTCGAGGACACGCAGCGGGTGGCGCAGGCCGTCCACGGCGAGCCGCACGGCCTGCTGCGGGTGACGATGCCGCTGGAATTCGGGCTGGTGGCGGGTTTCGCATGGGTGCAGGCGCTGCTGGCGCGCTATCCGCAGCTGTCGATCGAAGTCGACAGCAGTTCGCGGATCGTCGATCTGGTCCATGAAGGCTACGACCTGGCGATCCGGATCGGGCCGCTCGCCGACTCGCGGCTGGCCGCCCGCCGGCTCGGCGAATTGCGCTACGGCCTGTATGCCGCGCCGGCCTATGTGCAGCGTCGCGGCGAACCGCGGACGCCTTCGGACCTCGCGCAGCACGATCTCATCGCGTTCGCGCCGGGCGGCAAGCCGGCGCCGCTGCGCCTGCAACACGGCGCCACCGGAACGGACACCGTGGACGTCGCGCCACGACTGCGCGTGGACAGTCGCTACGCGCAGCGCGACGCCGCGCTGGCGGGTCTGGGCATCGCCGACAACCTGCAACTGATCGCCGCACCGGAGATCGCTTTCGGCCGTCTGCAGCGAGTGATGCCGGAATGGGCCCCGCCCGCAGTGCCGGTGCATGCGGTGTTCCCCAGCCAGCGCTTCCTCACGCCGAAGGTCCGCGCATTCGTCGAGCACGCCCAGGCGGGTTTCCCGGTCGCGGGAAATGCGTAGACTCTGGAATCCCCCAACGAAAGGAGTTGCACCATGGCTTTGAAACGTATCGCCACCGCGCACTGGGAAGGCGACATCCAGACCGGCAAGGGCGGCATGAGCACGCCGCAGAGCGGCCTGTTCGCCGACCAGAATTACTCGTTCAAGACCCGCTTCGGCGACGAAAAGGGCACCAATCCGGAAGAACTGCTGGCCGCCGCGCACGCCGGCTGCTTCAGCATGGCGCTGTCGGCGGTGCTGGGCCGCGCCGGCTTCACCCCCGCCAAAATCGACACCCGCGCCGAGCTCTCGATGGACCCGGGCATGGACCCCGGCCCGACGGTCACCGGCGTGCATCTGATCCTCAGCGCCTCGATCCCGGACATCACCGCGGAACAGTTCGCCGAGATCGCCAGCGCCGCGAAGGCCGGCTGCGTGATCTCGCGCGCGCTGGCGGTGCCGGTGACGCTGGAGGCGACGCTGGTTTGATTCCGGTGCGCGTCGATCCGTGAAGGTTGCGGGCGGCTGTTATCGCCCGCAGCCCATGACTTTCCCGTCACCGGGAAGCAGGCGCCCTCGATTTCACGGGATCGATACCACCGGCGTCGCATCATCGTTATCGGCATGCGGCATCCGCTCGGTGATCCGGTCCTGCAGATAGCGATACCACTCGTATTCGATGCGGTCGGCCGGGCCGATCAGGCGCTCGAAGTTCGCCAGCGTGCCGCCCTCGGCGATCAGCCGCCTGTAGCCCGCGGCGTAACGGCCGCTCTCGCCGTGGAACAGGAAGTGGCTGAGGCTCCAGTACTGGATGTAGTAGCCGTTGACGTTGCTGACGATGCTGGGTGCGTCCTCGCTGGTGATCAGCGCGCGGATCGGCACCCACTTGCCCTCGTCGATGTCCTTGTCGAGGCTGCCGGTCAGTCCGGAATTCGTCAGCCACCAGATCGGGTAGGCATCCGGGTCGATCTTTCCCGGAATGAGCTTGCCGCGTCCGCTCGTATCGAATTCGATCCGGCTCGTACCGAAATACGTCGCCAGGCCTTCGTCCACCCATCTATATTTCGGGAAACCCGAGACTTCCGAGTTCAACTGATGCGTCGCCTCGTGGACCATCCAGTGATACGGATTGGATTCGTGCTTGGCGTAGTAGGCGTAGCAGATCGGCCGAAGGTAATAGGCCTCCGCCCACGGCATGCTGTAGTTGTTGGCCTTGAACTGCGCCTGATGCGCGTACAGCGTAAGTTTCAGTTTTGCGCGCGCGGCAGTTTGCGCACGGTCGGCAGGGAAGACCTTGGCATGCGCGGCGTACAGGGCTTCCACCGCATCGGCCACCTGCTGCGTCTGCGTCGCGTCGGCGGTGCTGGTGATCGCGTAATGCGCGGTTTCGAGCACGGTCGCGCCCGGCAGCGGATTCGGGTGCGGCGAGCGGCCCTGAGCGGCCCTGCCTTTCGCGACCAGCGCGCGTGTTTCGGCTTTCTGCAGCGCGCGCCGTTCGTGGATCCAGTGTCGCCAGTACAGCAGCACGGCCGCGATGGCGACAACGACGATGATCGGCCGAAGGAAGGGCTTCAACGTCATCGGTCAATTCAGCTGGAAGCTCACCTTCACCGAGGCCTTGATCTTGATGGCTCCCGGCGCGAAGCGTGCGGTGTCTCCTGAAAAACCGTCGACCGCGGCCGAGCTGTTGGCGCTCATGTTGTAGATGCGCATGGATGCGGCGTCGTCTTCGGTGATCTGTACCGCTTTGCCGATCGTCTGGCCGATCGCGGCGGTCATCGCGACCGCCTTTTCGCGGGCGGCTTTCATGGCCATGGTCCGGGCGGTGTCCCGGTGTTCGCGGAGTCGCGACGTGCCCAGTTCGATATTCGCGACTTCGCTGACGCCCGTGGTGAGGATCTCGGCATAGAACGGCTCGAATCTCTCGATGTCGCCGAGTTTGACGACGATGGTCTTCGAGACCAGATAGCCCCGCAGCGCACCGGTACGTCGAAGGCCATCGTCCATGGCTGCACTCTGTTTCGAAGGCGGGTCGCGCACGATGTCCATCGACACCTGATTGGTCTGCACATCGCGCGCCGGGATCGAGAACCGGCGGGTCAGCGCCAGGATGCTCTCCACGCTGTCGTCGTTCATGCGCTTGGCGACCTGCAGATCCCTGTCGAATTTTTCGACGCGCATGGTCAGCACGACTTCGTCGGGTTCGACGCCGACTTCGCCGGTTCCCGACACCACGATCACTTGCGGTTGGTCTGCGGCCATGGTCATCGCCGGATCGGCGAACACGATCAGGACGGCGCTGAGCAGTGCGTGTTTTAAGGACATAGCGGACCCTCTTCTGAAAAGGCGGGATTGCAGGCGGGGACAGATATCCAGAAAATCAAGCTGACCCCACTTGCTTTCAGGGATCAATAGTAACGGCACCCAGACGCTGGTAGATTTTTTAGAGCAGGCGCCAAGGCATTGATGACTGCATTGAAAGTCTCAGCCACCTGTGGAGGCGGCGAACCATCTGATGTGGTATTGCAATCCCAAGTCACGCGGTGATGTTGCCCATGGTGATAGATGTCCAGTGAGAATTCAGCACAAGGCGAAGTAACCGTTATTGTGTCATCCGATGCGGAGACAGTGGATATGTGTCTTGGCAGTCTAAAGAAGTTAGTGCTTTCAGCCAGCGCACCTATTTTTTCAAGCTGTTCTTCCGTGAGATGGAATTTGACTACGGCTGCATCCGTGGTGCACATATCACGGGAAAGAATGCCAGATGTGCTTGAGTATGCATCATCGTAATCAATGAGAACGTCGATTGCAGTTTGATTTTTATAAGAGCTGCTGGTGGCACAGCCGCCAAGAAGCAATAAAAAAACTGCAAGTCGAAGTAATGCCATTTTTGACCCCTAAAGCTTGGATTAAACCGCTCCGTAGCGGGGCGGCTTGAACGACTTTTTATACCGCTGTCCAGGAGTGCTACTGTCTAAGAATGCTACCTACTATTTGCTAACAAAATTCTCAACGATCTTTGATGCCTCACCCCTATCATAATAACAAGTGTCATCGAGATTGTTGTGGCCGCTGTCTAAGATAATCCATGCGCCAGCATTGTCAGCGGAAACTATAGCTATAAAGTCGCGATTGCCAATATGATTTGGAAGACTGTAAATTAAGCTATTACCTAGCTCTTTATTTGCCCACATGCGAATATCAATGGATCCGGGTAGACCGCTCTCTTGCTTGCCGGCACATCGTGATAATCCAGACCCGGGCATGCCGTACTTTCCAGTCGGATTGCTGAGATGCATGTCCCCTAAAAGTTCAAGCTTGTTGCCTTGGCCTGATACGCAATAATTGAGAGACTCTCCTTGACGTTCAATAAGGCGCCAGCGTAATGACTCGTTATCAGTCGATGGTTGTTGTAAAAAAAGAATTAGGCGCGCGGTTTTCTCGCGACTGAGCTGCACAACGTAGTTAGAAGAACCAACATATGACGCGCCGGATTGGATTTGGAACATCACGTCGGAACAAGGCAGAATTTGGTCCTTGTCACCAAGCGTACCCGCGATGGCCGGTATCGGGATTAATGCTAGGAATAAAAGAAGACTTCTCATGTCTTTCCCCTGCGTTCTAACGCTTGAGTTAGGCCGCCCCGCAGCGGGGCGGCGGATGTGTGCTAGCGCAGCGTAGGCACGTGGCCTACGACACGATGCGATGTCAGCTTAAGTGAATCGTTAGGTTCCGTGCCGACCCAGTACGTCAATTCTGGTAATTCGATAACTGCGGAATTGTTCTTTCGCTGTTGGACCATCAATGCGTACCCTGCAACTCGATGATTTCCGTCCAAAACATAATATTTTCCGTTTTCAAATAGAAGCGTCGGCGGGCATGGATACTCCTTATTGGCAGCCAGGTATGACAGTGCTCTATTGAAACGGGCAGCTAGGTCTGGAATGTCCTGGCTGAAAATATTTTTTTGACCTGCTACTGCTGCCATTGCGATGCCTGCAACTGACTCAACAGTGTTGGGCGTCAAGTCAGACAGATTTAGGTGGAATGTGTGTAGCGACCATTCGATTGATTGCCAGTAGTCTTTCCCTCTCTTGATTAGAAGATATCTCCAGCGTCCTTCCGGTTCTCCGGCTTCTGAGAATGGAGGCCAGCCACTGCTATTTGCATAAGGCAATAGCCAGCTCTCTAATACTGCTTCTGGGAAATTTGGTAGATCTTGTTTTAGGTCCGAGGTAACGAACATGTTCTTGAGCAACCTAAAAGGATATGTGGGATGAAACTAGGTTGATATTCGAAACCAGTTAATAACTGAAACATGTTGACTACTCACCGGTCTGCCTCGCCGGATCACTGATCTCCAACTCCCGCAGAATCACGCTCGCCTGCGTCCGGTTGCGCGCGCCCAGTTTCTCGAAGATCGCGCTGAGATGCGCCTTGATGGTGCGCTCCTGCACGTCGAGGCGGTCGGCGATCTGTTTGTTGAGCAGGCCCTGGGCGACGAGGGCGAGCACGCGGAACTGCTGCGGGGTAAGGCTGGCGAGGCGGGCGGCGAGGTCGGCGTCGCCGGGCGCGGAGCGGGCGCGGGCCACGGCGGGACGCAGCGCGGGCGGCAGCCATTCCTCGCAGCCCAGCACGGTGCGGATGGCGTCGCGCAGTTCTTCCAGCCCGGCGCTTTTCGGGATGTAGCCGGCGGCGCCGTGGTCAAGCGCGCGGCGGATGATCTGCGGGTCTTCGTTGGCGGACACCAGCGCCACCGCCACCGCCGGGTACTGGGCGCGGATCGCCGCCAGTCCGGCGAGGCCGTGATTGCCGGGCATGTGCAGGTCCAGCAGCACGAGGTCGATATCCGGGCGCGCTTCGAGAATGGCCAGCACCTCGTCCAGTGACGCCGCCTCGCAGGTGCCCACATCCGCCACGGCTTCGGCCGCCGCGCCGCGCAGTGCGGCGCGGAACAGTGGGTGGTCGTCGGCGATCAGCAGTTGCGGCATGAGGATGGCATGGCGGTGTCGGTATCGTCCCCTGCGCGGTGGGCGCATGTCGTCGTCAAGCCTAGCAGGGAGGGAAGCAGCCCGGACGTCGGCGATACGCGGGCGATCTGGTACCAAAGTACGATGCCCCGGCATCGGCCGGCTGTTACGGTGCGGAGTTATGACCACGATATCGCTCCGTTTCGCATTCCGGTTGTCCATGCCCCTGGCGCTGGTGTTGTCCATGGCCGCTTGCGCCACGGGCCCGCGTACCTCGGGAGATGTCAAAAACCGGGAATCGACCATGTTCAGCGCGGAGCGCGCGACCACCCACCGCGACGGCGATGATCTGCTGACCGCGGGCCTGGGCCTTGCGGGATTGCGCAGCCTGACGCCGCCGGCATTCGTCGACGCCGCTGCGCCCACCGCGATCGAACTGCGGCGACGGGCGATCTGGAGCAACTGGCGCGGCATCGCCGATATCGCTCCGGGCGGCGGCTACGGCGAGCTCTACGGCAGCACTGCGACGGTGCCGGGCCGCGAATTCTCGGCGTTCGCGACCGTGCCGGGCGCGCGCCATCCGCATCGCGTGCTGACACAGGTGCCGGACGGCTTCGACCGCAAACGCCGCTGCCTGCTGGTGGCGCCGTCGTCGGGTTCGCGCGGCGTCTACGGTGCCATCGCGGTGGCCGGCGCGTGGGGGCTGCCGAAAGGCTGCGCCGTGGCCTACACCGACAAGGGCACCGGCACCGATTATTTCGACCTCGATACCCGCAGCGGCGCGCGCGCGGATGGCACGCCGGGCGTGGCCGGGCAGGGCAGCGACCTGGCCTTCGCGCCCGAAGTGCAGGGCACGGTGTCCGGCGTCGCCTTCAAACATGCGCATTCGCAGGACAACCCGGAAGCCGACTGGGGCCGGCACGTCCGCCAGGCGGCCGAGTTCGGGCTGGAAGCGCTGAATCGCGCGTTTCCCGAGGACGCGCCTTTCACGTTCGCGAACACCCGCACCATCGCGGTCGGCATTTCCAACGGCGGCGGCGCGGTGCTGCGCGCGGCGGAGTTGGAAGGGGACTGGTTCGATGCGGTCGTCGCCGGCGAGCCCAGCGTGCTGGTCGAAGGCCATGGCGGCCGCGCCTTGTACGACTACACCACCGAAGCCGCCTTGCTGATGCCCTGCGCATTGCTGGCGATGGAGAATCTGCCGCAGCCGCCGCTGCAGACCACTGCGCGCACCGTCTGGGCGCAGCGCTGCGCGGCCCTGCAGGCGGCGGGTCTGATCGAAGGCGCGGATGCCGACGCGCAGGCACGCGACGCCCATGCGCGGATGCGGGCGGAGGGCTGGACCGACGAGGCTTTGCGCGTCGGCGCGCTGAGCGTCGGCTTCGACCTGTGGCGCGCGGTGGCGGTGACCTATGCCTCGGCCTACGGACGCTACGGCGTGGGCGAACATCCCTGCGGTTTTTCGTATGCGGCCTTGAATGCGGATGCGACCGCGCGTGCCGCCACGGCGCAGGAACGCGCGGCGTGGTGGAGCGACGCCAGCGGTATTCCGCCGGGCGCCGGCGTGGGGATCGTCGATGAAGTGGCGAAGGTCGATCCCGCCGCCACGCGTCTGCAGTGTCTGCGCGACCTGTGGCGCGGCGCGTCCGCCGATGCCGACCGCGTGCGCAGGGGTATCGCCGAAACCCGGGCCGGGCTGCCGCGCGAAGGTCTGCCGGTAGTCGTGATCCACGGTGCCGACGACGGGCTGATCCCGATGGCGTTCACCAGCGCCCCCTATGTCGCCAACGCCCGCGCCGCGGGCCGCGACGTGCGCTTCTGGCAAGTCCGCAACGCCCAGCATTTCGATGCGTTCCTGGGTCTGCCGGACTACGGCGCGCGCTATCTGCCGATGCTGCCTTATGTCTACGCCGCGCTGGATCGCACCCTGTCCATGCTCGAAGCCGGCGGCGGCTCGCCGGCACGATTGGACGTACGCGACGCGACCATCCAGACCGTGCCGCGCGCCGGCAAACCGCTGACGGCGGACCATCTGGCGATTCCCGGGCGCTGACCGGGCGGCGTCGATCGTTCGCCGGGCTTGCCCCCGGCGGGCGCGTTTGGCACGCTGGCGACCGTCGAGTCGAAAGAGGTGGGCATGAAGCCGCGATATCTGGGTCAGCGTCACTTCTCGATGTTCCGGGATTTCCATCTCGCCGATTGGCTCACGCTCGCCAACGCCTTCTGCGGCGTGTGCGCGGTGTTCTTCGCGATGCGCTACATGCAATCGGGCGAAAAACACGATCTGGTCTGGGGCATCGCGCTGGTGCCGCTGGCGTTCGTGTTCGATGCGTTGGACGGCCGCGTGGCGCGCTGGCGGCAATCGTCCTCGATCCTGGGTCGCGAGCTGGATTCGCTGGCCGACGTGATCTCGTTCGGCGTGGCGCCGGCCGCGCTCGGCTTCGCCGCCGGTTTCCAGGGCGCCTGGGACTGGATCGTGCTGGGCTATTTCGTCTGCTGTGGCGTCAGTCGCCTTGCGCGCTACAACATCACTGCCGAACAGTTGTCCCAGGGCGACGACAAGGTGAAACACTTCGAAGGCACGCCCATCCCGACCAGCCTCGCGCTGGTGGTGATGCTGGTGATCGCCGCCGACGCCGGGCGCATCGGCGACGATTTCTGGTTCGGCGCTTACCAGATCGGACCGTGGGTCCTGCATCCGCTGGTCCTGGCCTATGCGCTGTCCGGCTCGCTGATGGTCAGCAAGACGATCCGCATCCCGAAGTGGTGATCGCGCGGCGCGCGTCGTCTCCATCGCGCAATCGTTGTCGTGGCCGTTGCTATGATGTCGGCATCAGACCGGGAGCGATGCGATGTGGACTGCAGGCGGTGCGGGTGGGTCGGGCTTCGGTGGGCCGGGCTTCGGCGGGCAAAGTGATCCCGGCGCGTTGGCGCAACAGTACTGGAGCGCACTGACCGAGGCGATGCGTTCGGCCGGCGGCGGCGCGCGCCAGCAGGATCCGTGGCAGGCCGCGATGCAGCAGTGGTCGCAGCTCGCGGGTGGCGGCCAGGGCCGCAACGATGCCGGGGACGCCATCGAACGATTTTCCGCGCAGGCGCGGCAGTGGTTCGGCACCATGCAGCAGGTCGCCGAACAGTTCGCCGGAAAATCCGCCAGCGCCCAGGACATCGCCGCCGCGTGGAAACATGCGATGGGCGGTGGCGGCAATCCCTTCGCGAGTCTGCTGTCCGGCATGACCGGCCGCGGCCAGTCCGGCTTCGAGGACTGGTACGCGCAGATCGCGCCGATGCTGCACGGAGGCATGTTCAACGGCCTCTCCGGCGGCAACATGCTCGGCGGGATGCGCCAGGAAGCGATGAGTTGGCTGCAGACGCCCGCGTTCGGCCACAACCGCGAACAGCAGGAGCGCTGGCAGGCGCTGATCGCGGCGCAGCTGGAACTGCAGCAGAAGAACGACGCCTACAACGCGCTGATGCTCGAAGTCGGCCGCGACGCGTTCGACCGCTTCGAGCGCAAGCTCGCCGAACGCAGCGAGCCCGGCCGCCAGCTGCAGTCGGCGCGCGCGCTGTTCGACCTGTGGATTGATGCGGCCGAGGAGGCCTATGCCGAAATCGCGCTGTCTCCGGGCTTCCGCAAGGTCTATGGCGAACTGGTGAATGCGCAAATGCGGGTCCGTGCGGGCATCCAGAGTGAAGTGGAGCGGATGTGCGGCATGTTCGGCATGCCCGGCCGTACCGAAGTCGATTCCGCGCACCGCAAGATCGCCGAACTCGAGCGCCAGCTGCGTCGTTTGCGCGATGCTGTATCCGCGCAGGCGAAGTCGGCGCCGCTCAAGGCTGCGCCCGCGAAGTCCGCAGCTGCGGAAGTCGCGACCGCCGAGCCTGCACCGAAGCGAACCGCTCGCGCCAAACCGTCTCCTGCGAAAGCCGCAAAAAAAACTGCAGCCAGAAAAGCACCGGTCAAGAAAACAGTGGTCAAGAGCAGCGGCACCTCGCGCGCAGCCGCAAAACCTGCGGTGAAAAAAGCGCAGCGACAGGCCATCGCAGCCATCGCCATGCCCGACCCCCTGAAGCCGATGTCGGCGAAGCACTCTGGTTCTGCCAAGACCGTCGCCGCCAAGACCGCGAAGAGGACACGCTGACATGTACACACCCTTCGACGTCTCGCCCGATAAACTCGCGCAGGAAGCGGCCACGGTCCAGGAGAAGCTGGGCGCGGGCCTGGCGACCCTGCGCGAACTCGACGACGTGCATTACGGCGTCACCGCGAAGGAAGAAGTCTGGCGCGACGGCAAGGTCGTGCTGTATCGGTTCAAGGGCGGCAAGGCGCCGACCGCGAAGATCCCGGTCCTGATCTGCTATGCGCTGGTGAACCGGCCGTACATGGTCGACCTGCAGGACGACCGCTCGCTGGTGAAGAATCTGCTGGCGCTGGGCGAAGACGTGTATCTGATCGACTGGGGCTATACCGACCGTTCCGATCGCTACCTCACGCTCGAGGATTACATCGAACGCTTCCTCGGCGGCGCGGTCGATCATCTGCGCGACGCGCACGATCTCGATGCGATCAACCTGCTCGGCATCTGCCAGGGCGGCGCGTTCTCGCTCACCTACAGCGCGCTGCATCCGGAGAAGATCAAGAACCTCATCACCATGGTCACGCCGGTGGATTTCCACACCGACGACAACATGCTGTCGAACTGGACCCGCGGCCTCGATATCGACCTGTTCGTCGACACGCTGGGCAATGTGCCGGCCGATCTGATGAATCTCTGCTACCTCACGCTCAAGCCGTACCGGCTGTTCGTGCAGAAATACGTGGGCATGGTCGACATCCTCGACGACAAGAAGGCGATGGAGGATTTCCTGCGGATGGAAAAGTGGATCTTCGATTCGCCGGATCAGGCCGGCGAAGCGTTCCGCCAGTTCATCAAGCAGTACTACCATGGCAACGGGTTCGTGAACGGCGGCATCGACATCGGCGGGCGCGAGGTGCATCTGGGCCTCGTCGACATGCCGGTGTTGAACATCTATGCCGAACAGGATCATCTGGTGCCGCCGTCGGCATCCCGGCCGATGAAGGATCTGGTCGGCAGCGAGGATTATTCAGAAGTCTCGTTCCGCGGCGGTCACATCGGTATCTACGTCTCGGGCCGCGCGCAGAAGGAAGTGCCGTCGGCGATCCACGACTGGCTGGCGAAGCGCGCGAAGTGAACGGGTTTCTGCGCATGTTCGTGGTCGTCGCGCTGGCTGCTCCGGCCGTCATCGCCTCCGCTGCGCCCACCGCGAAGGCGCAGCGCGAAATCGATGGCCTCATCGCTGCGCTGGGCGACTCCGGCTGCGAATTCGAGCGCAACGGCAGTTGGCACGATGCGAAAGCGGCGCGCGCGCATCTGCAGAAAAAATACGACTATCTGCGCAAGCGCGGCATGGCGGATACCGCGGAATCGTTCATCGAGCGCGGCGCCAGCAAGAGCAGCATGAGCGGCAAACCTTATCGCGTGCGTTGTCCCGGCAAGGCTGTGGACACTGCGGCGCACTGGTTCGAACAGCGCCTGAAGACGCTGCGCGCCGCGCCTGCGAATTGAGTACGACAATACTTTCATCGAGGTGATCGCCATGGCCGGAACCAGAACCCTTGCCCGCAGCCGCAACGACCGAGTGCTGGTCGGCGTGGTCGGCGGCATCGCCGCGCGTCTGGGCTGGAGCCCGACGTTGACGCGTGTGCTGTTCGTGCTGATTTCGTGCCTGTCCGCCGCATTTCCGGGCATTCTGGTGTATCTGATCCTGTGGTTCCTGATGCCGGAAGAGGGCGGTTGAGTTTCTGGCAGCGCCGCGCGCTGATGACGCTGGGCGTGCTGTGGGCCTCGCCCAATAGCGCGCTCGGATTCGTCGCGGGCTTGCTGGCGATGCCTTTCGGCGCGCGACCGAAATTCAGCAGCCGCGATCTGGCGCTGGTGTTCCATGGATTTCCGTTGGGGCCGGGCGGGGCCATGACCCTCGGCAACATCATGCTGAGCACGCACTCTGATATGGACACACTCTGCACGACGTATGCGCATCGCGCGAAGTGGTGCGTGCAGCCGAAAACGCGCATCGGCGATCACGAGCGCGCGCACGTACTGCAGTACATGGCGCTGGGCCCGCTGTTCCTGCCGCTGTATTTCATGTTCGGCGGAGTCAGCGTACGCAACTGCTTCGAGCGCGCGGCCGATCGTTACGCATTGACGGGCAGGGGCTGGTGGCCGTGGCTGAAGGCGAATTCGAAAGCCGAAACGCTGCGCCTGGGCGAATCGTCGGCACGTTCGATTGATCTTCCCTGAGCGTCGCTCATGTAGGAGGGGCTTCAGCCCCGAGCCTTTGTGTCAATCGGCGCTGAAGGCTTTCGTGTGTTGGTGGTGAAAAGCTCGGGCCTGAAGGCCGTCCTACGCCGGCGAGGTCAGAAATCCGGCCGCAGCTTCACCGTTTCCAGTTCGCGGCGCACGCTGCGCATGAAGATGCCCGGCGCGAACCACGTGTAGACGCAGAAGCCCAGCCATGCGATGGACAGCGCCGGTGTCCATGACTTGAGGCCGTAGTCGACCAGCGCGATATCTGCGGCGCGATACAGCAGATACATGCCCACGAGCAGAGCGATCGCCCGTCGGCTCGATCCCGCCGTCACCCATGTCTGGAAGCGCCACCACACGCCGAGAAACCAGTTTTGCCGGGCCTTGATCGCGGCCAACAGCGTGAGCGCGTCTTCGTCTCCGGGTTCGTTCTGCAATGCCCAGATCGCATGCGCGCGCGCCTCTTCGACGCGGCCCACGACGAGATCGCAATGACCGAGCAGGACGAGCGCGTCGATATGTTCGGGATCGATTTCGAGCGCGCGCCCGGCATGCGCTCGCGCGGGTTCGCGCCGGCCGCGGTCGTATTCGATCCAGCCGTACTGCGCCCACACGCCTGCGTCGTCCGGGTCGCGCTCGCTGGCCTCGACGATCTCCGCAAGCGCGCGTTCGGGTTTGCCCCAATTCTGATAAAGCGTGGCGGCCAGCCGGCAGGCGTCCGCGCTTTCGGGCGCCAGCGCACGGGCCGCTTCGATGTGGGCCTCGGCCTGATTGAACGCGCCACGTGCGATCTGCACCGCGGCCATCGCCAGATGCGCCAGCAGCGAGTCCGGGTCGAGTTCCAGCGCCTGCGCGGCTTCCAGTTCCGCGGCGTGCAGGCGTTTGCGCCGCACGAGGCAGGACGCCAGGATCGCGTGCGCGTCGCTGTGATCGGGCGCCTCGCCCAGCACGCGGGTCAGCACGTCGATGGCCTGATCGTGGTGGCCGCCGTGCATCAACTGCAGCGCGTGTTCGAGCAATCGCGCGAGGCGCAGGTCGTCGTTCATCGCAGCGCCACCGAGAGCAGGCCGGGCAGTTCCAGCGTATCCAGCACGCTGCGCGCGAGCACGAAACAGACCAGCAGGCCGACCGCACCGTTGCGCAGCTCGCCGCCGAAGTGGAGGATGAGTTCGGTGCTGCGCGATTGGCTGACGTACAGCGCATAGCCGAGCGAAAGTTTCAGCGCCGGAAACGCCAGCGCGGCGTACTGGATCGCCGAATTCTCAAGGAAACCGTTCTGCCTCGCCCAGCCGATGGCGAGCGCCAGCAGCACGCAGCCGATCAGGCTGGCGGCGATGTAGGCCCATTCGCGCGCCGCGCTGGCGCTGCCCAGCGCGCGCGAGTTGAACGCGAACCATGCCAGGCCCAGCGCATTGCCGGACAGCATCAATGCCAGCAGCGGCCACAGCGGATCGACGGCGTAGCGGATCAGGCCGGTGGGGCGGGGTTCGTCGGGGATGCGGTAGCGCGCGGCGTGCAAGGATCAGCCCTGTTTTTCGAGGAATTTCAGCACTTCGTCGTACTGGCCGCCCTGATTGGCGTAGCGCGCGTGGTTCTTCGCGCTGGTCAGCCATTCCAGCGTGGTCGGCCGGATCTGTTCGAGCGCATCGCGCAGATGCTGCAGCGAGATTTCGGTCTCCTTGCCGGAGGCGATCGAGGCTTCGATCGCCTCGTCGGCGGCGGTGTCGACCAGATTGCGCAGATCGGCGCCGGAATGCCCCGAGGTGCGGCGCACGATATCGCGCAGATCGATGCCGTCCGCGACCGGGCGCCCGTCGAGCAGCAGGTCGAGGATGATCTTCCGCGCTTCGGCATCCGGCGGCGGCACGAACAGCACGCGGTCGAAGCGGCCGGGCCGACGGAACGCCGGATCCACCGCCCACGGCACATTGGTCGCGCCCAGCACCAGCACATGATGGTTGTTCTGCGAGAACCCGTCGAGTTCGGTCAGGAACTGGCTGACCACCTTGGCCGACGTCGCTTCGCGCGCGTGCTGGCGCTTGCCGCCGATGGCTTCGATCTCGTCGAAGAAGATCACCGCCGGCGCGGTGCGTCGCGCCTGCTCGAAGATTTCGTGCAGCTTGCGCTCGGATTCGCCGATGTACATGTCCAGCACATCGGTGATCGAGACGTTGTAGAACTTCGCGCCGCATTCGCCGGCCGTGGCGCGCGCGAGCAGCGTCTTGCCGCAGCCGGGCGGGCCGTACAGCAGGATGCCGCCGCCGGACTGGCGCTTGAAACGCTGGAACAGCGACGGCTTGAGGAACGGGGTGATGATGCGCCGACGGATCTCGCGCTTCACGTCGTCCAGACCGCCGACATCGTCGAACCCGATGCGCGCCCCGGGCTCCTGATAGCGCACCGCGTCGAATGCGCCGGTGTCGTCGTTGGCGATGCTGGGCACTGCGCGCAGTCTCGCTTCCGAAGAGCGCGCATCGGACAGCGAAACGACCTTGCCGCTCAGCTGAGATGCGAAGGCCGCATCCTCGATCGCCGGATTGCGGGCGACCGCCGCGCGATAGGCGTCCTGTGCTTCCGCGCGCCTGCCTTCGTCGAACAACAGGTGCGCCCTGGCCATCGACGTTTCGGCGGAATCGGGCGCCAACCGCAGCAGGGCGTCGTGCTCGCCCGCATCCGCGAGCAGTCGTACCGCGCGTTCGCGTCGATCCTGCGTTTCCAGCAGTCCGGAACCGCAGAGTTCCAGCGCCGCCAGCAGCGCTGCGGCGTCGCGCTGATCGAAACACGCGTCCAGCACCAGGCCGCGCAGCGGTGCGTTGTCCGGGGTCGCGCGCAGCGCCGCGAGCAGGGCGTTGAGCGTGTCGCTGGTCATCTTGATGCCATCTGCCTCATGGTTGATGCGATCCGCCTCATGGCGATGCGATCCGGCTCAGCGCCAGATCGACAGGCGGTCGGCTTCGGGCAGCAACATCGCGTTGCCGGCCTTGCAGCCGAACGCGGTACCGAACGCCGGCAACTGCATCAGCGGACCGTTGGTGCGCGACTGGCCCGGCGGATACGCCGCGGTTGCGGCATGCACCGTAGCGGCCCGCGTCGACAACTGCTGCGGCCACAGTCGCGCCCATCCGCGGAAGAAGTGCTGCTGGTCCGCGGCCTTCGCCTGCGGCTCGGCTTTGGCGTAGGCGGCCCACGCCAGTTCCAGGCCGGACAGATCCGCGACGTTCTGGTCGCGGGTGCGCAGGCCGTCGATCTTGAGCGCAGGATTGCCGGGGTACGAGAATCGTGCGAAATACGTGCCCAACGGTGCGATGCGCGTGTCCCAAGCGGTCGCCGTGGCGGGCGACCACCAGTCGCGCAGCGTTTCCGAGGAATCGATGCGACGGCCCTTGGCATCGATCGCGCTGACCAGCTCGTGGCCGACCATCGCGCCGAAGCCGCCGTATTGCGCCGCCAACGGCTGCTTCATGTCCAGCACCGGCGCCTGCAGGACCGCGGCGGTGGCGTACAGACGGTTGTGGGCGAGGTCGTAATTCAACGAGGGGGACTGCGGCAGCACGTCCCAGCGGCGGCTGGCGTTGGCCTTGCCGATGCGCTTCATTTCCTCGCGATGGTGCCAGGTCGATGCGATCAGGATGTTGCCGCCGAAACTGCCGCGGCCCATCGGCTGGGTCGTGAAATCGAGATCGTGACGCGGGCTGCCGATCTCGATCTTGACGCGGTCCACTTTCGCCCGCGCTTCGATCTTGGTCTGCGCATCCATCCAGGTGTTGCGTTCGATCACATTGCCCAGCGCTTCCTTCACACCCCGGGCGATGGCCTCGGCGCGTTCGCGATCGGCATCCGGCAGATGGCGCGCCACGTATTCGTGGGCCAGCATCGAACCGGCGGAGGCATTGATCGCATCCAGCACCTGACGCCAGCGTTCGGCCGGTTCATCCTCGCCGCGCAGCAGGCGGCCGCGGAATTCATGGTCGGCGTCGCGCCAGTTCTTGCTGAGATATGGCGCCATCGCATTGCCGACGTGGAAGCGCAGATACGCCTGCCACTGCGCCGGCTTCAAGCCGCCGATCAACTTGTCGAGCTGTGCAAACAGCGCGGGGTCGGCCATCGAGACCTGTTCGGCGTTCACGCCTTGCGCCTTGAGGAACGCGGCGAGCTGCAGATTGCGGTATTTCTTGGCGAAATCCTTGGTCGGCACCGGGCCGTAGCTGGCGTTGATGCTGCGCAGCGCTTCCTGGGTTTTCGACAGGCGCGCGATCCGGGTTTCCAGATCGATCACCAGTTGCGCTTCGCTCGCGACCTTGGCCTGCGGCGTGCCCGACAGCGCCAGGATCTTCTGTACGTAGCCGTTGTAGCGGCCGAGCAACGCGCGCGCGTCGGCGTCGGTGCGGGTGTAGAACGTGGCATCGGGCAGGCCCATGCCGCCCTGGGCGAAATAGCCCAGATAGGTATCGAGATTCTTCAGATCGATGTCGGCGGTGAAGTTGAACGCCACCGGGATGCCGATCTGATGCAGCGCCGCGATCGCCGGCGCCACGTCCTGCGCCTTCTTGATCGCGCCGATGCGCGCGAGCAGGGGCGCGATCGGCGCCGCGCCGTCGCGCTCGACCGCCGCTTCGTCCAGCCCACTGGCCCAGAAATCGCCGAGCAGCTTCTGGACCCCGTTCTGCGGCGCGTTCATCGACGCATCCAGCAGGTCGCGCTGTTGTTGCTGCGCGCGCGCCGCCAGCTCGCTCAACGCACTGACGCTGCCGTCCGCCGGAACCGGATGCGCCTTCAGCCAGTCGGCATTGGCGAACGCGTAGAAATCGGTGCAGGCCGTCGCTGCGGGCGCGGCTTTCGGCGCAGGCGCGGCAGGCTTGCGTTTCTTCGCGGCGTCCGCGTGCGGCGCCGCAACCGCGAGCACCAGACAGAAGGCGAGGGCAGAGGGGCGCAGGATGTACAGGTTCGGCATCGCGGCGTCGGTCCTTGGTGGAGGAGCCGCAGTGTAGCAAGGGTGGGTTGGGCTGATCCGGATGAAAAGCTTGACCTGTGCGGATGTCAGGCTCTAACGTGATTGAAGTCACGGATGGCGGTGGTTGAACTGCCAGCGGCGCCTTTTGGCACGGGTACTGGACGCTGATGTCGTAGTCCTTTGATGCATGGCTGGAAAGCCGTGTTGATTCTGGACAACCTCGAGTTTGAAAATTCAGGAGCGCTGCATGCTGAACGGATCCCGGTCGCGAACATATTCCCGACATGCCTTTGCAGCCGCTGTAGGCCGGCGTGTATCCGCTGTTTTCCTTGTTGCATGCATCGGCAACGGTACGGCGTCCGATTTCTGCTACAACGGGCCCACGCCATGCAGGGATACGCTCGAAGAGGCTGAAGCCGACATGCGCGCTGCGAACGCGGCGGTCGGACCATTGCTGGAGCTCAAGCACACCGAGCTATTGTCGTACAACGGACTGCGATTCAATTACCACATCAAACCCCAGCCGGCGTTACCGTTGTATGCACCGAGTTACCTGGTGGGTACGGGGTCTGGCGGTCTCAGCGGCGGGTATGGCTGTGCACCGACAGCAGACCCTAATCTAGCGGGTTGGTGCGTGACCGAAGCCGCTGTGGTGGACAAGGTCATGGGTCGCTACCGTGAGCTGGTCTCGCCCAGCTGCGTGTTCTCCGCCCCGGAGTTAACCGAAAATCGTGTCGAGCCCTACGAATCCGTCACCACGCCCGTCTTTGGAACTCATGGCTTCGTCAACTATGGCCTGGCGACATACAGTACCAATCTGGTATGCGACGGCAGCAGCGGCACTTTTACATTCACGGTCGAAAAGCGTGCGAGCTTCCAATGCCCTTCGGGCTACAGTCGGCTGACGGATTCGACGCCCAATAACGGCATCGGAGATCTGGCATTGCCCGCGCTCTGCAGTAAATCCAATCCCGCGCAGATCAACGGCGTGGCCCGGCAGGTCGCCAGTTGCCCGGCCAATGACAAGCCCTGCCATCCCGCTACTGGCGACAAGGCCCGTGCAGAGACCGACTTCTTCTTTGCAGGACGCCCTTTCAAGCGCCATTACCACTCGCTGCGGCAGTTCCGGAACAATTCCGATTTCGCTGTCGGCTGGACCCACACTTACAGCGACCGTCTATCCCTGTCGCTGCCGGGGTTGGTGGACGACCAAGGCTACTATGAGGTTTATACATCGATCGGAACCGATCGATATGCAGGTCAGCGCTCGATGGATCGCATCCTGGAAAAGGTAACTGATGCCGGGGCCGTGCGCGCTCGCCTGCGGCTACCGGATGGCGAGGTGCGTGAATTCGACTCGAAAGGGCTGCTGCTGGCGGTTCGCGATTCCAGCGATCCGCGCAACGATGTCACCTTGACTTATGCGGATTATGGAGTGAGTTCGTCCTATCGCGAAGGTGTTCCGCTGACCGCCACCGATGGACAGGGCAGGGTGTTGCGGTTCATATACGGCTCCAACGGGCTGCTGTCGCAGATCGTCCTTCCCGATAGCCAGACCATCGGCTACGGCTACGATACCGACCGCAACCTGACGTCAGTCGATTACGGGAACGGGCAAGTCAAGCAATACCACTATGCCGAGTCCGGCAAGATCGGCCATGCCCGGCAGAAAAATCATCTGACCGGCATCACTGCGGAAACCGGCAACAGGTTCGCCAACTTCAGCTATGACGCCCATGGACGCGTCATCGACAGTACTGCCTTGGGCACGCCGAACGAGACGACCACCGTCGTCTATGACAGCGCAACCCAGGCGACCGTCACGACCGCGCTCAACCAGAGCAAGGTCTACACCATGCAGTCTGACGTCTACCGCCGCATTACCGGGATCGACCTCGGCGCTGGCGTGGACGATATCAATGATTACGATGCAAACGGCCGTCTGGAAAGAAGCATCGACCGTCGCAATGTCGAGACTGCCTACACCTACGAGCATACGACCGGTAACGAGGTGGCCTCGATCACGTACGCAGACGGTACGCCGGAGGAGCGGCGCGAGGAATTCGATCGCGACAGCGCCAACCACGTGACGGAACAGCGTACATACGACGACGCCAACACGCTGGTGTCCAAAACGACTTGGACCTATAACGGCCGCAACCAGGTGAGCACGGTCACGGCGGTGGATCCGGCGAACTCGGCCAATAACCGCGTCGTCGCCACGACATACTGCGAATCGGGCGATGTCGCGTCGAGCAACAGCACTTGCCCGATCCTGGGGCTGGTGAAGTCCATCGATGGGCCGCGTTCGGTCAGCGACATCACCAGCTACGAATACCGCTCCGCCGATGAGACGGGTTGCGCCGCCGTGCCGATGACCTCTTGCCTCTACCGCAAGGGCGACCTGTGGAAAGCGACAACGGCGACCGGTCAGGTGACCGAGGTGGTGGCTTACGACCGCGCCGGTCGAGTCGTATCGGTGAAGGATCCCAACGGCGTCATCACGGATCTGGTCTACAGCTACCGCGGTTGGCTGGTCGCCAGCAAGGTGCGCGGCACCAACGACGCATCCGAAGCCGACGACCGCATCACCCAGATCGAATACACCGACAACGGTCTGGTCGACACCGTACTCCAGCCCGACGGCGCGCTGTTGTCGTTCACCTACGACCACGCACATCGGTTGCTGCGGATTGAGGACGGGTTGGGTAATTCGATCCACTACACGCTCAACGCCGTGGGTCAACGCATCAAGGAAGACACGCTCGACAGCAGTCAGGTGTTGCGGCGCACGCTGGCCCGCACTTACGACACGCTGGGCCGGCTGGACAAGATCCGCGACAGCCTGGCGCAGCAGTCGGGCAACCCCGCGACCCTGGATTATGTCTACGACAACGAAGGCAACGTCACCGGCACAGAGGACGCACTTGGGCGCGATACTTCCAATGTCTATGACCCATTGGGTCGCCTGAAGTCCGCGATCGCCGATGCAGGCGGTGCCGATGAATCCATCACAGGGTTCACCTACGACGCCCTGGATCGTCTCAAAATTGTCGAAGACCCCAACGGACTCGACACCCTCTACGACTACAACGCCTTCGGCGAGCGTACGCAGGTGATCAGCCCGGATACCGGCACGTCCAATTTCACCTACGACAAGGCTGGCAACCTCGCCACGTCCGTCGATGACAACGGCGTGGATGTCATTTACGCCTACGACAACGGCAGCCGTCTGATCAACGTGGACTATGAAGGAGCGGATCTGGACGAGGTCTACACCTACGACACCGCCGACCCGAGTTGCCAAAGCGGCGAGACCTTCCTCGGCGGCCGCCTCGCGAAAGTGACCGACGGCAGCGGCAGTACGGCGTGGTGTTACAACCGCTTCGGCGATCTGGTGCGCAAGACCCAGGTCACCAACGGCAAGACCTTTCCGATGACGTGGACTTACCAGGCCAACGGCCAACTGACATCGATATCCTACCCAGGCGGCACCACCATCGCTTATACCTACGACGCTCAGGGTCGTACCCAATCAGTCACTGTGAATACCGGGAGCGGTGCGCAGACGCTGTTGGGAACGATCCGCTATGCACCGTTCGGGCCTGTGGAAAGTTGGGAATTCGGCAACGGCCTCGAATACCGGCGCAGCGTCAATCTGGATTATCGACCGGGGTTCATCGAGGATGGCCCGGAGGGCACACCGGGGCCGGGCTTGAACCTGGGCTATGCATTCGATGCGGTCGGTAACCTGTCCACGCTGAATTCGGCAGATCAAATCACTGTCAAGCGACATTACAGATACGACAGGGTGAATCGTCTGAAAGAGGTGGAGAACGCTTCGCTGACGGATCTGCAGACCTATACGTACGACGACACGGGCAACCGCACGGCATCCACGGACGGGCCGGTAAGCAGGACCTACAGCCTCGAAAGCGGCACGCATCGTCTCTCTGCCGTCTCCGGCATTGGCCGATTGTCGGATGATGCAGGCAATCTGTTAGGTATCGAATATCCGACAGGCCCCGGTTACGAATGGATGTTCGTCTACAACGCGGCCAATCGCCTGGCGACCGCCAACGGGCCGCCGGGTGCCGCTAATTATCACTACAACGCTCAGGGCCAGCGGGTGCGCAAGACCGTTGGCAGTAGCGAGAGCTATTCGGTATACGACCCGGCCGGGCGCTGGATCGGCGACTACGATGGCTTGGGCGGCGGGCGCGGAGGAGATGACGGCGGCCCGATCCAGCAGGTCGTATGGCTTGGCGATCTGCCGGTAGGGCTGATCGACGCGACCGGCAAGCTGTACTACATCGAGCCCGATGCACTTGGCACGCCGCGCGTCGTAATCGATCCGAGCCGCGATCCACTGAGTGTCGGCGGCACCGTGGTGTGGCGCTGGGACCTGGAGAGTGAAGCATTTGGCGCAAGCGCACCAAATCAGGATCCGGATAGCGACAATACAGATCTTGTGTTCGATATGCGGTTTCCGGGGCAGCGCTACGATGCGCATACGGGGTTGAATTACAACTACTTCCGCGACTACGAGCCAGGCACCGGGCGCTATGCGCAGAGCGATCCGATTGGGCTCAATGGCGGCATCAGCACTTACGGTTATGTCGGCGGGAGCCCGTTGATGGCAATTGATCCGTTAGGGCAGAAAGGATTTATTTGCAAGCAAGGCGACAACGTCGGCATTGCGATATTGGTCAGATTTGAGTCAAAGAATGGTGTCACCCAAGCTGACCTTGATAACATTGAAAAAGAGATCGAGCAGGAGTGGAGTGGAAGGAAAGGGCGATATGACGTTAGGCTCAACGTTATTCAAACAAACAGGACAGATCAGTATGTGAATACTGTTCGTGTTCATCCCGGTCTTGTTGGTCAGCACACATCCACCTTACTTGGAACGGTCAATAAGCCTACAAATTCATATGCACATGAGGCTGGGCACTGGCTGGAACTTAATGATAACTACCTGTCTCGCTTTGCTGGTATCTCTATTATGGGTTATGTGGACGCAAATGATCGAAGAAATGTAACCGACATTGATGTTATGACATTAATAAATCGCCGGTTGCACAATGTGTGGCTTGATAATGACTGCGGGTGCAAAAAATGAAATCGAAGAAAATTCCTCTAGTCATAGCCACTGCGCTAATTTTCATGCAGTCGGGCTGCGGTTCTCGCATAGAGGATCAACAAAACACCGACAGAAAAAATGAGTATCTACGCGTTGAAGAGCCAGCTATTGTTGATGAAAGCGGTGACGGCGGTGACAAGAAGCAGCATGCCGCAGTTGGCTATGACAAGAATGGTGAAAGCCCCCCAGTGGTTCTAAGCACGGCTTTTGGGATTTGTATTGACTCGAGACTGCCAGTTATCGTCAATTTTGAATCGGCCGGAGACTTTACGGCCGGCAATATACGTATCGGTTCCGGGTCCTCATTCCGTAGAATAGAGTATGGCGTTGGCACAAGGTTCGACAAAGAGCTTCCATACAAGATCATTCAGAAAATTGATACTCCATATCAAGTTTTTACATCGGATCAGCGGAAATACGGCATAACGAATGTAAAAGTTGTCGGGATGGGGCAAGTCACGGATCTTGATGTAATTTTCAGCTACCCAATAGGTGATAAAATCTCTTTCGATCATACAAAACGCATGATTTCAGCATTAGTGGAGTGCAAGGTTGTTCGTACATGAGCACGAAAAACATGAGCAGAGTGCGTTTTCCTCCTTTGCTTGATGCGCTCCTGCTTCGTTCCGTAATGTCGAGGCGTATTGGCACTGGCCCTACCTTTGTAGCAACTGAATTTGATGTCGAGTTGCTTCTTGATACTCGCAGAGTAGTTCATGACAGAGGGGAGGGTTTGCGGATGCGATTGATTGTCATAACGAATGCCGTCCTGGCTGCTTCTATGCTTCTGAGTTGCGACTCGTCTTCAAGGTAAAGCCAGTCCGCTGAAGTCGATTCGCTCTCCAAGCTCAGCCAGACAACCCGGATTTTCTTTCGACGGCGAACTGTTTCCGTTGAGCACCCACTACGGCGTTTGTACAAGATACATAGATATTTAGCGAACAACATCCGATAGTGGGTCGCTTAATCCGCACGAGCCAACAGGTGTAATGACCCAGTGAAAACCTGCTCAGGTGTAACCTTGGAAAAGGAGCCACCCATGAGTGCAGTGATGGAAGAAGAGATCAAGCGTTGGACCGCGCGTCGGAAGTCTTCATTG